>CEAR01055435.1_pt1 | contig 503901 bp, 428 predicted proteins | sample 557461 | NCBI WGS metagenome assembly CEAR01 (sample SAMEA3182075, study PRJEB8094) | gut metagenome | biome: human; feature: gut; material: Stool; isolation source: human stools | place: Canada | collected 2012-03-14 | reverse complement strand
GGAACAATGCAAACGGATGCCCAAGAGCAAAGCTATCGTAAAGGTCGCCCGCAAACTGGTAAACCGTCTATTCTTTGTGCTGAAACATCAGACCGAATATGTCAATAGTATCGTGTCATAGAGAAACCCTTCCGGTAAACGGATTTTCCCAGAGAGAATACTACATAGTTGTTGCGGCGTTAACGTCCGCTTAAAATAATCTGCTCCTCTGGCCTTTGTAAACTAATAAGGGATATGCGGCAGAGAGCTGACCGCTAAGGAAAATCTGTTTATCGAAGGATTTTTTCGGGTTCTGAAATCTCGGCTTTCGAGAGAGCCAAAGGTGTTAAGCACGATGTGCCTCCGCACCGGCTCGATCAAAGGCCGGCGGAGGCTCTCGTGCCTTGACCTTTGGCCGAGAAGTTCACCAAGAAATGCAATACGCTGTAAATAAGATAAAAACAAATTTAACCGAAAACTTTGATCCAATTTTATTTGGATTGTAACAGGAAAACAGATTATGAAAAAGTTTTTTGTGTTACTTGCTTTTATGGTTATCGCTGCCACATCGTATGCTCAAGTGTATAAGATGTATAAGACTCAGAACTACCATAATCAACTTCGTTTAAATACGATGACAGGTGAAGTTCAACAAATTCAAGATGATGGTCAGTCTTGGGAAGTTTGTAGTGCAAGAGAAGTTTTAGGAGATAGAGAAGGACGATTTCACCTTTATGAAACTCAGAATATGTGGACTTTCATAATGCTTGATACATATACAGGTAAGAATTGGCAAGTTCAATTTAGTGTCAAGGGTGAAGACTATATGTTTGCTGCACCTATCAATATGTTTTCTCTTGCATATCCTGAAAAATATTCAGATTGGACTAATAGATTTCAGATGTTTGCTACTCAAAATATGTGGACATTTATATTGTTGGACTCATATAATGGGCGACTATGGCAAGTCCAATATAGCACACAAGATTTAGATAATTTATTTTGTATTCCTATCAATGAATATGAATTAGTCGCAAATAACGAAAGGTGCATATTCTCAATTCAGCCATTAACAAGTATGTATCAGTATTATCTTGTAAATGATGACACTGGTGATATGTGGAAATTTCAATGGAGTACCAAAGGGGATGATTATAGGTGGATTGAACGTTTTATGTAAATAGTGATGTTAGCCCTATATATTAAATTTTGATTAAGCATCAATTTCTTAATCGTAATAAAAAAATGCTGCGAATTTCGCAGCATTTTTTAGATATTTAAACGGATGACCGTTTACTCGTTCAACGGAGTAACGCTTACATACGATTTGCCTTCGCGTTTTTTGCAGAAGGAAACCGTGCCGTCAACCAGTGCGAAGAGCGTGTGATCCTTGCCGATACCTACGTTCTCGCCCGGATTGTGGACAGTACCTCTCTGGCGAACGATGATGTTGCCAGCTTTAGCGAACTGACCACCGAAAAGTTTGATGCCGAGTCGCTTGCTTTCCGACTCGCGGCCGTTCTTTGAACTACCTACACCTTTTTTGTGTGCCATGTTTCTCTAAATTTAAGGTTATGCGACAATTTCTTCCACGAGAATCTGGCTCAGGAACTGACGGTGTCCGTTCTGCTTCTGATAGCCTGTTCTGCGTTTCTTCTTGAACACGAGGACTTTGTCGTCCTTCAGGTGCTTAAGAATCTTACATTTCACCGAGGCGCCTTCTACTACAGGTGCACCTACCTTGACCTGACCGTCGTTGTCTGCGAGCAGGACTTTGTCGAAACTCACCGACGAATTTTCTTCGCCGGGAAGACGGTGGACATAGAGTTTCCGACCTTTTTCAGCTTTGAATTGCTGACCTGCAATCTCTACTATAACGTACATTGATTAAATTGTATGTGTTTATACATAAATTTCAACGTGCAAATATAAGGATAATTATTGAATAAACAAGGGCAGGCAATTTTTTCTTGCAGACATTTGTTTTGGCACGTTTTTCGGTGTATCTTTGATCGTGTAAACAGTATGTATATCAAATGTATCGTATCTTAATCGTGTCGGAGGACTTCGTCTTGCGCAAGGCCGTGGCTTTTTCCTTGAATGACCTGGATGCGTGTGTGGAGTGCGCGGATACGGTCGGTGCGATGCTTGTGCTTCACCGGGAGTCGCCTTTCGACCTGGTGATCGTTATGGGTACTGCTGCCGAAATGTGCCGGCAGGAAGTGATGGACACGCTGCGGGCGGATAAAGCCCGGCGTACGCGGGTCTTCGTGATCTCGTGGCCGCAATCCGAACAGATGGTACGGAGTATGTACCGGATGGGCGTGAACCAATACATGACCTTGCCGGTGAGCCTGCACCGGTTGCGGCGGAAAGTCATCAACGAGCTAATCGATCGGGAAAAATGGAAATGACGTTTTGGTGGTGCATCGGGGCCGTTTTGGTTTCAGGAGCTGTTTTGGCCGGAAGTTGGTGCGTGCAACGGTTTGCAGGTCGTTTTTGCCTCAGGCGGGATGCCGAACGCCGTGAAAAGTATTTGAACAGCGTGTTGTGGATGCTCTTCTCCGGAACCGAAGAGTGCGCTCACTGTCCCGAGGCGATGTCTTCGCGGGATAGGCGTCTTATCGCCGAGGATATTGCCGACCTGGTGGATTCTACTTACGGGCTCGATCCGGCGCCGTTGCGTCGGATCGTCGAGCGTCAGAGGCTCGATGTTTTCCTGCTGCGTCGTATTCGCCGCAACGGAGGTTACCGCAGGGCTTATTACCTGCATCTGCTTTCCCGAATGCCCGTCGATGAAAAAACAGTTCGGGCAGTGGAACGTTATACGCATAGCAGGAACCGTTATGTCCGCTTCTGTGCGTTGAGCGTGCAGATGATGGCCGATATGTCGGCGCTTTCCTCGAAAATCGACGCCTATTCCCATCGGCTTTCGTATTTCGAACTGTCCGAGGTGCTCCGTATGTTGCGCCAGAATGTGCAGCCTGTCGATTACGAACCGTTGATCCTGTCGCCGAACCGGAATCTGCGGATGCTGGGACTCAGTGTCGTTTGGCGTTTCGGAATCGAAGATGCGGAGGAGATCCTGCTGCGGATCGTTGCCGAAAACCGGCCCGAAGAGTCCGTCGGTGCGATGTACGTTCTTTGTACGCTGCACAGTGTGATTACGCGTCCCGAAGTGGAAAAATTCGTGGGCGGAATGAATCCCGTTCAGCGCAGGGTACTGCTGCGTTATATTGCCCGGCAGGGATACTCCGCGAACGCTTTGCAGGTATTCATTCCTGAAGAGGAGAAGCGATATTATGTGTCGTTGGTCGATTCGTATAAATTGAACGTCGGATAGTATGTGGTTCATTGAGTTAGGTACGATTTGCGTGACGGTTGCCGTCGTGGTGCGTGTCTGGTGGCTGGTAGTTCAAGTGTTGAGGGCGCGTAACAAGCGTCGTTTGCTGTCCCGTATGTTCGGCGTGGTTTCCGATTCGCCCGATTTTATCGGAATTTCGGCGATTTGCCACGACATAGATTCCGTTTCCCAGGTGGCCGACCTGCTCGATGTGGAGTATGCCAGTTACGAATTGCTGGTGGTGATGGACGCCCGTCTGAAACCGGAGTTGTTTCACGAGATGCTCCGGCATTACCGGATGATGCGGGTGGATTATCATCCGTTCGAAGCCTGTTCTCAGTTGGGTGTACGGGGATTCTACCGCTCTCAGACGCGGGGTGTCAATCGTCTGACGCTGCTCGATCAGATGGAGGCGTTTTCCGCCGTTTCGTCGGATGCGGCCGTGCGAGCCGCGTCGTACGATTATATTTTGCCGATCGGCCGGAACCTGCGCCTCAAACGGGGTGCGATCGACCGTCTGGCGATGGAGTTGGCGGTTCATCCGATCCACTCTATATCGTTCGTGCGGACTGCCGTAGGACCTTCGCTGCGACTTTATGCCCGGGAGTATGTCGGCCGGTTGGGTCGTTTCGACCGGGCCGACGGGTATGAATTGTCCCGCAAGGAGAGGATCACGTTGTACGAACCGTTGTTTTATGAGTTGCGCCCGTCCCGCTATGTCTGGATTTTGACTTTGACCGGAATGGCGCTTTTGGCCGGATGTGCGATTGCGGCGTGGTCGTTCGGGTGGCTGCCGATGACTTTGTTGCTGCTCGATATTCTGTTGCTTTGGGGACTGTTTCTGTGGCTCGGGGCTGTTTCGGCACCTTTTCCCGCCGGGAAGCGGAATGCTGCGCTCGGGGCCGTGTAACGGCTGCCGGGTTTTTATTGCCGGAAATTTTACGGATCCGGGAATTATATAGTACCTTTATCCTGTCTTACCGATCAAAAATATCATTATGCTTGACAACGAGCTCAAATCATACCTTTTGCCCAACCTTTTCAATGCGGCGGTGCGGGCCGGTGCGGCCATTATGCAGGTTTACAAAAACAAGGAGGATTACGACATCAGCATTAAGAGCGACAAGACTCCGATTACCGTCGCGGACCGCCGGGCGCACGAAACGATCAAGACCTATCTGGGACCTACCCGTATTCCGATTCTGAGCGAAGAGGGGCGTGAGATGCGGTACGAAGAGCGCTGCAACTGGGAGCTGTTCTGGTTGGTGGACCCGCTGGACGGAACGGTGGAGTTTATCAAGGGAAACAACGAGTTTACGGTCAATATCGCCCTGATGGAGAATAACCGGAGCGTGGCGTCGGTGGTGTATGTTCCCTATTTGGGCAAGATGTATCTCGCGTGGCGCGGGGGCGGTGCTTTCCTGAAAGAGGGGGTGGCGGCCGATTCCGACGCGGAATACTCGTACGGGCAGATCGTCGAAAGTATGCGGCGCCTGCCTGTAGAGTCGGCGCGGCATGAACATCCCCGGGTCGCCGTGTCCCGGTCGCACAAGTCGCCCGAACTCGCGGAGTATATCGAGGAATTGCGAAAGAGCCATCCCGATCTGGAGGTCGTGGAGCAGGGCAGCTCCTATAAGTTTTGTTTGCTGGCGGAAGGCGCGGTGGATTACTATTTTCGGACTACTTCCACGTATGAATGGGATACTGCGGCGGGGGAGTTGATTCTCTCCGAAGTAGGGGGCGAAACGCTTTCGCTGCCGGATTATCGTCCGTTGCGTTACAACAAGACGGATCTGGTTAATTCTTGGTTTTTCTGTCGCGCCCGTAAAATGCCGGGTTGCAGGTCGGAGGCGGAGATGATGGTCGGGGAGTGTTCTGCGGCGGACTGACCGCCTCTCGGCATCGTGGGGTTGAAACCGAGAAAATAGAAACACGGGTAATCTGAATTCAGATTGCCCGTGTTTTCGGTTTGCGGAGAATTTGTCGCCGATTATTTTTTTGCGGAGCCGTGTACTGCGGCTGCCGCTTCGGGGGTGCAGGCGGCGCAGTTGCCCGAGCATCCGGGCTCCGATGCGCAATCTTCGAGTCCCGTCATCTGTTCGCGGGTCTCCTGAACGGCGCATTTGATACCCAGTTTGCGCATGTTTTCGTTGGTGGAAATTTCGGAGTCGATGTGGTGTCCCTTGAAAATCAGGGTGAGCGACATGGCCAGGACGAAAAGTCCGACGGCCAGAATCGCCAAAAGAATTATGATTAACCAGGTTGGCATGGTAACTGAAATTTAATAGTGGAAATTTGGGTGTTCCGATGCAAATTTATACATTTGTGTTATTAATTGCAAAAATGCTGCCCGGAATGATCCGGGCGTATGCTGACAGAGTAAATCCGGTATGAAAATCGTTATTGCGGGTGCGGGCGAAATGGGAAGCCATCTGGCGAAAATGCTCAGTGGCAACGGGCACGACATCACGGTCATAGACAGCGATCCGAAGCTGCTGGCCGATGTGGCCAGCCTGGCCGACGTGCTGACGGTCGAGGGCGACTCCACGACCTTTGCCGTGTTGCGGAAGGCTTCGGTGCGAAAGTGCGACCTGTTCATCGCTGTCAATCATGTCGAGAACGACAACGTGGTGGCAGCGGTGTTGGCCAAGCAGCTCGGGGCCAAGAAATCCATCGCCCGGATCGACAACAACGAATACCTGGAGCCCAATAACAAGGAGATTTTTATCAACATGGGTATCGACTACCTGTTCTATCCGGAAAAGGTGGCGGCTCAGGAGGTGATCAATCTGTTGGGGCACACTTCGACGACGGAGTACGTCGATTTTTCGAGCGGACGGCTTTCGCTCGTGGTTTTCCGTCTTGATCCGACCTCGTCGCTCATCGGACGCGAACTTTCGGGTTTCAAGGACGATGCGGCGCAGCTCAGCTATCGGACGGTGGCGATCGCTCGCGGCGGTCAGACCATCATCGCCCGGCAGGATGAAATATTTATGGAGGGCGACATGGTGTATGTCATCGCCCGGCAGGATGCCGTGAAGGAGGTGATGGAGTTCTCGGGGCATTCCAACGTGGAGATCAACAACATGATGATCCTCGGCGGTTCGCGCATCGGCATACGCATTGCGACCGAATTGCAGGACGAGGTCAATATCAAGTTGATCGACTACAATGCCGAGAAGGCCTATCGGTTGGCCGAATTGTTGGACAAAACTTTGATTATCAATGAGGATGGCCGCCATATCGAAGCGATGCTCGAGGAGGGGCTGGCCAATATGGACGCTTTTATCGCGGTGACGGGGCGCAGCGAAACCAATATTCTGGCGGCGATGCTCGCCAAACGCATGGGCGTCAAGAAGGTGATCGCCGAGATCGAGAACCTCGATTATATCAATCTGGCCGAGAGTATCGGTATCGATACGATCATCAACAAGAAACTGGTTACGGCGTCGAACATCTTCCGCTTCACGATGTCAACCGACGTGCAGGCGATCAAGTGTCTGACGGGCAGCGAGGCCGAGGTGCTGGAGTTCATCGTCAAGCCCAACGCCCCGGCGACGAAGGCTCCGATCAAGGAGTTGAAGCTGCCGCAGGATACGATTATCGGCGGCGTGGTGCGCGGCGACAAGGTTTTCATCGCCGTGGGAAACATGGAGTTGAGCGCCTACGATCGCGTGGTGGTTTTCGCTATGCCGGCGTCGATCTCCAAAATTGGATATTTCTTTAATTAACGATAAGGAGGAGCAGCGCAGGATGTCGATTCGGAACAGTTTGTTACGTACCTATTTCGCCCGCCGGATGAAGGCGATAGATCGTTTTCGGCGACATCCGGACCAAGTGCAGGCCGAGATGTTCCGACAGCTCATTGCGCGGGGGGCCGATACGGAGTTCGGTCGTCGGCACGGTGTTGCCAAGCATCTTACGCCCGAGGCGTTCGCCGCACGGGTCGGAGTGCAGGACTACGAGAGTTTCAAGCCTTATATCGAGCGGATGCTGGCCGGAGAGAAGAATGTCGCAGCCCCGGGGCGGGTGACGCTTTTCGCCCGTTCGTCGGGAACTACGTCCGACCGCAGCAAGTTCATTCCCGTCACGCGGGAGTCCGTGTGGTGGAATCATACGCTCGGTATGCGGGACGTGGCGGCGGTGTATGCTTCGGCCAAGCCGCAGACGAAGATCTTCGACGGCAAGACGCTGACGCTCGGCGGTTCGTATGTCCGGGAGAACGGAGCTCTCATCGGGGATCTGTCGGCTGTGCTGATCAGTCAGACTCCGTTCTGGAGCGGTTGGTTCCGGGCGCCGAAGATGGAGACGGCTCTGATTCCGGATTTCGACCGGAAGATAGAGGGGATCTGCCGGGAGTGTACCCGGGAGAAGATCACGGCCTTTGCCGGCGTGCCTTCGTGGAACCTGGTGCTGATGCGCCGGGTGTTGGAATATACGGGCAAGAGCAACCTGCTCGAAGTGTGGCCCGATCTGGAATTTTTTGCGCACGGGGGCGTGGCGTTTACGCCCTACCGCAAGTCGTTCGCCAAGCTGATCCCGTCGGAGGGGATGACCTATCTGGAAACTTACAACGCTTCGGAGGGTTTTTTCGCGCTGGCCGACGATCTGACGCGGGACGATATGCTGCTGATGCTCGATTACGGGACTTATTACGAATTTCGCAGCGGCGAGCAGATCGTGCCGCTCGAAGGCGTTCGGGTCGGAGAGGTTTATGCGATGATCGTGACCTCGATCAACGGATTGTGGCGCTATGAGATAGGCGATACGGTGGAATTCACCTCGACGAATCCCTACCGCATCCGTTTCGCGGGTCGCACGCGTCAGTTCATCAACGTCTTCGGCGAGGAGCTGATCGTGGATAACGCCGAGCGGGCGCTCGCGGCGGCCTGCGAGCAAACCGGTGCGGTGGTCGAAGAGTACTCCGTGGCGCCCTGTTTCATGGGGCTGAATACCCGGGGAGCGCACGAATGGGTGCTGGAGTTTTCGGAGCGGCCCGATACGCCGGAGCATTTTGCCGAAGTGCTGGACCGGGAGCTTCGCAGCGTCAATTCGGATTACGACGCCAAGCGGCAGACGGCGCTCGATCCGCCCCGCATCCATGCCGTGCCGCCGGGAACGACGCTGCGCTGGTTGCAGAAGACGGGCAAGAACAAGCTGCCCCGTATGCGCAACGACCGTACGGTTGTGGAACAGTTACTGAAGATTGAACAATAAATAACGCGACGACACGCGTCGCTTTGCCGGGGGCCGGGGATTGCGGCGGGAGGCGGTTTTCTGCCGTGCCGCCGCAGACGGTGGACTTGCCGGGCGGCGGGACCGGGAAGGGGCCCCGCCGTGCGGCGTGAAGTGCGTGACGTCGTCAAAACATCCGATTTATGTACATTGCGATAGCCGGAAATATCGGCAGCGGCAAAACCACGCTGACCGAGATGCTGACCGAGCGCTACGGCGCCAAGGCCTATTACGAGCAGAGCGACAATCCCTACATCGGGGATTTCTACAACGATATGAATCGTTGGTCGTTCAATCTGCAAATGTATTTTCTGGGCAGCCGCATTCAGCAGACGATGGATATTCTGCGCAGCGGTCCGGTCGATATTTTTCAGGATCGGACGGTGTACGAGGATGCCTATATTTTCGCCGACAACCTGCATTGCATGGGGCTGATGTCGGGTCGGGACTTCGATACTTATATGAGTATCTTCGGGTTGATTACCAACCTGGTGCCCCGGCCGGACCTGTTGATTTACCTCAAGGCCAGCGTGCCGACGCTCATTTCGCAGATCCGCCGCCGGGGTCGCGCCTACGAAATGAACATCGACGAACAGTACCTGCGGCGGCTCAACTACCGTTACGACGACTGGATCGAACATATCTACCGGGGCGAAGTGCTCGTGATCGATAAGGATCGTGAGGATTTCGTTGCGGATGCTGCGGTGATGGAGAAGATCTGCGCTCGTCTCGACCGGAAGCGGGAGGAGCTCGAAAACGCTAAAAAATAGTCCCTATGTTGCCGGAATCTTTCACGCGGCGGGTTATGGCCGAACTGGGACCGGAGGAGGGGCGTGCGCTGTGTGAGGCGCTCGAAGGCCCGGCGCCGACATCCGTCCGCCTGCATCCGCAGCGTCCCTGCCGCTGGAGCGGAGCCGAGGCGATTCCCTGGTCGCCGGCAGGACGTTACCTGACGGAGCGGCCTTCGTTTACGCTCGATCCGGCTTTCCATGCCGGGGCTTATTACGTGCAGGAGGCTTCGTCGCAGTTCCTGGCTCACGTGCTGGCCGGGGAGGAGGTCGCCGGAAAACGGATTCTGGACCTTTGCGCCGCGCCGGGGGGAAAGACGACGCTCTATGCGTCGCTCGCAGGTAGCGACGGGCTGGTAGTGGCGAATGAAGTCAATCGCCAGCGGGCGGCTGTTCTGGCGGATAACGTCCGCAAGTGGGGACTGGGAAACGTGGCGGTGACGGTGAACGAGCCGGCACAGATCGCGGTGCTCGAAGGATGGTTCGACATCGTGGCGGTGGATGCCCCCTGTTCCGGCGAGGGGATGTTCCGCAAGACACCCGAGGCACGGGACGAGTGGAGCGAGAACAATGTGAAGATATGTGCCGTCCGGCAGGCGGAGATTCTGCGCGAAGCGTGGAAGACGCTGCGTCCCGGCGGATTGCTGATATACAGTACCTGCACGTTCAACCGACTGGAAAACGAAGGGTCGCTGGAGGGACTGCTGGCCGAAGCGGGTGAAGAGATCGTCGAATCGACCGCTTTCGATTGCCCGCCGGCGTGGGGTGTGGTTTGCGGTCGGGTCGGTCCTTTCCGGACGTTCCGTTTCTATCCGCACCGGACCCGGGGCGAGGGATTTTTTGCGGCGGTGGCCCGTAAGGTGTCCGATGGCGGAAGCCGTGTCCGTGTGCCCAAGTCCCGCCGAACGATTTTCGCGCCCGCCGGACGCAGGGAGTGTGCGGAACTGGCCCGTTGGGTCGCCGAACCCGGGCGGATGCGTTTTGCGGCGGTGGCGGATGTCTATTATGCGTATTACGAATCGCAGTACGAGGCGGTGAAAATGCTGGCCGAATCGCTGCGCGTGATCGCCTCGGGCGTTGCGATGGGGCAGATCTTCAAGGAGCGGCTCAAGCCCGATCATGCGCTGGCGATGTTTTGCGGATTGGATCGCGGAGCGGTGCCTGTTGCCGAGTTGTCCGAAGAGGAGGCGCTGCGGTTTCTGCGCAAGCAGGAGGCGGAGGCTGCGGCTTTCGCCGAGGGGATGAATCTGGTGACGCACGGGGGAGCGGCCCTGGGTTTCGCCAAGCGGATTCAGAACCGGGTAAACAATATGTATCCCAACTCGTTGCGGATATTCAACCTGTAATTGTACATGTTATGGCCAAGAAACTATTCTATTCGATGGGCGAGGTGTCGGAGATGTTCGACGTCAATGCTTCGCTGATCCGTTTTTGGGAGACGAAATTCGATATCCTGCGCCCGCAGAAGAACAAGAAGGGCAACCGTCTTTTTTCTCCGGCCGATGTCGAAAACCTGAAATTGATCTATCATCTGGTCAAGGAGCGGGGCATGACCCTCGACGGAGCCGCCCGTTGTCTGAAACAGAATAAAGGAACCATTTCGCGCGATGCGGAGCTGCTCGAACGTCTTCAGCGTGTCCGGGCCCTGCTCGAAGAGGTGCGGGCCGAACTCAAGGAGAGTGCGGAGGACCGGGCGGTTGTCGCGGAAAATGGGGCTGGAGAGGCGGCCGAAGTATCGGCGCTCCCGGTTCGTACCCGGAAGAAGCCTGCCGCGCAGGAGTTGGCGGACGATGCCGGAGGGGATGGAGCGGAGAGTAAAGGACCTGTGCAGGTGATCGAACCAGGTCCCCGGAGCGAAAAGCCGGCGCCGAAACGTTCGGCGGCGCGTCAGCCCCGGCGCAAGAAGGAGAAAGAGGAGGCGGAGAGCAAGGAGTTGTTCGCCTTCTATGAACAGTCGTTGTTTTAGACGGACGTTTTGAAATACGGCAGGCGGGTACATTTTGCCTTCGCCTCCGATTCGGAGGGGGCGGTGACGTTGCGGACCGCTACGGCGATAGGCCCGACCGGGTATGCGAACGAACCCGATACTTCGGTATATCTTTTGGGGCGCGTAGCGCCGCAAGTCCCTTCGAGGTGAGGATTTCGGGGTGGGCAGCATTATGGACGGGAGCACAGGCCGCGAACAAGCGACCGTCGGATATGGTACGTTGAAAATATAATCGCCTTTTCAAATAATGTAGTAGGATTATGAAAATCAGAGATATTGCTGAAGTGATCGAACGATATGCTCCGCTCCGTTTGCAGGAATCGTACGACAATGCCGGTCTTATCGTGGGACGGCCCGAGGACGAAGTGCATCAGGCGCTGCTGGCTGTCGATGTGACCGAAGAGGTGTTGGACGAGGCGGAGCAGACGGGGTGCGATCTGATAGTCACGCACCATCCGATCGTTTTCCATGCCCTCAAGCGGTTCAATTCGGCTACTTATGTGGAGCGGTGCGTCGAGCGGGCGATCCGTCGGGGAATAGCGCTCTACGCCTGTCATACCAACCTGGACAGTGCGCCGGGCGGCATGAGTTGGCGGTTGGCGGAGATGCTCGGCGTGGAAGAGTTACGGGTGCTGCAACCGACCGATCCTGCGGACGGGCGGGTCGGCTTCGGGGTGGTGGGCGAACTGCCGCAGTCTATGTCGGTGCGGGATTTTATGCGGCGTATTCAGGAGCGCCTGCCGGTGCAGGTAATCCGCCATTCCGAGCTGGTCAAGGAGCAGGTACGGCGGGTGGCCGTATGTACCGGAGCGGGAGCCTCGCTGCTCGGCGAAGCGCGTCGTGCGCAGGCCGATGTGTATGTCACTTCGGACCTCAAATACAACGATTTTATGACTCCCGACGGGGCGTTCGTGGTGGCCGATATCGGCCATTTCGAGAGCGAATATTGCGCAATCGACATTTTGTTTGATATTTTATCGAAAAATTTATTTACCTTTGCGGTTCGCAAGAGTGTAAATTCACGTAATCCGATCGGTTACATAGTTCCGTCTAAACAATAAAAACACGATATGGCAACACAGAAAAAGACAGCTGAAGTTGATTATTCGATGCAGGAGAAAATCCTGGCCCTCTACGATCTCCAGAAGATCGACAGCCAGATCGATTCGATCAACAAGGTGAAGGGTGAGCTGCCGCTCGAGGTGCAGGATCTCGACGACGAATTGGCCGGTTTGAAGGCGCGTGTCGAGAATATCAATGCCGAAATCGAGGAGCTCAATGCTCTCTCCAAGCAGCGTAAGCGCGAGGTGGATCAGGCCAAGATACTCATCGGCAATTACAAGGAGCAGCAGAACAACGTCCGGAACAACCGCGAGTTCGATGCGATTAGTAAGGAGATCGAGTATCAGGAGTTGGAAATCGAGCTGGCCGAAAAGCGTCTGAAAGAGTATGCTGCCGGAATCAAGGTCAAAAAGGCGCAGGTCGAGGAGACCGAGGCCCTGATGGCGGAGCGCCGAAAGGACCTCGAAGCCAAGCAGACCGAATTGCAGAGCATCGAAGCGGAAACGGCCTCGCAGGTGGCGGAATTTACGGCTCAGGCGGCTAAAGCGCAGGCCAAGATCGACAAGCGGTTGCTGGAGGCTTACCAGCGGATCCGTCATAACGTGCGCAACGGACTTGCCGTGGTGACGGTGCGGCGCGATGCGTGCGGCGGCTGTTTCAACCGCATTCCGCCCCAGCGCCAGATGGAGATCCGTCAGGGCAAGAAGATCATCATTTGCGAATACTGCGGTCGTATTCTGGTGGCCGATCCCGAAGAGCAGCAATAGCAAGCGTTTGGGGTTGAACGATTTGTAGCCCGACCTTCCCACGGAAGGTCGGGCTGTATTCGTTGAGTCGAAACGGGGACGGCCTCTTTTCCGAATGAGGATTTCGAAACCCCGATTGCTTTTTTTCGATACGATCGTTGCGTTCGGATGAAACTTTTGCCGCGAAATCGTTGTTTTTTCCAAATAATAATTAATTTTGCGATGATGTAACTTTTTGAAATACCCGATAGATGAAGATAGCTCTGGCTCAATTGAATTATACGGTCGGCGACGTCGCAGGAAATACAAACAAGATCATCGAATCCGTACGTCGTGCGAAAGCCGAAGGCGCAGACCTCGTCGTTTTTGCCGAGCAGGCGATCAGCGGTGCTCCTTCGTTCGATTTGCTGCGGAAAAATCCTTTTTTGGAACAGTGCGAAGATGCGTTGATGCGGATTGCCGCCGAATGCGATACGGTGGATGCGATCGTGGGGCTTCCGATTCTCACCAAGGAGGGGACGATCAGTGCCGCAGCGTTGATTCAACAAGGAAGAGTCGTCCGCTACGTGGGAAAACAGAATATCACCGTGCGCCGCGAATTGGGATTTCTGACCCCTTCGAAAGGTTGCGAATACGTTACGATACGGGGTTGCCGCTGTGCGCTGGTCGTAGGCGACGATCTTTTTCATACCCCGGATTTCGACAAGTCGGTCGAAACCGTCATCAACATCCATGCCCGCCGCTACCGCAAGGGCGACTTGAGTCGTCGGTACGACGTAATCCGGAATATCGCCTACGTCAAGGGAAAGAATGTGGTGATGGTCAATCAGGTCGGCGGTGCTACGGAGCTGGTTTACGACGGGATGTCGGGCGTGATGGACAACCGGGGCAAGCTGGTGCGGTTGCTGAAAAGTTTCGAAGAGGACTTTCAGGTGTTCGATACCGAAAATCCCGCTTGCAGCGTCGAGTCCGTCCCTGTGTCGGTGAACGACCGTACCCGCTTCATTTACGAGGCGGCTTGTTGCGGTCTGCGGGATTTCTTCGTTAAAAATGGGTATAAAAAGGCCTGTGTCGGCGTTTCGGGCGGTATCGACTCCGCCGTGGTCGCTTGTCTGGCGGTTGCAGCGCTGGGGGCGGAGAACGTGCGGGGATTGATGATGCCCTCGCAGTTTTCGTCGGAAGGATCGGTCGAGGATGCCAAGCAACTGGCCGAAAACCTCGGTATCGAGTTCCATGTCGTGCCGATCACGGAGGCTTACCGCAGTATCGTCGATACGTTGATCCCGGTGATCGGCGGTACGGATTTCGATGCGACGGAGGAGAATATCCAGTCCCGCATCCGCACGCTGATGCTCATGGCCCTGCAGAACAAGAACGGCTATGTCCTGCTCAACTGTTCCAACAAGAGCGAGAATGCGCTCGGTATCTGTACGCTCTACGGCGATACCGGCGGCGCTTTCAGCGTGACGGGCGATCTGTATAAGACCGAGATGTATGACCTGGCCCGCTATATCAACCGGAAATTCGGTGCTCCCATTCCTGAAAACATCCTGACCAAAGAGCCTTCTTCGGAGCTTCGGCCCAACCAGAAGGACAGCGACATGCTGCCCTCTTACGAGGTGGTGGATGCCATCCTGTACCGTCTGATCGAAGATGGGCAGTCGCGTGAAGAGATCATCAATGCCGGATTCGACAGCGACGAGGTACAGAAAATCTATGCGATGGTCATGCGCAACGAAAAGAAGCGTTTTCAGTATCCGCCGGTGCTTCGACTCTCGTCCTCCTCGTTCGGGCATGAGTACCGTATGCCATTGACCCATAAATATGTAAAGTGACCCGATGGACCGTATCGAACATAGCGGGGTGGTGAAGCGCGTCGATGCGGAGAGGGTTTGTGTGGAAATTACGGCTCATGGCGCTTGTGGGAGCTGCAAGGCCCGCGAAGCCTGCGGTTTGGGTCAGACCGGGCAGAAAATCGTGGAGATACGTACTCCGGCTGCGGCGACGTATCGTCCCGGCGACAGGGTGACGGTCGCTATAACCCGACGTACGGGAGCGGTCGCGGTTTTGTTGGCTTATGTCGTGCCTTTCGTCGTCCTGATCGGCGTGGTGGCAGTCTGCTATCTGCTCGGCGCGGGCGATGGGGCGGCGGTACTTGCAGGATTGGGATCTGTCGTCCTGTACTATGGGATTCTCTGGCTTCTGCGCCGGAAGATCGATAATGCGATTCATTTCACAATATCCGAATAATATGGAGGTATTACTTTACACAGTGCTTACACTTTGCGTGTTGGGAATCCTTGCCGCGCTGATCCTCTATTTCGTGGCACAAAAGTTCAAGGTCGAGGAAGATCCCCGGATCGACGAGGTCGAAAAGATGCTGCCCGGTGCGAACTGCGGCGGCTGCGGATTCGCCGGATGTCGCGGTTTGGCCGATGCGCTAGTGAAGCGGGCCGATATCTCTTCGCTTTTCTGCCCGGTGGGCGGGGCCGAAGTGATGAAGACCGTCGCTGCCTACCTGGGCAAGGCTGCTCCGGAGAAGGAGCCCCAGGTGGCTACCGTCCGCTGCGGCGGCAGTTGCGAGAAACGTCCCCGGATCAATGCGTACGACGGTGTTACGTCCTGCGCGGTGGCTGCTTCGCTCTATGGCGGAGAAACGGGGTGTACGTACGGCTGCCTGGGATACGGGGATTGTGTGACGGTTTGTAACTTCGATGCCATAGCGATAAATCCCGAAACGAGGCTTCCAGAGGTCGATTTCGACAAATGTACGGCCTGCGGCGCGTGTGTCAAGGCTTGTCCCAAGTCGATTATCGAGTTGCGGAAGAAGTGGCCCAAGCAGCGGGCGGTTTATGTTTCGTGCGTGTCGAAAGACAAAGGGGCGGTGGTGATGAAAGCCTGCAAAGCCGGCTGTATCGGCTGCGGAAAATGCGAGAAAGTGTGTCCGTTCGGAGCCATTACGATCCAGAACAACCTGGCTTTCATCGACTCCTGGAAATGCAAGCTCTGCCGCAAGTGCGTGAACGAATGCCCCACCGGTGCCATCCGTCTGGTCGGTATGGAGCCGCTGCCCAAGGAGCCTAAAGCCGCTCCTGCATCGAAGCAAACGTCGGCAGCGGGAGAGAAGCCGGCTTCGGAGGAGAAGAAGACCGAAAAAACCGAATCCTGATCCGAACGATAAAACCGAAAACAAACGCTATGAAGACATTTCCGAGAGGCGGAGTACATCCGTCGGATAACAAGTTGAGTCGGGCGGAGGCCGTCGAGGTACTGGCGTTGCCCGATGTGGTGAATGTTCCTTTGTCGCAGCATATCGGTGCGCCGGCGGTTGCGAAGGTGGCCAAGGGCGACAAGGTGAAGGTGGGAGAGTTGATCGCCGAAGCCGCCGGTTTCGTGTCGGCCAATATCCATGCGCCCGTGTCGGGCACCGTGACGGGGGTGGATATGCTGCCCAACGGGCAGGGAATCCGCCAGATGATGATTACGATCCGTCGCGAGGGGGATGAATGGGCCGAAGGGATCGACACTTCGAAGGAGCTCGTGCGCGAATGTACGCTTTCGGCTCCGGAGATTCTTGCCAGGATCAAGGAGGCGGGTATCGTCGGTATGGGCGGTGCGGCGTTCCCCACGCAGGTCAAACTGACGGTGCCTGCCGGGAAAAAGGTCGAGCACTTGATTATTAATGGTGTCGAGTGCGAACCTTACCTGACGTCCGACCATCGGGTGATGCTCGAACGGAGTGAAGAGCTGCTCGTGGGCGTCACGATCCTGATGCGGGCGCTCGGCGTGAGCGGCGCTTCGGTCGGAATCGAGAACAACAAACCGGATGCGATCACCCGATTGAGTCGGCTGGCTTCGTCGTACCCCGGAATCCGGGTCGTTCCGCTTCGGGTCCGTTATCCGCAGGGGGGCGAAAAACAGTTGATAGCGGCCGTTACGGGTCGGGAGGTTCCGCCGCCGCCGGGATTACCGATCGACGTGGGTGCCGTCGTCTGCAATGTTTCGACGACGGTGGCCGTGTACGATGCGGTGCAGAAGAACAAACCTCTGATCGAGCGGGTGGTGACTGTTACGGGTCGCCAGGTGGAGGCTCCGAAAAATCTGCTCGTCCGTTTCGGAACGCCGGTGGCTGTCTTGTTGGAGGCTGCGGGAGGCGTGCCGGCCGGGGATGTGAAAGTGCTCAACGGCGGGCCGATGATGGGACGGGCGATGAGCAACCTCGCCTCACCGGTGGTCAAAGGCTGTTCGGGTATTACGGTGCTCGGGGGTGCGGCAGCCCTGCGTGGTCGGGAGAGCTCCTGTATCAAATGCGCCAAATGCGTGTCGGCTTGCCCGATGGGATTGGAGCCTTATCTGATGGCCAAACTCTCGCGCCGCAAGTTGTGGGAGCGGCTCGAGGCGGAGTGGGTGACCAACTGCATCGAGTGCGGCTGCTGTCAGTTTACCTGTCCGGCGGATATTCCGCTGCTGGACTTTATCCGAATGGGAAAACAGGAGGTCGGGGCGTTGATCCGTGCCCGCGCCGCTGCCCATGCAACCAAGAAATAAGAAAAAAGAGATAGCGTATGGCAAATAAATTGATCGTAGCACCCGCTCCGCACGTGCATGGTTCGGAATCGACGCAAAAGATCATGCGGGACGTTCTGCTGGCGCTGACGCCCGCGCTGGTGTTTTCGGTGGTGGCGTTCGGCTGGAGTGCCCTGGCGGTGACCTGTATTTCGGTGGCCAGTTGCGTGCTGTTCGAATACCTGATTCAGAAATTTCTGCTCAAGGGGCCTTGTACGGTGAGCGACCTGTCGGCCGTGGTAACCGGCGTCCTGCTGGCTTTCAACCTGCCGGCATCGTTGCCCTGGTGGATCGTCGTGATCGGCGCTTTCGTGTCGATCGCCATTGCCAAGATGACTTTCGGGGGGCTGGGCAAGAATCCGTTCAATCCGGCGTTGGTGGGCCGTGTGTTCCTGTTGTTCGCCTACCCGGTGCAGATGACGACTTTTCCCCGTCCGGTCGGACAGTTGGTCGACGCTTTTTCGGGAGCGACGCCGCTGGCAGCCGTCAAAGCGGAGCTGGTGTCGCATACGTCGGTCAATTATCAGGATGTCCTTTTCGGTTCGATCCCCGGTTCGCTGGGTGAGGTTTCGGCCCTGCTGTTGCTGGTGGGAGCCGTCTATCTGCTGTGGAGAAAAGTCATTACGTGGCATATTCCGGTGGCGGTCCTGGGAACGATGGCCGTGTTCGTCTTTCTGGTCGGCCTCGGACAGGGTATGCACGGTGAAGCACTGTGGGAGTTCCCGCTGTTCCATCTGCTTGCAGGCGGAGCCATTCTGGGTGCCGTTTACATGGCTACCGACTATTCGACTTCGCCGATGACGCATACCGGTATGCTGATTTACGGAGTCGGCATCGGCATCATCACGGTGCTGATCCGTTTGTGGGGCGCCTATCCCGAGGGTATGTCGTTCGCGATCCTGATCATGAATTCGGTCGTGCCCCTGATCAACAAATATGTCAAACCCCGGCGTTTCGGGTTAAAATAGGAGGAGCGGAGGATGAAGAGTACACTATTCAATATGGTTATGGTGCTGTTCGTGATCACACTGCTCGCTTCCGCAGGCGTGGGAGCGGTCCATATGATTACCGAGGAGCCGATTGCCGAGGCACGGGTCAAGGCGACCCGCGAGGCGCTCAAACAGGTGCTGCCCGAGTTCGACGAAACGGAAGTGTTGCGCGATACGATCGAGAACTTGCCGGTGACGGTGCATACCGCTTTGCAAGGCGACCGCGTGGTGGGTTATGCCGTAGAATCGATGACTAAAAACGGGTTCAGCGGGGTGATCCGGCTGATGGTCGGCTTTGCCCCCGATGGTCAGATTCTCAATATCCGGGTGCTCGAACAGGCGGAAACTCCGGGGCTGGGTACCAAGATGGTCGATGCGGGCAATCCGCTGGAAAAGAGTTTTGTCGGCCGGAATCCGGCGCAAATGAAACTGGGCGTGAAGAAGGACGGCGGCGACGTGGATGCCCTGACGGCGGCGACGATTTCGTCGCGGGCTTATGTCGATGCCGTGAGTCGGGCTTATAAGGCCTATTGCGAAAAGGCAGGCGTCGAAGCTGCCGTGAACACCGTTTCGGGTGCTTCGAATACTCAAAATGCAGGTGCGGACGGTACTTCGGGGGCTTCGGCTACCCGGGATGCGGGAGCGGATGGTGCGTCCGGTGCTTCGAACAATCAAGAAACGGGAGCGGAAGCCGCGACGGGCGCGACGGCTGCTCGGCCGAATGCAGAGGCTGGGACGCGAGCTGCGGGTGAAGAGCGGTACCGAGAGCGGGGATTGGAGCGTGAAGGCCGTTCCAACCGCCTCCAGCGAGGAAGTCAGACCGTGAACAATGCACAGGAAGGAGGTCAAAATGAATAATTTGAAAGTACTTACGAGCGGCATTATCAAGAATAATCCGACGTTCGTTCTGGTACTCGGCATGTGTCCCACGCTGGGTACGACGACTTCGGCGGAGAACGGTTTCGGTATGGGCGTGGCGACGATGGCCGTGCTGATTCTGTCGAACCTGGTCATCTCACTGATTAAGAACCTGATTCCGGACAAGGTGCGCATCCCGGCTTTTATCGTGGTGATCGCATCGTTCGTGACCATTATCTCTATGCTGATGCAGGCGTATGTCCCGGCGTTGTATGCCAGTCTGGGCGTATTCATTCCGCTGATCGTGGTGAACTGCATCATCCTGGGACGTGCGGAGGCATTCGCCTCGAAGAACGGACCGGTGGCTTCGATCTTCGACGGTATCGGGATCGGTCTGGGCTTCACGCTGTCCCTGACGTTGGTGGGGGCTGTCCGCGAAGTGTTGGGCAGCGGGGCCATCTTCGGTTATTCGTTCGGTGTTACGGACTACATGCCGTTGGTGTTCGTGCTGGCTCCGGGTGCTTTTATCGTACTGGGGTATCTGATGGCATTGTTTAATAAATTTCTCAAGAAATAGGTATGGAGCTCTCTTATTTTGCCATTATCGTCGGCGCGATCTTCGTCAATAACGTCGTGCTGGCTCAATTCCTCGGCATCTGCCCGTTCCTGGGCGTGTCGTCGAAAGTCGAAACTTCGCTCGGTATGGGAGCTGCCGTGACCTTCGTCATGGCCCTTACTTCGGTGGTTGCATGGTCTATTCAGACTTACGTATTGGTGCCGCTGGGGATCGAATACATGCAGACGATCGTCTTTATTCTGGTGATCGCGGCTCTGGTGCAGATGGTGGAAATCATGTTGAAGAAGGTGTCTCCGTCGCTCTATCAGGCGCTTGGAATTTTCCTGCCGCTCATTACGACGAACTGTGCCGTGCTGGGCGTGGCGATTCTGATGATCTCCAAGGAGTTCAACCTGTTGCAGAGCATCGTTTATTCCGTGGCGACGGCCATCGGCTTCGCATTGGCGCTGGTGCTGTTCGCCGGTATTCGCGAGCGGCTCGAACTGGAGGATGTCCCCAAGGCCGTGCAGGGGGTTCCCGTGGCGCTGATTACGGCCGGTATTTTGGCAATGGCCTTCATGGGTTTCTCCGGGCTGGTATAACGGTTATTGGTACGAAAAGGGATTTATGAAAGAGCTATTATTTCTATTTAAGGGATTTGCCCCGTTGATTATCAGGCTATTTTATCGGAGGGGGACTTCTATCGTTCTTGTCAAATCCGTCCGTCTAAACTGAAATGATATTTGTGGCAGGTTAATTTGCTGCTATATGGGGCATACATTGGATTTGATGTCCGGATTAAATCCAAAATTACTTTTCCTCACGATTTATTTGGAGTTTTTATTTCGGAGAGGGCGGTTATCGGTGAAAATTGCGTGATTTTTCAACAGGTGACGATCGGATCGAATACATTGCCGGATAGTCAGAGACCGGGAGCCCCCGTCATCGGAGATAATGTATATATCGGAGCCGGTGTGAAGATAATCGGAGGGGTAAAGGTTGGGAATAATGTCCGCATTGGCGCCAATGCCGTAATTTTTACGGATGTGCCGGACAACTGTGTGGCTGTCGTTAATGGAGTGCGCACAATCCATAAGTCGGAACCATTGGACAACCGGTTTATGCCGATTTCGAAGTTAAAGGAATCGGAATAGTGCTTCGGAGGATATATTTTACTTCCATTTAGCATCTTGCTGAATGGGGATGGGTAAAATAAAGGCTTTAAAAATCAGGAGTATAGGTTTTTTTGCTCCTGATTTTTTGCATGTTGCGTTTCTCGGCTTTTCAGCCAAAAAAAGGTTGAGGCAGAAGTTGAAAGTCATGTCGGAAATTTTGTCTGTTCCCGCCAGTAGGAACAACTTTGCGAAAAAAGATCGTATCGATTACTCCTGCGGTGGGGCAGCCTGTTTTTGGTGTTGTGTAATCTGTCCCGAAGACGCCGATCTGGCTTTTATCCCTGCCGAGGTTCGGTTGGCGATCACGATCAAGAGCATGATGATGGATACGATCATCAGGATTTCCTGGACGGAACAACATTTGATCCTGCGGATGAGTTTTGCAAGCATAGAATTTTTCTTCCGGATTGTGTAACTTTGTGGCTCAAATTATTTACTTTTGTAAAAATAACAATAAAATCCGTATCCCGATGAAAGAAAACGTCATAAAATTGCATGATAAAAAATTCAAGGTGATGATTCCGGCTGCAAAGATAGAAGAAGCCGTGGCTGCGGTAGCGGCGAAGATCAACGAGGATTACCGGGAGAAACGGAATCCGCTGTTTCTGGGGGTGCTCAACGGCTCGTTTATGTTCATGAGCGACCTGCTGAAGAAGATCGATTTCAACTGCGAAATATCGTTCGTGAAACTCTCTTCGTACTGCGGTACCTCCTCGTCGGGGGATGTCAAGTGTCTGATAGGACTGGGCAACAACATCGAAGGCCGGGACGTGATTATCGTCGAGGACATTGTGGATACGGGCGCCAGCATCGAACACATGGTCGAGGAGTTGAAGACGAAGAAGCCCGCCAGTATCCGCGTGTGTACGCTTTTCTTCAAACCGAAAGCATACCAGCGCCAGATTCCGATCGATTATCCGGCCATGCACATCGGCAACGAGTTTATCGTGGGATACGGGCTGGACTACGACCAGTTGGGCCGGAATTACAAGGATGTTTACGTGGTGACCGAATAGTCCGATGAAGGAAGCGACGAATTACGACTTGTTGGACGGAGGGCGGAAATTGCCTCTGGTGGAGGATTTCTATACGATTCAAGGCGAAGGATTCCATACGGGCAAACCGGCCTATTTCATCCGCCTGGGCGGATGCGACGTAGGCTGCCGCTGGTGCGATGCCAAATATACGTGGAATCCGAAACTCTATCCTCCGACCGATATTTCGGAGGTGGTGCGGCGAGCGACTTCGTGCCAGGCGCAGGCTATCGTCATCACGGGCGGAGAGCCGTTGCTTTACCCGTTGGGGCCTTTGACTTCGGCGCTCAAGGGGCACGGACTCAAGATATTTCTCGAAACTTCGGGGTCGCACCCTTTCAGCGGGTATTTCGACTGGGTTTGCCTTTCGCCCAAGCGTCAGCAGCCGCCTCTGCCGGAGGCGTTCTGGCGGGCGCACGAGCTGAAGGTCATCGTCGAGCGGGAGGCCGATTTGCAATGGGCCGAGCGGAACGCCGAACAGGTCGGACGGGAGTGCAAGCTCTTCCTGCAGCCCGAATGGAGCGTGTCGGAGGAGATCATGCCCCTGCTGGTCGAGTACGTCAAGGCGCATCCTGCGTGGAATATTTCGATCCAGACGCATAAATACATGCATATTCCTTAAAGGATTCGGAAGATGCAGTTGAAATTGGACAAGCGGTTTTGGGTGGTGATTACTTGTATCATCGTGGTTTTCACGATTTTCATCGTGGGACGAAATCTGCTGCACGCCATAGAGATCAGAAAAGATATCGCTATCCTGGAGCAGGAAAGGGCGATCTATCGCGCTCGGATCGAGCAGGACAGTACGCTGCTCGAAGAGCTCAAGTACGACGATAATCTGGAGCAATTCGCCCGCGAGCGCTATCGCATGCAGCGGCGGGGGGGGAAAGTCTATATCGTGGAATGAAGCGGCTTTCGATGCGTGTGGATAGAGTTTTTGGAGATACGGCGATGTGTTATAAAGCGCACTGCTGCGTCATTATCGGGATGCGGGCTAAATCTTTACGGCAGTAAATTCCTGTCGCCCTTACCCTCAATGCCTTGCATCCATTCTGACATCCCTTAGAGGTTGTGTCTGAAATTTTCATTTCGACACAGCCCCTTTATTTTTTGCGGCGGACCGTGCCGATGTCGTACGGCAGAAGTCGGCTTCGTTTTGGAGAGAGCTTGCGGTGAATCGCCGGGATTTCGAGCGCTTGCAGCGGGAATATTGCGGCGGGCGATGCGGACCGGATTTGCAACGGCTCCTTTCTGCGGAGAAGCAGAAGGTATGAGGAGCGGTATGGAGGATGACCTTCGGATATTTCGGAGGACGGTATGTGCCGGGTTGTTGCAACCTTTTCGGAACGCCGGTCAATAGTGGCGGAATCCCTGCCAATCGACCGGCAGAGGGGTGCCGTTTCGGAGCCATTCGAGATGATTGCCGCCCGTGATGCGGCCGATGAAGTGGAACTCATCGCCGAAACGGAGCCGGTAGTTGGACAGAAGTGTGTTGGCGCTCTCCGGAGCGACGGTGAAGAGAAGTTTGTAGTCTTCGCCGCCGGATACGGCGGTTTCGAGATCGACGGGAGTCGGGATGCACTCGGTATCGACTTCGGCACCTACGCCGGACTGGTGCAGGATATGCCGCAGGTCGGAGGCGATGCCGTCCGAGATGTCCATCATGGCGTGCACTTCCGGACGTTCGCCGAGCCAGATGCCTTCGGCGACTTGCGGGGCGGGGTTGCGGTGGATCTGTGCCAGCGGGGTGTCGTACCGTCCGGCCAGGATATCGCGCAGTCCGGCGCCCGACTCTCCCAGCGAACCGCCGACGGCGATCAAGTCGCCGGGGCGTGCGTCGCTGCGCCGTTTGATATGGCTGTCGGCGATACGCCCGATGGCCGTTACATTGACGACCAGTCCCGAATCCGAGGCTGTGGTGTCGCCCCCGACCAGGCCGACGTCGTATTGGGCCGAGAGGTCGCGGTAGCCTTCCATGAAATCTTCGATCCATCCTTCGGGCAGGTCGTGCGGGATAGCCAGCGAGAGCAGGGTTGCGATCGGGCGGGCGCCCATCGCCGCGACATCGCTCAGATTGACGGCCAGGGATTTACGGCCCAATTCACGCGCCGAGGTCGCCCGGCGCAGGAAGTGGATGTTTTCGGCCAGCAGGTCGGCGGTGAAGACCAGCGATTCGCCGCTGCCCAGCGGGAAGACCGTGCAGTCGTCCCCGATGCCGTCGAATCCGTTGCGGGGAATTGCGGCGAACATGTCGCGGATCGTGTCGATAAGTCCGAATTCAGTCATGTCGAATGGCGGTTTGTGCGGAGCGGCGGCGTTCGGGTAAATTGAACGGACGCGGCCGAAGTCCGGAATGTAGCAAAGATACGAATAAGCCGAGCGCAAAAGCAAATTTTATTTGTATTTTGCCGAGGCGCGTCTTATCTTCTACAAAGATAGCGAAAGCCGAGAGCAATTATGAGAACTTGTTCTTGAAAATTGCCGAACCGCATCCTGTCTTCTGCAAAGATAGCCAAAGCCGGGAGGATACGAAAATTTATTTTCGGCGCCCGGGTCGTCCCGACTTTCGGACGGGTGTGAAATGTGTGTGAATTCGATGCGAATCGGAGGATCTTGCGGCGTATATCCGGGTTTTTCACTATTTTTGTAAGCAGGAATGACGAAGGCGTGCCCTTCGTGCCGTTTGTCTGGCTGGGGATAGTCGGAGCGCTGCCTGTGCTGTGGATGTTTTCGGGATTTTCGGCTCGTCGAAGTGTCCGTTTTCGGATTACGACGGAAGATATTCGGAACGATGCGAGTTCTGTCTGTCGGGTGCTCGTGCGTAAAGGATTGGTGCGCGATCGAATGGCGGAAAAGCTTCGGATAGAGGCGGATTCCGGATTCCAGGTGTAATTTTGATTTGAAACGATATAATTTAACAAGAAGCTGTATGTGGGGAGAGAAGAAAACCAAGATCGTAGCCACGTTGTCGGATTTCCGCGCCAACGAAGAATTTGTACGCGGCCTTTTCGAGGCCGGAATGGACGTAGTACGCATCAATTCGGCGCATGTGACCGAAGAGGGGGCCGCGAAGATCGTCGAGGCGGTGCGCCGGGTCAATCCGGCGATTCCGGTCATTCTGGATACCAAAGGACCTGAAATCCGTGTGACGGCCGTGGCCGACGAGTACGGCGGTGCGATCGGCTTTCAGACCGGGGAGCGCGTGAAGGTGCGCGGGACGGCCGATGGCGAACCTTCGACCCGCGATACGATCTACTTCAACGTGGCGACGGTGGTACGCGATATCGCGGTCGGTGCGCGGTTGTTGATTGCCGACGGGGAGTTGGAACTCCGCGTGACGGACAAGACCGACGAGGAGCTGATGTGCGAGTTCGTGCGGGGCGGCACGCTGCGGTCGCGCAAGAGCGTCAATGTGCCGGGGATGAAGATCGACCTGCCGTCGGTGACGGAAAAAGACCGCCGCTTCATCGAATGGGCCGTGAAGAACGACGTCGATTTCATCGCTCACTCCTTCGTGCGGAGCGCCGGGGACGTGCATGCCGTGCAGGAGATTCTCGACCGTTACGACAGTCCGATCAAGATCATCTCCAAGATCGAGAACCAGCAGGGGATCGACAACCTGGACGAAATCGTCGAGGCTTCGTACGGGGTGATGGTCGCCCGGGGCGATCTGGGGGTCGAACTTCCGGCCGAGGCGATTCCCAACGCGCAGCGGCGTATCGTGGAGCGTTGCATAGCCGCCAAACGACCGGTGATCATCGCTACGCAGATGCTCTATTCGATGGTGCGCTCGCCCCGTCCGACTCGGGCCGAGGTGAGCGACGTGGCCAGTGCCATTTACGAGCGCGTGGATGCCGTGATGTTGAGCGACGAAACGGCTATGGGCGACTATCCGGTGGAGGCCGTGAGTACGATGTCGCGCGTGGCCCGCGAGATCGAGAAGGACGAAACGCATTTTACGCCGATGATCGATATGAACATGGTTTCCGTGAACCACGAGATCACGGCGCAGTTGGCGCGTTCGGCGGTGCGGGCCAGTACGAACTTGCCGATTCGCTATGTGGTGCTCGATACTGCGACCGGACGCACGGGCCGTTATCTGGCCGCTTTCCGGGGCCGGTGTCAGGTCTTGGCGGTTTGTTATACCCGTCATGCACAGCGTATTCTGGCTCTTTCGTACGGCGTCGTGCCGATCCTGCGTGAACAGCAGTCGCACGAACGCTATCAGGATCGTTACCACTTCGTGATCGACGCCCTGGATTTTATCCAGCGCAAGCATGCGATCGAACCGACCGATCTGCTGGCTGTGGTGGGCGGCAGCTTCGATTCGAAATACGGCGCTTCGTACCTCGAGATTTCGAGCGCCGAACGGTTCCGCGAGCGGGATGCCGTGTGCGACGGCTGCTAAATCCGAAGGGTCGTGGGAGGTGAATTGCGGGACAAGGTCGCAAGCGGTGTAGCGTGGAGCATTGCCGAAAAGGTAGGCTCCATGTTGCTGCAAATGGGGGTGAGTATCGTCATCCTCCGGTTGCTGACGCCCGAGCAGATGGGTATTATGGCCATTCCCGTGGTTTTTTCGTCCCTGGCGCTGGTGATGGTGGACAGCGGTTTTTCGCAGACCCTGATCCGAAAAGCGGTGCCGTCGGAAGAGGACTACAAGTCGGTATTCGTCTTCAATATCGCGGTTTCGGTGCTGCTGTACCTGCTGTTGGTGGGGGCGATGCCCTGGATCGCCCGTTTTTACGGAATGCCCGAGTTGGTGCGGATCGCTCCGGTGTTGTTCCTGCTTGTGCCTCTCAATGCCCTGTGCGTGATTCAGAATACGATTTTCACCCGGCAGTTCCGTTTCGCCCGGCTTTCGAAGGTCGTTTTTACTTCGTCGCTCGTAAGCGGACTGGTGGCTATCGGTATGGCTTGGGCCGGATGCGGTATCTGGAGCCTGGTGGGGCAACGGGTAGTGGCGATGGGTGTACGGGCCATGTTGCTGTGGGGGTTGAGCGACTGGCGCCCTCGGGCGGCTTTCGACGCGGGCCGTCTGCGTGCGATGGCTCCGTATAGCTTCCGGTTGCTGGCGACCGATCTGATTTCTTCCGTTTACAACAATGTTTCCCAGCTTTTCGTCGGGAAGCTCTATGCTGCGGATGTGCTGGGCTTTTTCAACCAGGCGCAGAAACTCAAGGAGCTGCCCGTGACATCGACCATGCAGGCCGTTCAGAGCGTGACTTTTCCCGCGCTTTCCAAGATCGCGGACGACGAGCGTAAATTCGCCGAGAGCTACCGGCAGGTGGTAATGATCGTCGCTTTCGTGATGCTGCCGATGATGGCCGGTCTGATCGTCGTCGCTCCTGAAATGGTGGACAGTCTGCTCGGGGAGAAGTGGATGCCGATGGTTCCCTATTTTCAGGTTATTTCGCTGGCCGGAATGTTCGCTCCGATCGCTACGGTTTCGAATAACGTGCTGAAGGTGAAGAGCAACGGTCGGATCATCGTGCGGCTGGAAGTGGTCAAGAAGGTAGTGATGACCCTGGTCCTGATCCTGACGATCCCGCACAGCGTGCTCGCCGTGACGTGGGGCCTGTCGGCGATGGCTTTTTTCGAAATGATCCTCAATTTTGGCGCGACGACCCGGTATGCGGGGCTGACGGCAGGTCGTTTTCTGCGGACGTTGCTGCCTATAGCTTCTGCGACGGCGGCGATGTTCGGTGTGGTTTGGGCTTTCGGACACTTCACCAGCTTCGCACCTCTGCCTACGTTCCTATTGAAAGTGGCGGTCGGCGTGGTCTGTTACGCTGGGTTCGGAGCGTTGTTCCGGCTCGAAGCGATGCGGGTCGCGTGGGAATTAGTAAAAAAGCTCTTCCGGTAAAGGAAGAGCTTTTTTATATCCGGTTTAACCGTTTTCGATCAATGCGAAACCATGTCGAATTTGTTCGGGTATCGCCGGGTACCGGAAACGGAGAAGGCTATTATGCGTAAACCTTCGGGGTTCTTTCGCCGCGCAGTACACTCAGGGCGTTGAGCATCAACGCACCCATTTCGTCTTCGCCCGGATAGATGAAGATCGGGGCGAGGAACGAACAGTGTTCGCGGATTACGTCGTTCACCGGTTCGTTGTACGCCACGCCGCCCGTAAGCAGGATGGCATCCACCTGACCTTTGAGAACCGCAGCCATCGCGCCGATCTCCTTGGCGATGCTGTAACTCATCGCGTCGAGCACGGCTTTGGATTTCTGGTCGCCCTTTTCGATGTCGATGCAGATCTGTTGCACGGAGTTCTGGTTCAGGTGAGCTACCAGACCGCCTTTGCCGGCGAGCATCTTCAGCACGTCGCGCTGGCTGTACTTGCCCGAAAAGCAGAGGTTCACGAGCGCTCCGGCAGGCACCGTGCCTGCACGTTCGGGTGCGATCGGGCCGTCGCCGTCGAGGGCGTTGTTGGTGTCGATCACCCGTCCCTTGCAGTGGGCCGAAACCGAAATGCCGCCGCCCATGTGGGCAACGACCAGGTTCAGGTCTTCGTAACGCTTGCCTACCTTCTCGGCATGGCGGCGTGCGATGGCTTTCTGGTTCAGGGCGTGGAAGATCGAAATGCGGGGGCATTCCGGAATACCGCTCAGGCGGGCGATGTCGTCCAGCTCATCGACCACGACCGGGTCGGCGATGTAAGCCTTCACGCCGGCAGCCTGGGCGATCTGCTCGGCGATCAGGCCGCCGAGATTGGAGGCGTGTTCGCGCTGGGCGTTCACCAGGTCGTTCTTCAGAGCTGCGTTTACTTCATATACGCCCGATTCGATCGGCTTGATCAGACCGCCGCGACCGATCACGGCCGAGAGGGACTTCACGTCGAAGTTGTTCTTTGCGAGTGCTTCGAGTACCATCTCCTTGCGCCAGTCGAGCTGGTCGATGATGCGCGGGAAACGTGCGATCTCCTCGGCCGAATGGCGCAGGGTGAGCGCCAGCGTAGGCTGCTCGTCGTCATACAGGGCGATCTTCGTCGAAGTCGAGCCCGGGTTGATTGCTAAAATCTTGAATCCCATAAATCCGATACCTGAATTATTTAGCGGCCAGACAAGCCAGTGCGATCGAGTAGAGTTTGGTGAGGCTGGAGTCGCCGCGCGAAGTCAGCACGCAGGGAACTTTGGTTCCCATGACCATCGCTGCGATCTCGCCGCCGCCCATGTGCGTGGAAGCCTTGAAGAAGACGTTGCCCGATTCGATGTTGGGGAAGAGCAGGCAGTCCGCATCGCCTGCGACGGAAGAACCCTTGACCTTCTTGATCTCGGCGGCTTCCTTGTAAAGCGCTACGTCGAGCGACAGCGGACCGTCGATGACGACGTTACCCAGCTGTCCGCGATCGCCCATCTTGGCGAGCAGAGCGGCTTCGGTCGAGGAGAGCACGCTCGGCAACAGCTGCTCCGAAGGTGCGATGCAGGCGATCTTCGGCGTCTTGATACCGATCAGGTTGGCGATGCGCGTCAGGTAGCCGATCAGGATGGTTTTCTGTTTGAAGTCGGGCTGCGGAATCACCGCTACGTCCGAGATGACCAGCAACTTGGGATAGTTCGGCATTTCGACTACCGCTACGTGGCTCAACGTGCCTTTCGGGGGGAACAGACCTGCGTCCTTGTTCAGGATGCCGCGCATGTACTTGTCCGTGGAAACCAGACCCTTCATCAGTACGTCGGCCTCGCCCGTAACGACGGCATTGACAGCCAGATTGACGCACTTCACGTCGTTGCTCTCGGGGATTATTTTGAAAATGTTGCAATCGATATTCTCTTCCTTGCAAACCTGCTCGATGATCTTGGGATCGCCGAACAGAATCGGCTCTACCAGACCTTCCTTATAAGCTGCATAGACGGCTGCCAGCGTGTGGGCGTCCTGACCGTAAGCGACTGCAAGGCGCTTCTTACCTTTTTTTCTTGCCTCTTCGACAATTTCACTCAAATGTTGCATGGGTTGTGTGTTTTTAATATAATTGTTTGGTTATTTATTGACGATTTCGTAAGTGTCGGTGGCGATGACCAGCTCCTCGTTGGTCGGAACGACGGCCACCTTGACCTTCGAATCCGCTGCGGAAATGATCTTGTTTTCGCCGCGAAGACCTTCGTTGATCTTCCGGTCGAAGTGCACGCCCATAAATTCGAGGCCTTCGCAGACCTCCTTGCGGGTTTCGGGTGAGTTCTCTCCGACGCCGCCCGTGAAAACGATCAGATCGACGCCGCCCATTTCGGCCGCGTATTCGCCGACGAATTTCTTGATGCGCAGGCAGTACATGTCGCGGGCGAGGATCGCACGCGGATTACCCTCTTCATAGGCTTTGTCGATGTCGCGCATGTCGCTCGATACGCCCGATACGCCGAAGACGCCCGATTGCTTGTTGAGCATGTTGTTCACTTCGGCATAGCTCATTTGCTCCTTTTCGCCGATGAAGGTGACCGCGCTCGGATCGACGTTGCCGCAGCGGGTGCCCATGACCAGACCATCGACCGGCGAGAAGCCCATCGAGGTATCGTAGGACTTGCCGTTCAGCACGGCCGTGATCGAACCGCCGTTGCCGATATGACAGGTAATGATCTTGGAGTTATTGATATCCAGACCGGCGAGTTTGGCGCCTTCGCGGGCGACGAACTTGTGGCTCGTGCCGTGGAAGCCGTATTTGCGGATGCCGTATTTCTGGTAGTACTCGTAGGGCAGGGCGTACATGAAGTTGGTTGCGGGAAGCGTCTGGTGGAACGAGGTGTCGAATACGGCTACCTGTTTCACGCCGGGAAGGACTTTTTCGATGGAGAGGATGCCTTCGAGGTTGGCCGGATTGTGCAGCGGGGCGATCTGGAACAGCGAGCGGATCTTCTCCTGGACCTGTTCGGTTACCAGACAGCTCTCCGGGAAAAATTCGCCGCCGTGCGCTACGCGATGACCGACGGCCTTCACTTCGTCGAGCGACCGGATTACGCCGTGCACGGGGTCGGTCAGGGCCTGAAGCACCAGGCTGATGCCCGTCGTGTGATCGGGAATCGGCTGGTGGAGCTCGAACTTCTCCTTGCCGACGGGTTTGTGCGTGAGATCGCCTTCAGGAAGGCCGATGCGCTCGACCAGACCTTTGGCGAGCAGTTTGCTGGACTGGGCTTCCATGTCGATCACCTGGTATTTGATCGAAGAACTGCCGCAGTTGAGTACTAAAATGACCATTTCAGTTGTTTTGTAAAAATTATTTTGTTGTTTCCTTGTTCGTTGTCAGCGTTTCAGCAACCGTCCCAATGCGGCGCCCAACAGGATGCAGCACACGCATGCCGCAAAATTGAGCGCGATGCAAAGTCCGGCCGCCGTGTAGTCGCCGCTTTTAAGCATCCGCACCACGTCGGAAGAAAAAGTGGAAAAGGTAGTGAATCCTCCGCAGAATCCTACGCTCAACAGCCACGACGCAGTTCCTGCGCCCAGCATCTCCAGCAAAAAGCCCATCAGCAACGATCCGGCGGCATTGACCGTGAAAGTGCCGGCCGGGAAGCCCAACAGGGACTGTTCGGCCAGCCATACGTAGGATACCAAGTACCTCGACATACTGCCCAGGGCCCCTCCGATTCCTACTGCCACGATCTCGCGGATCATTTCGTCGAAAATGCGTTTTTACTTAAGACTTTGCAAATTTACGCAAAATTTAATTACGGATCGTAAGGTTTTCCGGAATTTTTGTGATAAATTTTGGACTATCTGTGGTTAATTTTCGTATTTGTACCCCATACCCTTTACGGTCGAGATGTGTCCGTCTCCGATTTTTTGTCGGATTTTGCGGACGTGGACGTCGATCGTGCGGTCGCCGACGACCACGCTGTCGCCCCAGATGCGGGAGTAGATCTCTTCCCGGGAGAAGAGTTTTCCGGGAGAGGAGGCGAGCAGGGCGAGCAGGGCGAACTCCTTGCGGGGCAGTTCGATACGTTCTCCGTTGCGGATTACCAGATGTCGTTCCCGGTCGATGACCAGCGAAGCCGGTTTGTCGGCGGCTACCCGTTTGAGGATCGCCTGGATGCGGCTTATCAGAAGTTTGGGCTTGATCGGCTTGGAAATATAGTCGTCGGCTCCGGCTCCGAACCCTGCGAGCTGTTGCTCCTCTTCGCCGAGGGCCGAGAGAAAGACGACCATCGTCTCCTTCAGCGCCGGGTCGCAGCGCAGGGCCCGGCAGGTTTCGATGCCGTCCATCGTGGGCATCATCACGTCGAGCAGGATCAGGTGCGGCCGATGTGCCGCAGCCTGTTGCAAACCTTCGGCTCCGTTGCGGGCCGTATATACTTCGTAGCCCGCCTTGGTCAGGTTGTAACGGATGAATTCGAGGATGTCGTCTTCGTCGTCGATGAGCAGGATGCGATGACTCATAAGAGCGTGCGTAATTTTTGCGAAGATAATAAATTTATCGGCAAATCCTGTGCGGGGGCCGGAAAAATGGTTATATTTGCAAGGTTTATATGGTTTTGCAAACCGTAAGATTAAAATCAGACAAGATGGCTACTGAAAATTCTACTCTTCCTGTTTCCGGGGAACATCTCGACTCTTCCGTAGTTGAGGATACGCAGAACAATTCCGTGCCCGCAGATGGCGGGGAAACGAATGCCGCAGTTGCGGACGATACCGACGTGCCGACACAGAGTCGGGTGGACTTCGCCGACGAAGATGCAGCACTGGCTGCCGAAAACGCAGGGCTCGACCTGGGCGAGGCTTCGCCCGAGGAGGAGGCCGCAGGCGGGGACGCGGCCGGCAGCGACCTGGCGGGCAAGTCGAAGGAGGAGTTGCTGGCGATTTTCGCCAGGATGCTCGAAGAGCGCCCGGTGCAGTCCCTGCGCCGGGATGTGGAGGCCCTCAAGATAGCGTTTTACAAATTGCGTCGGGCGGAGTCCGATGCCGCACGAAGGGCTTTTGTCGAAGCCGGCGGTGCGGAGGGTGAATTCGTTTCCGAGCCGGATCCGGCGGAGTTGCGTTTCAAGGATCTTTTCCGGGAGTACCGCCGTCTGCGGGACGAGTTCGTCGCCGGACTCGAAGCGGCCAAGGAGGAGAACCTCAAGATAAAGTTGCAGATCATCGAGGAACTCAAGGAGCTGGCTTCGTCGGACGAAATGCTCAACCAGACTTTCAACAAGTTCCGGGAGTTGCAGCATCGTTGGAAAGAGACCGGGGTGGTGCCCCAGCAGAATGTGAAGGATCTGTGGGAGACCTACAATCTGCACGTGGAGAATTTCTACAATTTCATCAAGATCAACAAGGAGTTGCGCGATCTCGATCTGAAGAAGAATTACGAGCAGAAGCTGGCCTTGTGCGAACAGGCCGAAGCGCTGGTGCTCGAACCGTCGATCGTCGAAGCGTTCCACAAACTGCAGAAGTTGCACGACGAATGGCGTGAAATCGGCCCTGTGGCCAATGAATATAAAGAGGTGCTGTGGAATCGTTTCAAGGAGGCTTCGAGCCGTATCAACAAGCAGCATCAGGAGTTTTTCGAGAATATCAAGCAGGAGCAGCTCCGCAATCTGGAGCTCAAGAGCGAGCTTTGCGTCAAAGCCGAAGAGCTGGCGCAGCAGCCGCTGACTTCGCGCAAAGAGTGGAACAAGGCGAGCGAGAAGCTCTTCGAGATACAGAAAGTCTGGAAAACGATCGGATTCGCTCCCAAGAAAGATAACAATGCCATCTACGAGCGGTTTCGCAATGCCTGCGACAAGTTCTTCGAGGCCAAGCGTGCCTATTATGCCGGGTTGAAGGGCGAGATGGAGCACAACCTCCAGCTCAAGACCGAGTTGTGCGAGGCGGCCGAAGCGCTGCGCGACAGCGAGGAGTGGAAGAAGACGACCGACGAGCTGATCGCTTTGCAGGCCAAGTGGAAGCAGACGGGGGCCGTGTCGCGCCGCTATTCCGACCAGATATGGAAACGGTTCCGTGCGGCGTGCGACGCTTTCTTCGAGCGCAAGTCCCGACATTTCGCTGCAGTGGACGATCAGTACGGGGAGAACCTCCGTCGCAAAGAGGCTCTGTTGGAGGAGATGGCTGCGGCCGATATTCTGGCGGGCGGCTTCGAGATGATTCGTGATTTCCAGCGTCGCTGGGGCGAAATCGGGTTCGTGCCCATCAAGCAGAAGGAGGCGATTCAAAAACGTTACAAGGAGGTGGTCGATAAGATGTTCGATACCCTGCGCGGTTCGGAGCGCGACCGTTCGATGGACCGTTTCAAGGAGAAGGTCTCCTCGCTCAAGGCCTCGGGCGACCGGCGTCTGCGCACGGAGCGCGACCGGCTCTACAACAAAGTCCGCCAGTTGGAGCAGGATATCGCCTTGTTGGAGAACAACATCGGATTCTTCTCCAAGTCGAAGAACGCCGAGGCGATGATCGCCGAGGTGCGGGCCAAGATCGAGCGGGCCAAACAGGAAATGCAGGCCGCTATCGAAAAAGTGAAACTCATCGATCAGGAGGAGAATAAGGAATAACCCGCCGAAGACGGTGTGTCATAACAGGCAAATTACTTCGTTATTATCGGTATTACGGCTCGATCATGTACGTCGGGTACACGTTCTTCGCCGTGAACCTCGATGCTTGGTATTTTTACCTGTTCTTATACATGTGAAAGGGGATGCGCCGAATTTCTCAATTTGACACATCCCTTTCCGGTGAGGAAACTTCTTTGTGGGGATAGCGGTGTATTTTATGTGAGTCCGGCCCTCGGAGCGGGAAGGTTTCCGGAGCGGTCTTCGAAAGCGGTTCCGGAACGATGTTTTAATAGGCAAGTGGAGAACCGGGCGTTCCGGCTTAAGGGTTGAAACGGAGCCGGATAAACGACGGTGCAAACAAAATAATTCGAAACAGATAATGAAACTCAGCAAACCCAAGTACATTTTCGTGACGGGCGGCGTGGCTTCGTCGCTCGGTAAAGGCATTATTTCGGCGTCGATCGCCCGCTTGCTGCAGGCACGCGGCTATTCGGTGACGATTCAGAAACTGGATCCCTATATCAATATCGACCCCGGAACCCTGAATCCTTACGAGCACGGAGAGTGTTACGTGACCGAAGACGGTGCGGAAACCGACCTCGACCTGGGCCATTACGAGCGTTTCACTTCGATTACGACCAGCCATGCCAACAACGTGACCACTGGTAAGATTTATCAGTGCGTGATCGACAAGGAGCGCAAGGGCGAGTACCTGGGCAAGACCGTGCAGGTCATTCCTCATATCACGGACGAAATCAAGCGCCGCATTCAACTGTTGGCGCAGCGCAAGGAGTACGATGTGATTATCACCGAGATCGGCGGAACGGTGGGCGACATCGAGTCGTTGCCCTTCATCGAATCGGTGCGTCAGTTGCGTTACCAGCTCGGAGCCCGCAATACGGCGCTGGTTCATCTGACGCTCATTCCTTACCTGGCCGCTTCCGGCGAGTTGAAGACCAAGCCGACTCAACATTCGGTCAAAACCTTGCTCGAGAACGGTTTGCAGCCCGATATTCTGGTGCTGCGCACCGAGCATCCGCTCTCTGCGGAGCTCAGGCGCAAGGTGGCGCTCTTCTGCAACGTGGATGCCAACGCGGTGATGGAGTCGATCGACGTACCGACGATCTACGAAGTGCCGCTGGTAATGCACCGTCAGCATCTGGACGAGGTGGTGCTCAGCAAGCTCGACCTTCCGTCGGAGCAGGAACCCGACTTGAGTTCGTTGCAGGCTTTCGTCGATAAGGTGAAGAATCCCAAGCGGACGATCGACATCGCCCTGGTGGGTAAATATACGGAACTTCCCGATGCTTACAAGTCGATCTGCGAGTCCTTTATTCAAGCCGGTGCGGTGAACGACTGCAAGGTGAAGTTGCATTACGTGAATTCGGAGAAGATAGACGCTTCGAACGTTGGGGAGAAGCTCGGCAAAATGGCCGGTATTCTCGTGGCTCCGGGGTTCGGCAACCGGGGAATCGAGGGGAAGATCGAAGCGGTGCACTTTGCGCGGACTCACCGTATTCCGTTCCTGGGAATCTGTCTGGGTATGCAGTGTGCCGTGATCGAATTCGCTCGCAACGTGCTGGGCTTCAAGGACGCCACCTCGACAGAAATGGATCCGGCGACGAAGCATCCGGTCATCGACCTGATGGAGGAACAGAAGGGCATTACCGCCAAAGGCGGCACGATGCGTCTGGGAGCTTACCCCTGTTCGTTGGAGCCGGGATCGAAAGCTGCGCAGGCTTACGGTACGACCCAGATTCAGGAGCGCCATCGCCACCGCTACGAATTCAACAGCGAATACCTGAAGGATTTCGAGAGCCACGGAATGAAAGCCGTCGGTGCGAACCCCGATACGGGGCTGGTCGAAGTGGTCGAAATTCCCGACCATCCTTGGTTTGTCGGTACGCAATACCATCCCGAATACAAGAGCACCGTACAGCGGCCTCATCCGCTTTTCGTCGCGTTCGTAGCTGCGGCGCTGGCGGGAAAAGACGATAAGAAAAAATAGTTTGCAACCCTGCTTCGGGGTATCCTCAAAGAATTTAGATTACGCATGGATAAAAAATCAATCGCCGGAATTGTCATCGTGGCCCTGATCTTCCTGGGTTTCACGTTCTATAATTCGCATCAACAGAAAAAGTATCAGGAACAGCTCATGGCGTACAACGCCGAACAGGCGCGTATCCAAGCCGAGCAGGATTCGCTCCTGGCGCTCAATGCTCCGCTGCCGACTGCGGATTCCGCAGCTATTGCGGCTGCGGGAGAGCGGTTGTCCGGGGACAGCCTGCAGGCGCAGCGTCGGATCATGCAGTTCGGAGAGCTGCTGGCTGCGGCGCAGCAGGCCGAAGCCGAGGAGTTCACCGTGGAGAATGAGGTATTGAAGATCGATTTCTCGACGCGCGGCGGTCAGGTCAAGGATGTTACGCTGAAGGATTATACCAAGTATGCACCTCGTGACGAGCGGAATCAGCCGGTGCGGCTTTTCGACCCGGCAACGGCCAATTTCGCCCTGACGTTCTATGTGAAGAATGGCCATAACAACGTATTGGTCAATACGGCGGATTACACCTTCAATCTGGTGTCGATGGAGAAGGATGCCGACGGTGCGCAGCGCATCACGATGGATCTGCCGGTGGCGCGTGACGCCGTGTTACGGTACGAGTATGTCGTTTATAACATACAGTCGCCGGCGCGGGATTATCTGGTCGATCTGAATGTCTATCTGAAAAATATGGCACCGCAGATGGCCAGCCAGACGACTGTCGGCATCGACTGGAGCAACCGTTCCTATCAGAACGAGAAAGGGTTTCAGAACGAGAATACCTATACGACCATCTATTACCGGGCTCCCGGCGAGTCGTCGGCCGACGATCTGGGGATGAGCGACGGGGAGAAGCAGAAGACGGTTTCGTCGTCGCTCAACTGGGTGGCTTTCAAGCAGCAGTTCTTCTCGTCGGTGATGATCGCCCCGGAAAACTTCTCCTACGCTGATATGAAGTTTACGACGGCGGAAAAAGGCTCGGGTTACATAAAGGATTTTTCGGCGAAATTGACGGTTCCCTATACGGCGCAAACCGACCATTACAACTTCGCTTTCTATTTCGGTCCGAACAAATACGCCATTCTCAAGCATGTGGCGACGACCGAGGGGGACGACGAACTGCATCTGGAACGGTTGATTCCGCTCGGCTGGGGTATTTTCGGCTGGGTGAACCGCTGGTTCGTGATTCCGGTGTTCGATTTCCTGCGTCAATTTATCCCGAGTTTCGGCCTGATTATCCTGATCCTGGCCGTGCTGGTGAAGGTCATCATCTCGCCGCTGACCTATAAAAGTTACATATCGACGGCCAAGATGCGCGTCATCAAGCCCGAGGTCGATGAGCTGGCCAAGAAATATCCGCGCCAGGAGGATGCCATGAAGCGCCAGCAGGCGACGATGGAGCTCTACAAGAAGGCCGGTATCAACCCGATGGGCGGTTGTATCCCGCTGTTGATCCAGATGCCGATCATTATTGCGATGTTCCGCTTCTTCCCCGCCTCGATCGAGCTGCGAGGCCAGCATTTCCTTTGGGCCGACGACCTTTCGTCGTACGACAGCGTGTTGTCGCTGCCGTTCAACATCCCCTTCTACGGAGATCACGTGAGCCTGTTCGCCCTGTTGATGACCGTCGCGCTGTTCGCCTTCTCGTATATCAATTACCAGCAGACGGCTTCGTCGCAGCCCCAGATGGCCGGTATGAAGTTTATGATGGTTTATCTGATGCCGGTGATGATGCTCCTGTGGTTCAACAGCTATTCGAGCGGTCTGACTTACTACTACTTCCTGGCCAACATTCTCACGATCGGACAGACGCTCGTGATCCGCCGGATGATCGACGACGAGAAAATTCATGCCGTGATGCAGGCCAATGCCGCGAAAAACAAGAACAGGAAGAAATCCAAGTTCCAGTTGCGTTACGAAGAGTTGCTGCGTCAGCAGGAGGAGGCGCAAAGGAACGCTTCCCGACGGAAATAATCGAAAGGTGCGAAGAGTTCCCTAACAAGTTTTCGAAATTGAAAATCACCCCTGTCAGAGTTCATCCTGACAGGGGTGATAACTTAAATTCGGACTGTTAGAGAGCCCCTTCATTCGCACTGCGCTGCGGATTTCAGACGTGTCAGTCGTAGAGGTCGAGGTATTCGTACGTATTTCCGACCAGGGAGAGGTAGCGTTCGAATTCGGGGCGGGAAATGACCACCGTGGCTCGGCAATCGTTGGGGTGGAAACTCAAACTGTCGCACGTTTGCAGATGACGGTCTAAAAAGAGATGTACGTGGTGTTCCGCGTCGTTGATAAGGCCGAACGGCGACACGGAACCCGGTTCGAGCCCCAGGTAGCGTTCCATGCGCTGCGGCGAGGCGAAGGTGAGTTTGCCCTGCCGCAGTCGGTGTTCCAGATCGTGAATCGCCAGCGAGCGGTCGCAGTCGAAACAGACCAAATAATGACGGTCGCCCTTGTGGTTGCGGAAGAAGAGGTTTTTGCAATGTTTCGACCCGTCCTCGCGCCAATGTGCCTTGGCCTCTTCGATGGTCGGGGAAGCCGGGTGGTGATAGATGTCGTACCGGATTTTGTGTCTGTCGAGAAATTCCCGGACGATCGTTTCGCGTTCCATATCGACTATTTGGATTCGGTTCGAGAGCGGATTTATTCGACGTAAAGTACCAATCCCTTGAGGTATTCGCCTTCGGGATGATAGATGTTGATCGGATGGTCGGCGGGCTGGGTCAGTTGGTGCAGGATGCGGACCTTGCGTCCGGCGATGGCTGCGGCCGAGAAGACCGTGGTGCGGAACAACTCCTTGCTGACCGCCTGCGAACAGGAGAAAGTGAAGAGGAGCCCTCCGCTTTTGATCTGCGCCAGCGCCCGGGCATTGAGCCGCTTGTAGCCCTGCATGGCATTGCCCAGCACTTTGTGGTGCTTGGCGAAGGCCGGCGGGTCGAGGATGATCATGTCGTACCGGTCGCCGATGTCCTTGAGGTATTCGACGGCATCGACGGCCAGCGAAGTGTGGGGAGCCTCTTCTCCGAAGTTGAGCCGAACGTTGGCGTCGGCCAGGGCGACGGCCCGCTCCGAGGAGTCGATCGAGCATACTTCGCGTGCTCCGCCCGCAAGAGCATATACCGAAAATCCGCCCGTGTAGCAGAAGGTATTGAGGACCGTGCGTCCTCGGGCGTAGCGGCGTACCAGTTCGCGGTTGAAGCGCTGGTCGATAAAGAAGCCCGTCTTCTGGCCCTCTTCCCAGTTGACCAGGAATTTTTCGCCGTTTTCGAGCACGGTGCGGGGCATTCCTCCCGTTTTGCCGTAAAGGTACCCGTCCACGGGATTCAGGCCGGCCTTGAACGGTACGGTTTGGGAACTTTTGTCGTAGATGGCGGTGATCCGGTCGCCGTAAACCGTTCGGATCGCATCGGCGATTGTCAGGCGGGCGTGGTACATGCCCACCGAGTGACATTGAATCACGGCGGTCGTGTCGTAAATATCGACGACGAGTCCCGGCAGGGAGTCCCCCTCGCCGTGAACCAGACGGTAGCAGGTGGTGTCGGGGGCATCCGTGAGCCCGAGCGTGCGGCGCACGTCGAGTGCGGTGGAGATCATCCGCTGCCACCAGGCCGCGTCGATCGGTTCCTGTTCGAAGGTGAGCACCCGCACGGCGATCGAACCGATCTGGTAATGTCCCCGGGCGATGAAGTCGCCCGAACGGGTATAGACATCGACGAGGGCACCTTCGGGGATTTCGTTTCCGTCGTAACGGACGGATTCGATCGCGCCCGAGAAAATCCAGGGATGGCGGCGCAGCAACGACTCTTCCTTGCCGCGTCGGAGGTGTATTTGCGGGATCATTTCTTCGTTTTCTTTGGTTTGGGTGTGTGCAGCAGCCGGTCGTAGATACGCGTGCAGACCCAGGCGTCCGTTGCGGCGTAGAGCTGCTGCTTGTCGGTGAGTTGTGCGGCTTCCCAGTTGCTCAGGCGCTGAGCTTTGGATACCCGCTGGCCGAGTACGATCGCCGAAAGTTTGCGCAGGCTTTTCTCTTCGATGCCCCACTCTCCGGCGAGCTCCTGAAGATCCACGAAGCCCGCTTCCTGAAAGTGCCGGATGTTGTGCAGTGCCCGCAGGTCGCCCTTTACATCGGCGCCGATTTTCAGGATCTCCTTGTTTTCGAGGATTTTGACGATGGCTTTGTCGAGAGGAATCTTGCAGAGCCGGAACAGGAAGCTCTGTTCCGGCGAGGAGAGTTGCAGCAGTGCGACCCGATTGACGACGCCCGCCCGGAACGAAGGCCGGGTTTCGGTGTCGAACCCGATGACGGGCTGTGCCGCCAGGTAGCGGCAGGCCTCCCTGAGCCTCGGTTCCGAGTCCACGACGACGATCGGGCCCCGGAATTCGATGGCCGGAAGCAGAGCGGCCTCCTCGTTGCTGATGCTATTTTGAAATGTGATCGGTTTGTTCATGAAATCGCGCAAAGTTACCGATTAATCGTGACTTTTCCATCCGGGAGTATGGAAATTTTGCCTTCGCCGCTCAATTTGCGCAGGAGCTCGGCGATTTGTGCCGGATCGGATCGGAGTGCAGCGACGATTTCCCGGGGATCGAGAGCGTCGTTGCGGAGCAGCTCCAGAACGGTCTTTTTCGAGGCTTCCGCCTGCGGAGCGCGGGCGGCGCGTTTGCGGGCGAGGCAGAGGTCGCAGATGCCGCACTCCCGGGGCTCCGGCACTCCGAAATAGGCTTCCAGGAAGGAGCTGCGGCAGCCGGTTTCCGCCGTGGCATAGGCGAGCATCCGCTCGAATCGTTCGCGGGTCTGTTTCCGGCGCTGCTGGTACGATTCGGGGGAGATGTAGAGATCGGCGGTGGGGAGCCGTTCTTCGTCCATGTAGAGGAGCGGCGAGCGGTTCGAGGGGATGTAGCGGATCACGCGCAGTTGCCAGAGCCGTTTCAGCAGGTCGTGCACCTTTTCGGGCGTATAGCCGCTCCAGGTCGCTATTTCCGTTTCGTCGATGGGGCGGAAGTCGGTGAAAACCCCTTCGTACAGACGCAGCAGAACACGGATGATGTGGTCCAGATCGTCGCGGATCACCCGCAGGCGGTAGAGATCGTCGCGGCTGACGCAGAAGAGGATGCGCGCGGGGTTGGCCGCTTCGTCCAGGAGGGTCATGTAGCCGTTCTGACTCAGGATCTTCAGGGCGTTCTGTACCAGACCCGTATAGAGGTGCTCCCGGGTGCAGAAATCGCGCAGGTTGAATAGAAAGGAACTTTGGGCACCGTCGCCGATGGCGATCTGGAGGTAGCTGCAGATTTTTTCGTAGATCGAACGGATCTTTTCGAGCGGAGGGTAGTCCGCTTCGAAGCGTTTGGCGATGCGTCCCGCATCGTCGGAAGAAATCAGCAATACGGCATAGCTGCGTCGCCCGTCGCGTCCGGCACGTCCGGCCTCCTGATAGTAGCTTTCGAGTGAGTCGCACATCGTATAATGTACCACGTAGCGGACGTCGGGCTTGTCGATCCCCATCCCGAAGGCATTGGTAGCGACCATGACGGGGGTACGCCCCGAAATCCAGGCTTCCTGCCGCATCGAGCGCTCGGCGTGTCCCAGCCCGCCGTGATAATATTCTGCGGAGATACCTTCGTCGCGCAGGAAAGCCGCGACCTGTTCGGCTCCTTCGCGGGTGCGGACATAGACGATGCCGGAACCGCCGACGTTGCGGATGATCCGCAGGAGCTGTTCGTTTTTGTCGTCGGTATGGCGCACGGCATAAGAGAGGTTGGGACGCGAAAAATCGCTGCGCAGCAGATGGGGTTCCGCGAAGCGCAGCTTTTCCATGATGTCGTCCGCGACGCGCGGTGTGGCCGAGGCCGTGAGAGCCAGCACGGGGACGCCGGGAATCCGCTCGCGCAGCTCGGCGATCCGCAGGTAGGAGGGCCGGAAATCGTAGCCCCATTGGGAGATGCAGTGGGCCTCATCGACGGCGAGAAGCGATACGTTCATTCGCTGCACCCGCAGGCGGAAGGCCTCGGATGCGAGCCGTTCGGGAGCGACGTAGAGGAATTTCACGTCGCCATAGACGCAGTTGTCCAGGTCGATGTCGATCTGCCGGGCCGACAGGCCCGAATGGATCGCCAGAGCACGGATGCCCAGCTTGCGGAGCCGATCGACCTGGTCTTTCATCAGGGCGATCAGCGGGGTGACCACGATGCATACGCCCTCCGAAGCCAGTCCCGGAATTTGATAGGTGAGCGACTTGCCGCCGCCCGTGGGCATCAGGGCCAGCGTATCGCGTCCGGCGAGCACCGAGAGGATGACCTGTTCCTGCACGGGGCGGAACGTGTCGAACCCCCAGTAGCGCTTGAGCAGCGCTGCGATCTGTTGCCGTCTGTTCGGTGCTGTCGATTCCATATACACAAAGGTAGTGTTTTTGGCTTTTACCCGAGCCCGGAGGGGATAAAAAGTGCGTCATATTAGGTTTCTCGAAATATTTTCCTATATTTGCACGTTGAAGAAGAAAACCGACCGATGAGAATCAAAGAGGAATATAAGGTCCGTGAAATGGCAGGCGAGCATATCGTGGTGATGCAGGGCCGTTACGGAGTGGATATGACCAAAGTGATTGCATTGAACGAAACCTCGCTCTGGTTGTGGAACCGGTTGCAGGGACGTGAGTTCGGTACCGACGATGTCCGCGATTTGCTCCTCGGCGAGTACGACGTGGATGCGGAAACCGCCGAGCGCGACGCCCAGGCGTGGGTCGCCCGGCTCAAAACGTGTAATTTAGTCGAAGAATGAGCGTAAAGCTGCGCAGATATATGTCCGTGTGGATGCTGCTGGTCGCCTACTGTTTCTCGGTAGGAGCAGCGGCATACGCCGTACTTTCGTGCCACTGTATGGGGCAGGAGAAAGGCGAGGTGCATATATGCTGCCGGGGTTGCGACATCCATACCGAATGCGATTCGCATTCGGCCGGTTTTAAGGCCGTTTGCTGCGGAGTGGATCACTCCAAGGTGTCGGAGCTATATACTTCCGTATCGTCTTCCCAATGGGAGCGTGATACGAAGGTCATGATCGTCGATCTTCCTGCCATATTGGCAGCGGAGATGACGGCGATTCCGTTCGATTCCGTTCATTGGGCGACGGTTTCTGAACGTCTCTGTCTGGCCCATAGCACGGTCCATCTTCTCTCTTCCGGACTGCGTGCTCCTCCCGTTTTCGTGTAACGACGCATGAAAAAGTGCAGTGCCTGCGTGTACTGTGTTTTTCCTGCAACAGGCCGGTTGCCCGATTTGCAACCGGATTGCAAGAATGGAATATTATTTTTGCATCATGTTTACACAATCAACGGAAAATCAAATGAAATTCAAGTATTTAGCAGTATTAGTCTTTTTTGTTGCATCGGCATTCGGCGCGGCTCGGGCTCAGAATGTCAAAGGTGTCGTATATGGAGCCGACACGGACGAGCCGCTGATCGGTGCATCGGTGTACTGGGCCGGAACGACGGTGGGAACCGGTGCCGATGCCGAAGGAAATTATACCATACACCGGGTTAAGGGATACGATATGCTGGTCGCCGGCTTCGTCGGATATACCAGCGATACGATTCGCGTCGAGAGCGGCGTGGAGCGGGTCGATTTTCGTCTGTCGAACGACGGGGTGGAACTCGAGGAGGTCGTGGTGAACAGTACGCTGGGCGGTAACTACGTGAAGCGGGACGGCATTCTCAAAGGGGAGATGATCTCCTTCGCGGGCCTCTGCAAGATGGCTTGTTGCAACCTGGCCGAGAGTTTCGAGAACTCCGCTTCGGTGACAGTCGGTTACAGCGACGCCATTTCGGGTGCGCGTCAGATCAAGATGCTCGGTTTGGCCGGCACTTACACGCAAATATTGGACGAAAACCGTCCGATCATGCGCGGTTTGAGTGCTCCCTACGGCCTGAGCTATACGCCGGGCATGTGGCTCAATTCGATCCAGGTGTCGAAGGGTATTTCGTCCGTGACTGCCGGACATGAGGCCATCACCGGACAGATCAACCTCGAGCACCGCAAACCGACCGACGACGAGCGGCTGTTCATCAACTTCTACCTTGACGACGAACTGCGTCCCGAGCTGAACCTTTCGACGGCGCTTCCTGTAACCAAGGATAAGAAATTATCGACGATCCTCCTGTTGCACGGATCGTTGGATACTCATTTGCTGGGCGACATGGACGACAACGGCGACGGATTTATGGATCTGCCGAAAACCCGCCTGGGAGCGGTTGCAAACCGCTGGCTTTATACGGCTGACAACGGAGCGCAGGTGCGGTGGGGCTTCAAGTATCTGGCGGAAAATCGCTTGAGCGGTCAGAAGCACTACAAGGCTTCGATGCGTGAAGAGATGGATACCGACTGGGACAAGGGGGCCATGTACGGCTCGCAGATCAAGAACCGCGAGCTGAACGCCTACTTCAAATTCGGTATGCCGGTCGGTCCCGGTGTCTATGACGAGGACCAGCAGGACGAGCTTCGTTCGAACATCGCTTTCGTGGCCGATTACGACCGCTTCCGCGAACGGGCCTACTTCGGGCTCAACGATTACGACGGTACGGACAACATGGTTTCGCTGAACATGATGTACAACCACTATTTCTCCTTCCGTCATTCGCTGATCGTCGGCGTGCAGTCGCATCTGCAATTCCTTGACGAGTCGCTGCTCAACCCGACGCCGTGGCTGGATGCCGCCGGAGCCTGGAATCTCGACCGTCAGGAGAACGAGGTAGGCGCCTATGCCGAATATACCTACACGATCAAGGACAAGCTCTCCGTAGTTGCGGGCATACGCGGGGACTACAACGGTTATTACGATAAGTTCTACGTTACTCCGCGCGGTCATATCAAGTGGAACATCACCCCGACGACGATCCTGCGCGGTTCGGCCGGGCTGGGTTATCGTTCGACCAACGTCATCACCGATAATATCGGCGTTTTGGCTACGGGACGGCATATTACGTTCGAAAGACCGACGGCTCTTTCGGCGGGAGCCGCCGCTGTGCGCGGACCTCTCAATCCCGGCTCTGCTTACGGGGGATATACGACCTGGATGGTCGCAGACGGCGGTGCGGGCAATTTCAAAGCGCTCAACCGGATGGAGAAAGCCCTCACCGCAGGCGGTAGCCTGACGCAGATTTTCACGCTCGTGAAAGAGGAGGACGCGACGTTGAGTTTCGACTACTTCCGCACGCAATTTTATAATTCGGTGATTGCCGATCAGGAGTATTCGCCGAACGACATTTATATTTACAGCTCGGACAAACGCTCCTTTACCGATACTTATCAGGTCGATTTTTCGTGGACTCCGGTGGAGCGGTTCGATATTTTCGCTACGTACCGCTATACGAACAGCCGTATGACGATCGATCGTCCGGACGGCAGTACGGCGCTCGTGGAGCGTCCGCTGGTAAGCCGTTACAAGGCGCTGCTCAACTTGCAGTATTCGACCCGCTACAACCGCTGGGTGTTCGATGTGACGGCTCAGCTCAACGGTCCTTCGCGCCTGCCGACCCAGACGGGCGACCTGGCCGATTCCGAGATGTCGCCGACGTATCCGATGTTCTTCGCGCAGGTGACCCGCAAAGTCGGCAAGTTCGATATTTACGTGGGCTGCGAGAACATTCTCGATTATAAGCAGAAGCACCCGATTCTGAATGCGGACGATCCTTTCTCGGCGGGTTTCAACTCGTCGGTGATCTGGGGACCTCTGATGGGGCGCAAGTTTTATGCGGGATTGCGTATCAATTTTTATTGATTGAAAGAACGAATTAAATTAGTTATACGACGATGAAAAAAATGATTTTGTGCTGCCTCGTGGCAGTATTGGGATGCGGGGTGTTCGCCGTGGAAGCGAAGACGCCGCAGAAGAAGGGCGAGATCGTTACTACGGTGTTCACGGTCGATATCGATTGCGAAAGCTGTGCGGCCCGCATTATGAACAACGTGCCGGTAATCGGCAAGGGGATCAAGGATATTCAGGTCGATGTTCCCTCGAAAGAGGTGACCGTGACCTATGACAGTGCCAAGACCTCGCCCGAGGAGCTGATCAAAGGATTCGGAAAGATCCGGGTCAAGGCGGAAGAAAAACCTGTCAAATAGTTATATATGGGTTAGTTAATTTGGATGGAGAGCCGGGGTTCCGAAAGGAATCCCGGCTTTTTTCGATCGGCGAATGTCCCCTCAGGGAAGAGGTATCCGATCGGAGCAAAACGGACGGGATGCATCCGTAATAAAGGAAGAGCACGCGTCGTACCATTGGTATTTTAGAACTTTTCCACGATCTTTGCGGCGGCAATACTCCACAGTGTGTTGTGTATTGGAAAACATTCACTAACTTTGCGGTGCCGTCCCCGCGGATGGCGACATATTGTTTAGTGAAAGTGTTTCGCTAATCCTTATCAAGAAAATTTGGCGATTTTTAGGAAACAAGGATGGCAATACGAACACTCATCACCGTGTATAGCTATATCGGTTCTCGATATACTGGGGTATTGTTTATTTGTTTCCGGGCCACGCCGAATGCCTCTTGATGGATAAACGAACGACTCCACGCTTGAGCTGAAGTGTAGTTTATATCAATCTGATATATAACTAAATATATACCATCTGTATCTTTATTTGATACCGTAAAGTTCCCACTTCTTGTTGGTTTTCCCAAATTAATCTCAAGCTACAATAGCTTGTTGTTATCAATATTTTACTCTTAAACTAAACAGCAATCTAATCGCAAACATCTTATAAAGTCCGATTTTCTTTAAGATTTTCGGACATTTTATTGCTGAGTTGGAGGGAATATTGTACCTTTGCATTCAGATTATTAATGATCATGGGAGTAATACTAACAAAAGAGATACGCAATACTATTGAAAGCAATGGGCCAAACAAACTCTATATGGTTCAGGATTTTGCCTATCTAAATAATGACGGGTTGGTTACTCGTGCCCTTTCCAGATTAGAAAAGGAAGGTGTTCTTATACGCCTCTCGCAAGGCATATATTTATATCCGTCACGAAATAAGTTCGGAATACTTCGACCCTCTATAGAGGAAATCGCTTATGCTGTTGCTGAGAAGGATAAAGCACGCATTATTCCCAGCGGATTGACTGCATTGAACAAATTAGGACTTTCCACACAGGTTACGATGAATGCGGTCTATTTGACAGATGCCGCTGCAAGGGAACTTACTATCGGAAACCGTAAAATCATATTCAAGCGCAGCGTACCCCGCAATTTTGCCTATAAGACGGACTTGTTCCCACTTATAGTCGCTGCCATGAAAGAGTTAGGGAAAGATAACGTGACAGATGAACAGGTTGCAATCATAAAACAAGCCATTGAAAAATATGGTAGTCCTGATGAAATCAAATACGATTACAGCATTGCCCCGCAATGGATTAAACAAAGACTTGCATTATGAATTTTACTAAGCTTACAAAAGAAGAACAACTTACCATTTTGGCTAATGTAGCCGAAGATAAAGGGATTGTGGACAATGCCGTAGAAAAGGACTATTGGGTCAGTATGGTGTTACGTGCCATATTTTCTTTGCCGTATGCAGCAGCTTTTGTTTTCAAGGGAGGAACAAGCCTTAGCAAAGGTTGGGGATTGATAGAACGTTTTTCGGAAGATATTGACCTTGCAATAGATCCCCAATATTTCGGCTTTACAAATATTGAGACTAAAAGTCAACGGACTAAGTTGCGGAAAGACTCCAAGAAGTTCATAGATGGCTCTTTTGCGCTCGATGTTGAGAACAGAATAAAAGAGTTTGAGCTATCAGAGAGCTGTAAGGTCATAGTTCCGGAGACATCTGTCAGTGACCTTGACCCTGTAGTCCTGTTTGTCGAGTATAATTCAGTGCTGCAAACGAAAATGCAATATATACCCGAGCGAGTCAAAGTTGAGATAAGTTGTCGTTCACTCATGGAACCGTCAGAAGATGTGAAAATGCGTTCTATGGTAGAAGAGGCTTATCCAGGTGAAGAGTTCTCATTACCTATATTCACTGTTCCTACCGTAGTGCCAGGACGAACATTCTTGGAAAAGGTTTTTCTTTTGCATGAAGAGTTTAACCGTCCCAATGGCTGCACGCATATCGAACGTATCACACGACACATGTATGACATTGTAAAGATGATGGATAAATCGTTTGCGATGGAAGCAATGCAGGATGTACAATTATACGAGGACATTGTGACTCATCGTAAAAAGTTCACGGCATGGAGTGGATTGGACTATACGAGTCATCTTCCACACACAATATCGTTTCTACCTCCTGAAAGCATCGAAGATGTTTTGCGTGACGACTATAAGCAGATGCAAATCGGCTTCATCTATGCCAATGCACCTTCTTTCGATGAGATTATGGAACGATTGAGTGAGTTGCAGAACAGATTTAGGACATTGGAATGGGAAAATAATCGTTGACGGTATGGCGGACATTCTTTTTGATATAAACGAACCTATCCCGAACTATCGTTAATATTTTAGATTGATAAAGAATACAAAACATTATTCAATATGGCACATAGTTTCATAACCAATCGGGACCGTCTGCTTTCCGACATTATCACGGGTATTTTGCCCAAGTCAGATGCCGTGGATATTCTTGTGGGCTATTTCTATTTTTCGGGGTATGCCCATCTTGCAGACAAGCTCGCTGACAAGTATCTCCGTATTTTGGTCGGACTTGACATTGACACCCGGATTTCAAACCGAGTTCGTGAGGTTGAAGAACTGGTAGAGTGGCAGCGCATTCGTAGCAAAGTTCGGGAAGAATATTTCAATAACTTGGTAAGGCTCATCAATGAAACCGACAATACCGATACAGACGAAACCATCAAAATATTTCGCCAATTCCAGCGTAAGATTTATGACGGTACATTGGAGATACGCAAGACAGAAGACCCGTGCCATGCAAAAATGTACCTCTTTGCCTATAACGACAGTAACAACGAGAATGGAGAACAGCCCGGTGATGTGATTACGGGGTCAAGCAACCTTTCCTATCAAGGGTTGCAAGGCAGAACGGAAATCAATGTCCGGTTTACAGACAAAGGTAAATATACGGAAGGAAAACAAATCTTTGATGAGCTTTGGGCAAATGCTATTCCTATTGTGGACGAAAATACCGTTGACCGTTGGAAAGAAAAGGTCGAAAGTCAAATATGGATTGACCGACTATTTCAACCGTATAAACTTTATCTACGAGTGCTCAACGAGTATTTTGACATTCCGTCCAAGACTAATGTGCGTACACCTTTCGACATTACCGATGGTAAGTTCTTTAACCTGAAATACCAAACTGATGCCATCCAACTTGCATTGAAGTCTATCGAAACACACAACGGAACGATTGTGGCTGACGTAGTGGGCTTGGGCAAGAGTATCATCGCCTCTACCATTGCTCACAATCTCCGTTTGCGTACCATTGTAGTGTCGCCCCCACACTTGAAGTCGGGTTGGGACGCTTATAAGGACGAGTTCGGTTTTACGGGTACTGTGTTTAGCGGTGGCAAAATATCGGAAGCCTTGGTTCATTACAATGGTTTGAAGAGGCCTGATGAACAATTTCTTATTATCGTAGACGAGGCGCACCGTTACCGCAATGAATATACGGAAGATTACGCTATGCTGCACAATCTTTGCCAAGGCAATAAAGTGGTGTTGTTAACGGCTACCCCGTTCAACAATGACCCTGCCGACATCTATTCTATGTTGAAACTCTTTCAGATACCTACAAAGTCCACACTTAAAACAGTGGAAAATCTTAGTATCGAGTTCCGCGACCTTATCAGCCAATACAAGGAACTGCGCGAACTGCAACGACAAGGCAAACTCTCCAAGCAGGATGTGAAGAACGAAACCGCCAAGATAGCCCGTACCATTCGTTCAATTATCGGACCTTTGGTTATCCGTCGTTCTCGCATCGACCTTCAGCAGATTGACACCTACAAGGAAGACCTCAAAAAGCAAAAGATAGAGGTGGTTATTCCACAAGACCCTATTGAATTGACTTACGATCTCAAAGAGTTGAAAAACTTGTATCTGCGCACGCTTAACTTCATTTACGGAACGAAATCAAACGAAGAAGATTCTGACGATGGTGTTTACCGTTTTCAGGCGGCTCGTTACAAGCCGGTGCTGTATGTTCCCGAAGACAAACGCGAGGCATTAGCCAAGGATATAGAACGCCAAACGGGACTTGACGATGTAAACATGCTTATTGGTCGTCAAGCGAACGTGGCTAAATTTATGCGCCGTTTGTTGGTACGTCGCTTCGAAAGTTCGGTTGCAGCTTTCAAATCTTCGCTTGCCTTTATGATAAATTCTTCTCGTAATGTGCTTGATTGGATTGAGCGTACTGGGAAGATACCCGTTTGGAAAAAAGGAGGTATGCCCGATGTGGATGATTTCTACGAAAGCACCGATGACGGCATGGAGGAGATAGAAGATACGTTTGAAAAATATTCAGGCAAAGGTTTCTTTGTTATTGATATGAAGTTTGTCAATGACGAGTTTATCAATGACGTGAAAGCCGACATCGCACTGTTGGAATCTATCTATTTGGAATGGTTCGGAGAGGAAGATGTAATCAAGTTCGACCCGAAACTTGAATCGTTCATCCGTCTTGTTCGTAATAAACTCACCAAAGAGCCTAACCGTAAATTGGTTGTGTTTAGCGAGTTTGCCGACACAGTCAACTATCTTGGCGCAGCTCTGAAAGAAGCAGGACTGCCTGCGCTTAAATATACTTCGGCAGATGCTACTCCCTCTATGCGCCAAACCATTCGCAATAACTTTGACGCAAGTGTGAAGCAAGAAACGCAAGCCGATGATTACAAGGTATTGGTTGCCACCGATGCCATTTCCGAGGGTTACAACTTGCACCGTGCTGGAGCTATTTTCAACTATGATATACCGTACAACCCCACAAGGGTAATCCAGCGTATCGGGCGTATCAACCGTATCAATAAAAAGGTGTTCGACAACCTTTATATCTACAACTACTTCCCCACGGAGGTAGGCGAAACAGAAATCCGTGCCAAGGAAATATCCACCTTGAAAATGGCAATGATTCATGCCATTATGGGTGAAGATACAAAGGCATTGACTTCCGATGAAGAATGTACCGCTTTCTTCCGCGACCGTTACCGTGCGGAAATCGAGCATTCCGAAACGGAATCATGGGACACCCCGTATCGCAGTTTCTTAGAATCGGTTAAGGGAACAGACGAATACAAAGAGGCTTTGCAGATACCGCACCGCGCCCGGACGGGTCGCATCGTGGAGAAACCGTTAGGTGGTGTTATTCTTTTCGGAAAGAAAGGTGAAGACTTTGTATTCAAAATTTCCGATGGCGACCGCGAGCCGATAATGCTCTCTGCCGAAGAAGCCTTACAGCTCTTTGAAGCCGCACCCGAAGAAAAGCCGTTTGCCACCACCGAAGACTTCGACCGATTGTATCAGCGGGTGAAACTTTCGCTGTTCCGTAGCGATACAAAGAACCGCAATGACAAGAACATTTTGAAGGCGATTCAAAAAATCAATGCCATAAAAGTTAAGTTGCCTGAAGATTACTATTCTGACCTTTTGGCGGCTCTCGATGCGGAAGCATTGTCGGGCTACGAAGTGCGTTTCATCAATCAGGTGAAACCGTCTGAGATTCAAAAATTATTCAAAGAGATACCTGCCGACTATCTTATGCGCTTGCTCGAAGTGCAAGCCAAAGTCGGCGAGGGTGACGAAACATTAATCATATCTGAAGAACTGCAATGATGATAGATTTTAGTAAAGCATATAGCCGTGCGGACTTTGTCAATTACCTCCGCCGTGATTTTCTTCCCGATGATTTCGAACAGGGAGAAAGTAATGTACCATTTTGGGCACATATGAACTATGCGTCTGCTGCCACTTGTTTAGGCAAGTCGAAAACGCTTGACCTTGTGGTCTATGAAATCAAGCACACCTCGCGTCACGATGCCCGTGTGGGTTTATCGAAAGATGCGTTTCGTATGCTTGCCGGAGAGAAGCAATCCCGTGCTTTGGTGATATTTGTTCCTGAAGATGATGCAAACAATTACCGCTTCTCGCTGATTGAAATCCAACTTTCTATCGGAGAAAATGATAGTAACGTTACTCGTACTTATTCCAACCCTCGTCGCTATTCTTACTACCTTGGCAAGGGCATTGCTTGCTACACACCCAATAAATACCTAAACGAACTGGGCAGGGTCAAGGATGTTAAAGACCTCTTTGATCGTTTCTCGGTAGAAGTTCTTACCAAGGCTTTCTATCAAGAGCTGTCCGACTGGTATGCTTGGGCTATTAAGGTTATCTCTTTTCCTAACGACATTACCAAGCGTACTGATGATAAACTGCACAACCATGAAGGAGCAATCCGCCTTATCACTCGTCTAATTTTTGTGTGGTTCTTGAAAGAACGTAAACTCATTCCATGGCAGTTCTTCGACCAAGAGTATATTGCCAACCACCTTATCAAGGGCTTCAATCCGCATCAAATTGACAACCTTTTCGGCAAATCAGAAGCCAGCGTTTATTACCGCGCTATCCTGCAAAACCTTTTCTTTGCAATGCTTAACTGTCCTATTACCAAGGATGGCAGTACAGAATTGACAGAACGCCGATTCAAGGACAACCGTTCGCAGTTTGATGATAATAAATTGATGCGCTACCGTGATGAGTTTAACGATCCTGACGAATTCTTGCGTCTTGCCAACGAGACAGTACCGTTCCTCAATGGTGGACTTTTCGACTGCTTGGACGAAAAACGCACGGGAATGTACTACGATGGTTTCAGCGAACGTAAGGAGTCTATGGCACAACTGATTGTGCCAGATTACCTTTTCTTTGGTGAGGAAGCAGGTAAAAATATCGACTTATCTGAGTTCTATGGCGATGCCAACAAAAAGAAAGTGTCAGCTCGTGGTATCATCGACATTCTCAAACGCTACAATTTCACAGTGGAGGAGAATATGCCGTTTGATAAGGATGTGTCGCTTGACCCGGAATTGCTCGGTAAGGTGTTTGAGAACTTATTAGCATCTTACAACCCGGAAACCCAGCAAACCGCCCGAAAACAGACGGGTTCTTTCTATACTCCGCGCGAGATCGTGCAGTATATGGTCGATGAAAGTCTTGTCGCTTACCTCAAACGCACGGTTGGTGATGAACTGGAGGACGAATATCGTAAGTTGCTTGCCTATGCCGACAGTGAGACCGTGCTCACCGAACAGCAGAAGTTGGCGATTATGCAGTCGCTCTACAACTGCAGGATTCTCGACCCGGCTTGCGGTTCGGGCGCATTCCCCGTGGGTGTGCTCCAGCAAATGGTACATATCCTCAAACAGATTGATCCAGATAATAGTCGTTGGAAGAATATGCTCCTGCAATTTGCCATTGATGAAACTTCCGAAGCATACCTCACTTCGACCGCCGAAGAAAGACGAGAAGCAGTCGCTGATATTGAGAGAGCTTTCGATGAGAATGTAAACTACCCGGACTATGCCCGTAAACTTCACCTCATCGAAAATTGCATTTATGGTGTAGATATTCAGCCAATTGCAATTCAAATTTCAAAGCTCCGTTTCTTTATTTCGCTCGTCATTGACCAAAAGCGAAATGATAATCCGGCTGATAACTTTGGCATTCGACCGCTCCCTAACTTGGAAGCTAAGTTTGTTGCTGCAAATTCGCTTCTCGGTTTGAAAAAGACGGAGGCAACTCTTTTTGACTCCGAAGAAATAAAGCAAAAAGATAGTCAACTGAAAATTGCCAAGCATAAGATTTTCAGTGCTCGCCGACCTGCGACAAAGGAAAAATGGCGCAAAGAAGTGGTTCGCTTGCGTCAGGAAATAGCCGACCTCTTACTTGACAAAGACTGTATCGGTAATGAGCAAGCAGCACAGCTTGCTCAGTGGGATATGTTTGATCAAAATTCTTTCGCTCCTTTCTTTGATCCAGAATGGATGTTCGGTGTCAAAGAGGGCTTCGACATTCTTATCGCCAATCCACCTTATATTTCTACAAAAGGGGTTTCTACTGCCGATAAGAAATTATTCGAGGCGGAATTTGGTTTCTCTGATGACACATACAACCTGTTCTTTTTCAAAGGCTTTTCCTTGCTTTGTAAGGGCGGATGTATTACATACATTACTCCAAAGACATTTTGGACAACTCAAACCAAGCGCAGTTTAAGAGATTTACTGCTTGCCAATACACTTAATTACGTGTTCGATACAGCCAATCCATTTGAAGCGGTGATGGTTGACACTTGCATTACCTCGGCTGTTAAGAATAAGCCTGCCGCAGACAATCTCGTGCGCTTTATGGACGGTCGTAAGAATTTATCACAGCCCGAATGTCTGATTGTAGCTCAATCGGTATATCTCAATACTCAAAATAGCGTAATATTCAAACCGTCCGCGTTGAATATGCGTATCTATGAGCTTTACGGTGAAAAGGTAAAAGCTCTATATGATAAGTGGTGGGACAAGATTAAGACTTCACGTGACATTGAAAAGAACAAACGCGAACTTGAAGAATATCGGGCGAGTCTGAAACCCGGTGATGTTGCACTTCTTGGGTGCTTGACCGAGGGAGGACAGGGCTTGGCAACCGCCAATAACGGTAAATACATTGCTGTAAGAAGCACTACTAAATGGGCAGACAACATCCGCATGTCCCGTCCTAAGAAACTGGCAGATTTCTTGGCTCGTACCCCGAAAGCTATTACCGCTGAAATGTACCGTTACCCATCGTATGCAGCTTTTTTGCAATCACTGTCAGAAGCTGAAATCGCAGGACTCTTCGACTCTCTCAAAGAACAATATGGTCGTGACATTTTTGGTCAAGGTTATCTTTACAAGATTGTGGATGATTGCGAAATAGCAAATGTGGATTCTTTGACGGATGACGAAAAAGAGAACGGTATAGAAACAACCAAACCATACTATGTGCCTTATGATAAAGGAGATAAAGACGGAAATCGATGGTATCTTGAAACTCCATTCGCTATTGCGTGGTCTAAGGAGAATGTCCGTTTTTTGAAGACTAATTCTGGCAAGAAAGGGGAAGGTATGCCCGTTGTTCGTAACCCTCAATTCTATTTTAGGGAGCGGTTAATAGATACCACGCTCCCATCTGCCATTCCTTGATTTTGTTGGAGTTCTCAATCCGGTATATGCCAAATATCGATATAGTGTACCCCTTGCAATTTTCAATTTCTTAGCTATCTGCGGAACGCTTATCCCTTTTGTCATTTGACCCTCTATGTATTTGTGCTTTGCCACACATTTTGCGTTCAACTGCTTATTGCGTTGACCTTGACCTCTACCGACTTGATGTCCTTCCTTTTTTAACCGAGCAAGGGCTTCTTTTGTCCGCTGAGAAATCAAGTTACGTTCTATTTCTGCGGATAGCCCGAAAGCAAAAGCAAGTACTTTGCTTTGAATGTCATCGCCAAGACGGTAATTATCTTTAATCGTCCAAACGCGACTCTCTTTTGTCATACAGATATTGAGTATTTCCATAATCATAAAGAGGTTGCGTCCAAGACGAGATAACTCTGTACAGATTATCAAATCATCTTTGACAATTCGGTTTAGAAGCTTGCCGAGTGCCCGTTTAGAATAGTTCTTTGTACCAGAGATAGTTTCTTCTATCCAGCCATCTATCGTCAATCCTTCTTTTTTGCAGAAACGCTCTATCTCAAAACGTTGGTTTTCCACCGTCTGCTTGTCGGTGGAAACGCGGATGTAGCCATATACCATTTTTTAGGTATATGATACCTCTTTTATTTTGAAGAACAAAGGTTTTAGAGATATTATTTTTCGATACTAGCCTGCTTTTTATACAAATTGATGTTCTCGTAGGTACTACTTTTTATAAAACTCCATACCTTACCTGTTTTTTTTATCATCGTCTTGTGGTTGTTTGTTTATTGGAGTATTTATCTTTATCATTCCAAGGAAGTTCAGAAGACGAGCCACCGGAACCTGTTCCGACATGTACTTGTGCCTGACCACCTGCTACAAGTTCAAAGGCTGCTCCAAGAAGATTAGCTTGTGCTTCATTGACCTGTTCCTGTGGCTCAAATACTTCATTGATGAGCTCGTAAACGGTAGCTTCGTCCTTGCTAAACCGTTCCCATATATCACTGAAATATTCTATATAAGTCCTTGTATCATATTCCTCATTGCCAACTCTCGTCCAAATATGGATGGACGGATTCCTCATATTTGGAATGTTGTAATGTACAAGTTCCGCTCCTGATGAGAGTTGGTATCTGTGAGGATTTGCTTTACGGTCAAGTTGGTCTATGCGTTGATTTTGCCTATTTATAACAGAATCCTTTTCTTTGGACTGCCGTTCTGTCGTTTCTGCCCTATGAATGGCCTTGTCAATCTCTTTTTGATAACCATTCCGTAATTGTTCTATATCCGCTTTATGTTTTTCTTGTAACTGGGACTTTTCTGCCATGAGTATTTTAATCTGATTTTTGAGTTTGGCAATCTGCTCGTCCTTATTCGCAAGTTCTTTCTTAGCTTTTGCCAAATCACCTTTACCAAACCATGACAGGACTGTACTTCTACCTTCTTTTGCTTGCTCAATATCAGCCTGTAATTTGGCAATGTCTTCCTCATACCTATTCATCTGTTGCTTGTAGTATTCCGAGTTCGCCTGATGCTTGGCGGTAGAGCCGACAATTCCACGCTGTAACCCAAACGGTTTCATGGCCTTGGCATAGTTGTTCTGGTATTCATGTAATTTGGAACGACGCATCACATCGTCCGCCGACAAACGGGGTCCGGACTTCGTTTCATATTTCTTTTCGCCCTCCCGCTTCCTGCGGATACGCTCTCCGGTTACAATGGGCACGACTGTGGCGTGCAGGTGTGGGGTCTTCTCATCCATGTGCAGTACACATGAAACAAGATTTTCACTGCCGAAGGTCTCCCGAAGCCATTTCAGGTTGGCATCTATCCAATTTCCCAGTTTCCCTTCTAGGGCAATCTTCATCATCTGTTCATGTGTTCCGGTCAGAATAATGCGGATGGCTTTTGTCTGGTTCTTGGCCACTTTGCGGTGCAGTCCAGCAGTGTCGATGCGGTATTGGATTGCTTCCGTGCGATTGGCTACTCCATTTGGAAACGTAAGCAGTTCCCGGTTCTGTGATGTCCGGTTCGCATCGGCATTGGTCGGAACATATACCTTGCCTTTGGCATCCTTTCTTTCTATATGGCATGACATGCCGGAGTCATTACCGCTGCCACGTTGCAGGTGACATACTGCATATTGTGTATTACTCATTTCTATTTCGTTTATGCTGTTATAACTTTGATTATAGGTTTGTAAAATCCCGTCATTTGTGCCACAGGCAAAACTGGGTGTCGAGAGGGCATCCCTCCGCTTATGGACTTTTTGACTGCCACTCGTAGAGTGATTGCAGGGAAAATGCCCTAATAAGCTACGGGATTTTACAAACCCTTTTTCAAGGACAGCGAGCTGTTCAATCCATCCAATTATCATATCTGTTCTGCATCCACCAATTCCAACCCAAGTTCGTCAATCAATGTCTGCAAGACGGGGTTACGGTCAATCATCCGTTGAAGTATCATCTGAGGGGTGTCCTCCATCAGAAGGAAGTCCGCAATGTCCAATCCTCGGGCACGTTGTTCATCGGTTGCCATATCTTCTAGTACCGTACTGACCGATACGGACCGGCAGACATTAGCAAGCATGGAAGTCTTCTGCTTCCACTGCTCCGTTGCACCAAGGTCTGGCATCAGTACCACATCCCGATGCGCCAGTACACGAACGGCCTTTTCGTTGAAACAGCCGTTCTTTCCTCCAGTCGCCAGCCACAAGCCGTCCGGCATGAAGTGGGCTGCGATGAGTGCCGTCTTCTCGCTTTCCACGATGAAAACTGTCTTGTCGGAGTAGCGGACAAGAAGATGTTCGCCAAAGAAACACTGGCATAGGTTGAAGCCGGACAGACGCAACTCGGTATGCACCCAGCACACGTGCGGATGAGGAACTTTCAGCCGATGCCCGGTCTTGGCGTCATATCCCATAATCTTACCTGCATGTACCTGTCCGTTGGAATCCACCTGCCAGAATACAGCTGAACCGTTCCATTTTTTGGAAGTCCCGACCTGGTAAAGTTTGAAGAGCCTTTCGGTATTGCTTCTGCCAATCGTGTCGGACAGGAATGTGTACAACGGGTTGATGTCATAGTGTGACAGTGAATGCTGCATGACAGCCGAATCTATAAAAGACGGAGGACTGACTGGCTTCTTTGGAGTTACGGCTTGCGGTTTCCACTCCTGCCTGAATGAATCCAATTCATCGGGATGTTCCCGAAAGAAATCCTTTGGTGTGTAATGGTAGCCGCAACTGTGTTCGTGGTCGCATTTGCCGACATGGGGAGGGAAGGTTATCTCTCCCGACTCATCGATATAACGGGTAAAACAAGCCTTGCGCTTGCATTCGGGACACGCTACCTTGTTGCCCCGATGATATTTTTCAAGATGAAATCTGTAGTTGTCCATGATAATTTCTGAAATGGATTTGCAGTAATTTCAGTTTTCAGTCCTTTCAGTTTTGCAGGAATTGGCAATTTGCTCCTTAACGAAACTGAAAAACTGAACATTCTGAAAGCTGCAAACAGGGGTTATACATTGCAGTTTCTATTCTCGGCTGTGAATGATACCTTTTCATAGACTCCCTGCCTGACCTTGTGGATGAGCCTATTCTTTGCAAGTTCTTTAAGATAGTTCATCACCGTGCGCTCCGTCACTTTTAGCTGTCTTCCTGCATCAAGGGCTTCAGCTGTGGTAAAAGAATTTTTCAGCAAGGAGAGCAATTCCAGCGACGGCTCGTCACAGGCATCGTTTGCCACATATTCGCGTATGCGCCTGTAAGAACCTTCGAAATAGTCATTCAGCCGGATAGCACCTTCAATGGCAGCCGTTGTTACGAATTGCAGACGACTCTCACCACAGGCGTAAAACAGAACTTGAAGAATCAGTGCCAGGCGTGCCACTTGCACAGGGCTTTTCATGGGACGCGATTCGACAAGGTTTTCATCCCTTATGGCATTGATGCGTTCGATCGTATTGTTGTGCCAGTTGAAGAAAACCCTTTTCGCTTCCGCTTCCATGCCTATCAGATGAGGGATATTCCCTTCATCATTCACTTCATAGTCAAGGGAGAATACTTTTTCCATGATTGCCTCCCATGTCCTCCATGCAGATGCCGGATTGCTCCCTGTATCCTCCTCTTCGCTTTCCGTCCACCGTGGCACCAGATACGACTTGGGCATCACGAACAGAATGCGGTCAAGCAGCCCGTTATCCTCGTATCCCTTTTTGAGGAGCTCATGCACACGCCTGGTCTGTGTCGTGCCGACCATGTTGATGCACGGATTCTCAATGTGTATGGGAATGGGATTGCTGACACGGGTCACATCTATGGCACTATTGCTCCATGCGGACAGAAGCTGCTCTATCAACTGCCCCTTGTTGTAGCGGTTGGCTGAATTGAACATGCCCATAATCTCATCCGCAAGTATGGTTATGCCACGGGGACAGTTGTGATGGGCAAGCATCAGGGCTTCCGGCGTGAAATCGGACACGATGGTTCTTCTCAATACAGGCCTGTCCATATCGTTGTTGCCCTTGCTCTCTTTCATTGTATTCTGATAGGCGGCCATTTCAGCCTTGAATTTCTCCAGTGCCCGGCAGTCCCTTTTGCGGAGCGGACGGAATACGGCTTCAAGCGGCGGTGTCTTGCCGAGTCCCGGCCGCCCCACCATGATGATATAAAGGGCAGCGTTGGTTGTCCAATGTCCTTTTACACGGATATTGTAGGTATTGCCCAACGCGGAAGCCGCAGCCGACAGCATGGCTGCGGCAAGATACTCCACCTTGAAGTTCTCGTGGCGCACCATACCAAGGATGACGCACTGCACTTTGGCAGGGAAAGCGTCAATCGGGAAATCCGATTCCGCAATGCCCTGCGCCTGTGCCATCACCCTGTTGCATATATCCTGTTGTCTGATACCCATAATCACTTTTCCTTTCGTTTGCAATAGGATGTCACACTCTCAGACTTGCCTCCGGTCTGTACCCTGCGGATGTCGGACTTGGCATACATGTTCTTGTTACCTACCTTGATGGGGACGAGATAGCCGCGCTTCGCCCACAGGTTGAGCGTGCCATCACAGACGTTCAGCAACTCACGGACTTGTTTCGTGTTAAGGTAGATTTCTTTCGCTTCACGCTGTATCGCTGCTTTCTGTTCTTCCTGCTGCGCCATAATAGTGCGCTGGATGATTGATTCGGCAAACATCTTGAGGTCTGTGGGAGTTACCTCCAGTTTCACGTTGGCTCCCATATCGACCAGACTTTCTATGGTAATCATAAAATCATTTGTTTAGGAATTTACAATGACCATCTGCATGTTCCCTGATGCACCGCCTCCGATGGCTTATAAAAGCGAAGCACCGCCAAACCTCGGGAAAGGATTGACGGTGCAAAAGTATATAGGAGTTAAAAGTAATTGATACAGAATATCTTGTCTTAAATTGTCATGACAATGTAAGTCTATATGACAATGTAAAACGGCTGCATCTGACCTTATTTTGCGCCAATGTCTGTCGTATTGCTGGCTGTAATGTCAGTGATTGTCTGTACCAATTTTTGATACAGTTCCTGGTTTTCGTCACTTTCGATTAGCGGAGCCAACTGGTCTTTGCCCTCCTTGATGACATACTTGGCTGTTTTCAGGAATCCGACAGACTGCCGTATGGCACTCTCGCTTTTGAGCGACGGCAAATCCGGGAATTGTAAAGCCAGACCGACACTGTATTCTTTGGCAGTGTGCATACCTGCGACCAGCCGCAAGTCTTTCAGCACATAAAATGGCAATGCCTGATGGACAGCACTCGTATTTATGGAAATGAAATTGCGGATATGTCCTAAAACTTCCTCTTTGTTGTTGCAGTCAAGATAATCTATAAGAGGTCGTTCCAGTATCTTTTTCTTTCCGGCTGTACGGTGGATTTTTGATGTGGCATCACTGTCAGTATCGGTCAGCGTATTGGTTGTATCATTTACCATATCGCCATTGCCCCCATTTTCATTTATTACGGATTGCAATGCCCATTCTCCGATATTGCCCTTTTCAATGGCATCGTTCATGGAAAAGTATTTGTCCCAGTCAGCCTGGGTTCGGAAGCCGTTCTTGATGGATACCTGTATTATCTGTTCGGCTACCCAAGAACAGCTCTGCCTGTCCATTCTGTCCGCTTTAGGATTGGCTGATTGTTTGCTGACCATACCGACCATTGCCTCGAAACTCTTTCCGTAATACAGCCAGCTCAGTACAAGCGGTGCGGAAAGGATAATGCCATGTCTTTTGGATTTGCTTCTAAAAAAGGATTTGACTTTGTTCCAAAAGGACGATGAAGCTCCGTATGATGCATTATTCTCTTCCCTCTGCTTCTGGAATGCTTCAACAATCTGTTCCGGGACGGATTCTTCACTGAACAGCAGGTTTATATTGTCAAAATCTTCCACACTGTCATCGCCCCAGCACAATTCCCATTCTATCTTGACCTTTGGCAGTTGTTTGAAGATGGCACGACAGATAGCGAGATATTGCCTCTCGTCCCCGTTTGCCATCAGACGCGCGAAGCGGTTGTATTCTTCCCTATGGCTGTTCTTCCACCGGAGAATGTCAGCCTTGAACTGGTCGTATGTCAATCGGGATTCAGGCATAGTGTTATCTGCAAGTAGTTGGATATAAATGGAACATAGGGATAGAATAAAATACAGCGGGCAGGCGATTCTAATCCAGCAAGTTTACCAGTTCTTTCTTGATTTCGTCATCAATATGCCTGTAACGTGCAAAGGCACGGCTTCCTTCCGAATGTCCCGACATGGATGCAATCAGATTCGGGTCTTTGACCTGCTTGTAGAGGTTGCCGATAAATGTCTTTCGTGCAGTATGGGTGGTCGCCACTTCATATAACGGTCGTGCCACATCCTCGCGTGTCTTCGGGTCAAGGACTCTCACCATGCGGTCAATGCCCACATACTTGAGAATCTCCTTTATCTTCTTGTTATAGCCGAAGTGCGAGAACCGGGGAAGTAATGCGTCTTCCAAGTCCTTATATCTCTCCAATATGTCCAACGCCTTTTGGTTAAGCGGAACTCTGACTGTGTTGGCATGTTCCAGCTTGGTCTTTTGCGGAATGTATTCCACACAACCGTCCACGATGTTTGCCTTGGTCAGTCTGTTCAAGTCACTTACACGGCAACCTATCAGACACTGGAACATGAATATGTCCCGATATACGGAATAGGTTGCCCCCATGCCGCTCAGGTCGGCATAATAGACCTTGTCCCTTTCTTCGAGAGTAAGGTAAAACGGATCGCCATACATGGGCTGGGCTATCTGGTACTGGTCAAAAGGGTTGTTTCTTGTCAGCCCCCGTTTGATGCACCATTTGATGACGGTGCGGATGCGGTAGAGTGTCCCCGACATGCTGTTCTCGGAGCGTTGCTGGGCTACATCACGGGGCAGCTCGTCTTTATAGAATACGGGATACATTTCCACATACCTGTACTCTTCCTGCATCCACAACTTGAAATCACGGATGTCGTCAGCGGTAATGGAATCTATACAAAGGTGGAAGCCCCGCTGGTGCATGACCTCTTGATGAAAACGCTCGTAACGCAGTACCTTTTTCAGATTGTCGCGGTGATGCTTCCAGCTTTCTGCGGCAAGGGGTGTCTCGTCCATGTACTTCTGTATCTGGTAAGATAGCAGATACTCGTCTGCCGGATTGCCGCCACGGAAGTTGATGTTGGGATGATGGTATTCCTCTATCAGCCCTTTCAGCCAGCTGCCGTCCACTCCACGATGGTATTTCTCGGCAATAAGGTGCGTAATGTTTTGGATGTCCTTTTCAAAGCCCATCCGTTTGTCTTCCGACACCAATGCGACACGGGGCTTATACCCCTGCCGTTCCGCACTCCAGTGGTTGGGGTTGATGGAGAGTTCGCTCGCTGCCTTGATGTCAACGCCTCCCACGTCACGGACTCTGAAATAGACTCGTGCCTGGTCAGTGACATTATTCTTGGCGGCGGTCTTTCTTATAAATGCGGTAACTTTCATTATGCGTCCTCCTTAGTTTATCATATCCACAAGTTTCGTTTCATCTCATCGTCAATCGTGCGGTAGCGGTTGAATGCCCGACTGCCCTCCACATGTCCCGACATGGAGGCTATCAGATTGGGGTCGGGAACCTGTTTGTAGAGGTTGCCTATAAAGGTTTTGCGTGCCGTATGGCTGGTGGCTACCTCATATAATGGTTTCTGCACGGTATTGTAGCCGTGCGTGTCAAGGATGATCACCATACGGTCTATACCGCAATGCTTCAACAGTTCCCTGATGCCAAGATTGTACTGGTGTATGGGTTTGAACGGCAGCAGCCTGTCTGTACCTGATTCATAGCGTTCCAGTATTTTCAATGCCTTCTCATGCAACGGTACTCTGACGACTTTTGCCTGGCATTTCTTTGTCTTCTGCGGCATATACTCCAGAAATCCGTCCTTGATGTTGTCTCTTGTCAATCTGTACAAATCACCCACACGGCAGCCGATATAGCAATGGAACACGAATATATCCCGAATGACAGCCAGTTTAGGGTAGTCGTTCAAATCTGCATCATACAGGACATTCCTTTCTTCGGATGTCAAATAGAACGGATCGCCGTATGTCGGTTCCTTACATCCGTAAAGCTCATATACCTCGTTGTCGGAATACTTCATTTTCTTGCACCAATGGAGAAAAGTGCAGAAGAGGTTCATCGTGTTGATGATGGTCGTGTTCGACAATGGTCTTGGAGCATGATTGATAAGCAGCCGGGACGCATAGAAGTCGGGGTACTGCTGACGTAACAAGTATTCGTTGGTCACATAATCCCGGAAACCGTTCATCTGCTCCAATGTGACGGTTTCAACAAAGAGGGTGAAATCGGTATTACCTAATATCTCACGTTGATATTCATGGTAACGTATCATCTTGCGCTCGAAGCGGATGATGTGTTCTTTGGTTCTGTTCGCTCCGTCAAATTTTTCCAGATACTCATGAATACGGCATATCAGATTCGGATGGTTTCGTTCGAAAGCCCGTGCAGGGTACAGCACATCCTCGATGGTCTGCTTCAGCCATGCGCTGTTTGCCTTGTCCGAAAAAGTCTTCTCCACTTTCTCGATGATGGAGGCAATCTGTTCGGGCAGCAGTTCCTGTTCAACGGCAGGTACGGCTGTCGTGCGCTTGTAACTGAGAGTGTCGGAATCCCAGTACTTGTCATGGACTACAAGAGGCGAAACAACCTTTATATCCACGTTCTTCTCACGGACACGGAAACAGATGCTCGAAGTCGAGGAACTGTTCTTTTTCAGATAGACGGAAACTTTCATCGGCAATGCGTTTTGGGATTACCTTGCAAAGGTAAATAAATTCCCGTATATGTTCCCATATATCCCGAAAAAACTTGTAGCGGATTAAGACAAATTAAAGAGTGCGTCCCGAAAGTGATACCACATAAAATGCTGTATATTAGTGATTATATTTTCTCTTGTTATGCTTTTCTTTTCATTTTCGACTTTCCCAATCCGTTGTCAAAACATATATTGCAGTTCCACGATTTTCTTTTTTGTAAATGGGTTGAATCGGCGCCTGTCAGCAAGAAATTCGATTGTATGATAGAAGATCGCTGGAAGTGTCAAAACTGCGGAAATTCCGTGCCGGACGGATTGACTGTATGTCCGAAATGCGGGCTGGTTAAAGGTGGATTCGACGAGTTGCCGAAACATACGGCAGACGGTTTGGAGATAGCTCGGGTCGAACAGAAAGTCAAAGTAGAAATTCCGTTTATTTTGTATCTGGGTACTGTCTGTTCTATTATTTTATTGGCCATTGTAGTTTATATTTATGTGGCAATAAAATTATGAAATCTTTTATCTATAGGTATATTTTATATTTAACCGTCGTTCCTTTCATCTCTTGTAATTCGGATTTGCGTATCGAAGGAACGTATGATTTTGCCGATTCAAATGATCCGATGAAAAGCATCATTATCTCCGAAGCGGATCAAACAGGATTTGTTTCCATCTATTACGTAATGGAATCTCCGTATTCATCAAATGCCGAGCAAATAATTTTCGCACAAGATAGAAGTAAACCTGACAGAACATCCGATGGCGGGTTATTGCTCGAAAGTGAATGGGGACAATTGATCTTTGAAAAACCTCAATCCTTCGTATTTGTTATTTCGTCCGGGACGGAAATAAATTTCGGAAATGCATTCAGCATAACCGCACTATATGGAGAGCAAGCGCCTCGAGTCCCGCAAAACGTTACGTTCCGGGGCGGATAAACTGGCTGGGACGATGATTTCCAACTTTAAGAATACGCTCGAATTGACTCAACGGCGCGAATTGGAAGAGCTGAAACGACGCGAATCGCAACCGATCGTTGTCGAACCTTACCTGTGTAAATTCGAACTCGATCGTTGGGATCAAGTTATATTCACTTTCAAAGCCGACCTCCGGAATGTGTCGCAAAGCACATTTATCGACGCTGAATTTTATGAAGAATATATCGCAGGAGAAGATTGGGTTGGGGAACCTTACATCCGCGACCGATTGGCTGCATGGGTTTCCTTTTACTTTAATAAAGAGTACGTTTTGAGAAGAGACGAGGGGATGTTTTCCAGATACGAATGTATGTTTCCTAATGTTTCTTTCGATAATCCGTGGAAACCGCAAGAAACGAAGTCCTTTGAGGTTGTCATGTCGATTTATGACGACGATGCCGTAACCAAAGGTTTTACTGCATTCGATGTCAAAAGTTGTATCCTTCATTTCAATTTGACGGTCGAAGACCCTGACGGGCGGAAAATTCCGATGAAAATGAAATTCGATCTGGCGGATGTTTGGAAGGATTTTATTGACAAGTAGTTATTGGTTGATGATATTTTATTGAAGAAATTGCTCGTGGATTTTCAGAATATTAACGAGGTATAAGGCCCGGTAAACTGGTAAAAAGAATATCAGTGAAGTATTTATTTTGCTTTGTGCTCGATACGACAGGGGATTAGTGCCGTTCGAGGTGGAAAAGTATATGACCAAATTAAATAGCGATTGACAATGAAAAAACTGTTTTTTGCCAGCCTGTGGGTTTTGGCTTGTTTGACCGCAGCCTGTTCCGATGAAAAAGACGAACCGAACGGCGAGTCCGGATCGGTCGTCGGAGAATGGGTGTTTCAGAAGAACGAGTATTATCGGAATGGAAAAATGATCGACAGTTTTACGGCTGTGGAGGACGAGGATAAGATGATCGCTGTATTTCGGGAAGACGGGACTTTTCGTTATTACGATTTCCCGCCCGAAGAGTATTATGACGGGACTTATTCTTATGATGAAGCGTCGGGAGTGTTGGTGACGGACGACGGGATCGAAAAACAGAGCTGCCGGGCCGAAATAACCGTTTCGGAGATGAAATGGATTTATGATGAAGGCAATGATGAGATGCTTGTCGAATATTATACGCGCAAGTAACGGTTTTTGTTGGTGCGCTTAAAAAAAGAGGCGTTGTTTATTGTTGTTCTCCGATGTAAAAAAGATGCGGGGACCGGATTTATCCGGTCCCCGCATCTTAACATGTCCCTTGCCGATACCAATCGATACGGTATTTTTGTTTTGCACTCGCTTTGCGGAGCCTGGGTAGATTTGTTTTGCGGGAAAGCTATTTCTCTTTCGGTTCGACAACCAGTTCTTTGGCCCGTCGGAGCGCCGCATTGATATTCGGGCAGATGTTTTCCTCGCCCAGCAGGGAGTAGAATCCCGCTTTGTGCAGGACTTCGTGTACTTTGGGATTGACGCCCGAAAGGATGATGCGGGTATTTTCCTGTTGCGATATGCGGCAGAGGTTCGTGAGGTTATGGATGCCCGTCGAGTCGATGAAGGGGACCTTTCGCATACGGATGATCCGCACCTGTGCGTGGTCGCCGAGCTGCACCATCTGTTCCTCGAATTTGTTGGCGATGCCGAAGAAGTAGGGACCGTCGATTTCATATACTTCGACGCCTCGGGGGATGATGAGGTGCTCTTCGTGCGACTCGAGGTCCGACTCCTTACCGGGGTCTATTTCGTTGCGGATGACCGAGATGTCGGTAGTTTCCATCACGCGCCGCATGAAGAGCAGGCAGGCGAGTACCAGTCCGACTTCGATGGCCACCGTCAGGTCGATGATGACCGTCAGCAGGAAGGTGACCAACAGCACCGCGACATCCGAGCGGGGATTCTTCATCAGAGCCCGGAACGTGCGCCATTCGCTCATGTTGTACGATACCACCACCAGCACGCCTGCCAGACAGGCCATCGGGATATATTGCGCCAGCGGCATCAGGAACAGGAAGATCAGCAGCAGTACGACGGCATGGATGATGCCTGCGACCGGCGTGCGGCCGCCGTTGTTGATATTGGTCATCGTGCGGGCGATGGCTCCGGTGGCGGGAATGCCGCCGAACAGAGGCGTCACCACGTTGGCGATACCTTGGGCTACGAGCTCCTGGTTGGAGTTGTGCTTGTCCCCCGTCACGCCGTCGGCGACCGTTGCCGACAGCAGCGATTCGATGGCGCCCAGTACGGCGATGGTGATGGCTGCGGGCAGCAGCCCTTTCATCCCTTCCCACGAGAGGGCGGGGATGACCGCGTCGGGCAGTTGGGAGTTGATCGTGAATCGGTCGCCGATGGTTTCTACGGAGTCGATTCCGGCGTAGCGTTTCAGCAGATAGACGGCCAGCGTCATAACGACGATGGCGATCAGCGAACCGGGTATCTTTTTCGAGAAGCGGGGCGTGAGGGCGATGATGGCGACGCTGATAACGCCTACGGCCGTCGCCCAGAGGTCGATCGTCCCGAAATTCTGGAAGTAGATCATCCACTTCCCGGCGAAGTCGCCCGGCATTTCGGGGGTCGTGAGGCCGAACAGATCCTTGATCTGCGTGGTGAAGATCGTCACGGCGATACCGCTGGTGAAACCGACGACGATCGGGTAGGGAATGAATTTGATGATCGTCCCTAGGCGGAAGAGTCCCAGCAGGATCAGGAATACGCCCGCCATGATCGTGGCGACGGTCAGTCCCTCGATGCCGTACTGTTGGATGATGCCATAGACGATCACGATGAATGCACCTGTGGGGCCGCCGATCTGTACGCGACTGCCGCCGAGCGCCGATGTGAGGAAGCCGGCGATGATGGCCGTGATGATGCCTTTTTCCGGTGAAACGCCCGATGCGATGCCGAAGGCGATCGCCAGCGGCAGGGCCACGATGCCGACGATGATGCCGGCCATGAGGTCGGCGGTGAATTTCTCCCGGGAGTAGTGCTTCAGGGATGTGAGAAGTGCGGGTCTGAATTCGATCATCTCCGAATTTTTATTTTAAGGTTAATTTTAAGGTTGAGAAATGGTGGCGCAAAGGTAGTGAAAATGAGGGGAGGATAAAACAAACGGCTTCGTTTTTTATACCGCATGTATTCTGTTCATTGCGGAAATAAAAGACTATTATTCATATTTTCATTGTGTTACGTCTTTTTAGATTGGATTGGGAGCAGATCGATTCGTGTGTCTGCGCCGTATAAAAAGCCGGGGCGGACGATTTCCGTTTAAGAGTCTGTTTTGAATTTTATAAATGAGTTAGACATTGGCCGAGAGAAAATGTTTCGGCTTTTTTGAACCTCTTTTCTGCATCTTCTTTCAGCAGGTGCTGAAAATAGTTCGCTATTTACGCAACCTCCCCAAAAGAATCTACTCGAAAACAGCTTTCAAATAATCTCTACATAAAATTCGAGCAGGTTCTAAAAATTGAGATAGGGGAAAATGAGCACCTTTCGGCATGCAATACCGGAAGGTGTCATACGGATTTTGTACTTTTATCGAACGTTATTTTTTCAGTTTCGCCAACTGTTTTTTCAGGCTGAAACGGTCGAATTCGTCGATAAGGTTCGTCATCAGCTCTTTCACGCTCTCGATCTTTTCGGCTCGCCAGGCATTGACGCCGGCGAAAGCGTATCCTGCCGACAGGTTGCCTTTGAAGGCGTTGTAGAGAGCCATGATGATGCAGTAGGGGCTGTGGGTTACGTCGCAGGTCTTGATGCAGTTGAACGGACAGCTCTTGGGCTGTTTCAACCCTTGTTTCACCCGCTCCAGGAAAGAGTTGTGGATGGCCCGGCCCGGCATACCCACCGGACTTTGGATGATCTCTATGTCCTGTTGAGAGGCTTCGATGTAACTCCGCTTGAACTCCGTCGAGGCGTCGCACTCCTCCGTGGTGACGAAGCGCGTGCCCATCTGGACACCGTCGGCGCCCAGCTCCATGATGCGATAAATGTCTTCGCCCGTGTAGATGCCGCCTGCTGCGATGACCGGGATGTGCGTGTCGTGCGCCGTGCCGAAACGACGAACTTCCGAAACGATTTCGGGCAGCAGCCGCTCCAGCGAGAAGTGTTCGTCGGTGATCTGTTCCGGCTTGTAGCCCAGGTGTCCGCCGGCCTTGGGTCCCTCGACCACGATCGCGTCGGGAACGTATTTGTAGTTGGCGAGCCATTTCTCGCAGATGAGTTTGGCAGCTCGGGCCGACGAAACGATCGGAGCCAACTTCGTCTTGCTGCCTTTGGTCAGGAACGACGGCAGGTTGAGGGGCATACCGGCCCCCGAGAAGATGATGTCGGCCTTCTCTGCGATGGCCGTTCTGACCATGTCTGCGAAGTTGGACATGGCCACCATGACATTGACGCCGATGATGCCTTTGGTCTTTTCACGGGCTTTGCGCAGCTCTTCGCGCAGGCCCCAGATGCTTGCCGTATTGTAGTCTTTGGAGTGTTCCCGGTAGATGACGCCCAGTCCGGCCGAGGAGATCACTCCCACACCGCCTTGATTGGCTACGGCCGATGCGAGTCCCGAGAGGGAGATGCCTACGCCCATACCGCCCTGAATGATGGGAAGACGGGCCAGCAGATCGCCGATTTTCAATGTTTTCATAGTTAAAGTTGCTTTGAATTTATATTTTTCCTTTCTCTCCGTACGTCGTGCCCGCCGATCGTGTCGTATCGTTTGTCGATTCGGCTTTTTCGTAAGGTTCTCCTTGAGCGGATGTTTCGATCGGTTTCAGGTTTTCCCGAAAGGCGGCTCTGTGCGGGGAGAGTGGAGCTTTTTGTAAGTTTTGGATCCCGGGTGTCCGTAAAAATATTGTATGTAGGGTCGGGACAGTTTGTATTTCTGTTATTGTTCCGCTGTCGGTGCGACGGTCAGTTCGAGCTCCTCGAGCCGTGCCACGGGTGCGATGTCCAGGGTTGCGATATTGCCGTTCATGTAGCGGTAGTATCCTGCCAGGGCGATCATCGCCGCGTTGTCGGTCGTGAACTTGAATTCGGGCAGGAAGGTGCGCCATCCCCGTTTCCTTCCCTCCTCCGTGATGCCGTTGCGGAGCCCTGAATTGGCCGATACGCCGCCTGCGATGGCGATGTCGCGGATCCCGTACTCCTTGGAGGCTTTTACGAGCTTGTCGAGCAGAATTTCCACGATGGTCGTCTGCAGCGAGGCGCAGAGGTCGGCTTTGTTTTTCTCGATGAAATTCGGATCTTCGGCCATTTCGTCCCGCAACGTATAGAGGAACGAGGTTTTGAGTCCCGAGAACGAGTAGTCGAAACCTTCGATGCGGGGTTTGGCGAAGCGGAACGCGTGCGGATCGCCCTCCTTGGCCAGTTTGTCGATCACCGGCCCGCCCGGATAGGGCAGCCCCATGACTTTGGCGCACTTGTCGAACGCTTCGCCCGCCGCGTCGTCGATCGTCGTGCCGACGATCTGCATGTCGAGCGGACCGTCCACTTTTACGATCTGGGTATGTCCTCCGCTGACCAGCAGGCAGAGGAACGGAAAGTCGGGGTGCGGAAGCTGTCGGTCGGGCAGGTCCAGAAAGTGGGAGAGGATGTGCCCCTGCAGATGATTGACCTCCACCAGCGGAATGTCGTGGGAGATCGAGAGTCCTTTGGCGAACGATACGCCCACCAGAAGCGATCCCAGCAGACCGGGGCCGCGCGTGAAAGCGATCGCGTCGATCTTGTCGATCGTCACGCCGGCCTCTTTCAGGGCCGTATCGACTACCGGGACGATATTTTGCTGGTGGGCCCGGGATGCTAGTTCCGGGATCACGCCGCCGTATTTTTGGTGCACGGCCTGCGAGGCGATTACGTTCGAGAGGAGCGTCCGGTCGCGGATGACTGCGGCCGAAGTGTCGTCGCAGGAAGATTCTATGCCTAAAATGGTGATGTCCATGTGGTTTTTGTGTGGCAAAAAAAACTTTACAAAGATAGTGAAAGCCGAGAGAAAATGGGAACGAGTTCCCATTTTTTCGAGGCGCATCCTATCCAAGACTATGTCAAAGATACGAATAAGCCGAGCGCAAAAGCAAATTTATTGTGTTTTGCCGAGGCGGAGTATCTAAATGAAAACAAAGATACGGAATAAAATCCGAAATGATTCGCCGATGTCCGTATTTATTATCGGGCGGTGGCCGATGCCGGGTCTTTGTTCGGGTTTCGGAAAAGCGTCGGAACATGATTGGCAGCAGGTTTGCGGTTCCGTGTCGTATCGGACGCGGATTTTTGCCGGTTGTGGCGGCAAGTTCTTCGAACGGTGACTTTTAACGATAAATATCCGGTCTGCCGGATGTTAAATCCCGAAATTTGCTTAAATTTGCAATTTATTAAAAACGGTTTTGTCGGATAATGCGCAGGATAGTGAACATACTGGCCAAGATGGTGTCGGCGATCGTGCTGGCGCTGATCTTTCTGCCTCTGTTGGTCGCCCTGTTGTTCGAGATTCCTGCCGTTCAGAATTTCGTCGCTCGGGAGGCGACGGAAATAATCTCCCGCAAGCTCGGCACCCGCATCAGTATCGACCGGGTGGATATCGGCTTGTTCTACCGCGTTTCGCTCGACGGATTCTATGTCGAGGATTTCCAACGGGATACGTTGCTTTATGCCGGCCGTCTGGATGCCCGGATCAAGAGCCTCGGCCTGTTCGGGGGAGGGCTCGTTTTCAGCCGGGCCGAATTGTCGGACGCCCGTTTTTGCCTGCGCGAAACTCCCGACGGGGAGATGAACATCAAGCAGGTGGTCGATAAACTCTCCAAAAAGGACAAGGCCCGGGCGGAGGGAAAATTCAGGCTGGAGATCGAGCGCCTGGAAACGGAGGGGCTGGATTTCTGCATGGAACGGCTGGAGCACCGCAATCCGTCGTACGGAGTGGATTTCGCCGATATGCACCTGATCGACATTCGGGCCGAACTGAAGAATTTCACCATTGACGGTCCGGTGATCCATACCGACATTGGGCGTTTGGCAATGCGCGAGCGCAGCGGATTTGTCGTCGAAGACCTGGCGGGCTGTCTTTGTATCGCCAACGGCTGTATCGATATCCGGGAGGGACACATCCGGACGGCGAAGTCGAATATCGAGTTGCCTTCGCTTTCGTTGATCGGATTGGATTGGGCTCTTTACAAAAATTTCGTCGAGGAGGTGGACGTCACGGCACAGGTCGTCAATACGACGCTGTCGTCCGACGACATCGCCTATTTCTCGCCTAAAATGAAGGATTGGCACCTGACGCTGACCGACTTGAATGCTGATGTGAGCGGTCCTGTGGCCGATATGTCGGGATCGCTGCGCTCGGTCCGCACGGGAGCCGACACGAAGCTGTCGGTCGATTTCGCGGCGCAGGGACTGCCCGATGTCGGAAAGGGGCATTTTAAGGCCGACATTTCCGAGCTGACGACTTCGGCGGCGGATGTCGATCGACTGGCGGCCGCCCTCACAGGCAAGAATTTGCCCGACGAGGTGCTGCGTATTGCAAAAAATGCGGGTAAAATCGGTCTTGCCGGCAAATTCGACGGAACGCTCACGGCCTTTGCAGCGGATGCTGCGCTGGCGACCGAGATCGGCGGTGGGACCTGCCGGTTGCAGGTGAGCTCGCTGCGCGACGGCTGTCGCGGTGTGCTGGGCGACGTGAAAACGTCCAGTCTGCAACTGGGCGAGTTGCTGGAAAACGATCTGCTCGGTCCCCTCTCTCTGAATGTGCATGTAAACGGCGAACTCAGCTCGGAACACTCCGACGCCGAAGTGTCGGGCGAGATCCTGCGACTGGGGATCAACGGATACGATTACGATTCGCTCCGTATGAAGGGGCACCTGGTGAACCGGGAGTTCAACGGACTGATCGAAGCCCGGGACAGGAATCTGCGGTTCGATTTTAGAGGGCTGCTCGACCTGAACGATGAGCAGAGGCCCCGCTACGATTTTGCGCTGGACCTTGAGGAGGCGAACCTGGCGGCTCTGGGGGTGAATCGCCGCGATTCGGTGTCGGTGCTTGCCGCCCGGATTGCTGCGCGTGCCGTCGGCCGTACGCTCGACGACCTGAACGGAATAATCTTCGTCCGTGATGTATCCTATCGTTATAACGACCGCGAGCTTGCGGCCGACAGCGTTGTGATCGTGGGGCGGAACAGCTTGTCGGACAAGTTTATTCGTCTGCGTTCCGATTTTGTCGATGCCGACTACGAGGGGAAGACCTCCTATAAAGAAGTATTCGCCTATCTGCAACAGCGTTTCCGCGATTACGTTCCGATGCTCGACGGCGGTCCCGGCTGGCAGGCACAGCATCCCGATACGGTAGAGTTGGCTGACGGATATTCCCAACTTACGGTCAATGTCCGGAAGATCAATCCGCTGGTCAATGCCGTCTCTTCCGGGCTGCAGATCGCGGATGGGTCGCGGTTGCTGTTGCGGATCAACCCGGCGAACGACAAACTTTCGTTCGAAGCGGCCTCGGATTACATCGAGCGGGGCCGGATGCTGGTGACACGTCTGAATCTGGATGCCCATAACCGGGGCGACTCGCTCGTTTTCGCGGCTTCGACCGAGGACCTTTATCTGAACAGTTTTCACATGAGCCGTGTCGGAATGAGCGGAGGGGCCAAGGATAACAAGCTGGAGCTGATTACCGATTTCGCGGATACTATCGGCGATGTTTCCGGACGGATCGGATTCCGTTCGGAATTTGCCCGGGGACGAGGTCCTGCGGGCCGGCAGATCGATCTGCGGCTGACGCCGTCGTACATCAGCCGGGGAGAGAAGACTTGGAATATCTATACGGACGGTATTACGGCAGATACTTCCCGGATACGAATCGACCGTTTTCGAATGGTCAATGCCGGGCAGCAACTGCTGCTCGACGGCGTCGTATCGCGTCGTTTGCAGGATTCGGTGCAATTGACGCTGCATAATTTCGAGTTGGCGCCCTTCTCGCAGTTCACCTCGTCGATGGGCTACCGTGTGGACGGTCGTACCAACGGTTCGGCGACGATGAAAGCGGTGCTCGGGGCCGGCGAGGTGCAGGCCGATATCGTTGTGGACAGCATTTCGATCAACGATCTCGCCGTTCCGTCGATCTGGCTGCGGTCCCGATGGGATTTCATACAGAACCGCGCGGGTATTCTGGTGCAGCAGCGGGAAAATCTCGATACTCTCGTTCGTGGTTTTTACGCCCCTTCGCAAAAGCGTTATTACGCCCGGGCTACCCTCGACGCAGTCGAACTTTCGGCGCTCGATCCCCTGCTGAAGGGGGTGGTCGAGCGGACCGGCGGCAATGCCGATGTCGATATCGCCCTGCGCGGCAGCGGTAAGGAGGCGAACCTTTCCGGGCAGATCGCCGTGCGCGATTTCACCACGACGGTGGATTTTACGCAGGTGACCTACACGATGCCCCGGACCGTGATCGAGGTTAAAAACAATCATTTGATTGCCGAAGGCGTGCCGCTGTACGATCCGGAGAAGAACGAGGGCCTTTTCTCGATCGACCTCAATCTGGAACATTTGTCCAATATCTCCTATTCGGTGAAAGTGCTGCCGAAAGAGTTGATGGTGCTCAATACCACTTCGAAGGATAACGACCTGTTCTACGGCCGGATTTTCGCTTCGGGTTCGGCGACGATCGCGGGCAGCAAGGGCGGTGTGAAAATGGACATCGTGGCTACCACCGAAGGCGATTCCGAATTTTATATGCCTCTGTCGGGACAGTCGAATGCGAAAACGGCCGATTTCGTTACGTTCGTCACCCCTGAACAGATCGATACGACCGACTATCTGGTGCGCAAGAAGCTGCTCTTCCAGCAGCAGGGGCGTAAAAAGGAAGCCGCAGGCAGCACGATGGATATTACGATGGCTCTCAATGTGCAGGACAATACCGCTTTCCAACTGGTGATCGACCCGACGGTCGGCAGTGCCCTGAAAGGTCGTGGCAACGGTATGCTCAACCTGCATATCAATCCGGGTAACGGTATCTTCAATATGTACGGCGACTATACGCTCATCGAAGGCAGTTTTCTTTTCTCATTGCAGAATATCATTTCTAAGAAATTCATCATCGAGAGCGGTTCGATGATTCAGTGGACGGGCGAGCCTGTCGATGCGCGGCTCGACATCAATGCCGTCTATAAGCTCAAAACGTCGTTGCAGCCTCTGTTGAACACTGTAACCGCCTCTTCGGACGACGACCAGAGCGGTTCCCGGATTTCGGACCGTTCGGTGCCGGTCGATTGTAAGATCCATATCGGCGGTCGTTTGAGCAACCCGCAGTTGGATTTCAGCGTGGTCGTGCCCGTTACAGATATAGAAACGCAGGCTGCGGTGGCCAGCGTGCTCAATACGCAGGAAGCCCAAGCGCAGCAGTTCATTTCGCTGGTCGCACTGGGTACTTTCAGCAATTCCGGCAGTGCCAATATCGGTGCTTCTTCCGGTGTGGCAACGGGTCTGGAGATGCTTACCAACCAGCTTACCAACTGGTTTTCGACAGATGATTACCGGATCATCCTGAACTACCGGGCTGGCTCCGAAATGACCGGTGACGAGGTGGATTTCGGCTTCTCCACCAATTTGATCAACAACCGTCTGCTGGTCGAGGTCGAGGGCAATTACATCATCGACAACAAACAGGCCGTAAGCAACAATGTTTCCAACTTCATGGGCGAAGCGCATGTGACGTGGCTGATCGACAAGTCGGGCAACCTGCGTCTGAAGGCGTTCACGCAGACCATCGATCGTTTCGACGAGAACCAGGGCCTGCAGGAAACCGGTATCGGGATCTCCTATAAGGAGGATTTCAATAATTTCAAGGATCTGAAACAGCGTATTCGGGACCGCTTCACCAACAAGAAACGTCAGAAAAAGCGTCAGGCCCGCCGCGAGGAGCAGGCTCGGCGTGCGGCGGAAGAGGCCCAACGGCAGGAATTGCTTCTGCCGGAAGATCCGCCGGAGCCTGAATACGACATGGAGCGGGATTGATACGGAAAAAGTAAAACTCGAATAAAATAAATTTAATTCACTCAAAAAGATTATGATTAGTTTGTTGCAGACCGCAGATGCGGTCGTTGTCGCGGAGCAGACCCGCATGGGACTTTGGCAGTTGTTTATGAGCGGCGGATGGCTGATGTGGGTTTTGTTGATTCTGGGAGGACTCACGATCTTTATCTTCGTGGAGCGCTTCATGGCGATCCGTAAGGCGTCGGAGTTCGATATGAATTTCATGAACCGCATCCGTGATTATATTTTGGACGGCAAGGTCGCTGCTGCGGTCGATCTTTGCCGCAAGACCAATACGCCGATCGCCCGTATGATCGAAAAGGGTATCGGCCGGATCGGTCGTCCGATGAGCGACGTGCAGTCGGCCATCGAGAACGTGGCGAACCTCGAAGTGTCGAAGCTCGAAACCAACCTGCCGATCCTGGCGACCATCGCCGGCGGCGCCCCGATGATCGGTTTTCTCGGTACGGTGGTCGGCATGGTGCAGACTTTTATGGATATGGCCGCTGCGGGCGGTACGGTCGATATGTCGCTCCTTTCGAGCGGTATGTACGTGGCGATGATCACAACGGTCGGCGGTCTGCTGGTCGGTATTCCGGCTTACTTCGGTTATAACTACCTGGTGGCTCGCATCGAGAAGCTCGTTTTCCGGATGGAGGCCAACTCGATCGCCTTTATGGATATTCTGAATCAACCCGTTCAAAAGTAATCTGTTATGGCAATCAAACGCGGATCCAAGGTCGATAAGTCGTTTTCGTCGGCTTCGATGACCGACCTGATCTTCCTGTTGCTGCTGTTCATGCTGATCGCTACGACGCTCATCAACCCCAATGCCATCAAGCTGATTCTGCCGAAAAGTTCGAATCAGTTGAAGGACAAGGCGATGACGACGATTTCGATCCAGGATACGGGACATGGATACAGGTATTATGTCGAGACGGAAAACGTCGGCTCGCGCGAGGGCGTGGAGAAAGCCCTCAAGTCCCGGCTGGCGGGACAGGAGAACCCTACCGTTTCGCTGCATTGCGACAAGTCGGTGGCTTTCGACGAAGTGGTGGCCATGATGCGCATGGCCAAGGCCAACAATTTTACGCTCATCGCGGCTACCTCGCCCGAATAGAGTGAAACCCGGGGAATGCCGCCCTGCGGTGTTTTCCTTGTGAGAATTGACCGATGTATTATTACGATCCGAATAACGATAAATCGAACGCGCGTCGTTGGGCGAGCCTCGCAGCTTTGCTTTATGCGCTGTCGATCGCGGCGGCTTTCCTGTTCGTGTCGTTCGATATGGGGCGGGACGAGCTGCTTCCCGGCGAAGGGTTGCTGATCGATTTCGGGACGACCGAAACCGGTCTGGGCGACCGGGACCTGTCGGCTACCGATGTGCAGGCACCGCCGCAGCAGGCGGCGGCCGAAGCGTCGCGGCAGCAGGTCGAGTACGTGACCAGCGAGCGGGAGGAGATCGCCGTGCAGACACCGCAGCCGGAGAAGAAACCCCGCGAGCGGGAGACTCCGGGACAAACTCCGCAGCGCAGCGACGCGCAGCAGCCTGCCGAACAACCCCGCACGGTAAACCGTCGGGCGCTCTTCCCGGGCCGCACGGCGGGGAGCACTTCCACGTCGGAGGGGCCTGCTGCGGGCGAGGGTAACGCCGGGGACCTTTCGGGGGCGCCGGAAGGCAGTCACGACGGCACGGGCCAGAGCGATTCGGGCATTGCCTACGACCTTTCGGGGCGCTCGGTGGTGGGAAAGCTGCCCAAGCCTTCCTATCCGGGCAATGAGTCCGGCAAGGTCGTCGTCGATGTGACTGTCGATGCTTCCGGTCGGGTGACATACGCCTCCTATCGGGCGCAGGGATCGACGACCAATAGCAAGCGGCTGGTCGATGCGGCGGTCGAAGCGGCCCGCAAAGCTCGGTTTTCATCCAGCGAGAGTTTGATGCAGACCGGAACGATTACCTATGTCTTTACGTTGGAATAGATTGGAATGCGCTGCCAATCCGGTTTGCCGTGCGACGTTGCACCGCATCGACTGAAGGCGCGATAACAGCAGCGGACGATGGCTGCGAAAACGACACGAATGATACGTACGATATTATTGATTGCGGCTTCGTGCCTTGCATGGCTCGGGGCCGGCGCCCAGCAATACGAGGGAGCGCACCTGAAATTCGAGAGTTCGTTCCATAATTTCGGGAGCGTACCCCGTTGGGGCGGCGATCTGGTTTGGGAGTTCGAATATACGAACGACGGCTCTGCTCCGTTAGTAATAGTAAGGGCGCAGACTACCTGCTCGTGCCTGAAGGTGAGCCACTCCAAGCGCCCTCTCGCACCGGGCGAAACTGCTGTGATCCGTGTGGTCTATGAACCGCATAAGAACGAACCGGGCACTTTCAGCAAGGTGATCCAGATCTATTCCAATTCGGTTTCGGGGCGGGAGCTGATTACCGTTTGCGGGAACTCTCTGGATACCGAATGATCCGGTGCCGGAAAGGGGTACGTCCCGGAAGCGATCGATAGAAGGGGCGCTTTGATAGGGGCGGTTTCGAGAAGATGTCAAAATGGGATCGGATGTTCGCGTGAACACCGTAAAATAGTTCGACGTATGCCGTTTTGACGATAACCGCCCGGTTTGTAATTCCGATTGCGTCGAACCTGTATTGCTTATGGAACTGTTATTTACGAACTGTACGATTCTGCCCATGACGGCAGAGAAGGAGCCCCGGACTTTCACGGGGGCGGTCGGCGTGGCGGATCGCCGTCTGGCGCTGGTCAGCGACGATCCCCGGCGGATCGAAGCGTTCCGGCGGGAGCATCCCGGGGTGCGGGAGATCGACGGCACGGGCAAGGTGCTCATGCCGGGACTGATCAATACCCACTGCCACGTGGCGATGACCCTCCAGCGGGGCTATGCCGACGACATCGCCCTGATGAAGTGGCTGCACGAATATATCTGGCCTTTCGAGGCACAGCAAACCCCGGACGAAATCGTACTGGGAGCCGAAATGGGTATTGTCGAAATGTTGCTGGGCGGCGTCACGACGTTCGTCGATATGTACTGGCACGAAAACCGTATCGCCGAGGCCGTGCGGCGGCTCGGCATCCGGGCCATGCTCGGAGCGAGCTACTTGGATACGAGTTGGGAGGCTTTTGCCGACGATGTGGAGCGGATGATCGCCACCACGGGCGACTGCGACCGCATCCGGTTGGCCGTGGCGCCCCATTCGCCCTATACCTGTTCGCCGGAGTCGTTGCAGCGGGGCAAGGAGCTGGCACGCCGCCACGGACTCTGGTTCATGACCCATATTTCCGAAACCGAAGACGAGGTGCGTATCGTGCGGGAGCGTTACGGTACTACTTCTGTCCGGCATCTCGATACCCTCGGTATTCTCGACGACCGGACGATCGGTGCGCATTGCGTTCACGTCGATGACGGGGATATCCGCATCCTGCGGGAGCGCGAAGTGGCCGTGTCGCACAACCCCCAGAGCAACATGAAAATTTCGAGCGGTATCGCCCCGATCGCCCGGATGCATAGCGAAGGGGTGCTTTGCACGATTGGCACGGACGGTACCTGTTCGAACAACGACCTGGATATGTGGGACGAGATGCGTACCGCATCGTTCTTGCAGAAAGTAGCGACGATGGATCCCTGCGTGCTGCCTGCCTATGAAATTCTGAAAATGGCGACCGTCAATGCGGCCCGTGCGATCGGTCATGCCGGCGAGTTGGGCGTTATTAAGGAGGGTGCGCTGGCGGATTTCATTCTGATCGATGCGGTGAAGCCGCACCTTATGCCGGTATATAATATGGTGGCGAACCTGATCTACTGCGGCAAGGCTGCCGACGTGGATACCGTCGTGGTGAACGGCGAGATCGTCGTCGAGGGCCGCCGGATCGAGGGCGTCGATCTGTCGAACCTTTGCTTCCAGGTGCAGCATACGGCCGAGGACATTGCCCGCCGTACGGCCGCAGCGAAAAAGTAGGCTTTCAAGGTTGCCCGCAACTGAATGAAAGGGCTGTTCGATAACTTCCCGAAATTGAAAATCACCCCTGCCGGAGTTTATTCCGACGGGGGTGAAAACGTTAAAATAGGACTTGTCAGACAATCCCTCTGTTTCCCGGTATTTCGTCCGTTTATTCGAGCAGCAGCTCTTCCAGGTCGGGAATTGCGGGGAGGATGTAATCGGCTCCGGCCGCTTCCAGTTCCGCCCGGTCGCCGTAGCCGTAGAGAACTCCGGCGGAGTCGATGCCGATGGTTTTTGCACCGAGAATGTCGTATTTGCGGTCGCCGATCATTAAGGCGGTTCCGCGATCGGTGATGTTGCTCCCGGCCAGCACGTGAGCGATCACATCGGCCTTCGTCGGCAGCGAGCCGTCCAGTCCTGTGCCGCCGACGAAGGAGAAATAACGGGCGATGCCGAAGTGGTCGAGGATCCGCTCGGCGAATACCCGGGGCTTCGACGTGGCCACGCAGAGCGTATATCCGTTGCTTGCGAGCGTGTCGAGCAGCTCGTCCATCCCGTCGTAGAGCCGGTTTTCGAAGATGCCTTTTTCGGTGAAATACTCCCGTGATACGGCTACGGCTTCGCTGGTCTGGCGGTCGTCGAAGCCGTAAAATGTCCGGAAGGACTCCGCGAACGGCGGTCCGATGAAGGGGCAGAGCTCGCGTAGGTCGCTCACTTCGATACCGAAATGCCGCAGGGCGTATTGTACCGAACGGGTGATGCCCTCCATCGGGTCTGTGAGCGTGCCGTCGAGGTCGAACAGCAGATGTCGGTATTTTTTCGTCATTGTATGGAAATCGTTGTCTGAAACCCCGCTCGGCAGCGGTGTATCGTCGTTTTTTTGATGTTTTCGTTGTCTGATAGGCTTCGGCGGCTTCCGAATCCCGGATTTCCCGGTAGGACGGACGAGCAGGAAACGGTCGTTTTCCGACCGCCCGGTGCGGGTAGTGCGGGCGGCTGGTCCTCTCCTTCACGCTTCTCGGAGGAAGACCGTCGCCGTGCGCGAAGTGTTGTAGATGCGGATGCGGGGCAGTTCATCCCCCTGCACGGGGTAGGAGAAATGCTGCCCCCGCATGTCGGTCCGCTCCGTGCCGCCGAAACGGCGCTCGTCGGTCGAGAGGATCGGGCGGTAACGGCCCGGAACCCGTACCCGTACTTCGTAATTGGGTATCGAGGCCGACGGATGCCAGTTGAATACGAACAGCAGGTCGCCGTGCGAAAAGGCCATCGTCTGATTCTGGGTGTCCATCTGTAAATTGTAAGGGTAGCCGTCGCGGAGTATGCCGTATTTTTTCACCAGGGCGATCATCGCCCGGTCGAACTCCCCGAGCTGGGCATAGCGCAGCAGCCCGTTGTCCGCGAGCGACCATTGGCGCCGGGCGTAGGCGTAGCTCCAGCCGTTGCCCTCGCGCGGAAAGTCGATCCATTCGGGATGTCCGAATTCGTTGCCCATGAAATTGAGATAGGCGTCCCCGCCTGCCGAGATCGTGACGAGCCGGATCATCTTGTGCAGGGCCATTCCCCGGTCGATGACCGGACTTTGCGAGGCGCGGTCCATGTGTTCGTACATCTCCTTTCCCATCAGCCGGAACGCGAGGGTCTGGTCGCCCACTAACGCCTGGTCGTGCGATTCGGCGTAAGCGACCGTCTTGATGCCCGGCAGACGGTCGGTCAGGACGTGCCAAATGGCGTGTATGTCCCACTGTTCGTCGGGTATCTCCTTGAGTTGTCGGATCCAGAAATCCGGAATGGCCATGCCCAGGCGGTAGTCGAAACCGACGCCTCCGTCTGCAGTCGGAACCGCGATGCCCGGCATGCCGCTCACCTCCTCGGCGATCGTAACGGCTCGGGGACGGAAGTCGTGTACCAGCGTATTGGCCAACGTAAGGTAGGTGAGGGCGGCTTCGTCCACCTCCTCATCGAAATATTGCTCCCTCCGGACGAAGTCGGTGTGCCCGTGATGGCGGTAGAGCATCGAGGTCACTCCGTCGAACCGATAGCCGTCGAAGTGAAATTCGTCGAGCCAGTATTTGACGTTCGAGAGCAGAAAGTGCCGCACCTGTTCCTTGCCGTAATCGAAAGTTTTGGAGTCCCAGTAGGGCTGTTCGCCCGCCGTACCCGGTAGGGAGTAGAGATGATCCGTACCGTCGAGCTCGTTGATCCCCTCGTTGAGGTTCTTCACGTAGTGGGCGTGCACTAGATCCATTACCACCGCAAGTCCCAGTTCGTGAGCCGTGCGCACGAGTGTCTTGAGCGCTTCGGGCGTGCCGAAGCGCGAGGAAGGGGCGAAGAAGTTCGACACGTGGTAGCCGAACGACCCGTAATAGGGATGTTCGGCGATGCCCATCAACTGTACCGTATCGTAACCCTCTTCCCGGATCCGGGGAAGAATCTTTTCGGTGAATTCCGCATAGCTGCCCACGCCTTCGCGCTCCTGAGCCATACCTACGTGGGCTTCGTAGATGAATAATTCCTCGCTGCGGGCCGCAATGGGCCGGTCACCCTGCCAGTCGAACGGGGACGGATTCCAGAACTGGGCGGTGAAATCCTTGGTTTTCTCGTCCTGTACCACGCGGGTCGCATAGGCGGGGATGCGGTCGTGCCAGCCGTTGTCGCCGTGTACGTGGATTTTGTAGAGCGAGCCGTGCGTGAGCCGTTCGGCATACATCGCATCGGGCAGGAAAATACTCCACACCCCTTCCGGGTTTCTGTCGAGCCGCAGCGAAGTGCGCTGCCAACCGTTGAAGTCGCCCAGCAGATAAACGTCCTGCGCCCCGGGAAGCCATTCGCGGAACCACCAGCCTTCGAGCGTCTCGTCCCGCTGCCATCCGAAATAGCGATAGCCGTTGGCGTAATCGACGATCGATCCGGCCGATTTTTCTATTTCCCGAAGTGCCCGCAGGTAGCTCTCGTGCCGGGCGGTCAGCTCTTTCTCGACCGGAAGCAGCCAGCCGTCCCGCTCGATCATCGGGAGCTTTTTCGTCGGATTTCCCATAAACTGGTTCATTATTATAACAAAAATACGAAAAATAATTCTATCTTTGTCCGCGAAACAAAAAACAGAAAAAATTCTAATTCAATCGCGTATGTTTAAAAATCAACCCAAAGGATTGATCCCGGCAGCATTGAGCAACATGGGCGAGCGTTTCGGATATTATATCATGAACGCGGTGCTTGTGCTGTTTCTATGTTCCAAATTCGGCCTGTCTGAAGAGACCAGTGCTTTAGTCTATTCTTTCTTCTACGCCGGTATCTATGTGCTTAGCCTCGTAGGCGGTATCATTGCCGACAGAACGCAGAACTACAAAGGAACCATCATTTCCGGTCTTATTGTCATGACTATCGGTTATGTCGTATTGGCATTCCCCATTTTCGCGACTCCTGAGAATCAGACATGGCTTCTTACGCTTACTTGCGGTGCGCTGTTCCTCATCGCATTCGGCAACGGCCTTTTCAAGGGCAACCTTCAGGCCATTGTCGGACAGTTGTACGACAATCCTCGCTATGCTTCGCAGCGTGATGCCGGTTTCCAGATTTTCTATGTCTTTATCAATCTTGGTGGCGTTGTGGCTCCCTTCGTAGCTCCTTTGCTCCGCAGCTGGTGGCTCAGTGAGAACGGTTTGATGTATAATGCCGAGCTTCCGGCTCTTTGCCATGGATTTTTGGCGGGTGCGGAAGTAAACCTTGCCAATCTTCAGGAGCTGATTACAAAGGTGGGTGGCTCTGTGGTTGCAGGTGATGCCGGCTCCGTATCGGCATTCTGTTCGAATTATCTTAATGTCTTCAACACCGGCATCCACTATTCGTTTATCGCCTCCGTTGCCGCAATGCTTATTTCTCTCTCGATATTCCTTTTCACCAAAAGACAGCTTCCTTCTCCCGCAAAGAAAGCAAAAGAGGAAACCGTTACATATTCTGCAGAGGAAAAAGCTGCAATGGCTACGGAAATCAAGCAGCGTATGGCAGCCCTCTTCGCTGTGCTCGGTATTGCTATCTTCTTTTGGTTTTCATTCCATCAAAACGGAACTTCACTCTCGCTCTTTGCCCGCGATTTCGTAAAGACCGACTCCGTACAGCCGGAAATATGGCAGGCTCTCAACCCGTTCTATGTCATTATCCTCACTCCTGTTGTGATGTGGGTATTTGCCGCTCTTGCACGCCGTGGAAAAGCGATTTCCACACCTCGCAAGATCGCTATCGGTATGGGTTTGGCCGGATTGGCATTCCTTTTCATGACTGTATTCTCGATCATCAACGGTTATCCTTCGGCCGAGGCGTTCAAGGATCTCCCGGCTGCAGAGGCGGCCGCTCTCAAGACAGGACCGTGGGTGCTCTTCGTACTCTACTTCTTCCTGACTGTGGCAGAGCTGTTCATTTCTCCTCTCGGTCTGTCGTTCGTTTCTAAAGTTGCTCCCAAGCATCTCCAGGGCCTTTGCCAAGGTCTGTGGCTCTGTGCAACGGCCGTAGGCAATCTGCTGCTCTGGATTGGTCCGCTCATCTACAATGCTTATCCTATTTGGGTGGCTTGGACTGTATTCTTCTCGGTCTGCATCATCTCGATGGGCGTTATGCTCGGTATGGTGAAATGGCTCGAGCGGGTTACCGAATAAGACCTGTATTTCGATTGATACGGCGGCGCTTCCGAAAAGGGGGCGCCGCTTTCATTGGCTGCCGGGAAGTACCGTATTTTTGTGATTATATACTTCGGTGTCCCTTTGGGGTGTGTCGTAGCCCAAGTTTCCTCCGAGCGAATGGATTTAGGGCGACAAGTATTACAACACGGTCACGGGTCGTGAATAAACGACCGTCGAATAAGGTATATTGGCGGTATATGACTGCCGATGTTTTACGGCGAGGCGTGTCCGTTTCCGGCGGGATCGAAGCGGTGCTCTTCTTTTGCATCCGAGCCTGTGCCGGCCGCAGAATTCACCGTCGGGGTGTCTGGAGCGTAGGCTTTTGTCCGGGGGCCGGGCGCTTTCCGGATTGCGGATTCGTTACCCCGGCACATAGGAATTGCGACCTTGTCCGGGGCTTTTTACTTCTGGCGACCGTAAGAGATAACCGGCCGGCGGCTTCTTGACGGGTGTTCGGGCATTCGGGGCGTGCGGCGCAGGATCCGGTTCATGGGGCGGTTTATTCGGCGATGAACTTTATCCGGGGCTGGCTCTTCGATGCCGGCTATCGTTGAAGAAGATCGGATGGCATCCCTGACGGGTGTTTCCGGATTACGGGTTCGACGCTCGGAGAGCGGAGAGCAGGCTTTTGTCCTAAAAGGAAATAGGACCGTATCCTTGAGCCGTCCATTGTAAATGAATCGGAGCGGCAAATTGATTTGCGACTTCGGTACGCTTGTTCAATGTTGCGAACGATGCCTTACGGACACTCTTCCTGAAGTCCGGTTATTTCCCGTAAACCGTAGTCTTCCCCCCCCCTTGTCCGGGATTTTCTAATGGACTCCTGCCATTGTTGCGGGGCCATGCCTTTTTCTTTGGCGAAGGCGCGGTAGAAAGTCGCCGTGCTCCCGAATCCGGATAATAGGGCCACTTCTTCGATTTTATGGCCGGCCTCCTCGTCTTCGAGCAGCGGCAAGGCGGCATATTGAATGCGGCAGTGGTTGATGTAGTCGCGGAACGACAAGCCCAATTCCTTGTTGAGCAGCAGGGAGAGTTGCGTGCGGTTAGTGCCGCATTCGCAGGCCAAGTCGATGATCGTAAGTCCGGGGTTGAGGTATAGTTTGCGCTGTACGATGGCTTCCTGCAACTGTTCCCGCAGCGATGCGGCGCGTCCTTTTCCTTCGGCGAGGTTTATTTCCGGATTTTCTTCGATGGGTTCTCCTTCCGGGAGCGGTTGCCAATAATCCCGGATAATGTCCGGGATGCGGTATTGCAGGATGCAGCCGTAGAGGATACCCCAGACGGTAAGTGTCAGGATATAGATGAGAATGGTGAACCAGATATTGCTGAAAAATAGAATGATGATGATGTATGAAAGCAGGTAGAAGGCCAGCAGTGCCGACATCCACCGCAGCCATTGCAGGTGGATGCGCTCCGTGAACGAGTAGGCCTGGGCGATCTCCCGGGAGTAACGGATGGAGTAGAGGACGATGCGAGTCAGGGCGAAGAGGCAGTAACCGACGGTGTATAGGGTGTAGAGCAGAATTACCGTCGGCAGGAAGGACGGCAGGTCCTTTAGCAACTCCGGCAGGGAAGCATATACCGTGCGGGGTTCGAAAGCCGTTCCGAGCCAGTAGGCGCCGCCGAGCAGAACGAAGGGGCTCAGCAGTTTGAGGCTGTATCGTGCCGTGATGCGGCCGGGCATCACCAGTTCGAAAAAGAAGAGCGACAGCAGAGCCAGGGTAAACAGGTCCGGAAAGGTGAAGCCCGGGCCGAGAATTTCGTAGTTGTAGGCGGCATCGTGGCTCAGGAAAAACTCTTTGAGTTCGATCAATGCCATCCATATCAGGCAGATCGTGAAGAGATAATGGGGCCGGGATTTGCTCTGTCGGGCATAAATCGCCATGTGGAAGGCGCCCATAGCGAAAAATGACAGGGAAGCTCCGTTAAGGAAATATGTGAGGTTTTCCAACATTCTGAATACTAAGATAGTAAAAATAAGTACTAAAAATGTCTTTTTGCGCTATTATTTCGGCTTTCGCCGGGAAATCGCCCCGTGCGACTCTTCCGTCCTGCATTTTTTCGATGGATGGAGGTCGGTGAAATTTATGGACGGTAGAGTCGGGTGGGATATACGGGGCTTGAAATTCCTTGTTTTTCGGGGTAAAAAATCCGGGTGTCCGGGAATGGTTTTTCCGGTTTGACCCGAATCTGAAAAATAATTATACAAAATTATCCGGATTGAAGGATGTTTCGTTCTCAAATTATACAAATCGAATCGCAAAACGTACATCGGATTTTCTGGACGCCTCCGAGCGGAATGTGATGAATGTCGTATGTGCGCCGGGAACGGCGGCGATCGTCAGCAGTTGCCGGCCCGCCTTCTGTTTGCGGTGGAGGAAACTGTTTCGCAGGGCGTGTTCCGGTTGTCTTGCGGTAGCGTTTTCGGGAGGGGCGAGAGGGCGGCCGGTTCCGGGAGATTATCGGATCTGTAGGAAGAGAGGTATAGGATTGTGGCGGTATGGTTTTAGAATTTTTCCGACAGATACCGAATTGTTCGGGTGTGCACCGCCGGAGTTACCCGGGGTATCGTGGATCGTTTTCGCCGCCCTTCGAATGATACCGACAGTCGCTCCAGCCTATTCGAGCGTACGGTAAAACGCGCTGCTCCCCGTATCTGGAGTGTGCGAGAAAAAGCGGCGATTTCTCTTTTCTGCGGTGTTTTTTTTGTATTTTTGTTCCCGTCGCCGGGAAAAACAGAAACTCCGACGTTTTTTTGCGATGGGTATGAAACTTATAATTCTTGGCTCGGGAACTTCTCAGGGAGTGCCGGTGATCGGCTGCCGGTGTGCCGTCTGCACCTCGAAAGATCCCCGCGATAACCGTCTGCGGACTTCGGCCATGCTCGAGTGGGACGACATACGGCTGGTGATCGACGCCGGGCCCGATTTCCGTTACCAGATGCTCCGGACCGGGGTCCGGCATATCGACGCGATTCTGCTGACGCACGAACACAAAGACCATATCGGAGGATTGGACGACGTGCGGGCCTTCAATTTCGTCGATTATCCCACGATCCATCGGATCGACGTATTCGGAACACGGCAGACGCTCAAATGCGTCCGCAAGGACTTCGACTATGCCTTCAGTGTGGACAAGTATCGAGGGGTGCCCGAAATCGAGCTGCGCGAAATAGATCCTGCCGTTCCTTTTTGCGTCAAGGATAAGGAGGTGATTCCCGTGTCGGGACACCATTCGCCCCGATTCGAGGTGACGGGGTTCCGGTTCGGCGAACTGGCCTACCTTACGGATTTCAAGACCATTGCCCCGGCCGAAGAGCGGAAGCTGTACGGTGTCGAAGTGCTGGTGGTCAATGCGCTCCGGCCCCAGCCCCATGACTCGCATTTTTCGCTGGATGAGGCGCTGGCGCTGATCCGCCGTGTGGCGCCTCGTCGGGCTTACCTGACGCATATGTCGCACGAAATGGGTCTTTACGCCGAGCGTTCCGCGTTGTTGCCCGAAGGGGTATATCTGGCTTACGACGGATTGGAAATAAATGTAAACGATTGATAGGATGAAAGGTTTGAAAGGAAAGACCGTCGTGGTCACCGGAGCTTCGTCGGGGATCGGCGAGGCATTGGCCCGTGAATGTGCGGTGCAGGGTGCCAACGTGGTGCTCGGCGCCCGGAGCCTGCAAAAATTGCAGCTCATCGTCGGAGATATCCGATCCAAAGGCGGCGAAGCGACCTACTGCGCGGTGGATGTGACCAAGCCGGAGGAGTGCCGCAATCTGATCGACACGGCCGTCGGGGAGTACGGCGGGGGGGATGTGCTCATCTGCAATGCGGGCCTTTCGATGCGGGCGCTGTTCGATGACGTGGATCTGGAGGTGCTGCACCGTCTGATGGACGTTAATTTCTGGGGCACGGTCTATTGTACCAAATACGCGTTACCGTACTTGCAGGCTTCGCACGGGTCGCTGGTCGGCATCTCGTCGGTGGCCGGTTTGCACGGCCTGCCGGGGCGTACGGGCTATTCGGCTTCGAAATATGCGATGACGGGATTTCTGGAAACCGTGCGGATCGAAAACCTGAAGAAGGGGTTGCACGTGATGGTCGCCTGCCCGGGGTTCACGGCTTCGAATGTCCGCTTTTCGGCGCTCACGGCCGACGGTTCGAGCCAGGGCGAGACACCGCGCGACGAGGCGAAGATGATGACGCCCGAACAGGTCGCCCGTATCGTTATTCGGGGAATCGAAAAGCGCAAACGCCTTTGCCTGATGGAGGCTGAGGGGCGTGCCACACACTTTATCAAGAAATTCGCCCCCGGCTTCCTCGACCGTATGTTCTATATGGTTAGGGTCCGGGAACCGGATTCGCCGCTGAAATGACGGAGCAAAATGAAAAAAACAGAATTGCAGAAATAACAACCCTTGTACTGACCGGGTTGCTACTGCTCGACATAATCGTATTTTTTGTTGGTATGATATGCGATGGGGCAGGCGGAAACGGGCTGGTTTACGTGGTGTATTGCGGGATTGTTTCTTTGGTTTTACTGGGGTTATATCTTTTATGTTGCGCTGGGTTTTATTTCTTGTGGAAGGTGTCTTTCTGCAATAATCGCATCATACGCGTTTGTTCCTGTATTTTTGCGGCGTTGGCGGTCGGACTGTTGTCGCTTTTGTGAGGTGCACCGGATAGCGAAACATTAAATACGACAAAGGGGATGCTCGAAAAAGCATCCCCTTTGTCGTATTGTAAACTCCTCCTACTTGAAGAAAATCGACGAAATCTCCTTGTAGTTGTGTACGCGCTCGATGACGTTGGCGAAGATGTCCGCTACGGTCATCACCTTGAATTTGCTCAGGTCCTTTTCCGGGTTGAGCGGTATGGTGTCCGTGACGATCACCTCCTGCAAGGCACTGGCATTGATTTTTTCGTAAGCCTGCCCCGAAAGGATCGGGTGGGTGATGGCTGCCCGGACGCTCTTGGCACCTTTTTCCATTAGCATATCGGCTGCCATGCAGATCGTGCCGGCCGTATCGATCATATCGTCCACGATGATTACGTTGCGACCCTTCACGTCGCCGATGGCCGTCATTTTACCCACGACATTGGCTTTCGCACGCTCCTTGTGCGAGATGATGATCGGGGCGCTCAGGTGCTTGGCATAGGTGTTGGCCCGTTTGGCGCCGCCCATGTCGGGTGCCGCGATCGAGAGGTCCTCGATGTTCAGGCTTTTGATGTACGGTACGAAGATGCCGCTGGCATAGAGTGCATCCACCGGTACGTCGAAGAAGCCCTGGATCTGGTCCGCATGCAGGTCCATGGTCATAATGCGGTCCACGCCTGCCGCGACGAGCATGTTGGCTACCAGTTTCGCGCCGATCGGTACGCGGGGACGGTCTTTGCGGTCCTGACGCGCCCAGCCGAAGTAGGGCATCACGGCGATCACCTTGTAGGCCGATGCGCGGCGTGCGGCATCGATCATCATAAGGAGTTCCATCAGGTTGTCCAGCGGCGGGAAGGTCGATTGGATGATGAACACGGTGCAGCCGCGGATCGACTCGTTGAAGCAGGGCTGGAACTCTCCGTCGCTGAACTGTTGCACCTCCGAGTTTCCGAGCGTGGTGCCGTAGCTTGCGACGATTTTCTCCGCGAGGTACCGCGAGCCCCTGCCTGCGAAGAATTTGATTTTGTGGATAGCCATAGTATGTGATTGTGTTTTTGAATGGTGCAAAGATAGGATGTAAAGACCGAATTATCGGGTATTTCTAAAATCTTTTTTTAACATTCTGTTAAACATTTGCCGATGAAGTCCAGGATCTCTTCGCGGCCCGTCCGTTTTTCGCTCGAGGAGCGGAACATCGGAGGCAACCCCTCCCACTGTTCACCGAGCACTTGTTTGTAGCGTTCGACGCTGCGTGCGAGCTGTGCGGCCGACAGTTTGTCGGTTTTGGTAAAGACGATGCCGAAAGGGATGCCCTCCCGGCCGAGCATTTCGATAAAGCGCAGGTCGATCTTCTGGGGCTCCAGTCGGGAATCGACCAGCACGAACAGGAAGTGCATCCGTTCGCATCGGAGTACGTAGTCGGTGATGATTTTGGCGAACTCGTCGCGTTGGGTTTTCGATGTGCGGGCGTAACCGTAACCGGGCAGATCGACCAGATACCAACTGTCGTTGATGCGGAAATGGTTGATAAGCCGCGTCTTGCCCGGGGTGCCGGAAACTTTGGCCAGGCCGCTGCGACCTGTGAGCATATTGACCAGCGACGACTTGCCGACGTTGCTGCGGCCGATGAAGGCGAACTCCGGGAGCGAGTCTTTCGGCAGTTGCGAAAGACGCTCGGAGCTGCATACGAATTGTGCCTTGTTGATCTGCATGACAAGCGGTAGCAAAAGAGGTACGGCGAGGGTGTTCCCGGGTTCGATCCGATCGTTTCGCAGGCGGCGGCAGCAATCGTCTGTCCGGCCAATTTATCTTTCTGCAAAAATAGTGGAAGGCGAACGGTAAGCCAAATCTGTCTGAACTTGTCCGGGCCACGCATCCGATTTTTTGCAAAGATAGGAAAAGTTGAGAGAAAACGGGAACTTGTTCCCGGTTTTCCGAGGTGCCTCCTATCCAAGGCTATGTCAAAGATAGTAAAAGACAAGGACAGAACCAAATTTGTTCAAGTCCCTTTTGCGCCTCCTTGCAGGGCATTATACGTAAGCGTAGCTGCCCTCCCCCTCCGAGCGTCGTTTGAGCTATGCCGAACCGTATCCTATTTTTCCAGAAAAGTGAAGTGCGGACGGTAAACCAAACGTCGTTGCCGAAGCCGACTTTTTCTTGAGAGCAGAGTTCACAGATATCTTCTGTTTCGTCCTTTTGACCGTCGGTTGTCCGAGGCTGTTCGGATCATATTCTCGTTTTGTAAAAAGATACAAAAAAAGGTGTTCGTGGTTTTCGGTCGATGTTTGTACGATCGAAAATGCGGGCATTCCGCTCTTTTGCCAAAAGGCACCCGGAAAAAGAGGTTCGAAACTCCTGCCGGGACGTGTCTTGTGAAAATTAATTCGTACCTTTATGGCTGTTTTAGAATTTTGAGTGTTATGAAGAAAGAGTGGAACGACGTGCGTGAATTTCACGAAAAGTTCGGTCATCCGTGTCCGGATGCACCCCGTATGCTGGATAAAAAACGCTCGCTCAGCCGGGCGAAATGGATGAACGAGGAGGTTGCTGAATTTCTGGTCGCCGAGGATATCTACGAGCAGGCCGACGCGATGATCGACCTGATGTACTTCGCGCTGGGTACGATGGTCGAGATGGGACTCGAGCCGGACGAACTGTTCGAAATCGTTCAGCAGGCTAACATGGCCAAGTTGTGGCCCGACGGCAAGCCGCACTACAATCCCAAGGACGGCAAGGTCATCAAGCCCGATACGTGGGAGGACCCTGCACCGAAAATCCGGGCCTGCATCGATGCCGTGATCGCCCGTAAGGGGAAATAACCTCCGTTTCGTATCGTGTAAATATACCCTTTCGTGCCGGTAATTCGGTGCGAAAGGGTAATTTTGTTTGTCGAAGGGGTGTTTTTCCAAAAAATAATCGTAACTTCATTCATCGAAAATTAACTTTTTGTTGTCATGAAAAGACTTTTTGGAATATTGCTATGGGCGTTGTTTTGTCTGTTCGGCACACAACTGTCATTCGGACAGAACAACCGCGAGCAGGTGCTCGCATTGCAGCGGCAGGCTATTGAATTGATGGATAACGGTGATCCCGATCAGGGTATCGTGTTGCTCCGGCAGGCACTGACACTCGATCCGGACTATTGGCCTTTGACGTACGAGATGGCTTACGCCTATATGGTCAAACGGGATTATCAGAAAGCGATCAAACTCGCCAAAACACTTTATAAGTACGAGGATTGCAACGATCTGGTTTATCAGTTGGTCGGAAATTGCTACGATTATCTGAAGAATCCGAAAAAAGCCTTGAAAGTTTATGCGCAGGGGCTCAAACGCTTTCCCGATTCGGGCGCTCTTTATCTGGAGCAGGGGGTCGTTTCGGGAATGCAGGGGCATTACGACGAAGCGGTCGCTTCTTTCGAAAAAGGCATCAGCGTAGCTCCGATGTTCCCGTCGAACTATTACCGGGCGGCCCAGTTTTATGCTTATTCCACCAGCAAGGTCTGGAGCCAGATTTATGGCGAGATAATGATGAACCTGCTACCCAGCGGCGACCGGAATAAGGAGATGAGCGAGCTTTTGTTCCGTAACTATAAAACTGGCATCGTTTTTTCCACCGATTCCGTGTCGGTCGATTTTTACGAGAACCGTCCGATCGCCATAACGATCGATATGCTTCTGGCCGGGGATGTGCGGGAGCCTTACGGTGCCGTGTACGAGGCGGCGATGCAGGCTGCGGCCGGGGGCGAACGGTCCGTCGATCTGGAATCCCTGAACCGGATCCGGAGCCGGTGGATCGACGAAGGCCTGAAGAAGTTGGACGAAGGGGCGAATACGGTGCTGAAGTATGACAATCAAATCGTCGTTCCTTTTTTGGAATATCTGCGTTCGGTGCGGGATGCCGGTCATCTGGAAGCCTACAACTATTGGGTGCTCCGGGAAGGGAATAAGACTGCATTCGGCTTGTGGGTCAACGACAACCGGCAGAAATTCAATGATTTTATGAAGTGGTTCGAACACAACAGGTTGAAAATCGCGGATGCCCCGATTCCGATATCGTACTTATAATAAATAGGGGCTGCGGTAATCGATATACCAATATATGGGGATTCGGCGGTGTGTCCGAATTTGCATATCTTTGCAGAAGATAGGATGCGCCTCGGAAAACAGGGAACAAGTTCCCGTTTTCTCTCGGCTTTCACTATCTTTGTAACATAATCCTTGCATTATGAAACAGACGGAACATTCTTTCGATAATACGGAGCGGGGGCGTCTCCTCTTTTCGCCGGGTATGAAGCTGGCCGACCTGGTCGAGTCCAACTACGAGTTGCTCGTGGTGCTTGCCCGCATGGGTATTCCCCTCGGCTTCGGCGAGTCGAGTGTCGGCGAAGTCTGTCGCCAACGCGGAATTTCGGCGGAGCTTTTTCTGATGATTTGCCGAATTTATTCGTCGGAGGTCCCGGTTCTGCCTTATGAGCAACTGACTTCGGACGATTTGGGCGGTGTCCTCGATTACCTGCATACTTCGCATCTGTATTATCTGGAGGTTACTCTTCCGCATCTGGATGCGAAGATGGCCGCGATGACAGCGACTTGCGACGGAGTACACAGTAAAATCTTGAGTACGTTTTTCGCCGATTACCGCCGGGAAGTGGATAATCATTTCGATTACGAGGAGCGAACCGTGTTTCCTTACGTGCAGGCTCTGCTCGAAAAACGTCGGGTGGACGGTTACAATATCCTCTGTTTCGAAGATAATCATAGCGATATCGACGGGAAGCTGTGCGATCTGAAGAATATCATTATCAAGTACCTTCCTGAAAATTGTTCCGCCAAGCTGCGCTACGAAGTGCTCTCCGATATTTTCCGCTTCGAGGAGGACCTCAGCCGACATACCGTCATCGAGAATCAGATCTTGATTCCGTTGGTCGAAAAATTGGAGAAAAATGGATAACGGTCGTATTTATAAAGTGTTGATTATCGAGCCTTCCGCAATCGTGGGGGCTGGTATTCGGACATTGCTGGACGGTTTTTCCGAATTCAGGGCCCTCGATGCCGAGACTACCGGCGACCCGGCGACCTGTTTCGAACGGGTGGCGACGACGGGACCCGACCTGGTGCTGATCAATCCCGCGCTGTTTCCCGTGATGCGCCGCACTCCGATACGAAACGCCTTTCCGATGTTGCAGGACGTTCCGATTATCGCTCTCTGTCACGGAGCTGTGGACGATGAGCTGCTGCACGAGTTCGACGGAGTAATCAATCTTTACGACTCACCGGGACGGGTGCATCACAAACTTCGGCAGGCTCTCGAGCAGACGCGTACGACGGCACAGCCTGAAGGCTATGAGCTTTCGGAGCGCGAGCGCGAGATCCTCGTTGCCGTCGCCCGGGGCCTGACTAACCGGGAGATCGCCGACCAGTATTTCATATCGATCCATACGGTTATTTCCCACCGCAAGAACATCACCCGCAAGACGGGCATCAAGACCATTGCCGGTCTTACGGTCTATGCTCTGCTGAATAATATGATTTCCGAAGCCGACTTGGGTAATTGATCTTTAGCCGATGGCACCAGGCGAGTTTTTCAATTTATTTCCTAGCTTTGTAGAAGGTAGAATGCGCCTGGAAAACTGTGAGCAAGCTCCCGTTTTCTTTTCGGCTTTCGCTATCTTGGAGAGGTAGGATACGATTCGGCAATCTCTGCGTGCAAGCCCGTACGATTTCTCACTGCTCACTATCTTTGACATAGTCTTAAATAGGATGCGATTCGGAAAACTGGGAACAAGTTCCCGTTTTCTCTCGGCTTTTTCTATCTTTGTTTAGTTCGAATCGTAGCGCATTTCCTGATGGAAGTCTTGCGGTTGCCGATTATTTTATTTGGTTGTTATGCGGTATTTAACGGTGGATGGATACTTCGATGGAACGGGCATTCGGGATGCGGCCAATGGAGGTTACTTGGAGCACGATGAAGTCGGCATAAGTCCGGATCTTTCGAAACGGATCGATGTGTGGTTGGAGCAATATTGGAAGGAGTTCATAAAGGGATTCCCCGATCGGGATAAAGTGGTCGAACTGGACGAGGAAGGAATCCGTATTGCTCGTCGATTAAAAAAAGAATTTCCTGAAGATAAAATCGGATACTTCTCCGATGCCCGAATGGTTGCATTGTATGATGAGAAAGTACATGGCGGTTTTTGAAATGGTAACGATTGTTGGTCGAAAGGTAAAAGCGAAGGTGGATGATAATCTGTACGGAGTGAGGTGAAGGACCCGTATCGAAATAAAGAGCTTTGAAAAAGTTTGAAATTACGATTTCTACATCATAACCGGATTTGATTTTCTCTCGAAATGAAACGAAAAAGATTGATCTTGACAATTTTGTCATTGGTAGTTCTCCTGTCTTTGAGCAGTTCGATATTGTGGTGTTGTTTGAGTGGCAAGTATGTCGAGACGGCAGAAAGTATTAGGGATTACTTTATGTGGCCGACTTATCAACGACTGCCATTAGAGTATTATAATTCATTCGGGTATTATCCCCGTTCGATGGATGAAGCCGTCGATTTTTATCAGCAAACTTATTGGCCTAATATGGCGAAAAAAGATTTAAGAGCCCAGCAATTTCTGACGGATCCGTTTGCCAGGGACGGAGGTGAGTTTTTGTATATTCCTCTTTATGATTATTATAAAAAGGTTCCGGTATCCTTCATTTTGTTAAGCGCCGGTGTCGATGGCAAGATGGATAACGAAGTAACACCGAGCGATACCCTGTACCTGAATAACTGGTGGGTAAAACTCGACGTGTATAATTATGAAGAGGCAATTCTCTTGCAGGATTTTTGTGAGAGATGGGACGAAACATCGAACGTATTCGGTGAGGTTGAATCCCTTGATTATTATCCTCCTTATCCCGATATTCCTCGGTTCAGGATGACGGATTACCTGTGGGGAAAGAAAGATTGGATCGTGCAGTTGGGTCCGCTTACGGGGTTGTATTAGAACCGGCATTAAAATAGCACCGGCTTCCCTTTAGGAAGCCGGTGCTTTCGTATCGGTGGCGTACATTCCGGAATTTTCGGTCCGGGAATCCGTTTCCGTCAATATCCCAGGATGCGGAGCATCGAGCGGTAGGACTGTTCTTTGGCGAACAGGCGGGTGTAGTATTCGTTGTCGTCCTTGTCCCGGTCGATGATGACGTGTTTGGGGGCCGGAATCAGACAGTGCTGGATGCCGCCGAAGCCGCCGATCGACTCCTGATAGGCTCCCGTATGGAAGAAGCCGATATATTGCGGATTCCCCGGTTCGAGCTTGGGCAGGAAGATCGCGTTGATGTGCGATTCCGAGTTGTAGAAATCTTCGCTGTCGCAGGTCAGGCCGCCCAGCAGCACACGCTGGTATTCTTTGTCCCAGTTGTTGATCGCCAGCATGATGTAGCGCTGGTTGATGCCCCACGTATCGGGCAAAGTCGTGATGAAGGAGCTGTCGATCATGTACCAGTTCTCGCGGTCGTTCTGCTGTTTCTGATTGACGATCGAGTAGAGGGTCGCGCCGCTTTCGCCGACGGTAAACGATCCGAATTCAGTGAATATGTGCGGTTCGTCGATTCCGTTGCGGGTACAGATGTTCTTGATCTGCGCGATGATCTCTTCGGTCAGGTACTCGTAGTCGTACGAGAAGTCGAGCGAGTTTTTGATCGGAAAGCCGCCTCCGATGTTGAGGCTGTCCAGATCGGGGCAAATGGCCTTCAATTCGCAGTAGATGTTCAGGCATTTCGACAGTTCGTTCCAGTAGTAGGCCGTGTCCTTGATACCGGTATTGATGAAGAAGTGCAGCATTTTGAGCTTGAACTTCTTGTTTTTCTGGATCTTGGTTTTGTAGAAGTTGATGATGTCGTTGTAGCGGATCCCCAGGCGCGAGGTGTAGAACTCGAATTTGGGCTCCTCCTCGCTGGCGATCCGGATACCGATTTTGCATTTTTTGGTAATGGCATCGTCGTAGAGGTCGATCTCTTCCTTGTTGTCGATCACGGGGATCGTGTTTTCGAACCCGTCGTTGATCAACTGGGCGATATTTTCGACGTATTGCGGACGTTTGAAGCCGTTGCAGATGATATAGCGGTCCTTGTCGATCACGCCGCTGTCGTACAGGGCGTTGATGATGTGAATGTCGTAAGCCGAGGAGGTTTCGAGATGAATGTCGTTTTTCATCGCCTCTTCCAGCACGAACGAGAAGTGACTCGACTTGGTACAGTAGCAGTAGTTGTATGTACCCTTGTAATCGACCTTCGCCATCGCTACGTTGAACATGCGCTTGGCCCGATTGATCTGCTGGGAGATCTTCGGCAGGTAGGTTATCTTGAGCGGAGTGCCGTACTGCTTGATTAATTCCATCAGGGGAATGTCGTGGAAGTTCAATTCGTTGTCCTCGACGGTAAATTCATCCTGCGGGAAATCGAACGTCTGTTCGATCAGGTCGATGTACTTGTCTTTCATGGCTCGTTTGTGTTTTTTGCGGTATAATCCGAGCGAGCTACATTGTAAATTCCGGAGTAAAGTAGCTCGTGCGGATTGTTTTTTATTTTGGGATGCAAAGTAGGTAATTATTTTCGAGATCGGCAATGGTTTATCCGTATATTTTGAAAAAACAGGTGAATTTTTTCGTTTTTGTCCGATGAAAATTGTATTTTTGGGTCGAATTTTAATCGGGACAGAACGGTGTTGACTGGAATCATAACGAATTACCTGACCCAGCACAGGAGGCTGGTCGTGCCGCAACTGGGAACTTTTGTCGTGAAGGTTCCCGAAGGCGGTGTGGTCTTTTCGGAGTTGCTTAAGCGCGACGACGGCATCTTGCGCGGGTTGCTGGTGCAGCAGGGTGGAATGAACGATCTGGAGGCTGCCGGTGCGATCGACCGCTTCGTGTTTGAAGTGCGTCATGCCCTCGAGCATGAGGGGGCCTATGCAATCGAGGGCTTCGGTCGTCTGACCCTTTCACCGGGCGGTGCAATCGTCTTTCAGGCGGTTCTGGCTACGCCTGTAGCTGCTGCGGGACCTGTTGTCGGGGAATCGGCTCCGGAGGAAGGAAATAAAATTTCCTCGGCCGCAGCTCTTCATCCCGCTTCCGTCGCTGCGTCTGCGGAGTCCGTTGCACCCCGTGTGCGATCCCGTTCCGAAGCGAAGGCTTCTCCTGTAATCGACGGCGGTATTTCCGAACCTCGGATCTCCGTTTCTGCCAAGCGCAAACCCGCACCTTATGTAAAGGGATTGCAATACGGCAAACCGCTTAAAACCACCGAGGGATATACCTATGTGGGTTCCAAGCCCCGCCGGAGGATCGATAAATTTATGGTCATCGCCATCGTGGTCGCTGTGTTGGCCGTAGGCGTCATCGTTTACGGTTATCTACGCCGGGCGAAGATCGAGCGTCTGGAGCGCGAATACCTCGAACAACTCGCACCTGCCGTGCCGGAGCCCGTGGCTGCCGGAACGGACGGGGGTGTGGAGTCCGTTCCGGATACGACTCAGGAATAGTTTGCCTGTATTGGCTGTAAAACAGGATTGATAGAGTAGGAATGACAGATCTGACATCCATAAAAAACCGTTTCGGGATCATCGGTAACTCCGAGGCGCTCAACCGTGCGCTGGAGGTTGCCCTGCGTGTGGCGCCGACCGATCTTTCGGTACTCGTTACGGGTGAAAGCGGCGTCGGCAAGGAGTTTTTCCCGCAGGTGATCCATGCCTATTCGGCACGTAAACACAATAAATATATCGCCGTGAACTGCGGCGCCATTCCCGAAGGAACGATCGATTCCGAATTGTTCGGACACGAGAAGGGGGCCTTCACCGGAGCAGTCGAAGCCCGCAAGGGTTATTTCGAGGAGGCGGACGGCGGGACGATCTTTCTGGACGAGGTGGCCGAGCTGCCTCATTCGACCCAGGTGCGGTTGTTGCGTGTGTTGCAGACCGGCGAGTTCATCCGCGTCGGTTCGGCCAAGGTGCAGAAGACCAACGTGCGCGTGGTGGCGGCGACGAATACGAATTTGCAGGATGCGATCCAGGCGGGGCGTTTCCGCGAGGATCTCTATTACCGGCTCAATACGGTGCCGATCCAGGTGCCTCCTCTGCGGGAACGGAAGGAGGATATTTTCTTGCTTTTCCGCAAGTTCGCGGCCGATGTAGCGGCCCAGTACCGTATGCCGGCTATTTCTCTGGACCCCGAGGCCCGGCAGATGCTGGAGAATTACTATTGGCGGGGCAATATCCGTCAGTTGAAAAATGTCGCCGAACAGATTTCGGCCATCGAGGAGGCGCGGCTCATTACGCCTGCCATCCTGACGAAGTACCTGCCCGCACAATCTCAAAGCGGAGCATCTACGTCGATGAGTACGGCCTTGCATAGCGGTCCGGGCGACGGCGTGTCTTTCGAACGGGAGTTGCTTTACAAAGTGCTTTTCGACCTGCGGGCCGACGTCAATGACCTGAAGCGGATGCTTACCGAGCTGATGCAGCGTGCCGAGCGTCCTGCCGAGCCGACCAAAGACCTGGCGGGGTTGTTGCCGGCTTCCGCCCACAGTATCGCTTCTCCGGACTATACGGAGAGCGAGGAGGTGGTCGATGAACAGCCTTCGCGGGAACTGACCAAAGCCGATGTGCTGCGGGAGCAGATCCTTCGGGCCCTGCGGCGCAACAACGGCCGCCGCCGGGAAGCCGCTGCCGAGCTGTTTATGTCGGAGAGAACTCTTTACCGTAAAATCAAGGAGCTCGGCATCGACGAGAACTCCTGAAAAATATCGTTTATAATCGAATGAAAGCTGTACTCAAATATGCGATCGTCGTCGCAGCGGGCCTCTTGCTGGCCGGTTGCGGGTACAAGGTGAACTATTCGTTGTCGGGCGCTTCGATTCCGCCCGATGCCAAGACCTTCAGTGTGGCCTACTTCCCGAACAACGCCCCGATGGTGGCTCCGATCCTGAGCTCGACGCTGACGGATGCCTTGCGGGACAAGTTTACGCGCCAGACGCGTTTGACGCAGGTGGACGAAGGCGGCGATTTCGCTTTCGAAGGCGAGATCACCGGTTATACTTCGACGACGGCTTCGGTTTCGGGTTCGTCCGAAACGGCCCTGTTGAACCGATTGACCATTACCGTCAATGTGCGCTTCACCAATGCGGTGGACGAGAGCATGTCGTGGAAAAAGACGTTTTCGGCGTTCGAGGATTTCGATTCTTCGAAACTGCTGAATGAAATCGAGGGCGAACTGATTCCCCAAATCGTCGATAAACTGGTGACGGACATTTTCCAGGCATCGGCGGCAAACTGGTAGCGGATGGCAGATTTCAAGGAATATACGATGTCCGGAGGCACGGTAGGCCCGGTCGATGAAGCGCAGCTCGATGCGCTCGTCGGGCGTTACGAGTGGTTTACTCCCGCCCGTATCCTGCGCGTGCTTCAAACCGGGCGTTCCGACCGTCGGGTGTCGATCGCGGCGGTGTCGCGTCTGCTGCCGCTCGGACGGTTCACGGTCGATCGGGAGGCGCTTTGTGCGCTTTCGCCTGCCGACCTGATCGACCGTTTCCTGAAGGAGGGGGGGCATCGGATCGTGGCCGAGGAGGGCGAAGTCGTTGAAGAGGTCCGCACCGAGGCCGAATTGAGCGGTGACGACGACCTCGTTACGGAGGATCTGGCGGAAATCTACCTGGCCCAAGGGCTTTACGACGAAGCAATCGCCATTTATCGCAAATTAAGTTTGTTAAATCCGGAAAAAAGTGTTTACTTTGCGTCGCTTATTGACAAAATCGCAAATAAATAATTAAAACGATAGGAACATGTTATACACTCTTTGTATCATTCTGATTCTGGTTGCAAGTATTCTCATCATTCTGGCTGTACTCGTTCAGAATCCCAAAAGCGGCATGGCTGCCAATTTCGGTGCTTCGAACCAGGTGATGGGCGTTCGCCAGACTTCGGATTTCCTGGAGAAATTTACGTGGACGATGGCCGTCGTGATCGTCGTGTTGAGTCTGTTGGCTACGCTGGCTATGGATCGCGGTCTGGTGGCTCGCAGCAACGTGGAACTCGAGAAAGATGCCAATGCGCTGATGGAGAAGATGATCGTCGAAGATCCCGCTCCTGCGGTTCCGCAGGCGGAACTTCCGGCTTCCGATCAGCAGCCTGCGCCGGCCGCTGCTCCTGCCGAATAAGCGGGCGATTCATTCCGATATAAAAGGCTGTGGATTTTTCCACGGCCTTTTTTTTGCAGCTTCGAACGGTCTGGTTGGCCATAAGGTCAGAACTTCGGCCGGGCCGGTTTTTAGGCGGGAGGACAAGATTCGGATACGAAGGGCTGTTCGCACGGTCGAATTTTCGATAAGGTTCCGGTTCATAGTTTGGGCCGGGAGGCCGGGACAGGGACCCGTTTGCGATCTTGACCGATGGAATATTCGGTGACGACAGTTGTTGGAATATTCGAAAGGTTCCCTGTGCGGTGCTCCGGTCCTGGTCTAACGTTTTCGGGTATTGTAGGGCGAGCCGCTGCCGGGAAATTTTGCCGGCGGCGGCTCGCAGATTAGAGGGCGTCGTGGGTTTTATCGAAGGTTTTCCGGCCGGGTTTCCGGTTCTGTCTCTGCGTATCCGTTCGTCCGGATCATGTACAGGACGTGCCGTCGCAGAGGATGTCCCGTTGGTAGTGCGGGGTGGTCGAATTCCTGTAATCGTGTCATACCGAGCCGTTGCATGACCCGTTGTGAGCGCAGATTGCTCAAGGCGGTGAAAGAGATAATGGATTCCATTTTCGACAGGCTGGCGTAATGAAGACAGCTTCGGGCCGCTTCCGTGGCATACCCGTTGCCCCACATGTCGCTGCGCAGTCGCCAGCCGATTTCCACCCGGCCGTACAACGGTCCGTCGAACGTGACCCGGTGAAGTCCCGTATAACCCAGCAGCTCCCCGTCCGTGCGACGTTCGAGGGCGTAGAGTCCGAACCTTTCCGTTTCGAATTCCCGGCGGATGCGGTCGAAGAAAGCGGCGGATTCCGGGAGGGAGAGCGGAGCGGGAAAATACTCCATCACCCGGGAATCGGCGTTCATCCGGGCGAATGCGGGAAAATCTTCATCCTGCCAACAGCGCAGAATAAGACGGTCCGTCGGGGAGGGGAGCAGCATGGTATGGTGATGTGAAGAGTGTCTAACTACCCATCGTCGCGTGACGGTCTTTTTGCCGGTTGGCTCCGAAATGACGTTGTAATAGATTGGCCAGCTGATCGGGAGCGATGTCGCGGTGGATCGTCCCGCCGTGTGCGATCGAGATGCCGCCGGTTTCTTCGGAAACGACCAGAATGATCGCATCCGAAATTTCGCTCATGCCGATCGCGGCCCGGTGACGCGTACCGTAGGATTTGGGAACGTCGCTCTGCGTTACGGGGAGGATGCATTTGGCTGCGACGATGCGGTCGCCTTCGATGACGACGGCGCCGTCGTGCAGCGGTGCGTTCTTGAAGAAGATATTTTCGAGAAGCGGCGTCGAGATTTTGGCATCGATGGCGATACCGCCTTCGGTGATGAGCCGCAGGTCGCTCTGGCGGCCGATCACGATGAGCGCACCCGTTTTGTGGGCGGACATCTCCCGGCAGGCCTGGACGATCGGTGCGATGATCGTTACCGAGGTATTGTCGTTTCGGTTGAAGATGCGGGCGATGAAGTTGAACCGTTTCTGGCGCATGCCGATCATCTGCAAAAACCGCCTGATTTCAGGCTGGAAGACGATGATAAGGGCGATGACGCCGACGCTGACGAACTGCCCCAGGATGTTGGAGAGCAGCTCCATGTTGAGCGTGCGTACGACAACCCACATCAGGTAGATCATGATGATCCCGGAGATGATGTAGGGGGCGTTTGTTCCCCGGGTAGCGCGGTAGATCCAGAACATGATCGCCGCTACCAGGATGATATCTATGAAATCGATGAATGTGAACGGAACAAATCCCATGGTGTATTTCGTTAAGGCAATTATATCTTTCAATGTGTCGCTGTCCGACGGTCGCGGCATCGTATCCGAGAATCGTTCGTCCGCGATCCGTGTCCGCGTTTGTACTTCGCTCTATCTCTAAATCTTCTCCTCGACGGGAAAATGGGTCGCTGCGCCCAGGAGGGGTACTAAAAGCATATAATCACGTTTTTTAATTAAAAACAAAATTATAAAAAATCTCTGGAATAACCTCGAAAAACGGGAGAAATGACGCTAAACGACTTAATATCAGAGTTGTTACGGCGTCAAATGATGACAAGCCGAAAAATTGGAAAACGCAAAGAAAAGCGGATTTAAGAAGAATGGTTGCAAAGTCATTACCTCAAAATCGAGTAATTCTCCTAAAGTCTTTTGTATAAAGCACTAACAGAAGTTTTCCAGAATTACGGAAAAATTTTTTTCAAAGGGAGAAAAAACGGATTGACAAAGCCTATGAGGAAAAGGATGAGCGCTTACTGCGAACTTTGGACAAAGAAATGATGGCAGGAATCAACGAATATCCGTTGGAATATCGTCGTATGATCTATAAACGTATTGAGGCAGCGACCGGAGAAAGTGCCGAAAAGATCGAGAAGGCTTATTTCAAGAAGTTGGAAAAGATTCTCAAACGCGGGGTAATAAAGGATAGAGAAGAATATGAGTTGGTGCATAGTCGCATCGACGAATTGGTCCATAATACACCAGAAGACGACCCAGCCCGAAAAGACCTCCCGGAGTTGGAACGGATCTTTATGAATTATGCCATTGGAGAATAGCCAAATCGAATCGCCCGTAATGCTACGGGCGATTTTTTATATCGATATTTTTGTTTGTAATTTGTCTGATCCAAGAAATTCGTATTACGTTGAATAAGGAGGCTGTGCGTCCGACGGGTTTTATTTGGCTGATTGTCCTGTGGTTGTATGTGGTGGCTGACACAGCCGCAGCCGCAACCTTTGTTGCTGTCGCCCGGTTTTGGATAACCGGCTCTGTTTCCGGAGATATTCGGCGGCGTATTTGCCTTATTCGGTCCTATGGGAGTTTTGCATAGAATTTGTGGAATTTATAAAAATGTGTAACGATAATCGGATGATTATGAAAACAAAAAATGTATTGCTGGGTATGGCTGCGGTTTGCGGCTGCGCTTTTCAGGCGATCGCTTGTACCGGCATCGCGCTTACGGCTGCGGATGGCAGCTATGTACAATCCCGCACTATCGAATGGGCGCGTGGCGTCTTGCAGAGCGAGTATGTCGTCATCCCACGAGGTCAGCGTCTGCGATCTTTTACTCCTTCCGGAGCTGATGGCATGGTTTTCACATCCAAATACGGCGTGGTGGGATTGGCCGTCGTGCAGAAAGAGTTCATCGCCGAAGGAATCAACGAAGCGGGACTGTCGGCCGGACTTTTCTTCTTTCCGCAGTACGGAGGCTATGAACAGTACGATCCGGCGCAGAGCGACCGCACGCTGGCCGATCTGCAACTCGTGGCCTGGATACTGACGCAGTTCTCGACCATCGACCAGGTGAAAGCGGCCATCGCTTCGGTTCGGGTCGTCGGACTGGAGCCCTCGTCGGTCGTGCATTGGCGTATCGGAGAGCCTTCCGGACGGCAGGTGGTGCTGGAAATCGTCGGCGGGGTGCCGCATTTCTACGAGAACGAAGTCGGCGTACTCACCAATGCCCCCGGTTTCGAGTGGCAGCTCACCAATCTGAACAACTATGTGAACCTTTATCCCGGTGACGCTCCTGCCCGGCGGTTGAGCGGCATCACGCTGCGTCCTATCGGCGGCAATTCCGGATTTCTCGGTCTTCCGGGCGACGCCACGCCGCCGTCGCGCTTCGTGAGAGCGGCTTTTTATCGGGCGACGGCTCCGCAGCGTGCTACCGGATTCGAAACCGTGCAGCAATGTTTTCACCTGCTCAACAATTTCGATGTGCCCATCGGCATCGAGCATCCCGAAGGGGAGTGTCCGGACATCCCGAGCGCTACGCAGTGGACTTCGGCCATCGATCTGACCAATCGCCGGGTCTATTACAAAACGGCCTATAACAATACGATCCGCTGCATAGACCTTGCGCAGATCGACTTCGGTAAAAGCTCCTACCAGTCCCATCCGTTGGACCGGATCCAGGAACAGCCCGTGGAAATGGTCGTCCTTCCGGAGTAGGTTCGGTTACACTTCGAGCATCTCTTCGACGCTGTCTTCGTCGGTATCGCCCAGACTGAACTCCTTGTCGGCGAAGAGGTCGGCAAGGCCCGTGATTTGTTTGAGCCGCAGCAGTTCGTCGCGGTCCATACCGATATGACGCATGATCCACTGGTCGGACATGTTCGCCCGGGTCAGTTCGGCGACGATTTCGCTCATCAGTTCGACGTTGTGCGTGCCGCGTGCCCGGTTGTGGCGGATGGTCGAGGCCATGCGGTTCGAGAGATCCTTTTCGATCACGGCGACGGGGAGCAGGCCCCGTTCGCGTTCGTAGATCCGCTTCGAGGTTTTGAGGACCAGGTAGCGGTGATAGCCGTCCACGAGTTCGTAGCGGTCCCGCTCCGCATCGTAGTAGCAGACGCACGGCATCGTGTAGCCGTCTTCCCAGATCGACAGTTCGAGCAGCTTCATTTCGGGCGGCGCAACCACGTTGGGATTGTAGCTGTTCGCCACGACCTTCTCTACCGGCACGGCGCGGACGTTATAGACCGGGCTCCGGTAGGCGCTCTTCGTTTGAGATTCAGAGTAACGATTCATATTTTTCCATGATTTTCTTGCGGCGCTGCGTTTCGTTCTTGTTCGGCGCGAAGCCCATGTATTTGCAGGCGTGGTCGTTTTTCAAAATACAGATACAGATGCGCTTGAAGGTAGGCAGATGGCTGAATTCGGGCAGGCTTATGTCGTCGAGGTACTCCATACGTACCGGCCGCTTGTCCGTGCGATAGGCGCTGCGGTCGCCGACTTCGATCCGAATGCCGGCCTTTTGCAGCTTCGTGATGGTTTCGTCGGAGAGGCATCCGCCCTTGTCGCGCCAGAAGCGGATGCTTACGGAGAGTTTTTCCAGATAATTGCGTCGTATCGGTTCCGGAAGGGTCGAGAGCAGGAAATGCATGTAGCTCTCCCAGGTCATTCCTTGCGGCAAATGAACCGACTGCCAGCCTGCGGCGGTTGTCCGACCGTACAGCGCTGCGAAATTGGCTCCGTTTACCCGGCCCACCATACGGCCCCATGTGTTCGGATCGATGGCTTTGTAGAGATGCAGGCTTGCGATGGCCGGCGAGATGAAGGGACTGGCGACACGCTGGCTGTCCAGCGGTACGCCTGCGCGGTAAAACAGGTCGTACAGCCGGTTGTACGACCACCCGAACCGTCCGTTCGCCGTCCATACGTCGGTTGTCAGCCAGTCGTAAAGCGGATAGGCGTTGCAGATGCCGCTGCCGACCCATTGGCGGATCCATCGTTTGCCGGCGAACCGGTAGTGGTTGCGGTCGCTGTAAATCGTGCGCCAGCGGTTGAAGCTCTCCTGCGTGCGGATGCCGATCAGACAGCAGGTGCGCTTCGCACCGCTGCGTCTGTGGAGCCACTCGGCGAAACGGTTCTGAAACTCGTAGTCCCACATTTCGTCGGTGAAGAACGGAAAATCGTGCTGTGTCAGGCTTCCTTCCGGCATTTCCCGTACCCAAATGTCCCGCATGGAGCCGTCCCACGGCCGCCAGTATTGCTGGAACATCGAAGTACAGGTCTGTACTTTGAACGGGATGCAGACCCGATAGACGTCGAGAATATCGGCGTTCGCGGCCAGCGTCCGGTTCACGTAGTCGAGCGTATCGCGGTACTGGATTTCGTAATCCATATGGAACACTCCGATTCGGCGTTGCAATCCGTGTTGCCGGATGTAGTCGATGCAGAGGTTGAGCAGCACACCGCTGTCCTTGCCGCCGGAAAAGGAGACGTAGATATTGTCGAAAAGGTCGAAAACCGTTTTCAACCGTTGCTGTGTCCGCTCATAAACATTCATGGCTACCGGTTTTTGCTGTACTCCATCGTTACGTACTGCGTCCACTCTTTCATCGGGACGAACCCTTCGGAGCGGAATATCTCCGCATGGCGGATCAGCGTCATGGAGCGTATCGTATAGTCGCGGCGGTAATATTGGATTATTTCGCGTAAAAAGCGCGACAGCAAATGCGGATCGTCGCCCGAAACGTAGTAGTTGTTGATCTTGGCCACACCGCCGTCGGTGATCTCTACGGGTATGAACCCGAAAACGGTTTCGCCCTCCCAGGCCACGAACCAGGTATGCGAGCGCGAAGTCCAGAACGGGTAGTTGTTGTTCTGGCGCAGTACGCTGCGCCGCATGACCAACGGTGCGACGAGTGTGTAGAGGCGAGGCGAAGTTCCGTCCAGTTTTTCGATTGTCATATCCGAAAGGTTATAAAGTGACCGAATGTTATATATTTGGAACCGAATGTGTTAAAAATGCATTCCAGAGCCACAAATATAAAAAATAACGGTCGTTTTCTCAAATTTCCGGGTCTGTACGATAATCGATATTTTACTATTTTATTCCTGATTATATGTCCCGGTGCACCGATCGGCTCCGATCGGTATGCCTTGACTTTTCTCTTCGAATCCTTTTTCGAAGAGGAGGGGATGGGGCACGTTGAATAATGTGCAGGGTACCGGACTATCGCCGAAATAAGCAAGAAAACGATCGTGGTATATCTATTATGGCGGATTTTTTCTCCACCTAAGACTGTTTTGTATTTGGGAATATTAGCTTCGATTTATGAACCGTGCCGATCACTTCGGTTGATGCGATATTCGTTTGATGGGTGTGGATAATGGACTATTGTTCCGCAGACAGGAAGCGACTTGCCGAGCTCTGTAGTTCGTGACGGGATGATCCGCCGGTAGACTTTCGTAGGACAAGTTTTCGCCGCTTTCGTCACCGAAAAGAGGGTCTTTGTCCGTCTCTTCGAAGAGTCTTTTTCCTTTTTGTTGTAAACATAAAAGATTATTTAGACGAATCGATGTATTCCGCCCGTGATATATTTACAATGAGTCTGTTACTTGCGGACTTTGATCGTGCCGCTCTCCGTGTCGAAGGTGACGAACGAATTGCTGAACAGCCGTTCGATGTAGCCGCTGCACGCCATATCCGGGGTCGGAAGGTAGCGCAGCACGGGTGGGTCGATCAGGGCGATCGAGTCGCAGAGCGAAAGGGCGATGTCCAGTTCGTGCGTCGAGAAGAGGATGCACTTGCGGTGGTCGTGTGCCAGCCGTCGCAGCAGCGTGCAGAGTTCGTAACGGTTCGGCAGGTCGAGGAACGAGGTCGGCTCGTCGAGCAGGATGATCGGGGTGTCCTGGGCCAGGGCTCGGGCGATCATTACCCGCTGGCATTCGCCGTCGGACATGCGGTCCATCGTTTTTCCGGCGAAAGCTGCCATGCCGACCAGTTCCAGCGAGCGTTCCACGATGGCTTTGTCCTGTTCCTGTACGCGTCCGATCCAGTTGGTGTAGGGGGCTCGTCCGAGGGCTACGACATCTTCGCACCGCAGGTTGGGAATGCGGACCCGTTCCGTGGTGACGAAGCTGACGGTGGTGGCCAGTTGCTGGGGTGAGAGCGTTTCCAGAGAGTGTCCGTCGAGCCGGATTTCGCCCCCCAGCCGTTCGCCGAAGCCGGCGATAGCCCGCAGCAGGGTCGATTTTCCCGTACCGTTGCGGCCTACGAGGGCGACCAGTTCCCCGGCGGGAATCGTCGCCGAGGCGTGTTGCAGCAGAATGCGGTGGCCGTAACCGATAGTAAGGTCGTTCAGTCGGATCATACGATGCTTTTGTTACGGATGACGACCCAGATGACGATGGGGATGCCCAATAACGCCGTGATCGTGTTGATGGGGAAGGTGAGGAGTTTGGCCAGCACGTCGCAAAGGAGCATCACCACGATACCCGTAAGGATCGAGGCCGGGACCAGAATCCGGTGGTCGGCATCGGCGAAGAGGATGCGGGCGACGTGCGGGACGGCCAGGCCGATGAATCCGATCGGGCCGCAGAAGGCGGTGACCGTACCGGCCAGCAGGGTGGTGGAGAGGAAGATCAACTGCCGCGAACGGCGGATGTCGAGTCCCATCGTGCGGGCGTAGTTTTCGCCCAGCAGGAGCAGGTTCAGAGGTTTGATGACCGCGACGGCCAGCACGAGTCCGAGAACGACAGCCGGAAGCAGCAGCCCGAGCTGTCCGAGCGTAACGTCGCCGAGCGATCCCATCGTCCAGACGACGAAAGATTTGAGGGCGGCTTCGTTGCTCAGGTATTGCAGGATCTGCACGACGGCTCCGACACCCGACGAAAACATCATGCCCAGGATGAGAATGACCATGATGTCTTTGATGCGGCGGCTGACCGCAGCGATCAGCATCAGGATCAGCGCCGAGCCGATCCAGGCAGCGCCCGCAATGCCGAGGGTGGAAATTAGCGGGTGTCCCGTGAGGCCCAGAAGCGGAGCGCCCAGCAGGAAGATCGCTACGCCGAGGCTCGCGCCGGAGCTGATGCCCAGCACGTATGGTCCGGCCAGCGGATTGCGGAAGAGGGTCTGCATTTGCAGGCCGCTCACGGCGAGGGCGGCGCCGGCCAGCAGAGCGACTACGGCTTTCAGCAGGCGGATGTTCAGGATAATCTTCGTTGTGACGGGGTCGTTTCCGCTGCCCGTCAGTGCGGCGAGGACTTCGCGGATCGGGATGGGTACGGCTCCGACCGAGAGATCGACGACGAAAAGTACCGCCGCCAGAACTCCGAACAGGAGAAAGAGGATGCGCTGCCGCCGTTGCATCGGTTTAGTTCAGTTTTCGGTAATAGGTCGGTTCGGCATCCGTCAATTCCGGGTGGAAGATGCGGATCAGATCTTGCAGAATCAGGTCCGGGTGTATGACGCCCGATTCCCAATAGTCGTTGCCGCCCGAGGGATTGGTGCGCCGGTTGTTGTTATAGACCCTCCCTTCCCGCACGGGGCGCGTATCCATGAATTTGGGGACGATCTCCGCTAGTTCCTTGAGCGATGCGGCGGAGCCGACGTTGATCCAGCAGTCGGACATTTCGGCCAGCCGGTATGCCTCCTCCGTGTCGATGGGGCGCGACTGATTGCCCGTGTCCTGGGTATAGACGTATTGTCCTCCTGCGTCGGCGATCAGCCGGGCGACATAGCTCGAAGGCGGAGCCATCAGCCAGGAGTCGCCGTAGGGAGTGTTCAGCATGACGACGGGTTTTCGTTCGGCTTTCGCCGCGAGGGTTTTCAGGCTGTCGTAACGGAGGGGTATTTCGCGGAACACCTCTTCGCCCCGTTCGCGCATTCCGGCGATTTCCGCTACGGCCACGAGCCATTCGGCCTTGCCCAGCGGCGACTGTTCGAGGTACTCGCCCATATAGGCGTAGGGAATACCCAGTTCGCGGAGCTTGGGTTCCATGGCGCTGGCGCCGCTGACGCCGAACAGCAGCACGATGTCCGGGGAGAGCGAAAGCAGCCGCTCGTAGTTCATGTTGCCGTCGTAGCCCACGTCGCCGATCTGTTCCTTGTGCGAGGCGACGTAGGGGTTGCTGATGTAGTCGATGCCCGATACGCCGACTACCCGCTGCGGTTCGCCCAGGGCGTCGAGCATGGCGATGTAGGTCGAGGACATGCAGACGATGCGCCGGGCGTCGCCGTCGAGTACCTGTCCCGGAAAATCCGCCGGAGCCTGTTCGCCGTTGCGGGCGATGAAGAGCTGCGTTTCCTCGCCTTCGGCTCCCTGCCACGGGGCGTATGTCTTCAGTATCGTGCTTTTCATCCCTTCCGCTCCGAAAATTTCGAAGCCCGAGGAGTAGGCGGGGGCGTAGAGGCTGATGTCGAAATCCCCGAGCGAGGCGGCGGATCGGTGGTGACAGGCGGTTGCGGCCGCGAGGATCGCCGACAACAGGATATAAAGTAGTTTTTTCATTGTCAGAGTTTCGTTTTCAGCCCGGTCGGAGTTTCGAGGGGCGGTGCAAAGTTACTGTTTTTTATTCCGTTTTCCCCATTTAGGGCGGATGTCGAGGAAAATCTCGTAGTTCAGCCGGGGCATCGGGCGCGAAAGCACCGACTGATACTCTTCGTTGAAGAGGTTGTTGATGACTCCTTTAAGCGAGAGGTCGGCCCAGCGGAACGAGAAGGCTTTTTCGAGCGAAATGTCGCTCATGAAGTAAGGCTTCACACGTCCGATCTTGGTCTTCATATCGTTGTCCGAGGTGGTGAAACGCTCGCTGTAATAGCACCATTTGTAGGTGAACCGCCACGAACGGTAGGTCAGGTGCCCCGTTACCGAAGCCGAAAATTCGGGGATGTAAACGAGCTGTTTGCCGATCGCCTTGTCGTACCAGTCCACCGGGTCGCCGTGGTTGATCGAGGGGGTCCACGAGAAGTTGCCGTCGGCGCTCAACTGCCAGTCTTTGGCCAACTGTACGTCCAGCCCCGCTTTCACCTCCACGCCGTAGGCATGCACCTCCTTGACGTTTTTGGGCGTCCAGAATCCTTTGGCCGTAGGCAGCCAGACGATCCAGTTGTCGATGTAGGAGTCGAACCAAGTGGCTTCGCCCCGCAGGGTGTAAACTCCGTCGCGGCCCGTAGCGAACGACAGACCGGCGTCGTAGGTGAAGCCGTGCTCCTTTTTCAGGTCGGGGTTGCCGCCCGGCAGGAAGTAGAGGTCGTTCAGCGACGGGAAGCGGTAGTTGCGCGAAATGGAGGCCTTGGCGACGAGGTTGCCGCGTTTCGAGATCAGATAGTCGGTGAAGAAGGCCGGAATGATCGGTGTCCACTCCGAGCCGAACATCTCTTCGCGCAGGCCTATCGAAAGGCCCAGGCGCTCGGTGGGGCGGTAGCGGATCGACACGTATCCCGACAGTTCGATGCGTCCTTTGTCATAACCGACGGGCACTTTGGTTTTGTTGCCGTTGGGATCGGTCGGCTGCTGGTTATCCATCGGGATAATGTTTTTGTCGATGCTTCGTACCAGATGCTGGTGTGCCGAAACGGTTGCCGTGAAGAGCCACTTCTCCCCGAGGTAGTATTCTCCGTCCACCTGGCCGAAGAAGGTGTTGATCGTGCTGCGCGAGCGGATCATCTTCTCCATTTTTCCGTTGCCGAGTTCCCGTTCGTAGTCGTAGGCCATCCAGGTATGGATATAACCGGCTTTGACGCCCACTTTCCACTTTTTGCGCAGGTGATCCCACGAAAGGATGCTGCGCAGGGTTTGTTCGCGCTGTTGGTTCAGGTAGTCGTCGTTCTCCTTGTGATCGACCGACAGCATCGGAAGTCCCCGCTTCGAATTGACATACCAGGCCTGCAATCCGAAACGGTCGCCGTGTCCGGTATTGTAATAGACTTCCTGCAACGCGTGGAAATCGTGGTATGCACCGCTTTTGTTGCGTTCGATCGGGTAGTAGGAGCCGATGATGTTGTGGTCGTCGTCCAGGATAAGCACGTTTTTATCGTAGTTTCTGTACTTGAAGTCGTTTGGCGAGGAGGAATAGACGACGCGTGTCGAAGTTTGCCAGCGGTCGTTGCCGTAGGTGAGGCGCAAAAACTCGTCGAAAGTCGAAAACGAGCCGACACCCTGCGTGTATTGCAGGTTGAAACCGTCCGCATCGGCAGGGCGCGTGGAGAGCTTGACCGCCCCGCCCAGGCCGCCGCCCGCCTCATTGACCGAAGAGGTGCCGTGCAGCAGCGAGGCGTCGTCGATGAAGTAGGAGGGGATCATCGAGAAGTCCGTCATGCCCAGCATCGGGGAGTTGATTCGCATACCGTTCCACGTCACCTGCGTATGCGAGGGCGACGTACCGCGGAACGCCACGGTCGAAAGGGTGGCGCGGCCGTACTGTTTGACGAAAATCGACGTGTTGAAAGTCAGGATGTCCGCCATCGAGAGTGCGATGTTTTCATGCAATATCGTAGTGTCGAGCTGGGTTTTCTGGATGCCGATCTCCTTCATCGGCCGCCGTGCCGTGACATTGACTTCGCGGATGGGAACGGCATACGAAGGATTGCCGTTCCACCACTCGCTTTTTTTGATTTTCTCCTCCTGTGCAAGCCCGGTGAGCGTTGTGAGGCACAGTACGATTGTCAATAGGTGTTTCATCATTTGGATTCGGCTCCGGTTTCGCCGTCGAGCATTTGTTGATATGTAGGGTTATAGCTGCAGTCTGTCACGCTCCAGGTCTGTTCGGAGAGTCGGGGAAGGACCTGCGTGAAGGTCGAGAAATCCGTTACCGACGAGAGGTTGCCGATGCGGATCGCCCCGGCAGCGGTCAGGGCGGAGAAATCGAGCGTTGCGACCGACCTGTTTTTGTAGGCCGTGTGTCCGACGCTGATTTCTCCCGCGACGCTCTGCAGGGAGGGGAAGCGGAACGCGACGGCCCGGTCGGTCGATGTGTTCCAGGTGGATACCAGCATGCTGCCGTTTACCCGTTGCAGGCTCGGCAGGATGAATTCACCCGCGCAACCCGAAGGCATCGTGTAGAGGGCGTAGTCGTCTGCCGGATCATCCGAAACGGGCTCTCCGTTGCCGACGGTTTCCAGCAGCGGAAATTCGAGGACGGTGAACGACGAGGCACCTACGTAGAACGAGAGCTGCCGGCCGACGTTTTTCAGCCGGGGAAACGAAGCCGAATTCGCTTCGCCTGCCTTGCCGCAGTTGCGGCAGAGAAGCGTTCCCCGCACTTCGACGAGATTCGGCAGCGAGAGCGTGAACGGGGCTTGCGATCCGCAATTTTCGATCGTGAGGTCATCGCAGCTTTCCGTCGGCAAAGAGAGTTCGGAAACATGCGTGAATCCGGCGATCCGCAGGGTATCGAGGTTTTTGAACCCGGTGATTCCGAAAGGCATCGCTTCCGGTTGCGGCGTCAGCGACGAGGCGTCGATCCGCAGCGAGCCGCCGAAATCGCCGCCCCGGAGCTCCGTCAGTCGCGTCGCGGCGACCAGACGCAGGTCGAGCGTACTGTTCGGAGAAAAAGTGCATCCCGAGAGATCCAGTACGCCTTCGAGCGACGACAGGTCGTCGATCGACAGGTCGCCTGAAATGGCTTTGAGCGCCGGAAGGAATTCCCCGAAATCCTTGATCGCGGGGAGCGTTGCCAGGCTAACGTCGCCGTCGAAACGCTCCGCTTTCGGGAAGGATAATGTTTCGATGGCCGGACACCCCGTAATTTCGAGCGATCCGGCGTCGGTGAGTGCCGGCAGCAGGACCGATCGCAAAATAGGGCAGTCGGTGACGGTGATGTTCCCGGTGGTTTCGATCAGCGGAAATTCGAACGTATTGGCCAGAGCGAGATGTTCGTAGCGAAGCGCTCCGGCCTGGGTCAGAACACCGAACGTGGTGCCCAGTCCCGATAACCGGTCGAAGCGGGAGAGGGTAAGCGTCCCGTCGATGCGTTGCAGTTTCGGAAAATACATCTGTTCGCACGGGGCTTTGGCTTCGTCTGCGGTCGTTCCGATCAGCGTCATATTCCCGGCAACGGTGGTCAGCTCGTCGGCCGTCAGTTGGAGCAGGGCGTCCGACTGGAGGACGAAGTGCCCGGCGACGCTTTGCAGGGATTTGAAATCCGCCGTTTGCAGAGCCGTGCCGTAGACGCACAGGTCGCCTTTGATCTCTTTCAGGGCCGGGAGTGAAAGCTGCCTGAGCGTTTCGTTGGGATGGGCCGCGCTGCCGATCCGCAGCGATTCGCAGGCGGTCAGGTTTTCCAGTCCGGCCAATGTTTCACCCGTATAGGCGGCGGTGATCGTCAGGTCGCAGCGGACCGAAACGAGGTTTTTCAACCCGTCCAGATTCGTGACGGGGTTTTCTTCGTCCTCGCCTCCGATGGTGAGGTTGCCTTCGACGGTGTTGATTCCGCTCCGGGCGAAAGCGTCCACTTCGGCCTGCGTCCGAAGTGTCAGACTGCCATCGGTCGCAATGTCGGTGCGCTCTACCGTATAGAGGTAGGTGCGGTCGTTTTGATTGTCGTAGGAGCTGACCAGAAACTGCCACTCCTGGTCCCAGTCGGCGACAGTCGCCGGGTCGGGGTAGATCGAGGCGTGCTCGCATAATTCGTAGGATACCTGCGCGTCTTCCAACGATACGTTGTAGGGGATGCTTACCGTAATCCGGCCGTCGCGGATGACGGCCGGGTAGGTGTCGGCGCCGGTAGTCAGCGAAAACGATACTATGTAGTTGTCGCTGCCCCAGGGCAGTTCGGTCTTCTCTTCGCTGCATGCCGTGCACAGTAGTGCGAGGCAGCAGATTATACCTGTTATTTTCATATTCCCGCCTATTTGCCCTGGTTGATGTTTTCGTCCGTAAATCCGAATACCTCCGTGGAGTTCTCGCCCAGCCAGCCGGCTTTGGCATTGACGCCGGTCTGTACTCGGATGAAGTCGATGTATTTGAGGTCGGCGGGCTGTCCGTTCTTATCGACCGCGTTCGAGATTTTGAAATAGACCTTCATGGCGCCTGCTGCAGCATTGTCGTCCTCCGAAAGACGGTCGTTGCCGAAATTGTCGGCGTAGCCCCAGTCGTATTCGCCATTGACCCAGTAGGAGCCGTTGCCCGACTGGTCGTAGGTGCGGCTCTTCAGGCAGGGACCGTAAAGCGTATAGCTGTCCGTGCCGATCCACGCCGGGTAGTAGCTGGGCTGGTCGTGGTACTGTTTCAGGTAGTCGATCTTGCCCTTGACGCCCTGGTTGTCCTTCCATTGTACGTCGGCTCCCGAGTAGGTCGGCCGGTAATAGGTGACCGCGTAATCCTGAACGGTCTCCTCCTTGCCGAACTCCGATCCTTTGAGTTCGTACCATTCGTCGTCGGGCAGGGTGTTGCCGTTGGTGTCCTGCATCACATAGACGATACCCGGTTCGGATGAACCCTTGAAGGCGTTGCCCGTGATCGAGAAGTTATAGCCTCCCTTGTATCCGGACGAGGAGTTGTCGATGCTGTGGTCGAAGCCCACGACGATGTAGCCGCCCCAGCCGCCGAGCGATACCCAGGTGTTTTTCCGCATCCGTTTTTCGGCGTAGGCGACTGCCGCTTCGGGGGTGGTCTCCGTACCGGTGAATCCGCCCGAAACCAGTTCGTTGATGAACTGTCCCGGGGCCGGCGTATATTCGTACACCCGGTTCCACGTCGCGCTGCTGGCTCCCGAAGCCGGGCGGCGGTGCGACTCTTCTTCGCCGTGGCATTCGACGGTGAACTCCAGCGTAGCCCGGGTTTCATTGGTGCGCGTGATGCACTTCGAGAGGGTCACTTCGGGTTCGTCGGTGGTGTCCGTTACGGTGAAAACGATCTTTTTGATCCCTGTTTCGGTCGGGGTATAGGTGTACGAAAGCTCGGTCCCGACCTCTTGTCCGTCGATCGTCCAACTGAACTTGGGGTTGGTGCCGTTCCAGATGGATGGCTGCAGAGTGATCGTGCGGTCGAGCGATACGGTGCGGGTCAGACCGTCGTATTTGCGTCCGATAGGTACCGCCGTAGCCGATACCGCCAGTGCATCGACCACCTCCACCTCGATTGTCATTTCGTCCGAGCCGTCCTCGTTTTCCGTGCGCAGAGTGACTTCGTATGTTCCGGCGACCTCCTCGCAGAATTCATAGACGGCCTCATCGCCGACCGGTTCGGCTTCGGCGGCACCCGGACGGCGCAGCGTCCAGAGAAAATTGCTGTTCTCGGCCGACTGTACGGTGGGCGCGAATTCGTATTTGCGTCCTTTCACGACCTCCAGCCCGTCGGTCTGCATGGGGAAAGAGATCAGGGGCGGCAGCAGCTCCTGTACCTCGACGAGAACCGTTTCGACGGTCGTGCCGTTCGGGGTGGTTACCTCCAGGTCGATGTAGTAGCCGTTGACGCCTTCCGAAATTTCATTGCCGGAGTCGAACCGGTAGGTGAGCTGCGGTTCGGTCGAGATGATTTTGCCCGTTTCTTCCAGTTTCCATGAGTAAACGGCCCGATCGACGAACTGGTAGGAGGGCGTAATGGTGAACTCCCGGCCGACCTTGACGGGATAGACGGCCGGGTCGGTGTCGAACGTGATGATCGGCACCTGTTCGACATCGGTGGTGATGAGCTCGTCCTTGTTGCAGGCGACCGCCGTCAGAGCGAGCAATATGAAATAGATCCGTATTTTGTTCATGGATGATGATTCTTATTATATGATTAGCGCCAGCAGAAGGCGCCGGGGATGATCCCGACATAGAATTCGTCGAGCAGTTCGCCGTCGGGCGAATAGCGCAGTACGACACCGTTCTGCACGTAATCGATCGCGTCGGCGATATAGACTTCCGAATTGACGGGGTTGATCGTCAGTCCGTAGTAGAGCGTATTGTTGTAGGGAAGGAATGGTTTTACCGGAAACTTGTCGGCCGTTACCGGCAGGCGCCAGACCGCCTTGTTGATGAAGTAGATCGTGTCGCGTGTGCCGTTGAGCTGCACTTCGGAGGGCCAGTCGCCGAATTTGAACTTGAACTGTTTCTCGATCTTGCGGGTTGCGGCGTCGATGCAGTAGAGCGATGGCGCCTCGTGTCCGTAGGGCGAACCTTCGTAGCCACCGTCGGTCACCGTCCAGATCTTGTTGTACTTGTCCATGACCAGCGAGGTGGGCTGGATGCCCACGGTGATCTGGTCGCAGACCTTGTCGGTTTCGGTGTCGATCACCAGGATTCGGTTCTGGTACGACCAGCAGTTGGTGAAGACGTATTTGTCGTATTGCACCATCTGTTCAGTCGAACCGGTTTCGAAATCCATATCCGTTTCGACATAGCCGGTGATCTGGTAGGTCTTGGGATTGACGATGTAGATGCGCGGATCCCAGATTTGGGTGACGTAGGCTTTTTCGTCGCTCAGGAAATGGATGTAGCGGGGCGAAGTGAAGCCCGTGATGCGTCCCACCTCCTTGAAGGTGTTGATGTCGATCGCATAGATCACGCCCGAGTTGTTCACTACGATCCAACCGATACCGTTGCGGATGACCATCGACTGCGCGACGTCGCCCAACTTGATGGCGTTGGCTCTGGCGAAAACTTCATTCTCGACATGTTTTTTCTCCGGATCGTAATAGGAGAGCGAGGCATTGCCGTACATGAAATTCCCTTCGTTGGTGATGAAGAGCCCCTTGCCGGTCACCTCGTCGCCCGAACCTGCGTTGTCGATTTCGAAATCCTCTTTCTCTATCGGACCGTAATCCATGCACGACACGGCCAGCGCCGCGCATGCACAGATTACGATTCCTCTTTTCAACCCATTGAACATAATTCTATTTGTTTATCCATTCGTCCGAGAAACGGTAGGCGAAATCCACGCCTGCCGGACTCGCTTTCTTCTGATAGAAGCTCGAAAACTCCAGGGCATCGCTGCGCGATACGTCGTAAACGTGGATACGGCTGTTCGTATAGCTCGATTTTCCGACCCACAGTTGTTCGGTCGTCGGGTGTACGCCCATGTAGCCGTAGATGATGGATCCTCCCGAACTTTCCGCATCGAGGGCTGCCGTGATGTAGTCCCAGTTGACCCTGCCTGTTTCGTAGTTGTAACGCATCGCTTCATAGGCGCTGAAGTCCTGTTTGCCGATGAAATAGAGGTGCGGCTGCGTGAAACTCGCACACATCTGCACTGTCGGCGAAGCCGTGCCCGTGCGCAGTTCGATCTGTTCGGGCAGGTTCGTTTCCGAAACGACCTCGCCGTTCGCGTCCAACGCTACGATCATAGCCGGTTTGGTGAAGCTCGCCGCACCGGTCATGCCCGAGTTTCCGGTAAATTCGCCCGTAAAGATAGCATAAATTTTCCCATCGTAACCCTTTGCGAGGTCTTTCACCTGGCGGTTTTCGTAGGTGACGGTTTTGATTACGGCATCCGTCGCGGGATCGAGGACGATCACCGAATTGCCCCGTCCGGCGAAGACCTTGCCGCGCGAGAAGACCATGCGGGCCTTGGTCGCCCCCGTCTTCGTGAAAGCACCGAATGTTCCCGGAATGTCGCTCGTGCGGATGATGTTGGTCTGAAGGTCCACGATGCGGATGCCCGAATGAGATTCGTTGTCGGCCGTGGAGTATTGGATATAGGCCTTTTCGGGACTTACGACCACGATGTGCTGCGGCCAGCAGAGGGTCGATTTTGAACTTTGGGTGGCACCCGTAGAGGTATCGACGTTTGCGTAGAACTGCATGTCGCGTGCCACGAGGCGTTTCATCGTGTGGGCATCGCAGACGACGAAGCGTCCGTCGCCGTTGAATGTGGTCCCCATGCTGCTTGTCTTGCCGTTTTGGGTAATGAAGTAGATCTTGCCGTTGGCCATGTACATATCCTGAAGGACGTTGCCGATTTCGTTGTCGTTGATCTCCTCGTAAACCTTTTCATGATAGCGCATGTGTTGGTCGAAATAGACGATCGTGCCGTTCTCCGAGGTCATGTTGCCCTCTATGAGGACGAACGTGCCTTCGGGATGGGTGAAGTCGAGCACGTAATACTCCTGTGAGAGGATCGGCTTGCCGTCGGACCGGATCGTTACGGTGTTTTCCAAATCCATTCCGTCGGTGTATTCCGCAGGAGGAGCGATCAGGAGCGAACGCCGTGCGATGTCGAAATCGGCCGTCCAGCCTGCCGGTGCCGATGTCATTTCGACCGTGGGAATCCATCCTCCGGCCGTCAGTGCATACGCTTCCGAAGCGCCGTATTTCATACAAACGGGTTCGTCCGAATCCTCCAGCCCCTGAATTTCGAGGCTGCCTCCGTCGCGCTTGGCGATTTCGGTCGTCAGGCGGTAGATACGGCCCGCTTCGAAATTGCGCCCGGTTTTGGTCTCGGTATAGACGCTGCCGTCGGCGAAGGTGTAGGTTACGTGTATTTCCTCTGCGCTGCAATCCGCCGGATAGACGACCGCTGCGGCGAATACGCTCGCGGTGCTGCTCGTCGCGGGCAGTTCGACACCCTCCTTGCCGAACGAAAGCGTTACGGCGTTGTTCGCATCGGTCGCATCGCTGAATCCGGTGCCGTCGAAGGTGCGCGTACCGGTCAGTACGGTCGAGGCGTCGGTCGCTGCCAGCGTGACGGAAACGAGCTTCTCCTTCACGTCCTGCGACCAGGGGTTGAACCAGACGTAAGCGGTGGCGTGCGAGAGGGTGAATCGTCCTTCGGAGTCGGTCGTGGCATAGCCGAAATCGCCGTTCGGTCCGAGTTGCAGTTTGCCCGGCTCCGCCTGGCGTTGTTCGGTCGGAACGACGGCTTCGGCGTCGGTGCCGGTCATGTTGTAATAAATCCGGTAGGGTGCAGCCCCCGGGAGGTTCGTGAATCCGAAGTCGGCGACATTGCCGTCCGTTCCCGCTTCGGCGCTCTGTACGCCGCCTGCCCAGATTCGGTCGCCGGTGCTCCATTGAAATTGAATTTCGGTCCCGTCGCCAGGCACGAATTGGGTGCGGCTCGCGGTGCCGGAAATACCCGTGAGGGTTACCTCCCGTCCGGGTTGGGGACCGACTTCGGGAAGTTCCTCGATGTCCGAGGTGCAGGCCGCCAGGCCGAGTCCTGCGAGGATGTATAGTAATTTTTTCATGGCGATTCGATTAAATGCGGATGAAAATGCCTGCAATCCGGGGAGGATTGCCGACATTTTCACCGCGCGATCATTCTATTTTAGTGTTAGCCTTCCACATCGTATTTGAAGGCGAATCCATAAGTTGAGGAGGTCAATTTAACCCACGAAGAGTCGGCGTAGGCTCCCGTACCGCCGACCGGATCGGCCGATTTCGGAAGGTGGATGATCCGGTTCTCAGCAGGGACGTCTTTGCCTGCAACGGGACTCCAACCGCCGCCGAAGGGACCGGTACCGTAGTCGTCCTTCAGGGTCGGCGGGGTAGTTGCCCGACAGATGATGTCACCCAGCAAGGGGCAGCCTTTCGAGTAGCCGACGAAACAGTATGCTTCGAGTGTTTTCATATTCTTGCCTAACGAAATCTTAGCCAGTTTTGGACAATCTCCGAAGGCATTCTGCCCGAGTGTTTCCGTGGCATCCGGGAGGATGATCTCGGTCAGCTCTCCGCAATTTTGGAATGCGGAATTCTCGATCGTTTTTACACCCTGACCGAAGTTGATCGTTGTCAGCGAGCAGCCGTTGAATGCGCTTGCTCCGATCTTCGTGACGGAATTGGGCAGGGTTACGTCGGTCAGTTTGGTGTTCTGGAACATGTAGTTGCCGATTTCGGTCACACCCTCCTCGACAGTCACGCTGACGAGCGATGCGCAGGAGTCGAAAGCGTTCGATCCATAGCTGATGCCTTTCAGTAGCGTTACCGAGGTCATGCCCGTTTTTTGGAAAGCGGCCGAAGCGGTTTTCGTTACGTTCTGCGGGAATACGATGCCTGCGAGGTTCGCATTCGATTTGAACGAGTTAGGAAAGGTTTCCGATTCGTAAACGACTTCCGAGAAATCCACCGTAGCCGGAGCTGCGAGTGCTTTCACTGCATCCGCTACGGTCTTCATCTGTTCTGCCGTCATCACCGTATTGTCACCGGCCGTTTTGACGTACAGCGTAGTGAAGGTTTGCGGAATTTCCGATTTCCAGGGATCTTCGCCGGAAGCGCGGTAGTAAACGCCTTCGCTCAGGTAGTCGGGACCGAGCGCCTCCATCGTATAGCCGCTGGCGGCTGTGGTCCAGGAGGAGTAGGCTTCGACCGATGCTACGTGGAACGTTTTGCTGCCTTGTATCGAAGTACCCGCGCCGGAGAAACTGTCGGCCTGTACCGCAGGGGCCGTCGTCGGTTCCGCATAGACGTCTGCGAGCAGTGCGGCGTTTTCGAAGGCCTTGCTGCCGATCGAAGTCAGCGTGTTGCCCGAGATGGTCAATTTGGTCAGCTTCGACCAGTCGGAGAAAGAACCCGCACCGATCGTCACGATCGTTTTCGGAATGGTCAGGTTTTCGATCGCGTCGTTCGTTGCGAAGGCATTGTCGCTGATGGCGGTGAGGCCTGCACCGAATTGGAGCGTAGCGATATTGGGGTTGTTGTTGAAGGCTCCGTCACCCAGCGTGGTAACGTTGTCGGGCAGGGCGAGTGCTGTCAAGCCGCAGTCGGCGAAAGCACGATCGCCGAGGGTTGTCACGCCGGAACCCAATGTCAGGGTCGCCAGCTTGGAACAGCCTTCGAAAGCGCTCGCGCCGATTGTCTGAACCGAAGCGGGAATGGTGACGGTCGTAATAGCCGTACAGCCGGCGAACATTTCGGCCGGGATGGTCGTTGCCGAACCGAGGGTAATGGCCGTGAGTTCGGTACAGTCGCGGAAGCTCTTTTCTCCGAGTGTCGTGGCGTAGATTTTCGCCGAGGTGAGACCCGTGCCGGCGAACGCCTCGGTTCCGATGTTTTCGATCGCAGATAGGCTTGTTTCGACGAGTGCGCTACACCCTTTGAACGCTTTGTCGCCGACGGTTTTAACACTCGACGGCAGGGTAAGGGATGCCAGCGCTGTACATCCTTCGAACGTGCTTTCGCCGATGATTTCGACACCGGTCGGAACGGTCGCCTTGGTCAGGGCCGTACAGCCTTTGAAGGCTCCGGCTGCGATCGATGCCGTATTCTCGAAGAATTTGATCGTGCCCAGTTTGGCGTTGCCGGCCAATCCTGTCGGGAACTCCGTGGCTTCGAATTTCGCCATGTTCAGATCGAGTGTTACGGGAGCGGACTGTGCCGAGATTTTGGTGATGACGGTATTGAACTGGCTGGCGGTAAGGGCTGCATCGTCGCCTACGGTGCGCACATACAGTGCGGTGAATGTCGCGGGCAGGGTCGGAACCCAGTCGGCCTCGCGCGAAGCACGATAGTAGATGCCGTCCGTCAGTTGCTGGTCGTTGATGTCCTGCAGCGCATATCCCTGCGAGGTTACGTCCGTCCAGGCCGTTTCATAGGCATCGTAGGATGCAGCCGGAACATAGAGGATTTTTGCACCTTCCACTTTGCTGCCGGCGCTGCCGAAAGCGGAGTTTCCCAGCGAGGGTACATTTTTGGCCCGGCAGGTGATTGTCTGCAGGTTGTCTGCCATAATGAATGTGTTGCGTCCGATCGAGGTCACCTTTTCGCCCAGATCGATCGAGGTGACGTTGGCACAGTTCCAGAAGGCGTAATTGGCGATCGCGGGGATATCGATAATAATGCGGGTGAAGGCGCTGCAACCGCCGAACGAGCGCTCGTCGAGCGATTTCAGCGTTTCGGGGAAGGTTACGTCCTGCAAGTTGCCGCAGTTGTAGAAAGCGTCGTTGCCGACAGTCTCCAGCTTGGAGGGCATATTGATTGTCGTGAGGGCCGAACATGCGTTGCACAGGTTGGCCGGAATTGCAGTCAGTGCATCGGGAAACTGTATGCGTTCCAGTGATTTGCAGTTCTTGAATACTGCCGCTTCAACCGAGGTCACGCTTTCCGGAATCGTGATCTCTTTGAGTCCGGTCGCTTCGAAAGCTTCAGTTCCGATGCTCTTCAGTGTCGAGGGCAGGGTTACATCGGTCAGAGCTGTGCAACTGTCGAATATGAATCGCGGAATTGCCTCCACACCTTCGGGAATTACGACCGATGTCAGCAATTTGCAGCCGTAGAACGCATAGATGTCCAATGTGCGCACCGAGGAAGGAAGCTCAATGGATTCCAATTGGGAACATTGCCGGAAACAGTTCGCTCCGATGGCTGTCAGTCCCTCCGGAAGAGTTACCCGTTTCAGGTTCGTACAGTTGTAGAAGGCTCCGGAATAGGCTTCGGACGCAAAAGTCTGGATATTACGGGGCAGTGCGATCTCCTGGAGATTGGTCTTGCGGGCGAAGTCCATCAGAAATTCGTTCGTGGCGAAGGTAGCTTCACCCAGGTCGATGACCGCACCGTTTGCAAGGTTGCCTGCAATCGAGGTGAGTTCTTCGGCCGAGAGGGTCGATTCGCCCAGGGTAACGACTTTCAGGTAGCCGATCGGCTCGGTCGGCAGCTCTTCCGCAACACCGGCTTCGGTCATGAAGAATGCGCCGGAGCTTTTGCAGTCGGACTTGGCGATCTGTGTCGAGAGGCGCAGCGTGTGGCCTGGGGTAAGCGTTTTGCCTGATTTGGTTTGCAGATAAACCGAACCGTCGGCGAATTTATAGACGATCGAAACCGTTGCCGTCGAAAGATCGGCGGGGTAGAGCACCATGGCGGCGAACACGTCGGTATCGCTGCTCTGCGAAGGCAGGGCGACACCCTCTTCGCCGAACGACAGGGTGACGGACGAAGAGCCTTTGCAGTCGCCCAGCTTTCCGTCGGCGAAAGCGGCTTCGCCAGCGATGGTCTGACCGCCCGATACGCTCAAGGTGATCGAGAGCAGATTCGAGGTGACGTCGCTCGAATAGGTGTCGAACCAAACGTAGGAGGTCGCATGCTCGAGCGTAAAGGTTCCGTTTTGCGCCGTCGCATAACCGAAGTCACCGTTTTGGCCCAGGTTCAACTCTCCGGCTGCCTGCTGTGTCTGCTCGGCCGGAATCAGGGCTGTTGCGGCTGCCGGGCCGGTTAGGTTGTAAAATACGTCGTACGTGTCGGCCGTTTCGAGGGATTCGAAAACGAATGTCGCCTGGCTGCCGCCTTCGGCGATGGCTTCGCTTCGGGTATTGCGTGCCCAGATGTAGTCGCCGGCGCTCCAGAGGAACGGAACGGCTCCGTCTTCGGCTCCGCCGAAACCGGTGCGGGTGCCCCGGCCGGAGAATCCGGTCAGTACGACCTGCGTATTTCCGTCAGGAGCAGGGGCGATAGGTTCTACGTCCGCATCTTTCGTGCATCCTGCGAATGCGAGCAGGAATGCGCACAATATGTATAAGTAGTTTTTCATCGGTAATCTCCTTTTTATCCGTTAGTTCCACTCTTCCCATTCGCTCGATCCGGCGCCTGCGCCGCCGAGGATTTCATCGGTGGCGAGTACCTGAACCTTGGCTATGACCGTTGCGGTAGCGCCTACGGCTACGACGGATACTTCACCCGAGGTTTCGGCATATACGTTCTCCTTGGCAGGGGCTGTGATGGTCAGCACATCGTCTTCGAGCCAGGCGCGCCAGCCGTCGGGTTTGGCGATGGCGAGGTTTTCAACGCCTTTTTGGGTAACGGCGAGGTTCTGCGAAGCGCCGAATTTCAGCGTCAGCGATGTGCGCTCGATGACGAAATTCACCTCCTTGGCTTTGGGCAGAACGATCTGATCGCCGTTGGTGAGCGTGAAGGTTACGCTTTCATCGTCCTGTACGACGCTTTTGAAGAAAGAGTCGCCGTCTTCTCCCTTATCGCCGTTCGCACCGTCCTTACCGACCGCTTTGATCGGCTGTCCGTCTTCGCCTTTGATGGTTTCGCCGTCGATCTCCCAATAGCCGTCCTTGTTGATGGTCGGGGTTTTACCGTTTTGGCCCGCAACCGGAATCTTGTTCTGGTTATCGTCGAGCAACCACTGGTCATCGCCGCCCAGCGTCCAGTAGTAGATGCCTTCGAATTGCGCGATGCCGATGGCCGGCGCCGCTGCGCCGTCTTTGCCGTTGTGCAACGTGATGGTCTTGCCGTCGTTGAAAGTGATCGTGCAGCTTCCGTCCGCCGCTTCGGTGTAGTTGGTGATGAATTTGTTTTCGTTCAGGGCGTCGATGATCGTCTTGAGCGAATTGACCTGTTCCTTCATCGAAGCGATCTCCTGTTTTAGGTTTTCGATCTCCTGGCGGATTTCGGTGTCGTCGTACTTGTCGTCCGAACAGCCCCAGGTCATTGCTGCGCAGCAGGCAGCGAGAACTAACAGCGTAAAGAATTTTTTCATAATTTAAGAATTTGATTTATTGGTTGAATTTTGTTTTCCATGTTCCGCAGAATAGGCAGGCTGTATCGGAACCCGTCGGTTCGGAGGAGGGGCATTGTGCTGCGCCGAAACGACGAAGGCGTCCGCCGGAGGAAACGAATGTCCGTTCCGGAGAACGCCTGAAGCGCAGCCCGGCGAAGGCCGGGTAGAGTGAGCGCATGTCACGCCCGTTGAAATGTCAGCCGTAAAATAGCCGTAAGTCATCGATACTCCTGTCGTTTAGTCCTGTTCGGAACTTACACGCGAGGGTACAGAAGAAATACATGGAAAAATAGCGCGCCGAAGACTATCTTGCACGATTTCGACCCGAAACCCGCGGGTGTAAATCCTGATTGTCAAGGCAGGTCTTCTGACTCGTTTCCTCCGCAACGCCTTCCCAGCGATATAGCCAGTGGCAAAGAGTGCGCGAAGTTGCCCGGTCGGGGGCTGAAACTCACAGCAGCAGGTACTGTCGCCGATTTTCACGGCATTCCCTATTAATCGGCTTGGAAAAGTGATTCCAAGTCCGAACCTTGCGGGTGCAAAGGTATTGCTTTCCCGGGATTATTCGCAAACGAAATCGGAAATAAATTTCAATGAATTTTGTAATTCATTGAAAAACATGGTTTTGTTAAACGACTATTTGCGGAAGATGAAATAGACGGCCAGAATCAGGCAGACGAAACCCGCCAGGTGGTTCCACCGCAGGGTGTCCGATTTCATGAAGACGACGGCGAAGACCGTGAAGACCAGCAGGGAGATGACTTCTTGGATCACTTTGAGCTCCCAGATCGAGAAGGGGCCTCCCAGTTGGGAGCTGCCGATGCGGTTGGCCGGGACTTGGAAACAGTATTCGAACAGGGCGATCCCCCAGCTGAGCAGGATGATGGACAGCATCCCGAAGCGCTCTATTTTGGATTTGAAAGCGATATGCCCGTACCAAGCCAATGTCATAAAGGTATTGGAAAGGATCAGCAGGGCGATGGTAGCGAGGGCACGGCTCATAATAGCAGAGCATTGAGATCGGTTATCGAGGCGAAATCGTCGATGACGACATCGGCTTCCGTTTGGGTTGCGAGCGTATGACGGGGTAGAGTCGTTGCCAGGGCCACGATGCGGCCTGCTCCGGCCCGGCGGGCAGCAGTGATGCCGACCCGGGCATCCTCGAATACAAGGCATTCGGCCGAAGGCAGGTGCAGTCCTTCGGCTGCCAGCAGGTATATTTCCGGGTCGGGCTTGCAGCGGGTCACCCGGTCGCCGCTGACGATGCAGGAGAAGTAGTCGGTGATACCGCAGTTGCTGAGGACGAAATCGACGTTCTCGCGGCAGCCTGAAGAACCGACGGCGCAGCGGATTCCGCGACGGCGCAGCTCTTCGAGCAGTTCCACGAGCCCCCGTACGGGGCGGATTTCCGGAGCATAGACTTCGCGGTAGATGGCTTCTTTCTCCTCGCCGAGCGCTTTCATTCCCTTTTCGCGGATGATTTCTTCGGGCAGGATCAGGCGCATGATGTCGTCGTTACCCATGCCGAAAGCGGTCTGGAGCTTGTGCTGCCAATCTTCGACGCCGTAACGCTCGCAGAATATCTCGAATGCCTTGACGTGTGCCTGGGTATTGTTTACCAGTACGCCGTCCATATCGAACAGGACTCCCCGTATCATTTTGTTGTTTTTTGAGTCGCAAAAGTAATCATATTTCCGGGAGTTGCCGCCGAAACGACCGGGAAATTGCAGCGTAGCACTTCGAGGCGGGGCCGTAGTCTAAAATGGCGATTGTAGTTTTTTAGTACCCTTTCCGACGATCGCGGCATCGAACTCGAGGTCCGTTTATTGCGGCCTGTGGCCGCATCCGTAATTCCGATCCTCTCCTGAATCCCCTCTTCGGAGAGGATTTGGACGCTGCGTACCTGAAGAGGTACCTAATATATATTCACGCTTAAAATTTGAGGTTAAGACTGAAATTGACCGTGAAGGTCGGGATCGACAGTCCGGGGACGGCGCGGTGATGCGTCAGACGCCAGATGCAATCCACGCGCAGCAAACGGAAGATGTTTTCGATGCCGAAGCCGGTTTCGAGGTAAGGATGTTCGACCGATGACATTCCTGCCGGAAAGAGCATAACGGCTTTCGTATTCGGAAGACTGCCGTCGTTGCGGGCCGAGAGAGTGCCGTAAACTCCTTTGAAAACAAAGACTTCGCGCCAGTTGAGTTTTTTGAGGAGCGGTACGCGGCCCAACAGGAACCCGTTGAAGTGGTGTTCGTAGAAGAACGAAATCCAGGCGTCCGACGAGAATTCGTAGAAATTCATGCACGAGAAGGCGTAGCGGTCGTAAAAATAGGTGCCGTTTCCTTCGTGCAGCTTCAGCAGCAGGTAGGGAACCTTGCCGAAGATCTTGCCGCCTTCGAGCATGAGTTGCGAGTAACCGATCGGAGGCAGATTGAGCCGGTATTGCATCCGCCCTTCGAGCCGCAGGTAGTCGTAGCTGGCGGGTAAGATTCCTTTTTTTGCCCCCGTGAAGTCGAAGGAGAAAATCGGGTATTTCGAACCCATGTGTCGGACCTCGAACGGCATGCGGACGATCGTTTCGTCTTTGGACAGCCGCAGCCCGATCCGTATCGAAGCGTCGTTGATGCCATGCAGCGAACGCCCGTTGGGTAGGATCATCGGTACGTAGCGGTTCGAGGAGATGTGACGGCCCCGCAGCTCGAACGAACTGCTGATCCCGTGCAGCCACTCGTGTTCGTAGAGGGCGATCCCTTCCTCGATAGTCGAAAGCCGCGAGGTGCCGCCTCGGGAGAAGATCGAGCTTAGGATGTTGTTTTCCGAGAGGGCGCTGACGCCCGAGCTGAGCTGTATCGCGTCGTTGCGGTAGGTGACCGTCAGTTTGCGCAGCAACTGTCTGCGGAACATCACCTCTATTTCCGATGCACCCTTGAAGTCCTCGTCCCGGGTGCCGTAGGCCAGGTAGGTCGAGAGCCTTACGCGCCGACTGAACTCTTTGGTCGTACGTACGCCTATCTGGAAGCGGGTGCCCTCCAGTCGGTTGAAGCTGATTACTTTGGAGTAGGGACCTATGCCGACGTATTTGGTATTGTAATAGCCGCCGATGATGGTGTTGAGAACCGTGTAAATGTTTTTGTAGAGGGGAACCTGCTGGATCGAATCGACCATTCGGTAGATGGTCTTCTCCTTTTGAGAGAGGGCGTAGGGACGCAGTGAGTCCCATTCGACCCGCTTGCCCGAAATGGCATCGTCCGAGAGGATCACGTTGGCCGACGTACCCAGAACCTGTTTGGGGATCGGCGTGTCGAACTTTACGTCGGAATAGGTTACCTCGCGGCTGCCCAGGAAAGCGATCATCTTCGAGGAGTCGGATTTGGTCAGCGTAAAATCGGCGGTCATCTTCTCCCGCTGCGGAAACCACAGCGAGTCGGCCGTCAATCGGTTGTCGGCTTCGATCGCCAGGTGGCGAATCCAGTTTACATTGACTCCTTTGGCCATTTTTACGCGGGCCGAACGCAGCGCATAGCTTGCCGAGTCGATATTGACCTCGCCGTCGAGTACCGGGGTGGCGACACTTTTGGGGTGAAACCGGATTTTGTAGGTCTTGCGCCCTTCCACGTTCGTACTGTCCACCAGAAAGTATTTGTAGAATGAGCGTCCCGAGTTGGAGAGGGGGCTGGCGAACTTCACGCCGAACAGGTCGATGAAGTTTTCGTAAAGATTCACGTCGGCGTGCAGGTGTCCGGTGAATTGTGCGAGCATGCTGTTGTCTTCGATACCGGATATCTGGCTGGCGCGGATCACCTCACGGGCGACGGTCGGCGTGCGGCTGTGGTAGTAATCCGCTGCCGTTTCGGAGATCATTACGGGCAGGTAGGGTTGTCCCGTGACGGACGAGGTGTCTAGGTGCTCGAAGATGAAACCGAAATTCTGTTGGAGTTTTTTGCTCCGGAATTCCCGGATATTGGCCAGTCCGAGTTCCATTTTCGTATAGGTGCGGCAGATGTAGCGGTCGTATTCTTCGGGATCGTTGTATTTTTTGTTGCGTACGATGCCCGCGAGAATCGGGTGTGCCGGATTGTCCCCCGGTGTGACCACGACATTTCCGATTTCGAGGTGCGTGGGATTGAGCCGGAAATCCACCCGGTTGTCGCTTCCGGCCGGGATCGGACGAATCTGGGGCTCGTAGCTGACCATTTCTGCCCGGATGTAGCTCGACGTGTCGCGGCTTTCGAGCGAGTAGAACCCTTCGTCGTCGGTGGTGATGCCGGTGGTCGTACCCGGGAACAGGACGACGGCGTAGGGAATCGGCTCGCCCGTCTGTGCGTCCGTGACCGTACCGCGCACCCGGGTGTTCTGGGCGGCGCAGGGGGCGTACAGAAATAGTCCCGCAAGAGCGAGGAGTATGCCGCAGAGTCGTTTCATCGAAGCCTTTCCGGAATGTCGTTTCGGATTTTCCTAAAATATAAATATACCCAAAAATACAAAGATTTTACCGGACTGTCAAAAATTATTATTTTTGCCGATCCGGATGGAACTACTTTCTGCGGAATGAAACATGGGAACGTCAAAATAGAAAAGACCAATGCGGCCCGTCTGCTCGACCGAGCCAAAATCGCCTACGAATTGATCCCGTATCGGGTGGATGAGGAGCATCTGGCCGCGACTCACGTGGCCGAACAGCTCGGCGAAGATGTTGCTGCGGTTTTCAAGACGCTCGTGCTTCGTGGTGACCGGACGGGCCATTTCGTCTGTGTCGTCCCTGGAGATCACGAGGTCGATCTGAAAGCTGCCGCCCGCATTTCGGGCAACAAGAAAGCCGATCTGATTCCCGTCCGGGAGTTGCTTCCGACGACCGGATACATCCGGGGCGGCTGTTCCCCGATCGGGATGAAAAAACCGTTCCCGACCTTTTTCCATATTTCCGTTTTGCAACACTCCGTCATTTATATCAGTGCGGGAGTTCGGGGATTGCAGATCCGGATCGCTCCGCAGGATCTGCTTCGCTTCGTCGGGGGCGAAACGGCCGAAATCAGCCGTCCGTCGTCTGTGGCGGCGGAATAAGATCCGTAATTCTTTTTTGCTATTCGATCCCTTTCTGCAGGTCGGCGGAATTGTCGTGTTGTCGAAGCGACCGCCGGACCGGTATTTCGGAAACGATTCGTTATTTCTCTTTGGGTGCCGGTCTGGTTTCGCCCTTGAGTGCCGGAAGGGAGATGCCGTACCGTACCGCCAGAATCCGAATGAGGATCACCGAGCAGGCGGCGATGAACTGCGTGGGGGCCGCCGGCAGGTCGAGATACATACAGAGATAGTAGATCAGTCCGCCGCAGATGCAGGCGATGGCGTAGATGTCTTTGCGGAAAATAAGGGGTACTTCGTTCAGCAGCACGTCGCGCAGCATACCGCCCGCCGCACCGGTCAGCGTACCCATGATGATACCCACCCACATCGGATAGCCGACGGCTATGCTTTTCTGAATGCCGACGACGGTGAAAAGTCCCAGTCCGACGGCATCGAAAATGAAGAAGGTGTTGTTGAGCCGGATCACGTATTTGCGCAGCCCGACTACGAACAGGAAGGCGAATCCCGATACGACCAGGTAGGAAACGTTCTGCATCCAGAAAGGGGGCAGGCCCAGCAGCAGGTCGCGCAGCGTACCGCCGCCGACGGCCGTGACGAATCCGACCACATAGGCTCCGAACCAGTCGAAATGTTTGGCCGAAGCGAGCCGGATGCCGCTGATGGCGAATGCGAAGGTACCGACATAGTCGAGAAGGGTGATGAAATTCATGATGTTTCGATTTTTCGGCCGCAAAGGTAGTAATTATCTCGCCGGATTATCGATAACGACGAAATAAATTCGATAGCTGCGATCGGGCTGCCGATTTCTGTTTTCTGTTTTCTGTTACCGGCCGTATGATACGGGGCGGAGGCGTTTCCTGCGGGTCTTTGCGGAATTTTCCGGCAAGGAGTGTTCGGGTTTCGTTTTTTTTCGTACTTTTATGCGGCGTAAATTCGGCTCGGAACGATGGTTTTACTTCTTCATTCCGGTTCATTGGTTTGCTTTTTCATGTTACTTAAATATTTCCCACTATGAAATTTTTTATCGATACAGCTAACCTGGCCCAGATCCGGGAAGCTAACGAAATGGGTGTGCTCGACGGGGTGACGACCAATCCTTCGCTGATGGCCAAGGAGAACATTCGCGGTGAGGAGGCCTGCCGTCGCCATTACCTCGAAATCTGCTCCATCGTCGATGGCGATGTGAGCGCCGAGGTGATCGCCACCGATTTCGACGGTATGGTCCGCGAAGGGGAAGCGTTGGCGGCCTTGCACAAGAATATCGTGGTCAAACTCCCGTGTACGGCCGACGGTATTCGTGCCGTGAAGTATTTCGCGGGCAAGAATATCCGCACCAACTGCACGCTGGTCTTTTCCGTCGGTCAGGCTCTGCTGGCAGCCAAGGCCGGTGCGACGTATGTGTCGCCGTTCGTAGGCCGTCTGGACGATATTTGCGAGAACGGGGTGGCTCTCGTCGCCGAGATCGTGCGTATGTATCGTTACTACGGTTATGATACGCAGGTGCTGGCGGCTTCGATTCGGCATACGCAGCACATCGTCCAGTGTGTCGAGGCGGGGGCCGACGTGGCGACCTGCCCGCTTGCGGCGATCAAGGGTTTGCTGAAACACCCGCTGACCGACATCGGTTTGGCGCAGTTCCTGGCAGACCACGCCAAGGTGAATTCGTAGGGAGGCGGCGTTTCCCGTAATGGAAAAGCGATGCCGATGATCGAAAAATCATCGGCATCGTCGTTTCGTATTCGGGCCGGAATCCGATCAGATTTCCAGCCCCATGATATAGTCGTTCATGTAGAATCCGCCTCCGATTTCGAAATCGCCTTCGCGCAATTTGCGCATACCCATCCGTTCGTAGAATTTTACGGCTTTGTTATGGCGATTTACGTGGAGCTCCATCCGGCAGGGAGCCGGGTGGAGCTGTTTGATGTGTTCGATAGCCTTGCGGAAGAGGAAGCTCCCCGCGTGCACACCCTGGAATCGGGGCAGGATGTAGATTTTTTGCAGGATGTAGAGGTCGTCTGCTTCGGGCTGGACAGAGAGATAGCCGCAGGGAGTGCCGTCCTTGTAGGCGATGTAATATACGTGCCCTTCGGCCATCTGCCGCCGGAGGTTTTCGGGGGAGTACATCCACTCCATCATGTAGTCCAACTGTTCGGGCGAAAGGATGGTTTTATAGGTGTCGGGAAATGCGACGCAGGCCATTTCGCGTATCAGTCCGCAATCTTCGACGGAGGCTTTTCTGGCAGTAAACATAAGGTGTTCGATTCGGTTTCGCTCTTGCAAATATATTGAAAGCCAGGAGAAACCGGGAACTTGTTCCCGGTTTTCTGAGGTGCATTCTATCTAGAATATGTTCAAAGATGGTGATTCTGGTAGTCGGAGAGTTCTGTTTTTGTCGCGATAATTTGTCGGGCTGTATGAGACGGATGCCTGGGCAATAACAAATTAGGCCAATATTGTAGCCACAAAATTTCTATAGTCCCTCCTCGACGGTTTTCCGTACAGGTTCCTGGTACTGTTTACCTTTTCCGAAACGGAAGTTGATTTTCAACATTACTCTGTTCCAGGCATTTTTTACATAAGAAGTCCCTTGTGTTCTGACGATACTGTTCTCGATGGAATGGTAATGGCTTTCCGGATTGGTGAGGAAATTGTCGCAGGAGAGTTGAAATGCCCAGTCTTTGTATTTATATCTCACACCTATCGCAGAGGATAATTCACTGTCGTATATCATCGGAATAGACAATCCTTTACAAGGTATCGCACCCTGATAATATGCGGAAAAGTTTTTGTAGTTGAAAGTCAGCTCATAGTACATCGGAGCCTGAAAATGAGTCACCCTCCCCAATACTTTCGAATCGACTTTTGTATAACTGAATCCTCCGCCTAATTTCAATGCCAGCAAGTCGTTTTTGAATGGGCTGAGTCTCAAATCATAATGTACGGAGTGCACATCTGCCCAGTTGTCATTAATCGGTGAGTATGCGATATACGGCTGTTCATACTGATAATAGTAGTCGATTGGATTCTTGTAATATAAGTAGCTGTATGAAACATTTATATTGAGCCATTTGTTATGATATACGACATTGAAAGTCGTCTGGTTCGCACGGCCGCCGACCAGCTCGGGATTCCCGTGTACGATAATATTTTGATTATAAAACGAAGTGGCTTCGCTGAGTTGTCCCAGTCCTGGCTGCATATTGGCTTGGACGAATCCGGCTTTCAGCATAAAAGAGGGTGAAATACGATAACCGATATCTACCCGAGGCGCAAAGACCCATTGCCAAATATCGTTGTCGTTTGTTTTTGTTCGTGTCCCTGTTACTCCCAAAGAAAAACGATAAGTAAACCGAGGCCCGATCTTTCCGGTGATCTCTCCGGCAAAATAATTTTTCAGAATGCTGTTAGTTTCCCGGGAATAGCCCGACGTGTTGTCTATTCGATATTTGCTAATATCATAGTAAAAATAATCTCCGAATGAAAGCGTCAGCTTGTCGAAAGTCTTGGTATAGAGAGCTTGGCCGTTCATCTGATAGCCGTCTCCGTCCATATTAAGAAAATCTTCAAATACAGGCGTATCGTCCGATAATGCGTATTGGTTCTTATAGGTATCGGAAACAGAATTTATGTAATCGCCTCGAAGTGTTATCATTAGTTCATGCCGGTTGCGGAATTGCCTCCAGAAGTACAGGTCGAGCGTCGGATTGAATGAGTGGGACTCGCTTTCCTTCACTCCGTAACGGTCCGAACCTATGCCATCCTGAATAAAGGCAAGCCGGGAATCGGTCTGTTGAGAATGCTTATCATAACTTGGGAAAAAGCGGGCTTGAAATACATATTTTCCGGGGAGTTGATTCGTGTATTTGAGACTAAATTGAGGACTTAAGAAGTTGTTTTCACTCTGCCGTTCTTCCTCCTGCCGGAAATCCACCCCGTCGAGCGTATATTCCATTTCATCCGAGGCATATTGATCATCCCATGATCCGTAGCCTATGTTTGCAGTAAATGCCAACTGATGCCGTCCCCGGTTGTATTGCAGGAAAAAACTATCGTTCAACCAGGGCGAAGTCAGATGTTGGTTCAGCTCCACACTTCCGTATATTCCGTCTTCCCGAATTTTCGTGATAATGTTGATGACTTTATTGCCGTTGCTGAGGCCGAATTTGATGGGCGGCAGATCGTAGTATTCGATCTTTCGGACATCTTCGGGCCGCAGAGTCGTCAATTCCTGTTCCGAAGAGGCGATACCGTTTACCAAGACCGTCACACTGCCATCGGACGCGGTGATTTGATTGGTCTGGCGGTTGATTCTGATCTGCGGAATCTTGTTGGTCAGATCGAGACTCGTGACCGCCGCCTTCCGGTCTTCATTGGTGATGGTATATACCGTCCGGTCGAAATAGCTGGCTGTGTTGTTGGCCGTGACGACCACCGCATCGATCTCTGCGACATCTTCGGACAGGACGTAATCCCGGACGACCTCCGTCATGCCTATCGAAGGTTTGCGAAGAAGCACCGTATCGTAAAGAGTCTTGTACCCGATTGTCCGAACCGATAGCAGGTAGCGGCCCGCACGGTGTTTTCCGAACCGGTAATTGCCGGCCATATCGGTTATCACGCCTTCCGTGTAGCGGGTCGTATCCGGCAGTTGCTGGAGAATGACCGGGGCGAAGGCGACCGGTTCGTTTTTCTCGGTGGTAATTTTACCTTTCAGGACGATTTGCGCCTGGAGCGGTGTCGCCAGGCTCGTTATGATGATCAGAAGAAGAACGGGGATAAGTCGGGGGTGTCTCATAGTTGCGGAGTTTGAAAAGAATATAAAATAGAGTAGTGAAGACGGGGCGGGAAGGGAGCGGATTATAGTTCGCAACCGGGGGAAGGCGTCAGTTGTTCCTTAATGGAGGGGGCATTGAAATTCACTCCGACAGTTACGAAATTCAATACCCCGTCGTAATACGGCTCTTCCAGGTTGTCCAGTCTGTAATATTCGATACGCTCGATGTTGTCTGCGGTCAGATTTGTCAAAATAGCTGCATATCCAGCCTCATCCGGAATAATACCGCTGAACATAAGACATACCGTGGCGCCGTTTTCATCGGTCAAATAACCATCTTCGTAGGTTATGCCCGGAATATGGCTGTAAAGATCCTCGATCGTCCGGGCATCGGGGGCAATCTGTTTGGGACGATACGTTTCCACGGGTCGGAAAGCTACGGTATCGGCAGAGCGCTCGACAGGAATGTAGTAATCGATGTTGCCTATTCTGCCGGGAACGTATTTGATCTCGATCTCCTTGCTTCTCGTTCGGATACCCGGACCCGATATTTTAAGCTGATAGGTCTGATCGGTTGCGACGTTTCCGAAATCATACCAACCGTTCATTGCCGTAATAGTCCCGTATTCGGGTTCTCCGGTCGCCGGATCGCATAACCATACCGATGCGAAAGGAACGGGGGTAGGTGTTTCCGATACATACACAAAACCTGTGATCTCCTGCTCTTGTCCTGCCGCAGAACTTATGAAGCCTGCCAAAGCGAAAAATAATAAAACGAATCTTTTCATAGCCGTTGAATGTTTCTTAATTAAAAATAAGCATTTTATCGGGAATCAGACAAATAATTTTCGGATAAAATAGTTGCGAAATCGAAGAATGGTAATTTTATTTGTGTGATATTGAACTTTTTCTATATCTTATTTGAATATATATTTACGATGGACGGAGTTGCGGAGCAATAAAAATATCGAGGTATGACGCGAAATTGCATTTTGACCGTTGTTTTGAACAAAATGCAGACTTTGTAAAAATGAATTAAAATCGGAGAAAGAAAAATGCCTGATTTTTTTCGGCTGCAGATTTCGATAGGATAGGGTAAAGACAAAGGCAGCCGATAATCGATCGATTATCGGCTATTTTTTTGTTATCCTGCTGGACCTAAAAGTGATCCAGTCGGAATCACTCAATGAGCCGTCGGAGTCTTCCTGAAAATGCCGCTTATATGATATTACAAGCTATATTTTCGGATCGTGGTTTATTTCAGTCTGTTTCAATTTGTAACTTATCTTGAGCGTACTTCATAACGTGGTTATGTAATTTTTCGTTTCTTGTGGTAGGATTTGATTCTATTATTTCCGGTTATAATCTTGAAATACATTACGGAATGTTTTGCCGCGATATTTTTAAACAATCTTGATATTGCTGCTTGGAATATAAACAGGATGGTTGTATAAAGTCCCAAGTGGATTTTTCAAGAAGGTTACCGATCGACTCGTTTTTATGGTTTGATATATTAATAAACATTATTGTTGCATAGTATGTGTCATAAGACAACTTCTAGCTATGAAAAGAGATAAATTGTCGAATTGTGTTTGCAATATTTATAATTATTATTAAATTTGATCAGGAATTGTTTGGTATTTACATCTTTATAATTTTTCAAACTTATAAGCAATACAGAATGGTCATATATCTTACTTAAAATTATCTTTCTAATATTTATTGCTTATGAAAAACATTAAACTTTTTGTAACATTCGTTGCTTCTTTATTTTTTCTTTTCTCTTGCGAGAAAGAAAAAGTTGAAACTTGTGGATTTGACACGATCAGACTCACAGAGTCTTTCTTGACAGAATATGCAAAGGGAGACGGAGTGGACAACTATATGATAGCTCTTGCAAGTGGTCCGACAGTCTTCGATCCAACAAATCAGCAATGGCATACTGAAAATGACGGATGGGTAATGCTTATTAGTCTGTTCGCAGAACCTGTTGCCAATCTTGGGGCGCCGGAAATTCCTGAAGGAAAATATACGCTTGGAAGTGCTCCGGGTGCGGGTGTTTGGAGTTCTGAAGAAGATGTCAATCAACTATACTATACCGGAAAAGACGGTGTTAGCACCTTGGTACCGGTAAGCGGAGAGCTTACTTTTGCCAAAACGGCAGATGGATACATAATGACTGGAAAGTTTTTGGCTGCTGACCAGAAAGAATATTGCGTAACCTATACCGGAACTCTTAAATTCCAGCCGCAAGGAGAAACTTCGGTTATTGATCAGCCTGTGAATACAAAATTCATAGGTGGACAGGCAATATATAAAGGTCCGGATCCATCCTTCGGCGATTTGGGCTGGGTACAACTTGAACTTTATGATGCAGAGCCGGATCCGGAGATGGGGACGATTTTGGGTAATTTCTTAAAAATCAAGATGTTTATTCCTATTCAGACAGAAAAATTCACGTCCATGCCATCTGGCACTTGGAAATTGAATGCTTCTGCTGATGAAAATACGGCAGAACCTGGATATGATAGCGGAGAAGACCTTCCTACCGGATCATACGTAGTCCAGACAAGTTCGGACGGTTCGACAATGAAACTCGGTATGTTGAACCAAGGGACAATAACAGTAACGGAAGACCAGCATGTTGTAATAGATGCTTACACAACCGAAGGAATTAGTGTAAAAGGAAACTTAAACAAACCTCTCGAAATACTGGATCTTGGAGGTGGGGAAGTCGATGATTCTCAATATTCTACTCTTACAACAGACAAAGTAATAGATCTTAGTGGCGCAGAAACAGCGTACTTTCTTGATTATGAAGATTATTATGAGAACGGCACACGAAATGTAGTGCTTCAGATCTTGGATAGTCAGTCAATGACAGGTATGTTTCTTGATCTGGCATTGTCGAAAGCAGATAATAGATACGATCCCCTTCCCAACTGTACATGCACCCTCGATCCGGGAGATAACAGGGCGTTTACGTTTGCAGGAGGAAGTATTTGGCAGTCAAATGCCGTAGGAACCTGGGGATTCCTCAAGCTTCAAACCAATGGCGAGACTATAATGCCTGATTTCTCAGAAGCAGGAAATGCAGCCGGGGGATCGCTTACCATTACCAGAAACGGAGATGAATATACTATAACAGTAAATTTCATTGATGACGCAGAAACTCCGCATCGTATCACAGGAACTTGGACTGGCACTCTGACTCCTTATTCATACACGGCATCCGTAAGTGGTTTGTTAGAGCAATCGATGAAACCAGTTAAATAATCGGACAAGGGATGTTTTTTATAGTTAGAAAGATTATATAATATTTCTTATTGAGATAAATAAAAGAGTCTTTCAGGTAGGCGAATGAAAGGAGGGTAACTAATTTTTTAGTTACCCTCCTTGTTTTTACCTGTATTCTGTCTCTATCGTAATTGTGATACTTGTGTAGATAAAAAGATAGCTTCATTTTATAACGGCTATGGATTCCGATTACCAATATTCGACAAATGAGAGCGACTTATTTATAAATTCGTTACGGCTTTTATAGTAACGAATTGACAGCGATTCATTTTCACAGGGTGACTTTTTGAGGCCTTTTTCTGTCGCAGGTAGGTGGAAAACATCTTTAAACCACTGGTTTAAAGATGTTTGTCTTGGTTTGTCAGAGTTTTTCATTTCTCTGAAGTGATCTCGCTGGGATCCGTTTGTGAACTCGATGGAATCATCCTATGATCCGTCTGGGGCCTTCCTGAAAATGCCGCTTACATATTGCTATAAGCTATATTTTCGAGAGGTTGGCTTCTTTGATTCGGCTTCCACTTGTTGCTTGTTTCTAACGTAGGTCACAACGTGGTTACACAACTCTGTCGCTTCTTGTCATAGAACTTAATAGGGGTATTTCCTGTTATAATCTTGAAAAAGCGATCTAATTTTCTTGCATCAACAATTACCTTTCATTAATAGTAAATTTCCGATTTGGGGGCAGATTTTCCGGGTTGGGTAAATCCATCCGGCGAAAGAGGGGGTGGATCGGTAATTTTATATCAAATATCCGAAATAGGTGGCTCTGCTTATACGCATCATGCCATTGGTATATCGCTCTTTGGATTTTGCCGTGCATGGAGGTACTGCAATCAACCTTTTTCACAAGAATATGCCCCGGTATTCGGTTGATATCGATCTGCCCCTCCCATACAGAATAGGGAAGAAAGTCTGAGGGCAATAAACAGGCACTTTGAAGATCTGAAAGGGTACATTGAAAAATCCATACCCGGAATCAGGATTGTACCCAAATATAATGTCTGGAAATTACAATGTAAATTGGATGGGGCTACTGTAAAAATAGAAGTGAACGGACCAAGAGGGGCTTGATAGGAGAAACGGCCGACATGATGCTTTGTGATAAAGCGCAGAAGGAGTTCAATATGGCTTGTAAGGCCCGGACTGTTTCTTATTCCTTGCTATACGGAGGTAAGATGGCGGCTGCACTAAGCCGGCAGCATCCGAGAGATTTATTTGACTGCAAGTATATGGAAAAAAGTAACGACTCTGAAACAAAGCCGTTACTTTTTTGTCGAGATACGGACCCCGGGTGAGCGGAGCGCTCTTCTATTTCTTGTCCTTGTCTTTCTTTTCCAGGGCATAGAGACGATTCACCTCCTGAAGCACGGCGGGCGTGATGTCGAGCGTCGAATCGGCGTCGAGCAGGGCATTGGCATTGACGATGAGTTTGTAACGACCATCGGCATTAAGGTTCTCGATGGCGCGGTGCAGCAGGTCCTGAGCCCGGTTCGAGAAGACGAAATTCTCTTCGTCGAGCGCTTTGGCTTCCTTCTGTGCCGCAGCCTGGTACGAAGCTATGCGGCGCTCGATGTTCTCCTGTGTGGATTGCGCGTCGTTGGTGGTGATAAGCCCCTTTTGGTATTTCTCCTGGAGCTGGGCTACTTCGTACTGGAAGTTCTGCTCCTTCTGTGCCCAGCTCTTCTGTGCCTTTTCGGTCTTGTCTTTCAGGGCGATGCCTTCTGCATTGTAAAGATCGGACTGCGCGAGCACGGCTTCGACCTGCACGTATGCGATGTCACCGCCGCCTACTTCCCGTTGCTCGGTTGCTTCGGTAGCTGCCGTTTCGACGTTTTTGGTGCCGCAGGCGGTAAATCCTGCCAGGGCGATCAATGCCGCGAAGAAGAGTTTTTTCATGTGTTATCCGTTGTTTTGGTTAAAAATATCGCTTTGAAAGGCAAAGGTAGAAAAAAATCTTTACTTTTGTCAAGCCACATTCAAAATTAGAAACTCATGTACGAATATCTCTCCGGTACCATTTCCGAACTCGCTCCCACCCATGCCGTGTTGGATGTCGGCGGAGTGGGGTACTTTCTTCAGATATCGTTGCAGACATATTCCGAAATCGAGCACTCCGACCGAGTGAAACTGTTCGTTCATTACGTGGTTCGGGAAGACGCCCAGTTGCTTTACGGCTTCGCGTCGAAGGCCGAACGGGAACTGTTCCGCCACCTGATAAGTGTCTCCGGCGTAGGCGGCAATACCGCCCGGATGATTCTCTCGACCTATTCGCCGAGGGAGTTGCAGGGGATCATCGCTACCGAAAACGCCGTCCTTCTCAAAAATGTCAAGGGATTGGGGCTGAAAACGGCGCAGAAGATCATCGTCGAGTTGAGCGGCAAGATGGCCGGCCTGGGACTGACGGGGGATACTGTTACAGCCCCTGTCGCCGGCGGGGATTACGAGGAGGCGCTTGCGGCGCTGGTCATGCTCGGGTTCGGGAAAGCGGCGGCGGATAAAGTCGTAAAAATCGTTGCTCGGGAAAATCCCGGAGCTTCGGTGGAGGATCTGGTCCGTATGTCCCTTAAACGATTGTAGCATATAATCGTACATTTCTATTTCGCAGGTTACTCATATCTTTCGATGTATCTTTTTTTGACGGTTGCAGCATCGAATCCGAGGGTCGCTTATTCGCGGTATGTGTCTGCGTCTGTAACGCGGACCTTTCCCTAAATATCCTTCTCGAAAGGGGCGTGGGGCGCTACGTTCCCGATTAATTATTACGTTTTTGTAACGGCCTTCTTGTTTTTGTCGATTTAATATTTTTGAAACTTTTTTTTATATTTTTCTTAAAATATTTTTGGGGGGGGGAAATTTTTTTTATATTAGTTTTGCGCCGAAAAGAGTAAACGAACCCCCAAAATGTTTATCGTAAAAATGGAAGGATTTGCAGGCTTTGTCGGCCTTATGTTTGGTCTTGTTGTTTTATCGGTCATCATAACCCTGGTCGTATGTGCCGTTAAGAGGCATCGCAGGGAGTGGCTTCAGGACGGACAGCGTAGAGTCTGATTTTGTTTTGTAAAGTTATTGGAGCTGCCGGAGCGATTCTTTCGCTCCGGCAGTCGATTTTTTTGTTCGGTTCGTTTCCGGACGTTTCGGATGGTCCGAACATTCGGAAGGTCGGACTCCATATCGTTTTGTCGTGACGCGGGCTTTCGTGTGCAACTCCGGTTCTGTGTCGGGAGCGCAGGAAAACCGGCCGCCGGACCGTCGGGTTTCTTTGCCAGAGAGGGAAACATTGTTTTTCGGGGGGTGGCCTGACTGCGGCGTCTGCGTTGGCAGTATCCGGCCTCGCAGTCGCTGCAGCGGATTTGCAATCACGGTTCGCGGGGTGTGTGGGCGTGGTATCGCCGCCGTAAGCGATGCAGTGTATAGCCGAGCCGCGATACGTTCGGGGTGTAATCGTCGTTTTTTATCCCTGTACGAATACTAAAATCGCCCGGTCTGCCGTATTGTTAAGAAGAGCACTGGCGGGCGAGGCGGGCTTCGGTGTGTGGAGTTGCCGGGCCGGGGACGCGATGCGAATGATTCCGGGTTTCCGGACTTCGGGACTGTCCGAGCGATGTCGGTCGGGAAAACGAAGAATGAAGCCCGGTAAATTTTGCAAGTCCCGCAGGATTTGTTAAATTTGCGCGATTGTATGTCGAAAATCCGTTTCCATATTTTGCTTGCTGCGCTGTTGGTTGTCACCGGCTGCGGCGAGGATGACAAGGTTCTTCCCGAACAGCAGCAGCAGTTCGAGAGTTTCCTTTCCGGTAGCCACCAGCCTCGTCTGGTGACCGAGCAGGAGGCTATGAGTTCGGATGAAGATCTCGATTTTTACTCCACGTTCGGGCGCTGGTCGTATCGATATATTTACCATTATTACGATTCGGAACGTCAGACGCGTCCTGAAGCGGAGATCGGCGATGAGGTGGATCTTGTTTTCTGGGTCTATCTGTTCGAGAATCGGGCAATCACTGCGAGTACGATGCCGATCTACACCAATGACAGAAAGTGGGCCGAAAAACTTCAGGAGCAGGGACTCGATACGAAATACTGGAGTTTCGAACCCCGTCCCGTCCGTGTCGGCGGCGGCTCTTTCGTCGAAGGGGTCGAATTGTCGCTGCCGGGCTGCCGCGAGAAAGATACGGTCGAAGTATATATGACATACAATATGGCTTACGGCGATGCGCTGATCAATTTCATTCCGGAGCAGAGTCCGATCGCCGTTTTTTATACGATTGATTCGGTTCGTAAATAAGAAAACAATGAATAGTATGGGACGTTGGTTGCCTGCGATACTCCTTTTCGGTCTGACGACGCTCTGCTCCTGCGCTGAGGAGCCTGACAATGCTTATCCGGGGAATACCCAGAACAAAGCTCTGAAAGCCTGGATGACGCAGAATCGTCCCGATCTGCTGGAGAATTACCAGGAGGAAGGGGAGTATTACGTGGATGTCGTTTCGCTGGGCGATCTGGCGGACAGTGCGATTCTGGAGACGGAGAGCTGGGTGTGGTACGATATCACGGGGCGGGATTTGCAGGGGAATATCAGTGTGGCCCGGGATTCCGTTTATGCGCTTCAGCAGGGAACTTTTACTCCTTATACACATTACGTTCCTTACTATCAGTTCTACGGTGAGCTGGCGAGCGGAACTTTTAAGGAGGGGACTTATCTGGCTATGCGGAACCCGTTGAAGCTGGGTGAAACGTATGCCGCGCAGAAGGGATTTCCCCGTGAGGTCGAATTGCGCGTGGGGGCCGAGGTCGTGCTGTATATGCCTGCGACGATCATATCCACCGAAGCCAATGGCGACGGAGGTTACGAGGGGCAGTATGCATTGAGTGCCAACCACCCGATGATCGCCCGGATCAAGCTGGTCGGAAGATCGAGTCAGCCGATTGAAACGGAGAGCGTCGCGGTCGATGATTTTGCGGCGGCGAACGGCGGACTGGACCCGACGGTTCCTCCGCAGGACGACGATTCCGAAACGGCTTCGGTCAAAGCCGGAGAGCCGGCCCCGTCGTATCGTTGGAAAATCGCCACGTCGGAGGCGCCTCAAATCTATGTGAACGAGAGTTTCAATCCTGCGGACGATGCGACCGGACTTTTCACCTATTCGAATGTTTATGTGGGATCGCAGCAAAAGGCGGACGAGATCGATCGTAAGATTAACAAAGCTTTGGTCGAGCGCTTCGGTACGGACGAACCGGGCGAACTGATCGATCCCGAGAAGAATGTCCGGGTCTGGTACATCGCCCGATTCCTGGACGGGTTCGTACAGAGTACCAATATCGACGAGGTGAAACGAATCGTTTACGGCGAGGTGGAATCCACCGGTACGTACATGAGCTACACCCCTTCGCTGAATAAGGACAAACAGATTCTGGCCTGGTATTACGCCTTGCCGCACTTCCGCTACGGAAGCTGGGGCGCTTTGCTGACCGTTTCGAGCAATGCGTACGGTGTGGTCGGCATTACCGGGACAACCCAGACCAGTTCTTCTACGAATTACGCCGCTACGTACGCTATGATGAATTATTACGGCATGATGAACAATTACTACGGTAATAATTACATGGGCAACTATTACGACGATTATTATGGCAGCTATATGAACGGTCTTTACGGCGGTTCGGTCTATAATCCTTACTATGTAGACAACTCCACATCGACCAGTACGACGATCACCGAGGTTTTGCCCTATACGCCGCTGTTGATCGAATTTTATATCGAGCCGGCTCAATAGTCCGTTGCCGGTTTTGTTTTCTGGCCGTCTGCAGGATTCCTGCGGGCGGCTTCGGTTTTTATTCTTTGGGCTGCGGGGCTTTTCATTCCCGACTCATTCCCGGCATTGGATTTGGAACATTTCGATTGTAAGACGGATTCTGTCGGTAAATTGGGTGTAATTGACGATTTTTTCAACTTTTTGTTCCGGAAAATTTTGAAATTATCGGAAAAGGATTTAATTTAGAGGAAAGAAAAAGAGGCCATCTCCGGTCTGCCGACAAATGGGTGCCGAACAGGGTCGGACTTTGTCGGAAGCGGAGAAGACGAAAAATAAATTCAACCTAAATAATTAGCAGTATGATTATCACATTTAATGAGTTGCGTCGTATCAAGGACAGACTGCCCAGCGGCAGCTCGCAACGGATTGCAGACGAATTGGGAATCTCGGTCGATTCGGTTCGTAATTATTTCGGCGGACGGCACCCCGAGGCGAAGGAAGGCGTAGGCATTCATATCGAACAAGGGCCCGACGGCGGCGTTGTGACGTTGGACGATACGACGATCCTGGATGCGGCGATGCGTATTCTGAATGAAAAATAGGATCGGAATCCCCGATTATGGTACCCCGGCTCCAGAGGCCGGGGTTTTCTGTTGCATTCCGTATCGTCGTGCGGATCGGGGGCAGGCAGGCTGCGAAATGACAGCGATGTCCGAAAGGGAGTTTCGGGCTGACATTGTGACAGTCGGAATGTCAGTCCTTCCGGCGGTTTGTCAGATTTTACGCTCCGGAAAAGCAGGATGGTGCGAAAAGAACATTTGGTACAACCTTTGTTCACTAAACGATCGTCCGCACGGCAGCGGCAGGGCTGTGGAGGCGGAGTTGAAAAAGAAATTATTAAACTATAAAGCAACGATATTATGGCAAAGATTATTGGTATTGATTTAGGTACGACGAACTCGTGCGTCGCAGTAATGGAGGGTAACGAACCTATCGTAATCCCCAATTCCGAAGGACACCGGACTACTCCTTCGATCGTCGCGTTCACCGACAACGGCGAGCGTAAGGTCGGCGATCCGGCCAAACGTCAGGCGATTACGAACCCCAAGCGTACGATCTTCTCGATCAAACGTTTTATGGGCGAAACTTACGATCAGGTGGCACAAGAGGTCGAGCGTGCGCCTTATAAGGTGGTTCGCGGCGATAACAATACGCCGCGTGTGGATATCGACGGCCGCCAGTATTCGCCGCAGGAGATTTCGGCGATCATTTTACAGAAAATGAAGAAGACGGCCGAGGATTACCTGGGGCAGGAGGTTTCGGAAGCGGTAATCACCGTTCCGGCCTATTTCTCCGATTCGCAGCGTCAGGCTACGAAGGAGGCCGGTGAGATCGCGGGCCTGAAGGTGCGGCGTATCATCAACGAGCCGACGGCCGCTGCGCTGGCTTACGGTCTGGATAAGAAAGGCAAGGATATGAAGGTCGCCGTCTTCGACTTGGGCGGCGGTACGTTCGATATTTCGATCCTGGAGCTGGGCGACGGCGTGTTCGAAGTGAAATCGACCAACGGCGATACGCACCTGGGCGGCGATGATTTCGACCATGTGCTGATCGATTATATGGCCGAGGCATTCAAAGCCGAGCACAACGTGGATCTGCGCAAGGACCCGATGGCCATGCAGCGTCTGAAGGAAGCTGCCGAGAAGGCGAAGATCGAACTGTCGTCCTCGACTACTACGGAGATCAACCTTCCGTACATCATGCCGATCGACGGCATTCCTCAGCACTTGGTTATGACGCTTACGCGTGCCAAATTCGAACAGTTGTGCGATCACTTGATCCACAAGACCATCGAGCCTTGCAAGGTGGCCCTGCGCGATGCCGGTCTCGATGCCAAGCAGATCGACGAGGTGATCCTCGTGGGCGGTTCGACCCGTATTCCCGCGATCCAGAAGGTCGTCGAGAATTTCTTCGGCAAGGTGCCCAGCAAGGGTGTGAACCCCGATGAGGTCGTTGCCATCGGCGCTGCGATCCAGGGCGGTGTCCTGACCGGTGAGGTGAAGGACGTGCTGCTGCTGGATGTCACTCCGCTGTCGCTGGGTATCGAAACCCTGGGCGGTGTGATGACCAAGCTGATCGAGGCCAATACGACGATCCCGACCCGTAAGAGCGAGGTCTTCTCGACGGCGGCCGACAACCAGCCTTCGGTGGAGATCAACGTCTGCCAAGGCGAGCGTCCGCTGGCCCGCGACAACAAGTCGATCGGCCGCTTCCACCTGGACGGTATTCCGGCCGCTCCGCGCGGTGTGCCGCAGATCGAGGTGGCCTTCGATATCGACGCCAACGGCATCCTGAACGTATCGGCTAAAGATAAGGGTACGGGTAAGGAGCAGAAGATCCGCATCGAGGCTTCGTCGGGTCTTACCGAGCAGGAGATCCAGCGTATGCGCGACGAAGCCAAGGCTAACGAGGCGAAGGACAAAGAGGAGAAGGAGCGTATCGACAAGATCAACGCCGCCGATTCGAACATCTTCGCTACCGAGAAACAGCTCAAAGAGTACGGCGACAAGTTGCCGGCCGACAAGAAGGCTGCCATCGAAACGGCGCTGGGCAAGTTGAAGGAAGCGCATAAGAACGCTGACGTAGCCGCTATCGATACGGCTTTGGCCGAGCTCAATGCAGCATGGCAGGCTGCTTCGCAGGATATCTATGCCGCGCAACAGCAGCAGGGTGCTCCCCATGCCGATGCAGGAGCCGGCGCGAGCGGCCAGCAGCAGGGTGGCTCCAACCAGCCCGAGGATGTAGAGTTCGAAGAGGTTAAATAAAAAGCTGGAAGGAAGGTTCGATGCACGGACTTTCCGGTAGAAGAGCCAGGGTCGGCAGTATGTCGGCCCTGGCTTTTTTGTCTGTAGGGCGGATTGCGGGCTGCGGTTTCGGGGAACAGGTGCTTCGATACCGCTTTTCAGCGACCCTGTTGCCGGTCGGGACGGTCGGACTCCTTCGGTGTTTTCCCGCGCGTCCGGTGTGCGGTCTTTGCTGTCGGGGTGCCGCCCGGAAATGAAATCGCACTCCTTCGATTTTCGGTTTCAACGGTGAAATCGGATGGTTTCCAGCGTTTTTTTGTCTATTCCTTTTTTGTTTCCCGCAATTTTTTCTATTTTTGTGCGTTTATTGGGATTTCTGAAATCCCGTTTCGGGTAACGGAAAAGAAACAAACAAATTATAACAAACTAATTTATACCCAATGCAAAGTAAAGGCGTAATCAAGTTACTTGCAATCCTGCTGGCGATTGCTTGTATCTACCAGCTCTCCTTCTCACTGAAAGCGAGAAGCGTGGAGAAAAAGGCGGCCGAGTATGCCGCGAAAGTTTCGGAGTCGGATTCGCTCCGTCAGGCGGCGGAGATCTATTACCTGGACTCCGTGCAGAACAGGCCCGTTTATGATCTCGGATTCATTTCATTCACCTACAAGGAGGTCAAGGAGAAGGAGATCAACTTGGGTCTCGACCTGAAGGGCGGTATGAATGTCATGCTCGAGGTGCAGGTGGAGGACGTGCTGAAAGCCCTGGCAGGTGACAGCGCACACGATCCGATGTTCGAGGAGGCCATCGCCCGTGCCAACAAGGCGCTTAAAGAGGGTACCAACAACTACATCGGCGAGTTTGCCAAGGCTTATCGTGAGGTTTCCGGCGGTGCTCCGCTGGCTGCGCTTTTCGTAAGTCCGGATCGTAAGGATATCACGCCGAACAGCTCGGACAGCGAGGTCGAGAAGATCTTGCAGGAGGAAACCGACGCTGCGATCGACGCTTCGTTCAACATCCTGCGCAGTCGTATCGACCATTTCGGCGTTACGCAGCCCAACATCCAGCGCCTGCCCAATTCGCACCGTATTCTGGTCGAGCTGCCGGGCGTGAAGGAGCCGGAGCGCGTACGCAAGCTGTTGCAGGGTACCGCTTCGCTCGAGTTCTGGACGACTTATAATAACACCGAGTTGGTGCGTGCCCTGGAGCAGGCCGATCAGCTTTTGCGCGACGAATTGGCTGCCGGGGCGACCGATGCGGCCGTGGAGGAAACGCTTACTGAGGAGCAGCCGACTGCTGCCGGTACCGAAGATACGACCGAAAGCCTGATCGCAGAGGTGCAGAACAATGCTCCGGCTGCGGAGGAGGCTGCCTCGGCTTCGGGGGCATCCCGCTATACCCGCGAGGAAAATCCGCTCTTCTCGCTGCTCAATCCCTATGATGGCGGAGGCGCTGTCGTGGGTTCCGTAGCCGTTGCCGATACGGCGACCGTTGCCGGCTACCTGCGTATGGATGCCGTGCGCGAGTTGCTGCCTTCGGACGTTCGTTTCGAGTGGGGTATCAAGGGCGAACCGCAGAACAACGGGCGTTTCTCTCTTTATGCGCTCAAGGTCAGCACGCCCGACGGCAAGGCTCCGCTGGACGGCAGCGTGATCGTGGACGCGCGTGAAACCTATGCCGAGCGCGGTGCCGAAGCCAAGGTTTCGATGTCGATGAACTCGGAAGGTATTCAGGACTGGGCGCGTCTGACGGGCGACAATATCGGCCGCTGCATCGCCATCGTGCTCGACGGTTATGTCTATTCCGCTCCGGTCGTTCGCCAGAAGATCGAAGGCGGAAGTTCGGAAATCTCGGGTAACTTCACCATTCAGGAGGCGAAAGACCTCGCCAACGTGCTCAAGTCGGGTAAGGTGCCCGCTCCGGCACGTATTATTCAGGATACCGTCGTAGGTCCGTCGCTGGGTCAGGAGTCGATCAATGCGGGTATTCTTTCGTTTGTACTCGCGTTCGTGCTGGTGCTTCTCTATATGGGCCTCTACTATAAGACAGCCGGCTGGTTGTCCGATATCGCCTTGTTGTGCAACGTATTCCTGCTGCTCGGTGTTCTGGTTTCGTTCGGTGCCGTGCTGACGCTGCCCGGTATCGCGGGTATCGTGCTGACGATGGGTATGGCCGTGGATGCCAACGTGATTATTTACGAACGCATCAAGGAGGAGCTTCGCGGCGGTAAGGGTTTGAGTCTGGCTATCAAGGACGGTTTCTCGAAAGCATACTCCGCGATCATCGACGGTAACCTTACCACGATCATCACCGGTATCGTTCTGTTCATCTTCGGAAACGGTCCGGTGCAGGGTTTCGCCACTACGTTGATTATCGGTATTCTGACCTCGCTCTTCTGTTCGATCTTTATTACCCGCCTGCTGATCGAGGGCGTAGTCAATAAATGGGGAAAGATCTCCTTCTCGCGCAAGTGGTCGGAGAATCTTATGGGCAACGCTCATTTCGACTTCCTGGGCAAGAGTAAGATCTCCTACATCGTTATGATCGTCGTTTTGGCCGTTTCGTGCGTTTCGTTCGCGGTACGCGGTCTGAACATGGGTGCTGAGTTCACCGGCGGCCGTGCATACGTGATTCGTTTCGACCGCCCGGTACAGGCAGAGGAGGTACGTATGAAGTTGCAGGATGTCTTCTCCGGTTACGAGGATGCCGCTAATGTCAGCTTCGAGGTGAAGCAGTACGGCAATGAGAACCAGATGCGTATCGTGACGCAGTACAAGTACGACGACACTTCGGACGAGGCTACTTCGGAAGTGGATCGGATTCTGTACGATGCGCTGCACGGTCTGTACGGTTATCCCATCACCTTCGAGAATTTCCGCAATACGCAAAACGATATCAACGGTATTCTTACGGCAGACAAGATCGGTCCTTCGATCGCCAAGGATATGACTTGGGGCGCTATTTGGTCGGTGCTCTTCTCGCTGATCGCTATCGGCCTCTACATTTCGCTCCGCTTCAAGAAATGGCAGTATGCGACCGGCGCTACGACCGCGCTGGCATTCAATGCCCTGGTGGTGATCGGCGTCTTCTCGCTCTGCTACGGCTGGCTGCCCTTCAACCTGGAGGTGAACCAGGCTTTCATCGCGGCGATCCTGACGATCATCGGTTATACGATCAACGATACGGTGGTGGTTTTCGACCGTATCCGTGAATATCTGGTGCTCTATCCCAAGCGCGATCTGCGCGAGAACGTGAACAATGCGCTCAATGCGACCCTGTCGCGTACGATCAATACGTCGGGTACGACATTGGTTACTCTGCTTGCCATCCTTTTCTTCGGCGGCGAGACGATTCGCGGGTTTATCTTCGCATTGGTTTTGGGTGTGGTTGTCGGTACGCTTTCGACCCTGTTCGTGGCGACTCCGATCGCTTACGGTCTGATGAAGCGCGAGGGCCTCGGCAAGAAATAAAGGTCCGCTTTTTGAATAAAATAGGCTGCAACGTATTGTTGCGGCCTATTTTATTTTTAACTTTGCCTAACTTAAAAATTGTCTGTCATGGAGCGTTTCGGTTGGTTGCGTCGTTATATATCTCCGGTCTTTCTGGCCCTGCTCGTCGCGTCGTTCATTCTCTGGTATATCGCCAAGTTGAACTATACCTATACGACCGAGCAGCCTTTCACCGTGAATGTGGACGGCGAGCGTTTCAAAGTTTCCTGTGTGGTGGAAGGAGTCGGTACCAACTTGTTCGGCTATCGAGTCTATATGAGTAAGCGGCTCCGGATTCCCCTGTCGGAGTTGAAATTCCGTTCCGTGAAGGCCGAAGACGGAGAGAAATTCCTGAAGATAGATTCTCTCTCTCTGCACAACGCCATTTCCGTCCGGTTGAGCGATATCAAGGTCATCTCCGTCGGATCGGTTCCCGAAATTCCGGATCCCCGTCAGCAAGAAAAATGATTAAGGTAGGTATAACAGGAGGTATCGGCAGCGGTAAATCGACCGTCTGCCGGCTTTTTGCCGCTTGCGGCGCCCCTGTCTATGATTCCGATACGCAGGCCAAACGCCTTATGGAGGAGGATGGGCCGTTACGGAGGCGGCTCGCCGCACGCTTCGGGGAGGAGATCTATGCGGGCGGACGTCTGAATCGCAAGTTGCTGGCCGGCCGTGTCTTTTCCGATCCTGCGGAGCTTTCGGCGCTCAACGCGCTGGTGCACCCCGCCGTGATGGAGGATTTCGAACGGTGGTGCGGGCGGCAGTCCGGCGCCGACTATGTGGTTTTGGAGAGCGCCATCCTTTTCGAGGCCGGATTGGAGGGGTATGTGGACCGTACGATCGCGGTCACGGCTCCTATCGACGTGCGTATTGCACGCACCTGCCTGCGTGACGGGGCTTCGGCCGAGGAGGTACGACGCCGTATCGCGGTCCAGCTCGACGAAGAGGAGTTGCGCCGGCGGGCCGACTATACCCTTGTCAATATAAATCTCGGGGAGCTCGAATACGAGGTTGCCCGCCTGGATAAATTGTTACGCGATGAAAACCGAAAACATTCTGCCTGATTTGACCACGCCGCGCGTTATGGCGATCGTCAATGTCACGCCCGACTCCTTTTTCGCCGGCAGCCGCACACCGGATGCCGAGGCTATCGAACGGCGTGTCCGCGAAGCGGCCGATGCCGGTTGCGATCTGTTCGACGTCGGAGGCTACTCCTCCCGGTCCGGAGCCGCCGAGGTGACGTCCGAGGAGGAGTGGCGTCGTGTGGAAGCGGGGGTGGCCGCCGTGCGGCGGATCGCTCCCACACTGCCCGTTTCGGTCGATACGTTCCGTGCCGAGGTAGCCCGGCGGGTGCTCGAAACATTCGGCCCGGTGATCGTCAATGACATCTCGGCCGGAGAGATGGATCCGGCCATCGTCGATGTGGTCGCCGAGTACGACGCTCCCTATATCGCTATGCACATGCGGGGTACTCCTGCGACGATGCAGGGGATGACCTCTTACCGCGATGTGGTGGAGGAGGTCGTTTCCTATTTCCGGCTCCGTGCCGAGCAGTTGCGTCGCTGCGGCGTGCGTCGGTTGATTCTCGATCCGGGCTTCGGGTTCGCCAAAACCCTCGAACAGAACTACGATCTGCTTCGGGGGCTGCACAACCTTTGCTCGCTGGGCTATCCCGTACTGGCCGGAGTGTCGCGCAAGTCCATGATCTATAAAGTGCTCGATACGACGCCCGACCGGGCGCTCGCCGGGACGATCGCTCTGGGCTGGGAGTGCCTGCGGCAGGGGGCTGCGATTCTGCGCGTGCACGACGTGCGGGAAGCGGTCGATACGGTACGTATTTTCAAAGCATTCCGCCCATGATAAAAGCTACGGATATCCATAAGAGTTACGGTGCGCTGGAGGTGCTCCGGGGAGTATCGCTCGAGGTGTCGCGCGGCGAGGTGGTTTCGATCGTCGGTGCCAGCGGCGCCGGCAAGACGACCTTGCTTCAGATACTGGGTACGCTTTCCAAAGCGGATCGCGGCAGCGTCGAGATCGACGGACAGGATGTTTCATCGCTCGGTGATCGGGCTTTGTCGCGGTTCCGTAACGAGAAGATCGGATTCGTTTTCCAGTTCCACCACCTGCTGCCCGAATTTACGGCTTTCGAGAATGTCTGTATCCCTGGCCTGATCGGACGGCGTCCGAAAGCCGAAGTGGAGCGGCGTGCCGGAGAGCTGCTGGCGCTCGTGGGGCTGACCCAACGCCGCGATCATAAGCCCGGCGAGCTGTCGGGCGGCGAGCAGCAGCGGGTCGCCATTGCCCGGGCGCTGGTGAATTCTCCCGCCGTGCTGTTGGCCGACGAACCTTCGGGCAACCTCGATACCCGCAACAAGGAGGAGGTGCACCGCCTGTTCTTCGATCTGCGTGAACGCTTGGGGCAGACGATCGTGCTGGTGACTCACGACGAGTCGCTGGCTCTCCGGGCCGACCGTCGGATCGTAATGAGCGACGGTCTGATCCTTCCTGAGTGACGGGAGTGACTGTTCTGAAATTAGTAGATCCCATTTACACGATTCTTATGGAGTTCGAACCGCTGCGCGAGTTGCTCGAAACCCTGTACGACCGCTACAACCGGACGGAGTTCATCGCTCCCGATCCGATCAGCGTGCCGCATCGTTTCGAGGGGCGTGAAGACCGTGAAATCGCGGGCTTTCTCTCGGCGACTATCGCCTGGGGCAACCGTCGTGCGATCGTCGGCAATGCCTGCCGGATGATGTCGTATATGGACAACGCCCCTGCGGATTTCGTGAAAAATGCTTCGGAGGAGGAGCTTCGCAAGCTGACAGTCTGCGTGCATCGGACCTTCAACGGCGAGGACCTGATCGCTTATGTACGGGCGCTGCGTTCGCTTTTCCGTCGTTACGGCAGTCTGGGCGAGTTCTTCGAGGGGCGTTATGCGGCCACGGGGTCGATCCCGTCCGTTCTCTCCGATTTTCGCCGCGAGTTTTTCGCCGAGCCGCACCCGATCCGTTCGGAGAAGCACCTTTCGTCGATCGACAAAGGCTCGGCTTGCAAGCGGCTGAATATGTTTCTGCGCTGGATGGTGCGCCGCGATGATCGGGGCGTGGATTTCGGGCTCTGGCGCTCGATCCCCATGTCGGCGCTCTATCTGCCGCTCGACCTTCATTCGGGCGACGTGGCACGGACTTTGGGATTGCTTGTCCGGCGGCAGAACGACTGGCGGGCCGTCGAGGAGGTTACCGCCGTGCTTCGCACGTTCGACCCGGAGGATCCCGTGCGTTATGATTTCGCGCTGTTCGGCGCCGGTATGGACGGTTTTCTAAAAGGATAGCCATGTTCCGGTTCAAACAGTTTGCCGTGCGGCAGGATCGCTGCCCGATGAAGGTCGGAACCGATGGGGTGCTGCTCGGTGCCTGGGCCGAAGTGCGTCCCGGGGACCGGCGGATGCTCGACGTAGGTACGGGTACGGGCCTGATCGCCCTGATGCTGGCCCAACGGAGTGCTGCTTGGATTACGGCGGTGGATATCGATGTGGAGTGTGCGACGCAGGCGGCTGAAAATTTTGCCGCGTCGCCCTGGGCGGACCGTTTGGATGCAGTGTCTGTCGCGGTGCAGCGATACGATCCGGTTGAAAAATTCGATCTGATTGTTTCGAATCCGCCTTATTACGTCGATTCGCTGCTTTCGCCCGATGAAGGGCGCAACACCGCCCGCCATGCGGCGGGACTGCCGTTCGGAGAGCTTGCGGCGGCTGTCGTCCGCCTGCTTTCGCCCGGCGGACGCTTTGCGTTGGTGTTGCCGCCCGTCGAGATGCAGCGATTCCGTTCGGCGGCTCTCGGGCGGCTCTATCCTGTTCGCTGGACGGAGGTTTGTTCCACGCCCCGGCGCGGGGTGCGGCGTATCCTTGCGGAGTTCTGCACGACGCCCGTACCGGCTCCGGAGCCTGCACGTCTGATTATCGAACTCGGCGGCCCGGACTCCTATACGGAGGATTACCGCCGTCTGACGGGGGATTTCTACCTTAAATTTTGATTATACGGGCAATTCGTATAAATTTGCATAAATTAAAATTTTCTGTGAATATGAAGAGATTGTTATGGATGCTTCCGCTGCTTTTCGCAGGGATGACGGCTGCGGCCCAGAATCAGGATATGGCCCGATTGGGAACCTATATGAGCAACGGCGAATTCGTGGTCGGCACGGCCGAAACCGTTCTTGCGGCCGATATTACGGTGCGTTGCGAGAAGATCGTCTGCGGTCCTTATGCCCGCTATGCCCAGAAGTTCCTCGGTCTGCGTGCGCCGCTTACCGATAAGACCGTCTATACGGTCGCCGATGCCGCCATTGCGTTGATGCCGGGCGAGCGATACGTGACCGCCGGGGAATTGCCCGCTTCGACCTGTCGGGTGGAGAGTTACGAGGCTCAGGGAGCCGATTTCGCCCGGTTGCAGACCGACCGCCTCGACATGACCGAAACCGATCTGCAAACCGCAGCCCGGAATGCCGCTGCCGCGATTTTTTCGTTGCGTAAACACCGTCTCGACCTGATTAGCGGCGAGGCTGGAGAGAATGTCTTCGGCGCGGGACTTCCTGTGGCGTTGGAGCGTCTCGACCGGCTGGAGCAGGAGTATCTGGAACTTTTCCTCGGCCGGCGTGTGGTGACGACCGAAACCCGCCGTTTCCGCGTGACGCCCGCCGAGGGCAAATTGCAGCAGATCGTCTGCCGTTTCAGCCCCGATGCGGGGTTGTTGCCGGCCAACGACCTGACGGGAGATATCGTGCTGTTGCAGTACGAGCCGCAGGGTATGGCTGTCGATGAAGCCGGCGTGCGTCCCACTTCCTCTACGATTCCGTACCGTATTGCCGCTCTCACGCGCTGTTCGCTCATCGCTGCCGGGCAGGAGCAGGCCGCGCAGGTGCTGCCCGTTTTCCAGTTCGGCCGTACGATCGCCCTTCAAGTTCCCAGAAACCGCTAAACTATGGACTATACGTCGCGGATGGCTGCCCTGCTGGGGCGTTTTCGCCGGGAGCGGAACGGCGTGGTGGCCGATACGATGCAGTATCGGGGGAAAGCGTATGGACTAAATTACGGTGTGAGCCTGCCGACGATCCGTGCTGTCGCGCGAGCCGAGCGCCCCGATTCCGACTTTGCCCGTTTCCTCTACCGGCAGGATGTGCGGGAGCTGAAATTGGCCACTTTCTGGATCGCCGATCCCGTGCAGGTGACTTCCGTCGAATTTTCCGACTGGGGCGAAGGTATTGCCAATTCGGAGATGGCCGAAGAGTGCGCCTTCGCGCTGATGTCCCGGTCGCCGCGCGGCGACGAGTGGGGCAGAGCCTGGTGCGATACGGGGAACGAATTGCTCGGGTATGCCGGCTTGTTGGCTCTTTCCCGTATTCCGCATCCCGATTTCAGTTCCTTGGTCCCGGTGCTCCGGCGGCTGGTCGTGACGTATCCCGAATCGAATTTGGTCGCGCAGGGTGTCGTGGCGCTGCTGGCGGCGATCATGACGAATCCCGCCGTACAACGGCGGGACATCGAAATATTCCTCTCTTCGCTCGGGCCGGGAAAAACGGCCCGTTACATCGAGGAGGAGATGACCTGGCGGCTGGAGTACTAATTCAGGCAGACGTGTTCGACTGTTTCGACCTGTTCCTGGAGCGCCAGCAATTCCTTATAGGTCAGCGGGCCTTCGCAGCGTCGGATCTCATCCCCTTTGCGGAAGTAGATCAGCGTCGGCGTCGTGCGGATCATATAACGGTAGAGCAGGTAGGCATTCTCGTCCGCGTCGGTGTTGATCCGGTAGATGTCCACGCGTCCGGCCATGCGGCGTTCGAATTGGTCGAGCACAGGCTCCATGGCTTCGCACGGAACGCATTGACTGGTGAAAAAATAGATCATCGTGATCGCGTTGCGACCTATTATCTTATCGAAATCTTTCATATTTAAGCGGTGTTTTTTGTTTTTGTCGATTTTTGAATCCTTTTCTGAATGACAGGTGCCGTATCTGTTTCTCGAAGAACTCTTCCTTTTTGAGGGAAGTACCAAAAATAGTGCCCCGATGAGTTATCATCGGGGCTTCTCGTGCAAGTTTTCAAAAGATACCGGGAATTCTGCCTATCCTTCTGCGAACAGGGCACGCGGCAGTTGGTCGATGCTGTTGATCGTGACGATTTCGATACCTTTGGGTTTTTTGATCGAACGGCCCAGGTAGCCCGACACGACGATCCGTCTGAACCCGAGCCGGGCAGCTTCGCTGATACGCTGTTCCGTACGGGGGGCGGGGCGCACTTCGCCCGACAAGCCGATTTCTCCCGCCAGGCAGATCCCTTCGCCGATCGGACGATCGTAGTAGGAGGAGATCACCGCTGCCGTGACCGCGAGGTCCAGTCCCGGATCGGCGACCTTGAATCCGCCGGCGAAGTTGAGGAATACGTCCTTCGAGAACATCTTCATTCCCACGCGTTTTTCGAGCACGGCGAGCAGCATGTTCATACGTTTGTTGTCGTAACCGGTCGCCGTGCGCTGCGGAGTGCCGTAAGCCGCGTTGCTTACCAGTGCCTGCACTTCGATCAGGTAGGGGCGGATGCCGTCCACCGAAGCTCCTACGGCGATGCCGCTGAGCGGGGTTTCGTAGTGCGAAAGCAGGATTTCCGACGGATTGTCCACCTCGCGCAACCCTGCGTCGAGCATCTCGAAAACGCCGATTTCGAACGTAGCTCCGAAACGGTTCTTGATTCCTCGCAGAATACGGTATATCAGGTTGTTGTCCCCTTCGAACTGAAGTACGACATCGACGATGTGCTCCAGGATTTTCGGGCCGGCGATCGTGCCGTCCTTGGTGATGTGACCGATGATGAAGATCGATGTTCCGGTCGCTTTGGCGTATTTGAGCAGCGATGCCGCACATTCGCGGATCTGCGAAACGCTCCCGGCCGACGATTCGATGATGTCGGTATAGATGGTTTGGATAGAGTCTATGACCACCAGGTCGGGCCGTTGCTCTTCGATCTGGGCCAGAATATTTTCCAACAGGGTTTCGGCATAGATCAGACACCCTTCGTTGCCGATGCCCAGACGCAGGGCCCGCATCTTGATCTGCTCGGCCGACTCTTCGCCCGAAACATAGAGGGTTTTCAGGCCGTTGTCCGCCAGGGCGATTTGCAGGCTGAGGGTCGATTTGCCGATACCCGGCTCGCCGCCGAGCAGCACGAGGGAGCCGGGCACGAGCCCTCCGCCCAACACGCGGTTCACCTCCCGGTTTCCCAGGTCGATGCGGCGGTGTTCGCTTTCGTGGATGTCGGCGATTCGCTGCGGACGGGCTTTGGGCAGGTTGGCGACAGTCGCAGGTCCGCCGCCGCTTTCACGGGCGATCACCTCTTCGGTGAATGTGTTCCATTCCCCGCAGGAGGGGCAGCGTCCCAACCATTTGGGGGCTTCGAAGCCGCAGTTGCGGCAGAAGAATGCTTTCTTGACCTTTGCCATGTCGTATCGTTTTTCCGGGGAGTGCCGATGCTGCCGCGACGGGCATCCGCATTCCTTGTTATAATCCCATTTCCTCGTCGATCAGAATCACGGTAATCCGCTTGCGGGGAAAGCAGCGCTCCATCCGCAGATGCGTGTTGCAGATGCGCCCTTCCGAGTCGCAGTCGGCGCAAACGCCCGTCACTGCACAAGGGGTTTTCTGTCCCAGCCGGGCGACGTTCCGGGGTGCCGCGATGTCGCGGATGCGTGCCTCGGCCGCAGCGCGTGTCGCCACGATCTTGTTGCGCCCTGCGACCAGCAGCACCTTGCGGGGGCCGAAGGCGATCGCCGCTACCCGGTTGCCGATCCCGTCGAGCCAATAGAGCGCTCCCTCTTCCGTGATGGCATTGATTCCCGAAATGTACAGATCGGCCAGCAAACCCTGTCGCCGGATCTCGATCCGCTCTTCGGGCGGTAAGGTGTAATCCACTCCGTCGAACAGGCGGTAACGCCCCTTCCGGCGAAGTTCATCGACGATGCCCGTCGCCTCCATCGTCATGGAGCCTCCGAAAGAGATCGTTTCCGGGGCGGCGGCCCGAATCTCCTCCCGCAGGATCTGCCGGGCCTCTTCGGTCGTTGCGGCGATCCGGACTTCGAATCCTCTGCGGAGGAGGTTCTTGCGGCACTGTTCGAATGTTTCGTTCATATCGTCAGTAGAAAATCATGATCTTCGGTTTCGTTCTCTTCAGGGACCTTTACAAGCCGAGGTCTTCGTCGATCAACACTACGGTAATCCGCTTGCGGGGAAAACAGCGTTCCATCCGCAGGTGCGTGTTGCAGATACGGTCTTCCGAGTAGCAGTCGGTGCAGACACCCGTTACGGCGCAGGGCGTGCGGAATCCCGGATGCCGGGCTATGTTCTGCGGGGCTGCGATGGTGCGGATCCGTTCTTCGGCCGCTTCGCGGGTCGGTGTAATCTTGTTGCGTCCCACGACCAGCAGTACCTTGCGCGGCCCGAAGGCGATCGGGGCGATGCGGTTGCCGATCATGTCGAGCCACAGCAGGGCACCGTCTTCCGTGACGGCGTTTATACCGGTAATGAAGAGATCGGCCAGCAAGCCCTGGCGTCGGATTTCCAGCTTCTGTGGCCGAGGCATCGCAGGGTCGAAACCATCGAACAGACGGTAGTGGCCGTCCCGATGCAGGTCATCGACGATACCTGTGGCTTTCATCGTCATCGAATCCCCGAAACAGATCGTTTCCGGGGCGGCGGCCCGAATCTCTTCCCACAGAATTTGCCGGGCCTCTTCGGTCGTTGCGGCGATCCGGGCTTCGAATCCGCGCCGGACGAGATTCCAGCGGCAGCGTTCCAATGTTTCGTTCATGGCGGCGTTATTTGATGAAGAATCGGTAAATGTCGTTTCCGTTGGCATAGACCAGCAGTGCCAGAATAATCATCAGGCCGACGTATTGGGCCACTTCGAGGAACTTTTCGCTCGGCTTGCGGCGCGTGATGATCTCCCACAGGGTGAACAGGGCGTGTCCGCCGTCCAGTCCCGGGATCGGGAGCAGGTTCATCACCGCGAGGATGATGGACAGGAAGGCGGTCTTGAGCCAGAAGTCATGCCAGTCCCAGCTGCTGGGGAAGATGCTGCCGATAGCCACGAATCCGCCCAGTTCCTCGTACATTTTGGTTTTGGGCTGCACGATTAGCTTCAGTTGGTCCCAGTAGCTCGAAATCGTCTTTCCGGCCTTGTGGATACCTGCCGGGATGGACTCCCAGAATGTGTAATATTGTGTTCGGAGCGAATAGGGATTCGTGACCGTCACGCCGATCCGTCCTTCGGCATCGACGGGCAGTGCGAGCGAATCGATGAGCGCACCGTCGCGGCGGACGGTCAGCAGAACCTTGTCGTTCTTGTGCTTTTGCAGGTAGTCGCGGTATCGGGGGTAGTCCGCATCGCGCAGATCGTCGATCGCTACCACTTCGTCGCCGGACTGGAGGCCCGCTTCGACTGCCGAGGTGTAGGATACGCTGTCCACGATGAAGGGGAGCCGCAGGGTGAAGAGGTCTTCGTAAGCCTTTTCCTGCCGCATACGGAGCAGGGATTCGAAGGGAATGTCGAGCGTTACCGGCTCTCCGCCCCGTTCGACTACCACGCGGCGGCCGCCGTCGGTAATCAGCAGGTCGTTTTGTACCCGCATGACGTTGTCGATCTCCTCGCCGTCGATCGACACGAAACGGTCGCCGTCCCGGAAGCCCATTTCGTGAGCCGTCGGGTTGAAATTATAGCCCCATTTCGCGTCCTGGTTCGAAAAGTAGGAGTCGCCCCAGGTGTAGCAAACGGCGCAGTAGATGACGATGGCCAGCAGGACGTTCATCATGACGCCGGCCACCATTACCAGGAGCCGCTGCCAGGCGGGTTTGGCCCGGAATTCGTCGGGTTTGACCGGCTGTTTCATCTGTTCCTTGTCCATCGATTCGTCGATCATGCCGGCGATCTTGACGTAGCCGCCCAGCGGCAGCCAGCCCAGACCGTACTCCGTGTCGCCCCGCTTGAACTTGAAGAGCGAAAACCACGGGTCGAAGAAGATGTAGAATTTTTCGACGCGGATCTTGAAAGCCCGGGCCATCAGGAAGTGCCCGAGTTCGTGAATGCCCACGAGGATCGTGAAGCAGAGAAAAAGTTGAGCGATTTTGATAAGAATATCCATTGCTTAAGCGTTCGTTTTTCAGTTTGTTTTCTATGTCAGGTACGGCGGTAACCCCGTTCTGTCTTTACCTGTCGAAAACATTTATTGTAAGAATGTTCTTTGCCGATAATCAGAGCCGCAGGTATTCGGCGGCCAGACACCGGGCTTCGGCGTTCGTTTCGCCCAGGTCCCCGAGGGACGGCACGGCTGCGAACGAGGATTTGCCCAGTGCGTATTCGATGCTGCGCACGATCTCCAGATAACCGCACCGGCGGGCGAGGAAGGCTGCCACGGCCACTTCGTTGGCGCCGTTCATCGTACAGCCGGCCGTGCCGCCGCGCCGCAGACAGTCGTAGGCGAGGTCGAGGGCCGGGTATTTGATCCGATCGACCTCGGCGAAGGTGAGGGTGGGGTGCTCTGCGAAGCTGAAAGGCGCCACCGGACGGTCGAGGCGCTGCGGAAAACTGAGCGCATAGGCGATCGGTGTCCGCATGTCGGGCGATCCCAGCTGGGCCTTGATCGCTCCGTCGCCGAATTCGACCATCGAATGAACGATCGACTGGGGGTGTATCAGCACCGATATCCGTTCGGCCGGTACGCCGAACAGCCAGTGCGCCTCGATCACCTCGAATCCTTTATTGACCAGCGTGGCGCTGTCGATCGTGATCTTGTCGCCCATCCGCCATTGGGGATGCTTCAGTGCCTGTTCCACCGTTACGTGAGCCAGCTCCTCGCGGCTGCGGTCGCGGAAAGCTCCGCCGCTGCAAGTGACGATCAGCCGTCGCACGGGCGACTTTTCTCCCGCCAGGCACTGGAAGATCGCCGAGTGTTCCGAGTCGATCGGGACGATCGGGGCTTTGTGCCGGGCCGCCAGCGGCATCACGTAACAGCCGCCCGCCACCAGCGTTTCTTTGTTGGCCAGCGCCACCTTTTTGCCCGCTTCGACCGCCGCTATCGTCGGCATTAGGCCGACGTAGCCCACCAGGGCGTTCACGACTACATCGACCTGCCCGCTCTGTACGACTTGCCGCAGGGCTTCCTCGCCGGCATATACCTTGATCGACGTGCCGTCGAGTGCCTGCCGCAGGGCGTCGTATTGCCGTTCGTCGGCGATCACCACGCTGTCGGCGTCGAACTCCACGGCCTGCCGGGCGAGCCGCTCCCAGTTGCGATGGGCCGTAAGGGTCGTGATCTCGAACAGTCCGGGATTTTCCCGAACGATGTCGAGGGTCTGTATTCCGATGGATCCGGTCGATCCGAGCAAGGCGATTCTTTGTTTCATAACGAAGGTCAGAAGACGATATAACTCTCCGGATCGACGGGCTTGCCGTTGCTCCAAAGTTCGAATTCGAAAATTTTGGCGTCGCCGCCGTCGGCCAGCACTTCCGTATTGGATCCGATGACACCGCCCCGTTTTATTCGCTGTCCTTTGGCTACTAACGATTTGGACAGGTTTTTATAAATCGATATCAGGTTGTTGGAGTGCTGTATTTCGATCAGGTAACCCGTTTCGGGGGTCCAGAGATTCATCACCACCACGCCGTCGTCCGCCGCGACGATCTGGGTGTCGGGCGATGCGGCGATGCGGATGCCGAAATTCTCGCGTTTGATGTCGAACCGCTCGATGACGATGCCTTCGATCGGGGCGACCATTTCGATGGGCTTGCGTGCGGCACCGCCGCCTGTGCTCTGCCCGAGGCTGTAAGGACCTTCTCCCTCCAGTTCGGCCCGCAGCAGCGAATCTTCGCGGCTGGGCACCACGAGTGTCTTGTTCGTGCGGATGCTGTCTTCCTTGCCTACGGTTCGCACCACCGGAGTCTTGCCCTCCATGATGAGGGCGATGTTGTTGTTATAGGTAATCATGTCGTTCATCATCCGCTCCATGGAATCCAGACGGATGACGCTTTGCATCAGATTTTCGCGCGAGCGGGCCGCTTCGACGCGGTAGCCGGGCAGGAGTTCCAGCACCGGCGTATAGGCCACGATCGACAGAATGAGGATGAAAAGCAGCAGCGCGAAAGCCAGAAACGCGGCGAGCAGACCTGCCGGGGAGATGTGGGTGTACCACTCCTCGACGTTGTCGGTCGCATTGAGCATGCTCAGGCGGCGTTTGCGGGAGAAGCGTTTCCACCACGAGGATATGGAATGAAATGCGTTCATGGTTCTGTTTTTGATCGTTGTTTGCGATTGGACCGAAATCCGCAGGGGTTTCTGCCGGTCGAAAAGCCGGGGCTGTCCGTTTCGTCTTTCCGGTCCGGCATATCGAACGGGGCCGATGGTATTCCTGCCTTTTCGCGCCGGAAAGTTGAATTGTACAAAGGTAACAATAAATCTTTGAATTTAATGCCGGTTTCCTTACCTTTGTACGTTTCTTTGAAACGAGTAAAAACTGAATATAGTATGATAAAACCGACATTATTGGTGTTGGCTGCCGGCATGGGATCCCGTTACGGATCGCTCAAGCAGATGGACGGGGTAGGTCCCGGCAACGAAGCCATCATCGACTATTCCGTATATGACGCCATTCGTGCTGGCTTCGGCAAGGTGGTATTCGTGATCCGCCACAGTTTTGCTTCCGACTTCCAGGAGGTTTTCACCGAAGAGCGTTTCGGTGGCAGGATCCGCGTGGAGTATGTCTATCAGGAGCTGGATTGTCTGCCCGAGGGGTTCACCGTACCCGAAGGGCGTGTGAAACCCTGGGGAACGAACCATGCGATTCTGGTGGCGAGGGATGCCGTTCACGAGCCTTTCGCCGTAATCAATGCCGATGATTTTTATGGAGCGGAAGCGTTCCGTACCATCGCCGAATACCTTCGCGGATTGAATGGAGCGTCGGGACGCTATTGCATGGTGGCGTACGAGTTGAGCCGGACGCTTTCCGAAAACGGGACGGTGTCGCGCGGCGTCTGTTCGGTAAACGCTGCCGGCGACCTTACGGGAATGGTCGAGCATACGCAGATCGAACGCACGGCGGCCGGGATCGTCGATCACGGTGCGAACGGGGATGAACCGTTGGCCGAAGATACGCCCGTGTCGATGAACCTTTTCGGCTTTACTCCCGATTACTTCGCCCACTCCGAGGCTTTTTTTCGGTCGTTTCTGCAGGAGAGTGCCGGGAATTTGAAAGCCGAGTGCTATATCCCGTCGATGGTCAATAAGTTGATCGCCGACGGCACGGCTTCCGTTCGGGTCCTCCGTTCTCCGGCGCAGTGGTTCGGCGTGACCTATAAGGAGGATAAACCGTTGCTGGTCGCCAATTTGAAGAAGATGATCCGGGCGGGGATTTATCCCGAATACTTGTGGCGATAGACAAATCGTCGTCGGTCCGGTAATGGAAAATCGCCGATCCAAACGGATCGGCGATTTTGATTGGTTTTCCTGCACTCGACGAAGTCGGTTTGCGAGTAGAAGGCTTTTACAAGTTTGGGTGTCGTCCCATGTCCTGATCGAAAGACCAGGCTATTCCGTTCGTCTTTCGCTTTCTATGCCCGATGCCCCTGAAAGGCCGCTCGTTGTTGTTACCAGCCACCTGTCAGCCTCTCTAAAACGAGGTTTAGGCTCTCGACCACCTGTCCGCCGGCTCCGATTCGGAGGTATTCGTGATTCCGGGACAGGTGAAATACCCGGGCTTAATCCAGGTAACCGGCTTCTACCAGTTGTTGGCGGATTTTCACCCAGTCGGCTACCGGACGGGCTACGCCGTCCATAAAGCGGATCGGACATCCCAGTGCACTGTCGTCGATATAAAGGTCGGCGTGGACTTTCGGCGACGAAGTCCAGGACTTCTGTCCGGGATTCTCATTGATGGCGTACAGCGGAATTTTCTGTTCCTTGAACCATTGGACGGCTTTTTCGAGTAGTTGTCCGCTGCGCATGGTGTACAGGATGAGTTTGCAGTCGTTCGCCACGAGCTCCTTGAGTACGGGAACCGCACCTGCGTCCATCCCCATATGCGGATAGGCGTGTGTCACGACGGTTCCGTCGAAATCGATCGCTATGATTGCTCCTTTAACGGCCATATCGGTTATTTCTTTTGAAATTTATTACGTGTCCATTCGCATAATTTGCCCCAGAAACCCTTCTTTGTCGTGGTTTCCTCTTCGTCGAGGCCGTACCCGTAACCATAGCCGTAGCCATAACCGTACCCGTGACGTTTTGTCGAGCTGGCTCTGTTGAGGATGATGGCCATGTTATGGAATTTCTTTTCGCGGTACAGCCGTTCGATATCCGGCAACTGACGACGGTCGAGCAGGCCTTCCCGTACTACGTAAATGCTGAGGTCTGCCAGGCGGTCGGTGATGATGGCGTCCGCTACGGCCATCGCCGGGGTGCTGTCGATAATTATGTAGTCGTAGTGGAGTTTCAGTTCCGCGATCAACTCTTCCATCCGCTGGCTCAACAGCATTTCGCTCGGGTTGGGCGGCTGGATGCCGGCGTAGATGATGTCGAGTTTTTCCGACAGTTTGGATTTGCGGATGATTGCCTGAAGCTCCGTGCTTCCGGACAGGTAGCTCGAAACCCCGTTGGTATCTCCGCCGTGCCCCATCTGTTTGGAGAAGGTGCGGCGCCGCAGGTCCAGATCCATGATGACGACCTTCTTGCCCGTCGTGGCGAACGTCATGGCCAGGTTGGTCGAAACGAACGTCTTTCCGGCGTGGGGATTCGACGAGGTGACCATAATGACTTTTATCTCGCCCTTGCCCAGGTTCATGAAGTTCATGTTCGAGCGGATCATGCGGAAAGCTTCCGACACCGGATCGCGGCCGTTTTCGCGTACGACGAAGCTGCCCCGTTGTTTTTCTCCCGAATATTGCGGAATATCCCCCAGGAACGGAACCGAAAGGTTGTCCTCGATGTCCTTCCTCCCCCGGATCGTGGTGTCGAGTATCTGGATCAGGTAGGTGATCAGGAAGGGGATGCCCAGTCCGAACAGGAAGGCGATTCCCGCAATCAGCACGGTATTGGGCGACACGGGGCGCGGGGAACCGTATGCACTGTCGATCGTGCGCGAGTTGCTTTCCGTGATGACCATGGTGATGGCGTTCTCCTCGCGTTTGTTGAGCAGGTAGAGGTAAAGTTCCTCCTTGATTTTCTGCTGACGGACGATGTCCAGAATCTGTTTTTCCTGCGTCGGTACCGAGGATATTCGTTGATTGGTCAGCGCCTCTTCCTTTCGTAAAGCGGCCAGTTGGATCTGCAACGTGGAGATATAGGAATCGAGCGTCGCGATGATCGACCGGCGTGTGGAAGCCAGTCCGTTGCCGAGATTCTGAATGATCGGGTTGTTCTCCGAACTCTCGGAGTTGAGCTTCATATAGCGTTGCAACTCGGTATTGTAGCCCTCTATCTGGGAGTTGATCGCGGGGCTGTTGATCGAGAGCGTTCCGGGAATCAGTTCATTGGTTTTGGTCGGGTCCAGCAGGTATTCTTTGAGGAATTCCGTCATTCGGATCTGGTTTTCCAGCGAGAGGCCGTCGGTTTTATATTGGGCGCTTTCGGTAATCGTCTGCTCGGCTTCCGATACGATATCGTATATTTTGTTGTCTTTTTTGAATTTTTCGATGTTGCGGTCCACTTCGCTCAGTTCTTCGGAGATGATCTCCAACCGATTGTCGATGAATTGTCCCGTGCTTTCTGCGATCCCCCGTTTGTCGTCGATCGCATCTTTTTCGTAAACCGCGATCAGCGTATTGATGACATCTTCCGCTTTTTTGGGAACGGAACTTTTCATAGAAATGGTGATGATCGAGGCCTGTTTGTTGGCTACGAAACTTTTGACTTCATGCTGGTAGAACTGCGTTACTACGCCCAAGTTGCCTTTGGTGACCCGGATCGGAGCCTTTTCGTAGTAATCGGGGGACATATAGAGAGTCGGCCGGATAATCATTTGGCCGACAGGCGTGGAGATCGTATCGCCGAATACGGCCGAAATTTCCTGCTTGAATTTCTGTTTGTCGGGACCGAATATTTCGAAGTAGTTGAGTTTTACGATGCTGTCGGGGCGCAGCGAAACTTCGAACCGGAATCCCTGCCGGTCGTTATCGTTGATGAACTCCACTGCGATCGGACTTTGCCCGTAGAGATCCTGGGGACGTAATCCGTCCTTCGTTTCGTATTGAACGGTCAAACCCAGCTGTTTGACCACTTCCGTCATCAGGCGGCGCGATTGGAGAATATAAATTTCGTTGTCCACATTGCGGCGCTGTGACAGGCCCGCCAGGTCGCTCAGGGTCGCCAGGTCGGTATCCCCTCCCTTGCGGCTGTCTTTCACGAGGATGTTGGCCGTGCGGCTGTATATTTTCGGGGTGCGTAAAATGTAGATGTAACCGCATCCGACGCAAACGAATACCGAGATGACGAACCAGTACCAGTTGGCGATTACCGTCTGGATCAGATCGTGCACCGAGAAAGTAATGTGTTCCTCCTGCTTTGTATCGCTGTTCGCGGAGTTCAGGTTGATATTGTTAGGTGTCATGCCTTGTTGTGAAAATTAACGGGTGAGTGTGACGATCAGAGTCGCTACGGACACGGCGGTACTGATCAGCGAGATATAGAAACTGCGGTTCTGGCTGATTTCGCCGGCCTGGGCCCGGTACTTGTTCGGCTTCACGTAAATTACGTCGTTCTGCTGGAGATAGAAATAGGGCGAATCGTAAATGTCCTGCGAAGTCAGATCGAGAGATGCTGTGGTGCGGACGCCGTTTTCCTCCCGGATTACCTTGACGTCGGAGCGCACGCCGTAGATGGTCAGATCACCTGCCAGCGACAGGGCGTCCAACAGGGAGATGCGGTCGTTGGTGATGTCGTACTGTCCGGGACGGGCGACCTCTCCGATGACCGAGATTTTCATGTCGGCGAACTGTATATTGACCGTCGGGTCGCTGATGTATCCGCCTTCCCGGATTTTGTCCGCGATTTCCTGGGCCAGTTCACTACGGGTCTTGCCCTTGCATTGAATGGGGCCGATGATCGGCATATCGAGGTCGCCGTTTTCATCGACGGTCCTGATCTGTAACGACGCACTGTTCGACGAATAGGTCGAAAGAGGCGTTCCGGTCAGGGAGTTGAGAGAGGTCGATGTATTGAACGGCGCAGCCAGTTCCGGGTCCCGGCTGTTGACCACGACGGTCAGACGGTCCAGCGGCTTGATGCGTATTTGATAATCCTGGGCGATTTTGATCTGCTCGTCGGCTTGAGTGTCTTGCAGGTAGATCACGCGCTTCTGGGAGGCGCATGACGCAAGAACGACGACCCCGAGCAGGAGGGCGAAGGCCTTTATTCGTTTCATTTCGAAATAGTTTTGTAGTACACGTGTAATTTTGGTATGCAAAGGTAGAAAAAATATATGAATGGGAAAGGTTTTTGTTTGCTATATTTGCGATTACTGTATTTTATAACGCTAAAAGAGACGATTGATTATATGATGAATGCTGTGTGGAGTCGGAATGCCGTGTTGTACGAGATGAACCTGCGGCAGGCGACGCCCGAAGGAACGCTTGCCGCCGCTGCGGAACGGCTCGGTTTTTTGCGGGATTTGGGCATCGATGCCGTTTGGCTGATGCCTCATTATCCCATCGGGGAGGTCGGTCGCAAGGGATCGCTGGGTTCCTATTATTCGATTCGGGATTACCGGGCTGTCAATCCCGAACTGGGGACGCTGGCCGATTTCGACGTTTTCGTTCAGAGGGCTCACGCCTTGGGAATGAAGGTCCTGATCGACTGGGTGGCCAATCACACTTCGCGCGATGCCCGCTGGCTCGCGGAATGTCCGTCCGACTGGTACGAGCGGGACGCTTCGGGCCGGCCCGTCGTTCCTAACGGGTGGGACGACACGGCCAAGCTCGATTATACCAATCGGGCCGTCTGGCAGGGACAGATCGACGCCATGCGTTTTTGGCTTGCGGAACACGGGGTGGACGGTTTTCGCTGCGATATGGCGATGCTGGTTCCCATCGAATTTTGGCAGGAGGCGGCACGGCGGTTGCGGGCGGTGAAACCCGACCTGTTCCTGCTGGCCGAAGCCGAGGAAGATTCCCTGTTCGACCGGGCTTTCGACGCGTCGTATGCCTGGCGGCTTTATCACCTGATGAACGACGTGGCGCAGCAAAAGTGCCGGGTCGATCGTATTCGGGAGTATCTCTATGCCGATCGGGAGCACGTCCCGACCTGGGCCTTGCGGCTGATGTTCACTTCGAATCACGACGAGAACTCCTGGAGCGGGAGCGAATTCGCCCGTCTGGGGCCTGCCGTGCGGGTCATGACGGCCCTGACGTTTCTGCTGCCGCAGTCGCTGCCGTTGGTTTACACGGGGCAGGAGTTCGGTTACGACCACTCTTTCGCCTTTTTCGACCGGGACCCGCTGCCCGCTTGCGAGCCGAACGAAACGACGGAGTTCTACCGGCGGCTGATCGCTTTGCGGCACGATGCTCCGGCTCTCGCTTCCGGGGAGCGGGGCGGCTCCTTCGTCGAAATCCGCAACAATGCCGAGGATTGCCTGCTGACTTTCGTGAGGGAAACTCCGGAAAATCGGGTAGTCGCCCTGTTGAACGTGTCGCCTTATGAAGTCCATGCCGATTTCGATACGGGAATCTACGCCGGAGGCTATGCGGACGCCCTGACGGGCGAACGCGTACAGCTCTGCTCGCATGTCGATGAGCGGATGCCGGGCTGGAGCTTCCGGATTTTGACACGGCCGATGTAGATAGGCCGGATTTTTTCGTACATTTGCCGGCGACGGGGAGGCCGTTTTGCGAAGCGGCAATGGCTTCCCGGTTTCGGAAATGCGCATATAATATAAGTTGCATTAGTAGGTTTAGTAGGACGATGAAAAAAATAATTCTGACGATATTTTGCCTCGGAATGCTGTTCCCGCTTCTGGGTTCGGCAGCCCGGCCGTACGGTGTGGAGGAGATTCCCAACGTGCAGGTCGGCAACCGTTATCGGTTCACGTCGAATCCCGACGGGGTTCTTTCCCCTTCGGCAGTCGCCGAGATCGACTCGCTTTGCTATTCGCTCAGGCATCGGGCGTTGGCCCAGGTCGCCGTGGTCGCTGTGGAGGATATTCGCGGAGATGATCTTTTCTCCTTCGCCCATACGCTTTTTTCCCAATGGGGTGTCGGCCGCGCCGATTCGGACAACGGACTGGGCATTCTCTTGGTCGTCGATCGCCGGGAAGTGCGGTTCGTGACCGGACCGGGACTGGAAGGCGTCTTGCCCGATGCACTTTGCAAGCGGATCCAGATGCGTTACATGCTGCCGTATTTCCGGGAGGGAGATTACAGCGCCGGCATGGTGGCGGGGCTGCGTGCCGTGGCATCGGTGCTTGAGGGCAGCGAGCTCGATTCGGGCGGCAACGACGATTTCCGGGCAACGGACGATTTGCCGGCGTGGGCGGTTTTCCTGATCGTCTTTCTGGTCGTCTTCGTGCCGCTGGGCGTCATGCGGGTCGGATTCTACCGTTCCAGACGTTGTCCCCGGTGTCGTGCTTTCGCGTTGGTGCTGCAATCGCGGAACCTTGTCGGGCAGACGGATCATTATAATCTGTTCGAAGACACTTACCGTTGCGGCAAATGCGGTTTCGTCGTGAAGCGGCAGTCCCGAAGTGCGCGCAGCGATAACAACAACCACCGCAGGGGCGGCGGCATGTGGATCGGAGGTTTCGGCGGCGGACACGGTTCGGGCGGCGGCTTCGGTGGAGGTTTCGGCGGCGGCAGCTTCGGCGGCGGTGGTGCCGGTTCCCGTTGGTAAATTTGGAAATTCACTTAAAAAACGATAGAAAAAAATGAAAAAAGTTATCTGGATCGTAGTGGTCGTACTCGTGGTGCTGTTCATCAGCGGCTCCTGTTCGGCCTATAACAGAATGGTCACGGCCGAAGAGACCGTCAATACGACTTGGGCCGATGTCGAGGCGCAGTACCAGCGTCGTTCCGACCTGATTCCCAATCTGGTCAATACCGTCAAGGGCTATGCTGCGCACGAGCAGTCCACTTTTACCGAGGTGGTCGAGGCCCGTGCCCAGGCCATGTCGTTCAAACTGGATGCAGCGGACCTGACGCCCGAGAAGCTGGCCGAGTTCCAGCAGGCGCAGCAGAAGGTGGGATCGGCTCTGGGGCGCCTGATCGCCGTTGCGGAGCAATATCCCGACCTGAAGGCCAACCAGAATTTCCTGGAGCTGCAAGCCCAACTGGAAGGAACGGAAAACCGGATCGCCGTGGCCCGCACACGCTTCAACGATGCGACCCGGCAGTATAACGTGACGATCCGCCGCTTCCCTGCCAACCTGATCGCCGGCATGTTCGGCTTCGATCAGAAAGCCTATTTTGCGGCCGAGGAAGGTGCGCAGACCGTACCGGAGGTGAAGTTTTGAGATTCCGGCCTGTGAACGGCGGTGCGGCGATCCTGAAAGGTCGCCGCACCGCGTTATGTGTCGAGGTCGTAAATGGGATTTCGCCGGTCCTCCGAAGGCTTCGGCCGTGGTGCGAACCCTTTTTTGCCGCAGGGAGGTATTGATAAAAATTTCGGGGATCGCGGTTAAAATACCCGATAAATTTTTGTACTTTTGTTCCTTGAATTATCGTGGATAATTGTGACCATACCTTATGTTAAGCGTTTTATTCTACCTTTTCCTGTTCGTTATCTGCACTTTTTTTCTGGTATTGTCCGCCGTGGCGTTGCTTTTGACGTGGCCTTTCGACAAATCCCGGAGGATCGTGCACGAACTGTCCCGGATATTGGTCCGTATTTTCTATGCGGTTCCGCCTCTGTGGAAGTTCCGGGTTACCGGCAGGGAGTATATCGACCGTCGCAAACCGTACGTTATCGTGGTCAATCACCAGGCCGGTTTGGATATTCCGACCCTCTATTTCGTGCCGCTCAATTTTCGGTGGGTTTCCAAGCGGGAAGTTTTCAAGGTGCCGTTTTTCGGTCAGTTCCTTTTGCTGCACGGGGATATCTGCATCAACCGGAGCCATGCCACGGCCGCGATGGAGAAGGTGATCCGCGACGGAAAGCTGTGGCTTTCGCGCGGCGCTTCGGTGGCGATCTTTCCGGAGGGCACGCGTTCGCACGACGGCGCAATCCATCGTTTCAAGGCGGGGGCTTTCACGCTGGCCCGCGAGGCCGGCGTCGAGATCCTGCCGGTGGTGTTGTACGGTACGACCACAATGATCGGCCGCAACGGGATGTTCAACTGGCGCAATAAATTGACGGTAAGTATTCTGCCGCCAGTGAGCGCCGAACGGGTCGCCGCTGCCGATCCGAAGGAGCTGATGGAGCAGGTGCGGGCGTCGATGTGCGTAAGGCTCGCCGAAATCAAGAAACAGAAATAAACGATTATGTCCGATAAAAAGATAGATAACACCAGCAACAGCTATGGCGACGATGCCATTGTGACCCTCTCGCCGAGGGAGCACATCCGGTTGAGGCCGGGTATGTATATCGGCAAGCTGGGCGACGGCTCGCAGGCCGACGACGGCATTTACGTCCTGATCAAGGAGGTGGTGGACAACTCTGTCGATGAGTTCATCATGGGCGCCGGCAAGCAGATCGACGTGACGGTCGAGGACGACATCGTGACTGTCCGCGACTACGGGCGCGGTATTCCGCTCAAGTCCCTCGCTGCGGCCGTCAGCGAGATGAATACCGGCGGCAAGTACGGCGGTTCGGCCTTCAAGAAGACCGTCGGACTGAACGGTGTCGGCGTCAAGGCCGTCAATATGCTTTCGAGCGAATTTACCGCCCGTTCGGTGCGCGACGGCGAGGCCCGCACGGTGACTTTCGCGCAGGGGCTCGAGCAGAGCGACCGCTGGGAGAGCGGCGTGCAGGAGAAAAACGGTACGTTTATCAGTTTCCGTGTGGACCGGGAGGTGTTCGGCGACTATTCCTACAATCTGGAGTACGTCGAGCAGATGATTCGCAACTATACTTACCTCAATCTGGGGCTGACCTTCCGTTTCAACGGTCAGAGCTATGTTTCGAAGAACGGCTTGCTGGACCTTCTGGGCGAGAACATGACCGAGGAGCCGCTTTATGCGCCGATCCACCTTTCGGGCGAGGATATCGAAGTGGCCATCGCACACGGTACGGGTTACGGCGAGAGTTACTATTCGTTCGTCAATGGACAATACACCTCGCAGGGCGGTACGCATCAGGCGGCTTTCCGTGAAGCGATCGCCAAGACCATCAAGGAGTTTTATCACAAGGATTACGATCCTTCGGACATCCGCACGTCGATCATCGCCGCCATTTCGGTCCGTGTGACCGATCCGGTGTTCGAGTCGCAGACCAAGATCAAACTGGGCTCGAAGGAGATCGAACCGGGGGTTCCGCTGCGCAACTTCATCGTCGATTTTCTGGCCAAGCACTTGGACGACTACCTGCACAAGCACTCCGAGACGGCCCAGATTCTGCAAAAGAAGATCGTCGAGAACGAGAAGGAGCGCAAGGCGATCTCCGGTATTCAGAAGAAAGCCCGCGAAACGGCCAAGAAGGTGTCGCTCAACAACAAGAAGCTGCGCGACTGCAAGATACATCTGACGGACAAGAACGAGCTGGCCGAGGAGTCGATGATCTTCATTACGGAGGGTAATTCGGCATCCGGTTCGATCACCAAGAGCCGCGACGTGCGTACGCAGGCGGTTTTTTCGCTGCGGGGCAAGCCGCTCAACTGCTTCGGCCTCACGAAGAAGGTCGTATATGAGAACGAGGAGTTCAACCTGTTGCAGGCGGCGCTCAACATCGAGGAGGATATGGACAACCTGCGGTACAACAAGGTCGTGATCGCCACCGATGCCGATGTCGATGGCATGCACATCCGCTTGCTGCTGATGACCTTCTTCCTGCAATTCTTTCCCGACGTGATCCGCGGCGGACACTTGTACGTGTTGCAGACACCGTTGTTCCGCGTGCGTAACAAGAAGGAGACGCATTACTGTTACAGCGAGGAGGAGAAAAACCGGGCGGTCGCACGATGCGGCGCCAACGCCGAAATCACCCGTTTCAAAGGTCTGGGTGAGATTTCTCCCGACGAGTTCCGGGGGTTCATCGGCCAGGATATCCGCCTGGATAAGGTGCGGCTTACGAAGGACGACCCGATCCACGATATGCTGGAGTTCTACATGGGTAAGAACACCTATGAGCGGCAGGGCTTTATTATCGGTAACCTGCGTATCGAGGAGGATATCGTGGAGAGCGACCTGGCGATCGGGTAACCGCCGTTTCTTATCGACCGGTGCGGTTTTCTTGTGCGGTGCCGGTGCGAAACCGAAAACAGAACATAGATTATGAGCGAACAAAGAGAAGATATGACGGAACGGGACGATCTGCCCGGCGAGGTTCCTGCGGCGGCGGATGACGCTGCGGGGAGTGTCGGGGCCGAAGAGTCCGCCGCTCCGACGGGCAAATACGGCAAGTTGCTCTCCGAGGAGGGCGGCGTGCGCAAGCTGACGGGTATGTACCGTAACTGGTTCCTCGATTACGCTTCGTATGTCATCCTGGAACGAGCCGTTCCGCACGTGCAGGACGGACTCAAGCCGGTGCAGCGGCGTATTCTGCATGCCATGAAAGCCGTCGATGACGGTCGTTACAACAAGGTGGCCAATATCGTGGGCCAGACCATGCAGTATCACCCGCACGGCGATGCTTCGATCAAGGATGCGCTGGTGCAGTTGGGACAGAAGGACCTGCTGATAGACTGTCAGGGCAACTGGGGCAACATCCTCACCGGCGACGAAGCCGCTGCGGGCCGTTACATCGAAGCCCGCCTGTCGAAATTCGCCCTCGACGTGGTTTTCAACAAGAAGACGACCGAGTGGATGCGCTCCTACGACGGCCGTAACGAGGAGCCGGTGACGCTTCCCGTGAAATTCCCGCTGCTGCTGGCGCAGGGTGCCGACGGTATCGCGGTCGGTCTGGCGTCGAAGATTCTGCCGCACAACTTCATCGAGCTGATCAATGCGGCGATCGCGCATTTGCAGGGGAGGGATTTCGTGCTGTACCCCGATTTCCCGACGGCCGGCATGATCGACGTGAGCCGTTACAACGATGGACTGCGGGGCGGTACGGTCAAGGTGCGTGCCCGCATTTCGAAGATCGACAAGCGGACGCTGGCCATCACCGAGATTCCCTACACCACGACCACCGAGTCTATCAAGGATTCGATCGTCAAGGCCAACGAGAAGGGAAAGATCAAGATCCGCAAGGTGGACGACAATACGGCCGAGAAGGTCGAAATCATCGTGCAGGTCGCGCCCGACGAGTCGTCGGACAAGACCATCGACGCGCTCTACGCTTTTACGGACTGCGAAGTGTCGATCGCCCCGAATGCCTGCGTGATCTGCGATGACAAACCCCATTTCCTGGGGGTGAGCGAGATCCTGCGCCGTTCAGCGGAGCATACCCGCGAGCTGCTGAAAATGGAGCTTGAAATCCGCCTGAACGAACTCAACGAAGCATGGCATGCGGCTTCTCTGGAGCGGATTTTCATCGTTAATAAATTGTATCAGCTCATCGAGGGCTGCAAAACCCGCGAGGAGGCTTACGCAGCCGTCGGCAAGGGGTTGGAACCGTTTACCAAGGTGCTGCGCCGTGCGGTCACGACCGAGGACATCCAGCGTCTGACGGAGCTGAAGTTCATCCGTATTTCGCGTTACGACAGCGACAAGGCCGACAACGAGATCCGGCAGATCGAGGAGGATATCGCCCAGACGCAGCACCATCTGGCGCATCTGACCGATTATACGATTGCTTATTACGAGCGTATCCGCGACAAATACGGCAAGGGCCGCGAGCGGCGTACCGAGTTGCGCGAGTTCGACTCGATCGAAGCGACGAAGGTGGCTGTCACCAATGCCAAACTGTACGTCGATCGTGTGGAGGGCTTCTTCGGAATCGGCAAGTCGATGAAGGATTCCGAGTTCGTGTGCGACTGTTCGGATATCGACGACGTGATCGTGTTCACCAAAGACGGCCGCTATGTGATTACGAAGGTAAGCGACAAAGCCTTTTTCGACAAGAATATCTATTATATTGGGGTGTTCAAGCGCAACGACGAGCGGACGATCTATAACGTCCTCTACCGCGACGGCAAGAACGGCCCGATCCTGATGAAGCGCTGCGCCATCAAGGGTATCACGCGCGACAAGGAGTACAACATCACCAAAGGCGATCCGAAGAGTGAAATCCTCTATATGTCTGTCAATCCGAACGGTGAGGCCGAAGTGTTGAAGATTTACTTCAAGCCGCGTCCGCGTTTGAAGAAGGTGATCGTCGATCTCGATTTCTCGACCGTGGCGATCAAGGGGCGGCAGAGCCAGGGCAACCTTTTCTCGCGTTACGGCATCCATAAGATCGTCCTCAAGGAGCGGGGTACTTCGACCCTCGGAGGACAGCAGATCTGGTACGACGAAGACGTGCACCGGCTCAATACGGACGGCCGGGGCGTATTGCTCGGCGAGTTCCAGGGGGATGACAAACTCATTGTCCGCACGGCCAAGAACGTCTATTACACGACGAATTTCGACATTACGCAGCACTTTCCCGACGATACGGTTCACGTGTCGAAATATTCGCCCGACACGGTCTATGCGGTGGCCTATTTCGACCGCTCGCAGAATTACTACTATCTGAAGCGCTTTACGGCCGAGCAGGGTGAAAAGATGCAGTCGTTCCTGGACGAAGATGCCGATCTGGTGGCCGTGACGTCCTGCCCGGGGGCTGTGCTGGTGCTGACCTTCCAGGGGGCACAGGCTTCGCGTCCGGCGGAGGAGATCGACGTGGACGGTTTCGTCGGCGTGAAGAGCCACCGGGCCAAGGGCAAGCGCCTTACGACCTACGACGTGGCGACGCTCGCTTTCGTGGAGCCGGAGCGACCCGAGCGGCCGGAGCCTTCCGGGGAGGATGCTCCGAATGGTTCGGAGGGGGATTTCGACCTGCCCGAAACGATGACCGTCGAGGGTACGGACGCCGAGTTCGAAATCGAACGTCCGAAAGGCGACACGGAGGAGGTGATCGTCGATACCGAGCAGTTGAATTTATTTTAGGAGTTAGGATATGATCGTTTTTCTGGTCGGATACATGGGGTGCGGAAAAACCACCATCGGCCGTCGGCTCGCCCGGCGGTTGGGTTACGACTTCGCCGATACCGACGACCGGATCGAGAAACAGGAGGGTGCCGACGTGTGCGACATCTTCCATTATGCCGGTGAGGAGTATTTCCGCAAGGCGGAGCGCGGGATGCTCGAACAGCTGATCGCTTCGGGCGACGACCTGGTGGTTTCCACGGGCGGCGGGCTTCCCGTCTGGGCGGACAACATGGCTCGTATGAACGGAGCCGGTCTGACGGTCTATATCCGCCGTTCGGCGGAGCAGATCGCAGCGCGTTTGAGTCCTCACGGACGTTGGAAGCGCCCCAAGTTGAGGGGACTCGACGACCGGGAGCTGGTCGAATTCATGTCGCGCAACATGGCCGAGCGGGAGCCGTTTTACGGACAGGCTGCGCTGACGATCGACGGCGGCGCGATGAACGATGACGAAATCCTCGAATTTATCACTGAAAAACTGAAGGAACGAAATGGATAACCGGCCTGTCGGCGTATATGATTCGGGGTTGGGCGGCCTGACGGTCTGGCGCGAAATTCGCCGCCAATTGCCGGAGGAGTCGCTCGTCTATCTGGGCGACGGTAAGAATTGTCCCTATGGTGCGCGTCCGGCCGATGAGATCTGCCGTCTAGCGGACGAGGCGGTCGGACGGCTGGTCGGTGCCGGTTGCAAAATGGTCGTCGTCGCCTGCAATACGGCTACGGCTGCGGCCATCGATTTTCTGCGCCGCAAATACCGGCAGATGCCTATCGTAGGTATGGAACCCGCCGTGAAGCCCGCCTGCCTGAATACCCGCAGCGGGGTGGTAGGTGTGCTGGCTACGGCCCGGAGTTTGGACGGCGACCTGTTCCGCCGCACGGCAGCCCGTTACGGGGAGAATATCCGGGTGCTGACCGCCGTAGGCGAAGGGTTCGTCGAACTGGTCGAGGAAGACCGCGAGCAGTCGCCCGAAGCCGTCGAGACCGTGCGCCGCGTGCTGGAGCCGATGATCCGCGAGGGTGCCGACCAGATCGTGTTGGGTTGTACGCACTATCCGTTCCTGCTCCCGGTTTTCCGGCAGGTGATCGGTGAACGCGGGGTTGCCGTGGTCGATCCTTCGCCTGCCGTAGGACGCAGGGTGGGGCAGTTGCTCGACCAGTATGACCTGCGGGCCGAAAAAGGCGCCACCGCGAATTACGGATTTCTTACCTTTGCGGATGAAGCGTACCGGTCGCGGCTGGAATGCAAGGCTTTCGGTTAGCGGCTCCGCACCGGCTGCGGTCCGAAAACGGAATCGGGGGGGGCGGCCCTTTCGAAACCGATCCTGCATTTGAACTTTCCGAAAAAAATCCCTACCTTCGCTCGATAAATATACGATATGGCTACCAAGAAAAACAGTTCGGCAAAAAGCCCGCAGGCTACCTCCCGTTCCAACCGTGACAGCATGCGTTGGATACTGGGCTTGCTGCTGCTTTTCGCGGGGCTTTTCCTGACGGCTTCGGTGCTGTTTTACTATTTCGACTGGCGGGCCGACATGAGCCTTGTGTCCGGTGTCGAACAGGAGGATCCCCGCCTGGCAGACCTGTCGGATGCGATCGAGAATCCCTGCGGTTACGCCGGGGCTTGGTTGGCCGAGCGTCTGGTGGGGCGTTCGTTCGGCCTGTTCGGTATCATTTTGCCCCTGATCGTCACGATGGTCGGAGTGCGGATCATCCGCCAGCGTCCGCTGCTTTTCAACCATTCGGTGCTCGGAGCTTTGTTGATTCTGATTCTGGGTTCCCTTACGTTGGGCTTCGCCTTCGGCGAGAAGTGGGCCGTTTTCGGCAGCGGGTGGGGCGGTGCCTTCGGGGTCGAGGTCGCCCGGAGGCTGACGAGCGTGATCGGCGTGCTGGGAAATATCATCCTGTTGCTGGGCGCCTGGATTCTGACGGGCGTGTTCATCAACCGCAACTTCATCAATACGGTCAATACGGCAGGCAATGCAATGGTGGACAAGGGCGGCAAGATCGTCGATCTGGTCAAACAGTCGGTCGTGAATGTCGCCGACCATCGTTCGAAATCCGGGGAGGAGAAGACCGATCCCGAGCCTGAACCCGATTCTAAACCCGAATCCGAACGGCCCCAGCCCGAACCCGTGCCTGCTCCCGTCGATGCGTCGGCCCGCACTTCCGCTGCGGATGGAGCGGCCGAGGTGACGATTCAGCGGCCTGCGCCGGTTGCGGCTCCCGTTCCCGATGAGCCGGACGAGAGTCCCTTCCTCGAAATTCCCCTTACGGAAGAGGTTCCTGCAACGGTTGCCGAGCCGGCTCCGTCCCGTTCTGCCGGACCCCGTATCGTGGGGGGCGACGATGTATTTACCGAGGTCGATCTTTCGGGAGGCGAAGCCGACGCTGCCTTTACCGCACCCCGGGAACCCGAGCAACCGCAGTATGCGTCGGAGCCCGCGCCGGTCGTGGACGGAATTACGGAATATACGCTTACGGCGGAGCCGGAAATTCCGGCCGAAGGCGTCGTGGTGACCGTTGAAGCACGCGAGGCCAAGGTCGTGGACGAGAAAAGCATCGAGAGCAGTCTCTACGACCCGTTGAAGGATCTGAACAACTACCAGCGTCCGCCCGTGACGCTGCTCGAGGATTATACGTCCGATTCGCAGGTGAGCGACGAGGAGATTTACGAGAACAAGTCCAAGATCGAACAGACGCTCAAGGATTTCGGGATTCCGATCCAGCGGATCAAAGCTACGGTGGGACCTACGGTGACGCTCTATGAGATCGTGCAGGCCCAGGGCGTCAAGATCTCCAAGATACAGGGATTGGAGAACGATATCGCCCAGAGCCTCAAGGCGCTCGGTATCCGCATCATCGCTCCGATTCCGGGCAAGGGTACCATCGGTATTGAGGTGCCGAACCGCGACAAGCAGGTCGTGTCGATGTATTCGGCCGTGCGTTCGCTGCGGTTCCAGGAGTCGAAGGCCGAACTTCCGGTGGTGATCGGTCGCACGATCCAGAACGAGAACTATGTCTTCGACCTGGCGAAGATGCCTCACCTGCTCGTGGCCGGTGCTACGGGGCAGGGTAAGTCGGTCGGTTTGAATGCCATCATCACCTCGCTGCTTTACAAGAAACACCCCTCGCAGCTCAAGTTCGTGATGATCGATCCCAAGATGGTCGAGTTCTCGCTCTATTCCAAGATCGAGAAGCACTTCCTGGCCAAGATGGAGTCCGAGGACGAAGCGATCGTCACCGACCCCCGCAAGGCGGTCTATACGCTCAACTCCCTCTGTACGGAGATGGACAACCGGCTGGAACTTTGCAAGATGGCGGGAGCCCGCAACATCGCCGAATACAACGATAAATTCACGGCGCGGCGGCTCAATCCCGAAAAGGGACACCGCTACCTGCCCTATATCGTAGTTGTGGTCGATGAGTTCGCCGACCTGATTATGACGGCCCGCGAGGTCGAAGGTCCCGTGATGCGTCTGGCGCAGAAAGCCCGTGCCATCGGTATTCACCTGATTATCGCCACGCAGCGCCCCGACGTGAAGGTCATCACGGGCGGTATCAAGGCCAATTTCCCGGCCCGTATCGCCTTCCGCGTGATGCAGATGATCGACTCGCGCACGATCATCGATCAGCCGGGCGCCAACCAGCTTATCGGCCGGGGCGACATGCTCTTCTCGAAGGACGGGGAGCTGATCCGTATCCAGTGTGCGCTGGTCGAAACCCGCGAAGTGGAGCGGATCGTGGATTTCATCGGCCGCCAACAGGGATATTCCGAAGCCTACCGGCTGCCCGATTACGTGCCGGAATCGAGTGGCGGAGAATCCTCGTCGCTGGGCAGCGAGAGCGGGGCTCCGGTGCGCTACGACACGCTGTTCGCCGACATTGCCCGTGCAGCCGTGTCGCAGGGACAGATTTCGACCTCTTCGATTCAGCGCAATTACGAGGTGGGCTTCAACCGTGCCGGTCGGATCATGATGCAGCTCGAGCGGGCCGGCATCGTCGGCCGTCAGGAGGGAGCCAAGCCGCGCGATATTCTCTTCCACGACCTGCCTTCGCTGGAGGCCCGCCTGCAGGAGTTGGGAGTATTTTGATGCGATGATCGCTCCGGACGAGGCTTGAATGTGTTTGGGTATTATGAAATAGGGATTGCCGTTGTCTTGTCGTACGAAAGCGGGGTGCGGAACACTCTTCGGATTGGTAATTCGGAATAAAAACGAGGGAGAAAACGATGAATTGGATCGTATTGTTTATCGCGGGAGTTTTCGAGGTGGCCATGACTTTCTGTTTAGGGAAGACCAAGGGGGCCCAGGGTACGGAGCTTTATCTTTGGATCGGAGGGTTCGTCCTGGCGACAGTGTTGAGTATGGGTTTGCTGGCCAAAGCCGTGCAGACGCTCCCGATCGGTACCGCGTACGCTATTTGGACCGGCGTGGGAGCTCTCGGTACGGTGTTGCTGGGGATTTTCGTCTTCGGCGAATCGGCGGGTTTCGCCCGGATTTTTTTTATCGTTACCTTGTTCGGTTCTATCGTCGGACTAAAATTGGTTTCGCATTGAATATATTGAATAAGGATGGTCGAAACATTCGTGATGTCGATTGTCGTTTTTCGGATTTTTGAATTCGACCGTTGTCGGAGCGGTTTCGGAGTACATTTGCAGATTCGGCCGATGTATTCGGGCGAAAATCGACGGAATGACGACGGTTCGGTCTATCGGAGTATAATCGGAAAAAATATCTTATGAAACGATCTGTTTTGTTGTTGGCGGCACTGTTTGCCGTGTTCTCTGTCCAGGCCGATAACCGGCCGCAGGCCGTGTTGAAGCAACTGACCGCTGCGCTCGGAGCGCTGGAGGGGTACAGCGTAGTCTTCGAGGTGCATACCGACGGGGATGTCGTGCCGGGCTATTATGAGGTGAGCGGCGACAACTACTATATGCATGTCAATGGGCAGGAGGTTTACGGCGATGCGGAGTTCCGTTACGAAATCGACCCCGATCGTAAAGAGGTGGTTATCGACCGTGTGGATCTCACGTCCCATAATCTGCTCAATAATCCCACCCGGGCGTTCGATTTCATCGACGGCGAATATGCCGCCTCGCTTTTGAGCGAGAAGGGAAGCACGGCCGTAATCCGGCTTACTCCGCTGCGTATCCAGTCGGCCGTCGGGCAGATCGACGTCGAAGTGGACACGGCCCGTTCGCTGCCGACGGCAGTGATCTACGAAATCGACGGCGACCGGGTTCGGATCGACATCCGTTCCGTCACCGTTCACGAGGCGTCGCCCCGCACTTTCGATGCGGAGAATTACGCCGGGTACGAGTGGATCGATTTCCGGTAGTGTATTTTTCCCGATCGTGCTGGCGGTCGTAAATAGGGCGTGATGTATAAAATTTGTCCGAACGGCTTTGAAATTCCCCGACACTTTGCCGGGGGATTTTTTTGATGTTGTCAAAACGGCTGAAAAGGGCTGAAAATGGTGTGTGCGGTGAAAAAACTTGCGGAAACGGGTGATTTTATTGGGTCCAAAGTTGCTTATTCGACGAATAAATGCTATTTTTGTGTGTTTATAGAATGTATTTTCGGATGTTTTCGATAAGCGGGAACCGACGAATAGACTCGTCGGACCGAGCGAAGAGAACAAAGAACGTAAGTCCGCTGTTTTCGATCGGGCGAAGAAGTAGTCCGAATGTAGAAAATAAGGGGTAAAGTTCGATGTTTTCGACCGGCGAAGGGCGGCGCGGGATGCGTTCGGGCCATGCCGGGCAGAGAAAACGAAGAGAGAAACTCAAAGAATAACATGCTGACAGAAGAAGAAAAGAATGCCGGATTGGAGGGAAAAATCATTCCCATCAATATCGAAGAGCAGATGAAGTCCGCTTACATCGACTATTCGATGTCCGTTATCGTATCGCGTGCGCTGCCGGACGTGCGGGACGGTTTGAAGCCCGTACACCGTCGTATTCTTTACGATATGAGTGCGGAACTGAACCTCTACTCCGACAAACCCACGCGTAAATCCGCCCGTATCGTCGGCGACGTGCTGGGTAAGTTCCACCCGCACGGCGACAGTTCGGTCTATGAAGCGATGGTGCGTATGGCCCAGGATTGGTCGATGCGCTACCCGCTGGTGGACGGTCAGGGTAACTTCGGTTCGATGGACGGCGATTCGCCTGCGGCGATGCGTTATACCGAGGCCCGCATGCAGAAGATCACCGATGAGGTGATGGCCGATATCGACAAGGATACGATCGATTGGACGCTCAACTTCGACGATACGATCCCCGAACCTACGGTGCTTCCGACGAAGATCCCCTTGTTGCTGGTGAACGGCGCGAGCGGTATCGCCGTCGGTATGGCGACCAATATGGCGCCGCACAATCTGGGCGAGGTGATCGATGCCTGCTGTGCTTTCGTGGACAATCCGGAGATAGCATGTGAGGAACTGCTCAAGTACGTCAAGGGCCCCGATTTCCCGACCGGAGGAATTATTTACGGCTACGAAGGGGTTCGGGAAGCGTTGCTGACAGGCCGGGGCCGTGTGGTCATGCGTGCCCGCACGGAGATCGAGCATACGGCCAGCGGCCGCGAGTGCATCGTCATCACCGAAATTCCCTATATGGTCAACAAGGCGGAGATGATCAAGAAGATCGCCGACCTTATCAACGAAAAGAAGATCGAGGGCATTTCCTATATCAACGACGAGTCCGACCGGAACGGTATGCGGATCATCGTCATCCTGAAACACGATGCCGTGGCGAGCGTGGTGCTCAATACGCTGTATAAGAATACGCCGCTGCAAACCTCGTTTGCGGTGAACAACATCGCGCTGGTGAACGGTCGTCCGATGATGCTCAATCTGCTGGATCTGGTGCGGCATTTCGTCGAGCACCGCCACGACGTGATCGTGCGGCGCACGCGCTTCGATCTGGCCAAGGCCGAGAAGAGGCTGCATATCGTGTTGGGTCTGCTCATTGCGCAGGACAACATCGACGAGATCATCCACATCATCCGGGCAGCCAAGAATCCCGATCTGGCCAAGCAGGCCATGATGGAGCGCTTCAGTTTGAGCGACGCACAGGCTTCGGCCATTATCGAGATGCGTCTGCGTGCTCTGACGGGACTCGAACACGACAAGCTGGTTGCCGAGCGCAACGAGCTGGAGGCGCAGATCGCTTATTTCAACGATGTGCTGGGCAGCCGCGAATTGCAGATGAAGATCGTCAAGGACGAATTGTTGGAGGTGAAGGCCAAATACGGCGACGAACGGCGCTCGGAGATCGTTTACGCTTCCGAAGAGTTCAACCCGGAGGATTTCTACGCCGACGACGAGATGGTCATCACCATTTCGCACCTGGGCTATATCAAGCGTACGCCGTTGGCCGAATACCGTACCCAGAACCGGGGCGGCGTCGGCGCCAAGGGCAGCGCGACGCGCGACGAGGATTTCATCGAGCATATCTATATGGCCACGATGCATAATACGATGCTCTTCTTCACGGAGAAGGGCCGTTGCTATTGGCTCAAGGTTTACGAGATTCCCGAAGGAACGCGCTCCTCGAAAGGACGGGCGATTCAGAACGTCATCCAGATCGAGCCGGACGACAAGGTGCGTGCCTATATCAACGTGAAGCGTCTGGACGATGCGGAATACGTGAACAACAACTATATCATCATGTGTACCAAGGACGGCACGATCAAGAAGACCAAACTGGAAGCGTACTCGCGTCCCCGTCAGAACGGCGTCAATGCCATCGTGATCCGCGAGGGCGACCAGTTGATCGAGGCCAAACTCACCAGCGGCAGTGCCGAGGTAATGATCGCGGCCAAAGAGGGTAAGGCGATCCGCTTCAACGAGAACACGGTGCGCCCGATCGGACGTGTCGGGGCCGGTGTGCGCGGTATTTCGCTCGACGAAGGTGACGAGGTGGTCGGCATGATCTGCATCGAACCCAATAGCTTGCAGGACGTGCTGGTACTCAGCGAGAACGGTTACGGCAAGCGTACCGATCTGGACGAATACCGCATTACCAACCGTGGCGGCAAGGGGGTGAAGACGATCAATATTACGGAAAAAACCGGCAAGTTGATTTCGATCCAGGCGGTGACCGACGAGAACGACCTGATGATTATCAACCGTTCGGGGCTGACGATCCGTACGGCGGTAGATCAGATTCGCGTGGCGGGACGTGCTACGCAGGGCGTGCGTATCATCAATCTGCGTGAAGGGGATGCCATCGCTTCGGTGATCGTCGTTCCCGCCAACGAAGAGGAGGAGGCTCCGGCCGTCGAGGTCGATGGGACGGGCGCTCCGGAACCCGAGGCCGAAGAGAATGTTAGTAAAGAACAATAGAAGATAATACCTATAAATTAAAAACCCCGTTCATTATGAAAAAACTTATTTTGGCCCTGGCCGCCGTTACCTTGTTGGGAACTGCTGCCCAGGCACAGAAAGTCAACAAGGAGGCCTTGTTGCAGAAGATCGAAAAGAACGAAGCTGCGAGCGCCGATGCGAAGAAGGGTGCGAAAGCCGCTACCTGGCTCAATTTGGGTAAGAGCTATGTCGAGGCCATACTCGCTCCTACCAAAGACCTCTATGTCGGAGAACTCGGCCTGCAGCTGGATATGACATTCGGCAGCCCGAAGTCGATCGACGAAGTGACGATCAACGGGATGTCGGTGGCCGCACAGAATTACGATTATTTGACCGTTTATGTTTCCAATGGACAGGTCATCGGCTGGAAGGAGATAGAACCTGTAAAGGAAGGTGCTATCGATAAGGCGATCGCTGCTTTGAACAAGGCTTACGAACTCGATTCCAAGCAGGGTCCGAAAGTCAAGGAGCAGCTTATGGCGATCAGCAACTACTGTTCGCAATTGGGCGATGCTTGCAATAATATCGGTGAATACAAACTCGGTTCGGAGGCTTTCGAAACCGCTTTCCGCGCGGAGATGAGTCCGGCTTGCGGTACTCCCGACGCTTCGCGCCTTTACTATGCGGGCTATCTGGCCGCTGCTGCCGGCGAGAAGGACGCTGCTGAATATGCTCGCGGCGTGGAATTGCTGAATAAGGCGCTTGAAATGGGATATACGGATGACAACGGTATGATCTATTACTACCTGTTCCATAACTATTATGGCCAGCGTGAGGCGGACCGTGCCAATGTCCTGAAAGCCAAAGACGCCCTGACGACCGGTATTACTAAATTCCCGAAGAATCAGGATATTCTCAAGAGTTTGATTATGTTGTATTCGATGGAAGAGGGGTTGGGCGATTCGTCGGAGCTGGTTACGATGCTCGACGATGCGATTGCCGGTGATCCCCAGAACATCGAACTGTGGTTCAGCCGTGCCCAGATCTTCGTTTCGTTGGAGGATTACGATGAGGCGATTGCCTCCCTGGAGAAGGCGATCGAACTGAATCCTCAGTCTTACGAAGCGCAGTTCTTTACGGGTTACTACATCATTATGAAGGCCGATGCACTGAATCAGGAGGCCAATGAGAAAGAATATACCAATGAGGGCGAGTATGAAGCTGACCAGAAGGAGATTCTTTCGATCTATTCGCAGGCTGTTCCCTATCTGGAAGTTGCCCATGAGATTATGCCGCAGAATCCCGATCCCGTACAGCTGCTCAAGACTCTTTGCTATCGTCTGCGCGACGAACCCGGCATGATGGAGAAATACGAGAAATACAACGAGCTTTACAAACAGATGTAATTCGAACGTTGGTTTCCAAATAAAGCCCGGAGCAAGACGCTCCGGGCTTTTTGTTTTTTAACCGATCACTTTGTTTACAGACACGTTTGTTCCCTGTACCGAAATGGCGGCAGCGGTGCGAAGAGGAAAGTTCCGTATAATCTTTTCGTTACTGTTGAAAAATTTATTGCAGTACGGTGTATGCAGTAGTTGAAGAGAAAGGGATCTGCCGGATGAAGAACCCCGGTTATTTGGATCGGCGGAGAGGAAGGGCCGTCCTTTGCAGGGCGAAGATACGTCGGGAAATTTATGCCGCAGCTTTTCGATAGATGAGCCGCAGGCGCCGGGTCATCAGAAGTTGCAGCGTGCCGCGCAGGAACATATAGAGCGTGAAGGCCAGCCAAAGAGCGTTGTTCCCGATGACGGGATAGAGCGAGTAGAAGATACCGAAATAGGCGACGGTCGAGAGCAGCATCGAATTGCGCATCACTTTGGTTTCGGTCGCACCCACCATGATACCGTCCATGATGAAGGGCATGGCGCTGGCCAGCGGGATGAGGATGATCCAGACGATGTAATTACCCGCCGTCGAAACGACCTGTGCTGCGTCCGGAGTTCCGGCCTTGATGAAAATGCCCAACAGGTCGCGCCACCAGATGAGGTATATGCCGACGAACAGCACCGAGATCAGTGTGCCCCAGCCCAGACAACGTCCCAGGCAGCGACGCAGCGATTGTTCGTCCCGGGCTCCGATGAAGCGTCCCGTGAGGGCTTCGGCGGCATAGGCGAAGCCGTCGTTCATGTAGGAGAAAAGGGTGAATATCTGGAGCAGAAGCGTATTGACCGTCAGCAGGATCGGGTCCTCCATACGGGCCGATGCCGCCGTGAAGAAGGTATATACGGCTACGATACAGAGCGTACGGACGATGATGTCGCGGTTGATGAGGAAAAATTTCCGCACCGGTTCCCAGTCCACCACTTCACGCCACGTAAACCGTGTGAGAATTTTGCGGTATCGCAGGATAAGCAGCAGGACCGCCAGCAGGACCCCCGTATTTTGGGCCACGACCGAGCCATAGGCGATGCCCGTGATGCCCATGCCGTGTCCGAATACGAGCCACAGGCTCGTGGAAACGTGTACGATATTCACCGTGACGGCGATACACATCGGGATCACGGCATTCTGCATGCCTGTGTACCAGCCGTTGAATCCGAAGAGCATGATACCGGCGGGTACCGCCCAGATGCGGGCGTAGAAATAGTCGTGTACGATTTCGTTGCCGTTCATGGCCCATAGTGCCAGTCGCCCCAGAGGGTTTTGGAAGCAAATAACCAGCAGGCCGAGGATCGCTGCGACCAGAATGCCCCGGACGAGCATGTTGGTGCATTCGTGGAAGTTTCCTGCACCGAAAGCCTGCGCCGTGAGTCCGCTGGTACCCATGCGCACGAAGCTGCAGTTCCAGTAGATGAAGTTGAAGATGGATACGCCGATGGCGAGTGCCCCGATCGTCGCTGCGGAGTTGTCCAGGTGTCCTGCGACGGCGGAACTCACGATACCCATAAGGGGGACCGTGATGTTGGAGATGATGTTCGGAACGGCTAATCGGAGGATTTCTCGGTTCATATGCACTGTTTTTCGGCAAGGCAAAGATAGCGAAAAATGGTGGGTTTCGGTCTCTCTCTGTTTTCTTTTGGTGAACTTGACGGGGCAATACCCTAAAGTGAGTGTTGTATTTCGAAAAAAATGTCATTATCTTTGCCTTACATCGAAGTCTTGTGCTCCGGTGCAGACATACGGAAAGTGTTTTCACTTTGTCCTCAATAGAAAATCTGACAGTTTTCATTAGAAGAAAGGACAACGTACGACACTCATTTCTTGTTTAGATTATGGCTAGGACGTATTCTGCGTCTGCATATTCCATATCTATTCAAGTGTGGGGTATTGCAGCGTTTATTTTCTTCGGGTTTTGTCAGAACCTTCTATTGAATAAGCGAAATCGACTCCACACTTTCTTTTTATATTTATCTGTCATATAAGGAGTCGGATGATATAATTCAATTTGTTATGTTGACATTGCATGCTGCGATTGCAACCGTACTCGAAATTCATCGGGTACCATTATGTGCGAAAGAATTGGCGGATGAGATTAATCGTCGCCGCCTCTATATTCGTAGAGACAGAACTCTGTTACGGAGCAGTCAAATTCACGCACGGGTAAAGAACTACCCTGCGCTGTTTGAGAAAAGCGGAGGTGTAATCACTTTGAAGAAATAGAAATTTAGGATCTTAAATTTATTGAATTATGGATATGCAACAGACAAACACACAATCTACACCGTCACCCGATAACAGGAAGATTTGGCGGGGACTTTTTACCATTATTATGATTATCTTTTTTTGGGGCTTTATCGGTTCGGAGGAGTGTTCGAGCAGTGAGCAGAATGAAGAGATTGTCCGTAACAGCGGGTTCGATGCGTCGGTTTGGCAGGTGAAGAATTATCTGAAGAAAGAATATCTGCTCGATCCGAGGAGCTATGAGGGTATCGAATGGGGTGCGGTGAATAAAAAGGATAACGGCGGATATTGGGTTCGGCATAAGTACCGTGCGAAAAATAGGTTTGGCGGATATGTGATCGAGAATAAGGTGTTTCACTTGGATGCTTCCGGTAAAGTTGTCGGAGTCGATGACGTCTGGTAGTCAGATGCGAGGCGGTTTCGGTTGTTTGGTGGATTTGGGCCTATTCGGATTGGCCTGGATTTTTCCACCGCTTTGGTTTGTGATAATTCCATTGTGGTGCTACGAAGGGATTGTCGGCTTGCGGGAATATTATTATAAATATAAAATGAATGTATTTTTGCGGAATGAGTTGAGCCGGATGACGTGCCAAGAGATCGAGGAAAAACGGATTGCCTACTTGATTATTTTGCAAAGCCCTTATGCCGGACGGGCGGAACGGGCGATGGCAGAGTATGTTGTGCATTATATTGAGAAACATTATTGATTTGGTGCAGTTTGTGTAGATACTCTGGAAAAATTCGATTACCTTTGCTGCCTGCACCGGTATTTTCGGCCGGTGCGGAATGCCGGGGTTTTCCCTGTTATGCAGGGGAAATCGAGTGAAATTGCCGATTTGGGACCTGGCGTCGTAAAACGCCGTAGCGTGAGTTTTGCGGGTTCCATCGACGATTGCGATTTCCGGGAATACGACTTATTAAATTCGCAAAACTCACAGAATCGATTATGAAAGATTTCAAAAACGACTCGGATACGACGTTGGCCCGCTTCGGGCGCGATAAGCGGGCGCGTATTTCCTCTGCGGAGCGTATCGAGCGTCGCCCGCGTTTGCAGCGTGATGCCGCCGATTCGGAGCACTCTTCGGACAGCCGTCCGCGCGCATCTTACAACCCTAATTTTACGAGCGACAACCGTCCCGTGCGGGAAGACCGTGCGCACCGTGACGATTCCCGTCGTTCCGGGAACCGGTCGTTCGGTTCGGACGACCGACGTAGGAACGATGCCGCAGATCGGGAGTTCAAGCCTCGTTTTTCGGAGCGGAAAGACGGGTACGCTTCCCGCCCGTACGAGGATAACAAACCGGGCGGTTTCAAGAAGTTCGGCAAACCTTACGGTGAGCAGAAGGAGGGGTGCGACCGGTCATTCGGCGATCGGAAATCCGGCGGTTATAGCCGTTCGGACAAACCTTACGGCGAACGTCGGTACGACGACCGCAAACAGGACGGTTACAAGACATTCGATAAGCCTTACGGTGAACGCCGTTCCGACGATCGGAAATCCGGTGGGTTCCGGGGCGGCGACCGCTCGTTCGGCCGCCGGGACGATAAGCCCCGAAGTTACCCCAGATACAATCCCAATAACCAGACGGGCGAGATACGCCTGAACCGTTTCATCGCCCAGTCGGGAATCTGTTCGCGCCGCGAAGCGGACGATTTCATCCAGGCGGGGCTGGTGACCGTCAATGGGGTGGTCGTGACGATGCTGGGAACGAAAGTCCAGCCTACGGACGAGGTGAAATTCAACGACAGCCGTGTCGAGGGCGAGAAGAAGGTCTATCTGGTGCTCAACAAGCCCAAGGGTTACGTGACTTCGCTCGACGATCCCCACGCCGACAAGACGGTCATGGAGCTGGTGAAGGACGCCTGTACGGAGCGTATCTATCCTGTGGGACGCCTCGATAAGAACAGTGTCGGGCTGTTGCTTTTCACCAACGACGGCGATCTGACCCGCCAACTCACGCACCCTTCGTTCCAGAAGAAGAAGATTTACCAGGTGTCGCTGGACAAGCCCCTCACCAAAGCGGATATGGAGCAGATCGCTCAAGGCATTACGCTGGAGGACGGCGAGATCTATGCCGATGAGATCGCCTATGTCAAGGAGGACAAGACGGAGGTGGGGATCGAGATCCATTCGGGCCGCAACCGCATCGTGCGCCGTATTTTCGAGCATCTGGGTTATGCGGTCAAGAAACTTGACCGTGTTTACTACGCCGGGCTTTCGAAGAAAAATCTCAAGCGGGGACAGTGGCGCTTCCTGACCCGCGAGGAGGTGCAGCGCCTCAAGTCGGGGCAGTATGAATAGGAGTGACGCCCAAGCGATGTATAAAGAAAGCCGAAATCTTTGGATTTCGGCTTTCTTGTCGGATGTTCCATCGAGGATTTCCGTTCTGATCCGTCGGATCAGTGGGTCGCCCGGTACCAGGAGGTCTGTGCCCATTCCGGGGCGAATCGTTCGCACGGGGCGCTGGTTGTAACGCCGGAATATTTTCCGTCTTCGATCGTATGCATCCCGTTCGGAGCGTCGCCCAATCCATATACCGAGTAGAACGAAGGCGTATGCAGCCGGCTTTCCGTCGGGAAGGTCTTTCCCATTTGCGCCCTGAACTTATCGAGCAGCGGATCCTTTTCGTCGCAGATCGCCTCGATGTATCCCTGCAAGTCGTAGAATACATGCTCGTCGAGCCCTTCGTAGGTTTGCAGCGATGCCCGGTCGTACGTTTTCCCCGGATACTTCGTTTCGATCTCCTTGACGATAGCCGCCAGCGGCTCCAGTTCGCCGGTGACCGTCAGGGCGATGCAGCCCGATTTCGTGGTCGCGCGGTTCATGTAATAGTCATAGTATTCGCTGCAGACACCCGGCAGGTCGTAACTTGTGCCTGCATCGGCGAGCAGGTGCGGTAGAATATCGGTGTAGTTGAAACCGGCGGCCATCACCTCGCACGGTGAAGCGATGATGTGATCGGCACAACCGCGAAGATCGTACAATGCCTCGATCGAAGACATGAAGCAGGCGTCGAAGAGAAGGTAGTCGAAATGCAGCCCCGTGTTGTCGAAGGCCGCTGCCAGTTGCGGAATTTCAGCCCGCTTGCCGGAATCGCCCATCCAGCGGGTCGGCAGGGCATTCGGCATCGGGCTCCAGAAATCCTGGAATGCGGAGAACCGAATAGCATTGACCGACGTACCGTCCGGGACCCAACCCAGTCCGTGTCCGCCGAGGATCAGGCCGTATCGACGTGCCGGAGCCTGTTCGGCCATGTAGGAGATAACTTCGGTGATCGTACCTCTGTCCATCGAGTTGAAGTCGGCGTCTGCCCAGCGGCGCAGGGTATCGACCTTGCAGTGTTCGTACGAGAACTGTGCTCCGGGTACGTAATCGTCGTTGCGGGGCGTATAGTAGAGTTCCAATACCATCGAAAGGCCTCTTTGAGGCTGGATGAAAACCAGTACGCGACTGTTGTGGAGTATGTTCCGGTCGATGGCGTTCATCGCGTCATCGACGTTTTTCCTGAAGTAAGACCCCAGGTTGGTTCCCGTCAGATAGAACATAATGGTCTGGTCCGCCGTTTCGGGGACCGGCGGGCGGGGAGTGACCCCTTCGTCCTTGGTGCATCCCGTGAAGAGGGTCGCCGCGAGTGCAAGGACAAGCACTATATGATGTAATTTTTTCATTTGAATCTTGTTCGGGGCGTTTCGTACCCGTTTTGTGAAGGTTAGAAATACTCCCCCCCCCGCGTATGGAGGAAGGTGCCTTTGCTGGATGCTTCGGAGAAAAAAGTTGTTTTCATCTTATACTTTTATAATAAATTAGGCCGTTGAATTATGCCGGGGCTTCAAGAGCGGTTTTCGTTATTTGTATTCTCTCGGACGCAGGTTGTTGAATTGCCAGGTTCGGGGCCGTTTGAATACGTAGTCGTCGGGTTTGTTCCGGTAGATGCGGCTGTAATCGAAGTAATATCCCTTGATCCGCCCCTCTTCGGTCCGTACCGGCTCGAGCAGGGGGACGTATTCCACCGAGCGGCTGACGACGCGTGCTTTGCCGTAGTGACGGTCGTGTGCGGCCAGCAGATCGAGAGCATGTCCGAACATCAGGATATGCCAGGCGCTCCCTTCCTTGAGGCCGTTGCCGGAATCCTCGATCGTCGCCAGGATGGAGTTCATCCGGTTGTAGTTGATCTGTTCGTTCTTCGAGTCGCCGAGCGCTCCGTAAGCGAATGCCAGCAGGTTCAGCAGTTTGGGGCTGAACGGATCCTGCACCAAGGCATCGTTCACCGCTGCGATCAGTTTCTCGAGGCTTTCGTGCGTCGGATTCTCGAAATCGACCGTTTGGGCGATCAGTATGGCTTTGTCCATGTCCGAATTGGCATTCAAAGGCTTGTAGGCGTCCTGATAGGCATATCCGTAGTAGAGGTAGTGGTAGTCCTCCTCGGTCATCGAGTCGTCGCCCGACTGATACCGCAGCATCAGGTTCGGGTAGTAGTAGGGGGATTCGGAATCCAGCGTCTGCCGGATAATATCCTCTTCGACAGGTATTTTGGCCGTTGCCATCAGAGGCAGAAACAGCAGCAGGACAAGCAATTTTCTCATAGCCTTTTGTGTGCGGCGGTTCAGTGTGCGAATACGGTGCGGAACCCGTTTCGTGCCGCATTGTTATATAAACGTGCGATCAATTCAAATCGTATTTGGCGATCAGTTCTTTGAAGCGGGCTTCGAGCTGCGGGGTTCCGGGAACGAGGGGCAGCCGCAGCGTGTTGCCGATGAGTCCCAGTACCGACATGGCGCATTTCACGCCCGTCGGGTTGCCTTCGGCGAAGAGGGCGGTCACGGCCTCCTCCAGACATTCGTAAGCCTTGTGTGCTCCTTCGAAGTCGCCCTTCTTTGCCAGGTCGATGCAAGTCATCATCTTGCGCGGGAAGGCATTGACCGCTACCGAGATCACGCCGTCGGCGCCCCGGCTCATCAGGTCGAGCGTCAGGGCGTCATCTCCCGAGAGCACCAGAAAATCCCTGCTCCGCCAGTCGAGTATCTCCTGAATCTGGTCGATCTTGCCCGAAGCCTCCTTGATGCCGATGACATTCGGGAAGTCGCCCGCAATGCGGATCGTGGTCGCTGCGGTCATATTGACCCCCGTACGGCCGGGAACGTTGTAGAGAATGATCGGCAGGGGCGAATGTTCCGATACGGTTTTGAAGTGCTGGTACAACCCCTCCTGCGACGGTTTGTTGTAGTAGGGTGTGACGCTCAGGATCGCATCCGCCCCCCGCAGGTCGAATTCGCGCAACTGGTCGAGCACTTCCGAGGTCGAGTTGCCGCCTACGCCGATCACCAGCGGCACGCGCCCTGCGATGTGGTTTTTGATGAACATGGCGACCACGGCCCGTTCGTGCAGGTAGAGGGTCGGGGTTTCTGCCGTCGTGCCGAGTGCGACGATGAAATCCACACCGCCGTCGATGATGTAGTCGATCGTGCGGGCCAAAGCCGGATAATCCACCCGTCCGTCGGGTGTGAAAGGGGTGGGGATGGCTGCGCCGGCGCCGCTGAGTTTGTGTCGTGTCATATCGTTGATAATGTTATATTTGATAATTATATCCTTGAACGCTTCCGAGGCTTCGTCCTGTTTTTCGAATCCGTTCGCGGCCGTTCGTGGCCGCTGTCTGCGTATTTGCATCCCGTTTCCTTTGAATTTCCTTTTCGGAAGGAGTCGGAAACTGCCCGGCCGGAGCCTGGCGAGCGTAGGAGCGAGAAAGGAGTTCGTTCGTATTATTCTGATTTTTTACATCATTATTTTCGGTGTCAGGGCATGCGCCCGAAATAATATTGTGCGTTTTCTCGGCCCGGGGAGTGCCGTTTCCCGCCTAAAACAGCGACCCCTGTTCCGTGTTGCCGCCGTCGGTTTTGTCGGTCGTTTCCTGAGCCGACGGGGGTGCCGCAGACGTGTTCCCGTCCGAAGCGTTCTCTGTCACGGGCAGCGTTCCGCCGGAAGCGATCATCGCCAGCAGTTCCTCTTCGGAGATGAGACGTACGCCCAGTTTGGTCGCCTTTTGGAGTTTCGCCGGTCCGATCTTTTCTCCTGCGACCAAAAAATCGACGTTGGCCGATACCGCCGCGAGGTTTTTACCGCCGTGCGCTTCGATCAGTTCCTTCAGTTCGTCGCGGCTGTGACCGGAGAATCTGCCCGTGATGACGAAATTTTTGCCCGCCAGACTTTCCGATTCGAGGGCTTTGTGCGCGGCTTCGGTTTGCAGCCCCGCTTTGCGCAGCCGCTCGATGATCCGCAGGTTCTCCGCGTCGGCGAAGTAGTCGATGATGGCATCGGCGATCTTGCCGCCCACCTCGTCGGCTTCGATCAACTCCTCGCGTGTAGCGTGCATCACGGCATCTAACGTACGGAAGTGTGCCGCGAGGTATTTGGCCGTGGTTTCCCCGACGAATCGGATGCCCAGGGCGAACAATACCCGCTGAAAAGGAACCTCGACCGAGCCCCGGATGCTCCGGATGATGTTCTCGGCCGATTTTTCGCCCAACCGGGGCAGACAGGCGAGCTGTTCGGCCCGCAGGTCGTACAGGTCGGCGATGTCGTGCAGCAGTCCGTTTTCGAAGAGCAGTTCGACGGTCTCTTCGCCCAATCCCTCGATGTCCATCGCCTTGCGGCGGATGAAGTGGATGATGCGGCCCAGTATCTGAGGCCGGCAGTGGCTCTGATTGGGACAGTAGTGCTTGCTTTCGCCCTCGTATTTCACCAGTGGAGTGCCGCATTCCGGACAGCGGGTGATGTATTGGAAGGGACGGCTGTCCGCCGGACGGGCCGCAAGATCGACGCCCGTGATCTTGGGGATGATCTCGCCGCCCTTTTCGACATATACCATATCGCCTACGCGAATGTCCAGCAGAGCGATCTGTTCGGCGTTGTGCAGCGTGGCCCGCTTGACGGTCGTTCCGGCCAACTGCACCGGATCGAGGTTGGCGACGGGGGTGATGGCTCCGGTGCGTCCCACCTGGAAATCGACGCTTTCGAGTCGCGTGAGCGCTTGTTCGGCCTTGAACTTGAAAGCCACGGCCCATCGGGGCGCCTTGGCCGTGAAGCCTAGCTCGCGCCGCAGGGCGTAACTATTGACTTTGATGACTACGCCGTCCGTAGCGAACGGCAGTTTCCTGCGCTCTTCGTCCCAGAAGGCGATGTAGTCGTCGATCTCCGCTTGGCTGCGGCAGATCCGCATCTTGTCCGATACGTTGAATCCCCATTCGCGGGCTTTCCGCATACATTCCCAATGGGTCGTACAGGGCAGGTCGTCGCCAGCCAGTTGGTAGAGCGTGCAGTCCAGCCCCCGCTGGGCGACTACGGCCGAGGATTGCTGCTTGAGCGTGCCCGCTGCGGCATTGCGCGGATTGGCCAGTAGCGGTTCGCCGTTCTCCTCGCGTTCGCGGTTGAGGCGGTCGAACGAGGCATAGGGCATCAGCACTTCGCCCCGTATTTCGAAAAAATCGGGGTAGTCGCCCCCTTGCAGATGCAGCGGAATGGTGCGGATCGTGCGGATATTGGCCGTCACATCGTCGCCTCGCGTGCCGTCGCCCCGCGTCACGGCACGGAGCAGGGCTCCGTGTTCGTAGGTGAGCGAGATGGCCGTGCCGTCGAATTTGAGCTCGCAGACGAACTCCGTCTGTCCGAGCTCTTTCTCGATGCGTCCGATGAATTCGTGCAGCTCGTCGAGCGAATAGGTGTTACCCAGCGAAAGCATCGGAAAGCGGTGCTCGACGCTTTGGAATTCGGTCGTGAGATCGCTTCCGACGCGGGCCGTCGGGGAGTTCGGGTCGGCGTATTCCGGATGTGCCGCCTCCAGCTCCTGCAGTTCGCGCATCAGGACGTCGAATTCCCGATCGGATATTTCCGGACTGTTTTCGACGTAGTATTTATGGTTGTGGTAGTCGAGTGTGCGACGTAATTCTTCTATTTTTTCGCGTATCATACCTTTGTTATTCCGTACGTAAAAGTACATAATTTGTACGGAAAGACCGCAAAAAATAAAAAAAATGCAAAAAAAAATTCGACCTTGATACCGATCGCCAAATTTTGTTTATACTTGCACAAAAATTTCGGACGTTTTCCGTTCGCGGGGACGGTGGTGCCCCTGTTCGAGCTTCGTCGAACGCGGGAAAACGACGGATAAAACTCCACACAATCGACCGGCGACGGCGGATGCGGAATCCTGCCGGGGCTGGATATGACAAAAAAATTTCGCATTTTCGATAAGTGGGGGCGGAACGGGTGAATCCGTTCTGCCGCACGAAGGAAACGACTATTGAAAACGAACATCGAAATATGGCAAACTCTACTACACCGAAGAAACGCCTTGTCGCCAGTTTCCGTAATCTGCCTTCGGAACTTCAGGAGGCAATAAAGCAAAAATATCCCCTCGGGTTTTCCGAGGCGATGATGCGCATCGATAAACCCAACGGAGAGTTTTTTTACGCTGTGCCTTTCGAAACGGACGAGATCAATTACCTGGTGAAGATCGACGTGAAGATCGACGACCGTGCGGACGATGACGAAGATAAGGACTATTACGACGACGATATCAAAGGCGCCGACGATTTGCAGGACGACGACAATTCGGGCGACGACGAGGACCGGGACGACATGTAGTTTTCGGAACGGAAATTGTTTTCCCATTCATCAATAATATTATTATCGGGGATATTCGGACATTTTTCGAAAGGTGGGGCGGACCGAATTTATTCGAGGTCCGGTGTGTTCGGAGCCTGGATGACATTCGGTTCTGACGAGCGCGGTTCCACTCTGGCGGGTGCGAAAGACGGCGGAAAGGTCGATCTTTCCGCTCCTCCGGCCGAGCCGAATGTTTCCGGACGACCCGATATGGAAAACGATCGCTGAAAGTGAATCCTTTCATCCGAAAAATAGGTTTTGGAGTTCTGCTTGCGACTCTCTTCCTGCCGCTGCACTCCTGCGGGCTGGGAGAGGATTCGCGCGATGAAGATAACCGGTACGTTTATCTTCGGTTTGCGGATCCGGCCTTCGAAGCATACTGTTTGGAGCATTGGGATCTGAACGGCGACGGTCGTATTTCCCGTTATGAGGCCCAGCGGGTCTGGGATATGGACTGTTCGTCGCTCGGGATCAAGACGCTGGTGGGGATTGAGGAATTCACGGCTCTGCGTAAGCTCGATTGCAGTGGCAACGAGATCGTCGCGCTCGACGTGCGCAAATGTATTTTCATGGAGCAGCTGAATTGCAGCGGAAATGCGCTTATCAGTCTTGACATCAAAGGATTGCGCTTTCTAAACCGGCTCGATTGCAGCAATAACGACCTGACTTATATCAATTTGGCTACCAATGCGGCTTTGGAGAATCTCTGGTGTGGCGGCAACCGCTTCGCATCGCTCGACATCAGCCATTGTGCTACGGACATGATCCGTGTCGATACGGTCCCTAACGAGAGCCTTTCGGTGCTCTACAAACGGGCGGGACAGCGTATCCTGAACCTGAACGTGGACGGCGGTACGAAAGTGGAGGATTTGTAGTTCGGAATATTCTGACGGTTAAACTATAAGCAAGTGTCTTCGAAGGGGACACTTGTTTTTTTGTGTCGGAATTTTGAGATTTCGACAGCCCCGAAGGGGTTTTTAACGAAAAATTAGTACCTTTGAAGGCAAAATCGTTTTTTTGCGATTAAATTTTTCAAAAAGATCATGAATAAAGTTGACGTCATACTCGGCCTGCAGTGGGGCGATGAGGGCAAAGGCAAGGTTGTCGATGTGCTGACTCCCCGTTATCAGGCGGTTGCGCGTTTTCAAGGCGGTCCCAATGCGGGCCATACGCTGGAATTCAACGGCGAAAAGTACGTCCTGCGCTCGATTCCTTCGGGCATATTTCAGGGCGGTAAAACCAACATCATCGGCAACGGGGTGGTCCTCGACCCGATTCTTTTCCGCGAGGAGGCTACGGCGCTGGCCAAGAGCGGCCACGACCTGAAGGGGCGTTTGCAAATTTCCAAGAAGGCCCACCTGATCCTGCCGACTCACCGGATGCTCGACGCCGCGCAGGAGGCGGCCAAAGGCAGCGCCCGTATCGGTACGACCGGCAAGGGGATCGGCCCGACCTATACGGACAAGGTAAGCCGTACGGGTATGCGTGTCGGCGACGTGCTGGGTCCTGAATTCCGGGCCGTTTACGACCGGGTGAAAGCCCGTCACGAGGCGACGCTCCGCAGTCTGGGATATGTTTACGATATCGCGGAACTCGAGCGCCAGTGGTTCGATGCGGTCGAGTATCTCAAGGAGTTCCGGTTGATCGACAGTGAATACGAAATCAACCGGCTGCTCGCCGAAGGGCAGCCCGTCCTGGCCGAAGGGGCCCAGGGTACGCTGCTGGACATCGATTTCGGCTCCTATCCTTTCGTCACCTCCTCCAATACGGTTTGTGCCGGTGCCTGCACGGGTCTCGGCATCGCTCCTTCGCGTATCGGCGAGGTGTTCGGTATCTTCAAGGCTTATTGTACCCGCGTGGGGGCTGGGCCGTTCCCGACCGAGCTGTTCGATGAAACGGGCGCCCGTCTGCGGGATCTGGGCCATGAATACGGAGCCGTTACGGGGCGCGAACGCCGCTGCGGTTGGCTGGATATGGTGGCGCTCAAGTACGCCATTATGATCGACGGGGTGACGCAGTTGATTATGATGAAGAGCGACGTGATGAACGATTTCGACACGATCCGTGTGGCTACGGCCTACGAGATCGGCGGTGAGCGTACGGACCGTTTCCCTTATGCAGTAGATGCTCCGATCGTGCCTGTTTATAAAGAGTTCAAGGGGTGGAAATGCGATCTTCGCAAATTCCGCCGCTACGAGGATTTCCCGGCCGAATTCAAGGCTTATGTGGAGTTCATCGAGTGGGAAACGGGCGTGCCCGTGCGGATTATTTCGGTAGGCCCCGACCGCGATGAAACGATCGTGCGGTAAATACAGATACGAGTAAAATTTATTCATTTAAAATAGTACAAATGAAAAAACAGTTGAAAATTGTTGTCCTGGCAAAGCAGGTTCCCGATACCCGCAACGTGGGTAAGGATGCCATGACCCCCGAAGGGACGGTCAACCGCGCTGCGCTGCCTGCAATCTTCAATCCCGAAGATTTGAATGCACTCGAGGCTGCCCTGTTTCTCAAGGACGAAACGGAAGGCAGTACGGTACATATCCTGACCATGGGTCCTCCGCGTGCCGCCGACATCATCCGCGACGCCATTTTCCGGGGGGCCGACGGAGGTTATCTGCTGACCGACCGTAAATTCGCCGGCTCGGATACGCTGGCTACTTCATACGCTCTTTCGTGTGCGCTGCGCAAGATTCAGCCCGACGTGATCGTCGCAGGCCGCCAGGCCATCGACGGCGATACGGCCCAGGTAGGTCCGCAGGTGGCCGAAAAGCTCGGTTTGCCGCAGGTGACCTATGCCGAGGAGATTCTCGAGATCAAAGATAAGTCGCTGGTCATCAAACGTCGCCTGGAGCACGGAACCGAAGTGGTCGAATGTCCGATTCCCGCCGTGGTGACCGTAAATGCTTCGGCTGCCGAGTGCCGCCCGAAGAACGCCCGCCGCGTGATGAAGTTCAAGAATGCCATGACGGCCTCCGAGATCGCTGCGGAACCGACGTCGGAAGCTGCCAAGATGGCCGCGTCGAAGCCCTACCTGCAGATTTTCGAGTGGAGTGCCGCCGATGTCGATCCGGACGATAACCAGTTGGGCCTGACCGGTTCCCCGACGAAGGTGAAGAAGATCGAGAATGTGGTGTTCCAGGCCAAGGAAGCCAAGAAACTGACTGCCGACGACAAGCAGATCGAGGAATTGATGGTTGAACTTATCGCGAGCCACACGCTCGGTTAATCAGGGAGGAAACGAGATATGAATAATGTATTTGTATATATAGAACTCGAAAACGGGGTACCTGCGGACGTGAGTCTGGAGTTGCTGACCAAAGGCCGTGAGCTGGCCACGACGCTCGGCGTGAAGCTCGAAGCCGTCGTACTGGGTCATAATCTGGGCGACATCGCTCAGGAGTTGGCCAAATACGGCGCCGATACCGTGTGGACGGCCGACGACAAGGAGTTCGCTCCGTTCCGCACGTTGCCCCATACGGCTGTGATGTGCGGTCTGATCGAGCAGGAGAAGCCCCAGATCGCCCTTTTCGGTGCGACTTCCATCGGCCGCGATTTCGCTCCGCGCGTATCGTCGGCGCTGTTCAGTGGTCTGACGGCCGACTGTACGCAACTGGTGATCGGCGACCATAAGGACGCGAAAACCGGTACGGAGTATGAGAATCTGTTGTACCAGATTCGCCCGGCCTTCGGCGGCAACATCATTGCGACGATCGTGAACCCCGACCACCGTCCCCAGATGGCGACCGTCCGCGAGGGCGTGATGCGCAAGGAGTACGCAGCCAAACCGGGTGCCGGCGAGGTGAAGCCGATCGACTGGAAGAAGTTCCTGAAAGAGAGCGACCTGGTGGTCAAGATCCTCGACCGCCAGATCGAAGAACGCAAGATCAATATCAAAGGCGCGAGCGTGGTGGTTGCCGGCGGTTACGGCGTAGGCTCGAAGGAGAATTTCAAGCTGATTCACGAACTGGCTGAGGTGCTGGGCGGCGAAGTCGGCGCGAGCCGTGCTGCGGTGGACGCAGGTTTCACGGAGCATGCCCGCCAGATCGGTCAGACGGGCGTTACGATCCGTCCCAAACTCTACATCGCGTGCGGTATTTCGGGCCAGATCCAGCATACGGCCGGTATGGACCAGTCGTCGATGATCATCTCGATCAACACCGATCCCGATGCGCCGATCAACAAGATCGCCGACTTTGCGATCACGGGCGACCTGAACGAGGTGATCCCGAAAATGATTAAGTATTACAAACAAAACTCGAAGTAATGGCTAATTTCTTTTTAGATAATAAGGATTTGCAGTTCCACCTTCAGCATCCGCTGATGCGCAAGATCGTGGCGCTGAAAGAGCGTAACTATACGCTGAAAGACCACCACGAGCTTGCTCCGCAGAATTTTGAGGACGCGATGGACAACTACCGCCGCGTGCTGGAGATCGCCGGCGAAGTGTGCGGCGAGGTGATCGCCCCCAATGCCGAGGGCGTCGATCACGAAGGTCCCAGAGTCGAGAACGACCATGTCGTTTACGCCGAGGGTACGGCCCGCAACATCGACGCCATTACCAAGGCCGGCTTGAGCGGCATGACCCTGCCTTACGAGTACGACGGCCTGAATTTCCCGCTGGTCTGCTTCGTCGTCGCCAACGAAATGGTGGCACGCGGCGATGCCGGTTTCGAGAATATCTGGGGTTTGCAGGACTGTGCCGAAACGCTCAATGAATTCGCTTCGGAAGAGCTTAAGCGGATGTTCCTGCCCCGTGTTTCTGCGGGCGAGACCTGCGCGATGGACCTTACCGAGCCGGATGCAGGTTCGGACTTGGGTGCCGTGATGCTCAAGGCCACTTACGACGAGAAGAGCGGCCGTTGGCTGCTGAACGGCGTGAAGCGCTTCATCACCAACGGCGACGGTCATATTTCGCTGGTGCTGGCCCGCACCGAAGAGGGAACTTCGGACGCACGCGGTCTTTCGATGCTCGTGCACGACAAGCGTGACGGCGGCGTCAAGGTGCGCCGTATCGAGAACAAACTCGGTATCAAGGGTTCGCCCACCTGCGAGCTGGTCTTCACCAACGCTCCGGCCCGTCTGGTCGGCGACCGTAAGATGGGTCTGATCAAATACGTGATGTCGCTCATGAACGCTGCCCGTCTGGGTATCGGCGCACAGTCGGTAGGCCTTTGCGAGGCCGCTTACCGCGAGGCGCTCAAGTATGCGCAGGAGCGTGCCCAGTTCGGCAAGCCGATCATTCAGTTCGCCGCCGTTGCGGAGATGCTCTCCAATATGAAGGCAAAGTTGCAGGGGGCCCGTGCGCTGCTCTATGAAACGACCCGTTTCGTCGAGATTTACAAGCAGTACGGCCACATCGCGCAGGAGCGTTCGCTCGAACCGGAGGAGCGCCAGGAGATGAAGTTCTACAATCGTCTGGCCGACGGTTTCACGCCGCTGGTAAAGCTCTTCGCTTCGGAGTATGCCAACCAGCTCGCTTACGATGCGGTACAGATTCACGGCGGTTCGGGCTTCATGAAGGACTATCCCTGCGAACGCCTCTACCGTGATGCCCGTATCATGAATATCTACGAGGGTACTTCGCAGTTGCAGGTCGTTGCGGCGATCAATGCCGTGACCAAAGGTACGTTCCTGGAGCAGATCAAGACCTACGAGGCTGCGGACTATGCCCCCGAAATGTGCGCCGTGAAGAGCAAACTGACCGACTTGCGCGTGAGGTTCGAGGAGATGGTCGCCCGTGTCGAAACTCTCGAGAAGGAGCGCAGCGGTTACAAGGATTTCCATGCCCGCCGTCTGGTGGAAACTGCCGGTCATATCATCATTACTTACCTGTTGGCTCGTCAGGCCGGAGAATCGGCCGAATACATCGATTCCGCGCGGATCTATTGTAAACTGGCAGAAAGCAAAGTCGCCGAAGCCTACAATTACCTGATGCATTCGGATGTCGAGGATGTCGATCTGTTCAAAAAGGTCGGACAGGAGGAGACGATCGGTTAATTGCCGTCGGATGTTTTGAAAGGGAAGCGGTGCGTTGTACCGGCGAAACTTTCGAATTCGATATATGTTGAGAAGGGAAGCGAACGACCGCTTCCCTTCTCATTGATTTTGGCGGGAATTTTGTACCGTGACGAAAGGGCGGGTTATTTATTAAAAATTATTTTTGTATTATCCTATAATCCTGACAGTGACAGTTATGTTGAAAAAAGTGCTTCTGATGGCGGCCGTTGTGTTGCTCGGCCTGCCCGGTCTGGCTCATGCCCAGTTGGGGCGCGGTGAAATTTCGGTGGGGTACGGAGTCGCTCCCGTGACCGACTGGATCGACGCTTACAGCGATAAGTTGCTCGACGTGCTCGATATGAAGGATGCGTCGATGGACAGCTGGGGCGGTGTGTCGGTCAATTACACCTTCCGTATCGTCGGCGGGTTGGGTGTGGGCGCTACTTTCGTCTATTCGGGTAACAATCAGCGGTTGGCCGGTAAGAAAATCTCGACCGACTATTATTCGATCATGCCGCACCTGAAGATGCGCTGGCTCAACCTGCGCATCCTGTCGCTCTATTCCCGCATCGGTGTGGGCCTGACTTTCACCGAATCTTCGGGCGAGGGGCAGAGCGAATCGGCCCGGCAGTGGGCTTTTCAGGTTTCACCGATCGGTGTCGAAATCGGGGGCAAGGTCGCGGCCTATGCCGAAGCGGGGATCGGTACGATGGGATCGCTTGTTGCCGGTCTTCGCTTCCGCTTTTAACGGATCGGTCCAGTGTAGGGGACATCGCCACGGACCGGCTGTCCGGTCGGTTCGAGAAGGAGAGGTGCTGTGTCGCTTTCGCAAGGATTTTGCGCCTGGCATGCGATGCCGGCGATTTGCCTGCGAAAGAGCGATCGTATTCGAACGAGAGGGAGAGGAAGATGTGGCTGACGTTTCGATTTGCCAGAATCTTCGGAAAGAACGAAAAAAACAGGATCTCGAAATTGCATTGCTTCGAGGTCCTGTTTTTTCAGTGCCGATCGCGGGGGCGATTGGCTGTTCTTTAAGCCGCATTCCCGGCCGCTTCGTATTCGGCCTTGATTTCAAGGTAAAAATTCGCGAAGACAGTTTGGTAATAGGGGACTATCCACAGCATAGCGATACCGAGCGTGAGCAGGCTGAGAAGCGACCAGCCGATCATGCCGAGCTGCATGAGAAATAATCGCATCTTGTGTCCGCGCATCATTGCCATACTGCGTTCGATCGCCTCGTCGCAGCCGATTTCCGGATTGTCGGATACGATGTACAGCGCCATTGCATACGACAGTCCCTTGATGATGCCGGGGACGATGAGCAGCAACGTCCAAAGGAACGTGTAGATTCCAGATAACAGGCCCGTTCCGATGGCTTTCCAGTAATAGGTATTGTTGAATGCGCAGAACAGTCCTTCGATGGTCAGGGGGCGCTTGTCGCGGGCGAATGCGAGGAATGTTCGCAGAAGCCCGAAGTTGATGGGCAGATAGACGAAGATCAGGAGCAGGACCGCAAGACCTGCAATGGCTCCTCCTCTGTTGAGGATGCCGTAAGGGACATAGAGTACGCAAGATACGACGTAGAGCAGGATCGCCGATCCCCAGTTCCCCTTCATTGCTGCGAGGGACGATTGTCTGATTTGGGAATTTGTTTGCATAGTGGAGGTTTTTATGGTTTCTTTTGCAAAAGTACAAAATCCCCCCCCCGTGCAAGTTTTCGGGCAGAAATGTTACTTCGGAATGAAAAAAAGCGTTTTTTCGGCAGCGTACCCTTGCTGTTATTCGCGCCCGTGTAGTCGGGTGATGACGATCGCTTTTGGCCTGTCAGCGGTCTATCCCGTCGCGGGAAAGGACGCCCTGCGTGTAGTAATGTTTGATTTCCCGCATTTCGGTCACCAGGTCGGCCGCGTCGATAAGTTCCTGCGGGGCATAACGTCCCGTGACGACGACTTCTACCGCCGGATGGCGGCGGTTCAGGGCATCCAGTACGGCGTCGATCGTCAGCAGTCCGAAATGCAGGGCGATGGTCAGTTCGTCGAGGATGACTACGTCGTATTCGCCGCTCTCCAGCAGGGCGGCGCAGCGGGTCAGACCGTCGCGTGCCATCCGGATATCGATCGCTTCGGGATCCTTGCCGATAAAACATCCCCGACCCAACTGTTCGATCTTCACTTGGTCGAAGAGTTGCCCGATTTTCGTTTCGTTGTATCGCATCGACTTGACGAACTGTCCGATGTAAACGCTTTTGCCGGCGCACAAAGCTCGCACGGCCAGTCCGAACGCGGCCGTCGTCTTGCCTTTGCCGTTTCCGGTATAGACGTGAATATATCCTTTCGTTGAGTCCATGCGGCAAAGATAGTGCAGGTTTGTGGCAGAGCCAAATAAATTTGGGCGGAACCGAGGGCGACCGCTGTCCGGAAAGACGATATAAATCCGAATCGAAGCGGGGTATATTTGCTCTCATGAGCAAGGCCGGTTGCGAGGTGACAGCCGGTTGTGGAAATTCTTTCCAGCGGATTTTTTGCAAAGGCGGAAAAGGTCGGAGCAAATTCGTGCCGGAAAAAATTTGAAAATAGAATCCCTTTCGTTTTTTCGGGAATACGTCGTTTCAGAGGTTGATCCGGTTGGCTTGCGTGAAGATGGCATCGAGCAGCCGGAATAACTCCGCTTCCAGCTCTTCGCCTCCCGGATCGCCGCAGAGTGTGAAGATTTTTCCCGGAGGAGCCCCGTAGCATATCGTGCCGGCCGCACCGCAGGTTTCGGACCCGCAGATGATGACTGCATCGATCGCATCCTCGTGACGCATCAAGGCGTTGTAAAGAGCCAGCAACTGCCGGGGTGCGGTTATTTTCGGGACGGGGAGCAACGCTCCGCAGGTTCCGATTTCTTCGATCGAATGAATGAGTTCCAGGTCGTAACGTCCGGCAATCAGCTCGGCTGTATCGGCCGGTATTCCATAGAGTATGATATTCATCGTTATCGGTTAAAAAAAAGTGCGGCGACATCCTAATCTCTTGAATGTTATGGCAGTAACAATGGTTATCGCCGCACTTTCGTTTGTCGTTCATTACTGGAAATACCGCTGTGGCAGACGAGGAAATCTCTTGTACCGGAACGGTACAACGATCCCTGTGTCGGGACGGTTTTCCTAAAATTTATCAAGCGAAACACAACCGAAATCAAACGCCTAACCCACGAGCGCCTTTGACATCGAATCGATCTGGCAGGTCTTCTGACTCACTCCTGTTCCGAAGCCTTCCCGGTCCGTGCGGACCAGTGGCAGAGATGTTCGAAACGTCGCGGAGCTTCACAGCAGCGGGACTGTCCGGGATTCACACCCGATTCCCTTTTCATTCCTCTCCTTGCATAAGGAGCCGGAAACCAAATCTGCCGCAAATATAACGGTATTTTTCAGGAAACAAAAACTCTTTCCGGGAATTTTTCTTTTCGCCGGTTGTTTCCGATTTGGCGGGAATACACTACTTTTGTGCCGTCATGAAAACAAAACAGGAACTCACCGACATTCTCGATTTCGTTGCGGAATACGCTTCCTATCTGTTAGGATCGGGAGTGCACACTTCGCGTGTGATCCGCAACGCACAGCGCATCGGAACCTCGCAGGGAGTGGATATTCAGTTGTCGAGTTTTCAGAAAAGCATAATCATCACCGTACACGACGAACGGAGCGGCGAAGTCGTTACCCGTGTGGTAAAGATCCCTGCGCTGCCGATCAGCTTCGAACGGAATTCGGATCTGAGCGCTTTGAGTTGGGATGCCGTCGATGAACACCTGTCGCTGACCGACCTGCGCGACCGTTACGGAGAGTTGATCGCCAAGCCGCGTATGGACCCGATTTTCGTCCTGCTGACGGTCGGCCTGGCGAATGCCTCCTTTTGTCGTCTGTTCGGCGGGGACTGGACGGCCGTGGGCATCGTCTTCACCTCGACGCTCGTCGGTTTTTCCGCTCGGCAGCGGATGCAGGCGCATGCCGTGAATCACTTCCTGGTTTTTATCCTTTCCGCCTTTCTGGCTTCGCTCTGCGCCTCGTCGGCATTGGGCTTCGACTGTACGGCCGAGGTGGCGATAGCCACCAGCCCGCTCTTTCTTGTTCCGGGCGTTCCGCTCATCAACGGGGTGATCGACATCGTCGAAGGGCATATCCTGATCGGTTGCAGCCGTCTGATCAACGCCCTGCTGCTGATCGTCTGCATTGCCGTAGGTCTTTCGGCGACGTTGATGATCGTTAAAAACAGTTTGCTATGATTGCAGTGGATATTCTGTTCGACGGGGTGTTCGCGGCCGTGGCCGCTATCGGATTCGGGGCGATTTCCGATCCTCCGGTGCGGGCATTTCCCTACATCGCCCTGCTGGCGGCCGTCGGACACGCCTTGCGTTTCTGCCTGATGAGTTATGCGGGGATCGACATCGCTACGGCTTCGCTCTGTGCTGCCGTCGTCATCGGTTTCGGCAGCCTTTGGCTGGGACGGGGTATTCGTTGTCCGATGACCGTGCTTTACATTCCGGCCCTGCTGCCGATGGTCCCGGGTATCTATGCCTACAAGACGGTCTTTGCCCTCATCATGTTTCTGCAATCGCTCAACGATCCCGGGCAGGGCCTGGAATATATGCAGCAGTTTTTTCTGAATGCCACCGTGTCGTTCAGCGTGATTATCCTGTTGGCTGCGGGCGCCACGCTGCCGATATTCATCTTCAACCGCCGGGCTTTCTCGCTCACACGGCGCAGACGGAGCCGTGAATAAACTCTTTTCGTATGGATGTTTTCTGGAATACGATCGCCGCATACAACGCCGCCACGTGGCCCGTACAGCTCCTGCTGGTTGCGGTCGCTGCGGTGCTGACCCTTTTGCTTTATCTGCGTCCGACGCGTGCCGTGCGTGTGGCGATGAAGGTTTTTATGGCCGCATTGAATTTCTGGATCGCGGGTGTATATTATTTTATCTATTGCGCTCCGCGCGAACATTACGATATTCTGGCCCTGTTCTGGGCGGTCATGGGTTGTATCTGGATCTATGACCTGGCGGCCGGACACGATTCGCTCGGGCGCACGGGACGACACCCCCGGTTTGCTTTGGTGCTGTTCTGTATGCCGCTCGTTTATCCGCTCTTCTCGCTGGCCCTGGGGCGTACTTTTCCGATGATGACCTCGCCCGTGATGCCCTGCTCGGTCGCAGTCTTCACCGTCGCGTTGATGCTGGCTTTCTCCGAGCGGGCGAATATCGTGTTGGCGACCTTTCTCTGCCATTGGGCGCTGATCGGGTTTTCGAAGGTCTATTTCTTCGGGATTCCCGAGGATTTTCTGCTGGCGTGCAGCGTCGTACCCGCTCTCTTCCTCTTTTTCCGACGTTATATCCGGAATCGGGCCTGCGAATCCACCAAACCCTCCCCGCGTGTGCTGAATGCACTGCTTGCCGTCCTGTGTGCCGTCATCGGGGTTTTCTTTACTTTTACGTTTCTGCATCAATTCGATCTCTTTACCGAAATATGATCCCATACCGAGCCGAAGATTTCAGCGTGACGATTCCCGTCGCCGATTATATCGCCCGTTTCCGCGATGCCGAGCGTTTCGAGGGTTGCTGCCGCACCTGTCCGAACTATGGACGCAGTTGGGGATGTCCTCCCTTCGATTTCGATGTCGAGGAGTACCTGACCCGGTATTCCAGGGCATTGCTTATTGCGACGAAGATCGTTCCGGAACAGGGCGGTCTTCCCATTGCGGAGGCAAAGCGGTTGATCCACCCCGAACGGCAGCGGCTCGAGAGGCGTCTGCTCGAAATGGAGCGGCGGTATGGAGGACGTTCGTTCGCCTACGTCGGCAGTTGCCTCTATTGTCCCGATGGTACCTGTACACGTCCCGAAGGGAACCCGTGCCGCCATCCCGAATTGGTGCGTCCGTCGCTCGAAGCCTGCGGCTTCGACATAGGCCGCACGACTTCCGAGCTGTTCGGAATCGAACTCAAGTGGGGAGCCGACGGAAAAATGCCCGAGTACCTGACCCTCGTGTGCGGTTTTTTCCACGATGGGGACGGTGTCGTGTGGTAATCGCAAGATACAAAAAGGCTCGCTGTACAGCGAGCCTTTTTCATTCCGGAACGATCCTCCTATGCCTGTTCTGCCAGGATGCTTTTACGCGGATGGAAGATGTTGAGGTTGAGCCGTCCGACGATGTCGCTCAAGGCAGCCTGGGCCTTGACCGAGTTGCCGGCGTCATCCAGCGGGGGTGCGAAGGCCGCTACGCCCATCACGCCCGGAACGACGCCCATGATGCCGCCGCCCACGCCGGTCTTGGCCGGAAGGCCCGTGTTGAAGAGCCAGTCGCCCGTATGCTCGTAAAAACCGACGGTGGCCATCATCGAGGCGATGCGCGTACCCAGATCGGGCTTGAAGACCGTCTGTTTGGTTACGGGGTTCACGCCGTCGAATGCGATGGTCGCAGCCGCGACCGCCAGTTGGCGGGCCGTTACGCCGATCGAACACTGGCGGGTGTAGAGGTCGAGCGCCATATCGGGATCGTCGTAGATGCGCGAATAGTTTTTCAGCAGCCACGCGATCGACTTGTTGTTGAAGTTGGTCGCGGTTTCCGATTTGTAAAGTTCGTCGATGACCTCCACGCTCGAGCCGCAGAGTCCTTCGATGAATCCCTGGATCGCCTCCCATTTCGCGTCCGGCTTCCCGATGGGTTTTATCATCGAGCAGGCGGCGATCGCACCGGCGTTTACCAGCGGTGTCGAAGGGTGATCCTTTTCGAGCAGGATCGCCATGATCGAGTTGAAAGGCAGTCCCGTAGCGTCGGCACCGATCTTCGTCAGCACCTCTTCGGGGCTGTATTGGTTCATCGTTAGAATGGCCGTCGGCACTTTCGATACCGATTCGATGCCGAACTTGTATTCCGTGTCGCCTGCGGCGATAATCTCTCCGTCGGGCAGACAGACGGCGATGCCGAACAGGTCGGACGGTACGTTGGCCAGATAGGGTATATAGTCGGCGTTTTTACCTCCTGAGACCGCTTTGGTCTGTTCGAAGGCGTGCTGTACGGCGTCCCGAACGTCTTGTTTCGTGAGTTTTTGTCCCATGACGATTGCTTTTATTGTTTGTTTTCAGGAGCCGTATTACCCGTATTTTGCGGGTTGTTTTGCGGAATGTTCTGTGTTTCCGGGGCTGCTTTTACTTCCCAATGGAAGGGTGCGAATTCCGCAGCCGCCTGCGGGTCTTTCCACGAGGGCTTGCGCATGGCGTAGATGACGAACGGAGCGCCTACCACTACCACGCAGCCGATAATGAGTACGGAGAACCATACGGTGTTGCTGCCGACCGAGATCTGGCTGGGCGGAACGAAGCTGAGGATGAAGGCGAGCAGTGCGCCGCAGAAGCCGACCGTACCGATCGTCCACATCAGACCGTTACCCTTTTTGCCCAGGCGGAACGGACGCGCGGTGCCTTTCATCTTGTAGCGCAGCACGATCGCCGCCGAGAACATCAGCATGTACATGATCAGGTAGAGCAGTACGGTGAGCTGCGAGAGGATCTGGTAGAACGACTGTACCGAAGGCATTACGACGAACAGCAGCGCCAGCAGCGTTACCACGCCGCCCTGAATGAGCAGGATATTGCGCTGTACGCCGTTCTTGTTGCTCTTCTGAAAGAACGGAGGCAGGTAACCGGCTCTGCCCACGGCGAAAATACCTTTCGACGGACCCGATACCCAGGTCAGTACGCCTGCCAGTACGCCGAACATCAGGGCGACGGCGATAATCGGCGAAGCCCACGAGATGCGCAGATAATGGAAGTAGTTGTCGAAGCCGATCAACAGCGACTGGGTCAGGTTGATGTCTTTGGCCGGAATGATGAAGCCCAGCGAGAACGTGCCCAGCACGAAGATCAGCACGGTCACCAGCGAGCCGATGACGATGGCTTTCGGATAGTTGCGCGAAGGATTCTTCACGTCCATCACGTGAATACCCATCATCTCCATACCGGCATAGAAGAGGAAGATGCTGCTGGCCAATACCAGGTTGTCGAAATTCGTCAGGTCGGGGAAGAAGCCCTGCGACATATCCATGTAGTTATGGCCGCCGGTCGAAATGTAAATGATGCCCAGAAGAATGAGCAGACCTGCCGGTATGATCGTACCGATCATACCTCCCCATTTGCTGATTTTGCCGACCCAGTCCATGCCTTTCAGAGAAACGAGTGTTGCGACCCAGTAAATAGCCAATACGACTATTAGCGTGAAGACCTTGTTCGACGCAAGTGACATGTCGTACGTTTCGTTCATGCCGATAAAGGCGATCGATACGGCGCCGAAGGTCAGTACCGTCGGGTACCAGATCGTCGATTCGATCCACTGAAGCCAGATGGCGAGAAATCCCGTGCGTGCGCCGTACGCTTCGCCGACCCAGCGGAATACACCGCCCTGTTTGTCGGAGAACATGGCCGCCAGCTCCGCAGCCACCATGGCCGTCGGGATCAGGAAGACGACTGCGGCGAACAGGTAGTAGAATGCCGACGATAAGCCATAAACCGCTTCTGCGGGAAGACCTCGCAGACTTACTACGGCAGTGATGTTCATAATTGCAAGTGTCATCACACTCAATTTGAACCCTGTGCTGGTTGTAGCTTTTTTCACATCCATAATAATTGAATTTAAAAATTGTTTGAACTTTATTCTTCATTTTCCCGGTTCGGCAGCGTCCGGGAGAAATCCGGCGTTGCGCTTATACCTTGAAAATGTCGTTTTATCCGTCTGTTTGAAGCTCGTTTTTTCGTGACGATTTGTAAAATTGCAAGTACCGTGCAAATCGGTCGGATGTTTCCGATTTTTGTTGTGGACCGCCGTATCGCTTCGTGAAAAATGGTTATATTTGTGCTGTATGAAATGTTATCCCGGCAGGTCGAAGCGCGTGTTTGTTATCGGGCCTTTCCGTTTGCCGTCTATGATTAAGGTATTTCCCGATATAGCTTCATAGATTTGGCACTGTCTCGGGTTTCCGTATGATTGAAGTTGTGCGTTATGTTGCGATATTTTTTCTGTTTGCTGGCGCTCCTGGTGCTGTTGTCTTGTTCCGGCCGCAAATCCGCACCGGCGACGGCTCCGGAAAAGGTCCCGCCGCGTCTTTTCCGGGTTGAGGCTCCGCCCGGACCGATGGATGACGCCCAGCGGTATGCCTATCTGCGCGAGCATTTTTGGGACGATCTGGATTTTGCGGATACCGTTTTTATCGTTTCGACCGACACGATACATATGTTGCGTGCGTTCGATACGTATATCCGGAATTTCGTTACGGAAAGCGACCCATCGCCTGTCGCGGAGCTGATGCGCAAGGCTTCCGGATCGAAAATCATGCTGGAGTATTTCGCTATGCTGGCCGAGCGGGTGCTGCACGATCCCAACTCTCCGCTGCACAGCGACGAACTCTATATTCCCGTGTTGGAGGCTCTCGTGGCGAGTCCATGGCTCGACGAGTGGGAGAAGATCGCTCCGGAGCACGACCTGCGTATGGCGCTGCAAAACAGGGTGGGGCTGCCTGCCAACGACTTCCGCTATACGCTCGCTTCGGGCCGTACGGGGACGCTTTACGGGATTCGGGCCAACTATACGCTCGTGTTTTTCAATAACCCCGACTGCGGCATGTGCGAACGGATCCGGGCGGAAATCGTCGCCTCTCCGTTGTTGTCGGAGATGATTCGTGCGGGACGGCTCGAGGTACTGGCGCTCTATCCCGACGAAGATCTCACGGCGTGGCGTGCTCATGCTCCGCAGGTACCGTCGTCGTGGATCAATGCCTACGATGCAGGAGCCCGAATCAGCAAAGAGGAACTTTACGACCTGAAAGCCATTCCTTCGATGTATCTGCTGGACCGAGATAAGCGGGTGCTGGCTAAAGATGCCTTCGAGGTGGGGTATATCGAATGGCTGCTCGACCGGCAGCCGCAGTGATGGGCGTATAGGTTTGTTTTATCGCTCTATCAGTAAAAGTGATCGTATTTTTGCGGGACGTGACCCCGATAATTCCTATCTTTGCTTCGCAAACGAAATAACACACAGTCTAACAAAATAAAGAGAAGAATTATGGCTAAGAAATGGCGTTGTACCGTTTGTGGATATATCCACGAAAGTCCCGAGGCACCCGATCAGTGCCCGATGTGCAAAGTAGGCAAGGAGAAGTTCGTAGAGGTCGAGGAGAAGGCCGGTGGTTTGGATTTCGTGACGGAGCATAAGCTCGGCGACGGCAAAGGCGCCAGCCAGGAGTTGTGGGAAGGTTTGAACAATCACTTTATGGGCGAATGTTCCGAGGTGGGACAATACCTGGCGATGGCTCGTCAGGCGGATCGCGAGGGTTACCCCGAAATCGCCGAGGCTTTCAAGCGCTATGCCTGGGAGGAGGCCGAGCACGCTTCGAAGTTCGCCGAACTGATCGGCGACATCGTTTGGGATACCAAGACCAACCTGTTCAAACGTATGAATGCCGAGTGCGGCGCCTGCGAGGACAAGATGCGTCTGGCGCGTCTGGCCAAGGAGCAGAACCTGGACGCCGTGCACGACACCGTACACGAGATGGCCAAGGACGAGGCCCGTCACGGGTCTGGTTTCCAGGGTCTTTATAATCGCTATTTCAAGGCGTAATTTGGATGTAGTATAAAAGGAGAAGGGGTCGCTCGATTCGAGCGACCCCTTCTCCTTCGGATTTTATTCTTGCGGTACTTTTTGTCAGAGTTTCCGCAGAAGACTTTCGAGAACGGAGCACAGGATGCTGTTCAACTTGTCGGTGATCCAGTTGTAACCCGAGCGTACGATCTGTGCCATTTCGGCGATGTTGTCGAGCTGGTCGCTGATGTATTGAACGGCAGGACGTACCGAAACCAGATAGACGATCAGGGCGATCAGGGCGAAAACACCGCCCAGAATCAACGTAGCCCAGATCATCGAGCCGGTCAGTTGTGCGAGCCAGATGACGAGGGCCCATAACAGCATCACCACGGCGATCAGGGCGGTGATTCCGAATACGACGATCGGAGTGATCAGATGCCTGCGGGGTTGGTTCTCGTTCATTGTCGTAGAAAGTTGGGCCGACCCGGGCGGACTATTCGTCGCACTCGCTGCACTTGCCGGTTACTTCCTGGTATTTGTTGCGTGCCTTGTCGATTCCTTTGTTGGCGAGATCGCGGAGCGATTCGCGGACTTCCTGACCCGTGCGGGGCGTTACCAAGGCAGTGATAGCGGCACCCAGTACCAGACCGCCGATGAATGTTGCGATACAAGTTGTATTTTTCATAATCGTGAAATTTTAGTTCATTCGAAAGAGTTGCAAATTTCGGACCGTTCTTGTGGGCTGTGAAGCGCTATTATTGGCCGTTAGGTTGGAAAATGGCGGCAGATTGGTTACTTTTGGGCGTGGAAGCAGAAAGAAATCGTTCCGTGGCCTTTACCGGCCATCAGGATTACGACGGCAGTGCCGACGGAATCCTGCGTGCTGCGGTGTATCGATTATGGTCGGAGGGCTTCCGCTTCTTCCTGAGCGGGATGGCCTGCGGTTTCGACTTAGCGGCCGCCGAAGCGGTCCTCGCTCTGCGCGGGGAGTGTGCGGGAATGGAGCTCGTCGCCGTCGTCCCGTTCGCCGGGCAGCCGGATAGTTTCTCCGACGCCGATAAGCGGCGTTATGCGGACGTCCTGGCAGCGGCCGATCGGACGGTGGTGCTGGCCGACAGTTACAGCCGGGGATGTTATTACCGGCGTAACGATTATCTGGTGGATCATGCCGTGCGCGTGGTCGCGTGGTACATTCGCAGAAACAGCGGCACGGGTTATACCGTGCGTCGGGCCCGGCATCAGGGGATCGAAGTCCTGAATCTCTACGAGGATAAGATGAACCCGACGCTTTTCTGAACGGATTCGCTTTCCAATGCTCCGAACGGGTTGTTCTCTCTATCCGGCGGTCGGGGACGATCCTTGGACCTGCCGAAATCGGGGAAAGGCCGCGACTTCGGAGCGATCTTGTTTCGGCGGTATTCGCCGGATCTGTGGGACGTGTGTACCGTGCCATCCTGTTTTGTATTGTCTTATCTTATCTTATCTTATCTTATCTTATCTTATCCCGTGCCGTCCTATCCCGTTTTGTCTTGTACTGTGCTCTCCCGTGCTTTGAGGCGGATAGTCGTTCGAAACTTTTGTTTTCCGAAGCGCCGGGATTCTCTTTCTTGGCTGCGTGAAAAATAATCCCTAACTTTACGCGTTTTATAATTCATCGCTGCGGCAGAGAGCCGCGCTTTTATTCGTCGTGGAAGAAAACAACATCAAAATACTCGGTGCGCGGGTGCATAACCTGCAAAACGTCGATCTGGAAATTCCTTGCGGGAAACTGGTCGTCATCACAGGACTTTCGGGTTCCGGCAAGTCGTCCCTGGCTTTCGATACGATCTATGCCGAAGGGCAGCGCCGCTATATGGAGACGCTTTCGACCTATGCCCGGCAGTTCGTCGGAACGATGGAACGGCCCGACGTCGATAAGATCACGGGCCTCAGCCCTGTGGTGGCCATCGAGCAGAAGACCACCAACAAGAATCCCCGTTCGACGGTCGGTACCGTAACCGAGATCAGCGATTTCCTGCGCCTGCTCTATGCGCGGGCTTCGCGGGCTTACTCTCCGGTCACGGGCGAGGAGATGGTCCACTATACGGACGAACAGATCGTCGAGCTGATTCTCAAAGAGTTCGACGGACGCAAGATCGCTGTGACGGCCCCGATCGTCAAGGGGCGCAAGGGTCACTACCGGGAGTTGTTCGAAAGCCTGATCAAGAAGGGTTATCTCTATGCCCGTATCGACGGCGAGATCCGGGAGTTCACCCCCGGTATGAAGCTCGACCGGTACAAGATCCATACGATCGACCTGGTGATCGACCGTATGGCCGTCGGGGATTCCCTGCGCGAGCGTCTGCTCACCTCGCTGTGCGAAGCGATGCGGCAGGGCAAAGGAACGATGGCCGTCTATGACTACGAAACGGGGAAGATGCGTTACTATTCGCGCCATCTGATGTGTCCTACGACGGGTGTGGCGTTCGAAGATCCGGCGCCGCACACTTTCTCCTTCAACTCTCCGAAGGGAGCCTGCCCTCATTGCAACGGTCTGGGGGAAGAGGCGGTCTTCGACCGGGAGAAGATTCTGCCCGATCCGGCGTTGTCCCTGCGTGATGGCGGCGTGGAGCCGCTCGGCAAGTATCGCAACAACATGCTTTTCGCCATTCTCGAAATGCTGGGGCGGCGTTACGATTTCACGCTCGACGATCCGGTGGGGACGATTTCCGAGGAGGGTATGAATGCCATTCTGTACGGGGATTCCGAGCCGCTGACGATCAATCTCGCCGAGTTCTGCTCGACGGGCGGCAACAACCTGGTCTCCTGGGAAGGCGTGGCCGAATACATCGGCCGCACCGAGGACGAGGACTCCGCCCGGAGCCGCAAGTGGCGCGAGCAGTTCCTGGTTTATAAGAAATGCAGCGTCTGCGGCGGTACGCGCTTGCGGGACGAGGCGCTTCATTTCCGCATCGGGGGGCTGAACATCGCCGAAGTGTCCGCGATGTCGATCGCCCGTTTTTCGGAGTGGATCGCCGACATCGAAAAATATTTCTCGCCCAAGGAGCGGAAGATCGCCCAGGAGATCGTCAAGGAGATCCGCGAGCGGCTCCGCTTCCTCGTCGAAGTCGGACTGGGCTATCTCTCCCTGGCCCGTTCCTCGCGTTCGCTGTCGGGCGGCGAGAGCCAGCGCATCCGCCTGGCGACCCAGATCGGCTCGAAGTTGGTGCACGTGCTTTATATTCTCGACGAGCCTTCCATCGGTCTGCACCAGCGCGACAACGAGCGGTTGATCCGCAGCCTCAAGGAGCTGCGCGATGCGGGCAATTCGGTCATCGTGGTCGAGCACGACGAGGATATGATGCGGGCGGCGGACTATATCGTCGATGTGGGACCGCTGGCCGGACGCAAGGGCGGCCGGATCGTCGCGGCCGGTTCGTTCGACGATATCCTGCATGCGAATTCCATTACGGCGGATTACCTCACCGGTCGTCGCCGGATCGAAAATCCCGAAAAACTGCGTCCCGGCAACGGCAAGAGTCTTATTATAAGAGGAGCACGGGGCAATAACCTGAAGAATGTCGATGTCGAGTTCCCGCTCGGCAAGCTGATCTGCGTGACGGGCGTCAGCGGTTCGGGCAAATCCACGCTGGTCAATGAAACCCTGCGTCCGATCCTGAGCAAACTGCTGTACCGCTCCTACGACCAGCCTCTCGATTACGATTCGGTGGAGGGTACGGAACACATCGACAAGCTCGTGGTGGTCGATCAGGCTCCTATCGGTCGCTCGCCGCGGAGCAATCCGGCGACCTATTCGAACGTCTTTTCCGACATCCGCAAGCTGTTCGAATCGACGCCCGACGCCCAGATCCGAGGGTTCAAGGCGGGGCGCTTCTCCTTCAACGTGAAGGGCGGCCGCTGCGAGGAGTGCCGGGGTGCCGGAGTGCAGACTATCGAGATGAATTTCCTGCCCGATGTCTATGTCACCTGCAAGGCCTGCGGAGGCCACCGTTATAATCGGGAGACGCTCGAAGTCAAATACAAAGGGAAGAACATCGACGACGTGCTGAACATGACGGTCAATATGGCGGTCGAGTTTTTTGCCAACATTCCCTCGATCCATCAGAAACTCAAGGCTATTCAGGACGTGGGACTGGGTTATCTGACGCTCGGCCAGCCCTGTACGACTCTGTCGGGCGGCGAGAGCCAGCGGATCAAACTTTCGAGCGAACTCTCCAAGCGCGATACGGGTCGCACGCTTTATATTTTGGACGAACCCACGACGGGACTCCATTTCGAGGATATCCGCCAGTTGCTCGACGTATTGGCCAAACTTGTCGATCGGGGCAATACGGTGATCGTCATCGAGCACAATCTCGACGTCATCAAGGTCGCCGACCATCTGATCGACATCGGACCCGAAGGGGGCGAGGAGGGCGGCCGGATCGTCGCTACCGGTACACCGGCCGAAGTGGCACGCTGTCCGGAGAGTTATACGGGCAGGTTTTTACAGAAATTGGGACTTTAGGCAAGGATTTTGCAATTTCATGATGCAAAACCTCTTTGCATTATGAAAAAGATTTTCGCATTGGCACTCGTTGCCGTTTTTTGCCTCGCAGGTTACGGGGTAAGCGCACAGACACAGAGTAAGAACCAGAAATTGAGTCCCAAGCAGGAGAAGCGGGAGGCGCGCGAGCAGCGGCGTGCGCAGCGTCAGGCTGAATACGAACGCTATATCGATTCTCTGGTTACATCGGGCAATTTTCAGTTCATACCCAACAGTATGCGTGTTATGCCGGCCGGATCGGAGCACCTGATTACCAATCCGAATTTCGGATTGCAGTATTGGGACGGAGAATTCGATATTTTCCTGCCTTACGTCAAGGGTGCGGTGATGCCGTATTATCTGACGGTACTCAACTACACGATTTCCAATCCCGAGGAGACCCTCAAGGAGCAGAGCCCCAACGGTTGGGAGGTCACTTTCGTCACTTCGCTCTTCTCTGCGACCAGGTATGTCTTTACGCTGGATATTTATGCCAAGACCGGCGGTGCGACGCTGACCATCACCAATTCCTGGAACATTACGGTGCAGTATTCGGGTACGATCACTTCGCTGTAACGGCGGTTTTCGGATGAGTTTTCCGAAATATTCGAAAGGAAGGCTGTGGATTTCGATCCACGGCCTTTTTCCGTTCGTCGAAGGTGTCTTTCTTTCGAAATAGGCGAAAAATAGTATCTTTGCAGAAGATCGGATACGCCTCGGAAAACTGTGAGCAAGCTCCCGTTTTCTTCTCGGCTTTCGCTATCTTTGACTTCGTCTTAGATACTCCGCCTCGGCAAAATGCAAATGGATTTGCTTTTGCGTTCGGCTTATTCGTATCTTTGTGAATCTTAACGCGTGCATGTTATGCAGGATATTATAAACGGACGCTGCGGCTGGTGCGGAACCGACGAGCTGTATGTGAAATACCACGACGAGGAGTGGGGCCGGTTGGTGACCGATGAGAGAAAACTTTTCGAGTTTCTCGTCCTGGAGAGTGCACAGGCCGGCTTGAGCTGGATCACGATCCTCCGAAAACGGGAGGGGTACCGCAAGGCCTTTTGCGATTTCGACCCCGAGCGGGTGGCTCGCATGACCGGAGAAGACGTGGAGCGGCTGATGCGGTTCGACGGTATCGTGAAAAACCGGCTGAAGATCGAAGCGACGATCACTAATGCAAGGCTGTTCCTGGCTGTCCGGGAGGAGTTCGGCAGTTTTTACGACTACACCCTGTCGTTCTTTCCCGACGGTAAGCCGATTACCAACTCTTTCCGGTCGTTGAGCGAAATTCCGGCTTCGTCGCCTCAGTCCGATGCCATGAGCCGGGATATGAAAAAGCGGGGATTCAAGTTTTTCGGAACCACGATTTGCTATGCCCACTTGCAGGCTGCGGGGTTTATTGACGATCATCTGGCCGATTGCATTTGCCGAAAAGGTAAATAACGGTATAATTTGAAAATGAACGACTTCTGTTCCGCCTTCCGTGTCGTGCGCTGGAAATTCCGGAACCGGGATATTTCGCAGAAGCTGCGAATCTGACGGAGCGAGCGGGAGAGAGGATATTAACTTATTGAATTTACGATGAAATACGCGATTATTTCGACTGAAAAAGGCGACATGAAGGCGGAGCTCTATGAGAAAGAAACGCCTGTCACGGTGGAGAATTTTGTGAATTTGGCCGGGAAGCGGTTTTATGACGGACTGACGTTCCATCGCGTCATTCCCGATTTCGTCATTCAGGGCGGCTGCCCTCGGGGTGACGGTACGGGTGGACCGGGATATACCATTCCCTGCGAAACATCCGCCGGACGACAATACCACGACCGGGGTGTGCTCTCTATGGCCCATCGGGGCAAGGATACGGGCGGCTCGCAGTTCTTTATCTGCATGAACCGTGAAAATACGCAGCATTTGGACGGCGTACATACCTGTTTCGGTCGTGTGATCGAAGGGGTGGATGTGATCGACGACATCCGTCCCGGCGATCTGATTCTCTCGATTCGGATCGTCGAGGAGTAGATTTGCGAACCGCCCCGAGGCTGTTTGTCCCGACCCGCTCTGTTCCGGCCGCTTCATTGCAAGAGCCTGCCGGAAAGTCGGTATTCGCATCAACGGACCGAATCCGGCGAAGATGTTGTGGGGTCGCACCGGAGGTTCAGAAGGTCGTAACGATAATCGCCGCAGCCCAACTTGGGCTGCGGCGATTATTTCGGATCGGTCGGAAGCAGAAACTCTGCCGCCGGCCGGTGCTTCGGTATCGGGGAATGACGCAGGTCGGGTGATTCGGCCCGCTTCCCGTAGAAATCATTTTCCCGACGACGGATTTGCAAAAGCAGCCCGGGAAAGCGTCCATGTCGGAAGCGGGGTAGTCGGGGGCTGCATCTATTCCCTGTAAATCAGGGCGACCGCCGCGACGGAAACGCCCTCTTCGCGCCCTTCGAAACCGAGCCGCTCAGTCGTGGTCGCTTTGACGGAAACCGCGTCGGTGTCGATTCCGATCGTGCGGGCGATCGTTTCGCGCATCCGGTCGATATGGGGGCGCAGTTTGGGCCGCTGCATCGAGATCGTGCAATCCACGTTGCCCACAGCGTAACCTTTCTCCCGGAGCAGTTCCACGCAGCGTGCCAGCAGGAGCTTGGAGTCGGCTCCTTTGAATTCGTCCGAGGTGTCGGGAAAGTGCAGGCCGATGTCGCCCAGGGCCGCAGCACCCAACAGGGCGTCGCTGATCGCGTGCAGTACCACATCCCCGTCCGAATGGGCGATGCAGCCTTTCGTATGCTCGATTTCTACCCCGCCGAGGATCAGGGGCAGCCCTTCGCCGAGGGCGTGTACGTCGTAGCCGTAGCCGATTCTGAATTTCATCATTTCCGAACTCATTTTGTGGTGGAACGTCCCGGATCGCACGAGGGCCTTCCTGTTCTATTCATCCGTACGTTCCGTATTGCATTAACGGAACGTGCGGATTTTTTTTACAGACCGCCGAGTTGCCCGGATATGTTGCAAAAATAGTCATAAAACCGGATTTCTCCCAAGCCGAATGCAATTCGATCCGATATGGGGCCGCGTGCCGTTTCCGAAAGGGGTGATCCCGCTTGACGGTTCCGGATTGTTTTCGTACTTTTGCAGATGTCGCACAGCGGACCTGTGATGATATTTTCACCGTCTTATGAAGGATTTCGTCGCGATCGATTTTGAAACGGCCAACAGAGAACGCACCAGTATTTGCAGCGTGGGGCTGGTCCGGGTGGAGAACGGGGACATCAGGGAGAAGATCTATCGCCTGATCCGGCCTTACCCCGACTATTACAGCTCCTGGAATACCCGCATACACGGTCTGACGTATCGGGATACGGCGCACGCGGCACCTTTCCCGGAGGTTTGGGCCGACATCTCTCCGGAGTTGGCGGGTTTGCCGTTGGTAGCCCATAACAGTCCTTTCGATGAAGATTGTCTGAAAGCAGCCTTCCGGCAATACGGCATGGCTTATCCCGATTATCGTTTTTTCTGCACGTGCCGGGCGTCTCGTCGGGTTTTCGGCCGGGAATTACCGAATCATCAGCTTCAAACCGTCGCAGCCCGCTGCGGTTTCGATCTTCGGGATCACCATCATGCGCTGGCCGATGCCGAAGCCTGTGCCTGGATCGCCCGCCTGATTCTGTAAAAGGGAGAGAGGGTAGGGCATTCGCTCATATCGTCCTCGTTCGGCATGGGCGCCTGATTCTTTCGATCATTTTCTTCGGAAAAACCCTTCGAAAGCGGCTTCGGCTCGCTGTTTTTTCGTATATTTGACTTCATCCAATATACTCGCGCTCGGTCGAGTTAAAATAAAAAGAGTTATTTGACAGCACAGCAACGCAAAACGCTGAAATTCGCACGGTTGCCAACTCGTTACCTCTATTTCTCAAATAATTCGCTAAAAGTTTATTCTTCAATCGGTTGAGTCAAACCAATAAAAATCTAAAATAAATTTTGCTCGGCACTCGACTTATTCGTATATTTGCAAAAGGCGAATTTGCGTGCGGACAGGTTACATGCCGTAAAACGATGTTTTGTTGGCGGCCGGATGTCTTTTCGCCGGATATTCGAAGCTGCCGGTATCGGCTCGAACCCGAATCGCGTTCGTTCTCGACTTTTGCCGGCAGGAAGAACAAGACCGATATAAAACCTTATAAGAAATGTCAGAGATTACAAAATTAGAACCGAAGCTCGTCTGGGAGCTGTTCGATGCCATTACGCGGGTGCCGCGTCCCTCCAAGAAAGAGGAAAAGATCCGGGAGTTCCTCGTGGATTTCGCAAAAAAACACAACATCGACTATCAGACCGACCAAACGGGTAATGTCGTGATGCGCGTGCCCGGTACGAAAGGGTATGAGAACCGTCCCTGCGTCATTCTTCAGTCCCATATGGATATGGTGTGCGAGAAAAATTCGGACACGGCGTTCGACTTCGACAAGGATCCCATCCGCACGAAGATCGTCGATGGCTGGGTGAAGGCCGAAGGTACGACGCTCGGTGCCGACGACGGTATCGGTATGGCGGCAGCCCTTGCCGCGCTGCTCGATCCTGCATTGGAACACGGTCCTCTGGAGGCGCTGTTCACGGTGGACGAAGAAACCGGTCTTACCGGTGCTTTCGGATTGGGTAAAGGAATGCTTACGGGCCGTTACCTGGTGAACCTCGATTCCGAGGACGAAGGCGAAATTTTCATCGGCTGCGCCGGCGGCGTTGATACGCTGGCTATGTTCCGTTATAAGACGGAGGCCGCACCTGAAGGCCACGTCTTTTTCCGGGTTCGGGTATCCGACCTTTCGGGCGGACACTCCGGCGACGATATCGATAAGGGCCGTATGAATTCCAATAAACTGGTCGCACGGTTGTTGTGGAACGGCGCCCAGCGTTTCGGATTGCGCCTGAGCCGTTTCGACGGCGGCAACCTGCGCAATGCCATTCCGCGCGAGGCGTATGCGGTTTTCGCCGTGCCGAGCGGTTCGAAAGCCGGCTTCGAGGCTTTCTATAAGGAGTTTGCCGGGGAACTTGCAGCCGAAGCCAAGTTCCGGGAACCGAATTTCAAGATCGGAATCGAAGAGGTGCCGGCCGCATCGGTGATCGATGCGGCGACCCAGCGCAACCTGCTTTACGCGCTCGTAGGACTCCCCAACGGAGTGATCGAGATGTCGCTGGCCATGCCGGGACTTGTCGAGACATCGACCAACCTCGCTTCGGTGAAATTCGAAGGGGACGATCGGATCGTCGTGACCACTTCGCAGCGCTCCTCGGTGGAGAGTGCCAAGGTCTATGCGTCGCAGATGATCGAATCGGTGTTCGCTTTGGCGGGTGCCGAGGTGTCGCATTCGGAGGGGTATCCCGGCTGGGCGCCCAATCCCCAGTCCAAACTGTTGGAAATCACGGTTGCCAGCTATGAGAAACTTTTCGGTGTGAAGCCCAAGGTGCGTGCGATCCATGCCGGATTGGAGTGCGGCTTGTTCCTCGAGAAATATCCGCATCTGGAGATGGTTTCGTTCGGTCCGACGCTGCGCGGCGTCCATTCGCCCGATGAGCGGCTCGAAATCGCAACGGTTCCCAAGTTCTGGGATCTGTTGGCCGATATTCTGAAAAAAGTCGAGTAAGTTTCTGCGTGGAATATTGATTTCCGAATCATATCGTCTGGTCGATCAAGTCATTCATTATCAAATGAATGACTTGATTTTTTGATTATACGGATCGTAGGAAGATGGTTTACACGGGTAATTCTCGGGATGATATTCTCGATCTTTTTTATTGTCAAAGGCCGGATACTCTGTATTTTATGACAATGAAAACCGATTGTTCGACAGGTTTGTACGGGTATTTGTGCTGCGCCTGCCTTCCGGCGAGGTGCAACGAAGGCAGAAGCTCGGAGAACGGAGCCTTGCGGGATACGTAATTAAAATTGCTCGCCGCTATCGAACGGGATAGAATGGACCGGTTGCGAAAAAAAATTAGGAAAGATAATTTCGGGGGATCGGTATCCGAACCGATCCTTAATCACAAAATGAATCAATATCGGTATTATGTTAAATTATATGAGAATTTTATTGCATCGGCCAATATGTCGGTATTTACGCCGATGATTATATAATGATTTATAAAACAGGTATTATCCGTGATTTCTTTGTGTTTTGCCGGAGACAAATATGCTCGATGCAGGAAAGTTTTGTAATGTTGCAGACCGATCGATCTTTGATATGGATGTGGACAATTCGTGCGGATGTCGTTAATTTTAGTAAATTTGCAGGTAAATATATTTGTCTATGTTTCGAAAAATCGCCATATTTTCGCTGATAATACCGTGGTTGCTTTTCAGCGGCTGTGCGTCCCGACCCGCCGACGAGCGGCCGACGATCTTCGTATCGATTCTTCCTTTGCGCGGGATCGTTTCCGAAATCGTCGGCGATGACTTTCGGGTCGAAGTGCTCGTTCCGCCCGGTATGAACCCGGAAAGTTTCGAGCCGACACCCCGGCAGATGATCGATCTGAATCGTTCGCAGTTGATATTCAATATCGGTTGGATCGATTTCGAGCAGAATATGCTGTCCAAGATCGAGGACCGTCGAAAAGTAATCGACCTGCATCGTGGTATAGAGCCGATTGCGGGCAGTTGCTCCCATGCGGACGCGGAGAAAGAGCACCGACACGGCGTCGATCCCCACATTTGGACCTCTCCGCGCGAATTGCGCACTATGGCCGATAATGCTTATCGGGCGATTCACGAGTTGTATCCTGATTCTACCGTATATGCGGTTAATTATCAGTGTCTTGCCGATAAATTGCAGGCTCTCGATGATTCTGTTGCCGAACGGCTGAAGCAGAGCGGAGTACCCTATTTCATGATTTACCATCCGGCCCTGACCTACTATGCCCGTGCCTATGGAATCGAGCAGGTTGCCATCGAGCAGGATGGCAAGGAGCCTTCGGCCAAACGGCTGGCCCGGCTTATCGAGCAGGCTCGCCGGGACAGTATTCGTGTCGTATTCTACCAGAGCCAGTTCCCGGCTTCCACCGTCGAAGTGATCGCCGAAGATATCGGGGCGCAGAGCGTCCGGATCGATCCGCTGGCCGAAGATGTCGTCGGCAATATTTCCTATATTACGGATCTCATAACTGCCGAACGTCTATGAAAACTCCGCTCGTTTCGCTTCGCCGCGTCAGCGTGTCGTACGATGGTCACGACGCGCTCAAAGAGGTCGATTTGGATATTTATCCCGATGATTTTCTCGGTATCATAGGCCCTAACGGCGGAGGTAAAACTACGCTTGTCAAGGCCATCGTGGGAACGATCCCCTATCGCGGTACGATCTCCTATTCGCCGCAGTTGTTTCGGGGAAAGGAGCGGTTGATCGGCTATATGCCCCAGCAATCGATCTTCGACCGGAGTTTTCCGATTTCGGTGCTCGAAGTGGTGATGTCGGGGCTTCAGGGGCAAAGGGGTTTCCATGCCCGCTATGCGTCCGGGGATCGAGCGAAGGCACAGGAGCTGCTGCGGACGGCCGGTATCGACGGGATCGCCCGCAAACCTATCGGCGAGATTTCCGGCGGTCAGATGCAGCGGGCGTTATTGTGTCGGGCGGTGATTTCGGATCCTAAATTGTTGATTCTGGACGAGCCGGCCAATTTTGTGGACAATCGTTTCGAAAACGAGCTCTATCGGATGCTCGCCGAGCTGCACGGACGAATGGCGATCGTAATGATTTCGCACGATCTGGGGACGATTACGAGTGTCGTGCGGAATATCGTTTGTGTGAATCGTTATGTTCACCGGCACGATTCGAACATCATTACCGAGGAGCAGCTTCGTAATTACGACTGCCCTATTCAGCTTATTTCCCACGGCAAGGTGCCGCATACGGTGCTTGCATTGCACCCGCACGACTGTTGTCCACATACCCGTACGGAGGAATAGCCCGGCTTTTCCGGTATCTATCTTCACCGATGAAGATTACGACCGGGCCAAAGCCATGTACGACGAACGCATGGCCAACTACGGAAGCGGTGAAAAGTAACTCCCGGATTCTCTGAACGAATAGAGCCGCAATAGCTATTGCGGCTCTATTCGCTTCCTCCCCTCTCGCTGTCCGGCAGACAGAGTACCTCGTTCCGGAAAAAGTGTTGCGCCGGATCAACAAAATGTATTCCGGCATATATGCGTCCGTTGGCTTGCCGCCATTGTTTGTTGTCGTACCTGTTGCCTGCACATTGGGCGGCGATGCCGGCCGCAGGATCCCGATCGTTTGTGGACATAAAAAATACTTACGGAGTTGCCCCCGTAAGTATTCGAGTATGATTCGGGATAATTTTCTATTTGTTGATCTCGCTCAACTTTTCGAACAATTTGCCGAACGAAGCCTCGATTTCGCGGCGCAGCGCTGCAAAGTGCTTGCGCACCAGCGAAGGATTATGTGCATCGGCCGGATTGTTGGCCTTGACGAAAAGCGCGTTGCGAAGAGCCACGCCCTCCTGCATCACTTCGAAAATCTCTTTCTCTTTGGTCGGCTGGAAGCAGATCGCCATGTCGCAGTCGAACACGAGTTCCTCCAGACGGTAGTCGATCTCTTTTTTCAGCATTCTTAAATTTGCCATATCTCTATTCGGTTTTTAATATAATTATTTCTGTAAAAAATCATACACGGATCCACGTACCTCTCTCCGCCTTGTCGGAAGCGTTGCTGCATCTGCCTGTTGTAAAAATTAAAAGAGTGCGAACAGTTGCCAACCCTTGATGTTTGTTTTCCTCTTTCCGGACAGATCCGCACTCGAATATCTCCTATCCGTTTTTCGGCCGTCGGCTGTTTGCATCAGTCCGAGCCGGCTTACCTGCCGCAAAGAAGAACTGCATCCTATCCTCTGCAAAGATAAAAAAATCTTCCGGAAATCGAGTGCAGTCAGATCACAAAATTCAATTACATCCGCTCCGGTACGTCGATTCCGAGCAGCGCCATGGCCAGACGGATCGTGCGGGCCACCTGTTCGGCCAGGCGCAGCCGCATGTCGCGGGTCGTCGTACACTCCTCTTTGAGGATCGAATGGTCGTGGTAGTAGCCGTTGAACGATTTGGCCAGTTCGTAGGCGTAAGCGCCGACGATCGACGGAGCGAAATTCGCGGCGGCGGCCTGTACGGTCGCCGGATATTCGGTCAGCGCCTTGATCAGTTCGATCTCTTCGGGCAGGAGCGCCGCAGCTTCGTCCTGGGTGCGGAAATCGATCCCCGCCTCCTCTGCTTTGCGCAGGACCGAGCGGATGCGTGCATGCGTGTACTGGATGAAAGGACCTGTATTGCCGTTGAAGTCGATCGATTCGCGGGGGTCGAACAGCATCGTCTTCTTGGGATCGACCTTCAGGATGAAATACTTGAGGGCTCCTAACCCGACCATCGATGCGATGGCGTCGGCTTCCTGCGCGGTGCAGCCGTCCAGTTTGCCCAATTCGTCCGACATCTCGCGGGCGGTCGATACCATGTCGGCGATCAGATCGTCTGCATCGACGACCGTTCCCTCGCGGGATTTCATCTTGCCTTCGGGCAGCTCGACCATGCCGTAGGAAAGGTGGTAGATGTGGTCGCTCCATTCGTCGTATCCCAACTTCTTGAGGATCAGCTTGAGCACCTGGAAATGGTAGTTCTGTTCGTTGCCCACTACGTAGATCATTTCGTCCAGCCGGTTCTCCTCGAACCGGCGGAACGCCGTGCCGAGATCCTGCGTCATATAGACCGATGTGCCGTCGCCGCGCAGCAATAACTTCTGGTCGAGTCCGTCGGCCGTGAGGTCGATCCAGACAGAACCGTCCTCCTTGCGGAAGAAGATACCCCGGGCGAGTCCCTCTTCCACCAGGCTCTTGCCCAGCAGGTAGGTTTGCGATTCGTAATAGACCTTGTCGAAATCGACGCCCAATGCCTTGTACGTCACGTCGAAGCCTTCATAGACCCACCCGTTCATGGTTTCCCACAGCGAATATATTTCCGGATCTTTGGCCTCCCAGCGGCGCAGCCACTCCTGCGCCTGTCGCATGATCGGAGCGTTTTTCTTGGCCTCCTCCTCGCTTTGCCCGGCGGCGACGAGCTCCTTGATCTGGGCTTTGTAGTGCTTGTCGAATTCGACGTAATATTTACCGACCAGGTGGTCGCCTTTCATCCCCGACGAGGCGGGCGTTTCGCCGCCGCCGTAGAGTTTCCAGGCCAGCATCGACTTGCAGATGTGAATACCGCGGTCGTTCACGAGGTTTACCTTGATGACCTTGTTGCCGTTGGCTTTCAGGATCTGCGCGACGGAGTATCCCAGCAGGTTGTTGCGGATGTGTCCCAGGTGAAGGGGCTTGTTGGTGTTGGGCGAGGAGTATTCGATCATTACGGTACGGCCCGTCGGTGCGGCCTGCCCGAAGGTGTCGTTTGCCGCGACCTCCCGGAAGCGTGCGGCCCAGAATGCACTGTCGAGCGAGAGATTCAGGAATCCCTTGATTACGTTGAACGCCTTGATTTCCGGCGTATTGGTCACCAGGTATTCGCCGATCTCCGTCGCCGTGGCTTCGGGCGACTTGCGGCTGGCTTTGAGCAGGGGGAACACCACGAGCGTATAGTCGCCCTCGAACTCTTTGCGGGTTTTCTGAATCTGCAACGGAGCTCCGGCATTCCCGTAGAGGGTGCTTACCGCCGCTGCGACTTTATCCGTAAGAAACTGTTCAATATTCATCGTATGTCGAATTTGGGTGCGAATTTACGCTTTTTATCCGAATAATCCGCGTCGTCGCCTCTCAATAATGCGTCGGATAGCGAATTGCATCCGTCGATTTTCGGAAAATTGCAAACTATTGTTATATTTGCAAACCGTATAGGCTGTCCCCGCAGCGTCCGAATGGTTCGGCGTTGTTGCGTCGTGCGATTCCCTGTCCGAAAACAATCCGGGCCGGATTCGTCCGCCGGGGTCGAAGGCCGGAGCCATCCGGCCCGGCTTTCGGTATGGACCGCCTTTCGTTTTTTTATTTTTTCATAGCATGGAAATATTCATAATCCTCCTGCTGATCCTGCTCAACGGTCTGTTCGCCATGTCGGAGATCGCCCTGATCTCGGCTCGCAAATCGAACCTCACGGCGCAGGCCAAGCAGGGCAACAAACGGGCTCGCCAGGCCCTCAAGCTGGCGGAAGATCCCAACAAATTTCTTTCGACCGTCCAGATCGGTATTACTCTGATCGGTATTTTGACCGGTATTTATTCGGGGGCGGCCATCGCCGACGACCTGCGGGAAGTCTTCGTCCGCTGGGGAGTTCCCTATGCGGCTCCCGTAGCGCAGACGCTCATCGTGATCGTGGTGACCTATCTGACTATCGTGTTCGGAGAGTTGATTCCCAAGCGTATCGGTATGACGGCCGCCGAGCCGGTCGCCAAACTCGTGGCCGGCCCTATGAAGGTGCTGTCGGTCGTCGCCTCCCCTTTCGTATGGCTCCTTTCGAAGAGCATCGAGGGCATTTCCCGTCTGTTCGGGCTGCGCGATACCGACAGTCCCGTAACGGAGGCCGAGATCAAGTCGATCGTGCAGGAAGGCGCCGAGGACGGAGCTGTGCAGGCTGTCGAGCAGAAGATCGTCGGCCGTGTCTTCTCGTTGGGTGACCGCAGCGTGGAGTCGATCATGACCCACCGCAGCGACATCGCATGGCTCGATGTGAATATGTCTGTGGATGAGATCCGCGACCTCGTTCGTCGGGAGCCTCACGGACGCTATCCCGTCGGTGAAGGATCGCTCGACCGGCTGGTCGGCGTCGTCTATCTGAAGGATCTTTTCTCGCATATCGGGGACCCTGGATTCTCGCTGCGGCAGATTCTCTCTCCTGTCAAGCTGTTCCACGAGGGAGCGGAGGTGTATATGGCGCTGGAACAGTTGCGGACCGAGCAACTGGGTTATGGCATCGTTTGCGACGAGTTCGGCGTTACGCAGGGTATCGTGACTCTGAAAGATATTTTCGAAGCCCTTGTGGGCGAGCTGCTCGAAGATCGTGAAGAGCCGGATATCGTCGTGCGCGAGGACGGCAGCGTGCTGGTGGACGGACAGTGTTCGTTTTACGATTTTCTGGCCCATTTCGGATTGGAGGATGTTTATTCTTCGGCCGAATACAATACGATCAGCGGTTTGATTCTGGATGAGTTGGAACATATTCCGCACAGCGGGGAATACCTTCAATGGGAGTGTTTCCGGCTCGAAGTCGTGGATATGGACGGAGCACGCATAGACAAGGTGCTGGCGACGATGATCGACACGTCCGATAATAAAAATAAATAGGGCCTTTCCGTGCGGAATTTGTTTTTGATGCCATGAAGATTGCCGACATAGAATTGGGTGACCGCCCGCTGTTCCTGGCTCCGATGGAGGATGTGACCGATCCTTCGTTCCGCTATATGTGCAAGCAGTTCGGTGCCGACGTGGTATATACCGAGTTTATCTCTTCGGACGGATTGATCCGCGATGCGGGCAAGTCGCTTGCCAAATTGCGCATCGCCGAATCCGAACGGCCCGTGGGTATCCAGCTTTACGGTCATCTGGTGGAACCGATGGTCGAGGCGGCTCGGATCGCCGAGGCGGCCGATCCCGATATCATCGATATCAACTTCGGTTGTCCGGTGAAGAAGATCGCCGGTCGGGGCGCCGGATCGGGTATGATGCGCGATGTCCCCCTGATGGTCGAGATGACCCGCCGCATCGTCGAAGCCGTGAAGAAACCCGTGACGGTCAAAACCCGTCTGGGATGGGATGAAGAGTCGAAGAACATCGAAGAGATCGCTCTGCGCCTGCAGGACGTGGGTATCGCCGCACTGACGATCCACGGCCGCACGCGGGCCCAAATGTATCGCGGCGAAGCGGACTGGACGCTCATCGGCAAGGTGAAGAACAATCCGGCGATCCGGATTCCGATCATCGGTAACGGAGATATCGACTCCGGTCCTAAAGCCCGCGAAATGTTCGACCGCTACGGAGTGGACGGGGTGATGATCGGGCGGGCGACCTACGGGCGGCCCTGGATCTTCCGCGAAGTGAAACACTTTCTTGAAACCGGCGAGGTGATGCCGCAGCCGTCGGTGGCGGAGCGGGTCGAAATCGCCAAAGAACATCTGGCCAAATCCCTGGAGATCAAAGGTGGCCGGGTTGGAATCCTGGAGATGCGCCGCCACCTGTCGAACTATTTCAAGGGACTTCCCAATTTCAAGGAAACCCGCCTGAAGCTGGTGACTCTGTTCGATCCGAACGAACTGTATGCCACGCTCGATTCGATCGCCGATCGTTGGGGCGATTTCGACGTGAGCGGGGTCATCCCTGCTCCGCTTTCGCATGATGTGTAGCTTTGTTCTGCACGAGAATCGCTTGCCTGTCGATTCCTAAGCGTATATTTTCAACAAGGGCGACCAAATCTTTCTGCCCGCCCGAAAAGTCCCGGCAGCGTACCGGTGCCGAATTTCGTGGTGCCGGAAAATTGTCGCTTCGTGCGTAAGGATCTCCTTTTTATTCGTTATTCGATTCCCCGTCATTTGTTTATTCGATAACTCTGTAAAAACGAAGCGCCGCGAGAGAAGTCGCGGCACTTTTTATTATCAACGTCCGGGGTTATTTCAGGCTGCGTTGGATATAGTCGGTGTAATCCTTGACTACGGGCGTGTAGTCTTCCTCTTCGAACAGCGGGGAGGAGATCAGGAAGTCGGCCGTTGAGCGGTTTACAGCCGTGGGTACGTTGTAAAGCGTTGCCAGGCGCAACAGCGCTTTCACATCCACGTCGTGCGGTTGCGCCGACATGGGGTCCCAGAAGAAAATCAGGGCACTGATCCGTTCGTCCGCGATCAGGGCGCCCAGTTGCTGGTCGCCGCCCAGAGGACCCGATTTCAGCCGCGTGATGTCGAGTGCCGGTTGCTCGTAGTGGTGGGATGCCGAGTGATTGAGCAGGGTTTCTTCGACGATCTTGCCTGTCGTACCCGTACAGACGATCCGGTGTTTGCTCAATTTTTCACAGTTCCAGTCCACCCATTCCGCCAGGTCGTGTTTCATGTTGTCGTGCGCGACGAGCGCCATCATTTTCTGTCTGTTCATTTCTTTCATCCGTTTTTTTGAAAGCCGCGTTTCGGCTTTCGGTTGTTTTATACTCGATTTACGGCCCCAAGATGCGAATAAGCCGAGTACAAAAGCAAATTTATTTGCATTTTGCCGAGGCGAAGTATTTAAGACGAAGTCAAAGATAACAAGAACTCGCAAAAAAACGGCAAAATTTGGATAAATAAAGTAAGTGTTTGGTATTGAGGAGAGTTAAGCCAAATTCTTCTATACCTTTCCAAATCGCTAAAATGCAGGATAATGAAAGGTTAAGAGAAAGATTTGCTACTTATCCGTTGCCTTTTTTAGCCCCGGATAATCCGGCAAAATAACGCTTAACCACCTGCGGTTTTACCGTTCACCATGCAAAGAACCCTATATTTTGCCCGTAAAGATAACCGTTTTTTTCCGTTTTTCATGGAAATACAGGTTATGTTACCGGCATCCGGGGTTTTATTCTTTGTTCCGCTATAATTTTCATAACTGTAAATAACTCTATATCAAGTAATTTTGCAACATAAAAAAATAGAGTTATGAAACAGACGGATGTAACGGTTACGTTCTACCTCAAAAAGAGCGAAATGAATGACGAGGGACATTGCCCGGTCATGGCGAAACTTGCCGTCGGCAAATTTTCAGAAGCGGCTTTTAGTGCGAAAATGTCCGTACCCGCTGCACTGTGGGCATCCGGACGTGCCACGGGTAAAAGTAACGCCGCGCGGGAAATCAACCGGCAACTGGACGATTTGCGAGCTTCAGCCATTTCCATTTATGACGAACTGTCAGCCACCCGTGAGAATGTAACGGCTGAAGAAATAAGGAATCTGTTGTTGGGGACGGCTTTCGGGCAGGAAACCCTGTTGGGTTATTTCCGGACGTTCATCGAACATTTCGAAAAACGTGTCGGCGTGAACCGGGAAAAGGGAACAGCACAATCTTACCGCTATGCTTGTAACTGTGTGGCTGCTTTCATCCAGGAGAAATACAAGTTGTCGGATGTTCCTTTCACGGCCCTGAACCGTTCATTCATCGACAACTATGACCTCTACCTACGCACGGAGCGCCGCTTTGCCCTGGGAACTATCGTGTTGCTTGTCACACGGTTGAACACGATTGTCGGGGAAGCCATCGCGGAAGGGATTATCACTGCCGACCCGTTCGCGGGGTATGAAGCCGAACATCCCGAGCGGGAACAGAAATACCTTACCGCCGCGGAGTTACAACGGCTGATGACCACACCCCTGCACGACCCGAAACTCTACCATATCCGCGACCTGTTCCTCTTCTCCTGCTACACGGGTATCCCTTACGGGGACATGTGCCGCCTGACGACGGAGGATCTGGAAGTGGCCGAGGACGGTGAGGTATGGATCAAGACCGCCCGCAAGAAGACGAAAATCGACTATGAAGTGCCGTTGCTCGACATACCGTTGCTCATCCTCGACAAGTACCGGGATATGGCCCCGGAAGGGAAACTGCTGCCGATGTACAGCAACAACGAACTCAACCGGACACTGAAACGTATTGCCGCCATTTGCGGAATTGAACGGAAGCTCGTCTTTCACTGCGGACGCCATACCTACGCCACCGAGATCACGCTTTCGCATGGTGTCCCGCTTGAAACCGTCAGTAAAATGCTGGGGCATAGCCGCATTTCCACGACGCAGATTTACGCCAAAGTGACCGATGACAAGATCGACATGGATACCCGGTATTTAGAGGAAAAGATTGCCGGCCGCTTCTCGGTAGCTATTTAATCTATCATTGACAATCAAATTCACAACGATTATGGAAACGAATAATAAAGAGATAAAACGCCGCAGCACGTTCTCCCTGCTGTTCTACATCAACCGCACGAAAGTCCGCAAGGACGGAACATGTAAATTGTTATGCAAGGTAAGCATCGACGCCAAGTCGGCCCCGATCAATATCAACGCGTTTGTCGAGCCATCCCTCTGGAATCCGGAAACCAAAAGGGCGAACGGACGAAGCGAGAACGCCCGAACGGTAAACCTGGCAATAGAGAAACTGACCGAAAAAATCACCGGACATTACCGCCATATTCGTAAAAGCCTCGGTTTCGTGACGGCCGAGCTGGTCAAAAACGCCGTGGAAGGAATCGGGCAGAAACCGTTCACCCTCCTTGCCTTGTTCCGCGAGCATAACGAGGAGTTCCGCAAGCGTGTCGGCGTGGATCGCAAGGAAGAAACCTATAAAAGCTACGAGAACTCCTATAATATTTTAGCCTCCTTCGTGAAAAAAAGGAAGGAAAAGGAGGATGTAGCGTTGCGGAGCCTTGATCGGGAGTTCTACGATGATTTTGAAATATTCCTGCGTACAGATCGTGAAATGAAACCCAAGACAGTACACGAGCATCTTTACCGGTTGAAGAAAATGACCAAGCGGGCTGTCAGTCAGGGCACACTCCGGCGCGACCCTTACGGGAAGCTGCACCCGGAACTGCCCCGGCGCAAGAGCCGCCATTTGAAACTCGAAGACCTCAAAAAGCTGATGGAAACTCCCGTCGATAAACCCAACCTCCAGCGGGTGCGGGACTGGTTTCTCTTCGCTACCTTCACGGGGTTGTCCTACGCCGACCTGAAACGCTTGTCCGAAAAAGACATCACGCAGTCGGACGACGGAACGTACTGGATACACATCCGGCGCCAGAAGACCGAAACGCCCTCGGCCATCCGCCTGCTGAACGTGCCGTTGCAGATCATCGAGAAATACCGCCACGAGCGTAAAAGCGACAGGATTTTCAACCTCTATTGCCGGGGGTATCTCATCAAGCTCACCAGAGAACTGGGACGGACATACGGCTTCGACATGACCTTTCACAAGGCGAGGCACAATTTCGGGACACATATCACGCTCTCGTTGGGAGTGCCTATCGAAACTGTCAGCCGCATGATGGGACACAAGAGCATTTCCACCACGCAGATTTACGCCAAAGTGACCGACCGCAAGGTGGACGAGGACATGAAACGTCTGAAAGAACAGACCAAAGGCCGGAAAATAAATCTCTACGAGGAGGACGAACCGGAAACGGCAGATATTATAACGGTAAACGGTTGAACAGTATAACAAAAATTGATAAATTTGTATGACTATGACGACAAGAGAACCTATCAGCATTGAAAACGGGCGGGTGGAAATCCACACGCCGGAGAACCGTGTATGGCTCACGCGCCACCAGATTGCCGACCTGTTCGGAGTCTTCGTTCCTGCCGTGGGGAGCAACATCCGCTCCATACTCAAAAGCGGCATACTCCGTGAGGAGCGGGTTTACCGCCGGGAGCGCAACCGTGACGGCGGTATTGTCGAGCTGTATTCGCTCGAAATGATCGCCGCGCTGGCTTTCCGCTTAAAATCCGGGAATGCCGAAGCCTTCCGACGGTGGCTTGTCCGAAGGGCCACGACGACCGCCGTCGTCTGGCAGCTCCCCGGCATGAACACGATATTGAACTGAAAAAGAAGAACGGCCGTGATGGCCGTTCTTCTTTTATACCCATTCCTGTCCCCCGATACATTTCTTCCGGGAATCTTCCAGAAATTTCTGTATCTCGGATTCCATGTATAGTACCTTGCCCTGAATCAAATAATAGGGAATGATCCGCGCCGTGCGGTATTCCTGCAATGTACGCCTGCTGATTTTCAGCAGCCGGGACAATTCCTCGTCGGTGACGAACCGCTCTCCCTTGAGTGTCCGGCCTCCGGAGGATTCCAGTTTATCCAGTGCCTTGCCGGCCTTTTCCAAACGCCGGAAGAGATCCGCCACACGCGGATCGTGCTTGTCGATGAAATAATGGCTCATAACGCGGCGGTATTAGGATAGTGCGACGATTGCAGCAGTTTCCCGACATCTTCCGGTTTGTAGAAGATTTTGTGACGGATGCGGCTGAAAGGCAGCAACCCTTTCTCCCGGTAGGTTTGCAGGGTACGTTTCGATATCCCCAGCACGTCACAGACATCCTGGTTGTCCAGCCATTTTTTCAAACTCACGTCCTCCTGCCTGCGGCATAACGCCTCGGCTTTTCTTTCAATGGCTTCCACGTGCCCTGCCAGCGCGTCGAAAGCCTTCACGTCCATACTTATTATTTCCATGTTCTGTTTCATTTTTTGTTTCCCGGATGCCCAAAAGTACACAAATGAACAGTATCTTGTTATCAGCCAGTGGTATATGGACGTATCCGTCTTAAAAGTGGCAGCGAGTGGCGCCACGTCCGGCGGAAACGATCCTCCGCCGATACGGGATCGGCACGCTCCGATACGCCAATCGCCCGTGAAAGGAAATGTTCGCGGGCGATTTATCATTCCATGCAGGGTGAGCCGTGAACCGACTTTCGCGAGCGTTCACGGCATATCGTTTTCTCCCCGTTTCTCTCCCATAACCTTTTCCTCTCTTTTTTTCATGCCGCGGAGCGCGGTATGGAAATCTGTTGTCAGTAGCAAAGGTAGTTACGGGGCTCACGCTGCTGCAAGATCGGGCCGCGGGGCGGTTTGCCGCAAAATCTTCCTCTTTCCCTGCGGGCGAGCGTATTTTCCGACAAAATCTTGCAGCAGCTATCCCCGACACCTTTTGATGCTACCGAAACAGATTCCATCCATACCGGCTCCGCTACGGCATAAAAAAAAAGTCAAAGGTTATGAGAAACGAAGAGAAAAATAAATGGAAACAGAAATCCTCCAACCTTCCACTTGGCATAAAGGCAAAGGTCGGGTTGGCGGTAAAGGTCGGGGCGGTGGCTTTGGGCTTCCACGTGTGGGGTATCGACTTTATTTGGGTCGTTTTGGGCTTCACGTTCTGTTATGACATCCTGCGGGGCATTTTCTCCTGCCTTGTTTCTCTCGTGGCTCTAACCGGCTTTTTCTATTTCCTATTCACTCACATCTTCTAAATTATTACAGGTATGACAAAGTACATTTCATTATTCGGAGCGACTACCACGGACACACGGGTGCAGGTAGTCAAGGAAAACCAGGTAATCATCGGTATCGGTGCGGGTGCGAGCAGAAAGCGTTACGTCGTTTACAAGGTGGAACACACCGCCCGTGGCTACGTGTACCACATGGTCGATACCGAAACAAAGGAAATCAGCCAAACGGACATTCTGCGACCCCTCTCGCAAACATTCGGTATCGGCAGGTACTACGACGACGTGAACCCCGAGTTCATGGACGCTTTCGAGGTGGCTTTGCTCGTGGGGCAGGCGGAAGAGCAAGCCACGGCGCAGGCCATCGCCGCCGCCAAAGAGAAAGCCGAGCATGACCGCATAGCGGAAATAGGGGCGCAGAGGTTACGCCGCATCATGCCCGAAGGGGTGCAGGGCGTAATCATCGCCGAACTCAACGAAACGGAATACACTGACCCCTCTTACGAGTGTTCGACCACCCGAAGCGTGCGTACCGTCATTCTCGGCTTTTCGGCCACCTCCCGCAACGGCTTCGGGGAGTTGAGAAAGGCGGCGGCCAATTTCCCGCAAACGGCGCACCTCTCCGAATACGACCCCAAGAACGAACACCGCTATCCCGTTTTCACGCTCGGCAAAAGTCCGAAATACGGGTGGAGTGTCTGCAAACTGACCCACTACACACGTGAAGGGTACATCGACAGGCTGGCATATATCGCAGGAAACGAGGAGAATATATGTCTGCCCGAGCCGAAAGACGAAAAACGGGCGGAACGCACTGAAACGAGCGTGCAAGGCGGGTTTATCATCGTGGACTATTCCGAGAAGGCGATAGCCGTATTCGGGGACACCAAGCCCGTCAAGGACGCCCTTCACGCACTCGGGGGACGCTTCAACGCACGGCTGACGCATGACGGGCAGAAGAGAGCGGGATGGATTTTCCAAAAGACCAAAGAGGACGAGGTGCGGCGGCTTCTCGGAAAGGACGAATAAATGTTGAACACGGGGCGGCTCGCCGCCCCACAATACCAAAAAATCATGGCACAAGGAACAGATTATTTCAAACTGACGATACAGAACTATCTCGACGCACGGGCACGGGAGGACGAACTTTTCGCACCCCGATACGCCAACCCGAAAAAGAACATTGACGATTGCTGCACTTTCATCATCAACCAAGTACGGCAGAGCGGTTGCAACGGGTTTGCCGACGAGGAAATATACTCTATGGCACTCCACTATTACGACGAGGAGGACATCGACATCGGCAAACCCGTCAGTTGCAAGGTAGTGGTCAATCACACCGTTGAACTGACCGAGGAGGAAAAAGCCGAGGCACGGCGGAACGCCATACGGAAGGCCGAGAGCGAAGCCTACGCCAAGTTGGCGAAAGCCAAGTCCAAACCCAAGAAAATCGAAGATAACAAACTAATGCCCAGTCTATTTTAGTTATGAAACCGAGAACAAAATTCCAACAGAGCGTTGTGGCGGCAAGTAAACACCTGCCGCCGCTTACCCCCGCACAAATCGAATGGGGGTACAAGAACTGCATCGAGCATATCGGACGCCGCACGCCGAAAGGACTTATCACCTGCACCGAGTGCGGCCACACGTGGCAGAGCGAAAACGGAGAACTCACGGACAATCTGTTAGGGTGCGAGTGTCCGCACTGCCACACCACGCTGAAAGTGGAAACCACCCTGCGCCGCAAGTTCAACGATTACGAGTATTTGTGCATCGTAACCCGCTGCAAGGGTTTTCAAGTCCTGCGCTTCGTCTATATCGAGTGTTGGGCGAAAGTGGGACAGACGCCCGTTTACACCCATATCGAAGCCGTACAGCGGTGGATTGCCCCCGACGGACGCTCCGCAACCTTCGCACGGCTGCGCCCGATGGGCTTCTTCGTTCACGGGTGGAGTTGGTCGAGCGCATTGGAACTGCGGGCGGAGAACGACGGGAAATACAACATCACGCCCACACGCATCTATCCCCGACAACGGCTTATCCCCGAACTGCGCCGAAGCGGCTACGGTAAACAACTCCCCGATGTAACCCCTTTCGACCTTATCCACCTGCTGCTCTCGGAGAACAAGGCCGAAACGCTGCTTAAAGCGGGACAAACGGCACTCGTGCGATTTTTCGCCCGTTCCTCCCGCAATATCGCAGACTATTGGCCGGCCATCCGTATCGCCATCCGTAACGGGTACGCTATCGGGAAACCGACGGAATGGTGCGACTACATCGACCTGCTGCGATTTTTCGGGAAAGACCTGCATAACGCCCATTTCGTGTGTCCCGCAGACCTGCCCGCAGCGCATGACCTCTACATGGCAAAAAAACGGCGGCACATGCAAATGGAACGGCGGCAGGAGGAACGGCGCAAGGCGTTGGAACAGGAAGCCTCGTTTGTCGAAGCCAAAGGGCGGTTTTTCGGAGTGGAGTTTTCCGACGGGGAAATCTGCATCAAGGTATTGGACAGCGTTGAAGCCATACGGCAGGAGGGCGAGGCCATGCACCATTGCGTGTTTACCAACGAATACTATCTGAAAGCCGACTCGCTCATACTCTCGGCCACAATCGACGGCAAACGTATCGAAACGATAGAGGTGTCCCTAAAACGCATGGAGGTCGTGCAGAGCCGTGGCGTGTGTAACAAGAATACCCCATACCACGGGCAAATACTGAAACTGATGAAGGGGAACATGTCCCTTATACGGAAACGAATGACAGCATAAAAATCGGGGCGGCGAAAGCCGCCCGCAAAAACAAAATAGAATGAACCAAATAGCATATAAATTCGTGTCGTGGGACGTTCCCGCACTCGAAAGCCTTGCAGGCTCAAAAGCGTACATATTACGCAAACGGCTCAATGACGGGGGAACGCTCACCCGTGAGGAGAAAGACTGGATTACCCGTGAGGTAAACCATAACACCTATTTCAAGGACTCCATTCCGCTTTTAGGGTATCGTTTCAACTTTGTCGATGTACTGAAAACATTCGTGGTAAAGCAGTACGGGCATTACACGGAATACAAGGGCGTGGACAAGACGAGCATACGCTCCATGTTGTACGGCAGAGTGGAAAGGATTGTCGAATTATAAAATCGGGGCGGCGAAAGCCGCCCTACAAAAAAAAATATAACAATGAAAATCATCTATAAAAGCTACATGGCACGCCCGCTCAAACCCTTCGGGGAGTGGGATTGGGAAGTTCGGGAAGCAGTCAAGACGGCCCTTGCGCTCGTCGAGGGGAAAAACGGGTTCAAAACCCATTCCGAGATATGGCGAAGGTGCAACCTCGTCATTACCGTGGGACACAACATCTACACCACGAGTATCGAGATACGACCACCCGAGCAGGACGTGATACGCCGCAGGAGCAACTGGCATAACGGCTACGCCTACTACTGCAACGGCGTGTTCTGGGCGAACATGAGCAGGGTTAGAGTGGAACTTGTCTGATTAAAAAATTTCGGGGCGGCAAAAGCCGCCCGTAAAAAGCGAGAATATGAAAACGAATGAAGTAAACAAGGAAATCTCCTATGAAACGCTGCTCGTAACCTTCGGCGAGGGTATCGGGCGGCTCAACACCATGTTCGACGACCCGCAGGTGTGGGGCGTTGCCACGCTGAAGCAGTGGATCGACGGGTATGAAACTACGCGCTTCACCGAAATCGACGACCGAACGGCGGTTATCACATCCGAATACAACATGGACAGCGTGAAGGAATGGCTGCAAAAGAACACACCGATTATCAACCTGGAAAAACGATAAAATCATGCGCAAGTACAAATTATTCATCGGCTACCGGCTGCTGGGAGAGTTTTCCGGTATATGGGAAGCCAAAAATTTCGCCGCTGAAAGCGGCATGAGCGGAATTTTCTCGCTCGTGGGAGAAAATTACCGGGACAGTTGGTACGAACCAAAAAAACAGGACAAGAATGGAAACAAAGATTAAAGACATCACGGGAGCGGAAATAACCGTTACCGACTTAAAAGAGGCGGTACGCCAATGCCGGGAGTGCCTCGCAAGTCCCTACCTGATGCCCTCGGGGCATACCGTGGGGGAAAACCATGCCTACATGTTGCGGCAACTGCTCGCCCTGCAAAGGCGGAAACGGGAACACGGCAGGCAACGGCCGTGAAAATACGACGCGAAAAAAATCGGACGATAACAACCGTCCGATTTTTTTGTTTCCCGTCAATCGACCGCCGTATGGTCGCCCAGCTTCCCGTGCAGTTCACGCCCGATATGTCCGGCAATGCCACGGGGAGAAATTTCAGAGATTGAACCCCACCCGCCATGCGTGTATATGCACGTCTTGAGCGGTTCGGTACGGGAAAGGTAGAACAGATAGCCGTTGCGGAGCAGGATGCCCACGAACACCGAGCCGACCTCGATGTCGGCGATCTCGTCAAAACGTATCTTCCCGTCATTGTATAATACTGCCGTGCCATCCGCATCGGGAATGACGAACAGATCGTCTTCCATGACAATCCCGTGCAACTCGATTAGCGACCCCAGGCATTCACTCGCCGATACCCGGTCGTAATCACCCTTTACCTCATTTGTCGATTTCGTTTCCATATCGCTTTTCTTTAGGTTCAGACAAATACCATACGAAAAAGGCGTGAGAATACGTTAAATACCGGCATTGAGGTACAGCCAAGCACCCATCCACTCGATAGATAATTTCTCCCCACGCCGCTATCGCATACGCTTGACGCATATAGACACGACGATGAAGAAGAGAACTACCCATTATTTTGCGAGCGGATTAAAATTTGGCTGTTTTCAATGCCCCACCATAATGTGTTCCTTCCGTATGTAAATCGCCCGGCGGCACGCCGCCGGAGGATTCGATTGCAAATATAACGATTTCATCCGGGTATCGGCGACAACACGTGCGATTTTTAACAACCTTCCTGCCAAAGAACTACCCGCCGTCCTACAATTTCGGCCCCCGGGCGGGTTTGCGGGGCGCGACCTTCGGCTGCGCCTTCTTCTCCCTGGGCGGCTCTACGATCCGCAGTTTGAGTTTCTCCGCCTTGCGGTCGTAACGCACCTCGCAGCAGTCGATCTCACCCGCAACCGACGTCCACACGTTGTTCACACGCACCGCGCCGCCCGAGTAGAGGGTCTTGTATTGTTCGTATTCGAGCGGCTGCCGCAATTTCGCGTCCACCTGACGGTGGAACGAATAGATATTACGTCCCTTTGCTATCTCGTCGGGAACGTAAACCCGCAACTCGGGATGGGCGGCCTCGGCATAGAGGCACAGATCCGCCGTGCGAAGCTCCCTCGGAACCCACTGGATCATCCTCGGGTCGCCCCGCACGGCCGTATCGGCCACGAGCGGCGTGATGGCCGTCTGGGGAATGTCATACAGCACCCCCGCATCCTTGCGAACGGCCTCCAACGCCACCTCCTCCGTTACAAGCCGGCGGTTCAGGTGCAGGACACTCATCAACCGGTGTATCTGCTGCGGGTCGTCCTGCTCGCGGAACACCTGCAAGACCAGGGCGGGGTCGCTCAACGCGCTGATAACCGAGAAATCGGTTTTGTCCTTCCCGTAGGTACGCTCGAAAGCCTCCCGGCTCATCTCCGGCGTCCGGGCTTCGCGGGGGACGCCTTTCAGGTTTTGCGGGTTCTCCCGCACCAGGCTCATGTATAGATCCGGGCTTTTCATGCTCTCGGGCAGGTGGGCGATGGCATAGGGACTGCGCCGTATGGCCTCCATGCACAACTCCGGCGTTTTCCACTTCTCGGGGACATATTGCAGGTAGCTCCCGTCGTGCCCGACGGCCCGGCGGCACATCTCCTCGTTCTTGGCGTGGTCGGGAAGGTTGTAGAACAGCTCCGGCTCCAGGGCGAAAATTTCCCGGGCCACCCTCGGCGTGACGTGTGCCGGGTTCATGTGCTGCAAAAAATCGAAGGTCTTATCGTAATTCGTGCAATAGAACCCCAACGCCTTCATGTGTATATCCTCGAAAGGGATATAGCGGAGGACACGCAGGTCGTCGGCACGGGCCAACGCCCGGTTGCAGACCTCCGGCGTGAGCTGTTCGGGGCTGAAAAAGCGGATGGCCAGGGGATCGCGCTCCAGCGCCATCCTGCACAGACGGTCGGTTTTCAGATGCTTCGGAACGTACTCCAGCGCCAGGTAGTTCGAGGACACGGCGGCCTCGCAGACCCGTTCCGTGCGTAACTCCTCCGGCACTTCATGGAGCAGGATGCCGTCCCCGCTGACGGCACGCAGGCAGACTGCCTCCGTGCGCAGTTCCACCGGCACGAGCGAAAGGCAGGACGCGTCCATCCCCACGCCGTGAAGGGCCAGTTCCCCGGTCATGACCTCCGGGGCAATGGAGGCGAAAATCTCGAACTTGTCCACGAACGACATCCCGAATTTTTTCAGCCCTTCCAGGCATATATCGGGATACGGAATGTAAGGGAGTATCTTGTAATCGGCACTGTCCACCGCTTTCAACGCCGCACGGCATATTTGCGGCGTCCTCAATTCCCCGGGGACGGCCTCCAGCACCAGACCGTTGCGCTTCACGGCCGTCATGCACAGTTCGGGGGTCTTCAACCCCTCCGGAACGTAATACAGCGCGTAGCTGTTGCTATCGACGGCGGCACGGCACATTTTCGGTGTCTTCAGACGGTCAGGGACGAATTTCAGTGTTTCGCCCCGGTGGCCGGCCGCGGCAAGACAAAGTTCCGGCGTTTTCATCGCTTCGGGAACGAACTCGATGTTGAAAGCCGATTTCTTGATGGCGAAACGGCAGACTTCCGCCGTTTTCCGATCCTCGGGCAGCGTCTCGAAAAGGTTCTCGCGCCACGGGTTCTCGTACACCCCCGTATCGAGATAGGCTATATCTATTCTCTCTTGCTCTGTCATGGTTTTCAGTATTTATGGAAAGCGCCCGTCACCCGGGCGCTTCTCTTGGTTAGACATATTACGTTATCGTTCCGTTTCCTCCGTCCCGTTCTCGCTCTGGAACGTGAAGGAGGTCTTCACGACCTGACCCGTGTTGTCCTCGACATAGACGTCGATGGTCTGCTGGTCATCGCTGCGCGATGTGTAATAGAGGCGGAACACCTCACGGTCGAGCGGATAGCGGTCGTTGGGCAGGAACACCGTACCGTCGTCCATCCTCAACTCACCGCGCCCGTCGGGCTGGAAATAGCGGATCGTGTAACGCGCGCCGTCATATCTCCCCTCCCGCACGAGCGTGCAGCGGATTTCAGCGGTTTCACCAACGGAGATTCGCTTCTGAACGGGCATCGTTTCCAGAGAGAACGTGTACGCCTGCTGTATATCCAGCCCGTTGTCGCAGGATGCGCATAAAAGACCCAGGGCGGCGATCCAGACCGCCAGGGCCAATATCTTTTTCATCTTTTTCATGTCGCTTGCAAGTTTAATGGATTATGAATTTCACGCCCAGGCCGAACTGCGCGTGGAAATGTCCCGTTGTAGTGCCCCATAGGATACGCTCACGCCCCGTCAGCGAGAGGATAATCCTGTCGGTCAGGTACGCATCGACCTCCAGCGTGACGGCCCCGCCATAGAGGAAACGGTCGCGGTGGCGGAGCGTAGAGCCGTCATAGAGCCGCCTTTCGCCCCGGTTCACACTCTCGTAACCGGCCAGCGCCGAGCCGCCGAGGTAGAAGAAAAAAGTCCTGGACGGGTCGGCGAGGAACTTGTAATAGTAACCGCCCTCGGCAGTGAACTGCGCCACAGGGATACGTTCCGACTTGTAGGGGTAATAACGGTTCAGGAACTCCGCGCCGAACACCCACTTGTCGGCATTCTTCGCGTAGCGGCTCATGGCCAGCCCGAACCAGTAGCCCGTTTCGCTGCGGCTGTCCCGGGTATAGAAGCCGTCGGTCATGCCTCCCCGTATTTCCAGCCCGCGCATGGCGGGCAGGGCACGCTGGGCGTGCGCCCCGTCCGAAAGGAGGAGGCATAACCCCAGCGTGAGAATGAATATCGCCCGTTTCATATCACTTTACCTTTAACTCGTTGATAACACGTGCGCGCACCAGGTCGGCATTCTCCACCGTGAAAGTCTGGTGTCGCCCGCCCTGCTGCTCGTGCAGTTCCACGACCAGCTGCTTGTCGTCGGCCAGCGTGAACTTCGGGAGCGTGAAGACCATGCGCTCGGTACGCTTGCCGCCGATGACCTGCACGTTGTTGTACGCACGCACGGGCCATACGACCTGCTCCTGGATGGCCGTGCGTTTGGCCACCTTCTTGTCCGTAATCTTGAACGTCAGGTAGTCCACGTTGAAAGGCACGTTGGAGGAGTTTTTCAGTTGGAGGTGGAAATAAAGCAGGTCGTTATGCACGTAGATACCTTTGAGGAGGTATTGTACCCCGAAACGCTTGCAACCGATATGCTTGATCTCGCGGCGGTCATTCTTGTAAATGGACTGCATGATCAGTTTGACCAGCAGCGGAGATTCGCATCCCAACTCCTGCAAATAGATGTCCAGCGCATTATTGGGGCGGTTTACCGCCTCCCCGCCATGCAGGAAGTCCGCCATCTCGACCGACAGTTTCACCGGCTCGTCGGCATACTTGACATTGAAGCTGTAATAGGCCCCGTCCTCGGTAATGACCGAAAGGTTGCTCTCGCGCGAGAAATCACGCAGGGCCGCCTTTACACGCAGCACGTTTTCCGTGCCGTCGGCTTTCGCCGCCAGAAGATCCGAAGACCCCAGATCGACGTAACGGATGGCCGAGGGGAAAATCACATGCACGGTTTTGCTGAACGTCACCTCCAGCGCGTAGGGCGGGATAACCCGGTTGAAGGTCAGCGGACGGGTAAGACCGTCGTACAAATCGCCCGTGGAGGGCTTTTCCTGCGCGTGGGCAGCGAACATGCACCCGATAAAAGCGAGTGCCAGAAGAATCTTTTTCATACTCGATAATTTTTTGATTGTTGATAAAAATGGATTTTTTCAGTGGTGTACGGAAGTACGTCGTTTGTACCCTTATTGAAGGGGCGGGAGCAGCAGGACGCTGTAACCGGCCTTGAGCGTGACCTTGACCGAGCGCATCTTCTTGCTCACGTATTGCGACACGCCCTGGATGGCGCTGCGCCCCAGGTCGGAGAGCAGTTGCGAACCGGCATCGTCCGTGATCGTGATACTGCTGCCCATGCCCGCACCCATATTGGCGGCGATCTCCTTCACGGCATTGAGTTCTTCCGACCCCGGCACGGGAATACCCTCGTTGCCGTTCGTGTCATAGACCGACAGATCGACCGGAACGACCGCCCCGCCGTGCTGGACAGCGCTGACCTTGACCGTCAGCCGTTCGCCGTTGATCCTCGCCGCCCCCGTTACGGGCGTACCCGAGGGGATGAGCAGCTCTCCCGCCATCATCGGTTCCAGCAGCCGGAAAGTAACCTCCCCGCCATCGGTGAGCGTCACGGTTTGCTGCACGGCGGCACGGATACTGTTGCGCTCGGGCTCGCGAAGGTCGCTCCCCACCGTGTTGAAACCCCAGTTCCGGGGCTTGACGAACTCACGGGCGAAGACCGAATCGGGCAGCGGGGCGGCGAGCAGCGACACGATGTTACGGCGCACCTGGCGCACGGGCTGCACGGAAGCCTTGCCGGAAACGGAGGCTTTCTGACGCGGGGCTTCAGGGGCCTGACCGCCATTCATGTAGCGGGCGGCGATCTCGTAGGACTTCTCCAGCAGCGCCACCTGCTCCTCCTGGGCCGTTTTCTGCGCCTGCTGTTCTTCCAGGCGGCGTTCCAGTTCCTCGATGCGGGCCTGCATCTCGCGCTCTTCCCCCGTTTCACCGGCGGTGTCCTCGTAGAAACTGCCTAACTGGCGGTTGATGTCGGCATAGGCGGCACGGGAAGTCCGGAAAGCTCCCGACGAACCGCCGGCAGGGCCGGAAGACTTATCCGGCACGGCAGCGGGCATGACGGGCTCTTCCTCCTCGTCCTCCATCCCGAACGCGAAATCCTGCAAGGAGCGCATCTTTTCCCGCTCCCTGCGCCGCATCTCCTCCTGCACGTAGGCATCACGCTTGTCCGAGAGGATACCCTCCGATTCCGGGGTCGGCAGCTCCGTGTTGAAACCCGCCGAAGGCTCCTCCCGTTCTTTTTCGCCGGGGGAGAAGATCAGCCACATGCACCCGGCAAAGGCCAGGAAAAAGAGCGGGAAGACCACCAGCTTCTTCCGCATCTGTATCTGCCGGGGCGTGAGTTCCTTTTTCCCCGCCTCCGGCTGTTTATTCTGTTTTTCGTTCGTCGTCATAATTGAAATCTTTTAGATGTTTTACACTGTCGGCCTCCTGCCGTTGTCTTAATTCCAGTTCCAGCCGCTCGATATGCCGTATCTGCATCCGTTCCCCGGCTCCCTTGCCGAAGCGGTAGATGGAAGACACGGTAAAGTAGAGCGACAAGACGGAAAAGAACAAGAGCAGCGTGAGGATCACGATAATCCGCTTATCGGGCGAGAGCGCCCCGCAAGCGCGGCGCAGGTGGTCTTCGACCCACTCCCCGAAAGCCTTTATTCTCTTCTTTGCCATAACCTTATCTTTTTAATGTACGTAAATCGCGGTTCTCCAGAATCTCGAATTTCTCCATGATGAAACCCTGCGGGTTATTGTCCGAACGCCCCGAGTTGATCAGCTCGCAGCGCGTGACCAGCGAACGCTCGGTGATGTTGCTCTCGCGGACAATCATTTGCCGGGCATAGGTCATGGCCCGGTAGGGATAGGCGTTGAAGTCGCACACCACGGAGTCCACCTCGATACGCTGGCTGATGTTCCCCGACACCACACGGTTGTAGTAACCTTTCTCCTGCATGTCCTGGTAATAGGCGAAGGCGCTCTTATCGACCAGGAACAGCGCGCGGTTGATGTTGCTCTCGATGGCCGCACGGTCGGGCGAGAGGGTGAAGAACAACTCGTGAAAACGCCGGATATGTTCGCGCGCCTCCACGGGGCGGTTCTGGCTCAAATCCTGCGAGAGCGCCAGCATCAGCGACTTGCCCCCGTCCAGGACGTAGATCTTCTCGCGCTGCTTTTCGGCGAAACGGAAGCTCGCGACCACGCTGAACACGGATACCAGCGCGCACAGGCAGAGGAACACGATACCGAAAAGCCGAATCTGCCTGAAACTTGTTTCGATGTTTTTTAATGACTTGAATTCCATTGTCCAAATTGTTATGAATGATTATTGTTACCTTGTGTTGCCAGGTTGCGCCCGTTGGGGGCACTGCCCGAAGCCGGGCCGCCAACGCCGCCGTTACCGGAGGAGGAACCGCCACCGCCGCGACGCCCGAACGTGCGGCCGATCATGTTGCCGGCGATACCGCCAGCGACACCCGTGGCGAATGCCCCGGCCTTGTTGATACCGCCCATAGCCCCGCCGGCTCCGCCCGACTGGATCACCCACTCGGCAACGGTGGGGATCGTGAAATAGCCTATGATACCTATAATCAAAAAGATAATATAGACACCGCTGCCGCTGTCGGGAATGTAGTTGGGGTCTTGCAGGGCCAGGACGTCCGCCTGGAGCATCAACGTCTGGATCTTGGCCAGCACCGCGGAGAACAGGTCGGCGATGGGAAGCCAAAGGTACACGCTGATATAGCGGGAAATCCAGCTCGCGAGCGTCGAGTGAAAGCCGTCGTAAATGGAGAGGGCGAACGACAAGGGCCCCAGAATCGACAGCACGACTAAAAAGAATGTCCGCAGCGTGTCGATAGTAAGCCCCGCGGCGTTGAACAACAACTCGAAGAAGTCCCGGACAAGCTGCCGGAAACCGGCCTTGATGTCGTACCACGTGCGTTCGGCCCACATGCTGATAATCTCGCCCAAGTCCGTGATACCCATATCCGCAAGCCGTTGTTCATACACCTCGTCGTCCACTAACCAAGCCTTGCCCTCGCGCCTGCGGGCCTCGGCTTCCAAATCGTCCTTCTGTTGCTGGTATGCCTGCAAATCCAATGTCTGCCCCTCCAGTATGGCGTGCGTGCCCTGCACCACGGGCGACATCACGGCGTTGATCGTCCCCAGAACCACGGTGGGAAAGAACATCACGCACAAGCCGATGGCGAAAGGCCGCAGGAGCGGGAACACGTCGATAGGCTCCGCGCTGGCCAGTGCCTTCCATACCCGGTAAGCCACGTAAAAGAGCGCACCCAGGCCGGCGATACCTTTCGCCACCCCGATCATGTCGCCGCATAGCGGCATCATCTCCTGATACAGGTTCCGGAGAACCTGGTGTAAATTGTCGAAATCCATGACTGCCTCCGTTTTCAGGTTACCAATATCTGTCGTTCGGGTTCCCGTAAAGTGCCAGCACCCGGTGCGCGTCGCCCTTTTCGCGGCTGCGGATGAAGGACACGGAGATGGTCTTGCGCGTGTAATAGCGCGTGAGGTTGCGGTACTCCAGCATCTTCGTGTAAACCTGATCCACCACGTCCATCCGCTCCTTGTCCGAGAGCGAGAGGCCGTTGCCGCCGGTTATGACCGTCTTGAGTTCCGTCACCAGCGCGCCGCCCTCCTCCAGCAGCCGGGCGTAACCCGCCGAGATCGCCGCCAGCTCGTCCACCGTGAAGTTCGGGTCTGAAACCATACGGTTGAATCCCGAGGTGTAGATTTCCGTGATCTCGCTGACCATTTCGAGCGTCAGCTTCACCTTCCGGGCATCCTTGATGATGTTATGCACCGATTTGAGGGCGTCGTAGTAAGCCTTGCTCTGGTTATAAATCTTGATACTCTCTTGCAGCGACTTGACCATGTTGGTCGCCGTGGTCGAGCTTTGAACCGCGCTCTTGATGTTCTGAACGAGGTTCGACGGGTCGATGACCGTCCACTGCGCTTTTGCCTGGTACGTGAAGCAAAGAAGCCCCACGAACAGCGTTAAAATCAATCGTTTCATCCTTTTCATTATTTAATTCGTGAATACTTGGGCGGTCATTCCGACGCCCGGTAATAATCCCCGTAGGCGGAGAGCTGGAGCACCTCGCGCCCCGCATCGTAGGCCAGGGCGACATACCCGTAGAGGTCGAAGTAACGGATGCCTCCCCAATACTTCCTCACGGGACGGGAGAAGCGTGTCCCGTCCTTGTAGGACACCTCCACGTAAAAACCGCCGCCCCGGCGTCCCGGGTTGCGGTAGATGCGAACCCGGGGAGAACCCGAGCGGCTTTCCCACTCGCCCGCCACCTCGTACAGCGCGAAGTCCAAACGCGCCGCCGTGGGGTCTGATCCGATACACTTGCGATACATGGCCTGCCCTCCCTTTAACGTTTGCCCTCGGCGAGCTGCCTGATCGCCAGTTCCATATCACCGCCCAGCTCGCCGGCAAGCCGCTGTACCTCCACTTTCTCCGTTTCCTCGGTCGTGTAGGCCAGGTACTCCGGGACGCTGACCTCCGTGGCATAGACCGCCGACTGAACGCCGCCCAGACCGATCCAGACCTCCTTGTATTTACGGGAAGGGTCGTTGGACTGGTTAATCGAGAGAATCTGCGCCTTCTCCTTGTCGGTCAGCCCCAACAAGGACTGAATCGCGTTGAAACGGTTCATGAATTTGCGCTGGTCGAGCAGGATCTTGCAGTCCGAGTTGTTGATGATCGCCTCCTTGACCACCGGGCTGGAAATGATGTCCTCGACCTCCTGCGTCACAACGATGGCCTCACCGTAGTATTTGCGGACGGTTTTATACATATAACGCAGATATTCAGCCATATTGGCCGTAGAGAGCGCCTTCCAGGCCTCCTCGACGATGAGCTGTTTGCGTACCCCCTTGAGCCGTCTCATCTTGTTTATGAAAGCCTCCATGATGATAATGGTGACCACGGGAAAAAGCTCCTTGTTTTCCTTGATGGAATCCACCTCGAAGACCACGAAGCGCTTCGAGAGCAGGTCGATGTTGGCCCGGGAGTTCAGAAGGAAGTCGTAGCGTCCGCCCTTATAATACTGCCGCAGGGTGATGAGCATGTTGTCGATGTTGAAATCCTCGCGGCTGACCCGGATCTCCCGCTCCTCCAGCTCACGGCGGTAGTCGTCTCGCAGGTACTCGTAGAAACTGTCAAAACACGGCACGATATTCCGGTCGGCGCGGATACGCTCGATATAGGCGTTCACGGCACTGCCCAGCTCGCCGCTCTCGGTCTTCGTGATCTTGTCGTCCTCGGTTTTCCAGAGTGTCAGCAGCAGCGTCTTGATGCTGTCCTTCTTCTCCACGTCGAAATAGTAGTCGTCGGTGTAGAACGGGTTGAAACTGATGGGATGTTCCTCGGTATAGGTAAAATACACGCCGTCCTCACCTTTGGTCTTACGCCGGATCAGCTCGCAAAGACCCTGGTAGCTGTTACCGGTATCCACCAGCACGACATGCGTGCCCTGCTCCCAGTATTGGCGGACTAAATGATTCATAAAGAATGACTTGCCTGACCCCGAGCCGCCTAACACGAATTTATTCCTATTCGTAATGATCCCTTTTTTCATCGGTTCGTCCGAGATGTCCAGGTGCAGGGGCCTGCCGCTTACGCGGTCGCACAGCTTGATGCCGAAAGGACTGGACGAGGATTTATAGTTGGTTTCCTCCGTGAAGAAACAGACCGCGGGCTCGATGAACGTGTAGAACGATTCCTCGGCGGGGAAATCCCCCGCATTGCCCGGCATACCCGCCCAGTAGAGCGTGGCGGCGTCCACGGTGTTGTGGCGCGGGCGGCACTCCATCAGAGCGAGCTGGCTGCCCACATCATTGCGGATATGCCGGAGCTCCTGCACGTCGTCCGACCAGGCCAGCACGTTGAAATGGGCCCGGACGGATTGAAGACCGAACGAGTGCGCCTCGTTGAGATACTGGTCGATCCACTCCTTGTTTATCTGGTTCCCGCGGGAGTAGCGGGAAAGGGACTGCATGTTACGCGCACGTTTCTCGAACATACGCAGGTTCTCGTCGCTGTCTTCCAGGAACACGTACTGGTTGTAAAGGTGGTCGCAGGAAAGCAGAAGCCCCACGGGGGCCGCGAACGACAGCAGGCAGTCCGAACGGTCGGTGGAAAGACGCTCGTAACGGGTGTCCGTACCCACGCGCCCCGGCAGGTCTTCCGTGTCCGAGAGCGTGTGCAGGCACACCCGTTTGTTGCCCACGCGCAGAACCTCGGCCCCCAGCTCGATGTCCTGAAGAGAAGTCGTCTCCGAGAGCGAGAGGGAAAAGTACCGCTCCAGCAGGCCCGGACAATCCGCCGTACCCGTGATCTCGTCCCCCGTGAGGCGGACAAGGGTCAGGAAACCCGAATCGTTCAGAATACGCTCGAACTGTTCCGCCGCCTCCAGGAATTTTGTCGCCGACTCCCGGTTTACCTCTTTGGGAATGATGTTGCCCCGGCAGAGGGTCGAGAAGTCTGAACGCATGTGCATACGCTCCCTCGTCGTTTTCGTCAGGTAGAGGAAGCAGGCGTGGGTCAGGAACGGACGCTCGTTGAAATGCCGCTCGTAACTGCGGGAGAGGAAACTCATGTCCCCCTCGCCCGTGGCCGGGCGGTAACGCTCGCGGATGAACCAGTCCTGCTTGTGTACCACGCTGTATTCGGGCAAGACCTTCAGGGCCTTGCACCAGGCGGCGTGGATCGCCTCGTACTCGGCGGACGTGACGGTGAACAGCTCCGGGAGTTCGACCCGATAGGCGACCGTTATGTCCGCGTCCTTGCTGATGATACAACCGCCTTCCACGGCCAGGAGCGGGAACTTGCTTTCCAGCGTGGTGGCTTTCAAGAGGTTTCTCATACGCGGCCCCCCTTTCTTTTCAGCAACCGGCGCAGGGACTTGCGGTTGAGCAGGTAGCGGGGATGCCGGCGCGCGGCGAGCAGCTTCATCAGCCCGTGTTCCCCGTAACGGGCGTTCAGGCGGAAGGTAAGCCAGACCAGCACCGAAGCCGCCGCAACGCCGAAAGCGATACATACCCACTGATCGACCCCTGCCATGTAGAGGATGACGAACACCACGAAGACGGCCAGCAGGCCGCCCGCGAAGATGAAGAGGTACTGCGCCTTCAGGCCCCGGAACTCCACGCTCTTGCCGATTCCCTTGTTGATTCCATATTCCATAATTATTTGCATGACAGGTTGGACTACAAGAAGAAAGAGCGTAGGATCGTCGCGGCGACAATCAGGAAAATACACGCGCCGAACCAGCTCGCGGCGGTCTTCGACGTGTCGGGGTCGCCGCTCGAAAACTTGTTATAGACCTTGATGCCCCCGATAAGGCCGACCACAGCCCCCACAGCGTACACGAGTTTCGTGCCGGGGTCGAAGTAGCTGGTTACCATGTTGGTAGCCTCAGTAATGCCGGCGATGCCGTTGCCCTGCGCGAAAGCGGAGGAGATGGCGGCAAAGAGAAATGCCGCCGGAAGAAGAATCTTGTTCTTTTTCATAACTCGATAATGTTTGAATTGTGGCGCGGGGATGGATAGGCCCCGCACCGGGTTAAACTTCTTGATTCGGATTTTTTCAGTGGTTCGAGGATAGCCTCATGCGCTACCCGTAGTCTTTTTCTTTCATCGTGATGTCATTATGGGGTTAAACAAACTCACGGACGTCGAAACCCGTGGGAACCGAACCCTGCGGAGATGGGCTTTCCGCAGACCTCTCGGACATACGCCGGTGAAAGGCCGAGAGGTAGGTGTCGATCAGGGATTTTACCCTGTCGTTCCCGTCGGGGCGGCCCGAAACGATGACCTCGAACATGTCGGTCTGTTTCAGGCCCAGGAGGACACGTCCCGTTTCCTCCCTTTGCTCGTCTGTTGAAGGTGGATCATGTACCACGTGGCGGTAGGCTTCGCCCATCTGTTCAAAACTAACCCCCTGGGCAAGCGAGCGGCCCGAAAGGGGCAGCTCTTCGGTGTCGTCTTCATCCTCGTCATAATCCGGCTCCTCCGCGTCCGCATCCGGGAAAGATTCATCGTACAGCGGAAAGTCGATTTCCAGAGGTTCGTTAGGCTCCCCCTCGGGAGCGACACCGAACACTTCATCCAGGTCTTCCGGCGGAATCTGCCGGGGGTGTTCGGGTACATTCGTGGGCACAAATATATCGGCTTTTTCCGTAACTTTTTCAGTTTCAGATTCTACGGCAGCTTGTGGCCGGGAGTGGCGCGGGTCGAGGACAAAGCGGCTCCTGCCGATGATCTCCTGCCGGCAGGGAGTGTCTTCGGCAACGATCCCGTCTGCCGGTTCGTTACGTTCCATCCGCCGCAGGCGGAAAAACGCCCACAAGGCATACCCCACGGCAAAGAGGGGCAGCAGCCACAACGCCCCGTTCATCGCTCCTCCGCTTTGGGTTGCCGGGAGGCCACGGCCTCACGCTCCTCGAAAAGCCGCTCGATGGTTTCCCGGTTATCGTCCAGGTGCGCCTTGAGAACCTTGTCCACGTAGGCCGTGATCGTCACGTCGCCACGACCGATGACACGGGTGATCTCGCGGATACGCTCGTGATACGACGGACGTATCTTCACGTGCTTGTTACCGGCGAAAGGCAGCCGCAGCAGGCAGATGTAACGGGCCAGGTACTCGGCCTCGGGGGTGGGGACAGTCCCCACGGCGACCTCCCCCGAAGGGCCGTCGGGGACGATAAGGGTTTTCATCCTGCGCCGGTAGCGGCACACGCGGAAGATGAAGGGTACGGCGACGCAAAGGACGGCCGCCAGGATAACAGATAAAATAATTGCTTTGTCTGACATGATGGATTGTTTTTAATGGATTGTAAAAATATTGGGTTCATAACTAAAAAATATCGGAGTTCCGTTTCTTGTAGAGTTCCGAAATTTCCTCCTGATAGGTCGCGAAATGCTGCTCCAGCACATTGTCCAGGTAGCTATACAGCGAGAGTTCGTTCTTACCGATAACCTGCACTATCCGGGTTATACGCTCGTGAAACTCCTTGCGGATATACACCGTTTTGCCGCTTCGGGTATTGGAGGGGGCGTTCCGGATAAAAAGACGCTCGTAATCCTGGCCTTTCCCTCTTCGGCGGCGTCCCTCCTCTTTCGTAGCCGACGAGGAGGCGGCCTCGCCGGACGGTTCCGATAGAGCCGATGCCTCCTCCTCTTTTTCCGGCGTGTAAGAATGTAATGGCCGGTTTCGGCTTTTGGCCTGGCTGATGATGAAGGAAGCGTCCAAACCGTCGTCATGTTCTTTTCCGCTCATAAGATCCTACTTTAACAGTTCGATCAATTCATCCACGAGTTTATCCAGGTTGCTGCCCCGGATCAAAGAACGGTCTGCCGGGAAGAGCGTGGAGCGGAAGACAGAGCGACGGCTGGCGTTCTGCTCACGACGAAAACGCTTGGTGTCAGGCAAGAAGGTCTTCAGGACAGGAAGATCCAGCTCTTTCATTACCGCCTCGTAAACCTGATATAATTCTGTCTTTTCACGTCCGTCCACCATGTTCCATAGCATATACAGCCCTTTCATCCGGGACTTCTCGCGGCCCATGATATGCTCCTTTACCACAACCGCGTAATTCAGGGTGCTTTCCATGACAACCCGGTCGGCACTGATCGGGGCGACGAGATAATCCATTCCGGCCAGGGAATGAATCAGATCCTCGTTATTGATCGTACCGGGAAGGTCGAAGAACACATAATCGAAATCACCTTGCGGCAGGAGGTAGTCGGCATCGGCCAACGCCTCTTTCGTGTTGCTTTCCACGACAGGATAGGCTTTCTTTTGAAGCCGGGTGAATTGTTCGTAAGCTAACCTCTTGTAATGTTCGTCTTCGAGGGCAAGCTTCAGGTCACGTTCCCGCATCTCCACGATGGAGTGTTGGGGATAATCGCAGTCGATGACCGCGACATTGAAACCCTTTACATAGTGCAGGTAAGAGGCTGCCAGCACCGTGAGGGTGGTTTTGCCCGCTCCGCCTTTCTGGGTGGAGAAGGCCACGAATTTCGTTTTCTCTTTCATTGTTCCATGCGTTTTTAGTTATACAATCGGGTAATCGTTCATCTCTTCACGTATCCGGGCAAGTGAGGGCATGAGATTTTATGCAGGTATGCCGGCACGCATATATGCTGGTGCGCTGGCAGGCTGTTACGCCGGTATGCCGGTGCATGGGCGCGTGTCCGATTTTATACTCATGCGCAACCGCATTTGCTTATCCGGACAAAGACCCGCTTTTTCCTCTGCACACGGTGTTTTCTGCATCCGTCCGCACGTGTGCGGACAGGGGGATGTGTCATTGCCCGTATCCGTTCTCACGTGCAAAGTAAACCCTTAAAAACACGGGTTGTATGCTCTTTTTCCGCTATGGCCGCGTGTGGCGTCAAAGTGGACGCAAGTGGCGTAATCGCTTATGGCACAAGTGATTGAATAGGTCGGTATCTTTGCCTCGTGAACGATCCCGACGCTAATGAAGCCGTCCTTGCCCCGTTTTACGGCGGCTCTTTCAATGTTCTGTCCGCGAGCGGGCAGAAGGTATTTGCAAAGGGCAAATAGCAAGCTGTGTTTTCTGCTGCACGATTCTCGTTTTGCAGCAGAAAACAGCTTGCCCGCAAGGGGGAGAAAGCACCTCCGGAGTCGGTGCTTTTCAGAAAGGCGGCAAGCCGCGAAGGGATCGGAATTTTCAGGAACCGGGAGGCTCTGGCCTCTCCTTAAAATTTCGATGCGATGGAAAAGAACAGAAAGCCCCGAGGGGGCAAAGGGGGACGACCCGCGAAAAACGACCCGGCCGTTTACCGCTTTTCGGTAAACTTTTCAGCCGTGGAACATGCCCGTTTCCTCGACCTTTACGAGCAGTCCGGGCTATTGTCCAAAGCCGCTTTTATCAAAGCGAGAGTGTTCAACGAGGCGTTCCGGGTGGTAAAGACCGACCGGGGAACGCTCGAATACGTGGCGAAGCTGACCGCTTTCCACGCCCAATTCCGTGCCATAGGAACGAATTATAACCAGGTGGTGAAGGAGCTGCACGCGCATTTTTCCGAGAAGAAAACACTCGCGCTGCTCTATAAACTGGAGAGAGCGACACGTGAACTGGCGGCCGTCGGGCAGCAGGTCGTGTCGCTCTCCGAAGAGTTCAAACAACGATGGTAGCCAATATCACCACCGGAAAAGACGTGTACGGCGCGCTGGCGTACAACCAGGAGAAAGTCAATCGGGGCGACGGGAAGGTACTGCTGACCCACATCGTGAGGGAGCCGGTGGATGGGCGCTTCAACGTGGCCGCGACGGCAGAAGACCTCCTGCGCTGGATGCCCTCGCACTACCGGACGGAAAAACCCGTCGTGCACGTGTCGCTCAACCCGGCTCCCGAAGACCGCCTCGACGACGGGCAACTCGCGGAGATAGCCGGGGCCTACATGGAGCGCATGGGCTGGGGAGGACAACCTTATATCGTATTCAAGCATACCGACATCGGACGGGAGCATATCCATATCGTGTCGGTGCAGGTGGCCCAGGACGGGCGCAAGATAAACGACAGCAGGCGCAACGAACGCAGCGTGGCCGTTACCGAGGAACTGGAACGGGAGTACGGACTGCATCCCGCCAAAGGGAGAAAGCGGGAGAAAGGGCAAGGGATCGTCCCCGCCGATTACACGCGGGGCGACCTGAAACGCCAGGTGGCAGCGGTAATAAAACCGGCCGTGGCGACATACCGCTTCCAGACCCTCGGCGAGTTCCGGGCATTGCTGTCCCTATATAATATAGGTATAGAGGAAGTCCGGGGAGAGCGGAACGGAACCCCCTACCGGGGATTGCTCTACACGCTGCTGGACGAGAACGGGGACAAGGCAGTGGCCGCGCCGCTCAAATCCTCACTGTTCGGTAAAGAGGTCGGGTATGACGGGCTGGAACGGCACATGGAGCGCAGCGCCGAACGGTTCGGGAAGGACGACACGAGGAGGCAAATCCGTGGCCGGGTCGATAAAGCGCTTCGGGGAGAACCCACGGAGGAAGAACTGCGCGAACGCCTGCGGGGAGCCCGGGTGGATCTCTACATACGACGCAACGAAAACGGCCGCATCGTGGGTGTGACCTTCATTGACCACGAAACACGGACGGTCGTGAACGGATCACGGCTGGGAAAGGCATACTCGGCCAACGCCTTCGAGCTGCGCTTCGGCGGGAAACGGAATCCCGGGGAAAACACGAGGGACTTGTCCCCGAAACAAGCGCCTGCCGGACGGGACGGGCAACGGAAGCGGAATACCTCACGACGGAGGAAAGTATAACATCTCAATTATCATTCATTTATTAAATCTTACGGTTATGCAACAGGAAGACGACCTTCGGGGTCTTGCAAAAACAATGGATTTCATGCGGGCATTGAGTATCTTGTTCGTGGTTATCAACATCTACTGGTTCTGCTACGGGCAGATACGGGAATGGGGAATCAATATCGGCGTGGTCGATAGGATTCTGCTGAACTTCGACCGCACCGCGGGGCTGTTCCGGAATATACTATGGACGAAACTTTTCGCCGTCGTGTTCCTCGCCCTTTCATGCCTCGGGACAAAAGGAGTAAAAGAGGAGAAAATTACCTGGCGGAAAATCACGGCATCGCTGGCCACGGGAGGCGTGCTGTTCTTCTTCAACTGGTGGCTGCTGGACTTGCCGCTGACGGCAACGGCGAACGCGGCTTTCTACATACTGACCCTATCGGCCGGGTATATCTGCCTCTTGATGGGCGGCGTGTGGATGTCCCGCCTGCTGAAGAACAATCTCATGGATGACCCTTTCAACAACGAGAACGAATCATTCCAGCAGGAAACACGCCTGATCGAGAACGAGTACTCCATAAATCTGCCGACGAAATTTTACTATAACAAACAGTGGAACAACGGGTTCGCCAACGTCGTAAACCCGCAAAGGGCTTGCATCTGCATGGGAAGCCCGGGCAGCGGGAAGAGTTATTGTGTTGTAAACCAGTTTATTAAACAGCAAATCGAAAAGGGCTATACCCAATACATCTATGACTACAAGTTTCCCGATCTTTCGGAAATCGCCTACAACCACCTGCTGAATCATCAGAAAGGTTACAAGAAAATCCCGACTTTCTACGTCATAAATTTCGACGACCCGCGCCGCTCGCACCGCTGTAACCCCATTCACCCGGACTTCATGACCGATATTTCGGACGCCTACGAGAGCGCCTATACCATCATGCTCAACCTGAACCGAAGTTGGGTGCAGAAGCAGGGCGATTTTTTTGTGGAAAGCCCCATTATCCTTTTCGCGGCCGTGATCTGGTTCCTGCGCATCTACGACAACGGGCGGTATTGTACCTTCCCGCACGCCATCGAGTTCCTGAACAAGCGGTACGAGGATATTTTCCCGATTCTGACATCCTACCCGGAACTCGAAAACTACCTCAGCCCCTTTATGGATGCCTGGCTCGGAGGCGCTCAAGACCAGCTCCAGGGCCAGATAGCATCGGCCAAAATTCCGCTTTCCCGCATGATTTCGCCCCAGCTATATTGGGTCATGTCGGGCGATGACTTCACGCTCGACATCAATAACCCGGATGATCCCAAGATACTCTGCGTGGGGAACAATCCCGACAGGCAAAACATTTACGGAGCGGCTTTGGGATTGTATAATTCCCGGATTGTCAAGCTCATAAATAAGAAAGGCCAGCTCAAATCGGGCATCATCATCGACGAGCTGCCGACAATCTACTTCAAGGGACTCGACAACCTGATCGCCACGGCCAGAAGCAACAAGGTCGCCGTGCTGCTGTGCTTCCAGGATTTTTCACAGTTGAAGAGGGACTACGGGGACAAGGAGGCCGCCGTCGTGATGAACACGGTGGGCAACATCTTCTCCGGGCAGGTCGTAGGTGAAACGGCCAAAACACTCTCGGAACGGTTCGGTAAGGTATTGCAGAAGCGGCAGAGCATGACGTTGAGCCGCAGCGACAAATCGACATCCATATCCACGCAGCTGGACAGCCTGATCCCGGCCTCGAAGATCTCGACGCTCACGCAGGGAATGTTCGTCGGGGCCGTGGCGGACAATTTCGACGAACGTATCGAGCAGAAGATTTTCCACTGCGAGATTGTCGTGGACAACGAAAAAGTGAAAGCGGAAACGGCCCGGTACAAGAAGATACCACAAATTACCGACTTCACGGATGAGAATGGGACGGATCACATGAAACAGGTCGTGCAGGAAAACTACGAACGTATCAAGGCAGAGGCCGGCCGCATCGTCGCCGAGGAGCTGGAACGTATCAAGAACGACCCGGTGCTTTGCAAGCTCCTGCCGGAACAGAACTAAATGAACACAAACACCCCGCAAACACCCTCCGTTACCTTAACGGGGGCTGTTTCCTGGTTTTATAACCGCACAGCTGGTGTTTTGGAGCATAAAGTAGTGATTATGTGAACGGAAAACATTATTTTTGTGTTCGGAATCCTTTTAATTATAAGTATGACAGTTACCGATATATACGAAGCAATGAACAGCAAGGCGGAAACGTTTTTCGAGTGGTTGCAGGCTCACCCGCAATACGGGTTGCTGTTTGGTGTCGGGTTGCTTGCCCTATGGCTTGCAGGGTTGCTGTTCCGTTGGAAATGGGCGTGTCATTGGCAGTTTAACAGCAAACTGTGGTTATTTGACGATTGCAAGCCTGAAACACGCCGCAGGGTTCAGATTGTGTTGGTCAGCGTTCTGATTATACTTATATTGGTTGGTTTCTTTGTATGGAGATAACGGTATGGAAAAGGACAATCGCAAATACCGGATCTGCTTCATCGACTATATGTGGTATGTAGCCGAGATATGGCACGAAAGGGAGCGTACCAATCTCAACGGACGTATGCTACTGTTTTGGTGCTGGCTCTTCGTCCTACTCATACCGCTTGGGTTTCCACCGATATTGCGCCTTTTCGGCTGGATGATTGGTTTGGCCATAGTGATTCCTCTCTGCTTTCTTCCCGATTTATTCTGCAAGCTACGCTATACAGCCGGACGGCGTGAAGCGCTCCGTGAACATTACGGGAAGATGAAACATCCCGGCAGGAAGCTCGCCAAAATAGTTCTTATCGCTATCGCCCTGATCGTGGCAAATGTAGCGCTGATGTTCCACCTCGGATTTATACATTGGGCATGATGAAACGGCAGGAGAATAAGCAACGGTTTTATCTCTGGGACTACCTCTGGTGGATGGGGGAGAAATGGAAGCAGGCAAGACGAACAGGCAGGGTCGATGGCGAAATGATGCTCTCGATTTATATCTTCGCTCTTTTGATATTCCCTATGATGACTGTTACTATCCGGCTTTTTCCAGGTGTGTCGGCATTGTTGCCATGTGTCGTTTTTAGCATTGTCACATTTGCCGTTATGTCGCTCGTCAGCAGGATTTACAAATGGCGAGGCAAAGCAGTGATGTCTCACTATGCCAAGTGCAGGTTTAACGAACTCCTTGCGGTTCTGTTATTTTTCCTTGCGATAGCCATTATCTGCTTTATGATGTATCTTCTTGACAAAAAGTGATACATACTTTGATACGAACTCCGGGCCATTATCTTTCGTGGTCTAACTCTCAATGCAATTTCAATTTCTGTAATTGCCTTTCCATTGTATCGTTTAATATATCCATATTCATTAACTCTCTAACCTGTTTTTCCCAACCTTTAGCACTTCCATAGTCGATTGTGACCCTTTCAGGCCAATCTAATATGATTTTCTTCCCTTTTTCAATTTCAATTTCCGCCTGCTCATCATTGCCACAATAATAATTTAATAAAACAATATCGGTTAATGTTGTTTTGTCGTAAAAAGCATTTTTTGTTCCCTTCATATATGCAATTAAATCATTACTTGTCAATTGTTGTTTTGTCAAAATGGGAACTTGGTTATATAATTCATTTACAATGGATTCTAAATCATTATCATGCTCTTGCATAGAAAAACTATTTATAGCTCCCTTTTTGTTTAGTAAATAAGTAGCAGAAATTAAGGGAATGGTTGGAATATCTAAATCAACCATTAAGTTATATAGATGAAAACAAACACGATAGCGTTGGCTTGATAAACTTTCAAATTGTAAGCCAGACAAAAAGCAGCCATTCCGCTTTATAATGTGCATTATTTTATACTTGGAAAAATCAGAAAATAAATTTAGCCAATCCGCTGTTATTTTATTTTTATTTAATTTCTCAATCATAATTTTCAGTTTGTTTTTGGATATGCTGGAATTTGATTTGTTACACCATTTATTTGTCTTTTCAGGCTATCGTGAATGGTCTAACTCGATGTACCAGTTTCCCTTGATGGGCTTGTACAGCGTGGTGTCGTTGTACGTCCTGCGGTAGATCTCGTTCAGGTCGCCATGTTCGGTGATACGGATATTACGACGGCTTCTCAATCCGGGATCGTAAACGAAACTCTTGGACGTTCCGGCATCCACGATGCCGTGGGAGTAGTACGGCATAACGAGGCTCACATATACCGAATCTGCCGTTCCCCATTCCCTGCGATCAACAAGGATAAAACCGCATCCAATCTCTGATAATAGGGAGTCGAGTAGGATTCGCTCCGGCTTCAACAGTCCATATACCGGGATGTCTTGTTCATCATTCGTTTCATGGGATGTATCGCTTTGTTCTGTTGAATCAAGTATAATGACCTCTTCCGGAGAAAGCGGCGGGTAGTGAAAACTACCTTCTGAACTCTCTGCCATGATTTCGTACACCTTACGGAACGCCGCCTCGTGCGTGGTGAAGTGGCGTATCATTTCCTCGTCCGACGGCGGCATGGGAGGCTCTCCGCAGCTTACGGCAAGCAGGATTACAAATAACAGGATTATGACTGGTGTTCTCATTTTCTAATGTTTAATGTTCTGTGGCTAACCAATCTTATTTAGGGAGTTGAGCCATTTGTTAATAGCATCCAATCTGTTATTCTGTTTAATGGTATCTTCATTTCTACATAATTTGATTTGCCGAATAACAGAGTTCTGCATAATTGAATCGGATTTGAAAAGCAGTTCTAAAACGGCTTCATAACATTTGGAATATCTGGACAATTCGTCCAATATATTTGCGTCTTTTAGAATATACAGGTTGAAATTGTACACAAATGACTTGTAACTGAAAATCTCCGACTGTAATGCTGCTGCATCAAGACAAGTATAAAACAATTCCTTATCGTGCTGATATAGCCACATATAATCAGATGGGTTCAGGTTGTAGTGCAATAAAGTTTCCGAACGGACAAATGGAAGCCCCGTATTTGAGCCTACCAGATAACGGTATGTCTCATTGACTATTGACTCAACTATTTCAATGGATTCTGATTGTTTGTCCGATTCCCGTATTTCTGTAAATGTATCGGCAATAAGGACTTCCACATCCTGCGATTTGTAATATATACCGTTTTTTTGCCAGCGGAATCTACGGATATATTCTTCAGAAGTCGGACAACAGAACAGTAAAGTATTTAACAATCGGTTCAGATATATTCGCTTATCTGGAATATGACAACGGTGTAACCCTATTATGGAGCCATAAGCGTATAGCTTTCCAAACTCGTTTTCCTCCGAATTTGAATTTTTAGGCATGTAATACAACCGCACAATATTGTCAATGAAATAATATATATCAAGATATTTCAATGTATCAGCCGATTCTCCATATTTGTTAAGTAAATGCCGCTCCAGTTTCTCGCCATACCATAAGTAGCCATCGGGATTTATTTGAAACAACCGATGAAACTTAGGTTTTGATAATGAAAAGTTCTTGTTTCTACTTTTCATTCGTTCCAGTAAGGCGACAATAATTCTATTCGTTATATCCATAGCTGTAATGTTCGGCAGCGTTCCGCTTATTCAGTCGGTCTGCTGTTTGTTATCAACTTATATTTTGTCTGACAACACCATGTTCATAAGCCAAACTATCACATTCTTTTTGCATATTGGTCAGAACATCTTCGACCACTTTTAAGGAAACTTCTTGTGGTACATTTATGGATACGAATGAAGGGAGATTAGAAATCTCTACCTTGCATCCCATATCAAGTAGTTTGTCTCTGACCATCTGCATACGTTTATCGTTAAAATATACCCTCAATGTGCTATTTCCAGAGGGATTCACTATGGATTGAAAATGATATTCGCCATCTTCTTCTGTAACACATATCTCATCCCCCAAACTGATTCCATAGGTATAGAATGGCACATTATCGACAATATAGGTATCATTACTTGCCTTTTTGCACCACAAACCTTCAATAGAAAATGGTGGATAGCCATCTTCATCTTGTTCCAAGTGGAATAGCACTTTTATATGTTTGTCTTTTTTCATTTTATTCATTAATAAGTTGATAATGTTTGGCAGCGTTCCGCTTTTAGTCGGTTTGCTGTTTGTTATCGTCACCATTTTGTTTATTTAAATTTCCCGTCATACAATTTATATTCTGATGTTCCTTGACTTTGTAAGTACTGGTCCATTTCAATGTCATTTATAATAAGTTTTTGAGGGTTAAGAAACCAATCATTATTATCTATATAAATAGCCTTTTTGTCAATGGTTAATGTTGATTCTACTTGTTGCAGAAACTTATTCATGAATATTTTGAAAGAAGATGCAACAAGATACACATGCTCTGGTTCGTTTGTTGAATAGTAACCGATATAATGATTTCCGGAGCTGTCCACTTTATCAAGATAGCCAAAATTTTCGCCACTGCTTGTTCCGCATATACCCCAAAAACGCATAGCCAAAGAACAGTCTAAAAACCATAATTCGCTCATGTTATCATAGATGTTCATTCCCAAATTATGGTTCTTTAATCCCAAGAAACAATAATCTAATATTGAAGCACCATTTGTCTTCAATAAAAAATCGACATATTGTCTGTCAATCTCTCCTGTAATTTTCCCTATATGTTTTAATATAATTTTAGGATCAAAATTACGATACAATTTTATGTATGGAGATAATTTTGACAGTTCTTCTATATGTGCAATTATTTCATCCATCTTACTTCATTTTTTTATGACGATAATGTTCGGTGGATAATCATCATTAAAGGAGATTGATCCGCTTGTTATCTGCCCGCTTTATTCCTCTTCTTCGATGAAATGATTTATAAAGTAATTGAATGACTGGGCGATGTAACGAGTATTTGTTTCAAAGTTGTATTCTCTTGAAGCGTTTTCGTCCCACTCGTCAGTCACGTAATAGTAAATCTTTTTATTCTTCAAGTTCAACGCATAATAGTTTCCACCCGAATCCATAGCAAAAGGCAACAGATTGCATGGCATTAAATTCCTACTCCATATATCTTTGGCTATGACTTCAATTGTTTCAAAAGCATTGGTGCGTTCCTTTATCGGAAAGAACGCATTTATCTCCACCCGATCCAAATCCTCGTCCTGCGGTTGAAAACAATATGGTGATGGCATACCACCGTTGAACTTGAGGTAAAAGTTCTTCATGCCTGCCGGAATCTTTACATTCAACTCAACCTCAAAATTCTTTATATCTTCTTTTGTTAGCGAAGCCGAACAGTCCGAAAGTTCAGGCATTACACCTTCTATTTCTATAATCTCCGTTTGTTGTTCCTCTTCGATTTTTGGGAAAGCAACGAGATTATTGAAAAAATCATCTATTGAATCCGCTATCAATTGAGGTTCATCAAAAATAAATGCATCGCTATTTTTTACAAAACCAATAATTTTATAAAAATATACAGCTCTGTTTTTTATATTGATTGCAATTACACCAATATTTCTCAAATTGTTATGTCCACTGGCAAATAGCAGAATATTGTCAGAAATCGAATTAGAACTACGATGCTCCAAGGTTTCTCCTTCAACAGTATGAAAAAGAGCATTTTTAAAACTCTTATTATATTTGAACGGTTGGAAAATTCTAATTTCCACTTCGTAATATTTGTTTATGGAGATGGTTTGCTGTTTAGGTTCTCCTCCATTATATTGCAAATAGAACTCTTTCAGTCTTTCCGGCAAAACATGACCCAACTTGCTCTCAACTTCTTCAAAATCTTTGAGAGTAAGACTTTTTTGACAATTTTCTAATTCTATCTTCATATTCATTCTTTTTATGGGCAGATAACGTTATACTATCAGCCGATTTGGCTGTTATTTTCTTTAAGTATCAGACCTCGTCTTCCTCCATCAACAGATCGTCCAACGGGCTTTTGATATTGCTTTTGAAAGTGTCGGCTATGTGGACATACCTTTCCGTTGTCTTGATGTTGTTATGTCCCATAAGCTCTTTCACTATCTTGATGTCGGTTCCTTGCTCCAACAGGTGGGTGGCGAACGAATGGCGCAGCAGGTGCGGGTAAATCCGTTTCGTGATTCCCGCTTCCCGGGCCGCTGCCTTCAGCCGTTTCGACACGATGCTCTCGGTGAAAGGTTCGCCCGGTCTGTGTTCAAAAAGCCACACTTTCGGTTTGTATAGTCTGTTATATTCCGTCAGCTTTTTCATCAACGGTTTTGACAGCAGGGTGTAGCGGTCTTTCTTGCCCTTTCCCTGCCGCACCCGTATCAGGGAGCGGGATTCGTTGATGTCGCCGGGTTTCAGTTCCAGCAGTTCGCTGATGCGCAACCCTGCGGAATAGAGTATGGAGAACATGCAGAAGAAACGCAGGTCTGTCACCGTCACGTCGAGTATTTTCTTTATTTCCTCCTTGCTCAACACGTCGGGCAGCGTCTTCTCCCGTTTGGCACGGTTCACCTTGTAACACCGCCGTTCCTGACCGAGAACTTTCTCGTAATAGAACTTGATGGCGTTGATACGCTGGTTTTGCTGGCAGGAGGATATGTTTTTCTCGTGGATGAGATACAGCAGGTAGTCGTTTATCTCGCCGGGGGTAACCGTTTCAATCTTACGCCCCTCGAAATGCTGTTGGAAATCGCGGAAATAGGAGGTATATACCCTTACGGTATGGTCACTGTAACGCACTTGCTGAAGTTTTTCCAGATAGCCTTCCGGCAGTGGCGGCCGTTTGTCTTCCTCTTTACGGGGTGCGGTTTCCTTGATGGCGGAATAGTCTATAAATGCCATTTTCACATAGCGGTCGAAGAACTCGGCAAGCACGAAATTCTCTGCCGGCAGATAAGCTCTGCCACCGACAAGCAGTACGTTTTCTTCCTTCGACAGCGACAAGCGGATGTCATTGTCATTACCGAAAGTCACTTCGACAAATTCTCTCCCGTTTCTTACCACAGGAGAAAGTTTGATTTTGGGTTTTGGAGTATATATTTCCATGCCTCACATTTTGTCGGATATTGAAACCCGTTTTCGCAAATTTATAAAAAAACACGGGTTATCCATGCGCTTTATTGACATTTAACAATATATCCCGACTACCTGACAAATAAGGTGAGGAGCCACGAAAATACCCTCTGCCAAATCCGTCCTTCCCGGCACTCCGTTTCTCCGATTTCCTCTGCCCTGCGCCACAAGCGGCCACTTCTGTGCCCGATGCTTCCATAGCCTTTCCAACTCTTTTACGTTCAGCCGGTTCCCCTTACTTTCGTTCCCGCATCGCTATTGGTGCTAACTAAAAACACTCGTAATTATGGACGAAAACGTAAAGAACGACGCTAAACAAGTCATGCTCGTTCAGAATGCCGACGACGGACGACTGCAAGCCGTTACCGGCGTGGATCGGGACGGCAATATCCAGACCGCCGACCCCACGGATCAGAACGTGGCGAGCCTGCTGAACGTGAACACGCAGGATTCAGCCCTCGAAGCCTTCTTCAAAAAGTTCATGGAACAGGCCCAGAACCCCGTCCACACGGGTATCTTCGTCATGACGGAGAATGCCCTGAACAAACTTATCCGCATCGACTTCGACCCGGAGATCCTGGAAAATTACCGTATCGACCCCTCCGAACGGCTTCAGACGCAGGAGCAGCGGCAGTTCGAGCCGCTGGACGTCACGAAGATAGACCTGGCGGATATGGAGAAAAAAGGTATCCGCATGGAGGACATCGAGCCGCACCTGAAAGCCATGTCTTACGGACATAAATCCAACGGGCTGGTGGAGATGAACCCCGAACTGGAGAACGGGATGCGTGTTTCCACCAAAGGGCGCGTGTCGCTCGAAGAGCAGGCGGACGGCTCGCTGCGCGTCGTGCCGCATTACTGGCAGGAACGGCCCGACCTCGACGCCCCCTTCCACGGGGTGCTGCTCGATGAGGAGGCGAAAACGAACCTGATGAACCCCCGCCACGCCGGGAAAGTGATCGACCTGGAGCTGGAGCCGGGCAAGCTCACGCCCTGCTACGTGTCGATAGACAAATGGACGAACACGCTGGAACCCATGCCCGTTTCGCTACTCGAAAAACGTGCCCGCATCAAGGAGGCCGACCTCTCGGAAGGCAAGCAGATGGATTTCTACGGCGGCGGCAAGGTGTTGCTCGAAGGATATACCACCCGCGCGGGTTATAAACGGGATGCCTATATCCAAATCGACGCGGCCGAACGTAACTATTCCTTTACCTACGACGGTTTGGATCGCAACCGCTACGCCCAGGAGAACAAGGAGATTTACCGCCAGAAGGCCGCCGAGAAAAACGGACGGCAGGAAACTACGGCCTCCGAACGACAGCCCACGCTCACGATTCACCGGACAATCCTCAAAGCCTCCGTGCCCAAAGAGGCTTATGACCAATGGACGGAAGCGGTGAATGATCCCTCCAAGCGGGCGGATGTCAAGGCTTTCTACATCAAGGGCATGGTCAAGGACGGGCAGGGTGAGCCGTTCAACGCCTGGGTCAAGCCCAACTTCGAGCGTAACAAGATGGACTTCTTCCGCTGGAATCCCGACCGTGCGAAACGGCAGGGGGCGGAGGTCAAACCCGCCGTTGAAAGCCGTACCCAGGTCGCCGTCAATTCCGAGGGCAAGACCGTCGAAGCGGTCAAAGGTGTGAAAGAGCCGCTCAAGCAGGGACAGCAGGAAGCCACCCCGACGCAGAAGAAAAATTACCGCAGCAGCAAAAAGAGCAACTCCAAAGGTGTCAAGGTATAACGTATGAAATGGTTCTACATGCAGGCCGGAGCCATGCCGCTCCTGATCGCGGCGCTGGCTGCCTTGTACCTCCGGCCGGGTAAACGCAGCCCCCCGGAGGAGGCGGACGACGGACGGCAGTATTACGACGGGAACGGCAACCATGTCTATTACGACCGCCGGCTGATCGCCCGTCCGGAAAAAGAGAAAGAAGAAGAACTACAAGAAAACAACCACTGAAAAATCCGAATCATCATGCAAGTAATTATCGCAGAAAAGCCCTCGGTGGCGCGTGAGATCGCCGCCATCGTGGGAGCCACGAACCGTAAAGACGGTTTTATCGAGGGAAACGGCTACGCCGTAACCTGGGCCTTCGGCCACCTGGTCGGGCTGGCAATGCCCCAACAGTATGGCATCGCGGGTTTCCGCCGGGAAAACCTGCCTATCCTGCCATCATCGTTCATCCTCCTGCCCCGGCAGGTTCGGGAGGGTAAAGAGTATAAGGCCGACCCGGGTGTCGTGAAGCAGCTCGGTATTCTCCGGGAATTGTTCGGCATGGCCGAGCGCATCATCGTCGCGACCGACGCGGGGCGTGAAGGGGAGCTGATCTTCCGCTACATCTACTCTTACCTGGAATGCCGCACCCCTTTCGTGCGGTTATGGATCAGCAGCCTGACCGACCGGGCCATCCGCGAGGGGTTACAACACCTCCGCCCCGGCAACGAATACGACAACCTCTACCTCTCGGCCAAAGCCCGCAGCGAAGCCGACTGGATCGTCGGTATCAACGCCTCGCAAGCGCTTGCCGTGGCTGCCGGGCGGGGCGTCTGGTCACTCGGACGGGTGCAGACCCCCACGCTGGCGATCATCTGCTCCCGTTACCTGGAGAACAAGGCGTTCAAGCCCGCCACCTATTTCCGGCTGAAGCTCTCCACGGCAAAGGAGGGCACGGAGTTCACCGTCCTCTCCACGGAGAAATTCGACGGCAGGGAGAAGGCGGAAGCAGCCCGCGCCGAGGTTATCGGCGCCCGAACGGTACGCATCGTGAACGTGGAGCGCAAGGAGGCCAGGGAACAGCCGCCTCTCTTGTACGACCTGACGACACTCCAGAAAGAGGCCAACAGCCGGTATGGTTTTTCGGCAGAAAAAACGCTCGACATCGCCCAGTCGCTTTACGAGAAGAAGTTCATCACTTATCCCCGTACCGGCTCACGCTATATATCGGAAGATGTGGCCGAGGAGATTCCGGCACTCATCGGGAACATGACACGCTATCCCCGTTTCGCGGAATACGCGGGCAGGATGGATACCGCATCTCTCTCCCGCCGAAGCGTGGACAACGAAAAGATCGCCGACCACCACGCGCTGCTTCCCACCGAGAACCTCCCTTCCGAACTGGATGCCGACCACCGCATCGTCTATGAGATGGTCGCGGGGCGGATGCTCGAAACCTTTTCCGGGGCCTGCGTGAAAGAAAACACTTCCCTTACCCTGCAAAGCGCGGGGCATGATTTCACGGCCCGCGGCAGTATCATGGTCGAGACGGGCTGGCGGGCCGTCCTGAATGAACCTGTCGAGGAGAAAGAGGAGGACATGACCCTCCTTCCCGACATCGTGCAAGGCGACGAGCTGCCCGTCAAAGGATGCGTCACGGAACAGAAACAGACCCGGCCGCGCCCCCTTCACACGGAATCGAGCCTGCTGGCGGCGATGGAAACCGCCGGACGCGAACTGTCCGACGAGGCCGAACGCGAGGCGATGAAGGATGCCGGCATCGGCACGCCCGCCACCCGTGCCGCCATCATCGAAACGCTCTTTGCCCGCGAGTATGTCAGGCGAGAGAAAAAGTCGCTTGTACCCACGGACAAGGGACTGGCCGTGTATGCCGTGGTCAAGGACAAGAAGATCGCCGATGTCGCCATGACGGGCGGCTGGGAACTGGCCCTCTCGAAGATCGCCACCGGGGAGATGGACGCCCCGACGTTCCATCGCGGTATCGAGGTCTTCGCCTCGCAAATCGCCAAAGAACTGCTGGAAGCAAGAATCGACGGCGCGGAGAGTGACACAGCCTGCCCGCGTTGCGGCAGGCCCGTGGTGTTCTATCCCAAACTCGCCAAGTGCCAGAATCCCGATTGCGGCCTGACCGTATGGAGAACCGTGGCCCGCAAGGAGCTGACCGACAAGCAGCTTGCGGAACTGCTGACCAAAGGCAAAACCGGCACGATCCGGGGATTCGTCAAAAACGGCGGCGGGACGTTCGACGCGGCCCTCACGCTCGATGACCAGTTCAAGACCTCGTTCGTTTTCGAACCGCGCGATACTCCCAGGCAGGGAAAGAGGAACAAACGGAAATAATCGTTACCTTTGCCACTGGAAAAGACCTGTCATAACGAGATACGCTTGTTTGATAAGGATTTTTTCAGTGGTCGGCGCTTCGGGTGGGAACCCGGGGCGCCTTTCTCTTCCCCGATTATCAACGACCACTAAAAATTCTTATCATGCCAGACAAGCAACACCATACCCCCACGGGGGAATTGTCCTATTACGGACTTTCGTTACTATCCTACCTCAAGGACAGCCACCCGGAACTCATCGCCGAAAGTGAGTTCATCGCCGAGCGGGCCGACAGCGCCGCCCAAGCGTACAGCGAGGCGATCCGTTCGGGCTGCAACCACATCGAAGCCGAAGAAATTGCCCGCGAGGAACTCTGCCGCGGACTGCACTTTTCACCCTACAACACGCTGGTAAACATCCTCTGGAGGGAATTCGAGGCGGAGATTCCCGAGGATACCGCCCGGCAGGCGGCTCTACGCCTGCTGCCCCTCTGCCGCGGGGTGCTGGAGAAGTACGACCTCACGGACGACTTCGCCGACACGCCCGACTACGAACTGTTCTATACCGAACTGACGGGAACCGTCCAAATACTTCTCGAAGATGGCATTCAATAAGAAAACCCACCTCCGCCAGAATATCGACGCGCTGAAGACGGCCTTCACGCTCGACAGGGAACGGCGGGCGCCGACTCCCGAAGAAGAAAGGACACTCGGCGCATACAGCGGCTTCGGCGCCATCAAGGAAGTGCTGGAAAACCCCACCGGGAAACCGGACAAGGACGGCATGGCAACGCTCGTGGCCGAGTTGCACGAGGTCATCAGGGCGAATACTTCCGACGAACGGGAATACAAGCGCTACATGGACGGGATCAAGAACTCCGTCCTGACGGCTTTTTACACGCCCCCGAAAGTGGCAGACGCCATCGTGGAGGCGATATGGGATACGCGGATCGCCCCCCAACGTATTCTTGACCCCAGTGCGGGAACGGGGGTTTTCGTCAATGCCGTGGATTTCCACGACCCCTATGCGGAGATCACCTGCTTCGAGAAAGACCCCGCCACGGGGTTGATCCTGAAGCACCTGCACCCCGAAAAACGGGTGCGGGTACAGGGATTCGAGCGCATCGAACCTAAATACGCCGGTTACTACGACGTGGCCGTGAGCAACATCCCTTTCGGGGACGTGGCGCTCTTCGACCCGTTCTTCTCCACCCATACCGACCCCGTGCGGCGGCAAGGCACACGGGCGCTACACAACTATTTTTTCATGAAGTCCGTCGATATGGTACGCGAGGGCGGCCTGGTGGCATTCATCACCTCGCAGGGAGTATTGAACGCCGAGCAGGGACGCCCCGTGCGCGAGTGGCTGATGAACCGCTGCGAGCCCGTATCGGCCATCCGGCTGCCGAACAACCTCTTTACAGAACACGCGGGGACGGAGGTCGGCAGCGACCTGGTTATCCTGCAAAAGAAAGCCGCCACGGGGGAACTGTCCGAACGGCAGCAGGATTTCATCGAATCCCGCAAGCTGTCGAACGGCATCCGGATAAACAACCTTTTCCAGTCGTTCGACAGGGTGATCCATACCGAGGCCAAAGTAGGCAAAGACCCCTACGGCAAACCGGCGATGGAGTTCACCCACGCGGAGGGCGTGGACGGCATCGACCGGGAGATGCGGCGTATGCTCTCGGAGGATTTCAACCGGCATTTCAACGAGAGTTATTGCCTGAAACATGCTCCGGAACAGACACCCGGTACACCGGAGCGGGAATTGTCCCGTCCCCGTCAGGCGGAACGCCAGCGTGCCGAAAGACACGAGCCCCGCCTTGCCGGAGAAATCGTCAAGGAGATTATCGCCGACGCCCGTAACCTTCAGCAGCAGCGGGAAGAGGAGGAAAAACGCCGCGTCGTCGCAGAAATGGCGGCGCAGGGCTACCATGTCGATACCGAAACCGGGGAGATTACCCGAATCGAAAACAAACCCGGACAAGCGTTACCGGATTCTGCCGCCACACCCGCCGGAGAACCGACCGGGGAGGATCTGGCCGACTTCGGGGCCTGGTCGAAGGAGCGGGAGAATCGCTTGTGGGAGCAACACCCGCCAAAACCCGAAGATTTCGGCATGACGGATACACCCGTGCAGCACGTGGGCGGAACAACGGAACCGAAACCGCGGGAGGGCTTCGCCGGGTCGCTTTTCGACACGGTGGAAACGGCGGCTCCCGCACCTGCCACCCAAGCTGCCGAACCGGTAAACGTGCAGCAGGAACCGTTGCTGACGCTCTACGATCTGTTCGGCTTCAGCGCCGAGGAGCGGCGGCAGGCAGAACTCGGTATATCCAAGAAAAGGAACAGCCGCCGGGGAGCAAAGCGGAAGACGCCCCGACAACCCTCATTATTCGCCCCGGCCTCCTCTCCGGAGGAACAGAAGAGCGAAATGCCGAAAACGACGCCACCGGAGCGTGATCCCGAAGACTTGTATGCCTCCCTGAACTGGGAGGACAACCCGCCGATCAACGGCTTTTACGAGATGATGATGTCGCTTACCCCGGAACGGAGGGCGGAACTACGCCGACAAAGCGCCCGGCAGCAGGAAACCCCGGAACAGCGGGAACGGCAGGCGGTACGCCCCCCGACGGAAGCCCCGAAAGACAGACGAAAACAAGCCGCCGGTACGCCGAGAACGGGCAGCTTGTTCGACACGCCGGAAAATCCGGAGGAGGAAGAACCCGGTAAAGAAACGCCGCAGATACGGGAGGCGGATATGAAACCCCGCCCGTTCGAGGGGGAGGTCGCCCCCTATTTCCGCGAGGGGACACTCGTCACGGACGGACAAAACCGGGTCGGCTACCTGCGGGAGATTGAATCCCTGCAACCCATGTTCCACCCGCTGGAACTCACGCCTGCACAACGGACGAAAGCCTCCATGTATATCGAGATACGCGATGCCTATTACCACCTTTATAACAACGAGGCGGAAACGCTGACGGCGAACCCCGCCCTGCGGGAGATGCTCAACCGGCTTTACGACAATTTCACCGAACGCTTCGGACGGCTCAATGACAAACGCAACCTCGACCTGATCAAGATGGACGCGCGGGGGACGGAGATTCTATCGCTGGAGCGTTACATCGACGGCAAGGCACGCAAAGCCGACATCTTCGAGCGTCCCGTGGCCTTCAATCCCGATGAGATCACGCACGCCGACGACGCTTCGGAGGCCCTTGTGGCCAGCCTGAACAAGTACGGCCGGGTGGAACCGCACTACATGGCCTCACTCACGGGAACTACCGTGGAGGGAATACTCGGGGAACTGAAAGGACGCATCTATTACAACCCGGAAACGGACGGCTACGAGGTTGCCGACAAGTTCATCGCCGGCAATGTCATCGGGAAAGCCGAACGGATCGAGGCGTTCCTGCGGGAGAATCCCGACCACGCCCCGGCCCGGGAATCGCTGGAGGCTCTGCGCGAGGCGACGCCCAAACCCATCGCTTTCGACGACCTGGATTTCAACCTGGGCGAACGGTGGATTCCAAAAGGTGTTTACGAGCGTTTCGCCTCCTCGCTCTTCGATACGGAGGTGAAGATCACCTTCGCCTCCAACCTGGACGAGTACGGCGTGAAGGCGGAAGCGACGAACGTGAAGATCACGGAGCAGTATGCCGTCAGCGCGCAGACCCGTAAGTACAACGGCCTGCACCTTTTGAAACACGCCCTGCAAAACACTTCGCCCGACATCACCAAGACCGTCCTCAAATGGGTGGACGGCGAACGGCGGGAGGTCAAGGTGCGTGACGGGGAGGCCATACAGCTCGCCAACAGCAAGATAGACGAGATCCGGGGTGCTTTCCCCGAATGGCTGCGCGAGCAGTCGTCCGACTTCAAAGACCGCCTGACAGACCTCTATAACCGTACTTTCAACTGTTACGTGCGCCCGAAGTACGACGGGACGCACCAGGAATTCCCCGACCTCGACCTCAAGGGGCTGGGAATCGACAAACTGTATGACAGCCAGAAGGACGCGATATGGATGGACAAACTGCTCGGCGGCGGGATAATCGACCACGAGGTGGGCGGCGGAAAGACCCTTATCATGTGCTGCGGGGCCTACGAGAAGAAACGCCTCGGGCTGGCCAACAAACCCATGATTATCGGGCTGAAAGCCAACATCCATGAAATAGCCCGGACGTTCTGCACCGCTTACCCGATGGCCAAAGTCCTCTACCCGGGCAAGGAGGATTTCACGCCCCGGAAGCGTGAGCGCATCTTCCGGGAGATACGCAACAACGACTGGGACGCCGTGATCCTCTCGCACGAACAGTTCGGCATGATACCCCAGTCCCCGGAGATACAGCAGGAGATATTGCAGGCCGAGCTGGACTGTGTGGAGGAGAACCTCGAAGTGCTCAAAGCACAAGGCAGGGACGTTTCCCGCGCCATGATGAAAGGGTGTCAGAAACGCAAGGCCAACCTGGAAGCCAAGTTGCAGAAGGTGGCGCACGCGCTGGAAACACGCAAGGACGACGCCGTGGACTTCCGCCTCATGGGTATCGACCACCTCTACGTGGACGAGAGCCACAAATTCAAGAACCTGACTTTCACGACCCGGCATGACCGGGTGGCGGGCCTCGGAAATCCCGAGGGGTCGCAGCGGGCGCTCAACATGCTTTTCGCGCTGCGTACCATACAGCAGCGCACGGGCCGCGACCTGGGGGCGACGTTCCTCTCGGGAACGACCATCTCCAACTCGCTCACGGAACTGTACCTGCTTTTCAAGTACCTGCGCCCGAAGGAACTGGAGCGTCAGAATATCCGCACCTTCGATGCCTGGGCGGCCATATTTGCCAAGAAAACCATCGACTACGAGTTTTCCGTGACCAACGAGGTCGTGCAGAAAGAACGGTTCCGATATTTCATCAAGGTTCCCGAACTGGCCATGTTCTACTCCGAGATTACAGATTACCGCTCGGCGGAGGATATAGGGATCGACCGACCGCAAAAGAACGAGATATTGCACAATATCCCGCCGACACCCCAGCAGACGGAGTTCATAGAACGGCTGGTGCAGTTCGCCAAATCGGGCGATGCCACGCTCCTGGGCCGCCTGCCGCTCTCGGAGCGGGAGGAAAAGGCGAAAATGCTCATTGCCACAGACTACGCCCGCAAGATGTCGCTCGATATGCGTATGATAGACCCCGAACTATACAGCGACCACGTGGACAACAAGGCGAGCCACTGCGCCCGTATGATTGCCGGTTACTACCGCCGTTTCGAGGCGTACAAAGGTACGCAGTTCGTATTCTCCGACCTGGGAACCTACAAACCCGGAGCGGGGTGGAACGTCTATTCCGAGATACGGCGTAAACTCGCGGAGGATTACGGCATACCCCAAAGCGAGGTGCGGTTCATCCAGGAGGCGACCTCGGAAAAAGCGCGCAAGGAGATGATCGCCGGTATGAACGCCGGAAAAATCCGCGTACTCTTCGGATCGACCGAGATGCTCGGGACGGGAGTGAACGCGCAGAAACGCTGCGTGGCGATACACCACCTGGACTGCCCCTGGCGTCCCAGCGACCTGGAACAGCGCGACGGGCGGGGAATACGCACCGGGAACGAGATCGCCAAACTCCATGCCGACAACAAGGTGGACGTGATATTATACGCCGTCGAGAAGTCGCTCGACGCCTACAAGTTCGGGCTGTTGCACAACAAGCAACTGTTCATCCGCCAGCTCAAGACCAACAACATGGGAAGCCGTACCATCGACGAGGGGGCCATCGACGAGAAAAGCGGCATGAATTTTTCCGAGTATGTAGCCGTCCTCTCGGGAAATACAGACCTGCTGGACAAGGCCCGCCTGGAGAAGAAGATCGCCACGCTCGAAAGCGAACGCCAGGCATTCGTGCGCGGCAAATCATCGAGCCGCTACAAGCTGGAGCAGATCACGGAGAAGATAGAGAAGAACAACGACCTGATACGGCGTATCGGCAAGGATCTGGAACACTTCAAGGCCCGCGTCGAGTTCAACGAGGACGGCTCGTACCGCAATCCCGTGAAACTGAACGGGCTGGAAACCTCCGACCCCAAGCTCATCGGGAAACAGCTCAACCGTATCGCCGAAACGGCACGCACGCTCGACAGGCTCGAACCCATCGGGAGCCTCTACGGGTTCGAACTGCTCGTCCAGAGCGAAACGACCGGGAAAGACGGGCTCGACCTGGTGCAGAACCGTTTTTATGTCCGGGGTGAAGGGGATTATCTATACCAGTATAACTACGGGAATATCGCCTCCGACCCGCGACTGGCGGCGATGAACTTCATCCACGCGCTCGCGACCATCGAGCCGACACTGGAAAAATTCCGGAAAAAGAACGAGGAACTGGAGAAAGATATTCCCGTCCTGCGGGAAGTGGTGGAAAGTTCCTGGCGCAAGGAGCCCGAACTGACGGCCCTGAAAACTGACCTGACGGAAATAGACCGCAGGATACAGCAAAGCCTCAAACCGATAGAAGAGAGCGAGGGAAAGGAGGCGGAGGAGGATAACGACGTGTGCCGGGAACGGCATGACACGGCGGAAGAGCTCCCGAAGGAAGACAACACGGCGGCCCGTATTCCTTCCCGGCTGCGGCAGATTGCCGACGCCTCCGGGGGGCGCATCGTGATCGCGGGCGTGGGCAGCCCGCCGGAGAACGGCCCCGCAAAGAAAGGGATTAAGATGTAAGCGAAAAGCCGACGGAAGTACAGATTTCCGTCGGCTTTTTTCATATGCCCATGAGCGTTGTTGTCACACTTCCTGCAAGAGTGTTTGCAGCTCCTCCTGCGTGGGAAGATAGGTCATGTACTGGGCGGCGAAGACCTGCTTTTCATCTTCGGGCAGCGTATAACGGACGACCGCGTCGTTTTTCTCCGCGCAGAGGACGATACCCACCGGAGGGTTATCCCCGGGATTCATCAACTCACGGGTGTAGTAATTGACATACATCTGCATCTGCCCCAAATCCTGATGGGTCAGCTCCCCGGATTTAAGGTCTATTAAAACGAAACAGCGGGCCAGGTAATTGTAAAAGACCAGGTCGATGTAGAAATGCTTGTCGTCGAAGGAGATACGCTTCTGTCGCGCGACGAAGGCGAAGCCTTTCCCGAGTTCGAGCATCAAGCGCTGCAAGCGGCTGATGAGCAGTTGCTCCAGATCGGTTTCCAGAAAATGCTCTCCCTGGGGGATACCGAGAAACTCCAGGATATACGGGTCGCGGATGATCTCTTTGGGTTCGACACGCCCGGGTTCGGTACGGGAAATCTCCTCTTTCACGGCTTTCTTGTCTCGGCTGGCCAGCAAGCGGTCATAGAAAAGCGTGTTGATTTGGCGGTCGAGCTGCCGGACACTCCAGTTTTCCTTGACGCACTCGTGCAGGTAAAAATCACGGGCGGCATCGCCCGACACCTTGAGAAGCGTGCGGCAATGCGACCAGCTCAATTTATCACACAGCGTGTGATATTTCGGGTAGCACTGGTAAAACTGCCTCATGTACCGCAGGTTGGTGGCCGTGAACCCGTTTCCGAACTCCGCCACGAGCCGCCTGGAAAGGGTGTTGATGACAGCCTTGCCATATCCGGCACGGCCGGTTCCCTGCTGCTCGTACTCCACTATATATTTCCCTACCTGCCAGTAAGCCCTCACGAGGGTCGAATTGACATGATGTATCACCTTCGCGCGCGCTTCCTGCAAGATATGGCGCACGTTATGCAGTAGCTCTTCCTCCCCTTTGTCGGCAGGATATATTTTATCTGTTTCTTTCATTGTTCATTATTATATAGGCTTCCAAGTGCAAACATACTGATTTTACGGCAAATATCGAACGGTTGTACCGCCTTGTCGTGCCTTATTCCATGTATCTCCGCGTTTTTCCATGACGCCGGACTCTCGGGACAGGGCCTAACCGGAACCGGCAGGACGATCCTTTTTCAGCTTGCGGAAATTACTGAAGTTACGCTCGATGAACCGCAGGACGTCCGATTCCCGGTAGAAGGTCTTGTGATAGATCATCTCGTAAGGCAGCTCTCCCGAGGTGCGGTAACGCTGGAGTGTGCGCTTGCTGATATTGAGCATACGGCACAGGTCGTAATTGTCCAGAAGACGCTCCCCGTCAGGCAGGATGGAAAGCGGTTGCTCCACGTCCCCCGCGCACAGCTTCTCGATACGTTCCAGCCGTTCCGAGAGCCGCTGCATCCATCCGTCGAAATATTCCTTATCCAGAAACATGGCCTACTCCTTTGGTCGGTTTTTGCGCCGCACGGAACGCTCCTTCAGCACACGGCGGATTTCCGTGAGGGAATAATACAGCTTCCGGTTGATGGCCGAATAGGTGATCACGTGATCCGAGCGGAGGCGTTGAAGGGTACGCCCGCTGATGCCCAGGTAACGGCAGACCTGCTCGCCGTCCATCCATTCGTCGTTTATATACTCCTTATTCCATGCACGCCCCTTTTCAGGGAGAGAGGCGATTGCAGCCTCTATTTTCTCTATACGCCCGACAAGCTCGTTATAGGCTCGCGAACCGATCACTATGATTTTCATACTTCTTTGTTTTTTAGTCTGTTACAAAGGTCGGGCTTATATGGACAGCTTAAAACGAGGTCGGTACGACTTTTTTTTGATAATTTGCAGTGAACTGATTCTCAATGGTTCATGCGGTGAAGAAGGCAGTGTTTTTTACCGAAATCCGCGGCCCGTACTCGGTATTTTTATTGGCAGAAATGCGATAGCATACTGTGATTCAACGCTTAACGGTGTTCTAATCCGGACGGGGCTACAACGGAACACCCGTATCGGCTCCTTATACGGGTGCAAATACGGGCGTTCGGGAAAGTTCCTTTCGAGAGTTACGGGGGAAAACCGACCTCGGTTCTTTTGTTATATACAACGCTGATTATCAGTGTTTCTATAAGGAATAGAGTGCTTTACCGGTTCATGTTCTACTCGGAATTGCCGTTTTTCTTGTTTCGCTTCCACGTCTGCATACGTTTAAGCAGGGCCTCTTTCGCCTTGTCAAGCCACGGTGTCGGGTTGTTTCGGATTTTCATATCGCAGAATGTCCTCGAAAGGTTCATGTCGAGGTGTACGTTGAAAGCGTTGGAAATGTAGCTGGCAAGTTGCGTGAGTGGCACATTGCCGAAACAGCCTTTACTGTCGAGCAGGTAAATAAGTTCCGTCAGATCCGTCTTCGAGTCCTGCCATGTCGGACGCACGTCAGACAATGGCAGAACCATGTTCCGGAGGTTCGTGCTCTCCAGTGATTCCAATTCGCCCATAAGATAAACCGACAACATATCGTTGGCCAGGATTTTCGCCACCTTGAAATCCGCGTTTGTCGAAAACTGCGGGTCGAGTTCATAGTAGAAGGTTTCCAGGTATTGCTCCGTGTCGGTCTGCCCGCGCAGGAAATAGAGGCTGTCCAGGTGTGTGGCGCCGCTGCGGAAATAGCGGATAAAGTCGAGGCGTTTCTGCGTGTACGCGTTGATGGCCCGAACATGGGCGTCCAGGTACTCCCGTTGTGCCTCGATACTTCCTACCGGACGGTTCATCTCGATATTGTAGAGCTTGCGGTAATAGATCAGACGGCAAAAAAGACGAGGTTTGATTTCTTTGAAGAACTTTATTTCCTCGTCATCGTTTTGAAAACGGTAGCCGATGATATATTGTTTCAAACGGTCGAACGCTTCTCCCAGGACACGTGACGCTTCAAGCGACTTTTTCAACACGTCGGTATCCCGCGATTCGATACGTTCGATACTCCGCAGGACTTCGCTGTTTAATTTTTCTATAAATGCAATCATAATCCGTCTTGTTACTTTCGCGTATAAAGTTAGCGAATCGAAAAACCGGCGGATTACGATTTTTATCTTTCTCTTCGTTTTTTTATCACGGAGCCGATTTTAATGTCAGATCCGACCTTCCTGGCGGATGGAAGTGGGATTGCTCCCCATATTCCGCTTGCAAAAGTCCGTAAAGTGGGATTGGGCGGAGAAACCGCACATGTAGGCTATTTCCTGCAACGTGTAGTGTGTCGTCCGCAACAACTCCCCGATACGTTCGATACGGCGCTGACGTAACCACGAGGAGGCCGAGCAGCCGAAAACCCGCTGGAAACGCCGGCGGAAGGTAATCGTGCTGGAATACCCGCAAACCCCGGCGAGTTCCGTGACGTTATCCGAGGCAAGATAATTCGATTTGACACGGGAGATGAACTCGTAATCGTCCCCCAGGTGCAACAGCTCCTCGAACTCCCCGACATCGGCGGGAGTGAGATGTTCATAAGAGGCGTCGAGCATTTTCAGCATGACAGCAGCGTTACATTCAACGGGCATACCCAATGTCTTACGGGCTTCACGCAGGTAATTCTTGAACCGCAGCCGCAGCGTGTCGTGATGCGGGTAGGAACACTCGGACAGAATGGTGCAAACCGTCCGCAGTTCATCGACACAACAGTAGCCGAAATACCACGTTACAAGACGCTCGACGTAATGGACGACATGAAATTCCTCCGAAAGCATCAGAAGAAGCAGGAACGGGGTGAAATCCTGGTATTCCCCCGTTATGGGACGGGGTGCTTCGTCAAGCAAGGAGGCGATGTCCCGCATCAGCAGAGAATCTCCCGAGTACGCTTTTATTTGTTCGGAACTGCGGGCATAATCCCGGTAACGCGATATGACCGCCGACAAAGCATTGAACTTCACGGCGTGAACGCCTTCTATAAAGGAAGGGCGAAGACTGTTGTAAATGGATAAGTCGGTTTGCATAAGTCATTTCTATAAAACGGAGCCGCATCCCCTTGTTGCCAAAACTCCGCAAGTCGTTACTTATGAACCGCTTGGAACACGGTACGAATCCTAATTACAAATATATCGCATCTGATAATCCGGAACAAATATCAGCAGGTAAAAATGAAAATAAACCTCGTTATTTTTGATTATTACCTGCAATAATATTATATTTGCAAACAAATAAGAGTTGTTTGACAGCATGAGAAATATAGTGTATCAAAGCACTTTACCAATTTCTTATCCGTTGCCCATTCTCATGCGAGTTTCTTTTAATCTATTTGTAGTCAATTAAATACCTTCAGACTACATCAAATATAACAAAAGGAGGGAGCAATCGTGCGGGTTTGTACGCAAGAATTGCCGAACCGCTTCCTATTTTCTGCAAAGATAATATGCAGCGGCATCTTCCGACCACTCCCGGCGCAGGTTTCATCGAATTGTAATGTCGGGAAAGTTCGGTATTCCGCCCGGAAACCGTTACCCGTTGTTGCTTGCCTTGAGCCCTCGGATCACCGCCGAAGTGAATCCGGCGTGTTCCATTTCGTTCAGCCCTTTGATCGTGATTCCTCCGGCTGTGGTTACCCTATCCACCTCCTGTTCGGGGTGCGAGCCGTTGGATTCGAGCAAGGCGATCGCCCCGCGCAGGGTTTGCAGAACGCCTTCTTGAGCCTTTTGCGGGTAAAGGCCCAGCTCTACCCCGCCCTCCATCGCTGCCCGGATATAACGGAAGGCGAAGGCGATACCGCAGGAGCAGAGCGTCGTGGCCGGACCGAGTAGCCGCTCTTCCACCAATTCCGCTTTGCCCAATGCACCGAAAATATTCAAAACCAGTCTGTTCTGATCTTCGGTCGCATTCAGCCCCGTGATGAACGTCATGCTTTGCTTTACTTCGATGGCCGTATTGGGAATTGCGCAATAAAGGGCTCTGTCTTTTCCGGCCCATGTTTGCAGCTGTTCCAGGGAAATGCCCGCCGCTACCGAAATGACGATCTGTCTATCGGGCCGCTTCCCTGTCAGATGCTCTTTTATCAGTGCCTCCACCATCCAGGGTTTCACGGCGATTACCACGATGTCGGCCGTAGCCAGAGAGCTGTAGTCGCCCGTAACGGCCTGCAATTCCGGATTGAACCCCTGTATTTCGGCGGTTTTGCTCGCGCGGCGGTTGATGACCGTAATGTCCTGTGGTCGGAACAGGTCGCAGGTGGATAGTCCGCGAGCGATTGCTCCGCCCATATTGCCTCCTCCGACAATCGATATTTTCATGGGTCGCATGGTTTTTTATTTATAAAAATGCTCCGTCCGTCAGGTGCGGAATCGGAGCTGTATTGTCTATTCGGGCAAAGGTTTGGCAGCGGTGCATACCTGTCGAAAGGGGGGAGCACCGGCGAATCTTTATGCTTCCTGCTCTGCGGGCAGTTTGAATTCGGTGAACCCGGCACCCACGAGGGTATTGAACCAGGAGAAAACCTTCTTCATGTCCGATACGTGGACCCGGTCGCGGTCGTATTCGGGCAATACTTCTGCGAAATATGCTTTGAGTTTTTCCGGAGCCTCCTTGTGGCTGATGGCTGGCTGTCCCTGCGTATGTTCGTAAATTTTGGTGAAAACCTCTGCGAGCGGGATGTCCTCGCCCTCGGTGAAGATGGATATTTCGGTCAGTGCGCTCACTTTGGAGTTGCTTGCGGCATTCATGCGTTTGCCGTCCGACAACGACTCGACGATGACGCCGCGCGACGATTGTGCGACGTATTTGTACAAACCGGGTTGGCCGGAAATGGCCAGAATCTCTTTCAATTCCATAATTTTTTCTGTTCGATAATATGTTTGAGTTTGGTTCTTCACTGTCCGTGCGGGCCGTGCGGGGTGAATCCGCTCCGGCTCGTACCGTTCGAAAATGCGGTTTCAGATGGCATATACGCTGTATTGCTGGGCTTCGGTTACGGAAGAAAGGCCGTTCTCGTTGGTCACGACGATCAGCCAATATACCGTACTGCCGGCTTTCTGTGCAGGAATGATTGCTTCGTAAAAGACCGTGTCGGAAGTCGCCTTGAAATAGTAGGCATTGGTCGATTTCTGCTCCGTGTGCTCTACTCCGTTCTTATCGGTCCATTTGACGTCGTATTTCACCTGAGCGTAGAATGCACCGTACTGGTTCGATATATTGGCCTGCACATAAACTTTCTGAACCGAAGATACCCGGCCTCCGTCTTCGATGGTGGCTCCTTCGTCCGTGATGACCGGGAACGTCGTTTGTTCGGGTCCTACTTCTTTCAGTTCGCACGAAGGAATCGCGCAGGCGATGAAAATCAGAAATAAAAACCACTTTTTCATAATGGATGCGGATTGGCTGTGTGTGGTTACTCTTTGGTCAGGTGAACGTCCATCTGCGGGAACGGGAAGTTGATTCCCTTTTCAGGTAATGTTTTGTAATACAGCTCGTTCATTGCGAAGAAAACGTCCCAGTAATCTTCGTTTTTCGTCCAGGCCCGAACGGTCAGATTGACCGAATTATCGGCCAGGGCAGCGATATATACCGCAGGCGCCGGATCCTGAAGCACCCGTGCGTCTTTGGACAGCAGTTCCAGGATAGCCTCCCGTGCCGTTGCGAAATCGTCGCCGTAAGAGATGCCGATCACCCACTCCACGCGACGTGTTTCGGAGGTGGAATAGTTGTTGATGATCGCGGTAGCGATCGAGCTGTTCGGGATATAGATGGTCTGCTTGTCGGCTGTGGTGATCTTGGTCGAGAAGAGCATGATCTCCTGCACGGTACCCGACTGTCCCTGGGCCGAGATGTAATCGCCTATGCGGTAGGGCTTGAGCAGCAGGATCATCACGCCACCGGCGAAATTCTGCAATGTGCCGCTCAGGGCCATACCGATAGCCAGACCGGCCGAAGCGAGCAGCGCGACGATCGAAGTGGTGTTGATACCCATGACTTGAATGATCAGGAGAATCAGCACGATGTAGGAGATGGTCTTGATCAGGTTGCGCAGGAAGATTTGCAGCGAACGATCCACCTTGCGCTTTTCGAAAGCCGTCGAAAGCAGTTTTATGAGGCGGCCGATAAGCCAACGCCCCGCCATGTATATCGCCAGGGCGAGGACGATTTTCAGGCCGACCCAGATACTTTCCGAAACCAGATTCGTCAGGACTTTTTCCAAATCCATATTAGCGATTTTTTCGACCGTTTCCGCGAATTTGGCTTTTTGTATGCTGTCCGGAACGATGAGTTTTTCGGTTTGCTGTGCTGTGATGAAAAGAAATCCCATGAAAGAATTAAATTTGATAGGTTGAGTTGCAAATTTAATCAAAAAAACCGGAAATAATAGTAACTTTGCTCTATAATGTGTTTAACGGATTTTGCTATGGAAAGTAAGATAGAGATAATCCAAATCAATATTTCGGGCGAAGACAAGCCCGGCATGACCTCTTCGCTGACCGATATTCTGGCCCGGTACGACGCGTTCATCCTCGATATCGGCCAGGCGAATATCCACCAGTCGCTGACTTTGGGCATCCTGTTCATGACCACCTCCGACAAATCGGGCGCCATCCTCAAGGAGTTGCTTTTCAAGGCCTCGGAACTGGGCGTGATGATCCGCTTCACCCCCATCACCGAGGAACATTACCAGGCCTGGGTCGGTCGTCAGGGCAAGAACCGCTATATTATCACTCTTTTGGGACGTCAGGTTACGGCGCGCCATATCGCAGGGGTCACCAAAGCGGTCGCCGAACAGGGACTCAACATCGACGCGATCAAGCGACTTACGGGCCGTATGCCGCTCGAGGAGGAGAACCGTGCCACCCGCGCCTGCATCGAGCTTTCGGTGCGCGGTACGCTCGGCGATAAGGCCGTATTGCAGAAACGCTTCATGGAGCTGTCCAACGAGGGGGTCGATATTTCGTTCCAGAAGGACGACATCTTCCGCCGCAGCCGACGCCTGATCTGTTTCGATATGGATTCCACGCTGATCGAAACCGAGGTGATCGACGAGTTGGCCGACCGTGCCGGCGTGGGTCCCGAAGTGCGGGCCGTTACCGAGAGCGCCATGCGGGGCGAGATCGACTTTACCGAGAGTTTCACGCGCCGCATCGCCCTGCTTCGGGGACTCGACGTTTCGGTGATGGAGGAGATCGCCCGCAACCTGCCGATCACCGAGGGGTTGGAGCGCCTGATGACCATTCTCAAGCGTGTGGGATACAAGACGGCCATTCTGTCCGGAGGTTTCACTTATTTCGGCAACTACCTGAAACAGAAATACGGCTTCGATTACGTTTATGCCAATGAGCTGGAGGTCGAGGAGGGCCGTTTGACGGGCCGTCACGTCGGCGAGATCGTGGACGGCCGCCGCAAGGCCGAGCTGCTGCGTCTGCTGTGTCAGGTTGAAAATATCAACATCGCTCAGTCGATCGCCGTCGGCGACGGAGCCAATGACCTTCCGATGCTCGACCTGGCCGGGTTGGGCATCGCGTTCCACGCCAAGCCCAAGGTGAAAGCTACGGCCAGCCAGTCGATATCGACGATCGGTCTGGACGGCGTACTCTATTTCCTCGGTCTGAAAGATTCCTGGATCGAATAAACCGCGATGCTGCGCCTTTCCCTTCTTCTCTTCGCCCTGCTCGCCGCCGGATGTTACGACGATGCCGGGGTTCCGGCTCCGAAGAACGATCCGCTTCCGGAGGCGAACCTCTCCCTGCCGGACCTCTCCGCGCGGTGCGGGGATACGCCCGTGCGTATCGTCCAGGACATCGTAGTCGCGGGGCGGGTCACTACGTCCGACGAAGCGGGGAACTTCTTCCGCTCGGTCGTGTTGCAGGAAGACGGAACGGGCGTGGAGCTGATGGCCGGCCTGGACGACCTGTTTCGGGTCTATCCTCCGGGATGCCGCATCGCGGTGCGTCTTCAGGGGCTAGCTATGTGCCGTCGCTTCGGAGTGGTGCAGATCGGTACGATGCCTGCGGCGGGAGATTATGCCGTGGAAGCCATCGGTGTCCGTGCCCTGCTCGACCGGTACGTCGCTTGCGAAACCGTCGATGTTCTCCGTCCCGTTCCCCGGATCGTCGCTTTCGACGAACTTGCGCCCGACATGTGCGGCTGCCTGGTGCAGATCGAGGATCTGACGCCGCTTCCGTCGGAAGAGGATCCGACGGATTGGAAATGGGAAGGTTATCGGCTGTTCGAGGACCGGGCCGGAAACAGGATCGCCACCTATACGAGCACCTATGCCCGGTATGCGGCTTCGGAAATTCCGAAGGGGCCGGTTACGCTGGTCGGCGTTTTGCAGTACGGCAATGCCGGGTCGATCGGAAAATCCTATATGATTAAAATGCGCGATGAGAACGATTGTTTTCGGTAGCCTGCTGCTCTTCGTGCTGCAAGCCTGCGGCAATGCTTCGTCGCCGGAGTACGAATCCGGGGACGGGACTGCGCGGCATGTTTCTATTGCGTATCTGAAATCGCTGTGCCGGGGCGTTTTGCATCCCGTTACCGAGGATCTGTGGATCGAAGGCTGTGTCGTGGGCAACGATCTGTACGGCGAATTTCCCGATGCGCTCGTCGTGGAGGACGAAAGCGGCGGAATCGAAGTATTGATCGACGCGAAGCGTCTCTATCGGACTTTCGACTCTGGAAGTACGGTGCGCGTTTATTGCAATGGGCTGGCGCTGGGTGATTACGGGGGCAAGGTACAGTTGGGGCTTCCGCCCACCGCAGAATATATTCTGGACCGTATTTCGGCAGAGTCGCTCGGACGTCATGTTCGCCGCATCGGGGACGGGTCGGTCGATTTCGTGCCTCGGGAACTCTCCTTCGGGGAGGTGGCTGCAAGCCGTATCGCCACTTACGTACGATTCCGCAGGGTCCGGTTCGCGCACGAAGAGGTCGGTCTGCCCTTCTGCCTGCGGGATTCGGAAACCGGCCGATTGCTGGCTACCGACCGCCATTTGGTCGATGAGCGGAACGATACGCTGATCGTCCGATTCGCAGCTTCCTGCACGTATGCCGAGGAGCCGGCCCCGGCTGGAATGGGAACGGTCAGCGGTGTGCTCGACTATTTCAACGGCAATTATATGTTGCGAATTACCAATCGTCTGATGGAATTCCCTTGATTTCCGCGTTTCGATGCGAGGGTTTGCGACGCACCCGATAGAGTTTATGCCTAAATTGTTGCTCATACTCCGTTTTTATCGCTCGGCGATGCTGTTTTTCTGCGGGGCCGTGAGCGTGGCGTTGGCCTGGCTCGTGACCGGATACGGTCCGTCGGTCGTGCCGTTGTGCCTTGCGGGGAAAATGGTCATCTATCCGGTCTATCTGTATGTTTGGATCATACCGCGTTATAACGATGAGTTCGACTATTACCGCAATCTGGGGGTTCGACGACGTATGCTGTTGGGTGCGAGTTGCGGCATAGACTTGCTGGCGTGTTATATGCTGCTGATATTCGTATCCCTTGTACTGTATGAACCCCTCTGAAAAACATATTCTTGAAATAGATTCGGTCGAGTTGTCGTTCGGTGATCGGGTGATTCTTTCGAGTGTATATCTTGCCGTCGAAACCGGCGGAGCAACGGCATTGCTGGGACGCAATGGCAGTGGAAAAAGCTGCCTGATGAAGATACTCTGCGGAGCGTTGCGCCCCGGATTCCGATCGATGCGCATCGACGGCAAATGGTACGATCGTTTCGGAAGCAGCCAGGTGCGTTATCTTCCGCAGCAGGGGTTTACCCCCGGGTGGCTGACTGTGGAGGCGGTTTTGCGGGACTTCGGTCTGGAGTGGGATGACCTGACGGTCTGGTTTCCGATATTCGGGAAGTTGCGGAAGGCGAAAATCCGAACCCTTTCCGGCGGGGAGCGGCGTATTTTGGAGTGTTTCGTTATTCTGCGCAGCCGGAGCCTTTTCGCAGTGCTCGACGAACCTTTTTCACAAGTCGCGCCATTGCATGTTGTAACTTTGAAAGCTTTGATTCGGGCGGAAAAACGAAATAAAGGCATCCTGCTTACCGATCACATGTATCGCCATGTAACCGACGTGGCGGACCGGCTCTATGTGTTGGCAAACGGACAGACCTATCTGACACAAGGTGACGAAGACCTTGTGCGTTACGGTTATTTGAACCATTTGTAGTATTGACGGGAAGGCTTTCTGCTGCCGGAGTTTTCGATAAACCGGCCTTGTTCTCGGTTTCCGACCGTATTTTGACCGGATTCTGTTGCGGGCGTGTCCAAATAAATTTGGCACTCCTCCCGGCTTGCACTATCTTTGCAGCAATAAATTCCAGTTCGGAGAAGGTCGTGTCGCGTATCGCCGCCGGCCGAAAATTTCCGCACCTTAAATAACAAGACTTATGGCAGGATCGAACTTTGTAGATTACGTGAAAATATTCGCCCGTTCCGGACATGGCGGCAGCGGGTCGGCGCATTTCCGCCGCGAGAAATTCGTCGAATTCGGCGGACCGGACGGCGGTGACGGCGGTCGCGGAGGACATATTATCCTGCGCGGCGACAGCCAGTATTGGACGCTGATCCACCTCAAGTACCAGCGTCACCAGTTCGCGGAGGACGGCGAAGGCGGTTCCGGAGCCCGCTCCTCGGGTAAGAACGGTAAGGACATCGTCATTCCCGTACCGTTGGGAACGGTCGCCAGACGGGTGCTTGAGGACGGTACGACGGAATATGCCGGAGAGGTGACCGCCGACGGCGAAGAGCTCGTCCTGCTCAAGGGCGGCCGGGGCGGACTGGGAAACTGGCATTTCAAGACCTCGACCAACCAGGCTCCGCGTTACGCGCAGCCTGGCGAGGATCGTCAGGAGGGAACTTTCATTCTCGAACTGAAGGTGTTGGCTGACGTGGGATTGGTGGGGTTCCCGAACGCGGGCAAAAGCACGCTCCTTTCGGTCGTTTCCGCTGCAAAGCCCAAGATCGCCAACTATGCCTTCACGACGCTCGAACCCAACCTGGGTATCGTCGAGTGCCGCGATCACCATTCGTTCGTCATGGCCGATATACCGGGCATCATCGAAGGAGCTCACGAAGGCAAGGGATTGGGAACCCGTTTCCTGCGCCATATCGAACGCAATTCGGTGCTCCTCTTTATGATTCCTGCCGACAGCGACGACATCCGCAAGGATTACGCGGTCCTGTTGGGCGAATTGACCCAGTATAATCCGGAATTGCTCGACAAGGAGCGCCTGCTGGCCATCACCAAATGCGATATGCTCGACGAGGACCTGATCGAAGAGATGAAAAGCCATCTGCCCGAGGGGGTTCCTTCGGTCTTCATTTCCTCGATATCGGGTATGAACATTCCCCGGCTCAAGGATATGCTCTGGGAGGCGTTGCAAAAATAAGATAAAGTATAAAAGCCCGCTTGGGGGACATATAATTATACAAAAGCCTCGTATTCCGAAAAGAATACGAGGCTTTGTCTTTCGGTCCGAAACGACGGGGACCAGAGTGTCGGAAGCGCGGCTATCGCCGGATTTTCCGACTGTATCGTTTGCGGGGTCGGCTTTACAGGGCCAGCGGTTCGTATTTCAGTCCCCAGGCATCCGCTACTTGTTTGTAAACGACCTTTCCTTCGACGACGTTCAATCCTAACTCCAGTTCGTGATTCTCCTTGCAGGCGCGACGCCAACCCTTGTCCGCCAGTTGGATGGCGTACGGCAGCGTTGCGTTCGTAAGTCCGAGCGTCGAGGTGTAGGGCACCGCACCGGGGATGTTGGCGACACAGTAGTGCAGAATGCCATCGACGAAGTAGGTCGGCTCCTCATGGGTCGTCGGCCGCGAGGTTTCGAAGCAGCCGCCCTGATCGATGGCCACATCGACCAGAACCGATCCAGGCTCCATATCCTTAAGCATGTCGCGCGTCACGAGTTTCGGGGCTTTCGCACCGGGAATCAGCACCGAGCCGATCACCAGGTCGGCGGTCTTGAGCTCTTCGCGGATGTTGTATTCCGACGACATAAGCGTTTTTACGTTTTGGGGCATCACGTCCGTCAGGTAGGCCAGACGCTTGAGGGAGATGTCGCAGATCGTCACGTCGGCACCCAGGCCGGCCGCCATACGTGCCGCCGCCGTGCCTACGACACCGGCTCCGATCACGAATACCTTGGCGGGCTTCACGCCCGGCATGCCGCCCAGCAGCTTCCCTTTTCCGCCGTGCGGTTTTTCGAGGAAGTAACAACCCTCCTGCGTCGCCATACGCCCTGCGACTTCCGACATGGGAATCAGCAGAGGCAGCGAACGGTCGGATGCTTCGACGGTTTCGTAAGCGCAGCAGATCGCACCACTTTCGACCATTGCCCGGGTCAGCGGTTCGCTGCTGGCGAAGTGAAAATAGGTGAATACCAGTTGTCCTTGGCGGATGAGTTTGTATTCAGGCTCTATCGGCTCCTTGACCTTGATGATCATTTCGGCTTTGGCATAGACCTCTTCGATGGTAGGCAGCAGTTCGGCGCCTGCGGCGACGTAGTCTTTGTCCGGGAATCCGCTGTTTGCACCGGCAGTCGCCTGCACATACACTTTATGCCCACGTTTGGTAAGCTCTTTGGCTCCGGACGGGGTGAGCGAAACCCGGTTTTCGTTGTTTTTAATCTCTTTTGGAATACCGATAATCATAAGTCGAGTCGTTTTTAAATTTTTCGGACTCAATTTATGGAAAATCCGTTGAATTGCCAAATTATTCCCGAAAAAATCGAACCGATATTAAAATTTGTAAGATATGGAGGCGTAAAAGGTCCGGGGATACGCATACAGATAACGGGTGTCCAGCGGTCGGTAAACATACGTGTCTGCGGTCCGGATACGGCGTACGCGGGGAGATTCGTAGCCGCTGAAGAGTTGGTCCCTGTCGTTGAGAAGGTTGCGTACCGAGAGCATCAGAGTCAGACGCGAGGCGTTGAAATAAAACGATTTGAAAAGCGTGACATTCAACGTAAACGCATCCCCGAGCCGTTCCTGGCGGGTAAACAGTTCGAAGGCTTCCGGCGATTCGGCCAGTTGCCGGGCGATGCGCGACGTGCGTCGTACCAGCGACGGTTCGACGAACCGATTCCCGGTCCATGCGGCCTCCGCCTGTACGCCCCAGCCTTTCGGACCGTAATAGTTGAGTCCCGCGAAACCCGTCAGTTGGGGCGTGTTGCCGACCGAACAGTCGCCCATGTAGCTCGCGGCGTTGCGGTCCAGCACCTCGTTGTTCGCGTCGGCATAGACCGTGACGACGGGATTGTCCGCATAGCGGTAACGTCCGGCGCTGGCTGCCAGCGTGAGGTTCCAGCGGTATGCCAGCCGGATCAGGGCGGTCGCTTCCGCGCCGTAGCGAAGCGTTCCGATGCCGGCGGCCGCCATGTCGCTGTATGTTGCGTAGAAATCGTCGTAGTAGTGCCGCACCTGCATGCCGTCCGCAGTGCGGACGACGAAGAGCGTCGCCCGAAAGCGCACATTGCGCCCGGACCAGGTGTAGTTCAGTTCAGCTCCGTACCGTTTCTCCTCGGTCGGATCCTCCACCGGTCGGTTGTTGTATTCGAGGTTCAGGAAAAGGTCGTCTCCGTCGGGTGTCCGCGATGAGGCGTAAACCGTCATTTCCAGATGATGCCGTACCGAGAAGGAGTAGCCTGCCGAGGCGCGGAACAGGTAGGGCGCGAAATGCAGCGCCCGCGATTTTCCGAAGGATTTATTGCCGGCGAAAAGCTCTTTTTCGTAGTGTCCCCGGCGGAATACGGAGCTGGTTCCGACCTCGGCTGCGATAAAAGCCCGCAGGCGGTCGGCACGGTATTCGAGTGAACCTCCGGCGCCGATTTCATTACGCCGCAAGTCGTAGTCGTAGCCGAAGCGATCGCCCTCGCGGATGATCCGGTCGGGATGACGCAGGTCGTTCTGGAGCTTGTTGCCATAGACGCCGTCGTCGATCAGGTAATAGTCGCGATCGACGAAATAATTGCGTCCCATCAAATCCCTCATCTGTTTATAGAACCGGGAGTCCATCCGGGCCGCTCGGATGCCGTAGCGTACCGTCAGTCGTTCGTTGATTCGGGTAACGCCTTCCGCGAGGAGTTGGATATTGGCGATGCGCTCTACACGGTCCTCCATGAGATAGGTCGCGCTGCCGTCCTTGCTGTTTCTGTTTTGCCGGTAAAATTCGTCCCAGTCGATTTGGGTGTAGCGGACATCGTTCGCCCGCCAGATATTTTCCATTTCGAGCCGGGTTACGGGGTCCGTCTGGTAGCCGGGCATCCAGCGGTAGTAGTCCGGCATCGGGCTCGGAGCGTCGTACCATGCCAGCGAACTGTAACGCCTGATGCCCGTTTCCGCCGTGAAGGTCGCTGCGAGCGAAGTCGCATCCGTCAGGCGGACCCGGTATGCGGCTGCGGCCAGAGGAACCGCTTCGCGTCGGATGCGCCCGCTGCGCACTTTTCCGTCCTGATAGCCCCACGAAGGGTTGTAGAGGGGATTTCCCGTCAGGTCGAAGGCTTCCCGTGTCGATGAGGTGCGCAGACTTCGCATCGAAACCGGTACGACGGTCAGCAACGAGAAGAGGTGCCTGTCCCCGAATCTTTTGGATAGAAGTATCGCTGCATTCAGCGAATTGCTGAATACGCCGTCGGCATAAAGGTCCCGTCCCGTACGGCCCTGTACGGTCGCTGCAAGGTCCCAGTTCCGGCCGAGGTTTTCGGCGACGGTCAGGCGGAGCCCCATCAGGTAGTTGCGGCCGGAGAATTGGAGTGCCGCATTGCGCTCCGGGAGCAGCGGCTCTTCGGAGGTTCGGTATTCGGCGTCCAGAGTCGTCGGTAAATGCCATCCGTTCATCGGCTCTTCGTACTTTTTGGGGTACAAGGCATTCATCGACGGAATGTAGCGCGACGGCAGCCGGATGCCGTTCAGCGACATCCGGTCGGGCCGGTACGGTTCTCCGCGGCGGTTGTAGGCCACGAATGAGAATTTGAAGTCCGTGGCGTCCCGGAACAGGTCGCCCGTACTTTGAATCGCTCGGTAAAAGAGCGACGAATCGGTGTCGATCATCGGGCTGTAAGGCTCTTCGTAACCGTTCTGAAAGGGATAATACTCTTCGTCCCGCAGATTGTCTTCCGGGGTTTGGGCCCGGAGCGGGAAACAACCGATCAGGCCGATGACAACGAAGAGTAAATATCTCATTTGGGTCATGGTATGATACAAATATACCCAAATAATAAAAAAATCGGACGCTTGGGTCCGATTTATCTTCAATTCCGTCCGAGATATGGCTCCCGTTTTGATTCCGATCCCCCCTGTATCCCTGACGAAATGGCGGATTCCGGCGAGCGCCCCTGCGATATGGCACGCCGCGACCTGACGTTCCATAAAGAGGATGATACGAAGGCTCTACCTTCATTTCGCATCATAGCGATCGAGCGAAGGCCGCTTTATCCGGGGTGATTATACATTCGGAGTGCATCGCTGCATTCCCGGCAAGACGTTTCTGTATTTTGGTTTATGCTTAATTCTGCAGACTTCATTCCATGGGGTGCAATGCAGCAGAAATGCCGTCGTAGGCCCTGGAGCGGCCTGAAACGGAGTTTGATAAAAGAGCGCCGACTTGTTGGAAAATAACGACGCCGTCTTTCAATGATTGCGCAGATGGGATCCTCCTTCTTGGCCGTTCGCTTGAAACGAAATATGGAAATTTTTTCGAAGTCCGCTTTTGGACCGATTTATATAATAGACTGCCGGGTTACGGCTTATGCAGTGTCAGGGCCTCAAACGAGTGATCGGCATAGACCAAAATAACGCGCACGACGGGATTCCGGTCATTGCCGGCGAGGGTTTGAAGAACCGTATCGGTTTGCTTCGACAGCTCGTTGTCGTTCTCGGCCGTTTGTGTCGATGGAGCGACCGAACCGGCGGTGTTCGATCTCTGTTCCGGCTCCGTCCCGAACAGTCCGGTGTCAGTCCGACCATTTCCAGCGTCTGTTCCGTTCGTTGAAGAGGAACTTTTCGGATTGCCGGTTCGATACATCTGTTCGGAGTCGAGCAGCAACCAGTCCGGATTGACGCGCGGAAACCTCCGGAGAATCTTCTGCAGCAAATCGAATCCCGGTTTGTTCCGTCCGGCGAGAATGTGGGAGATTCCCGAAGGCTGGATTCCGAGGATCTCGGCCATCCGGCTGGAGGTTAAACCTTCGCTTTTCATCAATTGTTGCAATTTCTCCTTCATTTCCGGTATTTTTTACAAAAATAAATATTTTTCTTTTGTAAAACAACTATTTTGTACGATTGTAAAATGTTAATTGTTGTCGATAATGTTTACAAATGTAATTATTCGAATATGGTTAAATATCTTCGAATCTTGTGTGTGAATTATTTGTATATATAATTTTATGTAATTTATTGATTATAAGTATATAATGCTTTTATATTTTTATGAAATTCGATGTGGACTGCAAAACGGCTCTAAATACGGTTGGATTCTTCTTGTTTTTATTTAGTTAGTTGTCATAAATATATGGTTTATAGTATATTTATATTGATAATTCAATATTTTGATTCTAATAATGCAGGGGATTTTTGACTGTTGCGAGGGTTTGCTTAGTATTTTACATTTGTTGAATATCAACAGCATGTTTACAGAGTGTGTGTTTACAAATGGATAAAATTAGGCAAGTTTAAGAAGAAAGATGTGATTACATTTGTAACATACTACCCTATTTTGCTGGATTTTGCAATAATTTCGGGATATTGAAATTCGCTCTCCGTCGTTTTTTTAACATTATTTTCCTTTTGATTATATTATGTTAAAAAATAAGGCCGGATAGTGTAATCAATACACTACCCGGCTGGTAATTAATGGTTTGTATGTTCTGCCGTATGTCCTATTCCCGAATCATTCTGGCTGTTTCTTCGAACTCTTCCGGAGTGAATTTGGGCTTGACTTTGCGGAAATCAACGTCGTATTCGTTTTCCATCGGGATCAGGTGAATGTGCGCATGGGGAACTTCGAGGCCGAAAACCACTACTGCCACTCTTTTGCAAGCGATTTTCGCCTGGATTTTTTTCGCCACCCTTTTGGCGAAGACGATCATCCCTTGCAGGGTTTCGTCGTCCAGGTCGAAAATATAATCGATCTCTTTCTTGGGGACGACCAGCGTATGACCTTTCTCGAGGGGATTGATGTCGAGGAATGCCAGAAAATTTTCATCCTCCGCCACCTTGTAGCTCGGGATTTCGCCGTTGATGATGCGAGTGAATATGGATGCCATATGAAAATATGTTTATTGATTGCGTCGTTGCTTGTTGTGGCTTATCGCCTCTTTGAGGTCCCGTAATAAGCGAAGGGAGTTTTAATTTAATTCGGAGAGAAGAATCCTTCTCATCCTTCTATTTTGCATCGTGTCGGCTTCCGAAAAATACGGGAATCGATGCCGATGAGCGTATGTGCCTGTCTTTGGCTACTCCTCCTTGAATTTTGGAGCCATTATCTCCGAATAAAGGACCGCTTTTCGCACGTCGAATTCTTCGGCGATACCGGGGCTATGAGGTTGCTGTTCGGCGTCCGCTCGGGATATGCCGATCTGGTTGCGTAACGGAGATTCCGCTTTTTCAGTTTTTGGGGACTTGCCGGCCGTTTTTCGGAATCCGGACACCGGGGCGGATGTGTCCGCCTCCGCCTGACGGACGGGCTGTGCCGCCGATGCGGAGCGCAACTCTTTTCTTTGCATCTCCTTGAACTTCTTGACCAGCGGGACGATCGTGACTATGACGATCAACAGTGCGCTCCACAGTATTTGGATGATATCTTTGTCCATAGTGCCGATGGTTTAATCCTGATTACGTTTTACGGTGTCTATGCCCTTTATCTTGCGGATTTTGTCCATGATTGCATGCAGGCCCTCCGCATCCTTGACATAAAGGCTGATCGTGCCCTCGAAAATGTTGTCGTGCGTCTGGATATTGATCTGCCGGATATTGATGCTGAAGTCCTCGCTGACCGTTTTTGCCAGGTCGAGCAGTATGCCGGTGCGGTCGATGCCGCGCAGTTCGATGGTCGATAGGTACGACATGGCCTTGTGTTGCGACCATTTGATTTCGTCCTTGAGGATATTGCGTCCGAATTGAGCGGCCAGCCGGTCGAGCTCCTTGCAGTTGGATTTATGCACGATGATACGGTGCGACGCAGGGTCTTTATACCCTACCACGCTGTCTCCCGGAATCGGTTTGCAACATTCGGCCATGACGAATTGCGGTTCGCCTGCCGTTGCCGATTCTTCGGCTTTCGCGCTGTTCGGTTCCGGATTTTCGGCATCGTCGCCCTCCTCGTCCTCCTTTTTGTTGATAAAAAGCGTCCAGAACTTGAGTATCTTGCTGGTGGCATTGACTTTCAGGACCTTGTCCAAGTCTTTTAGATCGACGATCCCCGCCCCGATTTTGCTGTAAAGCTCCTCTTTGTTGTTGGATTCGTAAATCGGGACGATTTTGCGCAGCACACGACCGCTGAGCGGGGTATTGAGTTGCTGCATTCGCTCCTCGAGCATCTTCATGCCCCGTTCGATGTTGTTTTGCCGCTCGCGTTTGAGAAAACTCTTGATCGCCTGCTTAGCTTTGGTCGTGGTGACGATGTCGAGCCATTCGGCTTTGGGGCGTGCGTTGTCGGCGGTGATGATTTCGATCTGGTCGCCGCTGTTGATCTGTGTGGTGATCGGCTCGATCTTGTGGTTGATCTTGGCGCCGATGGCACTGTTTCCGATCTTCGAGTGTATGTCGTACGCGAAGTCCAGTGCGGTGGCTCCGTACGGCATTTTCCGAGCCTCTCCTTTGGGTGTAAATACCGCTATTTCAGATGTGTATAGCGATAATTTGAAGTTATCCAGGAAGTCAACGGCGTTTTCCGTCGGACCATTCAGTGCATCGCGTATCTTTTTGAGCCAGCGGTCGAGTTCGTCCTCGTTGTTCGACAGCGAGGCGTTTTTGTATTTCCAATGAGCGGCGAATCCCCTTTCGGCGATCTCCTCCATGCGTTGCGTGCGGATCTGCACCTCTACCCATACTCCGTCGGGACCCATAACAGTCGAGTGCAACGCTTCGTAGCCGTTGGCCTTGGGCATCGAAATCCAGTCGCGCAGGCGATCCGGTTTCGGCGTATAGATGTCGGTGATAGTCGAGAATATCTGCCAGCACTGTGTCTTTTCCGAGGGGAACGGCAGCGGCTGGAAGACGATCCGGATGGCGAACAGGTCGTAAACCTCCTCGAAGGGAATCTGTTTGCGCTGCATCTTGCTCCAGATCGAGTAAAGGCTTTTGACACGTCCCGAAATTTCGAAGTTGATATGGTCCCGCTTGAGCGCTTCGATGATCGGGGCGTTGAATTTGCTGATGAAGGCTTCGCGCTGTTCTTCGGTCGCTTTGAGTTTTTCCGACAGCTCGGCATATTGTACCGGGAAGCGATATTTCATGCAGAGGTCTTCGAGTTCGCTCTTAATAGTGTACAGGCCGAGCCGATACGCCAGCGGTGCGAACAGGTAAAGCGTTTCACCCGTGATTTTGATCTGCTTGTTGGTAGGCATCGACCCCAGCGTACGCATGTTGTGCAGGCGGTCGGCGATTTTGATCAGGATCACCCGCACGTCGTCCGAAAGCGTGAGCAGGACTTTGCGGAAATACTCCGCCTGCTCCGAAGTATCGGCATTGAATACGCCCGACATCTTCGTAAGCCCATCGACCATCTTGGCGATCTTGGGCCCGAAGATGCGCTCCATATCTTCGACCGTGTACTCCGTATCCTCCACAACGTCGTGCAGCAGGGCGGCGACGACCGATTTGACGCCGAGCCCGATCTCGTCCACGACGATCTTGGCTACGGCGATGGGATGCAGCAGGTACGGCTCGCCCGAGCGACGACGCACTCCGCCATGCGCCTCTTTCGCCAGGAAAAAAGCGCGTTTGATGAACTCCCAGTCTTCGTCGTTTTTACAGATTTTGGTGCACGACTGAAGCAGTTCCTCCCACTTCTCCTTGATTAATCGTTCGTCTTCCGGCGTAAAATCCATACCATCCAATGCTGTTTTAGGGTCCAACTACGAATTTCGACGGATTTCGTACCGACGATCTCGTTTTCTATCGTAAAATATCGTTTTTCGCTTCGTTTCCGGGGTGCCGTTTTATAACTGTCCCGGCTATACCGTGCGTCGCTGCCTGTATTTGTCCGAAGAGAGAAGACTCCGACCGGTCTTTTGGGCGTTTCCTGCCTTTGTTACAGGCCCCGGTCGGCTCTTCATTCGCTTTTTATGCTTTGCGGGCGGCAATCATCGCTTCGCGGACTTTGGCTTCGACTTCGTTGCGGAGCGCTTCATCGTTCTTGAGAAGCTCTTTCACGCTGTCGCGGCCCTGGCCGATTTTGCGGTCGCCGTAAGAGAACCACGAACCCGATTTCTTGATGATTCCGTAGTCCACACCCAGGTCGATGATTTCGCCGATCTTCGAGATGCCCTCGCCGAACATGATGTCGAATTCGGCCTTCTTGAACGGGGGCGCCACCTTGTTTTTGACCACTTTGACGCGGGTGCGGGTGCCGAGCTGTTCCTCGCCGTCCTTGATGACCGACACCCGGCGGATGTCGATGCGGACGCTGGCATAGAATTTCAGTGCATTACCGCCCGTCGTGGTTTCGGGGTTGCCGTACACTACGCCGATCTTGTCGCGCAACTGGTTGATGAAGATGCAGACCGTTTTGGTTTTGGAGATGCTCGAGGTGAGCTTGCGCAGTGCCTGCGACATCAGGCGGGCCTGCAATCCCATCTTGGCATCGCCCATCTCCCCTTCGATTTCCGCCTTGGGCGTCAGAGCCGCCACGGAGTCGATGACGATGATGTCGATGGCGCTCGAGCGGATCAGCGAGTCGGCGATTTCGAGCGCCTGTTCGCCGTTGTCCGGCTGCGAAATCAGCAGGTTATCGACATCCACGCCGAGTTGCTGGGCGTAGGAGCTGTCGAAAGCGTGTTCCGCGTCGATGAAAGCGGCGATACCGCCGGCCTTCTGGGCTTCGGCGATGGCGTGGATCGCCAGGGTCGTCTTGCCCGAGGATTCGGGACCGTAAATCTCGATGACGCGTCCTTTGGGGTAACCGCCTACGCCGAGCGCCATGTCCAGGGTGATCGAACCCGTGGGGATTACCTGTACGTCGGCGACCTCTGCGCTCGACATGCGCATGATCGAGCCTTTGCCGAAATCCTTCTCGATCTTCTCCATCACCGCGTTAAGTACCTTTAACTTGTCGGGATTTGCTTGTGTTTTCTCTGCCATATAGTCGAATTGTTTTTATTTTTTCGTATTTCGTATCCGGTGTCCGGTGCGTAAACCCGGGATTTTCCCGCCTGCCGAACTTTGCTGTTCTGTCGTCGCTGCCCGGCGACCGACGGATCTTCCGACACTGTTCCTGAAAGTCGGAATCGCCGTTTCGCTCCGGGTGTTTTACACAACGGGATTTATTTTTCAAAGTTACGAAATAAAATGCAATTATCGCCATTTCCGGCCGGATTTATGGCTGTTTGCGGATGTAATTCTGTGGGTGAAGGGGAAATTTGCGGCTGCGTGTCGGGGTGGGTCGTATTTTGGGGAAACAGGGTCGTTCGTTGCCGACGGCCTGAAGAATCCGGGATTTTCGGAGGCGGAGGATATGGTCGGCGAATCGACTGCCTCCGGTGTGGTTCAATGTCCGGGTGCAACCGGATTGGAGAAGTGTATGCGTGCCGGTGTCGGGGATGGTTTTGTCCGGAGTGACAACAAGCGGAAGGCGACGGAGTTTGCGGGCTTGTATGGCATCGGAAATATCGAGTCGTCGGTAAGTTTTTCGCAAATTTGTGATTCGGGAGGAGATGAAAAAAGTCCCGGCGGGTTATGCCAGGACCAGTTTTTCGAGCTCTTCCATCTGTCGCTGAAAAGCCTTGTCCGTTTCGATCTGGTTCGATACCGCCTTGCAGGAGTGCAACACCGTGGCGTGGTTGCGTCCTCCGATAGCCGAACCGATGGCGATCAGCGGGGATTTGGTGTGCTGCTTGGCCAGGTACATGGCGATCTGACGCGCCTGAGCCACTTCGCGGGTTCGTTCGGGCGAATTGAGGCGCTGGATGTCGATATGCAGGAAGTCGCAGACGACTTCGATGATGTGCTCGATTGTGATCTCTTTTTGGCATACCCGGACATAGACCTTCAGAATCTCCTTGACGAGCGACAGGGAAACTTTCTTGCCCATATAGACGGTATTGGCTACCAGGGCCGACAGAGCGCCCTCGATTTCCCGGACGTTGGCGGAGATATTGTCCGCCAGGTAGCGGACGATTTCGTCCGTAAGCTGGAGGCCGAGTTTCTGAGCCTTGATTCTGATGATCTTGACTTTGGTGTCGTAGTCGGGCGTGTTGAGCTGGGTCGAAAGTCCCCACTTGAAGCGGGTCAGCAGTCGCTGTTCGATGTCCTTCAGCTCCACGGGCGGTTTATCCGAGGTAAGGATCAACTGTTTGCCTGCCAGTTGCAAGTGGTTGAATATGTTGAAGAAGGCGTTCTGGGTGCCGGTTTTTCCCGTGAGCTCCTGGATGTCGTCGATAATCAATACGTCGATCATCTGGTAGAAATGGATGAAATCCGGAATTTCGCCGTTCTTGTAGGCGGTCTGGAATTGCGCCTGGAACTTGTTCATCGAGACGTAAAGCACCTGCAGTTCGGGGTGGCGCTGCCGCACTTCGTGGCCGATCGACTGCACGATGTGGGTCTTGCCCAGTCCGGAGTTACCGTATATATACAGCGGGTTGAAAGGCGTATGGCCCGGATCGACCGCGACGGCCATACCCGCCGAACGGGCCAGGCGGTTGCACTCCCCTTCGATGAAGGTTGCGAACGTGTAGTTCGGGTTGAGCTGCGGGTCGATGACGATCTTCTTGAGACCCGGAATGACGAACGGATTTTTTATATTTGCCGTGTTGGTCTGGGTGCTGAACTGCGAAATCGCCGTCGTATCGGCTTCTTTCGACACTGGCACGCTCTGTGCGTCGTTTTTGGGAACGGCGTAGTGCAGGCGGATCTCCTGTCCGTAGAGCTGGGAGATGATCGGCCGCAGGAACGGAATGTAGTGCTTCTCGATCTGATAGACGTAGCTCATGTTGGGCACGCACAGACGAAGCGTCTTGCCGTCGAATTCGAGCGGCACGATGGGTTTGAACCACTTCACGAACTCCTCTTCGGTCGTTCGGGACTTGATCTGGTCCAAACAAGTTTGCCATTTTTCGCAATATGTCTGTGCGGGAGCTAACATCGATGGAGGGTGTATCCGTTTTTTTTGGTAGCACAAAGTTGTAAATAAATTTGTGAAAATGGAGCGGCAAAATGCTTGCAAAAGTCGATACTTTTACTATAGAAAAAAGGATGTGGCAGGCTCCTCTTTTTTAACTTGCTGATAGTGAATATTGGAAATAAAATATGTATATTTGCGTATAAAATTTTTGGAGGATAACAGCTTTAAGCTATAAATAAAACCAATGTAGTTATGGAAAACGGATTAGAACAACAAGTGCTGGCGAAAGCCCAAAAATGGCTCGACGGCAATTATGATGCAGAGACTAAAAAACAGGTTAAATACCTGATGGATAATGATATGAAAGAACTTGTAGAGAGTTTTTACAAGGACCTCGAGTTCGGTACGGGCGGTCTTCGCGGGGTCATGGGAGTGGGCACCAATCGTATGAATATCTATACGGTAGGTGCTGCGACGCAGGGTCTTTCGAACTACCTGAAGCGCAATTTCGCGGGCGAGGAAATCCGGGTCGTCGTAGGGCACGACAGCCGCAACAATTCGCGGATGTTCGCCGAGCGTGTGGCCGACATCTTCGCCTCGAACGGATTCACCGTATTTCTGTTCGACGCGCTGCGTCCGACACCCGAGTTGAGCTTCGCGATCCGGGAGCTGAAATGTCAGTCGGGCGTGGTCGTCACGGCTTCGCACAACCCCAAAGAATACAACGGCTACAAAGCCTACTGGTCCGATGGATCGCAGGTTACGGCACCGCACGACAAGAACATCATCGACGAGGTGGAGAAAATCACCGAGGTCGATCAGGTGCTTACCGGCCGGAACCCGCAGAACATTCATGCTCTGGGCAAGGATTTCGACGAGTTATACCTTAATAAAATATACGAGTTGTCGCTTTCGTCCGAGAGCGTGAAACGTTTCCACGACATGAAGATCGTCTATTCGCCCATGCACGGTGCCGGCGTGCGGCTGGTTCCCGAGTCGCTCAAGCGCTTCGGCTTTACCAACGTGCAAATGGTTCCCGAGCAGGCGGTGATCGACGGTAATTTCCCGACGGTGGAATCTCCCAATCCGGAGGAGCGCAAGACGATGTCGATGGCTATCGACCTGGCGAAGAAGGTGAAGGCGGATCTGGTGTTGGCTACCGATCCCGATTCGGACCGTATCGGCGTGGCGCTGCCTGATGAAAACGGCGAATACGTGCTGTTGAACGGCAACCAGACATTGGTGCTGCTGATGACTTATCAACTGACCCGCTGGGCCGAGTTGGGCCGCCTGAACGGACACCAGTACGTGATCAAAACGATCGTTACGACCGAAATGGTGGATGCCGTAGCCGACTATTTCAAGGTGAAATGCTACGAGTGTCTCACCGGCTTCAAATACATCGCCAAGATCATTCGGGGGCACGAAGGTACCGATATGCAGTACATCGGCGGCGGCGAGGAGAGCTTCGGCTACCTGGCCGGGGACTACGTCCGCGACAAGGACGGCGTGTCGGCCTGCTCGCTGGCGGCCGAGGCCGCAGCCTGGGTGCGCGATACGATGGGTATCTCGCTGTACGAGTGGCTCAAGCAGCTTTATGTCAAGTACGGATTTTACCAGGAAGGCCTCGTTTCGGTAGTCCGTACCGGTAAGGAGGGTGCCGAATTGATCCAGCGGATGATGGTCGATTACCGTGCCAATCCTCCGAAAGAGATTCTCGGCTCGCTCGTGGTGAAGATCAACGATATTCAGACTTTGGAGTCGTTCGATGTCCGCACCGGAAAGAAGACGCATCTGGAGCAGGATAAGAGCAACGTACTTCAGTGGTATACCGAGGACGGCACCCGTGTCTGTGTCCGTCCGTCGGGTACGGAGCCCAAGATCAAGTTCTACTTCGGGGTGAAGGCTACCCTGCCGTCCGTCGCCGATTACGAAAAGGTACGGGCCGAACTGAACGACAAGATCGAACGGATCAAGAAGGAGCTGAAATTGGTGTAAAATATTCATATAATTTTATGGAATGCGGATATTTCCCGATTATAGGTTGGGGATTTTCACTCCGGAATCAAAAAAGAGAGCCTTAAAAAGGCTCTCTTTTCGTTAAATTCAATAATTGTAATTACCCTACTACTTTTCGGATGCGTTCCAGCCCTTCGGCGAGCGTCTTGCGGGGGCAGGCGATGTTGATGCGCAGGAACCCTTCTCCGGCGTACATTTCGCCTTCGTTGATCCATACGTGCCCCTCCTCCAGTAACTGCCGGGCTATTTCCGTCGTGGGGCGTTTCAACGTCCGACAATCCACCCACACCAGGTAGGTGGCCTCGAGCGGAGTGACCGGCAGAGCCGGCAGGTGCCGGGTGAAGAAGTCGCGCAGGTATTCGTAGTTCTCCCACAGGTATTTTTTCAGTTCGTCCAGCCATTCGCCGCCTTCGTTGTAAGCTGCGATCAGGGCTTCGACTGCAAAGGCATTCAGTGCGTGGAGTTCGTTATCGACGAGTTGCCGGTCGATTTTCCGGCGTATCTCGGGATCGGCGGCGATGATGTTGGCTGCTTGCAGACCGGCGATGTTGAAGGTCTTGCTCGGGGCGGTGCAGGTGACCGAATGCCGCAGAAACTCTTCGTTCAGCGAGGCGAACGGAATGTGGCGATGGCCGTCGAGCGTCAGGTCGCAGTGGATTTCGTCCGATATGACCGTTACCCCGTGCCGCAGGCAGATCTCCCCGAGGCGGGTAAGCTCTTCGGCGGTCCAGGCCCGGCCCGCCGGGTTGTGGGGATTGCACAGGAAGATCAGCTTGGCCTGCGGGTCCGCCGCCTTGCGTTCCAGATCTTCGAAGTCCATGCGATAGGCGCCGTTCTCGTTGATGAGCGGATTGGCGAGCGGCTGACGGCCGGTACGCTCCAGCACGGCGAAGAAACAGTTGTAAACGGGCGTCTGAAGGATTACCTTGTCGCCCGGTTCGGTCAGGGCCTTCAGGATGACCGAAAGGGCGGGAATGACGCCCGTAGTCGGGAGGATCCACTCGTTTTCGATGCGGAATCCGTGCCGTTTGCCGAACCACCCTTTCACGGCTTCGAAATAGGCGTCGGGGACCTTCGTATAGCCGAAAACGCCGTGGCGGAGCCGTCGTTCCAGGGCGTCGAGTACGGGCGGGGCCGCGCGGAAATCCATGTCGGCTACCCACATAGGCAGCACCCGTTCGTCTGTGGCCAGATCCCATTTGACGGAGTTGGTACCCCGTCGCGGAATAATCTCATCGAAATCGTATTTCATAACTCTAAAGTATTTGATTACAGGTAACAGTTCCGTATTTTATCGCGGTATCGCCCCTTGTTCGGGGGATTACGGGCTTTTCGTATCCGATCCCGCTTTTATCGGGCGGTTTGCCGGAAGATGGTTTGTCGGAAGGGCCGTATTTTGTCGATAATGACTTCCGTCGTACATAACCTGCCGGAACGATTCGGGAACGTAATCGCCCGGAATACCTATCAGGCAATTATTATGTTTTTCAATGTTCCAGCCATCGTCCGACGGTCGCTTATTCACAGCCTGTGTCCGCGTTTGTGATTCTCATCCTCTCCCGAACCCCCTTCTCGGATAAGTTATTATCCCCGCTTTTCGGGGTTTCGGTTCATAGCTTGGGATTGTTGCGGTGCCGCTCCTTGTCGCGGGCCGTTTTCTTGGCGAAGTTGGCTTCGAGGGCTTCGGTGAGGTTTACTCCCGTCTGGTTCGCCAGGCAGACCAATACCCACAGTACGTCGGCCATTTCGTCCGCCAGGTTCTCCTTTTCTCCCGCTTTGAAGGATTGATCGCCGTATTTGCGGGCCATGACGCGGGCCAGCTCCCCCACCTCTTCGGTCAGGATGGCCATGTTGGTCAGTTCGCTGAAATAGCGGACACCGTATTCGCGGATCCATGTGTCCACCCGTTTTTGTAATTCACTCAATTCCATATCGGTCGATTTTTCAAATTCGTCGTTACAGAGTCGTTTTTTTCGTTGTCTGCCGACTGTTTGCTTGTTACCGGAGTGCTTTTCTTTTCCTCTCCAGCCCGCCCCGCCTTTATCGGCAGACGGCTGTCCTATTTTACCCGGATCAGATTCAATCCGTCCCGGATCGGGACGATCACGTTTTCCACCCGCTCGTCCTCCCGTATCATGCGGTTGAATTCCAGCAGCGCCTGCGTATGGCGGTCGTTGTGTGCTACCGGTTCCACGATCTTGCCCGACCAGAGGATGTTGTCTGCGATCAATATCGATCCGCTGTGCACCAACACTTTGCTTCCTCCGTCACCCATTAGCATCCGGTAGTAGTCTGGGTATTCGCGCTTGTCGCCGTCGATGAATACGAGGTCGAACGTATATCCGAGTGTCGGGACGATATCGAGTGCCGAACCGATATGCTGACGGATTTTTTGTCCGTGCGGGCTGCGGCGGAAAAACGAGGCGGCGAACTCCTCCAGCTCGTCGTCCACCTCCACCGTGTCGAGCACGCCATCCTCTTCCAGCCCGGCGGCCATGCAGAGGGCCGAATAACCCGTAAAGGTCCCTATTTCCAGGATGTTGCGGGGCCGTAGCATCCGCACGAGCAGCTCCAGCAGCTTGCCTTGGATATGCCCCGAGAGCATGCGCGGCTGTACGACCCGCAGATGCGTCTGGCGGTCGAGTTCGTGCAGAAGCTCTTCTTCCGGTGACGAAAGGTCGTGAACATATCGTTCGAGTGCATCCATATTAGTGTGTGTCCGATCGTTGAAAACCGTTATTTATAGATGAGGCGCGACGGTGAGGAAAAGACCGACGAAGCTACGGCGGTCAGGTCTTCGGCCGTGAGAGCCTGTATTTTGCGATAGACCTCCTCCATCGTATCGACCTCGCGGTGCGCCAGGAAACTTTTGCCCGCACCGAGCATGTAACCTTCGTTGCTCTCCATCGAGATCGCCAGCTGGGCGATGAACTGTTTCTTGGCCATCGAGAGCCGCCGGGCCGAGAGCGGCGTGTTGCGGAGCCGTCCCAGCTCTCCCTCGATCAGTTCGATGCAGTGATCCGTGTTGTCGTGGTCGCAGCTGAAATAGATGGCCACGATGCCGCTGTCGCTGTAAGGCGTGTAAGAGGCTTCGATGTTGTACGAAAGGCCGTTTTTCTCCCGCACCAGCACGTTCAGCATGGAGTTGGCCGAAGGGCCGCCGAGCAGATTGACGAGCAGTGCCAGCGGCAGCCGCTCCGCGTCGTTGATCCCCTGCGCCCGAGCACCGATGATGCAGTGCGTCTGGTGCGTATGTTTGGCGACGGCCCGGGTGAACGGTTCGACGGCGGCGGGTTGCCGGCGCGAGAAATCCCGTGCGGAACTTTTGATGTCGTTCAGGTAGCGGGCGACGGTCGTTTCGACGCTCTTGGCCGAGAGGTTGCCGATCGACGAGAAAACCATCTGGTCGGTGGTGTGCGTGCGTGTGACGAACTCCCGGATCGACTCTCCGCTGAAGCGTGCCAGGCTCGATTTCCGGCCTAAAATATTGTGTCCCAGTTCCGATCCAGCGAAGAGCATGTCTTCGAACGTGTCGTAGATCATGTCGGCCGGAGAGTCCTTGTAGGTGTTGATTTCGTCGTAGATGATCTCCTTCTCTTTTTCCAGCTCCCGGTCGGGGAAAGTCGAATGGAAGGCGACGTCGGCGATCAGCTCCACGGCCTTCGAAAAGTCGCTTCGCAGGGTCGTGGCGTGGATCGTCGTATCCTCTTTGGTGGTGAAGGCGTTGAGCTCGCCGCCGAGATTTTCGAGCCGGCAGTTCACCTGGTAAGCCTTGCGGTGCTCCGTACCCTTGAACAGGGCGTGTTCGGTGAAATGGGCCAGTCCGAACTGGTGTTTCAGCTCGTCGCGGCTTCCGGCGTTCACCAGCAGGGCGCAGTGCGTGACGTTGCCTTTGATCCGACGGTGAATGCCCCGGATGCCGTTGGGGAGCGTATAGGTGGTAAATTCCATCGTTGTCTTATTCGTTTTTCTCGCGGAGCGCCAGGTAGCGACCCGTGTAACTCTCCTTACATCCGGCCAGCCCGTCCGGAGTACCTTCGAAGACGATGCTGCCGCCCCGGTCGCCCGCTTCGGGGCCGAGATCCACGACCCAGTCGGCGCACTTGATAACGTCCATGTTGTGTTCGACGATCACGATCGTGTGGCCCCGGGCGATCAGGGCGTTGAAGGCGTCGAGCAACTTGTTGATGTCGTGGAAATGGAGTCCTGTCGTAGGCTCGTCGAAGATGAACATCACGTTGCCTTCGGTGCTCTCCTTCGACAGGAACGAAGCGAGCTTCACGCGCTGACTCTCGCCGCCCGAAAGCGTCGAGGAGGACTGTCCGAGTCTGATATACCCCAGCCCGACCTCCTGCAGGGGGCGGAGCCGTTCGATGATCCGTTTGCAGGTGGCGTTTTTCTTATCATCGCCGAAGAAGGCGATCGCGTCGTCCACCGTCATCTCCAGTATGTCGTAGATCGATTTCTCGCGGTAGCGGACTTCGAGAATCTCATCTTTGAAGCGCTTGCCGCCGCAGGCTTCGCACACGAGCTCCACGTCGGCCATGAACTGCATGCCGACCTTGATGAATCCCTCGCCCTGACACTCCTCGCAACGGCCGCCGGCGATGTTGAACGAGAAGTGCGAGGGGTTGAATCCCGACCGTTGGGCGTAGGGCTGGTCGGCGTAGAGTTTGCGGATTTCGTCGTAGGCCTTGATGTAGGTCACGGGGTTCGACCGCGAGGATTTGCCGATCGGGTTCTGATCGACCATTTCGACCGAACGAAGCGTCGAAAGATCGCCTTCGATGGCGTCGAAATCGCCCGGTTTGAGCCCTGTGTCGAACAGCAGGCGCCGCAATGCGGGATAGAGGATGCCTTTGGCCAGCGACGATTTGCCGCTGCCGCTTACGCCCGTGATGCAGGTCATCACCCCGAGCGGGATCCGCACGTCGATATTCTTCAGGTTGTTCTGCCGGGCACCTTTCACGGTGATCCACGCTGCCGGGCTGCGCCGCGAGGTGGGTACCGCGATTTTGCAGCGTCCCGTAAGGTAGTCGGCCGTCAGGCTTTTTTTTTCTTTCAATAAGGCTTTCAGCGGTCCGCTGAAGACGACCTCTCCGCCGTTGTAGCCCGCCTCCGGGCCGATATCGACGATCCAGTCGGCAGCACGGATCACCTCCTCTTCGTGTTCGACGACGATCACCGTGTTGCCGATGTCGCGCAATTGTTCGAGCACACCGACCAGACGGTTCGTGTCGCGCGGGTGCAGGCCGATCGACGGCTCGTCGAGAATGTAGAGCGAGCCCACGAGGTTGCTGCCCAGCGAGGTCGAAAGATTGATGCGCTGGCTCTCGCCGCCCGAAAGCGTCGAGGAGAGCCGGTCGAGGGTCAGGTAGCCCAGCCCCACGTCCATAAGGTATTGCAGGCGGTTGCGTATCTCGGTGAGAATGCGTGCGGCGGTTTTCGTGTCGTGAGCGTCCAGCTCGAGCGAGGCGAAGAAACCGGCGAGCGTCTCCACCGGCATCACGACCAGGTCGGCGATGGTTTTGCCGCCGATTCTGACGTAAAGGGCCTCTTTGCGCAGGCGCGAGCCGCCGCAGTCCGGACAGACGGTCTTGCCCGTGTAGCGGGCTTTCATCACCCGGAACTGGATCTTGCGCCGTTCGCTGTCGATGTAGGCGAAGAAATCGTTCAAGCCGTGAAAATACTCGTTGCCGCGCCACAGGAGCCGTTTCTGTTCGGCCGTAAGCTGGTAGAACGGCGTATGGATCGGAAAATCGAACTTGTAGGCATTGGCTACGAGCTGGTCTTTCCACGCCCGCATGGTCTCTCCGCGCCAGCAGGCCACGGCGTCCTCGTAAATGGTCTTGCGCTTGTCGGGGATCACCAGGTCCTCGTCGATGCCGATGATCTTGCCGTAACCTTCGCACGTCGGGCAGGCGCCCAGCGGGTTGTTGAAGCTGAACAGATGTTCGGTCGGAGGCTCGAATTCGATGCCGTCGGCCTCGAAACGGGCCGAGAACTCTTTGACGCCTTCGGGCGTGACGATTCGGCAAACCCCGTTTCCATAGGAGAAAGCACGGGCTACGGAATCCCGCAGGCGGGTCGGCAGGTCGCCGTCCTGCGAAACTTTGGCACGATCGACTACGATCGAGATATCTTCGGCACTGGTGTTTTCGTCCACGCGGGGCAGGAAATCCTCGATCGGCAGAGTCTCTCCCGCCGCATGTACGCGCAGGATGCCTTCGCCCAGCACCAGGGTCAGCTTTTCGATGACGCCCTGTCCTTCGCGCAGTTGCAGCGGCGCTGCGACGGCCACGCGGCTGCCTTCGGGCAGGGAGAGGATATACTGCGCCACGTCGTCCTCGGTGTAGCACTTGACCTCCTGTCCCGATACGGGCGAGAAGGTGTGTCCGATGCGGGCGTAGAGCAGTTTAAGGTAGTCGTACAGTTCGGTCGTGGTGCCGACCGTCGAACGCGGGTTGCGGGTATTGACCTTCTGTTCGATGGCGATGGCCGGAGCGATACCCGTAATGACATCCACATCGGGCTTGTTGATCTTGCCCAGGAATTGTCGGGCATAGGCCGAGAGGCTCTCCACGTAGCGGCGCTGCCCTTCGGCGAAGATCGTGTCGAAGGCGAGGGTCGATTTGCCGGAACCCGAAAGTCCCGTGATGACGACCAGTCGGTTGTGCGGAATTTCGACCTCGATGTTTTTGAGGTTGTGCACCCGTGCACCTTTTATATAAATGGACTTTTGTTCTTTTGTCATGTTTTTTTACGTGGATCCGGTCCCTGCGCCGTGCGTGTTCCGGGCCGGACCGATATTATTTCATTTCGAGGGTCACGCCCCCGATCTTTTCCAGTTTGCCGATCATACCTCCTGCGAGGCTTTGCCGGATCGCCAGCGTCATCCGGCAGAGGTTGTCGAACTGCTGCGTCAGCACCCGGGGCTGTTCTTCCTTGACCACGCGCATCACGTCGTTCATCGCCAGGTACGAAAACTCCACCTCCACGACCGTATCGACCGTCCGCTCCACGATTTCGGCCGCTCGGATCGCTTCGGCCGCCGACTCCTTGTAGGCACCGATCAGGCCCGACACCCCGAGTTTCGTACCGCCGAAATAACGCACCACGACGATCAGGCAGTTGACCAGTTCGTTGGACAGAAGCTGACCGAGGATCGGCTTGCCCGCCGTGCCCGAAGGCTCTCCGTCGTCGTTGGCGCGGAACGTTTCGCCGTGCGGACCCAGCCGCCACGCGTAACAGTGGTGCGTCGCGTCGTAATATTTCTTGCGCAGCGCATCGAGCAGCGTGCGAATCTCCTCCTCGCTTTCGACCGGATAGGCATAAGCGAGGAATTTGCTGCTTTTCTCTTTGTAGATGGCTTCCGCAGGCCCGGCAAGCGTATGATAACTGTCCGAGGTCACGACTACCCTTGTTTTATTTGACTTTGGTGAACATCCTGTTCCAGCGGATGTTCGCGGGGAAGCTCTTTTCGGGATCCAGCGACAGCCAGATGAAGGAGGCTTTGCCGACGATGTGGTCTTCGGGAACGAATCCCCAGAAGCGGGAGTCCGCCGAATTGTGGCGGTTGTCGCCCATCATCCAGTAATAGTTCATCCGGAAAGTATAGGTGTCGGTCTGTTCGCCGTTGATGAAAATCTTCCCTTCTTCGTCCACACGCAGGTCGTTGCCTTCGTACGTTTCGATAATCCGCCGGTACAGGGGCAGGTTGTCGGCCGTCAGCGCAACGGCCGTTCCCGCTTGGGGAATCCAGATCGGGCCATAGTTGTCCTGATTCCACGCATAGCGGCGATCCTGCGGAAAGACATCGAAATTGGGACTGCGGGCGATGTATTTCTGTACGGAAGCGACGTTGTCCAGTTTCTCCAGTTCTGCGGCGTTTTCGTCGGTGAGCGCCATGTAGTAGAGCGTGCCCTTGTTGCTCCATTCGGTGATACCCAGATTGTCGAGTGCGTATTGGGTGATCGGCGAGGTGGTTTCCACCAGATACATGAACTGTTTTCCGGCGACGGGCTCCTGCGGTTTCCCATTGACGTAAACCGCCGTTTCCTCGATTCGTATCGAATCCCCCGGGAGGCCGATGCAGCGTTTGATGTAGTTTTCACGCTTGTCCACCGGGCGCGTGATGACCGTGTATTCCTGCATCAGCCGTTCGCGGCCGGCCTGACGTCCGAAAGTTTGCTGATATTGCCGCAGCACGTCGTAGTACGAAACGTCCTGCCGCTCGAGCAGCACCGTATCGCCTGCCGGAAAGTTGAATACCACTACGTCGTTGCGCTCGATTCGGCCCAGTCCCTTGAGGCGGTGATAAGGCCATTTGACGCTTTCGGAGAACGATTTTTTGGTTTTCGAAAAAGGCATCGTATGGTGTACGAACGGAAATGCCACCGGGGTATTGGGCATTTGGGGACCGTAGGCCACCTTGCTGACGTAGAGATAGTCCCCCACCAGCAGCGATTTCTCCATCGACGACGAGGGGATCACGTACATCTGAAAGAAGAAGATGTGTACCAGCGACGCTACGACGGTGGCGAAAATGATCGCATTCACCCATTCGTAAACGGCTTTGTAGCTCTTGCTTTTCTTGCACATCTCGGCGTTGTGCCGCCAGACGTACTTGTAGAAATAACGCGTGATATAAAGGTCGAAGATGACGATTTCGCCCAGCAGCAGCCACCAGTTGCCCGTCCAGAGGACGAACCACAGAATGTATAGAATGCTTGCCAGGGTGAATCCCACCCATTTGTTGCGGAAGAAAGCTTTGATTTTTCCCATGTTCTGTATCGTTTATTTCAGCAGGTCGTCCATCGTATAGACACCCTTTTTGCCGCAGAGGAACTCCGCAGCGACGACGGCGCCCAGAGCCAGTGTCCGGCGGTTTTTGATCGTATGTTTGAGTTCGATCCGGTCGTCGTCCGATTCGTAAGTTACCGTGTGTGTACCCGGAACCGCTCCTTCGCGCAGGGAGGTGACGACGATTTGCGAGGGATCGTCGCTGGATTCGTTCACCCAGCCCGTCTTGCGCCCGATTTCGCTGATGATCCCTTCTGCCAGCGTGATGGCCGTGCCGCTCGGAGCATCCTTTTTCTGTGTGTGGTGAATCTCTTCGATCCGTACGTCGTAGGCGTCGAAGCGCTCCATCATCCGGGCCAGCCTGCGGTTGAGGCGGAACATCAGGTTGACGCCCAGGCAGTAGTTCGAGGCGTAGAAGAGCGCACCGCCTTTTTCCCGGCAATAGCTGCGCAACTCCTCCAGACGATTTGTCCAGCCCGTCGTGCCGCTGACGACCGGAATCCCTGCGTCGATGCACGCCCGGATGTTGCCGTAGGCCGCGTCGGGGGTCGTGAACTCCAGTGCTACGTCGATGCCGGCCAGGTGTGCGGCATCCAGTTCCGATGCGTTCGCCTCGTCGATGACGGCGCCGATACGGTGTCCCCTTTCGAGGAGTATTTTTTCGATTTCACGGCCCATTTTGCCGTGTCCGATGATCGCTGCTTTCATTGGCTGAAGGGGATTTTACGGTATATTATCGCAAATATAGCTATTCGCCGCCGAAATAAAAAATAGTTTCAAGTTTATATGGTTTGTTGGCACGAATTGAAAATAAAGTGTTAATTTTGTCGAATTAAATTCGCGACGGATCGAAACTTAAACGTCAAAAACAATTATAAATTATAAGTATTATGGCAAATAATCAGAAAATGCGTACGGAGAGCGACCTGCTCGGCAGCGTAGAGTTGCCTGCCGACGTACTTTACGGTGTCCAGACCCTGCGGGGTATCGAGAACTTTCGGATCAGCAAATTCCATTTGAACGAGTATCCCCTCTTCATCAAGGGACTCGCCATTACCAAGCTGGGAGCTGCGGAAGCCAATCACAAGCTGGGGCTGCTCACCGACGAGAAGTTCAATGCGATCGCACAGGCCTGCCGCGAGATCATGGACGGCAAGCACCACGACGCATTCCCCGTGGATATGATCCAGGGCGGTGCCGGTACGACGACCAACATGAACGCCAACGAAGTGATCGCCAACCGCGCGTTGGAGATCATGGGCCATCAGTACGGCGAATACCAGTACTGCTCGCCCAACGACGACGTGAACTGTGCGCAATCGACCAACGACGCCTACCCGACGGCTATTCACCTGGGTATGTACGCTACGCATCTGAAGCTGGTCGAGCACCTGAAGCAACTGATCGAATCCTTCGAAAAGAAGGCTGCGGAGTTCGCCGATGTCCTCAAGATGGGCCGCACGCAGCTCGAAGACGCCGTGCCGATGACTTTGGGCCAGACTTTCCACGGTTTCGCCAGCATCCTGCGCGATGAGATCGTTCACCTGAACGAAGCTGCCGAGGATTTCCTGACGATCAATATGGGTGCTACGGCGATCGGTACGGGTATCTGCGCCGAGCCGGGCTATGCCGAGCTGTGCACCGAGAACATCGCTCGGATCACCGGCTGGAAGATCCGTTTGACGGGCGACTTGGTAGGCGCTACGTCCGATACTTCGTGCCTGGTCGGTTACGCTTCCGCCATGAAGCGTGTCGCCGTGAAGATGAACAAAATCTGCAACGACCTGCGCCTGCTGGCTTCGGGCCCCCGCTGCGGTCTGGCCGAGTTCAACCTGCCGGCCCGTCAGCCGGGATCGTCGATCATGCCGGGTAAGGTGAACCCCGTGATCCCCGAGGTAATGAACCAGATCGCCTACAAGGTGATCGGCAACGAGCTGTGCGTTACGATGAGCGGCGAGGCGGCCCAGATGGAGCTCAACGCCATGGAGCCGGTGATGGCCCAGTGCGATTTCGAGTCCGCCGAGTTGCTGATGAACGGCTTCGATACGCTCCGCACGCTCTGCGTGGACGGCATCACGGCCAACCGCGAGCGCTGTGCCGATTACGTGAAGAACAGTATCGGCGTGGTGACGGCTCTCAACCCGATCATCGGTTACAAGAATTCGACCAAGATCGCTAAGGAGGCTCTCGCTACGGGCCGCGGCGTCTATGATCTGGTGCTCGAGCACGGTATTCTCTCGAAGGAGGAGCTTGACACGATTCTCAAGCCCGAGAATATGATTCGTCCGGTGAAACTGAACATCAAGCCGCGCAAATAATCGCGGGATAGTATAGATGCGGGGTCGAAATCCTATCGGGTTTCGACCTCGTTTTTTATGGAGCGGAGTTGGCGTTCCGGATTTTATTATCTTTGACATAGTCTTAAATAGGTTGCGTCTCGGAAAACTGGGAACAAGTGCCCGTTTTCTGTCGGCTTTCACTATCTTTGCGGAAGATGGGAGGCGGTTCGGCAATCTTTGCGTGCAAGCCCGCACGATTGCTCTCACCTTTCACTATCTTTGCAGAGTATCATGGGTTCGGATTCTTTTTGCGAATGGAGATCCGATCAGCCGTGATTCTCGGCTCGGGATCGAAAGATTCGGGACGAGCCGGCTGGGATTCCTCCCGAAATGCGGGGACTGCCTGCAAGATGTGATAAATGGAAAAACGATGCGTTATTTTATCGAATTGAGATACAACGGCGGAGCCTATTGCGGTTGGCAGCGGCAGCCCGATATGCCGTCGGTACAGCAGACGATCGAAGGGGCAATCTCTACCCTGCTCCGTGAACCGATTCTGTTGACCGGTGCCGGACGCACCGATACGGGAGTGAATGCCTCCTATTACGTGGCGCATTTCGACACTTCCTCTCCCGTCGCCGATCCGGAACAGGTCGTTTTCAAGCTCAACCATATGCTTCCCGGCGATATCGCCGTAAGCCGTATCGTGCCGGTCGCGGCCGATGCCCACGCCCGTTTCAGTGCCCGGGAGCGGGAGTACCGCTATTATATCGAACCGCGCAAGAATCCCTTTACACGAGCCGCTTCCTGGCAATATTACGTCCCTCTGGACGTGGCGGCGATGAACCGTGCGGCCGACGTTCTGATGGAGTATGAGGACTTTACCTCCTTCGCCAAACTCAATTCCGACAACAAGACCAATATCTGCCATCTCAAACGGGCCGACTGGACGGTCGGCCGGGACGGTACGCTTTGCTTTACGATTCGTGCGGACCGCTTTCTGCGGAATATGGTGCGGGCTATCGTCGGCACGCTGGTCGATGTGGGCCGGGGACGTTATACCGTTGAACAGTTCCGCGACATCGTCGCCAGCCGCGATCTTTCGCGGTCGAGTGCCGGAGCACCCGCCCAGGGCCTTTTCCTGAGCGATGTGCTCTATCCGCCGGAAGTATTCGTGCGGGAAACCCGGCTGCCCGCTCTCCGCTATTTTTCATCGGTGGAAAAGTAGAGGCCGCCTTCGCTTCGATCCGGCAGCCTGTTTTCCCTTATGTTCGGGCGGTTTTCTCTTCGATTGTTTCGTTCGGCCGCTTTTCTTTTCATTCAATCGCCGATCGTCCCGGGGCCATGATTCCTTCGGTGTTATCGATTACTCCTTGACGGGCGTATGCAAATGAAACGGGGACGATCCTGTGCAGGCCGTCCCCGTTCGCATTGCGGTAATTTTCGATTTATACGTGGATCGCGGCACCCAGAGCTACCTCGGCCGCCTCCATAACTCCTTCGTTCATGGTCGGGTGTGCGTGGATTGTGTGTGCAATTTGCTGCGCCGTCGCTCCCAGCGATTTGGCAAGCGTCGGCTCGGCCAGCATTTCGGTTACGTTCGCTCCCACCAGATGTGCGCCCAGCAGCTTGTCGTTCTGGTCGAAGATCAGTTTTACGAAGCCGTCGCGGTCGCCTGCGGCGGTCGCTTTGCCCGAAGCGGTGAAGGGGAAGCGTCCCACTTTGTAGTCGATGCCCTTCTCCTTGACCTGCTGCTCGGTCATACCGACCGAAGCCACTTCTGGCGAGGTGAATACGCACGAGGGAATCGTCGTGTAATCCACCGGCTCGGAATGTACGCCGCAGATGGCATTCACGCAGCAGAGCGCCTCGGCCGACGCTACGTGCGCCAGGGCCGGGCCGGGTACGATGTCGCCGATGGCATAAACGCCCGGTACGTTGGTGCGGTACTGTTTATCGACGAGGACTTTGTCGCGCTCGGTCTTGATACCCAACTCTTCCAGGCCGATGCCTTCGATGTTGGATTTGATGCCGACGGCCGAGAGGACGATGTCGGCAACCAGCGTCTCTGCGCCCTTCTTGCCTTCGATCTCGACGTCGCACTTGCCTTCGGCGTTTACTTTCACCGATTTCACGGTGGTCGAGGTGAGGATCGTCGCTCTCAACTTGCGGAAAGCGCGTTCCATAGTCTTGGCGACCTCTTCGTCTTCGAGGGGCATGATCTGGGGCAGATATTCGACGATGGTGACCTTCACACCCAGTGCGGCATAAAAATAAGCGAACTCGCTGCCGATGGCACCCGATCCCACGACGATCATCGTTTCGGGCAGTTTGGGCAGTACGAGCGCCTGCTTCGAGGAGATCACGTGCTCTCCGTCGATGGGCATGAACGGCATTTCGCGGGGCCGTGCTCCGGTGGCGAGGATGATGTGGTCGGCTTCGTACTCCGTGCCGTCCACGTCGATCCGGCCGTTTCCTTTCAGTTTTGCGAAGCCGTTGATCAGCTCCACGTTGTTCTTTTTGAGCAGGAACAACACGCCTTTGTTCATCGTTTCGGCCACGCCGCGCGAGCGGGCTACGATCTTTTCGAGGTTGGGCCGCACTTCGCCTGCGAAGTTGAGTCCGTAATGTTCGGCCGACTTGCAATAGTTGTAAACCTGGGCGCTCTTGAGCAGCGCTTTGGTCGGGATGCAACCCCAGTTGAGGCATACGCCGCCGGCCTCGGCACGCTCTACGACAGCCACTTTCTTACCCAGTTGAGCAGCGCGGATGGCGGCTACGTAACCGCCCGGACCGCTGCCGATCACAATGATATCGTATTTCATATTTTTTGTATGTGTTTATTGAATTACTTTCAGCACTTCACCGTGGTCGGCTACTACGGCGCGTTTCCACTTTTCGTTATAGCCCGGGAACTGGATCTTGTCGGGAATGTCGCGCCCGTTGCCGTTGTCGAGGAATTTACCCGGTTCGGTTTCGCTCTTCAGGTTGCCGTCGATGTATTTGACGAGCAGGTACCGGTCGAGTTCCGTCCAGCGGTCGAAGAGTTGCCGGGCCATATCCACCGAATAACGGGTAAGCCGTTTCTGCCGTTTCTTGGGCGAGTCGCCCTCTGTGGCTGCGTCGATCTGTTTGACCTCCTCCAAACGGGTATTCTCCCACTCGTCAACCACCTTGCGGATGTCGGCCGCGATCAGATCGTAACGCAGATAGGCGAAGTTGGTTACGCGGTTGAAGAGCCAGAATGCCGACGTGGGCGAATATTTGAGCATCGTGCCGTTGCCCTCGCGGAAACATTCGGGAACCTCGGTTGCCGAGCAGTAGATCGGCGTCAGGCAGGATGTCGCTGCGTCGTCCACCCCGAACCAGAGGATGCCCATGTCGTCCGGCAGCCAGGGCCGGGCCTGTGCCACGAACCAGAATCCGGTCTGCTGGGTTGCTACCGCACGCTCGTTCAGGTAGGTTACGCCGTCCACTTCGAAATCCATCGGGCGCCAGCGGTACGGCAGGGCATGTCCGCCCGCACCGATGTCCTGGGTCATGTCCATCGGAGTTCCTTCGTAGTGGTCGCGCATGGCGTCGAAAACGGTCTTGGGATCGACTTTGGTGCGGGGTTTCACCCAGAGGGGCATCCGGTTGGACATGTTGTATCCCATTGCATAGTCCGTGTATTGATCCATGTCGTCCGCTACGGTGCGGAAGAACGCCCACACGCGGGCATCGCATCCGCGCACCGTGCCGAAATCGGCCGGAGCGTAGGCATCGCAGAAGCTGAACTCCTCGTCCGGGCCGTTGAAATAGCCCTTTTCACGGGCGAAGGAGATCACGTCGGGAGCGTAGAGGCAGTTCTCGGGATCGTCGAGCGGGAAAGTCGTGATGCGCGACTGGTTGGCGTGTGCCGAAACGTATCCGTCGGGAATGCGGCGAGCTACCCAGACGATGCCCTTGCGGGTGTTGTTACCCTCGGCATCGAGCTCGCAGCCCTTGCCGATCAGCTCCATGATCCAGGCTTCGTTCTGGTCGGCGATCGAGAAGGATTCGCCGCTCGAAGCGTAGCCGTAGGTGTTGGCCAGATCCACGATGATCCGGATCGCTTCGCGGGCAGTCTTGGCGCGTTGCAGGGTGATGTAGATGAGCGAGCCGTAATCGATGCGACCCGTCGAATCGGCCAGCTCCTCGCGTCCGCCGTAGGTCGATTCGGCGATGATGAGCGAATGTTCGTTCATGTTGCCGATCGTGGCGTATGTTTGTGCCGCTTGCGGAATTTCTCCCAGGTAGCGGCCCGAGTCCCAGTCATAGACCGGGAGCATCGTGCCGGGTTTGTAGCGCCCGGCGAAGGTTTTGTAGAGTGCGCCGTAGAGCTGGTGGGAGTCGGCGGCGTAGGAGACCATCACCGAGCCGTCCGAGGAGGCTCCCCGGGTGATGATGAAGTTGGTGCAGGCGTCTGTCGCCTTGAATGTCAGACAGCACAGGGCTGCGGCAAACAGGGTTCGGAATAGTTTTTTCATGCGAGAATTTTTTATTTTGAGTGAGAACGGCGCGTATTCCTTGAACGATGCGGTTCCGTGTTTCCGGAATACGGCCGGTCCGGGCAAAAGTTATTTTCGCAAAGATAGCATAAACCGGAAATAAAACAAAACCAGCCGCATCCCTTTTTCCGGAATTCAACCGGTATCGTAAAAACCGGGACGGGATGCGTCGGGAGCATTTATGCCGGATGTTGTCCGGCCGGTTCGTTCGTTTCGGATGCGACGGGATGTTTTTCGACGGGAGGCGGGAGCGGCTGTCCGCTGTGCTCCTGCCGGGGGGCGGATTCGGGCTCCCGGCTCGCCCTGAGGGGCCGAAAGGGACATTATTCTCCGAAAAATTTGAATTGACCGCAAGTTGAGGCACATAACTTGCCGTGTATTTCGAAAAATGCAGAAACTATGTGTTCCAGATCGTCTTCAATTCCCTTTATCCTGCTCGCGCTCTCTTTGCTCGCGGTTTCCTGCGGTTCCCGTTCCGGACATACCGGGCAGATGCCGCCGATGGAGATCGAAATCGCTGTCGCCGAGTTCGATTTGCTCTATACGCGGCGGAGCTTCATTTCCCAGATCAACAGCGATAACGAAGTGGTGGTCGAACCCCGTGTGAGCGGGTTTCTCGTAGCCCGGCACTATAAAAAAGGTATGCCCGTGCGCAAGGGTCAGTTGATTTTCGAAATCGACGACAGTGAGTATTACACTGCCCTGCTTTCGGCTCAAGCGGCTCTGGAGTCGAGCCGTGCGCTGGCGCTCGAAGCCAAGAACAATTTCGACCGGGCGGTGCCGCTGGCCAAGATCAATGCCATCAGCGGTACGCAACTCGACCAATATACGGCGCAGTACGCCGCTTCGGAGGCCGACGTGAAGTCGGCCCGGCAGGCTCTGCGGAATGCCCAGCTCAATCTGGGCTACACGAAGATCTATGCACAGATAGACGGCATTATCGAATCTTCGAACGGCTCCGTCGGTGATTATGTCGGTCCGGGTACGCAAATTCCGACCCTCACCACGATTATGAATATTGATACGGTCCAGGTCCCCATTGCGATTCCGATGACGCAATTCCTTCGGTTGGACAGCAATCGGACGAATATCTACGACAACGCCGAACTGCTTTCGGAGATCGTGCTTTACGAGGCGGACGGTACCCGCTATCCGCTTTTCGGCAAGTACGATTACACCCGGACGGCCGTATCTTCGGCTACGGGGACGATCGTGCTGATCGTCCGCTTCCCGAATCCTTCCTACCGGCTCAAGACCGGACAGTTCGCGCGTGTCGAAGCCAATATCGGGGCGAAGCTGCCCCGTGTACTGGTGCCGCAGCAGAGTGTCGTGCAGACTCTCGACGTATCGTCGGTCTGGGTAATCCGGCCGGACAGCACGGCCGAATACCGCAAGGTTACGCCGGGCGAGACGTTCGGCGGAATGTGGGCCATCGAGTCGGGCCTGGAACCGGGAGAAACGGTCGCTGTGACCGGTTTGCAGAAACTTCGTCAGGGAATGCGGGTCGTTCCCGTTAAAAAATAGGCAGGTATGGGAAAATTTTTCATCGCGCGGCCCATTTTCGCCATTGCGCTGGCGGCAGCTATCGTGCTGCTGGGTATCATTTCTATATTCGCCCTGCCGATCGAGCAGTATCCCGACATTACGCCTCCTGTCGTCGAAGTTTCGACGACCTATCCCGGTGCCGATGCCGAAACCGTGAACAATGCGGTCGCCACGCCTGTTTCGCAGAGTATCATGGGCGTCAGCGACATGCTCTATATGCAGGCTACGAGCGCCAACGACGGGTCGATGAATCTGCAGGTGACCTTCGATATCGGATCCGATCCGAATATGGACGCTATTTTTACGCAGAATAATGTTTCGACGGCTCTTTCGCAGCTTCCCGCCGCAGTGACCCAACAGGGCGTCACCACGCGCAAGACCATGACCGGCTTTCTGATCGTCTATTCGCTCACCAGCGACGGACGCTACACCGGCGATTTTCTCTCCAATTACGCCTATATCAACATCCAGAACGAATTGTTGAAGATCGACGGCGTGGGTAAGGTCGATATCATGGGCGCCGGTGAATACGCCATGCGTATCTGGCTGAAGCCCGACCTGCTGGATTACTACAAGATCTCGCTTGATGAGGTCTTTGCCGCTGTCGAGGCGCAGGGCGGCATCTTCCCGGCAGGCAAGTTCGGCGGGGAACCCGCTGCGGGCGACGTGGCTTATACCTATACGGTGACCATGCCGCCCCAGATCTACGATGCGGAGCAGTTCGGCGATATCATTATCTCCACCACTCCCGAAGGCGAGCAAGTTCGGTTGAGCGATATTGCCGATGTGGCTCTCGGCAGTCGCCAGTACGGTGTCGAATCGCTCTTCAACAGCGATCCGACCGCGCTGATCGTGATTTACCAGCAGCCGGGCAGCAATGCCGTCGATGTGGGCAATTCGGTCAAGGCCGAAATGGAGCGCCTCTCCAAACGCTTCCCCGATGGCATTACCTATACTTCGATGGTTGATGCCACGACCAGTATCGAGGCCGGCGTGAAGGATATTTTCGTCACGCTCATTATCGCTCTGATTCTGGTGATCGCCATCATCTTCCTTTTCCTGCAGGACTGGCGTGCGACGCTCATCCCCCTGCTGGCGATTCCCGTGTCGATCATCGGCGCTTTCGCGCTCTTCCCGCTGCTCGGATTCTCGATCAATATCATCTCGCTGTTGGGTATGGTGCTGGCCATCGGCCTGGTGGTCGATGATGCGATCGTGGTGGTCGAGGCCGTGCAGGTCAATATCGAGAAGGGCCTGAATGCGAAACAAGCGACCCTCGAAGCGATGCACAGCGTTTCGTCGCCGATCATCGCCACGACCGTCGTGTTGCTGGCCGTATTCATTCCCGTGTCGTTCATGGGCAGTATCACGGGGCTCCTGTTCCAGCAGTTCTCGATTTCGATCGCCGTCTCGGTCTGCATCTCTTCGTTCAATGCCCTTACCCTTTCGCCTGCGCTGTGCGCGTTGCTGCTCAAGCCGCGCCCGAAGGTGCAGAAGGGATTCTTCGCCGCATTCAACCGCTGGTTCGGCAAACGTACCGAAGAATACACATCGGCTACCACCCGTTTTATCGGTCACCTGAAGCGTACCGGAGGAATCGTCGCCGTAACCCTTGCCGCTATCGCCGTGATCTGGCACTTCCTGCCTTCGGGATTCCTGCCCGACGAGGATCAGGGGTATGTCATGGTCTTCGTGCAGACGCCCGAGGCTTCGTCCCTGCAAACCACCGTCAAGGCGATGCAGCGGGTCGATGAACTCGTCCGGCAGCGTCCGGATGTTGAGGCGACCTCCTTTGCCGCCGGCTTCAATATGCTGGCGGGCATCGCTTCGAGCAACAGCGGTATTATCTTCGTGAAGCTGGTCGATTACAGCCAGCGCAGCAAGACCTCTTCCGAGATCGCTTCCGCCTTGACGGAGGAGTTGTACGTGGCAGTTCCCGAGGCCGTCAGCTACGCTTTTATCTCGCCGTCGATCCCCGGTTTGGGCGTAACGTCCGGCATTACGTTGCAGGTACAGGATCTCGAAGGCCGGGGTACGGAGTTCCTGGCGGACGAAACCATGCGCTTCATGGATTCGCTGCGCAAGCAGCCGCAGATCGGCTCCGTGACCACCCAGTTCAACGCCGGCATCCCCCAGCGGCGGATCGAAGTCGATAAGGAGAAAGCGCTGGCACAGGGCGTGCCGCTCCAGAGTTTCTACAAGACGATGAGCACTCTGCTCGGCGGTTCCTATATCAACAACTTCAACCGGTTCGGAAAACTTTACCAGACTTATATCCAGGCTGCGCCCGAGTACCGCCGCGACAAGTATTCGCTCGAAAGCTATTTCGTGGACGACGGTCAGGGCAACTCGATTCCTGTTTCGTCGTTCGCGACCGTACGGGATACTACGGGTGTCGAGTTCGTTTCGCAGTTCAACCTCTACCGGTCGATCGAACTGACGGTCAACCCTGCTGCGAAAGTTTCGACCGGTCAGGCGATGGACGCTATCGAAGCGGTGGCCGCCGACGTGCTGCCCGAGGCGGTCGGAACCACCTGGAGCGGCTTATCCTATCAGGAAAAGACGGCTTCGGGCAGCAGCGGCGCCGTTTACCTGCTGGCTATTGTCTTCGTGTTCCTGACTCTTTCGGCCCTCTACAACAGCTGGGGGCTGCCGCTGGCGATCCTGTTGAGTGTCCCGCTCGCGGTGCTCGGCGCACTGTTATTTGTCGGTGCGGCGTACCTGGTCAGCCCCGAGTTTATCAATAATATCTACATGCAGATCTCGTTGGTCATGCTGATCGGTCTTTCGGCCAAGAATGCCATTTTGGTCGTGGAATATGCCGATCAGCTCTTCTTCGAGAAGAACATGGACCTGAAGGCCGCGACGATCGAGGCGGCGAGGCTGCGTATGCGGCCGATCATGATGACCGCCTTCTCGTTCATCCTGGGCGTCATGCCGCTGATCTTCGCCAGCGGGGTCTATGCTACGGCCCGCAATATTATGGGTATGGCTCTGGTGGGCGGTATGTTGCTCGCCACGATGCTGGGCATTTTCATCTACCCTGCTCTGTATTATCTGGTTGCCCGTGTCGGCAAGTTCGAACGCAAGCGGGAGTTAAAACAAAAAGAGTCATGAAACGATACTTTGCAATCATTCTGTTCGTTGCCGCACTGGCATCGTGCACTCCGAAACTCTACGACGCGCAGGTCGAAGTGCCTGAGAATTATCGCTTCGCGGGCGATTTTCCGCAGGATTCGGTGTCGCTGCCTTTCGCCTGGTGGGAGATTTTCGGGGATTCGACGCTCAATCGCCTGGTGGAGCACGCGCTCGAAAACAACCGCAATCTGGCGCAGGCGGCTTCGCGTATCTTCGAAGCACGCGCCAATATCGCTGTGGCCCGTGCGCCTTTTCTTCCCTCGGTGGGACTGAACGTCTCGGCGCAGGGAAACTATACCGAGCCGACCGGTACGACCCAACAATATACGATCGAACCGTCGATTTCCTGGGAAGTACCCCTTTTCGGAACACTCCGCAGCGCTAACCGGGCGGCTAAGGCAGCTCTCTACTCTTCGGAATGGGGCTACCGGGGCGTGATGCTGTCGCTGACGGCGGAAGTCGCCACCTCCTATTTTACCGTGCTTCAATACACCCGCGACCTGCGGATCGCCCGGCAGAGCTATGTGCTGCGCCGGGAGTCGGCGGCGCTCGTGGATTCGCTCGCCCGTTACGGCATGTCCAACGGCGTGGCCCTTCAGCAAGCCATGAGCCTCGTCTATCAGGCCGAGGCCGATATTCCGCAGTATCAGCGTGCCGTCGAGCAGTCGCGTCTGGCCCTTTGTGTCCTGCTCGGCGAGAATCCCTCCTATTTCGGGGACGAAACTTTCGACGATGCCTTGCTGGACAATTATCAGGTAATGGATATTCCCGTCGGACTTCCTTCGGAATTGCTCGAGCGGCGTCCCGACATCATGGAGGCTTCGTTCAACATGGATGAGGCGGCCGCGAACGTGGGGCTTGCCCGTAGCAAGCGTTTTCCGTCGATTACGCTGACCGGAGCCGGGGGTATCGTTTCCAGTTCGATCGAAGGTATTTCCGACGGTCATTCGTGGGCGTGGTCGGCCGTCGGGTCGCTCGTGCAGCCGATCTTTAATTTCGGCAAGCTCAAGCGGCAGGAGCAGGTTGCCAGGGAGCGATATTATCAGAGCGTGTTCGCCTATGAGGAGACCGTGCTCGAAGCGTTGGGCGATGTGGAAAAGAGCCTGCTCGACATCGCTACCTACCGCAGCCAGGCCGAGAATTACGCCCGGTTGCTCCGGGCCAATATCGAGATCGCCACGATGACCAATTCGCTCTACCGCAACGGTATGTCGGCCTATCTGGACGTGATCGACGCCGAAAGAAACATGTACCAGTCGCAGATGGAATATGTGAACCTCGTAGCTCAACAGTATATCAATTATGTGAATCTGTTCAAGGCGCTGGGCGGCGGCTGGTAGCCGTCGCCGGCTTACCGGCCGGAAGAGCGGTTGTCCCGCTCCGTGCTGTAGGTCTGCCTGTAAAAGAAAGAAGAATCAAAACAAATTTTTACTTCTTCTTTCTTTTTTAATATCGCAAATTTCACTATCTTTGTTATCGTATGTACTAATAAAAATCTTTTTTTAATTCTATTAATTAGTAAAAAATTATATTATGGAACTGCCTTTTGCTGAATCATGGAAAATTAAAATGGTTGAACCTATCCGTAAAAGTACGCGACAAGAACGTGAAAAATGGATCAAAGAAGCTCACTACAATTTATTTCAATTAAAAGCGGATCAAGTTTATATCGATTGCCTTACCGATTCGGGTACGGGTGCGATGAGCGACCGCCAATGGGCGGCGATGATGATGGGAGATGAGAGTTATGCCGGCTCTTCATCTTTCTTTCTGTTGAAAGATACCATTACCCGGCTGACCGGATTTGAATATGTAATTCCGACCCATCAGGGACGAGCCGCAGAGAATGTTCTTTTCAGTCATCTGGTGCATAACGGAGATATTGTCCCGGGCAACTCGCATTTTGATACGACAAAGGGGCATATAGAGAGCCGTAAAGCCGTAGCGCTCGATTGTACTGTAGATGAGGCGAAAGACACCCAATTGGAAGTGCCGTTCAAAGGCAATGTCGATCCTGCAAAACTGGAAACAGCCCTGAAGCAATATAAGGACAAAATTCCTTTCATCATCGTGACAGTCACCAATAATACCGCCGGTGGCCAGCCTGTTTCCATGCAAAACCTGCGGGAGGTGCGCGCCCTTGCGGACAAATACGGCAAACGTGTTATTTTCGATTCGGCACGCTTCGTGGAGAATGCCTATTTCATCAAGACCCGGGAGGACGGGTATGCGGACAAGACCATCAAGGAGATCGTAAAGGAGATGTTTTCTTTGGCTGATGGCATGACTATGTCCTCCAAGAAAGACGGCCTCGTAAATATGGGCGGTTTTATTGCTACCAGGCATGAAGACTGGTATGAAGGTGCAAAAAAATTCTGTATTCCTTTTGAAGGTTATCTTACCTACGGAGGTATGAACGGCCGGGATATGGCGGCTTTGGCCGTTGGTCTTGAGGAAAATACCGAGTTTGATAATATCGAAACACGTATCAAACAGGTTCAATATCTTGCGGCGCGTTTGGATGAATACGGTATTCCCTATCAAAGACCTGTCGGAGGTCATGCGCTGTTTGTCGATGCCGACAAGGTGCTCTCGAGTGTTCCGAAAGAAGAGTTCCCTGCGCAAACTCTCGCTATCGAGTTGTATTTGGAGGCCGGTATCCGTGGTTGTGAAATCGGTTATATCCTCGCAGACCGTGACCCTGTAACTCGTGAAAATCGCTTTGGAGGCCTTGATCTGCTCCGCTTGTGTATCGCTCGGCGTGTTTATACCAACAATCATATGGATGTAATCGCAGCGGCTCTAAAAAATGTTTACGATCGTCGTGACGAAATAAAACGAGGCGTTAAAATCGTCTGGGAGACGGAATTGATGCGTCACTTCACTGTAAAATTGGAGAGATTGTAGGATGTCGATAGCAGATCGGATATTGCGGGTCAAAAGCTCCTTGCCCGGGCAGGTGGAGCTGGTGGCCGTTTCAAAAACCTACCCTGCCCAGCGGATCATGGAGGCTTACGAAGCCGGCCAGCGGATTTTCGGAGAGAACCGGCCTCAGGAGATGGCTCAGAAGTATGAGGAGCTTCCCAAGGACATCGAATGGCACCTGATCGGCCATTTGCAGACCAATAAAGTGAAGATGGTCGTGCCTTTCGTGGCGATGATCCATTCGCTCGACAGCGTTCGGCTGGCCGAGGCGATCCAGAAAGCCGCTGCCGCTGCGGGCCGTACGATCGACGTACTGCTGGAGATCCACGTGGCTGACGAGGAGTCCAAATCGGGCTGGGAGTGGGCGGAATTGCAGGAATACGTTCGCAGCGGCGCCTTTGCACGGCTGCCCAACCTGCGGGTGCGGGGTGTCATGGGCGTGGCGACCAACACCGGCGACGAGCAGGTCATCCGGCGGGATTTCGCCGCTTTGCAACGGTATAAGAGCGAGTTGTCGCCCTATTTCGGGCCGGAGTTCGATACCCTTTCGATCGGAATGTCCCACGACTACCGGATCGCTCTCGAATACGGAGCGACGCTGGTGCGTATCGGTTCGCTGATTTTCGGCGCCCGCGATTATTCCAAATGATCCGAGAGCCATATCGAAACGGCCGTGCCGCCGGGAAGAATCGGCAGTAAAAAAGCGGGCCGCAGTAGCGATACTGCGGCCCGCTTATGTGGAAATAAGTCGGGAAAAGCCTTGTTTCGCAAAGGCTTTTGCCCTATTGTTTTTCCTCGTCCCGGTCTGCCCAGCGTTCGAGCGTCTGACGCACGGCCTCCTTATAGTCCTTGTCGGTAATCTGGTAGGTCCAACGGACGGCGTTCGGGCGGTCAGGAAACTCTTCGAGCACCCACGCCGACTGGTCGCGCGGTGTGCCGCTCATTCGGAATCATAGGTTCAAAGAAAAAGTAATGAGCGGATGTGCCTAATTTTTATTAGCTATTTGATAATTTGTTTCCGGAGTCGCATCATCCGGTACGGAGCCAGTTTCATACCACACCCCGCCCTGTTCCGGCTCGTCTGTTTGTTTAGCGGACCCGGAGCTTGCGTCCGAGCCGCAGGATCGTGGTCGATTTGATACCGTTGAGCGAACAGAGCTTCGATACCGTCGTGCCGTACCGCCGTGCGAGGGCGCCGAGCGTATCGCCCGACTTGATCGTGTGGTAAGTTACGGCGGCTCTTTCCGCAGCCTCCTTTTTGTCGGCCTTTTCCACTTCCGCCTCGTCATCGAAATCCTGTCCGGCGTTGGACCGGATGTCGAAGAACGATTTCTTGAGCAGGAATGTCTGACGTCGCAGAATGCCCGATTCGAAGTCGATCAGCCGCTCCGGGTCGAAAGCCTGTCCGTAATAACGGGTTTCGAAATGCAGGTGCGGGCCGGTGCTGCGGCCCGTCGAACCGCCCAGACCGATGATCTGTCCTGCCTCGACCCATTCGCCGCTTTGCACGAGCCGTTCGGAGAGGTGTCCGTAGTAGGTTTCCAGACCATTGTCGTGACGCACGATGATCAGGTTGCCGTAACCGCCCCGGTTGTACTCCGAGATGCGGACCCGGCCGTTGAAAGTCGCATAAACGGGATCGCCCGTTTTAATCGGAATATCGACTCCCTGATGTCGCCGGCGATGGCGGATGCCGTATTTGGAGCGGATGCTGCCCTTGTGGGGATAATGATAGCACTTGAGCGAATCCACCAGATCGATCGCAAGCGATGCAGGCATCTCCGACAGCGGATATTCCTTGTACGGGAACAGCGTGCCCGTGTCCCAGTATTTGGTGTAGATCGAACTGTCCTTGACAAACTCTCTGTCGCGGACGTATTTCCACGAATTGTCGTTGTAAATGACGATTTTCACCGCTTCGTTGATCGTTTGCAGCGTGTCCAGGGGGATGATTCCGTTCATGTTGGCGATGGGTTCCACGGGATCGGAAAGCAGCGCGGGTTTCTTTGCGGCCAGGGTGTCCCGCCCCTTTTCGAGCAGGTCGAGCTGCCGTTGCAGCGTTTCGATCTGTTGGCGGAGCTGTTCGGCATTCGGTGCCGTTTGCAGGTTTTCACCGGTGTCCGGGGCCGTCTCCGTATGGCGGTCCTGTGCCGCTGCCGTCGTGGTGAGCAGCAGCAAGGCGGCAGCGATGATATGTCGGTTTTTCATTTCGTGTCGTTGTTTCTTATTGATTCTTGAGCAGTTGTTCCGCAGTTTCGAGCGCTTTGTAGAACTCTTCGCCGAAGCGACGGATGATCGGCTCCCGAAGCGCCTTGTACACCGGGATCCCGAGCCGTTTTCCGCATTGGCGTGCCGGTTCGCAGACCGACCAGCGGTGGTAGTTGAGTCCGACCGTGCCGTTCGAGAAGTTCATCAGGCGGATCGGATAGAGATGGCAGGAGATGGGTTTGCGAAAAGTCGTTTTTCCCTCCCGGAACGCCTTTTCTATGGCGCAGAAGGTGATCCCCTCTTCCGTATAGGCATAGGCGCATTCGGCGTCGTCCACCAGCGGCGTGGTGTAGTCCCCGTCTTCGTCCACGACCATAAATCCCTGCGCTTCGACGGCCCGGATGCCTTCGGGCGTCATGTAGGGCTTATAGTTGGGATATTCCTCTTCGAGCGTATCGACTTCGTCCGTTTCGAGCGGTGCCCCCGCGTTGCCTTCCACGCAGCAGATGCCTTTACAGGCCCCCAGGTCGCAGGCGAAACATTCGCGCAGCAGGTCGGTGCTGACGATCTTATCGTCTATCTCGATCATAAGTGTCTTCGATAATCAGGTCGTACAGTTCCCCGAGCGTCATGCCGGCTTCGCGCACCTGTTTGGGGACGATGCTGCCGCCGCTCATGCCGGGAATCGAATTGATTTCGATCAGGTAAGGCTTGCCCTCGGGCGTGACGATGAAATCCACGCGCACCACGCCCCGGCAGCGGCAGGCTTTGTAGGCCAGCGCCGTCAGGCGGTTGAGTTCCGCCTTGATTTCGGGCGCGATGTCCGCCGGTGTGATTTCGTCCGAACAGCCGGCCGTATATTTGGCTTCGTAATCGAAGAACTCTTTCTTGGAAACGATCTCCGTGATCGGGAAGATGTACTCCCTGCCTTTGGCGATCAGCATGCCGCAACCCATTTCCCGGCCTTGGATGCACTCCTCGATCAGGATTTCGTCGCTCTCGGTGAAGGCTTCGGCGACGGCGGGCAGGATATCCGCCTCGCTCTTTACTTTAGTTACACCGAACGAACTGCCGCTGGCATTGGGTTTTACGAATACGGGAAGGCCGAGCGTGCGGACGATCTCCTTCGGATCGATCCGACTGTCGCGGCTGAAGAAAAAGCCCCGGGCCAGCGGAATCCCGAATTCGGCTACGGTACGTTTGGTCGTGATTTTGTCGAAGGTGACCACCGACGAGGTCATCGAACAGGAGGAGTACGGAATCTCCATCATGTCGAGGTAACCTTGCAGACGGCCGTTCTCGCCCGGTGTGCCGTGAATCAGGATCAGGGCGTAGTCGAAAGTTTTGCGGTCGCCGTCGATGGTGATCGAGAAGTCGTTTTTATCGACCTGCCATTGCCGTCCGTCGGGCGACGTGTAGTGCCAGTCGCGGCCGTGCAGGTCGATGAGGGTTATGTCGTATTTCGCAGGATCGAGCGCCGATGCGATCTGTGCGGCGCTCTGGAGCGCGATCTCCCGTTCCGAGGAGTCGCCGCCCGCCATCAGGGCGATGTTGAGTCGTTTCATATCAGGGGTTGTAAATGTCCGTATGCCGGAACGAAAGAATTTCATAAGTCATCTCCACGAATTGTCGGGCCTCCCGGTGGTCGGGATCGATTTGCAACGCCCGGTTGAAGTCGTTGAGGGCTTCGCCCCATTCGTTGCGACGGTAGTGCCACTGACCGCGTTCGACGTAGAGGGAGGCGTCGTCGGGAGTAGCTTCGAGGCGTGTGGTCAGCGATGCGATGTAGCTGGCCGGACTCCACAGGTCTTTTTCCCGGATGTATTGCATCACCCCTTCGGGGAGCATGTTGCCGACATCTTCGCCGCGACCGAGCCGCTCGCGGATCTCGCTCGACGAGTACGGATACAGCGGTGCGCCTTCGAGGAGGGTGATTCGTCCTCCGAGGTCGGGCAGCGGCTGTCCGGTACGGGGATAGACGAAGATCGGATAGTTGTCGATGATTTCGCGGTACTGTTTCCATTCGGGCAGTTGCGGCACCAGGTCGTCGCCCATTAGGATCGAGAATCGCATCTGCGTACCGTAGTTCTCCGTCAGGTGACGCAGGGTGTGGATCGTGTACGACGGTTTGTCGAGCATGAATTCGATGACCGACGGTTTGATCTTGTCAGGATATTTCGATGCGGCGCATGCGGTTTCCGCCATCGAGAAGCGATCCAGCTCCGGAGCCTGCTGTCCGGCGGGCTTGAGCGGGTTTTGCGGAGAAACCACCAGTACGACTTCGTCGCAGAGTCCTTTTTCGATCGCATATTCGGCCAGCGCGATGTGGCCCTTGTGGATCGGATTGAAGGACCCGAAGTAGAGCATTACGTGTTTCACGGTATTGTTTGTTTTGTCGTTTATTTTTTTCGTTCGGTTCCGGCCGGGCCGGGAATGATCCGCGAAGAGCACCGGAACAGGTTCGGAGTCATATCCGTCGGATTTTGAGCGCGTTTTACCTGCAGGTATCCTATCGGGCGAGAAAATCCGAGAGGATGCGGGTCGCCTCCTCGATGGCCTGGGCAAGGTCGTCGTTGATGACCACATGGTCGAATTCGGGAGCTTTGGTGAGTTCGAACTCCGCCTTGGCTACTCTGCATTCGATGGTTTCGGGAGAATCGGTGCCCCGCTTGACGAGCCGCTCGCGCAGAGTTTCGATGGAGGGAGGCATGATGAAGATCGCGCAGGCCCGATCGCTGAAGATACGTTTGAGGTTGAGTCCTCCGATCACGTCCACGTCGAAAACGATTACGTTGCCTTTTTGCCAGATCCGCTCCATCTCGCTGCGCAGGGTCCCGTAGCAGGTCCCGCTGTAAACTTCCTCCCATTCGACGAATTTATCTTCCTGCACGGCCTGGCGGAACTCCTCGGGGGAGAGGAAGAAATAATCCACGCCGTTCCGTTCCTTTCCGCGCGGTGCCCGGCTGGTGGCTGAAACGGAAAATTCCAACCGGGGGAATCGCTGGAGCAGCTCCCGTACGATCGTAGTCTTGCCCGAACCGCTCGGAGCGGAGAATATCACTAACTTGCCCATCGTCTGCCGTCGGTTATAGGATATTGAGAACCTGCTCCTTGATCTTCTCCAGCTCGTCCTTCATCTTGACCACGAGGATCTGTATCTCGGAGTTGTTGGCTTTGGAACCCATCGTGTTGATCTCGCGGCCCATCTCCTGAGCGATGAAGCCCAGCTTGCGGCCCGCGCACTCCTCGGAGGCTGCGACCTCCCGGAAATAGTTGCAGTGGTTGGTGAGCCGGACCTTCTCTTCGGTGATGTCGAGTTTCTCGATGTAGAAGATCATCTCCTGTTCCAGGCGGTTGTTATCTACTTCGGCCTGCAACTGCGCCAAACTCTCCCGGATGCGGGCGCGGATGGCTTCCGTGCGGGCTTTTTCGAAAGGAATGACCTCCTGTTTGTACGCTTCTATCCGGTCGATGCGCTTCAAAAGATCGGCGATCAGAATCGCTCCCTCCTGCGTGCGGAATTCGTCCAGATGGGCGAGCGCCTGTCCCACTGCGTCCAGTACGGCAGCGTGTTCCTGTTCGCTTACACTCTCTTCCTGTGAAGAAACGACGTCCGGCAGGCGCAGGATCGACTGGATGAGAGCATTGTTTTCCGCGCTGCCCGGAGTGCCGATTTCCGGTTGTTCCCGGCAGATTTTCAGCAGTTGATTATAATATAAGTGGAACAACTCTTCGTCGATGCAGGCGCGCGTCTGCCGGGCGGTCGATTCCACGGATATGTAAAGATCGGCTTTACCGCGCTGAAGAGCTTTCGCCGCCAAAGCCCGGATTTCGTATTCCAGGGGCCGGTAGGCCGAAGGCAGTTTGACGGCGAGGTCCAACTGCTTGGAGTTCAGCGTGCGTATCTCGACCGTTATTTTTTTATCGGGGATTGCGACTTCGGCTTTGCCGAAGCCCGTCATGGATTTTATCATGTGGGTTTCGTCGAAAGTTAAATTCGTGCAAATTTAGTAAAAACAATTTAATTCCGGCCTTGTTGAGCTCCCTTTTCCGAGGCAGGGAAAATTTATCGGGTTTCCTTGGCGGATTGGTGAAATAATTCCTATATTTGTGTGCAATTTTGAAGAATACCTGAAATAATAGCTATAATTTAATCACTGTTAAAGTTTTATGAAAAAGCACAATTTCAACGCAGGACCCTGCGTATTGCCCAGAGAGGCGGTAGAATCTGCCATTGAGGCTATCCGTGATTTCGACAACACAGGCATCGGCCTGCTGGAGATTTCTCACCGTACTCCGGGTTGGGAGCGTATCATGGCCGAAACCGAGCAGTTGTGGCGCGACCTGCTGAACATTCCCGACGACTATGCCGTAATGTTCCTGGGCGGCGGTGCTTCGACTCAGTTCTTCGAGGTTCCGGCGAACCTGCTGAAAAAGAAAGCTGCCTACCTCCAGACCGGTGTTTGGGCGAAGAAGGCTGCTAAGGAGGCTAAGTTCTACGGCGAAGTGGAGATCGTCGCTTCTTCCGAGGATAAGAACTATACCTATATTCCGAAAGGTTACAAAATCCCGACCGATGCGGATTATTTCCACATTACGACCAACAACACCATCTACGGTACGGAGATCCACGAGGATATCGATTCTCCTATCACGCTCGTTGCCGATATGTCGTCGGATATCATGAGCCGTCCGGTCGATGTGAAGAAGTACGGTATGATCTACGGCGGTGCGCAGAAGAACGTAGGTCCTGCCGGCGTGACGTTCGTCATCATCCGCAAGGATCTGATCGGCAGCTCGGAGCGTCCGTTGCAGACGATGGTCAATTACGCTACGCACTATCCCGAAGAGGCTCGCAACCACTCGATGTTCAACACGCCTCCCGTACTCCCGATTTTCGTAATGCACGAAACCCTGAAGTGGGTGAAGGCACAGGGCGGTGTCGAGGCCATGTATAAGATCAACAAGAAGAAGGCCGAGACGCTGTACAACGAGATCGACCGCAACTCGATGTTCGTCGGTACGGCCGTGAAGGAAGACCGTTCCATGATGAACGTCTGCTTCGTGATGGCTCCGGGCCACGAGGATCTGGAGGCTGAATTCATGGCTTTCGCCAAGGAGAAGGGCATGGTCGGCATCAAGGGTCACCGTTCGGTGGGCGGTTTCCGCGCTTCGATCTACAACGCATGTCCGCAGGAGAGCGTGGATGCGCTGGTTGCCTGCATGCAGGAGTTCGAGAAGAACCACAAGAAATAATTAACCGGATTTGATCTATGGCGCAGTTCTTTACTTTTACGCCGAAACGTAAGGAGGACGGCGCCATAGATTTTTATACATTAATGGACGTTTTCGATGAACGGAAAGAGGATGGGACTACCTCCCCTGCCGGGCATGGGGAGCGAAAAATAAAATTCAACGATATGAAAGTTTTAATTGCAACCGAGAAGCCTTTCGCAAAGAAGGCTGTTGATGGAATTAAGAAGATCATTACGGATGCCGGTTACGAAGTAGCCCTTCTGGAGAAATATACGGACAAGGCCCAGCTGCTCGCAGCCGTTGCCGATGCCAACGCCCTGATTATCCGCAGCGATAAAGTGACTGCCGAGGTGATCGAAGCTGCCAAGAATCTCAAGATCGTCGTTCGTGCGGGTGCCGGTTACGACAATGTGGACTTGGCTGCCGCAACGGCTAAAGGTATCGTGGTGATGAATACTCCGGGTCAGAATTCGAACGCCGTGGCTGAACTGGCGCTCGGTATGATGGTCTTCATGGCCCGCAACCAGTTCACACCGGGTACCGGCAGCGAGCTGAAAGGCAAGACGCTGGCGATCCATGCTTACGGCAACGTCGGCAAGCTCGTCGGTCGTAAGGGCAAGGCGCTGGGTATGAATGTGATCGCTTTCGATCCTTTCATCACCGATGCAAAGGTATTCGAGGCTGACGGCGTGAAGAAGGTGGACAGCATCGAGGAGCTTTATGCACAGGCCGACTACCTGTCGCTGCATATTCCCGCTACCGAGCAAACCAAGAAATCAATCGGCCACAAGCTGATGACTTCGATGCCCAAAGGCGCTACCTTGGTGAATACCGCCCGCAAGGAGGTGATCGACGAGGCAGGGGTGATCCAGGCGATGACCGAGCGCGAAGATCTGAAATATATCACCGACATCGCTCCCGAGGCTGCCGCCGAGATGAGTGAGAAATTCGGTAAGCGCTTCTTCGCTACTCCCAAGAAGATGGGTGCTGAAACTGCGGAGGCGAACATCAACGCAGGTTTGGCCGCTGCAAACCAGATCGTCGATTTCTTCAAGACCGGCAATACCCGCTTCCAGGTGAACAAATAATAAAAATATCCCCTTATTTTCAAACGATAAAGAGAGAATATTATGGTAAAAATCAAACCGTTCGCAGGTATCCGTCCTCCGAAGGAGCTGGCTGCCGAGGTTTCGTCGCGTCCTTACGACGTGCTGAACTCGCAGGAGGCCAAGGCTGAGGCTACCGAGCGCTCGCTGCTCCACATCATCAAGCCGGAAATCGACTTCGATCCGATTGCCGACGAGCATGACGAAAAGGTGTATAAGAAAGCGGTCGAGAACTTCAAGAAGTGGCGCGACAACAAGTGGCTGGTGCAGGATGGCGAAGAGCACTATTATATTTATGCCCAGACGATGAATGGCCGTACCCAGTACGGTCTGGCCATGTGCTGCTACTATGAGGACTACTGGTCGGGCAAGATCAAGAAACACGAGCTGACCCGCATCGAGAAAGAGGAGGACCGCATGAAGCACGTCGAGCTTCAGCAGGCCAACCTCGAGCCGGTATTCTTCGCGTATCCCGACAACGACGAGATCAACAAGATCGTTGCCGACTACGTGAAGAACAACAAGGCCGATTACGATTTCACGGCCGCTCCCGAAGGCTTCGGCCACCATTTCTGGGTGATCCGCGACAAGAAGATCAACGACCGTATCACCGAGATTTTCGCAGGTATTCCCGCTCTGTACGTGGCTGACGGACACCATCGTACCGCTGCCGCTGCCCGTGTGGGCAAGAAGCGTCAGGAGAGCAACCCCAACCATACCGGCAACGAGGAATACTGCTATTTCCTGGCCGTTACGTTCCCTGCGAGCCAGCTTCGCATCATCGACTACAACCGCGTGGTGAAAGACCTGAACGGGATGACTACCGAGCAGTTCCTCAAGGCGCTGGAGAAGAATTTCACCGTGGAACCCAAGGGCAAGGAGATCTACCACCCTTCGAAGTTGCACAACTTTTCGCTCTACCTCGACGGTCAGTGGTATAGCCTCACGGCGAAGCCGGGTACGTACGATGACAACGATCCGATCGGAGTGCTGGACGTAACCGTGCTGTCGAACCTGGTACTCGACCAGTTGCTCGACATCAAGGATCTGCGGACGTCGAAACGGATCGATTTCGTCGGCGGTATTCGCGGCCTGGAAGAGTTGAAGAAGCGTGTCGATAGCGGCGAGATGAAGGCGGCTTTCGCACTCTACCCTGTTTCCATGCAGCAGCTCATCGACATTGCCGATACGGGCAACATCATGCCTCCGAAGACCACCTGGTTCGAGCCGAAACTCCGTTCGGGTGTGGTGATCCATACTTTCGAGGAGAAATAGTGTCCCGTAAGGGATTCAAAAGAGAAAGGAGAATCTTGAACAGATTCTCCTTTCTCTTTTGTAATTATATGCTTTCCTGTATTTCACCGGGAGCGTCGCGTCCCTAGTTCTTTAGGGTCAGTTCGGAATTGCAGATGCAACTGCGAGCTACGAATATGCGACCGTCGGATTTGGTGTTGCGACCGTCGAAAATGGTGCGGGCGGTGGAAAGTACCGCCCTCGCAGCAGAGCGCGATCAGCTTTTTTTGTGTTGTTGGCGATAGCTGCCAATGCACGGAACGTTTCGGCTGCTGCGCGAGTCACCACGACGATTATGAAGCCGTAGATCGGATTGAGGACGATGTAAATGAGCGAACCGCTGCCGAAGAATGCTCCCGTACCCATCATGCGAAGCATGGAGGCGTCGCCGTTCAGGAATATTGCGGCGATCAGGGTGAGCAGTGCTCCGCCGATACCGACGAACATACCCGCCCATTCCCCGAAAGTCTGGATGAAGTGCGAGAATACGGGAATGGCGACGAAATCGTCATGCGCTGTCGCAGCTGCATATACTTTTTCGCGGCGGTTCCACCAGATCTGGAAGCCGAGCCAGGAAACGAAGGCGATCACGAGCCAGACCAGAATAAACGCGGCGATCATCCGGCCTCCGCCGTACCGAAACAGGTCGTTGTTAATGGCCATTACCAGCAGTATGATGGGTGTCAGCAGGTTGAGGATCGCCAGGATCGCATACAGCCAGCGGAAGGGTTCGCGGAAAAACTTACCGGTGTCGATATACTTGAGTACCGGGTCGAAAAACGAGGAAAATTAGTTGTCTTTCATACGCATTGAGGATTTTAAGGTTAATACTTCACAATAAATTTAGGTATAAATTCCTTGAAAAAGAAATTTTCCGCCCGGTTTGTTTGCTGCGTGGCGGTGTGTTATCTGTCCGAAACAGAATGTTTTTGAATATATTTTAAGCGTTAGGTGAAATTTTATTACGAAATGTTATCTCAAACCGTAAAAAATGCTTACATTTGTAAGCAACTTATAATAAATGGATGTCTTATGGCAAAAATTAAAGGAACAATCCTCGTCGATAAGGAGCGCTGCAAGGGTTGCGGAGTCTGCGTGGCTTCGTGTCCCTGCGATGTGCTGCATTTATCGGCCGAGGTAAACAGCAAAGGTTACCCCGTGGCTCAGATGGCTAATCCGGATGCCTGCACAGGATGTGCGTCCTGCGCGATTATCTGTCCGGACAGTTGCATCACGGTTTATCGTCAAAAATTTGAATAAACTATGGCAGAGAAAGAAGTAAAATTGATGAAAGGCAACGAAGTGATCGCTCATGCAGCGATTCGCTACGGTTGCGACGGCTACTTCGGCTACCCTATCACGCCGCAGTCGGAGGTAATGGAGACGTTGATGGAGGAGAAACCCTGGGAGACGACCGGTATGGTCGTACTGCAGGCCGAGTCGGAGGTTTCGTCCATAAACATGGTTTACGGCGGTGCATCGACCGGTAAGCGGGTGATGACTTCGTCTTCAAGCCCCGGTGTCAGTCTAATGAGCGAGGGTCTGAGCTATCTGGCAGGTGCCGAACTGCCTTGCGTGGTTGTGAACTGTCAGCGCGGCGGCCCGGGTCTGGGTACGATCCAGCCTTCGCAGGGCGACTATTTCCAGGCTTGCAAGGGCGGTGCGCACGGTGACTTCCACTTGATCGTACTTGCTCCGAACTCGGTTCAGGAAATGCACGATTTCGTGGGTCTGGCTTTCGACCTGGCATTCAAATACCGCAACCCGGCGATGATCCTCGCCGACGGTGCGATCGGTCAGATGATGGAGAAAGTCGTGCTGGCTCCGCAGCGTCCCCGCAAAACCGACGCAGAGATCGCCGAAGAGTGCAAGGATTGGGCTACTTGCGGCAAAGGTGCCCGCAAGGATCGCAACATCATCACTTCGCTGGAGTTGAAGTCGGAGGTGATGGAGAAGATCAACCAGCGCTTGCAGGCCAAATACAAGGCGATGGAGGAGAATGAGGTGCGTTACGAGGCTATCGACTGCGACGATGCGGATTACGTGATCGTAGCGTTCGGTTCGTCGGCGCGTATCTGCTCGGCGACGGTGGAGATGGCGCGTGCCGAAGGTATCAAAGTCGGCTTGCTGCGTCCCATCACGCTCTATCCTTTCCCGACCAAAGCGATCGCCGACCTGGCTAAGCGCGGTGTGAAGGGCTTCTTGAGCGCTGAACTCAATGCCGGTCAGATGGTGCAGGACGTGAAACTTGCTGTAAACGGTGCAGCTCCCGTAGAGCACTACGGTCGTCAGGGCGGTATGATGTTCTCACCGGACGAGGTGCTGGTTGCACTCAAAGAAAAACTGATTAATAAAAAGTAAGAATATGGCAGAAGTAGTAGAAATCAAACAGGAGAACCTGGTGTATGCCAAGCCTAAGTTGATCACGGAGAACGTGATGCACTACTGCCCGGGTTGCAGTCACGGTACGATTCATAAATTGGTTGCCGAGGTGATCGATGAGATGGGCATGGAAGGAAAAACGATTGCTGTTTCGCCTGTCGGTTGTTCGGTTTTCGCGTATAATTATATCGATGTGGATTGGATTCAGGCGGCTCACGGCCGTGCTTGTGCCGTAGCTACTGCGGCAAAGCGCCTGCATCCGGACAGTTTGGTCTTCACCTATCAGGGTGACGGCGATATGTCGGCTATCGGTACGGGTGAGACGATTCATGCGGCTGCTCGAGGCGAGAACATCGTAGCGATTTATATTAACAATGCGATTTACGGTATGACCGGCGGTCAGATGGCTCCGACTACCCTGCTGGGTATGAAGACCGCGACGACTCCTTACGGCCGTGATCCCCGGTTGAACGGTTATCCTTATAAGATCGCCGAGATGATGGCTCATCTGGACGGTGTGACCTATATTACGCGTCAGAGCGTATATAATCCGGCTCATGTCCGCCAGACCAAGAAAGCGATTCGCAAGGCATTCGAGAATGCAATGGCCGGTAACGGCTTCTCGCTCGTGGAGGTCGTTTCGACCTGCAACAGCGGTTGGAAGATGTCGCCGGTAGCTGCTAACAAGTGGCTCGAAGAGAACATGCTGCCCTTCTATCAGTTGGGTGATATCAAGGACTTAACCAAGAAGTAAGAGGACAAGAATATGAAAGAGACTTTAATTATTGCAGGCTTCGGTGGACAGGGTGTCCTCTCGATGGGTAAGATTCTGGCTTACTCGGGCGTTATGCAGGATTACGAGGTTACCTGGATGCCCTCTTACGGCCCTGAGATGCGTGGCGGTACGGCTAACGTTACGGTGATTCTTTCGGACAAACGTATCTCGTCGCCGATCGCTCACGAATTCGATACGGCTATCGTACTGAACCAACAGTCGATGGATAAGTTTGAGTCGATGGTTCGTCCGGGCGGTACGCTGATCTACGATACCAACGGTATCACGCGTCACCCGAGCCGCACGGATATCAACATCTATACGATCGACGCTACGGCGGAGTCGGCCCGTTTGGGTCAGGCTAAGCTGTTCAATACGATGATTTTGGGCGGTTATCTGAAAGTTTGCCCCGTTGTCAAACTGGAGAACGTGATGATCGGACTGAAGAAGTCCCTTCCGGAGCGTGCCTGGAAGATGCTGCCTGAGAATGAGAAGGCTATCAATCACGGTGCGGAGATTATTCGCAAGGTGCGTTAATCGTCCGATGATTTTTTCTGAGTGTCCGGCTTGCGAAGGCCGGACACTTTTTTTATCGCTTGCGGCACTATGTTTGCGCTGGGTTATAAAACATTAAACAAGCAATACTATGGAAACTGTAAAACAACTGAATAAACAGGAGTTCACGACCAAGGTCGCCGATATCGAAAAATCGAAGGGCGAATGGAAATTCCTGGGTGAGCGTCCCGCCGTGATCGATTTTTTCGCGACCTGGTGCGGTCCTTGCAAGGCATTGGCCCCTGTGCTCGACGAGCTGGCGGCCGATTACCAATATAAGGACCGGATCGATTTTTATAAGGTCGATATCGACCGGGAACAGGAACTCGCTGCGGTGTTCGGCGTACGGTCGGTGCCTACCCTGCTGTTCATCCCGCTGAGCGGGATGCCGCAGATGATGACCGGCGGTCGCCCGAAGAGCGACCTGAAGCGAATTATCGACGAGGTTCTGATGGGTAAGTAGTGATAAATCGGGTGATCGCATCTTCGGGGTTTCGACATCCGGATTTTTCGGGTTCGACGACCGATGTACGGCTTGATTTCCTATGCGGACGTGCCCCGTGTAATCATAGGCTGCAAACGGTACGACCGTCGGATTCGAAAATCCGAAAAGAAACTTCGAGAGATATGATTGCCATAAATTAAACAAGCGATGAAAGAGTTCATAAAACACAATCCGGCTACGCTCGATAATGTAGAAACGATGGCCAATGCGATGATCGAATCGATGCGTTTCGTCGATAATACGTTGGATTATCCCGAAGCGGAGAAGGCTCGGCCGAACGACGGCGTGGAACCCGAGTGGTTCTATGACGCCTACTACGGCGCCATTCCCACTTCGGAACTGACGGCTATCATTCAATACACCCAACAGCGGATGCTCTTCGAAAACATTGGCGAAACATTCCTGGGGATCGCTTTCGTCGAAATGAAGCATTTCGACCGTTTGGGCGATTTTATCCGTCAATTGGGCGGGCGCGTGAATACTCCGAAGTATTCGAGTTCGGCGGTTACGGTCGAATATGAATCGGCTGCCGAGGCCATTCGGGTCAATATCCAGGCTGAAAAAGATACGATTGCCGCCTATCAGCAGTTGATCGAGCGTATCCGGAAAAACAATCCTGAAAAGCTGACACAGTCGGCCGCAGTAGCTATCCAGCTTCTCAATAAGATTGTTTCCGACGAGCGGGTGCATGTCCGTATTCTTTCGGAGCTGGCGCAATCGGTCGCGGCGGAAGAGGGAAAAGAGGCATAATTCGCCCCCGATCGTGCAGGTGTCCTTCGAGTGTTTTGTATCGCTCGAAATCCGGCCCGAAAGGATCCATCCGCGAATGACCGGAAGTAGAGATCGAATATTTGGAGATCCTATTGGTCCAAAGTCGATGGAGTGCCGGGGACGATGTGAAGAGGCTGTCTGCAACTTGCAGGCAGCCTCTTCGGTTTGGATTCGCCGATAATTTCAAACAGGCGGCTTATGCCGTGTCTGAAAATTTGTCGGCGTATTTAGAATCCGATTCCGATGCGGAACAGGATGGCATTCAATCCTTCTCCCATGTGCTGAAAGCGGATGCTGAAATCGCCCCGCCCCCCGCCGCTCTGACGGCCGAACGTGACGCCCGGGCCGATGGAGGTGTAAAATTCGGTGCCCTCGTTGAAGTAACCGCCTATACCTATTGCAGCGCCGAGGTCCCACGACAGATTGAGAGCCACTTTGCGTGAAACGGGCAGGTAGCCTTTCACATTCGCAAATACGGGAAGGACGGTTCCGCTATTGCCTAATTCATATATATCCCAACCATCGAAGAAATAGAGGTCTTTATAGAAATAGTTGATTCCCAAGCCGACACCGGCGAACAGATACGGATTGATCCGTACGCCGTGTACCGTTTCGAATACGATGCGGGGGACCAGATCACCCATTCCTTCGCTTACGGCCAAACCGTATGCGAAGGCAAACTCTCCCTGGTAACGAGGTAGTTTGCCGAATCGTTGTTTGTCGGCGGCCGATCGCCGCGAGGAATCGAAATGCGAGATGACCTCTTTCGAGCCGTTTTGATAGGTGATGGTGAAAACATCCTCTGCGGGAATCGTATAGATCGGGCCGTCCGGATTGTCCCATCTTTGGTATTCGATTTCCGTGTCGGTTATTTTCAGCACTTTAGCTTGGATCTCCGTCGCATCTTTTTTCTGGATGATGTCTTGTGCGCAGACAGTTTGTCCGAGGAGTATTGAAGCAATTATGAAAATCAGGCGTTTCATATATGGGCCGGGTATTCAGATGTACAAAAGAGTATAGCAGGAGTAGCACCGTAAGATGCGATAATGCAACGAGTTAGAGGAGCACGTCAAATTTTTGCGCTCGATTTCAGTTGTACATTTACTTGGATTTGCTTGTATTGAGCTTGTATTTTGGAGCCGCAGCTCGCGGCGATACTTGGATTCTGGTGGGATTTTACTGGGCGCGTAGTTGTACTGCGTGCTTTTTTTGTACCCAATTCCCCATTATAAGGGCCTGACGCCGCGAAATCGCCGGAAAACGGGTCGCATTACCCTTCTGTCGTTCGTCCTGTTTTCCTTCCTGTTTGGCAGGACGTTTTTTATGCCTCTCCTCTAAAATTGTACATCTGAATTTGACGAAAAAAAGCCTAAAAATCGCTATGGATGCCCAAATGGATGCCCAAATGGATGCCCATTTTTCAGCAATTCAAATCCCTATAATCCCATAATCGTATGTTAAATTGCGGGGTTTCGAGGCAATAAGACCCCCTATAATGCACAAAAAAGCACCGTTTTATAACGGTGCTTTATGTGTTTATGCAACTAAAATACAGTGAATTACACATTGAAAGTGCTATAAATACACATAAAAAAGTATTTTTCAGCCCATTGTATTGAACCTTACACTCGCTTTGACCAAAGCCAGGGAACGGATGCTGTCAATAGGAATATCTTTGGGTCCATAGTAGGCATTGTGGCTCACTAACTTTACATATCCCTCTTGTTCAGATTTCTGAATGTATTTGATCGCGATATATTCATCTCCGTCCACAGAGAACGAGAGTAAATACATTTCCCCCCATAAAATACCAATATTATGGTTGTGTACTTCCTTATATAATACGATATCCCCACTCTTAAGCAAAGGATACATGGAATCTCCCCGCACATATACGGCGCCGTCACAAGGCGGTAGATCGGGAATTTGCAAATAACTAACCGGGACGGGACGGGACGTATCGGTAAACAAGGCGACCAGCCCTGCTGCCGCATCTATTTCGTAAAGAGGAACATTCTGCAAGTCGAGGTTGCGGTCCGTTTTTAGGGGAAACTGGTCGGCAACCTTAATTTCTGATATTTGTTCTTCTCTTGTTGTAAGCATATTGCCTTTACCAGTTAGTAACCACGTCGGATTAAGATCTGAATACGCAGTAAGAATATTTTCTAATACTGTAGATCCTATACTTTTATTCTCCTTAACTGCTTTTGATATACTTCCTCGCGATGCTCCAATTGAATTTTCAAACGCATAATAGCTTATGCCCTTAAATTCAATGTATTTCCCTATTCTATGTGCGACCATAAGAAAATAATCATATAATTCTTTGGATGTAAGAAAATAGTCTTATATATTTGCAACACGGAAAACAAATTAACCGTGCTGACAAATATACGAAATAATTGAATCTATGGCAAGAGTACTCGTAGAATACGGCGAAGGGCGCAAGATCGCCAAACTGCTGGGCTGTACCCCGAAAATGGTCTGCGAAGCCCTGTCGGGGAAGAAGGACACACCGCTGGCACGCAAAATCCGTAAGCTGGCCATCGACCGGGGCGGAGTAGTCAAGAATAACACCTATAACAAATAATCGTAATTATGAAAGAGTTAAGTATTTTCCAGCACCCGGATTTCGGGACGGTTCGCAATGTGGTAATCAAGGGCGAGCCGTGGTTTATGGGCAAGGATATTTGCCAGGTTTTGGGAATTGCCAATCATAAGGACGCCCTCGGTCGTCTGGATGAGGACGAGCGGTGTGGGGTCGGCATTACCGACCCCCTCGGCAGGCAGCAGGAAGCCACCTTCATTAACGAGTCGGGTTTGTACAGTCTGATCATGCAGAGCCGCAAGCCGGAGGCGAAGTCGTTCAAGAAGTGGGTGACGTCGGAGGTTCTGCCGTCGATCCGCAAGTACGGCTACTACATCTCGCCGACGGCCCAGCTCTCGCGCAAGGAGCGCAACGCCATCGAACGCTCCTACCTCAAGGCACTCGACAAGTACATCACCGAGGAGGACATCTACAAGGTTTCGAAAAAGATGCGCTGCTCGGACAGCCACGTCCGGAACGTGCTGAACGGATTCCACCGGGACAACGACGTGATGCGCGTGCTGCAGGCCCGCGCTTTGGCCAACAAGAACCAATGGGAGGACGCCTATTCTCCGGCCAAGATGGACGAGGTACTCTCGCAACTGCTGTAAATCCTCCGGCCATGAACAACACACGCAGAAAGAGCCTCCGGGAGCTTATCGAGAAGACGGAAGGTATCAAGCAAGAGATCGAAGAGATCAAAACCGAAGAGGAGGAGTACTACAACAACATGCCGAGTTCGGTTCAGGATGGCGAGAAGGGCGACCGCGCCCAGACGGTGATCGAATACCTCGACGAGGCGATGACGGCTGCGGGCGACGTGATCGAAAACCTGACCTCGGCGGCAGAATAACACAACGACCATGAAGCGCTTTCTGAAATATTGGATGATCCGGCTGCTGGGCCGTGAGTTCATTGCCCTGCCCGTGAGGTGTAAGTTGGTCGGGCTGTGGTGGGTTTTCTCCATGTGTCTTGTTTGCGGGTGGGCAGAAACGAATCCGATATGGTCGCAACTGGTCGTTACCGCGAATTTCGCAGGGAGCAGCATCGCCTTGAAGGTAACCTTCAAACCAACAGAGAAACAATCTTAAAATCTATACAATGAGCAAAAACAGAATTATTCTGAACATTCAGCAATTAATAGGTCGAGTTGAGATCGTAGTTTCTCCCGCTGAGGAAAATATTGATTTACGTTCACTCCGCGAAAAGTTAAAGACACGTCTGGCCGAATGTTGTTTAGAAGCACTCGACAATTTCCGGCAGCGTCCGCTGCGATCTCCTGTACGGAGCGTTCGACCTCGACCCCGTTGCGGATTATACGAACATTCAAAGCCTCATCGACACAAGCATCGAAGAGCGAGCAAGCCAGCAGGGAGGATTCGGAAAGTCCGCTGATAAACGAAAGAACTTCTGATTTATCCATAAATCGCTAAATGTTTGTGGTTGGATAGTACAAATATAGCGATTTTCCCGTGAACGCGAAGGCGTTATTCCGGAGCGATACCGGCACGGGAGCAAAAATAAAAAGGTCGAAGAATGGAATTATACAACAATAGGCTATGCGCAACGTATGACGACCTCGATGGTATTGCAACCATCCGAGCGTTACAACACATGACTCAGCGCGGTAAAATCGAGCAAGTCCGCCGGGCCTGCATCGGGACTCCAGCGTTGTTCGCCGTTGATAGCCTTCCTGTAAAATACCAGAACGCGCTCTACAAGACGCACCCGGACCTTCAGGAACAGGCCGCGAGCCGGGAGTTTCTCGACACGATCGAGCCGGACGGCTTGGCCATGAACTTCTACGCCGAATATAAGGTCGAGGGTGCCCGAGGTCTGAGCTTCGCCAAGCAGCAGGAGTATTCAAACAATGCCGCTATTTTGGAGGCGTTCCGCAAATGGATCGAGAAAGCCGATTCGCAACGGCTCCGTCAGAGCTACCCGAGGATCAAGAAAACGGAATTTTGGGCACGTGCCGCGCGTGCCCTCCGTCGGATCGGGGACAAGTACCCCCATTCGCTGCCGGAGAATCCGCGTCGTTTGCAGGAAAAATTCAACCAGTTTTTTCAGGGCGGCAAACCCAACTACGAGATGTTAGTCACAGGAAAATTCGGGACGCGGAACGCGGCGAAAGTCGCAACCAACGAACAGCAGTCGGTCATCATCAAGCTGCTGTCCGACCACCGCAATTTCGACAACGAGCAGGTGGTCATGTTCTACAACATCATCGCCGAACAGATGTCTTGGACGCAGATCACTGTCGAGACCATCCGGCGTTACCGGAGGAAATACGCCTTGCTGACGTCCGCAGGTCGTTTGGGTGATACGGAGTTCCGCAACCGTCTTGCCATGCAGGTCAAGCGCCGCCGCCCGAAATTTCCGCTCTACATGTGGAGCCTGGACGGCTGGGTCTGCGAGCTGTTGTTCCAGGAATATGCCGACGGTGCGACCACCTACCACAACCGCTTGGTCGTCGAGGTCGTTCTCGACCCGTGCGTGAATTATCCGATCGGCTACGCCATCGGACGGCAGGAGGACACCGCACTGATCAAGGCGGCGCTCAAGGATGCCGTGAACCATACGGCCGAGTTGTTCGGTCGGCGTTACCGGGCGCATCAGGTCCAGAGCGACCGTTTCGCCATCAAGAAGATGACGCCTTTTTACGAGGCTGTCGGTGCGGAATACACCCCGGCCCAAGTCGGCAATGCGAAATCGAAGCCTGTCGAGCGCTATTTCCTCACGCTCAACAAGCGCTATGGGCAGTTGTTCGAGAATTGGTCGGGGTTCGGCATCACCTCGAATAAAACGCTCCAGCCGAATGCGGATGCGATAGACCTGCTGAAAAAGAAATTTCCCGACGAAGCCGGCTGCCGTGCGCAGATCGAGCAGATCATCGCCTCGGAACGTGCCGCCAAGCGCGAGGAGTATCTGAAGTTGTGGGCCGAGGTTCCGGAAGAGCGGCGTCTGGTGTTCCCGCTGGAGCAGTATCTTCTGCACTTCGGCGACGAAACGGGCTACAAGAATGCCCTCGAGGGCTCGGGTCTGAACGTGAAGCTGCTCGGCGCCCGCTGTTCCTACGACTGCTTCGACCCTCGGTTCCGCCAATACGCACACGTGCGCTGGAATGTGAAGTACGACCCGGATAACCTCGACCATGTGCTTGCCGTCAATGACGACGGGACGCTGCAGTTCCTGCTCGAGAGCAAATACGTGCAGCCGATGGCCAAAATCGAGCGCACCGAAGAGGATGTGCGCCAGCTTTCGCGCGTCGCCGAGTTCAACGGAGGCCTGCGGAAAGATTTGCTCGGACAAATAGGCAGCGCCTCGGAAACGACTACGAATCTCATCAAAGATAATCCGCAGTTGCAGAATACGCTTGCCCGCCTGCTTATATCCGATTCGAATGGGCAGCACAAGCAGCGCCTGCAGCAGGAGCGACGCAAACCCCGGCGCCTGCCGCCCGTGGATGTGAAGAACCTGGAAGTCAAAACGGCCGAAGAGGTTGCGCCGATGCCTTCGGCCGGAAAAAAAGAGTCGATATTTAATCTTTACTAATATGAAAACAACCGAAAAACAAGCCATTGCCGCCCGTCTGAAGGAGTATTGCGAGAACAAGGGCAGCCAGAACAAGGCGGCCGCGACGCTCAAGGGCGTAAGCCCTGCGACGCTTTCGCAGATGCTTAACGGTAACTGGGAGCTTATCACCGAGGAAATGTGGCGCAATGTCGCTGCGCAGATCGGCTACGACGCCCGGCAATGGATCATCGTCCAGACCGAGGGTTACAACCGGATGTACAAGCTGCTCGCCGATGCCCAGGAGAACGCGCTGGTGCTGGCCGTGACGGGCGATGCCGGGTGCGGGAAGTCGCAGGCGATCGAATACTACGCCCGTCATCACCGCGACGTGTTCGCGCTGTCGTGCTCGGAGTATTGGAACCGCAAGCAGTTCCTCACGGAGCTGCTGCAGGCGATGGGTGTCGAGGCCACGGGCAGCACGGTCGCCGAGATGATGTCGGAAGCCATTTTGACGCTCAAGCGCAAGGCCACGCCGATCATCGTGCTGGACGAGGCCGATAAGCTGAGCGACCAGGTGCTCTACTTCTTCATCTCGCTCTACAACAAGCTGGAGGACCATTGCGGGATCATCATCTGCGCCACGGACTACCTCAAGAAGCGCATCACACGCGGGGTGAAGGCCAACCGCAAAGGGTACAAGGAAATCTATTCGCGCGTGGGCCGGAAGTTCATCCCGATGCCTGTGGTGAATGGCGAGGACATCGCGGCGGTTTGCGTGGCGAACGGAATTACGGACCGCGCGACGATCGAAGAGATCATCGACGACAGCGAGTGCGACCTGCGCCGGGTCAAGCGGCGTGTGCATGCAGAGAAAAAACGGCTTTCAAACAATGATTAAACTGTGTTCGAATGAGTAAGGCGATCAGCAATAAGAATGTCGCGGATGCGAAATTCGCTCCGGCTCCGTTCGACGGGCCTTTCAAGGCGGCGCTGGGACGTCCCGAGTTGAAAGGGTCGTGGCTGATCTTCGGCAAGTCGGGCAGTGGCAAGACGACATTCGCGCTGCAGCTGGCCAAATACCTGACACGATTCGTCGATAAGGTCGCTTTCGATTCGCTCGAACAGGGGCTGTCGCTGTCGATGCAGAAAGCCTGGAAGCGCGTGGACATGGCGGCAGCGGGTTCGAAAGTGATCTTTCTGGACAAGGAATCCCTCCCGGAGCTGCGGGACCGGTTGTCGAAGCGCAAGAGTCCGAATGTGATCATCATCGACTCGGTGATCTGCCTGGTCGGAATGCGGCTGGCGGACTACCAGAAGCTGATGAACGACTACCCGAACAAGCTGTTCATCTTCCTGGCGCACGAGGACGACCGGGGTAACCCGTCACCCGCTTTGGCCGAAAAAATTCGCAAACTCTCGGATATCAAGATGCACGTCGAGGGGTACAAGGTTTTCACGACGACGCGCTACGAGGACCGAACAAAGGGCGAAGGCGGCGAGGACTTCACGATCTGGGAAGAGGGAGCCGCAGAATATAGAGCAGAACTTTAATACTCAAAAATATGGCACAAAATATCATGGACAAACAGAAAAAGTGGCTGCTGCGGCAGTTTCACACCCTTTGCAGCCGACTGCATCTGTCGGCCGAGGAGAAAGAGACGATCATCGAAGGGTACGGCGTGGAGAGTTCGGCGGACATCGGCAACGACGATTTGTTGGCCATTTGCCGGGAACTGGAGCGCCGTTTGGATCGGGACGCGCTGAAGATGGACCGCCTGCGCAAGCAGGCCATCGCCGCCATTGGCGGATGGCTGCGGATGCAGGGCAAGGAGGAGAATATCGCGCAAATCAAAGCGATCGCCTGCCGCGCTACACGCTATGAGAGCTTCAACAAGATTCCGGCCGAGCGGCTGCGCAACCTCTACAACACCTTCCTTAACAAACAGAAGGATTCGAAAACAATCGACGAACTGGTAAGCATGGCGATCTATTCGCAGAGTGCGAGCCGCCAAACTGCCTGCTGATATGATTCCTGCCCTGACGCCCTACATCAGCCGTTATTACGATGACTGGCGGCGCGGCTCCCGGCGCTGGTGCTCCTTCCTGGGCATTCTCCCGTATGCGGATGACGTGCTGTCCGACGTGCTGGAGTCGCTGTGCCGTCGTCCAGAGGCGTTCCAACTCGACCTGCTCGCCCGTGAACAGGCCGGAGAGCGCCCGCTGCTTTTCTATGTGTTCGGAGCGCTGCGCACGGAAGCGATCCTCTATGCGCAAAAATACCGCGTAACCTGCTCGATCGAGCGCTTCCCGCAACTGATAGAGAACGATGGGTCGGATACGGAAATGTCGGCCGAACCGTTCGCCGCATTCCGGGAAGTGGAGGCGATATTCCGGAGCGACGATTTTATCGACGCAGGCCTGCTGTATGGCGGCCACGGACGCTTGTATCGCTATGTGACCCGTCGCACGGGAAAACACGGTTTCTATCCCATGATCAAGTATCAAGTGCACCTCCCGGACGGATCCCGGCGTCAGTTCAGCCGCCGCAGCTCGGCGATCGCATTCCTCGCGGGGCAAAATTCCCCCCCCCGGAAATCGGACGGGCAATCAACTGAAAAGAACGAACAACAACCTTTTAACCAATAGATAACATGAAAGTAAAAGTAACCTGGCGGGCGAACAACCCGTTTATCGCGCCGGACAAGCGCGATGTGATCAGAACGGCCGAGGTTTCCTCGGACAAACTCAATGACGCGGATCGCGTCGAAGAATGGGCACGCGAGGCCACTCCGGAAGGATTCCACCTTCACCAGATCGACTGCGACATGTGGCGTATGGAATACGACGACGAAGCGAAACGAATCATCAAATAACAACGACAATGGGACAGAAATCAATTATCGGCTGCGGCTACGTGCCGCGCGACGCAAAGGCCGTATGCCTTAAAACGGATCACGAAACCCTTCTCGACGGTGTGGAGTACAAAATCATCGCGGCCCCCTATGAGAGATCGTTTATAAAACTACACAACCCGGGAAGAACTCGATTCCGGTACAATGCGATGGCGGTAAACGTCCTCGATCCTCAGACGGGACTGACCTACGCTGTAGAGTACCACCCGGCAAACCTGGTCCGCAAGGATGCTGCGGCGCCGCAGGCTGCGGCGTCCGAGTCCCCCAAAATGGACTCGGCGGCTTACATCAAGCAAATACGGTCGCTCGCACAAGCACTCGATCAGATGGCGAAAGACAATCCGGATGTGGAGAACGATTGTGGCATACTGCTGATCTACAACCGCATCAACGAGGATGGAAAAACCTACACGGGAGGCCGATTGTTCGGCGGCAATTCCCGCGCCCTTCAGTTCGGGCTGAAGAAATTATTTTCCGATAATTCGCAATTTCGCTCTCTGTTGGCTAAACTGATCGAGAAAGCTGCGATGAAACGTGCCCATGATGTTCTGATAAAATTCGATGGTATCGTATGCGGCGAGCGCAACGAATGAGCGAGGCGCTGCTGCGCTATGCGGATGCCGTGAGGGAAACGGCCTGCCATTTCACGGAACTGGGGGCGCTGCTGAATGATCTGCGGATCGGAGGACCTCGGACAAAAAAGGTAAACGGACAACAATTAAAAGAGAAAATTTTATGGCAAAGAGAGAAAAGAAGATCATCATCTCGGGCGTCACGCGCGAGGCAATGGAGGATGCATTCGGACGTTACGCCACGGCTGACGCCGAGGCCCAGAGCATCACGGCTGAAATGGATCGGCAGTTCGTCGCTATCCGCGAGCAGTATGCCGATCGTCTGGCGGAACTGGAGGGCCAGAAGCGCGAAGCCTTCGAGGTGATGCAGGTGTTCGCCACAGAACAGCGTGAAGTGTTGTTTACGAAGCGTCGGTCGCTGGAAACGACGCACGGTATTATCGGATTCCGCACGGGAACCCCGAAACTGAAAAACCGCAAGGGCTTCACGTGGGCGGCTGTGCTGGAGCTGGTGAAGACGTTCCTGCCGAAGTACATCCGCCTGACGGAGGAGATCGCCCGCGACAAGATGCTCGCCGACCGGGACGAGGAGGGCATGGCGGAGCTGTTCACCAAGTGCGGCGTCTATGTCGATCAGGACGAGGCGTTCTATGTCGAACCCAAAAAGGAGAAGGAGGATTAGGCCGAATGGAAAAGACGCGGGAGTATCGCAGGACGACCGTCGAACTGTGCCGCAACTGCGGCGGTCGGGGTTATGTTGCCGAGGAGTACGTCTTCGGACATGAGGACGGATCGTCGCCGAAGGCAGGCCGCTCGACCCGTCCCTGTCCGGTCTGCGACGGCCGGGGCCGCGTCTGGAAGGTAAACGAGGGCACGGTGAAGATCGAGCCTTTCGCCGGACAGACGGAATAAAAAAGACCCGTCGCCGAAAAAATCAGCTAACGAGTCGAAAGGTCGAAGTTTTGACAAAGATAGCGATTTTTTCGGAGAATGGGCAAAAAGGGTGGAAAAAGGAATATCAACACGTTGCGACGCATCAAGCTGGTCTGTGACATCGTAAACCAGCATTACGAATCGGGTGTGTTGAGAAAATGCTACAAAGCGGTATGGAGACAGCATGTCTATCCGAAGTACCCGATGTGTTACCGCACGTTCCTCAATTACGTTTCCACTCCGCCCGGTGAACTTCAGAGAGCCGAGGAGACCGAATGCCTCGAACGGGAACGAAAGCAGCAACTCTCGCTATTCAACGACAACCCCCTGCCATGATGCAGGGGGTTGTTCGTTACTTCGGGGCACCGATCCCGAGGCGCAAGGGCTGTGTCGTCGGCTGGGGAAGATCACACCCCGAGGCGTCGCGGCAATGTGTCACCCAGCTTTCAATGTCCTCGCAGACCTCCCCGTGATCGTGATCCGTTTCGGATTCGTATGCCCGCATCGTTCCGGCCTGGCGAAGGCCGTCGTCATAGGAGAATCCGAGCAGGGCCTGCGTGAGCGCATCGATGATGTCGAATCGCTCGAGGGCCTTGTTCCGGTACCTGTTCCCGGCTTCGGACGTGGCCACGGTCGCCGTGATGACGTGCAGGCGCAGTACGACGTCGGCCTCCCGGACCCGCTGCCCGGCATAGCTCCAGCGGAGCGGTTCGAACTCGAAAAATACTGCAGGCGTGGGGAACGGCCGCTGTTTGACGAGCTGGGGAATATTTTCGTTCCACAGGTCGAAGTGCCGGAACACGCGCCTGCAGCCCTCGCGCTTCGCGGCATCCGGCTCGAAGGTCGGCACGCCGTCGATCCATACGACCTGCTCGAGACGCTCCGTAAGGGTCAGAAAAAGGGTCTTTCTCATATCCGTGTGATTTTGGTAAGGTCGCGGCTAACGCGCTCGAGATGGCGGGTCATGATCGCCGTGATCGCCTCCCGCACCCGTTCGTGATCGCCGATAAACTGACGCTGGGGCATCTTCATCGTCCGGGTATGCGCCCGGACACGGTATCGCCGTCCGGCGCGACTGCGATAATGCGCCGGGACGTTTTGTCGGAACTGTCCTCCCTCGTTGTGCAGAGCGGCATAGGGTTTGTCGGATGTAAAGACAACCCCATTGCCCTGTACGGAGGCCCGTATTCCACGGCGCATGGCGCCTGTAACAATTAGAATTGTCGTGCTGCCACCTTTTGAGAGCACCTTTTTTGGCGTCCATTTGTCGCCGAAGAACCCCTGCCTGCGGAAATTGTCGTCGAACATTTCAGCAAGTTTCACTCGCATATCATTCAACACACGGGGCACGATACTTCGGTTTTTAGGCATTGTTTTGTTTTTTAAGTTCAAAAATATTACTTTTGCGAAAATGCATCTCTGTCCAATGGCCAACGACAACTTACAACTTCGGAGCAAGACGTTCCTCGACTTTACGGACGACCCTGATGTTCTCGATGCAATTATCGAAGGACACAGCGAGGCCGACAAAGAGGATTTTCTGCGCACTTTGAGTCCGGAAAACGCACCGGCTTCGGAGCAGAACCGAGTCATTACGTTCATAGCCTTTGCCGAACTTTGCAAGGACCCCGAGCTCGTAACGGCTATCAGGTCCGAATTTGCGCAGGAGTACCGAGCTATTTTCAACGAATAAGCGATTCCAAATACTTTTCAAATCCTTCCTCGGAATACCATAAACTTTCTCTTACGATTTCGCTGCATGTCCGCTTCCCGATCTTTGTTCCGGAGGACGTATGCGCACCGCCTTGCAACAAGGCGTTTATCAATCCGTTTTTCTGGTCGTCGTAAGACTGTGTAAACAGATGTTCACGCACGGCCTCCAGTACCTTGTCAGCGTCTGCTCCGGTCCGTTCGATAGCCTTGCAATAGTTGCGGACCCACCGATTGTACCCCGTCGAACTGCGATTGTTCATAAACTCGGGATGCTGCATCTTGCCTCCCACGGCTTTATAAAATTCCGGCAATGTTTTTCGGGCAACGAACTCGTTCGCCAACTCCATGTATTGAATTTGCAGCGCCGTCATATTGATATTTCCCCGCTTATTCCGGTTGTGCGTGATCTCGTGCCAGAAGGTTGCCAGCGCATCGGCCTCGTCGAAGGATATTTCACTCTGCTGGCGCAATTTAGTCAGCCCGGAAAGTACGTGCTTGAGTCGATCCTTGTTCATCCAAATCGTTCCTGCGCAATCCGTACTGCCGTTATTCCGCGGATTCGTCTCTTTCCGTAAGGCCTTGAATCCGCGTTCGAACCATGCCCTGCGTTCTTCGGATGCGTTCATGAACTCGACGACCTGCTGCTGCGTTCGCAGCTCGGCGGACATCTGCTCGACGATCTGTTTCGCTTTCGCAGGGGCCTTGTAGTATGGATGCTTCTTGGGGTATATCGTGAGCGTTTTTCCGGCATTGAAACGAAACATTTGGGCCTTGAGGTCACGGGTGTACTCGTCGCCGATCACCGTTACGGCGTCGCTGTCGGAGCGGGGATAATCGCCGTGCAGCACCTGCACAACGTTACATCTGCAATTCCAGCCATTTGGCGGGAGGTAACGGTCCCAGAACTTGTCGCCGGGCGGAAGTGTTACGCCGTCGAGCTGTCTGTGCGCCTCGCGCACACGTTCGTCGCCCGCCGTGCGGTATTGCAGATCGTACTCGTCGCCGTCCTTCTCCCAGTCGTACCACTTCACGGCCATCTGTGCGGAATGGACGGCGTGGTTGTATTCGGCATAGAGGTAGTTGCTGTTATAACGGGCATCTATGGCCTTTACGTCACGGTGAAAATCGGCAAAGGATTTGGTGTTGCCCTCCTCATCGGTGAGCGACAGGCCGACCTCCGAGAGCGAATGGTAGGTTTTCAGTCCCGAAAAAATAAAGACGTTGTTGCGCAGTGCCGCCGTGAGCTCGGGCGGCGTTTCATGCGATACGGTAAGCGCGGATGAGAGCACGCGGTTCGTCTCGTCGATTAGTCCCCGCACACGCTCGTCGCGCAGCATCGCAGGCGAAAACTCTCCTCTTTCGTACACGGCCCGTGCGGCTTTGTCGAATGCAGCGTGCCGGAATTGCGGCATTTCGTCCTTTTTCAGGGCGAGCGTAGCACTGTCGTACAGATCACCCATCGCCCTGTGGAAAAGGGCGTAGTTGGGTGTTCCCGCGGCGTGTGTGGCGGTTTTGTGCTCGGGACTGTCCTTTCCGCTATCGGAATCAGCCCCTACTCGAAAAAACCGTCCGAACGTTTTCCCGTGATCGGAATCTTATATCGGTCGATGAAATACTGGGGGTCCACGTCGTAGGACTGGAGGATCATGCGTTCCATCTCGCGGCGCTCGGAGGGCGAGAACGATGCGGCCTCGTCCCAGTCGAAACTGAGCCCCTCGAGGGAGAACCCGTGTTCGAGCATCAAGGGAATGAGTTTGTCGTTTACGATATTGCGGACCATTGCGGCATCGGCCGCACAGACATTCTCGAAGATTTCGAGGTGTACCTCGCTCTGCGAAAGGGATGACCCGTTGTCGATGGTCATCGTCTGGTTCAGGATACCCTTCGACATTTCGGAATTGGCCCGGTCGATGCGGCGGTCGTAAACGTTGAAAGCGTCCCCGCGGCTCGACTCCTTGATGTCGATATCCGTGCCGTCGGGGAAAAGTCCCCACGCCGCCGCTCCCATATTCTCGAGCATCGCTTCAATGCGGCTGCGTTCCGATCCGGTCTGAACATTGGTTTTGGCAATGCGGATCGGCATTCCGAACAGCTCCCCGAAGACATCCCAGTATGCCAGCATGTTCTTCTTCGAGAACGCCTGCGGGACGCACTTGAGCAGCAGCCCGAGGTCGCGGGGCTTCCCGACTTCAATACACCATTTCGAATACGGTCCTGTTCGGAAGCTCACGCCTCGCTGAGGGTCGTCGCCCGCATCCTTGACAATAACGCCGAACTCCTGAATAACATGCTTGCGGGGCACTATCGACACGTCCGTAAAAGAACGGACGCCATTGATTGTCGTTACGTCGCCCATCTGAATGAGCGAGTGGCCCCAATAGCGGGATTCGAGAACATAACCCACGAAATCAGCGAACCACTGACGCTCGAAAATCTTTTTGGCTTCGGCATCCTCTTTTCCGTCTTTGGTCCGCAAAACGAACTTCTTTTGCAGGGTCTTGCCGTCGCGCTGGCCCATGCAGCCCGTCAGGTGGAGATCGATCAGGGCATCTGTGTAGCAGTCGTAGAGTTGCGAACGTTTGGGGTTTTCGATGTTGATGGCCATCTGCCATGCCGTGCGCCAGGTGGCGATATCCTTCTGCGTGAGGTTGGCCGTCACCTGTTTGAGCTGTATGAGAACGCTGCGCTTCTGCTCGGGGGTCTTGGCAGCGCGTGCGGCCATGAGCAGCGACTCGTAGGTCCGGCCTTCGAATCCGCCGCCCGCAACTATTTTCTTTTTACCCATTCAATAGGTATTTGACAAGTCTTTGAAAAGTGTTTAATACCCGTATCGTCGGGGCGGAAGCGATCCGAACCGCACGGGATTCTGCATATCTTCACCCTCTTCGGATTCATAGAGCGGCAGGTCGGGCATGGCCTTTCCGCTCTGCACGTCCTTGAGCCATGCGATAGCGTTGTTGTACATTGCCTCTCGCTGTTCGTCCCCCATGTATTGCGGCAGCGACTGCCCGAGGTAGTAGAGGGCGATGCTGATCACGACACGCACAAGCATCGGATTGCGGTCGGCGCCCTGCTGTGCGAAGGCTCTGCACGTGTCGTAACGGGAACGCAGATAACCTTCGGCCTCCTCTTGTGCGCTCAATTCCGCCCGGATACGATTTTCGGGATCGCTCTGCGTGATGATATCGAGCACCTCGTCCGTGCATACGACCTTGTAGTCCTTATCTTCGAGAAACATTCGTCAGTTGGTTTTATAGATCGCTGCGGCCGCAATGTCTGCGACCGTCACGCCAGGCCGATAAAACCTTTCGGCTGCCAGCCGCCGGATGTGCTCCTTCGACACGCACAGCGGGCGGCCGCCGAGGTTGATGACGAACTGCTTCTTTCCTGTGCGGCGCTTGCGTTCGTCGGCCAGACGAATCTGTTTTTTGAGGCGGTGCCGGAATACCAGCGCCCTGAATAGTTTTACCATAGTCTTTTCGATGATATGTGTCTGCGCCCGATCGACGGCACGAATGCCTGTTCGCGGGTGTGCTGCTGTAATTTGTAGATCGCTCCTTCGTCAGCATCCGGGGCGTCGTCGTGCCCGGACATCCCCTTCTCGAAGCAGAGGGTTTGGTCGATGGCCGTGAGCATGTCGGGGTCGCGCTGCATCCGGGCGTTGTAGAATACGAATCCGCGCTCCCAGAGGGGCGATATGGCCTCTATGCGCTGAAACTTGTCGGGCTTCTTGCGTCGGTCGGCGCGGATGGGGAGCTGGTATCCGCGCAGCTTGCCCTCGCGCGTGAACTCGTCGAGGAGGATGTCCTGCAGGAAATTCGCCTCGATGTAATATTCGACCACGACGTTTTCGGGCACCCGCTCGTGCAGGTCGTAGAACCAGCGCACCATCTCCGCGACGGAGCACTGCCGCACGAAGGCCGCAAGGCAATGAAGCTCGGTTCCGACCTTGCCCCACAGCTTGATGGCCTTGTAGTCATTTTTCGAGGAGTTTTTGAACGACGGGTCGCAGTAGGCCACCAAATAGTCGTATTTCGAAAGCGGCAGCGGCTCGCGCCAGCGAATCCACTCCTGCCGGAATACGGCGCCCTCGGTGATCGGGTTGTTCATGAACTCCTTCTGAAAAGAACGATAGCCCATGAAGTCCGCCATCTGCTGCACCTCCTCGCGTGTCCATTTGGCCGCCCAAGACACATTGCCCTGTTTGTCGAGGATGTTCACCTGCGAGACGTGCATGCCTTTGGAGCGGGCCATCGCCGCCAGCACGGAGTTCTTGCTGATGAGGTTGCCGACCATGATGAACCGCCCGCGACCGCCGTCGAGTGTACCGAACAGGGCCTCCTTTACCCAGTTCGTGAGGCGCTTCACGCGGCTCTCGTTCTCGCACAGCTCGTCGTCGTCGAGGTCGTCGATCGTGATGTAGTCGGGTCGTCGGCTGCGGTAACGCAGGCCGCGCGGGGACTGTCCTCGGCCGCGTGCGAAGAAGGCGCAACCGTCGGCCGTAACGAAACGGCCTTCCTGCCAGTCGCCCGCGTTGTACTGCACGCCGAAGTCGGCGATGTAGCGTCGATTGAACTGCAACTCGGCCTGCAGGTCGCCGAGCAGCGTCTTGGCATTCTCCTCGGACTTGCCGACAAGGACCATGACGTTCAGCTCGCGCGGCTCCTGAATTTTGAGCCACATAGGAATGAAGATGTCGAAATGGGTGCTTTTGGCATGGCCGCGTGCCCATTTCTCGACACCCTTGTAGTTGCGGCTGCGGAACACGCGGTTCGCCGCCTCGATCTGGAACGGGGCGCACGCGGTATGCTTGCCTGTCGCCGGGTCGTCGGTATAATGCGGGAAGTAATATTCGACGAAGAAATTGTAATCGCGCCGTGCCCGGCGGATGCGGGCCTGCTTCTCGGCGGGAGCTTCAGGCAGAATAGGCGTGCGCTCCTGTACGGTTCGGCACCACCGCTGCCATTCGGCAAAGGTTTTGGTTATGTTGGAAGCCATCGTTATTTGCCTTTACCGACACCGAGCGTTTCGATGACGAATTTGTTTTGCAGGTCGTTCACCGTCATACAGAGCTGCGGTGTAACCTCCGGGTCGATTTCCGAGCGTCCCTCGAGCCACTTCCCGAAATTCATGAAGCACTCCATATAATCCACGGCCGATACCTCCTTGTCGAGAGTCTTGATCGTCGCGGCGAGCTTGGCCAGTCGGTCGCTGGTCCCTCCGATATCGGTGATGTCCTTGTTGTTGCCGAGATTCTCGGCGACATTATTGATCGAGCGCAGGATATTGTTCACGACTTGCTTGCGGGTAAGCGACTGCGCTATTTTCTTTTCGGCCCAACATCCTGTTGTAACCCATGCGTTCACGGTGTTTTTCGAGACGCCGACTTTCTCGGCGATGATGTTCTGCGGTGTACCCTGCATGTACAGGAGCTCGGCGAACTCTTTCAGCTCGGAAGCTATTCTTTTACCCATTCATAAAATGAAATGATCCCCCGACGGGGCGTTAGACAGGACAAAAATGCACCTTAAACAAGGGTGTAGAAAACAGAGTGTAAGATTTTTACACTCTAATTGTTGCTGCAACTTACACATTGCATCTTTGCACCAGAATCGCGGGGTGGAGCAGTCGGCAGCTCGTGAGGTTCATTCCCTCAAGGTCGCAGGTTCGAGTCCTGTCCCCGCAACAAACCCTTTTTTGCATCCGAGGCCATCCGCGCCGCCGACCTGCGTGTCGGCGGTGTCCGGGGCCGAAAACGATTGAATGGCACGAGAAGCAGTCATCAGCACCAGCGCCCTGAACGCTTATGGAACCCGTATCCTTACCGAAGGGCTCGACATCGAACAGTACAAAAAGAACCCCATCGTGTTGTACATGCACCGGCGCGGTTCCCGCGAGGACATTCCTATCGGCATTATGGAGAATATCCGCGTGGATGGAGACAAAATTTTCGGAACTCCGAAAATCGACAAGGACACCGAGGAAGAGAAGGTTATCGCCGCCAAATGGGAACGCGGTACGCTGCGGATGCTTTCGGCGGGCATCGACATCATCGAATGTTCCGACGATCCGCAATACCTGGTGCAGGGGCAGACCCGCCCGACCATCATACGGTCCAGACTTTTCGAAGTTTCCATCGTGGACGTGGGAGCCAACGACGACGCCTTGCAAGTCCGCCTGTATAACGATGGCAAGCAGCTCACCCTTGCAAAAGACGAAGACAACGACCTGTTGCCTTTACTCAAACCCGACGACAAACCCCAAAACACGACTTTTCAGATGAATGAGATTTTAATGGCGCTGGGACTTTCCCCCACAGCGACCGAAGCGGATGCGACCGCCGCGATCAAAGCGCTGCAAACCCAGAACGAAACACTCACGCTGGCCCGTATCACGGATGCCGTCACCGCAGCACGCGAGAAAGGTCTGATCACCGAGGCCCAGGAACCGAAGATGCTCGAGCTGGGCCAGAAGGCGGGCATCGAGACGCTGCGCGACACGCTCTCGATGATGACTCCCGCCCGACGCCCTTCGGACTTCATTGACGAAAAGGGTTCCGGAAACGGACACCAGACGCTCGCCTGGGACAAGCTCTCCGACGAGGAGAAGATGACCCTGCGCCGTGAGAACCCCACGCAGTACGTCCAAGCGTTCAAGGCCCACTACGGCGTGGCCCCGGACTTCATGAACGACTAACTCTAATTTTTTCCACGAATGAGAAAAATCCTTTTGGCCCTCCTGGGCCTCTTTACGGCGATAGGCATCAACTCCGCGATCGGAGCGACGCTTGCCTGCGCCCTCGACTTCACCCCGCTTGCGGGTGTTGCAACCGTGAATGGCGTTGCTCTGGCATCGGGGCTTTGCGGCGGCCTGCTGCCCTCGGGTGCTCTGGGCGCCGGCATCTACACCGAGGTGTGGACCGGGGAGCTTATCAAGGCGTTCCGCACGTCGGCCGAGAGCATCGGCTGGTATCAGGCCATCCGCTCCTACGACGCCTATGTGAAGCACGACGTGATCCACTTCGTCGATGTGGGTGCCGATCCCGAGATTTTGGTCAATAACTCGACTTATCCGCTGACGGTGCAGGACCTTCCGGATGGCGATAAGGCCGTCGAACTCGACAAGTTTCAGTCGCGTCCTACGCCTATCACCGACGACGAACTCCATGCGATCAGTTATGATAAGATGGCTCTGGTGATCGAGAAGCACAAGGATCAGTTCTTCGAGAAGAAGTATTCGCGGGCGATTCACTCGCTGGCTCCTGCGGAGAACACGGACAAGACTCCGGTTCTCGTGACGACGGGAGAAGCTACGGCCGACGGACGCAAGAAGCTGACCCGCGCGGACATCGTGGCGCTCAAGAAGAAGTTCGACAAGCTGAAAATCCCCAAAGAGGGCCGCATTCTCGTCCTATGCGCGGATCACGTTGCCGACTTGCTGGAAACCGATCAGCGCTTCGAGAAGCAGGTGTACGACTACACCACAGGCAAGATCGCCAAGATGTACGGCTTCGACGTTTACGAGTACGACGAGTGCCCTTACTACGACACGACGACGCTCAAGAAGAAAGCATACGGCGCCGTCGTGGGCGAAAGCGACCGCCAGTCGTCCGTAGCCTTCACCACCAAGCGTGCGATGCGTGCCGACGGCTCGACGAAGTCCTACCTGCGCGAGGCGTCAAGCGACCCGGAGAATCAGCGCAATCTCTTCTCGATGCGCACCTATACGATCTGTCTGCCGCTGCGCAACGAGGGTTTCGGTGCGATCGTAAGCGCAAAAACGGAATAGGCATCTACGAAAGAATTTCACAATGAAAAAGGCTCTGCAATATCTGGTTATCCATTGCACCGCAACCCCCGAAGGGCGCGAGGTGTCGGCCGCCGACATCCGGCGGTGGCACACCTCCCCGCCCTCGGAGGGAGGCCGGGGCTGGAAGCAGGTAGGATATACGGACCTTATCCACCTGGACGGGACGGTAGAGCGGCTGGTCGGGAACAACGAAGACGCTTTCGTGGACCCGTGGGAAATAACGAATGGCGCGGCTGGCTACAACGGAGTATCCCGGCACATCGTCTACGCCGGAGGAGTGGCTTCTGACGGCAAGACGCCGAAAGATACCCGGACGCACGCGCAGAGAGAGGCGCTCGCACGCTACGTTATCGACTTCCACGGGGCACACCCCGGGGTGCGGATCGTCGGCCACCGCGACCTTCCGTCCGTCCATAAAGCCTGCCCGTCGTTCGACGTCGGGACCTGGCTGGAAACTATCGGAATCGAGCAATGACAACAGAAGTAATCCTTGCCCTTGTGGCGATTGTCGCCACTCCGTTGAGCGCGTGGCTCGGTTCGATATTCACGCGACAGAAATATGCGGCCGAAGTCAAGAGCCTGCGGGCTGACGTAGCGAAGAAGCAGGCCGACAACCAGGGTGTAGAACTCGACAATGTCCGTCAGGGAAATGAAATTCTGTTGGAACAGATTGTCAAACCATTGAAAACGGAGATCAAAAACCTACGCCATGATGTCAATAAATTCCGCCGGGCTGTGGAGAAAATTCCTGCCTGTCCTCACTCTGCCGATTGTCCTGTCAGCCATGAGCTGCTCGCCGATGAAGCGGATGGAGACGAGGACGGAACAGCTGCACAGTAACTCACAGAAGCGATTCTTCGCCGAACAGACCGCAGTTCACGACAGTCTCGCTTTTCGACGGTTATACGAGGCGCTCAGCTGCGAACTGGCCGCCGAACGGATGCGGGAGCGGGAACGTACCGAGAATGTGGAGATCGTTATGCGGGTGTACGATACCAGTCGTCCGGCTGACACGCTGACGGGCAAACCGCCCTTGATGTGCGAAACTACCGAACGCCGGATTGCCGCCGACTCCGAGAAAGAAACGAACCGGTTCCGGCAGGAGGAAGCACACACGGCCGGAGAAACAGCGGGCGCGATGGTCCGGAATGATACAGTCCTCCGCGTCCGTGCGGATTCCATCCGTGAGGGGAGCCTTGCTGCGACGACCGAAATCAAGACCCGCAGAGGTCTCGCATGGTGGCAGTATGTTTTGTGCGTCGTCGGGCTATTGACTATGGCCTATGGCCTGCATCGTATTTTCAAGAAACGAGAAACCCACATTTCACAATGACACAGAAAAATAAGAAAAACGCCGCCACGACCGAAGTGTCGCAGGAAGGCGTACAGACCGATCGAAACGGCACCGTTGAAGCTCCTGCCGACGCTGTTTCGGAACCTGCGGCCTCTGCCGCTGAAACGGCGCCCGCCACCGATATCTCCGGTGAGGAGGCCGGAGCGTCCTTCTCGGGCTCCGAAGCCCCGGAAGCCTCCGACAGAACCTCGGACAAAAAGCCGGCAGCTACGGCAAAAGATCCGGCCTGCACGACGAAAACTCCGGCCAGAGGTTCCGGAACCGTGCGGGAGAGTGCCGCGCAGCGCATCGCCCGCGAAGTGTTCCGCAGCTACCCCGACCGCAAGGCCGTACATGTGGCCTCGGACGGCACGGCCTTCTTCAACCGCTGCGACGCCGTCAATTACGGACGCACGCTCAAGGACACGACCGTCGTCGAAGTAACCAATCAAAACCTCAAAGCCTGATGCAGTCCTTAACATTCGAACGCACGAACGGCAACATCCCCCGCAAGCTGGCGGGCGAAGACCATATCTCGGGGATCATGTTCTACACAGACACGCTGCCGTCGGGATTCTCCGAGACGGAGCGTATCAAGGCCGTCTCCCAGATCGAGACGGCCGAGAAGCTCAGAATCACCGCTGACGCCGAGGAGTGGATCATCCGTCTCATGCACTACCAGCTCTCGGAAATATTCCGGCTCAACCCGGGCATCAGCCTCTATGTGGGCATCTTCCCGAAAGCCGAAGGCGCCAACACCTATGCCGACGTGAAGAAGATGCAGAACTTCGCCGGAGGCCGCCTCCGGCAGATAGGCGTCTGGGAGGGCGACGTGGCGTTCTCGAAGGAGAACCTCACGGCCCTGCAGGGTGTCGCCGCGACGCTCGAGGGGCAGGACATGCCGCTGAGTATTCTCTACGCCCCGAAAGTCGCGGCCGTCGCGTCCCTTCCGACGGATGCCGCCGGGGACAAGGAGCGCGTGTCGGTCATCATCGGCCAGGCCGGGAGCTCCACGGGCGCGGCGCTCTATGCTGACGAAGACAACGCGACGGCGAAAGCCTCCGTCTCGGGGCTGGGCGTCCTGCTCGGCATCGTCTCCAGCGCCTCCGTGCAGGAATCCCCCGCCTGGATCGAGAAGTTCCCCGCGGGCATCGACGTCCCCGCCTTCGGAGACGGCACGCTGCTTACGGCACTCGACCGCGCTGTGGTCGAATCGCTCGATGCGGCCCGCTACCTGTTCTTCGTGACCTACTCCGGACTGTCGGGCTCGTACCTGAACGATTCGCACACGATGGACGATGCCACGAGCGACTACGCCTACATCGAGAACGTCCGCACGATGGACAAGGTCGTGCGGGGCATCCGCACCTACCTGCTGCCGAAACTGGGCGGAAACGTCTATATAGATAAATCGACGGGGCAGCTCCAGACGCACAGCGTAGAGTTCCTGCAGACCACGGCGCAGAAGGCCCTCGAGGATATGGAGAAGGCGGGCGAGCTGAGCGGCTATGTCGTCGAAATCGACCCGGATCAGAACGTGCTCGCCACCTCCGAAATCGAGATCGTCATCCGTCCTGTCGGCGTCGGTGTCGTGCGACGTATCAAAGTGAAAATCGGTTATGCCGAGAGTGTCTAACCGCTAAAATCAGAATACAATGAGCGTTACAACCTCTATTCCGCTGATCAACGGCGTGGAATACGCCTGGGGCGACATCGTCGCTGCGGCCAACGGCGTGCCGTTCGTCGGTATCACGGCGATCAAGTACGGCGACAGCCAGGACGTGCAGAACAACTACGGCGCCGGACGGCATCCGGTGTCCCGTTCGAAAGGGCGCATCACGCCCTCGGCGTCGATCACCCTCTACAAGAGCGAGGTCGTGGCCCTGCAGCGGCAGGCGCCGAACGGCCGCCTGCAGGACATCGCGCCTTTCGACATCACGGTGTCGTATCTGCCCGAGAGCGGCATCATCTCGACGGACAAAATCCGCAACTGCCAGTTCACCGAGAACAAGGTGGACTGGAAGGAGGGCGACCTGAACCTGCAGATCGAACTCACGCTGATCCCCTCTCATATTGAGTGGGGCCAGCCGAAAGCCTAACAAACGACCTATTTTTTTCGACTATGGAAAACAAACAACAGCAAGAGCAGAAAGAATTGGCCACCGTGCGTGCCGGGTATCCCGTCTTCGACGGAGGTGTGACGGACGAAGTGAGGCAGTCTTGGAAGCAGGCCCACGGCCGCGTCGTGGCTGTAGATATCTACGACGACATGGCCGGGGAACGCCACATCGGCTATTTCCGCCGTCCGTCGATGGATACCATGTCGGCCGTCAGCGCCGTGAGCCGACAGGATGAACTCAAGGGCGCCGAGGTGATGTTCAAGAACTGCTGGCTCGGCGGCAGCCCGCTTGTGCAGAACGACGCGATCCTCAAGACCTCGGCACTCGGGGCGCTGGGTGAGCTGTTCGCTACCTGTCATACGGAGTTAAAAAACTTGTAGGGGCGCACGCCCTTTCGGACGACGACGAACAGTCCATCCCGAAGGGGTGCGCCCTGATCCGGGCCGCGTTTCATATCGACCCCGGCACGCTCTCCTATGAAGAGTGGGCCGCATTGTACCAGCAGGCCGTATGGCTGGAGCGCCGACGGCTGCGCAATTTCGCAGAACTTTTAGGACGTCTATTCTCCTCGGACGAGGAGCCGGGTAAACGATGAGCAACTATTCTTTCAACTACTCCTTCAACATCACGGGCAACTGCGATGTCGTCGTGCAGGGCATCTCCCAGAACGTGGAGAAGCTCAACGACAACATCCGCAAGTCCGCGGGGTTGTGGGACAGCTTCGAAGGCAAGCTGCTCGCGTTGAACCAGTTCACGCAGTACGTCGAGGGCGTGGGCCGCACGATGCAGGAGACCCTGCAGCCAGGCGCCGCGCTCAACGCATCGCTGGCCGATCTTTCGGCCATATCGGGCGAAACAGGCGAGAGCCTCCGCCGGATCGAGGGGTATGCCCGCGAAACGGCCAAGACCTTCGGCGGCTCGGCAGCGCAATCGATCGAGTCCTACAAGTTGCTGCTTTCGCAACTGTCTCCCGAGCTGGCGAAATACCCCGATGCGCTCCGCGCGATGGGCGACAACATCGCCATCCTGAGCAAGACGATGGGCGGTGATGCCACGGCCGCCGCCGAGGTGCTGACCACGGCGATGAACCAGTACGGCGTCTCGCTGGCCGACCCGATGGAGGCAGCACGCCGCATGGCCGAGATGATGAACGTCATGGCCGCCGCGGGCAAGGAGGGTTCCGCCGAGCTTCCGGCCATCAAGGTGGCCCTCGAGCAATGCGGCATGGCAGCCAAAGGCGCCGGAGTGTCGTTCGAGGAGACCAACGCTGCGATCCAGGTGCTCGACAAGGCCGGAAAGAAAGGCGCCGAAGGCGGCGTTGCGCTGCGCAACGTCATGATGATCCTGAGCCGCGGGCGGTTCCTTCCGAAGGAGACGCTCAAAGAGCTGCAGGTCGCAGGGGTGGACGTCGGGCTGCTGACGGACAAGACGCGGACGCTGGCCGAGCGCCTCGAGCCGCTGAAAGTCGTCCTCAAGGATTCGGCGCTTTTCTCTCAGCTTTTCGGCATGGAGAACAGCAACGCGGCGATGGCTCTCGTGCAGGGTATCGACGAAATCCGCCGCTACGAAGGAGCCATCACCGGGACGAACACGGCCGTCGAGCAGGCCGGGATCATCATGGAGAGCTACAACGAACGGCTCTCGCGTGTCCGTGCGCGGTTCGACGACCTTAAAATCTCGCTGTTCAACGCCTCGGGCGACTGGGGCATTTGGGTCGAGGTCGTCGTCAGCTCGCTCGTGCCGCTGGCACAGATCACGCCGCTACTCATCGGGATTGGTAAGGGTATCGCCTTCATCCGGACGCTGAATTTCGCGGGGATGTGGCGCAGCACGATCGGAGCCATGAGCGGCGCGATCCTCTCACTTCAGATGTATAACGGCTATTTGAGTATCGGCAAGGTTCAGGCGCTGGGATTCGGGAGGAATATCCTCCAGGCCACTGTCGCCGCAGTGCGGTTCGCTACCGTCGGACTTTGGTCGGGAATCAAGGCCCTCGGCGCGTATATCCTTTCGCTGGTAACAGGCGGTACGGCCTCGGCGACATTCGCAGGGATCGCCTCGGCGGGCTTTGCGACGTTCAAACTGGCGGCCGTAACGGCATGTCGGGCCGTGAGCGTTGCGATCATGAGCATCCCGCTCGTCGGCTGGATCGCAGCGGCAATCGCTGCGCTTGCGGCAATCGGCATTCATTTTTGGAATACTTCGGTCAAATTCCGCGCAACGCTCAAGGGGTTGTGGGCTTCGTTCAAAGCTGTATTTTCGGGTATTTGGGAGCTTGCGAAAAACGTTTTCGGCGGGATCGGCGACCTGATCGTCGCGGCGTTCAAGTTCGACGGCAAGGGCATCCGGGAGGCAATTCAGCGTATGAAGGGCGGATTTTCCCAGTTCGGGGCCGAGGTCGGTTCCGCCTTCACCAAAGCCTACGACGAGGAAATCGCCCGCTCGAAGGCCGAGGCCGCAGCCAAAGAAAAGGCATCTGCAGGAGAACCGTCCTCGGATGGTGTACTGCCGACGCCTGATCCGCTTGCCGCAGGGTTGCAGACCTCCGGAGCCACCGTTGCGGCCGCAGCGCCGAAGACCGACAAAATACGCAACATCACCGTACATATCGACAAGCTGATCGACCGTTTCGAAATCCACACGACGAACTTGCGCGAGGATGTCGGCCGGGTGAAAGATATGATTACCGAGACCGTGGTAGCCGCCGTAAACGATATAAACTTTGCAGGATGATGGGAACGTTCCAACCGATAAGTTTTGCGTTCGTCGCCGCAGGTGTCGCACAACAGGCACGTCTGGCCTTGTGTCGATTCCAGCCATCGCAGGAAAATGCAAAAAAACCTTCCTGGGAGGGACACGGCGGTGAAATCGCAGGAAAGGGACTCTCTTTACCGATTACCGAATCCAAATATTGGGAATCGCGTTATGCCCTGACTAAACTCGTATTGACCCGCGAAGATAAAAGCACGTTGGTCATCAACGACGCCACGGTGAACATCTCGCAGGAGAAACACATCATCCGCACGCAGCTCGTGGGACTGGGCGGCACGATCAAGGAATACATTTGTCTGGGCGATTATTCGATATCGCTTTCAGTGGGTATCGTGGCCGTGCGCGACGGGGTGATCGTGGACGAATATCCCGAAGCGGGGATCAGGGAGGTAAAGAAGTTTCTCGACGAAAATCAAGCCGTGAAAGTATCGAGCACCTTCTTCGAGTTGTTCGGCATTTCGCGCATCGTAGTGTCGAGGTTCTCGCTCAACCAGGAAACATGGTCGAACCGCCAGACGATCGACGTGCGGGCCTTCTCCGATGAAGATTATGTAATCAAATGTACCGAGTATTAAACGCCGTTTAACCGTCATTCAAACGATGTTCAAACTGACCGCCAAAATCGAAATCAAAGGCACGGGCAAGAAGTGGGAGTTCGATAAGGTCGCCGAAGTGGAGATTACCCGCGACACGGACACGCTCACGGATACGTGCGTGCTGAAGCTCCCGAAGAAGGTGCGTTGGCAGAACGAAGAGCGCATCCCGATCAAGCGAGGCGACGAAGTGACCGTATGGCTGGGATATGATGACGAACTGGAGCTTGCCTTTCGGGGATTCGTCACCACGATAGGGCTGAAAACCCCGATCGAAATTCATTGCGAAGATTATATGTTCCAACTCAAGCAGAAAGAGGCGAAAAAACTCTCCTATAAGTCGGCCACGGTGGAACAGATACTCCGGGATCAAGAACTCGGCGTGCAGTTCAGGGTATTCGGCGAGCAGCACATCGGACAATACCGCGTGACAGCGAATACCGTGACTGAACTGCTCGGGCAGCTCAAGGATCAGGGCGGTATTCGCTCCTTCTTCCTCATCGAGAACGACACCCCCGTATTGTATTGCGGCGTGCTGTTCGAGCGGGAGGCGGCCTGCCGTCAGGTGTTCGCTACCGGAGTGAACCTGATCGACGACACACAACTCGACACACAGACAGCGGCAGACGTGAAGATCAAGGTGCGGGCCATATCCCTGCAACCGGACAACAAACGAATCCGTATCGACGTGGGGGATGCCGACGGAGAGAAGCGGACGCTGCACACCTACAACAAGACCGAGCAAGAACTCAAGGCATGGGCGGAACAGGAGCTTCGCCGCCTCAAACGCGATGGTCTTAAAGGAACCTTTACCACATTCGGGGCCGTGCTGATCGACAAACTCGACCATATCGGAATCAAGATCGATGGCGTGCGCCGTGGAATCTATCAAGTGCAGAAGAACGTGATCAAGTACGGAACCGGAGGATTCCGACAAGAAATAACCATAGGACAAAAAGTCGCAGAATGACACTCGCAGAAGCCATACGAAGGCTCGCCATGACGGGTTCCGAAATCTATTGTAAGGTTTGCACCGTGGATAGCGTGGACGAGAAGGCCCGCACGGTGGACTGCACGCCTCTCGACGAGAGCGCTCCGCTCGTGGGCGTGAACCTCCAGGCCAACCAGGAGGGGGACACCGGCGTCGTCTGTTTCCCGGCCGTCGGGAGCTACGTCATCGTGGCGTTCATCACCCCGGCCGTGGCGGCCGTGGTTCTGTGCGACAAGATCGACAAGGCCCGGCTCTCGATAGGCAAGACGCGGATCACCGTGGACGCCGAAGTGGTGGACGCCTCCCTCGGCGACACCTCCTTCCGAATCACTCCCGAGGGGGTGCAGTTCAACGGCGGCAAGCTCGGGGGACTGCTGAAAATCGAACAGCTCACGGAGAAGTTCAACGAGCTGATCCGGGCGTTCAACACCCATACGCATACGATACCCGTCGGAGGGGTACCCGTCACAGGAACCGCGGCGGCGCAGTCGAACCCCGCCCCGGTCGTGGTTCCGGCCGTCACTCAGGCTATGCCCGAGGTCAGGGCTTCGGACTACGAGGACGCGAAGGTAAAACATTGAGGCGATGCGAGGGATAATGATAGACCCCGAAACGGGCGACTTGATGGTCCGCAGCGGTGCGCTGGTCGTGGGTGATACGACGGCGCAGACGGCCGAAGCGGTGCTTCAGGCCATGCGTGGGGAGTTCAAGGAGTTCCCGCTGCTCGGAGCCGAAACCCTCAAGATGCTCGGCGGAACCTATAATCCGACGTGGACAGCAGATACAAAAGCGATGTTGCAGGTGTGCGGATTGTCCGTGTCGCGTGTCGAAGTCAAAGACGGATTGATAACGATAGAATAATAATGGCACGGATTACACCTCAAGACAGGCAAAGCCTGCTCGACATAGCGGTACAAACCAGCGGCGGCGTAGAGGCGGCCTTCGACCTCGCAGCGGCAAACGGCACGAGCATCTCCGAACCGCTGGCACCGGAGGCGTCTCTCGAAACGGTTCCGGCGGTCGATAATTCCGTACTGGCACGATATGAAGCGCAACACATCCGCCCGGCGACGGAGCTTTCCTCCGACGAGGTATCGATGGCGCCTTACGGCGGTATCGGATTTATGGGTATCGAAATAGACTTTGTGGTACGATGAGAACGATCGAGGAAATCAAGGAAACGATCTGCGCGGATTTCATGCGCAACGAATCGGCTGCAAAGGTATATGGATTCACCGCAGGGGATAGTTTCTCTGCGCATTTTGGCATTTTGTCGATAGAAAGCATTCTGTTCTACATTTTCGCCGTTGCGGCGTGGGCGCTGGAGAAGCTCTTCGACACGTACAAGGGCGAGGTGGACACACGCATCGAGGAGATCATCCCGCACCGTCCGCGGTGGTACCGCGACAAGGTGCTTGCGTTCATGAAGGGCAAGACGCTGATCGCGGACACGGACCGCTACGACACCGAGGGGATGACCGAGGACGCCATCGCGGCGGCGCGGGTGGTCAAGCACGCCGTGGCGGTCGAGAACCGGGACGCTTCGCTCCTGACGATCAAGGTCGCGGGCGAGAAGGACGGCAAGCGGTGCAGGCTCGACGCCGAGACCGAGGCGCAGCTTGCGGCCTACATCGCCGAGATCAAGGACGCGGGCGTGCGCACGGCGCTGGTGAACATCGACCCCGACCGCTTCAACTGCGAGGCGGACGTGTACTACGACCCGATGCTCGTGGCCGAAACGGTCGAGAGCGCCTGTCGGGAGGCTGTCCGCAACTACATCGAGAACCTGCCCTTCAATGGCGAATATACCAACATGGCGCTCGTCGATGCGCTCCAGACGCTCGACGGCGTGCGGATCGTGGAGTTCCGCGGGGCGACGACCGTCGCGGCAGGCGAGGAGGTGCTGGTTACGATCGACGCGCGGTGCATCCCGGCCGCGGGCTATTTCGAGATGGGCGACGTCATACTCAATATGAAGGCATACAATGGATAAGTACGACGTGAACTTCAAGCGCCTGGCGCTCCTGCTGCTGCCGACCTTCTGGCGGCGGCCACTCTTCGCCGCGATGGCCTACGCCGCCGTGTCGCCCCTGCAATACCTGCACACGCGGTTCATCCTCTGGAAGCGCGAGAGCGACTACCGCCTCGAACACAACGGCCAGGTGTGCTACCTGCGGGCGCTGCTGAACGACAAGTTCGATCCCATCGACCGAAGGATCACAATCACCGAAACGGTCGAAAACGTGGGCTTCATCACCCTGCACAAACGCGAGGAGGACGCCGAGGTGCTGGTCCCGCGCCGCGGATCGGGCCGGATCCTGATTCTCAACCGCCGCGGCTACGGCGGGGTGAGCGGCTACGACTTCTGGGTGAATATCCCGCTGGCGCTCTACGACAAGCTGGACATCACGCAGGTCCGGGCCGTGGTGGATGCGTACAAGCTGGCTTCGAAACGATTCTCCATAAACTACATTTGACGATGAAACAGATACAGGGCAGGTTCCTCCTGCAATCGAACAAAGACTTTCCGGCCGACTGCGAGATGCTCGACTACATGCAGACCAACGCGCACGTGGTGTCGATCATCGGCAACCTGGCGGGCGACAAGGCGATCCTGCTGGGATGCGTACTCACGGGCGGCGGCACGCAGCGGAACGAGGGCTACGTGTTCCTGCGCACGAAGGAACACCCCGAGGGGGAGGTGCTCTACTGGGAGGGCGGCTCCATCTCGGGCGGCATGTACCTCAAACAAACCACGATCTCGGTACAGGCCCAGGGGTACGAATATCCGCAAGCCTATGTCGAGCGGTCGCTGGCTCCGGGCGTCGGCACCGAAAGCTATAAATGGACGGATTTCCACGAGGCGCAGTCGCTGCCCGAACTCGAAGCGCAGATCGTGGCGTTGCAGACCGCCCTGGCCAAGATTCAGCGCACACCGCTGGGCATGGTCGAAATCTGGGCGGGGTCCCGCATCCCCGACGGCTATGCTCTCTGCGAAGGGCAGCAGCTCAAGCAGTCGGAGTACCCCGAGCTCTACAAGGCCATCGGCACGACCTACAACAACGCCTACGACTGCAACGGCCGGAAGCTCTCGACCACGAGCGGCTACTTCCGCCTGCCCGACCTGCGCAGCCGCTTCGTGGTGGGCTACAATGTCAGCGATGCCGACTACGGCAGCTACGGCAAGGTGGGCGGCGAGAAAAGACACACGCTCACCGTCGATGAGATACCCTCGCACGCGCATGGACAGAATCTTTGGACCGGAGGTAACGGAAGCTGGCGCAGCGGCGGCAGCAACTCTTATCCCGAGGCCGTGTCGTGGCACGATCGAACCACTCCCTTCGGATCGACAAAGTCTACGGGCGGCGGCGGTTCGCACGAGAACCGCCCGCCCTATTATACGCTGGCCTACGTCATGCGGACGAAGTAAACGGGAAGAAATGATCGACACCCTTGTTCTCGTAGTGATACTGGCCGGATCGCCAGTAGATTCCATCGGCTCGCCGGAGCCGTGCGCTTATGTACGTTACGAAACGAAACTCCGGGAAGCCTCACGTATGGCCAAAACGTCAGCGAATGAACATTGTGCCAAGTGGGTCGAAGCCTATTTCAGTGATCTTAAAACATTGACTCATACGATAGACAGCGTATTTCGTACCGCATTACCACAGCGAGAGCGCGAACGAATGAACAGATATCTAAAAAAGTACGGAAATGGCGATTAGAGTACGCGCATTATTGCGCAAATGGTTCGGTCGGGGAATGTACCCGACGGCCGAGCAGTTCTCGGACCTCTTCGACAGCTTCTTCCATAAGACCGAGGACAAAATCCCGATGAGCGGGGTCGAGGGACTTACCGACCAGCTCAACGGGAAATACAGTACGGCCGAAGGGCGGGAGCTGGAGAAGAGAGTGCAGAAAGTAACCACCGACCTCTCCGCCCATGTCGCCTCCTCCGAGAAGGCGTTCAATGAGGTTCAAAACGACATCGAGACACTCGACCGCAAGATCGACGACGAGGCGCAAAAACGCGAACAAGGCGATGCCGCGACCCTTCGAGCAGCCAATGAACACACCGATGCGGCCGTCGCTGAGGAGGCCTCCGCCCGCGAGAGCGGCGACCGCGCGACGCTCCAGTCGGCCAAAGATTATGTGGACAAGGCCATCGCCGAACTGGTCGATGGCAGCCCTGCGGCGCTCGACACGCTCAAGGAGCTGTCGGCCGCCCTGGGCAACGATCCGAATTTCGCTACGACCGTCGCCACGCAGATCGGCCGAAAGGTCGATAAGGTCACGGGCAAGGGCCTTTCTACCGAAGACTACACCTCCGAGGAGAAGGCGAAACTCGCGGGTGTGGCCGCCGGAGCGAACAACTACCAGCATCCAGCCACGCATCCCGCTTCGGTAATCGTACAGGATTCGACGCACCGCTTCGTGACCGACACGGAGAAAACGACCTGGAACGGCAAGGCATCGACGACTGTCGCCACCCAATCGGCCAACGGTCTGATGTCGGCGGCAGACAAGAAGAAGCTCGACGACCTGACGGGCGGCGAGCTGGTCATCCAATGTTCAATCCCCGGAATGAATTGACGCTATGGCAGCAAAAATGACAATCCAAACCCGGACACAGCTTCCGGTCTATACGGCGGAGACACTTGCCGCCAAGAATCCCGTCCTGCTCAAGGGCGAAATCGTCTATGAATCCGATACCGGACGCCACAAACTCGGCGACGGCACGACGGCCTGGAACACACTGGCCTATGCCGCCGATGTCGAAAAAGTACCCGCATTGCGGTGGAAGGTGCAAAGAGGAATGCTTTACGTCAAACCCGCGACCGACCCTGCGGATCCGATTCTGAAACGCTGCAGCGTCGGAATACTCCACTACAAGAATGCACGAGTCCGAAAGTCGAGCGCTGCGAAGCTGCGCCCGATCAGCAGCGGGTTCAAACTCGTGCAGGACAGATTTTCACGCGACGAGTTGTCGTGGACATCGACACGCATCGATCCGATCCCGTTCGAGTCCGACAAAGCGGACAAGAGCGGCTGGCTTCCGGTGATCTCCGTCGAGGCCCTGTTCGGCAGGTGGGTGACACGGATCAGCGATGCGTCTTATTGCGGGAAGGTCAAGTTCGATCTGCACAGAGGAATCAACATCTGCGGGCGATCGGCCGGGCTGGACGAGTTCGGAAAACTAAAAATGCACGTATCATTCTACTCCGGCGTAGTCCTTTTCGTCGGCGATGCTCAAAGACGCATCGAAGGACCGCGCAGTTATTTCAAAGTTGCTGCAAGCAACTGCGGTTTGACACCGTCAGTCTTGCATATCTGAATATTCTGGTGACGGGGACGCAGGAAGTATGACTCCTACGGGGGGAAGTATGATACAGCGCACTCATTTTGGGGATGCGGATATACGGACTCGTCACCTTTTTTTGAAACCCGATCGATATGAGCAAGACCATACATAGCCGGATCCAGCATCCGGCGTACCCGGCGGCGGAACTCAAAGCCGCCAACCCCGTCCTCCTCGAAGGGGAGCTCGTCTATGAATCCGATACGTGCAAACACAAAATCGGAGATGGCGCCACAGCTTGGAACGCCCTCCCGTATGCCGGGGGGGGGAATTTTGAGGGGCCTATTTCGGCCTCGAACATCACACAAGACGCGAACCACCGCTTCGTTACGGATGCGGAAAAATCGGTCTGGAATCAAGCGTGCGGACAATCGTCGGGATCGCCTATGCACGACCTGTTTGCCGCTGCCGGGGCCGTGTGGGACGACGCAACGAAAAGCTGGACGGTCGGCACCTACACGGGACTCGATAACGAACAGATGGCCGCCATATATGCCCAGACGAACAACGCGCTTTGTTCCGGCAGATGGAACATGGCATTGCAGAAAAGAACGGCTCCGGTAAACCTGCCGCCTGCAATATTGGCGTTTACACTGGATTCGTATATTAGTTTGGAAAATGCGACCGAGGCTTTTCGGGAAAGTCTGTTCGAAGAGATCAATCTCGTTCCTCTCGACTCCGACAGTCCCGTGCATTTCCCGGACAATACAACAGGCGTGTTCCTGCGATGCTCGAAATTACGCAGGATCAACGGCATTATGGTTCCGGGAAATGGATTGATCTCTCGGTGGTTTGTAGGGTGTTATGCGCTCGAAAAGTTCGATCTGCATAATCTTCAGGCACCTCTGGTTCTATCCTCCTGTTCCAACATTACCCGCGACACGCTGTATAACCTCGTCGATCGAGCATACGGAGGTTCCGGAATTACGATTACCGTTCATGCCGATGTATATGCAAAACTGACCGATTCGGCAAACGCATCATGGTATGCTATAAATACTTTGGCTATATCGAAACAAATATCATTCGCAACCATTTAATTAAACAGACGATAATGAAAGAACTGAAAACCGCCTTTACCGAACAGATCGCCGACGAGGGGGCCTATCTTACCCAGGCCGCCGAAGTGACGGACGAGGAACGGCTCTTCGTAAAACGACGTATCAAAATTCCCGATGAAGCCCCCGGCCTGTGGTGCGACGCTTCGGCCGAAGAGAAAGCCGAACACGACGGCCGGATGAGCAGGAACCTCGGATCAATGAAATAACCGTTGCTGAAAATAAGAGAAGACAAATGAAGATCGTATATAACCGCTTTATCCCGTTCGGCCGCTTCACGGCATTGACCGTGCTGGTCTGGCTGTTCGTGAAAGAGGGCGTCGCATTGACGGCCCGGCTGCTCAATCACGAGAAGATCCACATGCGGCAGCAACTGGAGATCGTCGCCGTTTGTCTGCTGGGTACGGTGGCGGCCCACCTCCTGTTCGGGGTTTCCGCATGGTGGATGCTGGCGGCCGTTCCGGCGCCCTTGTCGATTTACGGCCTTTCGGTCGCAATAGAAGTTCTCCTGCTGCCCTACAACCGCGCCTATGGGAACAGCTGTTTTGAGACCGAGGCGATCTACAACCAGCACGATCCCCTCTATACCCGTCGATGGTGGCGGCATCTGTTCGCATGGGTCCGGTACATCTCCAACCGAAAATATCCGTACATCCCGCCTGAAAAACGACCGCCGATGATGAAAAACTGATCCATACACATAACACATAGGGGCACGAAAAAGCCCCCGGCTGTTAGTGAGTCTCTTACCTCTGCACTAACATAAATGCGCCGATACGCACAACCGAGGGCAATCCTTTGGTCGCGTATCGGCGTTTTCGCATTTGTAGTTCTATGTCCTGCTGGTGTGCAGAGGTAAGAGGCTACAAATATAATAAACAATTCAACACTATTTAACCTTATAAAAAACATTTTTGCTGAATGCAGAAACAGACTGTTTACACTTCCGCCCCGCTGCCGTTCCAGGGGCAAAAACGCCGTTTTATCGGCGAGTTCCGGAAAGCATTGTCCCGGTTTCCCGATGCGGCTACATTCGTCGATCTGTTCGGCGGAAGCGGCCTCCTGTCGCACGTTGCCAAACGGGAACGCCCCGACGCTCGACTCATCTATAACGACTTCGACGACTTCCATCTGCGGCTGGAAAACATCCCAAGAACCAATGCATTGCTCGCCAGAATCCGAAATTTGGTGGGGGGGGGAAATTTCAAAAGGGGAACAAATACCCCAAGAACAGCGGGTATGTATTCTCGAAGAGATTCGTAAAGAAGAAGAAACCGGGTTCGTCGATTACATCACGCTTTCGGCATCATTGCTGTTTTCGAGCCGCTATGTGCGCTCGTTCGATGAACTGGGAAAGGAAAATCTATACAACTCCATCAAGCAGACCGACTATGTCGCAGACGGGTATCTCGACGGAGTTGAAATCGTAAAGGCCGATTACCGAGAGCTATTCGCGCAATACAAAGACACGGAGAATGTCGTGTTTCTCGTCGATCCGCCGTATTTATCGACCGACACAAAAACCTACAAATGCTACTGGAAACTGGCCGACTATCTCGACGTGCTGAAAGTGCTCGAAGGACATGCGTACATCTATTTTACCTCGAACAAGTCGCAGATCATCGAACTCATAGACTGGTTTACGCGAACACAATTCGACACCAATCCCTTCGCCGGTGCACAACGGCGCGAAATAAACGTTACCATCAACAAGCAGGCAAAATATACCGACATTATGATGTTCAAGAACATCACAAAAAGCGAAATGCCGACTGCTTAAAAGACAGACATTCTACAATACAAATATAAGAATAATTATTCGAAGTACAAAAATATTCAGTAAATAATTTGGCTAAAAATCAGGCGTTTGAAGGCGTTTTAATTCATCCCCGATTAAACGGTAGTTAAACGATCTTCAAACGCTTTTTGATACCTTCGAAAATTACACTTTTTTGTACATCTGAATTGGGAAAACGGTACATTTGAATTCCCCGATTATACATAGGAATTTTTTTGAGTTAAATAATGAATGGTATTGTTTGACAGGTATATAAAAAACGCAGGCTAAACTTTTTATTTGCTTTCTGAGGTTTTCGCAATACCTTGTCTGACAAATAAGAGTAAAGCCCACGTTGAACGTGAGCGTTTACACTTTACTCTTGTCAGACTTTTTGAAAGTTGCGAAGTTTCAGAAAGCAAGAAATAAAGCTAACGCTTTTTATATGTATCGTCATACCCGTATCCTATCGGACGGTATGACGTATTGTACTGAAGAATAGAATTGATGTTATTTTCTCATAGGCAAAATGGTTTTATGTTCCGATTACAAATATAGTAAACCGATTGAGCATTATGCGATTTTTACGGCTTATTTTTATTTATCGTTTCGGTTTATTCATTGCTTTGTTGCCGGGCGTTCGACCGGGCTTCGATGCTTCCTGTCTAAAAATCCTCTTCGGATTTCCTCGTTATTCCGATTGCAGATGGCGTTTTATCGACAGACGTAGGAGTTTGCATCGCGGAATCCGAGCAGCAGCTCTTGCGCTGCCATGCGTTTCTTGCCGGATAATTGCAGCGAGAGGACGTCGATCCAACCGTCCGCACATCGGATCCGCAGGTATTTGCGGTTGTCGGTGTCGATCGTGCCGCATGGAGCTTCCGGACCACCGGCTTCGAAGCGCGCTTCGAAAATCTTGGCCGAATTCGCCTCCTGTTCCTCTCGCAGCAGCCGGGTCCAGGCTGCCGGATAGGGCGACAGCCCGCGAATGAAATCGATGATGCGTTTTCCGGATTGAGTCCAGTCGATCAGGCAGTCGTTTTTGAAGATTTTGGGCGCCGGACGCAGCGATGTGTCCTCGTCGGGCTGTACGACGGGGGTGATCTCCCCGGCAGCGATCCGTTCGACGGTCTGCACGACCAGATCGGCTCCGACGGTCATTAGCCTGCCATAAAGAGTTCCCACGTTATCTTCCGGCTGAATCGGCATTTCCACTTGGCCTAAAATAGCCCCCTTGTCGATTTCGTGGTTCAATAGGAAAGTGGTGACGCCCGTTTTGGATTCTCCGTTGATGATCGCCCAGTTGATCGGTGCCGCACCCCTGTATTGCGGCAGCAGCGACGCATGCAGGTTGAAGGTGCCGAGTCGGGGCATCGCCCAGACGACCTCCGGCAGCATCCGGAAGGCAATTACGATTCCCAGGTCGGGCCGAAGCTCCTCCATCGCACTGACGAAAGCCGGATCGCGCAACTTCTCCGGTTGCAGAATCGGCAATCCGAGTTCTCGGGCCGCGATCTTTACGTCGCTTTCATGCAATTTCTGTCCGCGTCCCGCCGGTTTGTCCGGAGTAGTGACCACCCCGACGACGTTGTAGCCGCTGCGCACCAGTGCACGCAGCGACGGCACGGCGAATTCGGGCGTACCCATGAAGACGATTCGCAAATCCTTGGCGTTCATTTTCGTTGAAATATTGCTGTCCGGAAATTCGCTTCCGGCTGTCCGGCGGTTCCATTCGCGGTTCTGCCATCCGTTCCGTTCATGCCTTGCGGACAAGGATTTCGGGCTGCGGCAAAACCGAGAAAATCCCTTCGGACGATTCTTCGGTAATATCTTTGTATTTTAATGCTTGCAGAGGTTGAGTTTGTGGTGCATGCGCTCCTGTTTGGTTTCGAGGTAGCGTTCGTTGTACTTGTTGGGGGCGATGACGATCGGTACGATCTCGTCGATCTTCAGGCCGTAACCCTCCAACCCTACTCTTTTGAGCGGATTGTTGGTCATCAGACGCATGTGTTTGATCCCCATTTCGCGGATGATGCTGGCGCCCACGCCGTAGTCGCGCTCATCGACGCCGAAGCCCAGGCGCACGTTGGCATCCACCGTGTCCAGTCCTTCGTCCTGGAGTTTGTAGGCTGCGATCTTGTTGAAGAGTCCGATGCCGCGTCCTTCCTGGCTGAGATAAACGACGGCGCCCTTGCCCTCTTTTTCGATCATGCGCATCGCTTCGTGGAGCTGTGCGCCGCAGTCGCAGCGGCACGATCCCAAAATGTCGCCCGTGGCGCACGAGGAGTGCACGCGGAGCAGTACCGGCTCGTCTTCGGTCCATTCGCCCTTGGTCAGCACCATGTGTTCCAGCCCGTTGCTCTTCTGACGGAACACGGTGATTTTGAACATGCCGTATTCGGTCGGCATCTCGGCCGTTTCACCGCGTTCTACGATCGATTCGTTGCGCAGGCGGTAGGCGATCAGGTCGGCGATCGAAATGATCTTCAGCCCGTATTTCTCCGCCACTTCGAGCAGTTGCGGCAGGCGGGCCATCGAACCGTCTTCGTTCATGATCTCGATCAGTGCTCCGGCGGGTTGCAGTCCGGCCAGTCGAGCCAGGTCCACGGCGGCTTCGGTATGTCCCGGACGGCGCAGAACGCCTTTCTGACGGGCTCGGAGCGGGTTGATGTGCCCCGGACGCCCCAGGTCGGAGGGTTTGGTCTTCGGGTCGGCCAGTGCCCGCAGGGTCGCCGCGCGGTCGTGGATCGAAACGCCCGTAGTGCAGCCTTCGCCCAACAGATCGACCGTCACGGTGAACGGCGTGCCGAGCAGCGAGGTGTTGTTCGGCTCCATCATGTTGAGTTCGAGCTGTGCGCAGCGCTCTTCGGAAAGCGGGGCACACAACACACCGCGACCGTTCTTGAGCATGAAATTGACGATTTCGGGCGTCACCTTCTCGGCTGCTATGATGAAGTCGCCTTCGTTTTCCCGGTCTTCGTCATCGACGACGATGACGATTTTTCCCTGGCGGAAATCCTCGATGGCTTCTTCTATCGTATTCAGTACTTTTTCGTTTTTCATGGTCTATTTTATTTTTTGTTTTTATGTGCGAAACGTGCGAATATCCCGGAGATCTTCTCCTTGATTTTCTTGAATTTTACGACGTACCAATCCACGTCGAGCAGCCCCGAGTCGTTCGTGGCCTTGTATGTGAGGTAGATGGCGACGGGCGCCAGTACGAAGGCCGAGAGCCACGTGCCGTAGAATGCCTCCCATGTACCCTCTTTGGCCATCTTTTCGCCCGAACTGCTGATAATGTAGTAGATGACGAAGAAGATGACCGAGATTACGATCGGCATACCCAGACCGCCTCTGCGGACGATAGCGCCCAGCGGTGCTCCGATCAGGAAGAAGATGATGATCGTCACCGGAAGCGCCAATTTCTTGTGCCATTCGACCTTGCTGCGGTAGAGTTGGTTGAGCGCATTTTTGGCCTGCGATTCGTCGAACGAGAACATAGACCGGGAGTTGCGTGCGGCCGAAACGGCCTGGTTCCAGATTCGGTCCTTGGAGCGCAGGTCGAGAGTCGCCAGGGAGTCGAGGGCATCCATCGGCCTGAAATCCCGTTTTTCTACGACCACCGAATCGTTTCGGTCGGTTATGACGGTCGTATCCCGCACGAAGATACGCTCCTTGAGCAACGGGTCATAGGATCGGGTCGTCGCCGAATTGACCTGCTGTGTCAGCGTGTCGATTTCGTATTGCAGCTCGGAGATGTTTTTGGTCTGGGCGTTGTTGAACAGATCGGCATCCGTGCGCTGCATTTCGAATCCCGAAATGGAAATATTGGCTTTCTGAAGCTCGAATTTATTGCGTTGCAGGGAACTTTTGTTGTACCACTGACTCGAATTTCGGGTCTGTTCGTAGCGTTCGCCGTTGAAGAGCGTGATCTCCAGAAAGCGCTTGTCGTCCGAGAGCCGGATATAGCCCGAATCGGCGACGGTCGTGGTCATATTGCCCGATGCGTTGCGGTTGTCGTAAATCAACACGTCGGTCAGCAGCCCTGTTTCCTGATTCTGGTGTCCGACGCGGATGCTCATGCCGTCGATGCCGTTGAAGAAGAGCCCGTCCTGAAACTCGAGGGTCTGGTTCATCTGGCGAATGTCGTATATCGTACGGAAAAATTTTTTGTTGGCGTATGGCACTAAGTTGTTGGCGATGAAGAAACTGCCGACAGCCAATATACTTACGACCACGAGCAGCGGCCTCATGATCTTAGGCAGCGACATCCCCGCCGACTTCATAGCGAGCAGCTCGTAGTTTTCGCCCAGATTACCCATGGTCATAATGGCCGCCAGCAGCGTGGCGAGCGGCAGAGCCATCGGGATCATGTTGATCGTGGCGTAGCAGAGCAGTTCGATGATCGTACCGGGATCGAGTCCTTTGCCGACCAGCTCGTCGATGTAGCGCCACAGTACATTCATCATCAGCACGAACATGATGATGAAGAACGTCAGCACCATGGGTCCCAGATAGGACTTGAGAACGAGTTTATAGATGGTTTTCATCGGCGCGGCGGCGTTTTTTGACGAGCAAAGTTAGCAGTTTTACTAAAATAAGCGTAACGGTCAGGGTAAATATTATGGCCGCACCGGGCGAAACTTCGAAATTGTAGCTCAGGGCGAGTCCCGCGAGGTTCCCCGCGACGGCGACGGCTGCGGCGGCCGGTGCGAGCGTGCGGAAGGATTTGGTGAACGTATTGACGATCGTTACGGGAATAGTCAGCAGCGAGATCAGCAGCACGATGCCCATGATGCGGATCGAGAGTACGATCGTGACGGCGATGAGTGCCGACATGGTATAGGAGATCAGCCGGGTCGGGATTCCCTGGCTGCGGGCGAAGTCGCGGTCGAAGGCGACGTACATGACCGGACGCAGCCAAAGGAGCGTGCCGACAATTACCACGAGCGTCAGAACGGCGAGCGCCTGGACATCGGTGCGGGTGACCGTTACGATGCTGCCGAACAGGAAATTCGAGAGGTCGCCCGATGTGTAGCCCGGGCGCAGGCTCATGAACAGTACGCCGATGGCCATACCTACCGACCAGATGATGCCGATGGCCGAATCCTCCCGGATACGGCCCCGGTCGTTGGCCCATTCGATCCCCAGTGCCGAGAGGACGGCGAAGACCATCGCACCCAGAATCGGATTGATTCCGAGGTAGAAAGCGATGCCCAGTCCGCCGAATGAGGAGTGCGTGATGCCGCCGCTGAGGAAGACCAGTCGCCGGCAGACGACGTAAGTGCCGATGATTCCGCACGTAATGCCCGACAGGATGCACGCCCAAAAAGCGTGATTGAGGTAGCTGTATCGGACAAGGTCGTTGAAAAACTCCATGGTGCGGTAATCATTAGTTTGCAAATTTACGGATTTTTTACAAAAAATAGAACCGGGAGCCGTTTTATATCGCAGCAACCGTATTTTGTTTCGTCCGATTTGCGGGGCCCGTGCCTTGGTTGCCGCAGAGAGCGGTATCGGTCGGAAGACAGGCGGCGCATACACCGGAATTCGTATGCTTTTTACGAATAAGCATTAAAAAATCGAATATTCGGTACGCCATATCGTTTTTTTTCGTACATTTGAATACGAATGCCTGTTCAGACGTTCTTCGGCATTCGCAAAACCAATTACTTAATCTCTTAAATTTTTACATTTATGCGTACATCTTTATTTCTCGGTTTGACCGGATTGGCATTGCTGGCAGCGTGCGGACTGTCGGGGTGCAGTGATGACGGTGTCGAAAACAAAGACCCACAACTCCCCCCCCCACGGTTGATGTCAGCGTAGATGAAGTAAATCGTACAACGGCTTCATTTACAATCAATACGAACAATGCCTCCGACTATGTCTATGCCGTATTGCCGGCCACAGAAACGATCGCCGATGCGGAGGCGCTCTTCGAAAGAGGACCTGTCCGTTATTTCGAAGGAGAGAAAACAGTAAAGGTCGATCTGAACGATCTTGCCGGCGACACGGAATACAATCTTTATGTTGCGGTACGCAACATCAATCCTTTAGTTTACAGCGATCTCGCTTCCGAGGTGATCGACACGCATGTTCCCTATACCGAGATGATTACGCTCGAAAGTGTCGGACTTACCTCTTTCTCCTACCATATCATGAAGCCCGAAGGGGTGACCAAGTACAAGCACGTCTGTCTTTCGAAGTCCGACTACGATTACATCGTAAGTTTAATCGGAGGAAGCCTGCATTCGTATGTAAGTGCTTTCGGTGCGGAAGCGACCGAGGATCAAACCTATAATTTCGATACCACTTTCTTCGATATCGTCGATTTTCGTCAGGATATCTATTCCGACATGGAGTTTATCATCATTGCCGGTGAAGTGGACGAGAATGGCCAGGTCGCAGAGTCGGCTGTGAAGTCGCTCCTCTTCAAAACCAAGAAGGCCGGTGTCGCGCCTTACGACTTCGAGGTTTCCGTGGGTAACATCGGTTCGATGACGGCCGATATTGCCATCGAGCCGGAGGAGGGAATCGAGCGTTTCCGCTATTTGGTTGCTTCTCGGGCAGATTTCGATTATACCGCTTTCGAGGGAGAGGCTTCCGTGCGTCGCATGATCATCGGCCACTGGGACGATCTTACGAACGAGAGTACGAAGGCTATCACCGTCAATGCGACGGGACTCAAACCCAATACCGAATATCAGGTGGGTATCGTGGGCTTCGACAAGGAGTTGCGCGAAAAGGTTCTGCTTTACGACTTCACGACGGGAGAGCCTACAGGCCCGAAACCGACTTTGGCCGTCGAAACACAGACTGTCGAAACTCCGTGGAACAAGGCCGCTTTCAAGGTCAATGCGACTTATGCGGTAGCGATGACGGCCGGTGTTTTCCCGAAGGGCTCCATCGACGAAGTGCTCGGCCGCCCCGGTAATGAGAATCTTACGGCCGGCGATGTCATTTACAACAACGGTACGCAGCTTACCGAACAGGAGGTGGCTGCGGCTATGAGCGAAGAGGGACTTGTCATCGAGAGTGGAGAGCTGCTGCCCAATACCGAGTACGAGTTCGGCGTTTATGCGGCCAACGCAGAAGGTGTGGGCGTTTCCGAAATAGTGGAGTTCACCACCCTTTTACCGCCGCAGCAAGGCGGGGAGCTGCGTGCGAAGCTGCCCGGCAAATACACTGCGACGACCAAAGACAGCAACGGTGATCCGGTCACTTTCTCCGTTACCATCGCTACGGGTGTGAACGAAGCTACCGAGAAAGCCTATTCCGATCTGAACCGTCTGGTCGTTCTGGGCTTCGCGCCGTGCGGAGTGGATTATGCCAGCCCCGAAGAGCTGCTCGCCAACGGCTGGGCAGCGACCGAAGAGGAGGCCAATGCGAATTACGGGCCGAAGTGGTTCATCGAGTTCACCAGCGACGAAACGATTTCGACGAGTCTGCCTGTGAACAACGAACTGGATTACACGATGTTGAATTTCGATGGTAAGCAATACTATTTCCACGCTTTCGCCAAACGTCCGACTAGCGACCGCTATACGGATGCGGTACGCAGCTTCCCTGTCGAGGTGTCGGATGATCTGACAGTGACGATCAAGAAGTTGGTCGAAGAAACCGATTACGGTACCTTTACCTACTATCCCGGTGTGTTGTCGGGTACGAGTCAGTGGTGGGGCGACATGGTGTTCGCAGCGTCGGAAGAGATCGTGCTGAAGCGCGATGCCGATCAGGGGCCCGAGCCTGCTGCCGTGAAGAGCGTGCGACATCTCTCCATGCCCGAGCGCGTGACCGTAAACCTCGGAGCGTCACCTGCAGTGGACAACCGTCGAGCTGTGGCTGAACGATTGATGCGTTAATCCTAAAAAACTTGTGTTATGAAGAATTTATTCGGATGGATGCTGGTCGTACTGCTGGTGCTGACGGCCGGCGTGTCGTGCAGCGACGATGAAGAGCTTCTTGCGGGCAATGGAATCGCCGATGCAGCCTGGAGTGCCGAAAACCAGGTCGAGATCGAAGGCGGGGTGCTTAATTACACGTTTGCCGCCGCAAGCGATTGGACTGCCCGGAGTTCGGCTGACTGGTGCGAAGTGCAAACCGGTTCGGGTATGGCGGGCGAATCGTTGCTGCGTCTGAAAGTTGCCAAAAATACCCGGGCCGAAGCTCGTTCCGCGACGATTACCGTCAGTGTGTGGGGATATGCTTCGCCGGTTTCGTTCGTGGTGAAGCAGGGCAAAGGATTAATTGAGCAGGGGGACGGAAAATACCGCAGCGTGAACGAATGGGTTGCCGAGTACATGAAGAGCCGTTATCTCTGGAATCGTGCCATCGAGAATGTTTCGCTCGATTACAGTCTTTGTTATGACTTCTTTTTCTTCTCGATTCTCGACGGTGTAGCCGCTCAGGACGAGGTGAACCGCGAAGACGGTCATTGGCAGGGGCAGAAACGTATGTATTACTATTCGCGTTTGGAAAGCGATGCGCCTCTGTCGCGTACTCCCGGCGAGGCGTATGTCGGTTCGGGTATCTATCTGTTGGATGCGACCCGACTCGGGGACGATTATATCGGAATTGTGGTCATGGTCGTCATCCCCGGAACGCCGGCTGCGGAAGCCGGTCTCGTGCGCGGCGACTTCATCACGGCGGTCAATGGCGAGGAGGTGACCGAAAGCAACTATCAGAGTTTGGGCCGGGCCGTGTACGACGGTGCGGTCGATGTTACGGTGAACAGTGTCACGTGGACCGACAACGGGACTACTCCTGTGCTTACCCCGAAAGGGAATGTGCAACTCGGAAGTGCGACCTTCACCAGTCCGGCTATCTATATGGATAAAGTGGTCGAAATCGAAGAGTCGGACAAGAAGGCCGGTTATCTGCTCTATATGGGCTTCGATGTCGATTACGATGAGGAGTTGATAGCCGCTTTCGACCGTTTCCGTGCACAGAATGTCACCGACCTGATCCTCGATCTGCGTTACAACAACGGTGGCGATGTGCTTTCGAGTACTGTGCTCGGTACGCTTATCGCAGGTGAGGCGTACAAGGGACAGCTCTATGCTCATATGACGTTCAACGAGGACCGCACGGAGGCCGGAGAGAGTGGCGACTACAAGATCGGCGTCAAGGAGACGTTCGAAAGCGTGTACGAACCGATCGAAAGAGCCTTGCAACATGCTTTGGGCTTGAAGAAAATCTATGTCCTTGTGAGCGAAACGACTGCTTCGGCGAGCGAAATGGTCATCAACGGTCTGCGCGGCCTTGATATTGAGGTCAATCTTATCGGGATGCCCACTAACGGTAAGAACGTAGGTATGGAAGGTGTGGTCCGCTCGTTTCACAATTACGATTTCCTGCTTTTCCCCGTTTCGTTCTATATTGAAAATGCCAAGGGCTTCCGGGATTACTCGGATGGCTTCACACCCGATGTCCAAATCGATGATTCGGCGATTTATCCGGGTGAATTCGGTACGATGATGGATCAGCTCGGATACCTTGCCCTGCAGTGGATCAAGACCGATAACAAACCGCAGTTGCCGTCCGCCATGCACACGCGCGGCAGTTGCCGGTCGATGAGATCTTTCGGCGATCTGTGGGAAAACCGGCCCGTACAGCCTGTGGGCGGAGCCGTGATGCAACCCGTGAGAGAGGAGTAGATCGCCCTGTTTTGATGTATGTCGCAGGGGTGCCCGTTGCAGGGCGCCCCTGCTCTTTTATCCGGACGTGTGTGTGATTTTTGCCGATAAAATGGTCGGATTCGCATAGTTTTTCGTACTTTCGCTCAAATTTACAGCAGAAATATGCAGCGACGCAGAGTCAATTTTCACACCTTGGGCTGCAAGCTCAACTTTTCGGAGAGCTCTACCCTCGCCCGTGAATTCGAAGCGGGCGGCTTCATCCGGGTCGGGGTTTCGGAAGCGGCGGATATTTCGGTCATCAACAGTTGCTCGGTGACCGAACATGCCGACAAGAAATGCCGTAACCTGATCCGTAAAATCCATCGGCGCAACCCGGCGGCGATTATTGTCGTCACCGGTTGCTATGCCCAGCTCAAACCGCAGGAGATCGCTTCGATCGAAGGGGTCGATCTGGTGTTGAGCAACAACGACAAGGGCGAACTTTTCAGGCGTGTAGCGGCTCTTGCTGGCAAGGGACCCGCACAGTTCACCAGTTGCGATGTGGAGGAACTGACCAATTTCTTCGCCGCTTTTTCGAGCGGCGACCGTACCCGTGCGTTCCTGAAAGTGCAGGACGGCTGCGACTATAAGTGCGCCTACTGTACGATCCACTATGCGCGGGGCGCCAGCCGCAATATGCCGATCGCCGACCTGGTGAAGGAAGCCGAACAAATCGCCGCTGCGGGACAGCGGGAGATCGTCATCACGGGGATCAATACGGGCGATTTCGGACGCACGACGGGTGAGCGGTTCATCGATCTGCTGCGGGCCCTGAACGAAGTCGAAGGCATCGAACGCTACCGTATATCTTCGATAGAGCCGAATCTTTTAACGGATGAGATAATAGCGTTTTGCGCTTCGTCACCTAAATTCCAGCATCACTTTCATATCCCGCTTCAGAGCGGTTCGGACAGCGTGCTTGCACGGATGCGCCGCCGCTATACGACCGAAAAATTCGCCGAGCGGATCGAGGCCGTGCGGCGCCTGATGCCGGACGCCTTTATCGGGATCGACGTGATCGTCGGTTTTCCCGGTGAGACGGAGTCCGATTTCCGTACGACCTACGAGTTCCTGGAGCGCCTTGCACCGGCCTATTTGCATATTTTCCCCTTCTCGGAGCGTCCCGGCACGCCGGCCGTCGATTTTCCGGACAAAGTGCAGCCTTCGGTGGCTACACGGCGCGTGGAGGAGCTGGAAGAGCTTTGCCGCCGACTGCACGGCGAATTCTGCGCCCGGGCCGAAGGTACGACGGACGAGGTGTTGTTCGAGAGCACGATGCGGGGCGGGATGATGTTCGGCTATACGGGCAACTACCGCCGGGTCAAGGCCCCCTACGACCGGAGTCGGATCAACACGATTTGCCGGGTGCGGCTGGGGCGTATGGACGATGCGAACGATCTCGAAGGCGAAATCGTGGATAATTAGCGATTTCTTCGTATATTTGTATCAGGCGAAGGTTCGGGTGAATTTCGTTTCGGCATTCCGGCCGGATGCGGCCTTGCCTCCGGGCCGCATTGTATTTTGCGAAAATGGCCTGTATTTCGGGCGGGCGGCGGCTGGGCTTGCCGTACCGTCCGGTCGTTTTTGTAAGAACGAGTTGCGGTGTAGTCTGCCGGATTCGGCATTGGTTACGCCTTGAACTGTTTTTCGGAATACGGCTTGTAGCTCGGTAAGATTCAAACAAGTTTGCTTTTGCCCTTGCCTTGCATTATATTTGTTGCATCGCTCCGGATATGTTCGGGTGGGGGGACTGCCCTGCCGATACGGGCGGTTTGGGACGATTTTAACAGTTAAACGCGTATGACGGGAATTCGAAGAAGAATATCCATTGCTTTCTTGAGTATCGTCGGGTTGTTGTTCGCCTCGGGGATGATCTCTTTTTTCGAGCTGAGTCACTTGAGCTACGACACCGAGGAGATTTTGAAAGCCAACCAGCGGAATGTGGAGCTCGCCAAGGAGATGCTCGGCGCCGTGCATGATCAAAACGTGGCGATCGTGCATTTGGCGATCCTGCAAGATGCGAGTTACGATAGCCTGTGCCGCACGGGAATGCAGCGGTTGGAACATGCGGTGGCTACGGCCCAGAAAGGAGCGTTGGACCGCTCGGCGCTCGACTCCCTGACGGGTGCGACTACCGAGTTGCTGGTGCTGACCAAGATGTTTCTCGCGACCGAATCCCCGAAGGCAGGGGACGAGTCGGGAGAGGTGTGGTACAACGAATATTATGAAAAACAGTACGAAAAGGTCGTCACGGCGGTTCGGGACTATATGACTTCGACGCAGAGTTCGCTGGCTCCGCGGGCCGAGCAGCTCAAGAAAAACGCTTACCGGGCCGTTACTCCCGTGCTGATATCGCTGGTGGTGATGATCGCTACAGTGTTGATGCTCTTTTACTTTACGATGCTCTACTGTGTCAATCCGATCGTGGCGATGAACAAGGGGCTCGGACAGTATCTGACCTTCAGGATACCCTTTGCCGTGAAAGCCGAGTGTAAGGACGAAATCCTGGAACTCAAGGAAAAAATCGAGGCACTCGTCGCCATGCTGAAACAAAATAAAGCGTAGAGAGTCATGCGGGTCAATGTGATATTGCGATACGTGGGAATGATTATGCTGTTGTTGGCATTCTTTATGTTCGTTTCGGCAGGGATCTCCTATGTCAACCACATGGATTCCGCGTTTTACCCGTTGCTGCTCTCGGCTCTGCTGACGGCGCTGTTGGGGGGCTTCCCGCTCATTTTCGTGGAAAAGCAGGATCGGATCACCAATAAGGAGGGGTTTTGCATCGTGGTCGGTTCATGGTTGCTCGCCTGCGTCGTCGGTATGTTTCCCTACCTGATCTGGGGCGGTGAGTTCAGCGTGATAAATGCTTGGTTCGAAACTGTTTCGGGCTTTACGACCACAGGATCTTCGATTTTGCAAAATGTCGAGGCGCTGCCCCGGGGATTGCAGTTCTGGCGGATGTCCTCGACCTGGGTCGGAGGTATGGGCGTGGTGATGTTCGCGCTGGTGATCCTGCCTGCACTGGGTACCAGCAAAATGATGCTTTCGAGTGTCGAGATGTCCACCCTGGCCCGGGACAATTATCGTTACAGGGCTCAGATGGTGGTTCAGATCTTGTTGTTCGTCTATGTCGGACTTACGATATTTTTCACTTTCATGCTGAAATTCGCCGGAATGAACTGGTTCGATGCCGTATGTCATTCGATGTCGGCCTGTGCGACCAGCGGGTTCGGAACCAAAAATACCAGTGTCGCCTTTTACGACAGTGCGATGATCGACATGGTACTCATCTTCGCGATGGGTATTTCAGGCATCCATTTCGGTTTGATCTATGCGACCGTTACCGGTAAGCGCAACAATATTTTCCGTAGCGAAGTCACTTTGTTTTATCTCGGAATGTTGATTCTGGGAAGCCTGCTGATCGCCCTGAGTTTATATATCGCCGATATTTATCCTACGTTCAGGTCATCGCTGCGTTTCGCGTCGTTCCAGTTTGTTTCCGTGACATCGACTTCCGGCTTCGCTACGGCCGATTCCAGCCTGTGGACTCCGTTCGCAATTATTTTGCTGATACTGGGCTCGTTGATCTGCGCTTGTGCGGGTTCCACCTCGGGTGGTATGAAGGCCAATCGAGCATTGATGGCTCTGAAGATGCTTTACATCCGGGTGAAGCAGCAGCAGCATCCGAATGCCGTCATCCGGCTCAAGATGGACGGTGTGATTCAGGAAGCGGGCGTGCTGCATACGGTGTCGCTTTTCATCGTGGCCTACCTGCTTCTCATTCTCATCGGAACGATTCTCTGTACGCTTTTCGGCGTAGATCTGATGACCAGTTTTTCGGGGTGCGTGGCTTCTATCGGCAATGTAGGTCCGGGATTTGGAGGGGTTAATTCGATGGCCAACTACGGTGATTTGCCGGCGATCGTGAAATTTATCTTCACGGCGCTTATGTTGTTGGGACGTCTGGAGATATTCGGATTGTTGCAATTCTTGTTAATCAGATGGTGGAAATGATGTGGCATAAGTTATTGATCGGTTTATTTTTGACCTTCTCGGTCGTTATCGTGCGAGGAGCTTCCGACCCGGCGGGGCCCGGTATTCCTGCCCTGCAGTCGAATTCGGAATACGTTGCGCTTCGGGATCAGGACAGTCGGTTGCAGGTCCGGATCGACGAGATGCAGACCCGGATTGCAGGACTGCGTGCGATGCTGCGGGAAAATCCGGCCGCACAGGAGACTTACGGCGCTCAGATTCTCTCGCTCGAAAGCGAAATGCTCTCTGCCCAGGGACTCCGTACGCAGGTCGCGGCCCGGATCAACGCCATCGAGCAGGCTTGGCTGACCGAACATCCCGATTATGTTCCGGCGGCCGAAACGGAAAAATCTCTTATCACGCAGACTCCCGAATCGCAGCAGAGTCGGAATCTCGTGTTCAACGGTTATTTCCGTGAGAATCTTCCGGCACGTGATTACGAGGCTCTGCTCCGGGCGCAGCGCATGGAGGCGGAGGTGGCCGGATGTGCCGGGCGCCTGCTGGAGAACTACCGGCAGCAGACTCTTTTGAAGCAGCAGTACGATACCGTTCGTACGGAGCAGGCGGCTGTCGATCTTTTCGGTCGTTACCGCACGGTAGCCAACCTGGGCCGGGTTTTGCGGGATTCGCTGACGGCCGTATGGGGATATGTGTATGATAACAAGAGCTATGCTTACGATTATATCCTGGATAAGTTGAATTGCAGGGACCAGCAGGCACGTCAGCAGAAGGCGTTGGACGATGTGCGGCGGCAGATGTCTGCGGCCCAGGCCGAAGGGCTTGTTGATGCGCTTCCCGATTATTATATCCAGAAATGCTATTTGACGGATTATGAGCGGGAAATTGCCCGGATGCTGGGATTGGGACTTGCATCCGATTCCTTGAAACAGGTGGCTGTACGGCTTCAGACGATAGATTTTCGTCTTCCGAAGCCGGAGATTACGGAGCGCTATTTCCTCGATTACGAACCGGTCCAATTTGTTGCGGGGCGCTATACGTATAAGAAACCGATTCCGGACTGTCCTGTCTATGAGCACGGAGTGATCTACCGAATCCTGCTCGGGGAGTATAAGTACAAACAGAATATCTCCATTTTCCGCAGCGCTTCTCCGCTCTATGTATTGAAGACCGACGCGGGGCGCTACCGTTATTTCGCGGGAGGTTTCGCGACCAAGGCCGAAGCCGTCGATGCACAGGAGTTGCTGCGGGCGAAAGGGTTCCGCCGTCCGGAACTGGTTGTGTGGTACGATGGGGAATATACCAATCTGACACGGACTCCCGAGGCGGAAATGGCCGCTTTCCGGGTGGAAATCTCCAGTGAGCAGAATCTGTCGGATACCGTGAAGCAGGCGATTGCGCAGGCCGCTCCCGGCTGCGACCTGTCCCGCGTGGGGGCGGATCTTTTCGTCGTCGGACAGTTCGACAACAAGGCTGTCGCGGATCAGGCGGCTGCCGCGATTCGCGCCGCCGATCCTCAATTATCGGTAAAAGTGACGGAAATTGCTAAATAATCGGATTTTTTGCGTATCTTCACCCGAAAGAAATAGGTCCGTATTCGGACGTATATCGGTGAATCGGGGGAAATTCGACCTGCGAGCCGGTTATTCCGATCTTTTTCAGCGATTTTAACACGGTGAATATGTTTTTTATCATTCTGTTGGTCTTTTTCGGGTTACTGTTTCTGGTGGCGGAACTTGTCCTGCTGCCAGGCGTATCGATCGGGGCGATTCTCGCGCTGGTCAGCTATGGAGGCGCCATTTATATCGCCTTCCGGGATTACGGTCCTTTGGCGGGCGGAATCGTCGTCGCCGTCGTTCTGATCCTTTCGTTCGCGGCGACCGTCGTTTCGCTGCGGTCCAAAACCTGGCGCCGTTTCTCCCTGAAACAGAAAGTCGATTCCTCTGTGATGCCCGAACCGGTGCAGCAGAGTGTCCGTGTCGGAGATACGGGAATGACCGTTTCGCGGCTGGCTCCGATGGGAAAGGTGGAGATCGGCGGTAAGATTTACGAAGCCAAGTCCATGGACAGTTATATAGATCCCCGCCGGGAGGTCGAAGTCGTCGGATTCGAAAATTTCAATATAATCGTACGCAAACACATTAAATAAATAAAAGATGGAAATCGGTATCATTGCACTAATCGTCTTCGTTTCGCTCTTTGCGATTTGGCTTATTTTTTACTTCATTCCTGTGGGCCTGTGGTTTTCGGCGCTGGTGTCGGGCGTGCGGATCAGCCTGTTGCAGTTGATCCTGATGCGCTGGCGCAAGGTGCCGCCTTCGACGATCGTATCGTCGATGATCGAGAGTACGAAGGCCGGTCTGGAACTCAATCCCAACGAGCTCGAGGCTCACTATCTGGCCGGAGGTAACGTGACCAATGTGGTGCATGCGCTGGTGTCGGCCCAGAAAGCCAATATTATGCTCGATTTCAAGATGGCTACGGCGATCGATCTGGCGGGCCGCGACGTATTCGAAGCGGTGCAGATGTCGGTTAATCCCAAAGTCATCAATACTCCGCCGGTAGCTGCGGTGGCCAAGGACGGTATTCAGTTGATCGCCAAGGCACGCGTTACGGTGCGGGCCAATATCAAGCAGTTGGTCGGCGGTGCCGGTGAGGAAACGGTTCTGGCACGTGTCGGCGAAGGTATCGTTTCGTCGATCGGCTCGGCACAGTCGCACAAGATCGTGCTGGAGAATCCCGATTCGATCTCCCGCGTGGTGCTGGAGAAGGGATTGGATGCGGGAACGGCGTTCGAAATTCTTTCGATCGACATCGCCGATATAGACGTAGGTAAGAACATCGGCGCACAGTTGCAGATGGACCAGGCCGAAGCGGACAAGAACATCGCCCAGGCCAAGGCCGAGGAGCGTCGTGCTATGGCCGTAGCTCTCGAACAGGAGAACAAGGCCAAGGCGCAGGATGCCCGCGCCAAGGTGATTCTGGCCGAAGCCGAAGTGCCGCTGGCTATGGCCGAAGCGTTCCGCAGCGGAAATCTGGGCGTGATGGATTACTATAAGATGAAGAACATCATGGCGGATACTACGATGCGCGAAACGATCGCCAAACCCGATAAGAAATAGGACGACGAATCGTTGTTCGCATGAAAAACCCCGTTGAAATCTCAACGGGGTTTCTTTTATCGATATGGGCGGGAATCTATCGGAGCGTATTGTAGAATGGAGCGTCCCGTTTCGGGGCCGAAGTATATCGAGCCAAGCCGTACAGCGTGCCGGTGGACTCTATTTTATTCGAATGGAACGGCAGGCCGGTCAGTGGGTTTCGATTTTTGCACTGGCAACGCTTCGGGGGAGCGTTTCTCCGTCGGGGGTTCCCTCCAGCCCGTCTTTCCATTTGACGGCGGCATGCGCACCGTCGCAATAGGGCTTGTTGCGGGAGTGTCCGCAGCGGCAGAGCACTACCCTGTTCCGAACTTCGAAGGTTCGGCCGTCTTCGCGTTGGATGCGGATCCCGCCGCGTACCCAGAGTCCTCCGCTGGCGCCGATCGCCGGGTCTTCGATCAATCCCAGGCTGGGTTCGAAGATGAATTCGTAGGGTTTTCCCGTGCGGTTGTCCCAGGCGGTCAGGCGGGCGCTCGGACACATCGAAGCTTCGCGGACGGCCAGCTTGCGGGACTGCGAATCGCCGGATGCGGCCGTCAGGTCCCAGACACCCCCGTAAGGATGGCAGAAACGGGCGAAAACACAGTATTTTTCGTTGTCGTTCAATGTCACCCGTTGTCCCTCGGTGATCTCTACTTCGTCCATAATCCGGTCCTCTCCGGAGGTGATCGCCGAATCCCATTCCTCCTTGAGGTGCGAGCCGTCGCAATAGGGTTTGCTGCGGGATAAACCGCAACGGCACAATGCCGTCGGTTCTTTTTCCGTCGAAAAATGCCGCCCTTCCTGAAAATACCAACTCTCGCCCTCGGAGTCGGGCATGATGAATTGCATGGCCAGCGGCGGGTTTCCGGTGACGAGGTACGGACCCTTTTCGGTGACGGTAATGGCTATTTGGTTCCCTTCGGAAGATGATTCGTGGGGCGATGCTGTCTTTTTTGCCATATCGGATGCGTATTTTTAAGTCGATTTGTTACGTTACCTTTGCAAGAATTGTTCCTAACGGAATTTCTGTTGTCGGAAGAATCGGAAATTAGCTGTTTTAGTAAAAATGTCGAGGTTAATTTTGCGAAAATAAGGCCATGTTCCGACAGGACCTGTTTGTTCTGTATGTGGTTTGTACTATCTTTGCCGAAGATGGGGTGCGGTTCGGCGATTTTTGCGTACAAGTCTGCACGATTACTCTCGCCTTTCCGTATCTTTGACATCATGGTCTTTAGATAGGATGCGCTTCGGAAAACCGGGACAGGTTCCCGTTTTCTCTCGGCTTTCCCTGTCTTTGGCTTCGTTTTGGATGCTTTGGCTTTGGTCAAACGCAAATAAAATTGCTTTTGCATTAGGCTTATTCGTATCTTTGACTTCGTCTTAGATACTTCGCCCCGGCAAAACGCGAATAAAATTTGCTTTTGCGCTCGGCTTATTCGTATCTTTGTAACGTTTAGCAAAATTGGATTTTGAACATGAAAAAACTTGTGTGCCGCTTTTTATGCCTGGGAATCGTCCTGGCCGTTTCGATGAATCTCGTCGGTTGCAGCGACGACGACGGACCGGTGGGAACCCTCTATTTCCCTCGTGATGTTTGTATGGTCGATAAGCCCGGGGGAACGGCTTCGGTAGAATTTACGGCTGTGAATATCGTGAAGCTGAACATTACCGATACGCCTGAAGGCTGGACGGTGACCGCCGATTTGCAGACGAGCCGGATGACCGTGACGGCCCCCGCAAGTGATGACTCCAATGCCGAAACGGGAGGAGTCCTGACGTTGGTCGGTTACGATACCGACGGAAAGGCCGTTTCCGCCGATTTGAGGGTCGGAATCGGGCGGACCGTCGATCTGACGGTGCAGACGGCTAACTGTTATATCGCCAACTATGCCAATGCCTACTATACTTTCGACGGTACCGTAAAGGGAAACGGCGAAAAGATTCCTACGGCTCGGGTAGAACTTATGTGGGGAAGCACGTCGCATATGATCGAGAACCTGACACTCGACGACGGTCGGGTTTCGTTCTTCGTCGCGGCGGATAAGAAAGGTGAGTTTATCGAAGGAAACGCATTGATCGCAGCTTTCGATGCCCAGGATAAGGTGGTTTGGAGTTGGCATGTGTGGGTTACGCAGTACGATCCTTCGGCGGAGTCGGTTACTTCGGCTGCCGGAGATGTTTTCATGACCCGTAATCTGGGTGCCGGAGCCGGCGGCAATGCCACGGAGGACGACATATATCTCTCCTACGGACTTTATTACCAGTGGGGACGTCCGACCCCGATGATCGGGCCGGCGTATTATAACTGTGCATTTGCGGAGGATCATAAGATGTATAATATCAACGGGCGTCTTACTTATCTTGACTATGTGGAATCCACCCCCGAAACGGGCACGATGGAGTATGCCATAGCCTATCCGATGAGTTTTATTCTGGGAGTCGAGGAGTCCGGTTACGATTGGCTCTATTCCGACCATGACAACGAGTTGTGGGGGGCGGTCAAGACCGTTTACGATCCCTGTCCTAAGGGATGGAAGGTTCCGGACAAGGATGTTTATGCCGATTTTATGATCGGCGACGATCATGACCAGGAGCAAACGGAGGCGTTGCGCGAGGCTTACGGCTGGAACCTGACCGACGGAACGATGACTTCATTTTTTCTCGGAGGCGGGCGTCGCCCTTATCTGACGGGGCTTATCCAGAATGTAAACAGCAATGCGGACGCGCAACCGTGGATCGGTTGTTATTGGACAAGCGGTTTGGGAACCGACGAATTGAGCGCTTCGGGCCTCTATTTTTCGCTCGATACGGACGATGCTGCTTCGAGTGAATTTGTTCCGGCACGGAACTATCAACGAGCCAATGGTTTGCAGGTTCGTTGCGTAAGGGAATAATATCTTTTTTCCGAATCAATATACCTTATTTTCGCCGGAGTTTCCGCTCCGGCGATTTTTTTTGGTATAACAGTTGTTCCTCTTTGGGGAAGAATTTTTAATGTCTGCAAATATGAGAGTACAAACCGGTAAAGGAACCATTCCATGGATGACCGTGTTGGCGGTCTGGTCGGTATCGGCCGTCGTTTCGCTGCCCGGACTTGCCATCTCCCCTATTCTCGGCGACTTGAACAAGGTCTTTCCGCATGCGACCGATCTGGAGATACAGATGCTTACTTCGTTGCCTTCGGTGTTGATTATTCCTTTTATGCTGCTGGCAGGCCGTTTGTCTGTAACCGGGAATAAGTTCAAGCTGCTTGTGGTCGGGCTTACGGTCTTTTTCCTGAGTGGCTTCGCCTGTCTTTTCATTAACCAAATGTGGCTTCTGATTCTGGTAAGTTGTCTTACGGGTATCGGTGCCGGTATTATCATTCCTTTATCGACGGGATATATCGTGGACTATTTTACGGGGGATTATCGTGTCCGGCAGTTGGGCTACAGTTCGTCGATCAATAATCTCACGCTGGTGTTGGCTACTATGCTGGCAAGTTATTTGGCTAATGTCGATTGGCATCTGCCCTTCCTGGTATATACGTTGCCGGCGATTCCGTTGATTCTTTCGGTTTTCATTCGCAGGACTCCCGCTGCTCCGGAACCTGTCGGGAGCGATGAGCTGAAACACAAGAAGGTCGATTGGCCGAAGCTGGCTGCGGTCATGGGATTTTATTTTCTGGCGACTTTCCTGGCATTGGCTATCACCTTCTACATTTCATTCCTGGTGGATCCGCACGGCAACCAAAATTCCTTCTCGGGGCTTTTGGTGTCCTTGTTTTTCCTGGCTATCATGTTGCCCGGCTTTTTCCTTTCCCCGATCATCCGGCGTCTGCGCGGCAGTGTCAATCTGGTTTCGTTGATTATGATCTGTGCGGGATTGCTCTTTATCGGACTCTTCAAGGCGCATTTCTGGTTGATTGCGGGATGCACTCTCGTGGGACTCGGATACGGCATTATTCAACCGATTATTTACGACAAGGCGGCTGCGGCGGCCCCACCGCAATTGGCGACATTGGCCCTTTCGGTCGTGATGTCGGTAAATTATCTGGCGATCGTTCTTTGTCCGTTCATTATCGACCTGTTGCGAAACATTCTGCACATGCAGGGAGAACGCTTCCCTTTCATCTTGAGTGCTGGTCTGGCTTTCGTTGCGGTCTTGCTGACCTGGCGGTACAGAAATAGCTATGCGTTCGGGTTGGATAAGTCTTATTACCGGCAATGAATAAAGAGGAGAGCCGCTTAAAAAGTGGCTCTCCTTCCTGTTGCCGACGTTTTTTCCTGGATCGTTGTTGCCGGGCGTTGCCGCTTTGCCGGAAACGTCCGGTCGTATTGTGCGCTGCGTCGGTCCGCGATCCTTCTTCGTGCCGGCTATTTCCCGGATGCGGGATTCTTTACGCAACGTACCGGCATGCCTGAGCGACAGTCTATGTCGATTATGTTTACCTGGTTGCTTTTCGAGAAGAGCAGGTATTGGTAGTTCAGATCCTCCGGAGTATAGACCGAACTTTCGGTACTCGTACAGAGCAGGTAACCTTTGGAGAAATCCCCGGACATCAACGATCCGATGTATTTCCCGCTCGGGTCGCGTGTCCCGGCATAGGTGAAGAAGGAGCTGCCGAGCTCACTGTTCATGGCGATAAGCGACTCCAGATCCGCCCGGGTCGGAAGGTGCCATCCTTCCGGACAAATGCCTTGCACGCCCTCGATATTGCGGAAGTTGTCCGCAGTAACAGGTTCCCCTACGGCCGTAGCCAGATCGTAGAGCAAACCTTGCCGTTGGATGTATTCCGTGTCGCTGGATGCGGTAAAGGAGGTCGTACACGGATACCAAATGCCGTTTTCTTCGGACGGGGATGAGGAAACGCGCTTGTCCTCGGGAATGTAGCGCAGGTTTTCCGCCATCCAGGTCGTACCGTTGCTGAGTTGCCGGATGCGATACTTGACGCCTGCGTACTCCAGCAGGTCGGAATCTTCCGGCAGGTCGTCTTCGACCGGAGCGATCGCTCCTCCGTCCTCCCAGCCTTTGACGGCGCCGCTGATGGAGGCGTGGATCTTATTCGTGTTGCTGATTACCGCCTCGATCGCATATTCCGCACCGGATTGCAGGTCGGTCGCCTGGAATGTTTTGGTGTGCCGGTTGCCGTCGGAAGTTTGGATTTCGAGTTCGAGTGCCGCCCGCTGCGGTACGAGAATGGCTTCATATCGTCCTGCGGTCACCGTTGGAAAGGGATAGATATCCGTTTCCGCCGAAGAAGCATCGACCTGAACGCTTTTCGCCGAAAGATCGACGGTCGCCGTGCAGCGGCTGCCCTTCAGGGTGACTTCCTCGATCGTATTGGCGGAGTTGTTCGTAATATCGATCACGATTTTGGTGAGCAGGTGGGTGAATACCATATTCACGGCCGTTTGGCTCGGTACGACGTCCGTCGCTGTCGCTGCCAGCAGGTCCGAGGCTTCGTGATCGGCGGCGAGCTTCTGGTCGGCACGAACGGTGAAGCTCGCCGGAGCTCCTTCCGCTAGGTAGGGATAGTAAGCCGTAAGATTTGATTTTTCACTCGGATCGTCGTACCAGAACAGGTCGTCCGAAACGAAGACCGTACCGTCGAAACGCAGAGGCGTATTTTCACAGTAGTTAGCACCGGATTTGACGATCGTGAGCCCGATGCGGTCCCCGGTGTCGAAATTGAGCCCCGTAACACGGGAGATGCTCGGAGCGATTCGGATGCGGGATTGTACGGGGCCTTCGACAGAGTCGTTCTTGCTGCTGCATCCTGTCAGCAATGCGAGGCCGGATAGGATCAGGAAGAATTGTTTCATAGCGTTTTCGGGTTAATTGTTTTTTGTAAGAAGTATATACAAAAGTATAAAAAATAATATATTTCGTTCAATTTATGGAACGATAAAGTCTGTTTTTGCGGTGAATTGGGTGCTTGTGATGCAATAAGCTCGTTTTTTTGCCGGTCTTGTCCGTAAAGGGAACGTCCGGAGGTGTAATTGTACGAAACAGAGAAGCCCTTCCGTCATCGACGGAAGGGCTTCTCTGTTGTTTTTTGCGGTTACATCCGCAGCGAAATGCCTCCTACGCAGTTCATGTCCTCTTTGAGCGGACACCAGGAGAGATGGGTGAAGAGTCCGATTCGGAAGGAACCCATGCTTTTGACCGCCCACAGTTTTCCGGCGTTTATGAAGACGTTTTTCACGGCAAAACCTTTGGCTCCGCCCTCTCCTGCCGTTTTCCAGGGCGCGGCTCCTACGCCCGTTTTCAGGTCGATGGTTTTGACCGTAAAGGGATAGGCTACTTCGACGTATGAGGAGTAGCACCGCCGCCCCCGGGTATCGACATCTCGCGCTCCGAAAAGGATCGTGTACCAGGAGAGCGTGATGGGGACTTTGCGCGATACCTGCCATTCGATGCCGGCTTCGATGCGGTGCGGGGAGTCGGCGCCGAAATGGAAGTAGTTGCGGCTGATCTGCGGATTCCGGTCCGAGGCCGAACCTTCGTCGTAAAGGTCTTTGAGGTGGAAGGTGATGTTTTTGAGCCGGTAGCTGAGCATCAGGTCCGCCTCTTTGTATGAACTCGACGTGAAATCAACCGATCCCCAGGCCGCTATCGTAAAGTTTCCTATGCCGAGCGTCAGTCCCGGTTGCAGACTGGGGCCCGCTTCGTAAACACCGCGCCAGATATAACTGCTGACCAGATCCATTTCGACCTGAAGCGTTACGCCCGGTCTTTTTCCCTCGGGAAGTGCGGTTTCTTCCGCCTTTGCCCGAAGTGCGGACAACAGAAGACAGGGGATAAGGAGTAGGAACATCATGCGGTTGGGTCCCGCGTGGCGTGAGAGGTTTCTCATATCGGAAATAGGGTTAATCGGCTGCAAATGTAGCCTTTTTCGATGGACTGTGCAACTGTTTCGTCGGGCGTGTAACGGATTTGAAACGGTTGTTTGACGCTTTTGTAACGAGGGTGTAGCCCGGGTGAAACAGCGGCCCGGTACTTTTGCCGCTGTAAAATAATAAGTGGATGAATAGATTTTTATTGATTGGGTTATTGATGCTGAAGGGGATCTGCACGACGGTTGCAGCGCCCCTTCTGTCTGTTGTGACCGGTACGGTGCAGGACGCATCGACCGGCGAGGCGGTCATCGGCGCCGCCGTGATTTTGCAGAATACGACGTATGGGGCCGTCGCCGATGCCGACGGCCGCTTCGTTATTAATAATGTAAAGCCGGGCACTTATACGATCGAAGTGCAGATGCTCTCCTACCAGCGCGTAGTGATCGAGGGGTGTCAGATCAAGCCGGGAGAGAATACCCTGCCGCTGATTTCGCTGCAACCCTCGGCCGAAGAGATCGACGAGGTGGTCGTGACTACCGTGCGGCGGCTTTCGAGCGAGGCGGCCGTGATGCAGGCCGTCCGCAACTCCAAGATGGTCGTGAGCGGTGTGTCGAAGCAGATGATCGCCCGCACGCAGGACCGCGATGCGGGTGAAGTCGTGCGACGCATACCCGGTATCTCGATCATCGACGACAAATTCATCGTGGCGAGAGGTCTCTCGCAGCGTTATAATAATGTGTGGGTCAATGATGCGGCCATTCCGAGCTCGGAAGCCGATTCGCGGGCCTTCTCCTTCGATCTGATCCCTGCGGGGCAGATCGAGAACATCATGATCCTGAAGTCCCCCGTTCCGGAAATCCCTGCGGATTTCACGGGCGGGTTCGTCAAGATCAACACCAAAGATACGCCGGGTGAACTACCCTTCGCCCTCTCCTACTCGATCGGGTTCAACACGGCGACCTTCGGCCACGACTTTCTCTACAATCCGGGAAGCGGCAGCGACTGGTTCGGCTGCGACAACGGCAAGCGCGGCGTGCGGGGTGGTATTACGGGTGCTTTTGATAACGACGATCCGGATTTCGTTACCGACATGACCCGTCACGGCTTCAACAACGACTGGTCGATCAAGACCCGCAAGCCGATTCCCGACCAGCGGTTCTCATTCTCCTACGGCCACAGCTTCCGCCTGGGCAACGGCGCCGATCTGGCGCTGAACGGAGCGCTCAATTACAGCTATGCCACCCGGACCTTCTCGAATATGGAAAACTCCCGTTACGGGGTTTACAACAAGGTGGAGGACAAACCCGAATACTACTACAAATATACCGACGACCAGTACCAGACCAACGTCAAAGTGGGCGCCTTGCTGAATCTGGCTTACCTGAACGGAAAGAATCGCTACTATTTCCGTAACATTTTCAACCAGATCGGACAGGACAAGCTCACGCTGCGCGAAGGCTGGCAGAATATGTCGTCGCTCTATATCCAGGAGAAAACGGAGTATTGCTACACCTCTCGCAGCACGTACAGCGGGCAGATAGCGGGTGTACATACTCTCGAACTGGGAACTCTGGACTGGGATGCCGGATATTCCTACGCCGACAAGAACCAGCCCGACCGCCGCATCGTCAACCGGCAGGAGAACGACATGGTGGGCGATGCGCACTACGGTCAAATGCAGATCGATCAGAACGAGATCCGGCGTGACTTCATGAAATTGCGCGAACACATCGCTTCGGCGGGCATCAACTACTCCTGCACCTTGCGCGAAGGTTCGTCGTTCGCCCCCGAACTGAAGGTCGGACTCTACGGCGAATACCGTACGCGGGATTATCGCACCCGGGCCTATTTCTATCGCTTCGACACGGACAACCTGCCTGCGGACTTCGCTTACGGCGATGTGATCGACGATATTTTGCAAGACGGTAATTATGGCGCCGACAAGCTCTATATCTACGACGACAGCGACAACCGCAACAGCTACAAGGGCGACAACATCCTGACGGCGGCTTATGCCGGCATCGACCTGCCCTTCGGCCGCTGGAACGTTTATGCCGGCGTCCGGTTCGAATACAGCCGTATGGCGCTCACCTCGTACACCAAGATCAAGGACTGGGACAGCGAAACACGAAACTATACCCATGCCGATCCCTTCCCTTCGGTCAATGTGACATACCGCATCAACGACAAGCACCTGCTGCGTGCCGCTTACGGTATGTCCACCAACCGTCCTGAATTCCGCGAAGTTTCCCCTTCGGTCTATTACGATTTCGACCTGTTCAGCGACGTGAAGGGTAATGCCGATTTGAAAGCGGCCTATATCCAGAACGCCGATCTGCGCTGGGAGTGGTATCCGGCTGCGGGCGAAGGTATCTCGGTGGCCGTGTTCTACAAGCATTTCCGCAATCCGATCGAAACGGCTATTCTCGATGCGGGCAGCGGCAGTTATACTTACACGTTCGAGAATGCCGACCGGGCCAATCTGTACGGTGTGGAGCTGGACGTGAAGAAAAACCTCGATTTTATGGGGATGCGCAATTTCTCGGTGGTTCTGAACGGTTCGCTCATGAAGAGCCGTGTGGATTTCGACGACGAGAGCCTCGAGCACGACCGTCCGTTGCAGGGCCAGTCGCCCTATCTGGTCAATGCCGGACTCTTCTACCAGTCGCCCAAACTGGGCCTTACGGTCGGTGTCCTGTATAATCGCATCGGCAAGCGCATCGTGGGCATTGGCCGCAGCGATATGAGCGTGGGCGGCAGCATCGACAACGATATTCCGGATATGTACGAGATGCCGCGCAACGCGCTCGACGTGGTGGTCAGCAAATCTTTCGGCAAGCATTGGGAGCTGAAGTTCAACGCCAAGGACCTGTTGAACGAGAAGGTGCAGTTCGCCCAATTCCCGAAATTCGAGAACGGTGGCGATGTGGTGTCCCGCAAGCAAATCACCAAACAGTTCACGGCGGGACGGATGTTCTCGCTGAGCGTGACGGCCAAATTTTAAGTGAATCGCAGAAATTCGTTCGGGTTCTACCGAGTGAGAAAATAGTCGAAGGAAAATCAACCTTTTTTAATCAAATAAATTATGAAGAAAATTTTATGGGCGGCCTGTTTGATGGCTGCGTTGAGTCTCGCAGGATGCAGCGACGACGAGAACGGTAACGGTGGCAATGGAGGCAACGGCGGTAGCGGCGAGGGCGGAAATCCGTCCGGCGGCGATCTGACGGAGATACTCTTCGAGGACGGGACCCAGATCGGCGACGGACGTCAGGAGTTCGAGATCAAGGGCGACTACACGCTTCCCAAAGGTACCTACCTGTTGAAAGGCTGGTGCTATATCGCCGACGGTGCGAGCCTGACGCTGGCTCCGGGTACGATTATCAAGGGCGACAAGGAGACCAAGGCAGCGCTCATCGTAGAGCCGGGCGGCCAGTTGTGGGCCAAAGGCACGCAGAGCGAGCCGATCGTCTTCACCTCCGAGATGCCTGCCGGCAGCCGTCGGCCGGGCGATTGGGGCGGTATCATTCTCTGCGGTCGCGGTGTGAACAACAAGGGGACGATGCAGATCGAGGGCGGTCCCCGCACTACGCACGGAGGCAGCGACAATGCCGACTGTTCGGGTGCCTTGAGTTACGTGCGCTGCGAGTTCGCCGGCTATCCCTTCAAGGAGGACCAGGAGATCAATGCCATCACGTTCGGTTCGGTGGGATCGGCTACGCAGATCGACCACGTGCAGGTGTCCTATTCCAACGACGACTCCTACGAGTGGTTCGGCGGTGCGGTGAACGCCAAATACCTGGTTTCCTACCACACCTGGGACGATGATTTCGATACCGACAACGGATTCTGCGGCAAGGTGCAGTTCTGCCTGGGCGTACGTCAGCCCCGCATTGCCGATACCTCGGCGTCGAACGGCTTCGAGAGCGACAACAACGGCGAAGGCTCTGCAACCTCTCCTTTCACCTCCTGTGTCTTTTCGAACGTGACCTTCGTCGGTCCGGTCGGTCAGGATGCAGCATTCTCCAACACTTCCGACTATATTACCGCAGGCGACATGAACCCCAAGAACGGTTCCAAGTTGGGCCAGTTCCAGTCTGCCATGCAAGTGCGCCGCAATTCTCATCTGAACTGTTTCAACTCGGTAGCGATGGGCTTCCCCGTCGGTTTGATTGTGGAGAATGACAAAGGCTCGCAGACGCAGACCGCAGCGTCCGAGGGTACGTTGAAGATTCAGAACGTCTATATGGCGGGTATGACCGTCCTGGGCAGCGACGTGAACAAATCGTTCGAGGATGGTTTTTGCGACAACGGCGACAAGAACAGCATCGACAAGTCGAAGGAGTCCTTCTCTTCGACCTACTTCAAGTCGATAGCTTCGAACAAGTATTTCGATGCGATCGCCGATCTGAAACTCTCCCAGCCCAACAGCCTGCAAGCCAATCCGAACTACGGTCCGCTCTCCGATAGTCCGCTGCGCGGAGCCGCTTCTTTCACCGATCCACTGGTTGCCAACGGTTTCGACAAGGTGACCTACATCGGAGCCTTCGCCGACGAGAACGACGGATGGATGTCGGGTTGGACGGAGTTCGATCCCCAGAACAAAGCCTATTAAACCGGGCTTTCGATCAAGCGTTAATAAAAAGTAAAAAGGGAAAGGCAGCGTTTCAAACGCTGCCTTTCTTCTTTTTGTTTTCGGTAAATCCGATTGTCGGATCTTCGACGTGAAAATGTCAGGAGTTCGGCTTTTTTCCGTCGAGCCATTCGATGCCCCGGTGAGTGGCGATTCCGCGCAGGAGAGCCCACCCGAAAGCATCCATTTCCCGACGGGTTCCTCCTTCGAGGTAGAGGCCGAGCAGTACGTTCATCAACCGTTTGGCGAACAGCTGGCAGTCCACATCGGGCAATACGCTGCCGTCGGCGACGCAATGTTCCAGTACTTCGGTAAACGAGTCCAGCCAGAAACGACGGTTTTTTTCGTAGGAATCGGCATAGGAAACCTTCTGTTGCAACTCCTGAAGCGAAATGCAACTGATCATACATACAGCGGCAATGTATTCTTGAATCAGATTCCGGGCCTGTTCGAGGGCCGAACCGGGTTGATAAAAGAGGTAGCCTGCGATCTTTTTCTCCTGTTCTTCCCGGATTTTGTCCCAGCACTGTTCGACCAGGGTGTCCTTATCGCTGAACAGTTCGTAGAGTGTCCGCTTGGAGATCTCCAGCTTTTGTGCGATCTCATCCACCCGGACGGCACGGATGCCGTTCCGGATGATGAGGTCCCGCGTCGTGCGGATGATTTCTTCGCGTGTTACCCTGCGTTTCATTGTTATTTATCGGTTTCGGATTCGATTTCACGGCCGCCGCCCAGGGCATGGTAGAGATCGACGATAGCCTGAATCTCCGAGAAACGGTCGTTGATTTGCGACAGTTGTGCCGACAGCAGGGTTTGCTGTGCGGTCAGCACTTCGAGGTACGTCGTGCTGCCGTGGCGCATCAGAAGCTGGGTGCTCTCGACGGCAGTTTCCAGCGAAGCGACCTGTTTCTGGCGCAGATCGACTTTGGAGCGTGCCGACTGGCATTTGGCGAGGGCGTTGTTCACTTCGGCTCCCGCGTTGAGCAGGGTCTGCTGGAACGACAGCAGGGCCTCCTGCTGTTGCGCTTTGGCGATTCGAAGCTGTGCCTGGTTTCTGCCCGCGTTGAAGATGGGCTGTACGAGCGATGCCGCAGCGTTGAAGATCCATTTGGCGGGATCGAGCGTCGTAACACCTCCATCGTTGGTCCAACCCAGCGTACCGCTCAGACTGAGGGCCGGATAGAACGCCGACCGGGCTCCGGCCGTGTTGTAAAAGGCCTGTGCCAGCGAGTATTCGGCATTTTTCACGTCGGGACGGTTGGAGAGCATCTGCGCGGGAATGCCGACCACCAGATTCTCCGGAAGAATTTGCTCGTCGAGCGTGCCGCGTTCGAAGCTGCGGGGAGCTTCCCCCAGCAACGACGAGAGGCTGTTTTCCATTTCGCGGATCTGGTACTCCAGGTCGAACAGCGAGGATTCGATCGAATAGTAGCTTGCTTCGGCTTGAGAAACCGCCGCTTCGTTGGTCATACCCGCCTCTTTCATGGCCCGCATCGTATTGACGGTTTCGAGCCATTTTTCAGCGGTTTCTGAAGATATCTCGTACTGAGCGTCGAGCATCAGCAGCGTGTAGTAGAGATTGGCGACGGAGGCGATGACCTGCGTGCGGACAGCCTGTTGGTACTCCTGGCTTTGTGCGAGAAGAGCTTTCGCCCGGCGCTTGCTGTTGGTGAGTTTGCCGAAAATATCGACCTCCCAGCTGGCCGTTGCGGGAACGGTGTAGGTCCACGTGGCGTTCCAAGGGTTGGTCAGGCTGCTCACGCCTCCGTTCGGAGCGAAGTTGAACGAGGGCAGGTATGCCAGGCGTGCCGACTTCAGCGTCGCTTCCGCCTCTTTTACGCGCCAGTAAGCCGACTGGAGGTCGGTGTTGTTGTCCAGTCCCTGCTGAATGAGCTGTTGCAGGTAGGGATCGGTGAACATCTCCTGCCAGGAAATGTTACCCAGGGTCATCGTATCGACCGTTTCGACTCCCTGGCCGTAAAGCCCGTCGGTTTTGATCTCTTCCGGGCGCGTGTAGGGCTTGTAAATGCCGCAGCCAGCCATGGCGGCTGCGGCAAGTATGATGATTAGCTTTTTCATGGTTTACTTCTTCTCTTCGTTTTCTTTTTTGCTGTCTTCGATCTCGGCTTCGATCATCCAGTCGGGAGTGTTCGTGAATTGGATCGGTTTGACCTTCTCCTGCAGGTGCTGGAAGACGATGAACAGGGACGGCACAAGGAACAACAGAGCCAACGTACCGACGATCATACCGCCGACGACGCCCGAACCGAGGGTCGAGTTACCGTTGGCGCCCACACCCGTTGCGATTACCAGCGGGATCATACCGAACACGCAGGTCAGCACGGTCATCAGGATAGGACGCAGACGGGCTTTGGCGGCCGAGAAGGCGGCCTGCGAGAGGCTCATGCCCGACTTGCGGCGGTCTGCCGCGTACTCCGTAATCAGAATCGCGGTTTTCGACAACAGACCGATAATCATGATAAGACCCGTCTGGAGGTAAATGTTGTTCTCCTGTCCGATGAGCTTGACCAGAATGAACGAACCCAGCAGACCGCACGGTACGGCCAGAATGACGGCGAAAGGAATCAGGAAGCTCTCGTAAAGAGCACTCAGAATCAGGTAGATCAGGATGATGCAAATACCGAAGATGATCGCCGTGTTGCTACCTGTCTGACTCTCCTCGCGCGTAAGTCCGCCGAAGTCGTAGCCATAACCCTTGGGCAGCACCTGTTCCGCTACCTCCTCGATGGCCTTGATCGCATCGCCGGTCGAGTATCCGTCGGCGACGGTACCGCTGATGGCGATACTGTTATACATGTTGAAGCGGCTCAATACCTCCGATCCATATACCTTGGTGAGCTTGACGAACTGACTGATCGGTGCCATTTCGCCGTTCTGCATCCGCACGTACACGTTGTTGAGCGATTCGGGATCGAGTCGGTATTTCGGATCGGCCTGGATCATCACGCGATATACTTTCGAGAAGCGGTTGATGTTCGACACGTACTGTCCGCCGTAGTAGCCCGAAAGGGTCGAAAGAATCTCTGTCGGAGAGATACCCGCGCGCTTGGCCTTCGCCGCATCGATGTCCACCATATACTGCGGGAAGTTGATGTTGAAGGTCGAATAGGCCATCTGGATTTCCGGCCGTTGGTTGAGCGCATAGATGTATTGCAAATAGATGTTGTAGAAGTCCGTTATGTCGCCGCCCGTCTGGTCTTGCAGATACATTTCGAAACCGGTCGAAGTACCGTAACCGGTGATCATCGGGGGAGCGACGGCGAAGATCTGCGCGTCCTTGATGTCGGCGGTCCGGGCATAGATTTGGCCGATTACGGCATTCACGGCGTCGGCCTTGTCGGGACGCTCCGACCAGTCTTTCAGTCTGACGATGCACATACCGTACGAGTTTCCCTGTCCGGCGATCATACCGTAACCGGCTACCTGCTGGAAGTCGCGGATCTGGGGAATGCTTTTCAGACGCTCGCCTACTTTGCCCATTATCTTGTTGGTTTCGGCGAGCGAGCTACCCGGAGCCGTCGTTACGTTGATCATGATCGTACCCTGGTCCTCGTCGGGTACCAGACCGGTTTTGGTGTTGTTCATCAGCAGCACCAGCCCGATCATTGCCAGACCCAGCGTTGCCCAGGTGAGCCATTTGTGCTTGATGAATACCATGACACCGCGCTGGTATTTCTTGAGCACGGCGCTGAAGGCCGTATTATAAGCCTTGCGGAACCGGGCCGCGAAGTTGTTCTTCACATTGCCGTCTTCATCTACATAGGGTTTGAGCAACAGGGCGCAGAGCGCCGGGGAAAGAGTCAGTGCGTTGAGTGCGGAGATACCGACGGCGACGGCCATCGTGATACCGAATTGCGTATAGAACGTACCTGAGGTTCCGCCCATCATCGACACCGGGATAAACACGGCCATGAAGACCAGCGTCGAGGTGATGATGGCCGAAGTGATGCCGCCCATGGCATCGACCGTAGCCAGGTACGATGACTTGTAGCCGCTGTCGAAGCGTGCCTGGACGGCTTCGACGACGATGATCGCGTCGTCCACCACCGTACCGATGGCGAGCACCAGCGCGAAGAGGGTCAGCAGGTTGATCGAGAAGCCCGCGAACGAAAGGAAAGCGAACGTACCCACCAGCGACACGAGGATCGAAATGGTCGGGATCAGCGTCGAGCGTATATCCTGCAGGAAGACGTAAACCACTAAAATGACGAGGATGATGGCCTCGATCAGGGTTTTGATCACTTCGTGGATCGAGGCGTACAGGTAGTCATTCACGCTCATCAAGTGGGTTATCTCTACGCCTTTAGGGAGTTCGGTTGCAATTTCATCGAGCATCGCGTCGATTTCCTCGACGGTTTGTGTGGCGTTCGTGCCTGCGGTCTGGAAGACGAGCGCCGAAACGCCGGGATGACCATTGACCATACCGTGATAAGCATAGGAGTCCTGTCCCAATTCAATGTCTGCCACATCTTTCAGACGCAGTACCTGACCGTCAGAAGTAGCTCGGATTACGATCTCCCCGAACTCTTCAGGTGTCATTTTACGGCCACGGTATTTCATGGTATATTGGAACGTATTTTCGGAGTTTTCGCCGAACGTACCGGCTGCCGATTCGATGTTTTGTTCCGCCAAAACCGCAGTGACATCCGAAGGGACTAATTTATATTGGGCCATTACGTCCGGCTTCATCCAGATACGCATTGCATAGTCGCCACCGAGAGCAAAGAATTCTCCGACGCCCTGGATACGCTGGATGCGCGGTTTGATGTTGATATTGAGGTAATTCGATAAGAAATTTTCATCGTATGAATCGTCTGGACTGCTCAGCGTGAAAACTTTCAGCATCGAAGACTGACGCTTCATGGTCGTAACACCGATTTTTGTAACCTCGGCAGGGAGCGATCCGGTTGCCGTCGCTACTTTATTCTGTACGTTGACGGCCGCCATATCCGCGTTGGTGCCCTGTTTGAAATAGACCGTGATCGATCCGCTACCGGCATTCGATGCTTCGGATTTGATGTACATCATATTTTCCACGCCGTTGATAGCCTCCTCAAGCGGAATGATGACGCTCTTCTGGATGGTTTCGGCGCTGGCGCCCGGATAGCTGGCACGCACCATCACCGTCGGGGGCGCGATGTCGGGGTACTGCTCGACGGGGAGCGTCGCAACACCGATAATACCGCCCAGGACGATTACGATGGAAATGACCGCCGCCAATACCGGGCGGTCTATGAAATGTTTTAGTGTCATATTTTACTGCTCTTTTGTAGGTTGTTCTGCAGGAGCGGTCGCGGTCGTTGCGGCTCCTTTGGGTTTGATCGGGGTTCCTTCGCGCATCAGACCGACGCCTTCGGTCACGATGACTTCGCCCGGGGTGAGTCCGGCGGTGACGATGAAATTCTTGCCGTCGCTCTGGGGCGATACGGTGATATTCTGCGAGGTGGCTACGCCGTTCTCGACCTTATAAACGAATTTCTTGTCCTGCAATTCGAAGGTAGCGACTTGCGGAACGGTGACTACGTTTTTGTAGATGTGCGGCAACAGGACATTACCCGAGCTACCGCTGTGAAGCAAGCGTCCGGGATTGGGGAATACGGCGCGAAGCTGTACGCTGCCCGTCGAAGTGTCGATCACGCCGCTGATCGATTCGATGCGTCCCTCCTGGGAGTAAAGCGATCCGTCGTTGAGCACAAGCTGCACGTTCGGCAACGCCGCCAGCGCTTTGTCCATTGAGCCGTATTCGCGGGTCAGGTCGAGCAGTTGATTCTCCGTCAGGGAGAAATAAACGTACATATCGGAGTTGTCCGATACGGTGGTCAGCGGTTGGGGAATCGATGCGCTCACCAGGGCACCCACACGATACGGCAGGACACCGACTACGCCGTTGGACGGACTTTTCACTTCGGTATAGGAGAGGTTGTTGGCCGCATTGACGAGCTGTGCCTCGGCCTGTGCCAACTGGGATTTTGCCGTCAGCAGGTTGTTCTGGGAAGTTTGCAGGTCGAACTGCGAAACGACGTTCTTGGCGAACAGCTCTTTTTTGCTGTCGTAGGTCAATTGAGCGGTGGCTACGCTGGCCTCGGCAGCTGCGACGTTGGCTTTTGCGGTTTGCAGGGCTGCCTTGTAGGGCACCTGGTCGATAATGAACAACAACTGTCCCTGGCGAACTACTTCACCCTCTTTAACGCACACTTTGGAAATGGTACCCGATACCTGCGGGTAAATGGCGATGTCCTGGCGCCCACGGATGGTTGCCGAGTGGGTGCTCGGAATCGTTACGTCCGATGTCGAAATTGTCATGACGGAATATTCCGCCTCGCCTCTTGCCGTCGGAGCCTGGCCGCACGATACGGCGAAAGCCATGCAGCTTCCGAACAAGACTGCCTGAATTAACTTCTGCTTCATAGTTTTTTGGTTGATTATTATTACTTTGAAAAAAATATTTTCCCGTTAAAAAACTTTTTGTCCTGCAAAAGTACCGTAAAAATCGGGGTGCAGGTCTTTTTCTTGCGAACAATTTTGTCACTTTTCGGTACATTTATAATATATTTGTACGATAATAATCTCAGGGGCTTTCCGTTTGTTCAAAAAAGAAGAAATCATTATGTCCGCAGCAAACCCCATAGCTGTTTCCGAAGAGGAACCTTTTGTTATCGGAAAATCCGATCTCGCTTATTTCTTCAATAATCCCTGCCGTTGCGATTGCGCACTGGTTCTGCTTTGTACGAGCGGTCATGCCCAGGTGACCGTCGATCTTCGCCGGGGACCTTTGCAGCTCAATACGATCGTACTCTTACTGCCCGGTAGCGTATTGATGCTCGATGATGCGTCGGACGACTTCTCGGTGAGGTTCGGCGCCTTCTCTCCCGACCTGTTCGGTGAGGCCGGATTTCGGCTGGGGCCCTCGTTTTTCAGCTTTTTGAAGGAAAATCCCATTTCTCAAGTAAACGAAAGGATGGCTGCCGGATTGTCCACCTGGTTCGAAATAATGGATTACACCTATCAGGATCGGGGTAATATGTTCCGAAAGACGATCGTGAGAAATCGGTTGCAGAATATTATGCTGGAGCTTTACGATAAGATTCAACGTAAGGTCAGCAGCCAGTGTCCCACGACTTCCAACCGGCAGATGGAGCTGTTTCATCGTTTTGTTTTTCTGGTACACGATTATTGTATCGAAGAGCGTGAGGTTTCTTTCTATGCGGACAAGCTCTGTATCTCGACCCGTTATCTTTCCGCCATCGTGCGCCGGACGACGCATCAATCGGCCAAGGAGTTGATCGATAAGATCGTAGTAATGGAAATTAAAGTATTGCTTCAGAACACTACCCTGCCGATTCAGGAGATCGCTTACAAAATGCATTTCCCGGATCAGTCTTATTTGGGGCGTTATTTCAAGAAACATACTGGGATCTCTCCATCGGCTTTCCGGCAGGAGAGCCGATAGTTTGCCGACAAGTTGCCCGGAACGATTTTACGGGCGGTCGCCCCGCTTCACCCGCACTGAAAAATCAGCGCGGGTGAAGCGTTTTTATGGACTTCCACTACGGAGCTCGATGTAGTTCTGTGGCTGGGTTATGAGTATTTCGGAAGACCGGGTTCGGGTCATTTTGAAATGTGGGCATCACCCCTCCCCTCGATCGTGTACAGGCTATCGTACGCTTCACGGCATGCAACGGCAGGTATTGCCTCTGCTTTTTGCGAATGTATTTTCTTTTCTTCGGAAGACGAAAGGCGGAACCTGTCCGTACGGCTGTCCGTTCCCCCATTTTCGGATAATGTTTTGTCTGTTAGCAAGTTGCATAACTATAAACATAGCAAATAAGTTATGGAGTTTTATAGATCAGTATATGCAGACGCCTAATGAAAAACTTCCCGTAATATAATTTATTATATTCGAGTTCATTTCAATTTCTTTACAAAATCGGTATTTTTGTTTGTGGTATTAAAATGACTTGTCGTTATGAAATTATTGATCGTGGAGGACGAATCCTCATTGCGTGAGTTGCTGGCACGTGCACTTCGCAAAGAGCAATATGTCGTGGAAACGGCCAGTACATACGCCGAGGCTTCGGACAAATTGGCAGCCTATTCGTATGATTGTATCTTATTGGACATTATGCTGCCGGACGGCAACGGGTTGCAACTTCTCGAGCGTCTTCGAAGAGCGGATAAACGCGAAAACGTAATCATTATCTCGGCTCGGGATTCTTTGGAAGACAAGGTCCTCGGGCTGAAAGAAGGTGCGGACGACTACCTGCCTAAACCGTTCCATTTGGCGGAACTCTCGGCGCGTATCCAGAGTGTCATTCGCCGTAGTCGCGGTGGCGGGAAAGGCGGCATTGCGCTGGGTAATGTAACGCTCGACCCGGAAAGTTGCCGAGTGGAAATAGACGGCAAGGAGGTCGCTTTATTGAAAAAGGAGTTCGATATTCTTTCGTATTTCATGCAGCGTCCGCGTCATGTGGTCGATAAGGCAGTTTTGGCCGAAGCCGTATGGGGGGATCATGTCGATCAATCCGATAATTTCCATTTCGTTTATTCGCAGGTCAAAAATCTGCGCCGCAAACTCGAAGAGGCCGGAGCCTCGATCGAAATCAAAGCTGTGTACGGTTTCGGTTACAAACTGATTGATTAAGCAATGCATTTATGAAATTGATCTATAACATATCGCTTCGTTTGTCGCTGGTCTTGTTCCCGCTGATCGCTTTATGGGCGGTCGTGTTTTATTTTACCATGATGGACGAGATAAACGATGAAGCGGACGATGCTCTCGAGGATTATTCGGAATTGATCGTAATGAGGGTGCTTGCCGGGGAGCCTTTGCCCCGTTCGAACGAAGGTTCCAATAACAGTTACACGATCATCCCCGTTGAATCCGGATACGTCGCCACCCGTCCTTCGATCGACTACTACGATACCGAGGTGTATATTCCGGAAAAGGATGAAACCGAGCCGGCCCGGGTGTTGGCGACTATTTTTCAGGATAAGGACGGTAATTTTTATGAACTGAAGGTGGCTATGCCTACTTTCGAAAAAGACGATCTGCTGGAAACAGTCATGTGGTGGGTCGTGTGGCTCTATCTTTTCCTTTTGGTGACAGTTTCCGGAACGACCTTGTGGGTGTTCCATAAAAGCATGCTGCCGCTTTATGAGTTGTTGCATTGGTTGGATAGCTATGCTCCCGGGCGCGAAGTCGCGCCTGTGCCGAACGATACCTCTATTACCGAATTCCGTCGATTGAATGTTGCGGCACAGCAGGCCGTGGATCGCTCCGAGGAGTTGTTCGAGCGTCAAAAACAGTTTATAGGCAATGCCTCGCACGAGTTGCAAACTCCGTTGGCTGTACTTGGCGGACGTATGGAGTATCTGCTCGATTGTGCGGACCTGGACGAGGAAACGACGGGCGAAATTATTCAGATGCGGCGTACGCTCGACCATATCGTCCGGCTGAATAAAACGCTGTTGCTGCTTACCAAGATAGATAACGGTCAGTTTCCGGAGAGCACCGACATCGATCTCGTTCCCCTGGTCGAGGAGCGGAAGGCGCTTTATGACGATATATACGGAGAGCATAAAATCCGTTGTCGTCTGCATTTGCCCGGTACCTTCTCGGTCCGGATGGATGAATCGCTTTGTTCGATATTGGTTTCCAACCTGATCAAGAACGCCTACCTTCACAGTGCCGACGGAGCCGCCGTAGATATTCGTATCGAGGGAAATGTATTGACGGTTATTAACGACGGAGTATCGCCGCTTGATGAGAAACATATTTTCGAACGCTTTTATCAGGGGTCGCAAAAAGAAGGCTCGACAGGGCTCGGTTTGGCACTGGTCAAAGCCATAACGGATTATTATCGCCTCGGACTAATTTATTACTTCGAAAATGGCCGCCACCATTTTGGCGTAAGCTGGCGATAATTGGGACGACGATCAGCTGCATTCGAATATGACGACTGTTTTTTGCTGATTTCGGCGATAACCCTCTGTTACCGGTTCTGACTCTGTCCGAAATCCCTTTCTCGGAGGAAAGTCGAAGCATATCGGCCGGTTTCGGATCGGGGTATCGAAATATATAATCGGGTTCGGAAAAAATATTTTGTTAAAATATCGAAATTCCAAATTCGCTCCAAAATCGGTTCTCAATTTTGTACCATACAAACCGATCGGGTGATCTCCCGATAAAAAATATTGAGAAAATGAAGAACACGAGAAAAATGATGGCGTTTTTGATCGGCATCACGCTGCTGACAATCTCGCCGGCTTATGCCGATCACGACCGTGCGGTCACAACCGAACAGATGCCGCGACAGGCGCAAGAGTTCATTGCCCGGTATTTTCCCGGTGAAAAAATCGCCTACGCAAAAAAAGAAAGCGATTTTTTCGAAGTCATTTACGAAGTGATGTTTACGAACGGCAGCAAGGTCGAGTTCCGTCGAAACGGAGCGTGGAAAGAGGTGGATTGCCGTTATTCGTCGTTACCCGCAGGAATCGTTTCGATGCCGATCGAAACCAAAGTACAGGAGCTGTATCCGGGTGCTGCGGTCATCAAAATCGAACGCGACAAGCAGGAGGTCGAGGTCAAGTTGAATAACGGAATGGAGCTGACTTTTGATCGAAGTCATAATTTGATAGGTATCGACGATTGATACCCCGTCCGTTTCCGATAAAGATTTTTCAGGCTGTGATTTCGCAGTACAAATTATTGATAAACATTTAAGTAAACGAAACAATGAATACGAAGAAAAAAACATTATCTGTTTTAACAATGGCTGCGACGGCTCTCCTGTTCGCTGCGTGCGACAAGGATGAAGTCGGAGGACCGGGCGACTCACATATTTCGCAGGAGGTATTGGCGGCTTTTAACGCTCGTTATCCGGGTGCCCAAGATGTACGATGGTCCCTTCGAGGCGACTATGCTGTGGCGAACTTTTTCTTCGAGGCTGCCCGGACGGAATCCAGGGCCAACAATGCGGCATGGTTCGAAAATGCAAACGGACAATGGGCCATGACCGAAACGAATATCGACTTCGCGGCACTTCCGCAGGCTGTCCGGGAAGGTTTCGATGCCAGCAAATATACCGAAGCCGAAGGATGGACCCGTACTGGTAAGGTGGATAAGCTCGAGCGCAAGGAGGTCGTCGGGGCCGGTGGCAGCGAGGGTGTGACCGTTGTCTATGTTATCGGCGTCACCCGCACGGCAGACGGCATAACGACCGGGATGGACCTGTATTTTTCGACCGAAGGCGTATTGGTGAACGAAGTAACCAATGCTGCGGATGATGGTTATGAAGACTATATTCCAGAGAAACCTGCGGCGGGTATCGAACAGCAGATTCAAGGTTACCTCGATGATAACGGCGGAGGCTCGGTGATAGACGTGGACCGGGAATACGGAGGTACGGAAGTCGAGCTTGTTTGCGGCGGTTACAAGCATGAACTCTATTTCGATGCGCAGGGGAACCGCATCTATGCAAAGATCGAATACGGACGTCGGGATATTGGTTCGGCCGTGCCGGAAGCGATTTACAATGCGGTAGCGGCCGACCAGCAGCTGTCGAGCCCCAACGATATCGACGACATCGAAAAATGGTCACTCGATAAGGCTACGGCAGACGGAATCAGCGTTTTCTGGTGTGTCGAAGTGGAGACACGGCATAAAGAGGTAGATATTTACGTAAACGATTCCCCTGTTCGGATCATTCCCCGTCCTGTAATAGATATGGGAAACACGGGAGGTAATGGACTGCCGGTAGAGGATGAGATCGAGCGCTTCCTGAACGATCGTTATCCGGGAGCTAAGGTCGTGGAACGCGACTATGATGACGGATGTCTTGAACTGACGATTCTTCACGAAAATCTCAGGAAAGAGGTGCTTTTCGACGGTCGCAACAACTGGCTCCGCACCGAGTGGGAGCTCCACCGGTTGCCGCAAAATATTTTGGATGCGGTGCAGCAGGCTGGCTATACCCTCGACGACGACGAATTTGAATGCATCGAAACTTCCGGCGGGATGTGGTATGAGTTCGAAGCACGAAAAGACCGTCGAGAGTATGATTTGCGTGTGGATACGAACGGAAATATCGAGGCCTACGAAGATTGATGGATCGGCTAGACAACTTTTGAATTTTTGTATGGCTAATATTCACTTGATTAAAATCAATGTATTATGAAAAAGATGATTTTAGCAGTGGCATTGTTGCTTACAGGCATCGTGTCGGCCCAGGCCGACGGACGCGAGAAACCGATTACGATCGACAACCTTCCTAAAGCCGCGCAGGAGTTTCTCGCTACGTATTTCAAGGATCTGACCGTAGCTTATGCGGTTGAGGAGAGCAAATACTTCGGTTCGGAATATGAGGTGACTTATACCGACCGCACGGAAGTGGAATTCCGTGCCGACGGTCAGTGGTCGGCGGTCGATCGTAAATATTCGGCCGTTCCTGCGGCGATCGTTCCCCAGCAGATCGCGGATTTCGTAGCGAAGATGAACTACCCCGGTCAGTTTATCCGCAAGATCGACCGTGATGCCTATTCGTGGGAAATCGAACTGTCGAACGGATTGGAAGTCGAATTCGATTTGAATTTCAACGTCATAGACTATGATGACTAAAATTCCCGAAGTTTTGAAATCCGGCTCGGGAAAAAGGTGGGTATGGATCACGGGTGTCGTTGCTATATTCGCTCTACTCTTTGCAATCGCATGGAATATAGAGTGTGAAAGAGCCGTAGCGCCACAGGAACTGCCCGGTGAGGCCCGCTCTTTTATCGCACAGCATTATCCGGAAGAGAATCCCGTTTTGGTAATCAAGACGCTCGACGAACTTGCAGTTACGTATAAAGTCGTTTTCGCCGACGGTACCCAAGTGAAATTTCGCCGAAATGGAATGTGGCGAGAAATTAAAAGCCGTTCGCGGGCGGTTCCGTCGGCTGTTGTTCCGGCGCAGATTGCGGATTACGTCGCTCGGAACTTTCCGGGAACCTTCCTCGTCGGAATCGAGCATACTTGCCGGGAATGGGAAGTGAAGTTGAACAATACGATCGAATTGACCTTCGATGACAAGCGTTTCGCGTTGAAAGAGTACGACGATTGATCGATATATTGTTCCGCTTTCCCGGAAATGGGGAGTATATTATTGGGAGGTAAAAACCAGCTTCCGGATCGGAGGCTGGTTTTGCTTTGTGGATGTTATTTCCGATTGCTGAAAAGTGTCGGGTATTTCGCTTTTCGAAAAGCGGTTGCGGAATGTGTATCGTTTACTATTGCGGTTGCGAGTTGTTACGCAGTGTGGTTCAGACGGATTTTTGTTTCCCGTTCCGAAGAATCCAAGGGGGCGACGGTTTATCGCTGCAAATGGTCGTGAAATCGGGTTGCAGCCATCGATGTATCGGAGGTGTTCGTCGAATAATTTTTAAGCTCAATATAGAAATCGGTTCTTGCGGGATGGAGGATGCTTGCGGAAAGGTTAAAACCAAGCCGCCCGGGAAGGCGGCTTGAGAAAAATGGAGAGTTAATTTAGTTGGAATTGGTCGTTTATCGTAAACTTCCGGAAATAAAATTAAGAAAAATTTTTCGAAAAATAAAATTGTTGCGAGAAAAAAATATCGATACACTCCCCGAAAAGAGGAGTGTATCGGCTTTAGGACGTATTCTGGTGTTTCAGAGTGTATGCAAGGAAGGAATCAACCTCCGATTTCGCTCAATTCCAGCCATCGCATGCTTTTGGTGTCGATCTGGTCCATGAGTGCCGTGATCCGCTCCGAAAGCTCTTCGAACGGCAGGTCGCCGGACGAGAGTTTTTCTTCGATCGCGGCTTTTTCCTGTTCTAATTCCGGTATTTCGGCTTCGAGGCGCTCCATCTCCCGTTTTTCCTGGAAGGTGAGCTTGCGTGCCGCTCCTGTTTTTGCCGGGGCCGTCCCGGATTTCCGGATCTCCCCGCCCCTGTTTCCGGATGCCGCGCTCTTGGCTTTCTCCTGTGCGACGGCAGCCTGTTTCGCCGCTTCGTAGTCGCGTTTCCAGGCGGTGTAGTCGGAGTAGGTGCCGGCGAATTCGCGGATCTCGCCGCCTCCGCAGAAGACGAGCAGATGGTCGGCGACCTTATCGACGAAGTAGCGGTCATGCGAAACCACGATCACGCACCCCTTGAACGCTTGCAGGTACTCTTCCAGTACGCCGAGCGTCACGATGTCCAGGTCGTTCGTAGGCTCGTCGAGGATCAGGAAATTGGGACTCTGCATCAGAATCGTACAAAGATACAGGCGTTTGCGTTCGCCGCCGCTGAGCCTTGCGACATAACTGTACTGCACCTCGGGCGGGAAGAGGAAATATTGCAGGAATTGCGATGCGCTCATCCGGCGTCCGTCGCCCAGGTGGATTTCGTGGGCGATGTCGGTTACGATGTCGATCACCCTCTTTCCCTCGTCGAAGTCCAGCCCTTGTTGGCTGTAATAGCCGAAGCGGACGCTTTCGCCCACTTCGATCGTGCCGCTGTCGGGCTGTATGATGCCGGTGAGCAGCTTCAGGAAGGTCGATTTGCCGCAGCCGTTGTCCCCGACGATACCCAGTTTGTCATACCGGGCGAAGTTGTAGTTGAAACGGTCGAGGATCACCAGATCCCCGAAACGCTTGCAGAGCTCTTTGGCTTCGAATATCTTGGTACCGATGCGCGTAGCCTGAACGTCGAGCTTCAGCGACGCCTGCGTGCGGGTGCTTTTCAGCCTGGCGTCCAGTTCGTGAAAGGAGTCGATGCGGGCTCGGGCTTTGGTCGCCCGCGCCTGGGGCTGGCGGCGCATCCACTCCAGCTCGCGGCGGTAGAGATTCAGGTCGCTCTCGCGCCGGGCTTCGGCGGCCTCGGCCCGCTCCTGCTTCTTCTCGACGTAGTAAGCGTAATTTCCTTTGTATAAGCAGACCGACCGTTGGTCCACCTCCAGGATGTCGCTGCACACCCGGTCGAGGAAATAGCGGTCGTGGGTGACCATCAGCAAGGCTGCCTTGTTTCGCGTGAGGTACTCTTCGAGCCATTCGGTCATGTCGGTATCCAGGTGGTTGGTCGGCTCGTCGAGGATCAGCAGGTCGGCTTCGCTGATTAGCACCGCTGCCAATGCCACACGTTTGAGCTGTCCGCCGGAAAGCTGGCCTATCTTTTTGTCGAAATCGTTGATCTTTAGTCGGGACAGAATCTCCTTGGCCCGCTGTTCGTAGTCCCAGGCAGCGAGGGCGTCCATACGGCTCATGGCCTCCTGCAACCCGTCCTGCGCAGGATCGGCGACGGCTTGTTCGTAGGCTGCGATGGCTCGCAAGGCCGGATTGTCGGAACGGAAACAGGCTTCCAGTACGGTTAGATCCGCAGCATATTCCGGGTTTTGTTCCAGATAAGCGATACGCAGGTCACGGCGGGGCGTGATCGTTCCGCTGTCGGCCGTATCTTTGCCTGCGAGAATATTCAGCAGGGTCGTTTTACCGGAACCGTTGCGCCCGATCAAAGCGATGCGCTGCCCCTCGCCGATCGTGAAAGAGATATTGTCGAAAAGCACCAGATCGCCGTACGACTTGGTCAGATTTTCGACTTGGAGGTAGTTGATCATTCTTTGTGCGTCGGTTTAGATGGACAGTTTCTCTTTGCTTTCATTCAGTAGGTTGCGGTATTCTGTCACGATGTCGTGCACGATTTCTGCCGCAGTTTGCTGCTCGCGGAAAAGCGAGGCCACCTGCCCTATTTCAAGCTCTCCGTTATCGAGGTCGCCTTCGAACATACCTTTTTTGGCGCGTCCTTTTCCGAGAAGCGTTTTCAGCTCTTCGGCCGTAGCTCCTCGGTTCTCGGCCTCTTCGACCTCGCGGAAGAAACCGCCCTTGACCAAGCGCGTGGGAGAAACTTTTTTGAGCATCAGCATCGTATCGCCCTCTTCCAGACTCAGGCAGCGGTTTTTGAAGTTTTCGTGTGCCGAGCTTTCTGCGGCGAATGCGAAGCGGGTTCCGATCTGCGCGCCTTCGGCCCCGAGGGTCATGGCTGCCAGCATCCCGGCGCCCGTAGCGATGCCTCCCGCAGCGATCAGCGGCAGCGAGGTGACACGTCGTACGGCCGGAATCAGGCATAAGGTGGTGGTCTCTTCGCGTCCGTTATGACCGCCGGCTTCGAAACCTTCGGCTACGATGGCATCGACTCCCGCCTCTTCGCATTTGCGGGCGAATTTCGAGGAGGAAACCACATGGACGACCGTGATGCCGTGCGATTTGAGAAAGCCTGTCCAGAGCTTCGGATTTCCGGCCGAAGTAAAGACGATCTTGACCCCTTCGTCCACTATCAGTTGCATGACTTCATCGAGTTGGGGGTACATCAGCGGTACGTTGATGCCGAACGGTTTGTCGGTCGCCTGCCGGCATTTGCGGATATGTTCCCGCAGTGTTTCGGGATGCATGGAGCCTGCTCCCAGCAGGCCCAGTCCGCCGGCGTTGCTTACGGCCGAGGCCAGCCGCCAGCCGCTGCACCACACCATGCCGCCCTGAACGATCGGGTATTCGATTCCGAAGAGAGTGTTGATTCGGTTCATAGTCGTCGTTTTATTAGATGTGACCAAAGATACGCAGATTTCGGCGTTTCTGCAACCCTGCTCCCGGTTCCAAAAAAGCGGACAGCCCGAAAGAGCCGTCCGCCGGATAATATGCTGCGGATGCGTCGCTTACATGCCGAAGGCGAACGCTCCGATCGAATCGTACACTACACTGGCGATACCCAACAACAGCACACCGGCAGTACAGAGCGCCAGGCTCAAACGGGTTCCCCGATCGCTGCGGAAGGTCGGGATGGGGTGTTCGCCGGGGGTGATGAACATGGCTTTGACCACCAGCAGGTAGTAGTAGAGCGAGATCACTGTGTTGAGCAGGGCGATGAAAACCAGCAGATGAAATCCCTCCTTGAAAGCGGCCGCGAAGATGAAGAACTTCGAGAAAAAGCCTGCGAAGGGCGGGATGCCGGCCAGCGAGAAGAGCGAGAGGGTCATCAGCACGGCCAGTTTGGGGTTGGTGCGGTAGAAACCGTTGTAGTCCTCGATGCAAACTTTCCCGTCCGTATGTTGTTCGACGGCCGAAACGATGCCGAAAATCGCCAGGTTGGCTGCCATATAGACCAGGATGTAGTAAACCAGCGAGGTCATGCCCAGGGCCGAGCCGCCGATCACGCCCAGCATGATGTAGCCCGCCTGCGAGATGGATGAGAAAGCCAGGAAGCGTTTGAGGTTCTGCTGGCGGATGGCGAAGAGGTTTGCCACCGTGATACTCAGGATGATGACTACGAACAAAATCGTTCGCCACTCCTGCACCATCGGTGCGAAAACCTTGATTAGAATGGTCATCAGCACGAAAGCGGCCGAGCCTTTCGATATGACCGAAAGATAGGAAGTGACGGTCGTGGGCGCTCCCTGGTAAGCGTCGGCCGTCCAGAGGTGGAACGGTACGAGCGAGAGCTTGAAGCCTAAACCGGAGAAGAAGAACACCAGCGCCATAATTTGAAGCGGTGAGCCGTCCAGACGAATGTCGTCGAAATAGAGCGTACCGGCCGTGCCGTAGATGAACGAGATGCCGTAGAGCATCAGACCGCTCGAAAACAGGGCGCAGAGGATGTATTTGGCGCCCGCTTCGGCCGAGTTGTGGCGGTATTTGTCGAAAGCGATCAGACAGGCCATCGGGATCGATGCCAGCTCCATTCCGAGGAAGAACATCAGGAAGTTGCCCACACTGATCATGAAGTACATGCCCAGCAGCGTGGAGAGGGTCAGCAGATAGAATTCTCCCCGTTTATGGGCGGTGTCCTCGCGCCGCAGCCATTCGTTCGATTGCAGGAAGACGATAAGCGTGCCGATAGCCAGCATGCTTTTGACGATGCTCTGCATCGGTTCGTACTGGTACATATCGCCGAACAGCTGCCCCGAGTCCGGTGTCGGAACGATATTGACGAGGATCTGTACCGTCAGGAGGACGCAGGCCAGAGGGTGGAAATATCTGCGGAGCCGCTCCGGAGCGAACAGGTCGAACAGGAAAAGCAGCGCGATCGTGACGATGAGCGTCAATTCGGGTCGCATGAAGTGGAATATTTCGCTGTAATTCATAGTCGGATTAGTTCATTAGCTGTGAGATGATCGTGGAAACGCTGCCGCTTACCATATCGCTGATCCAGAGTGGCATCGTACCCATGCCGGCGATAGCGGCGATCAGGCAGATGACCGTGAGTCGTTCGTCCCACGTGGCGTCGGTGAGTTTCAGGTGCGCCTCGTTGCGGCAGGTGCCGTAGAGGATGCGGCCGATGACGCGCAGGATATAGACCGCCGTAATCACGATCGATGTGCAGGCGATGATCGTCACGACGCGGTGGAACGTGTCGTTATTCATGAAAGCGCCGTTGAAGATCGTCATTTCGGCGACGAAACCGCTCAGACCCGGCAGTCCGAGGTTCGCCAGACCTGCGATTACGTACCCTACCGCCAGGAAGGGCATCACCTTCATCAGGCCGCTCAACTCGCGGATGTCGCGCGTGTGCGTGCGGCCGTAGATCATACCGATCAGGGCGAAGAAGAGGGCCGTCATCAGGCCGTGGCTCAACATCTGCAGAATGGCGCCCGTGCCGGCCGTAGTATTCATCATCAGGATAGCGAACAGGACCAGTCCGCAGTGCGATACCGAGGAGTAGGCGTTGATATATTTGAGGTCGGTCTGCACGCAGGCCGAGAAAGCGCCGTACACGACCGAAATCGTCGTGAGGATGATGAAAATCCAGCTCAATTCGTGCGCCGCTTCGGGCATCAGGTACATCGCCACGCGGAAGCAGCCGTAGCCGCCCAGCTTCATCAGCACGCCGGCGTGGAGCATCGACACGGCGGTCGGTGCCGATGCGTGACCGTCGGGGCTCCAGGTGTGGAACGGGAAGAGGGCGCCCAGCACGCCGAAGCCGACGAAGACCATCGGGAACCAGATGTACTGTTGCGAGAGGGGAATGTTGTGCAGCGCGGCGATCTCGTGCAGGTTCATCGTCTGCGCCCCGGCACCGAAGTAGATGCCCAGGATGCCGCAGAGCAGCAGGGCCGACCCGCCCATGAGCATCAGCGTCAGCTTCATGGCCGAATACTCCTTGCGGCCGCTGCCCCAGACGCCGATGAGCAGGTACATCGGGATCAGCGCCACTTCGTAGAACATGAACATCGAGAAGAGATCGACGGTGATGAAGAATCCGAAGACACCGACCGAGAGCAGGCAGAACCAGAGGAAGTAGGCTTTGACGTCGCTCTTCATCTGCCACGAGGCGAACGTGCCCGTGAAGACGATGATGGCCGACAGTAGCAGCATGGCTACCGAGATACCGTCCACGCCCACTGCGTAATGGATGTTGAGCGGAGCGTACCAGACGACGCTGTCCGTAAGGAGCATCGCGTCCGTAGCGCCTGCTTCCCGCAGGCCGAGGTAATGGAACACAAGATAAATCGCCAGCGCGAGCAGTGCCGAGGAGCCGGCGACCATGACGGCATGGATCTGCCGCGTATTTTTCGAAATCCACAGCCCCAGCATCATCACCAAGGGGATCAGCGGAAACAGAGAAAGTATATTCATAGCGTTCGGATTATCGGAGGATGAGTAATAAAAGGGTCAGGCCGAGCGTCCCGGCAAAGAACCAGATGCAGTAGCGCTGTACGCTGCCGCTCTGCATGAAGCGGATCCCCAGTGCGGCGCTCTGGGTTGTCCGGGCCAGCAGGTTCATGAAGCCGTCCACCACGTGACGGTCGAACCAGGCGATCGGACGCGAAATGCAGCCGAAGATGATCCGGTGCGTGACGAACTGATACGCCTCGTCGATGTAGAAGCGGTGGTAGGCCGCCTTGTGCAGGCCGCTGAAGGTCGTGGCGAGCCGGTCGGCGACGGGCTGTTTGGCCCGCAGGTACATCCAGGTCGCCAGGGCGATCGCAGCGATGGCGACGGTGAGGCTGATGGCCACTACCCCGCCGTCGAGGTGGATCGTATAGGCTTCTCCGTCGCTCGATATGAAATCGCCGAAGGGAATGAATCCCGCGACGCAGGTGATCACGGCCAGGACGACGAGAGGAACGGTCATCGTGGCCGGAGCTTCGTGCGGCGTGTGATGTGCATGCAGTTCCTTGTTCTCCTTGCCCCAGAAGATACCGTAGTAGAGCCGGAACATATAGAAGGCCGTCAGTCCTGCGATACCCGTCATCACCCAGCCCATCAGAGGACTGAATGCGAAGCAGGCGGTCAGGATCTCGTCCTTGGAGAAGAAACCGCTCAACGGCCAGATACCGGCGATGGCCAGACAGGCGACGAGGAAGGTGATGTGCGTGACGGGCATGTATTTGCGCATGCCGCCCATCGCCGACATCTCGTTGGAGTGTACCGCGTGGATGATGCAGCCGGCGCAGAGGAACAGCAGCGCCTTGAACATGGCGTGGGTGAAGAGGTGGAACATCGAAGCCATGTAACCCAGTCCGCCCGTGTGGGGATCGGATGAGGTGCAGACGCCCAGCGCCACGAGCATAAAACCGATCTGCGAGATCGTACTGAACGCGAGCACGCGCTTGATGTCGCTCTGTACGCAGGCTACGACCGCCGCATAGAGCGCGGTGAAAGCGCCGATGTAGGCAACCCAGTGAAGCACGTCCGGAGCATAGCCGATGTAGAGCGGGAACATGCGGGCGACCAGATAGACGCCCGCGACGACCATCGTCGCCGCATGAATCAGGGCCGATACGGGGGTCGGACCCTCCATGGCGTCCGGCAACCAGATATGGAGCGGGAACATGGCGCTCTTGCCCGCTCCGCCGATGAACATAAGTCCGAGGGCCAGCGGGATCATTGTCCCGGCGGCGGCCAGCAGTTGTGCGTCGGGCGTGAAGGAGAATGTCCCGGCATAATAGCCGTAGAAGAGGATGCCGATGAGGAAGCCCAGATCGGCGAAGCGGGTGACGATGAAGGCTTTCTTCGATGCCGCGATCGCTTCGGGCTTGGTGTAGTAGAAGCCGATCAGCAGGTAGGAGCTCACGCCCACCAGCTCCCAAAACAGATACATCTGGAAGATGTTGGTGGCGACCACCAGTCCCAGCATACTCATCGTGAAGAGCGACAGGAAGGCGTAATAACGCTGGAAGCCCCGCTCCCCTTTCATGTAGCCGAACGAATAGATATGGACCATGAGCGACACGGTCGAGATGACGACGAGCATCATCACCGAGATCGGATCGAGCAGGATGCCCATATCGATATGCAGCGTCTGGCTGATCGGGAGCCAAACGGCGTTGTAGGGCATCAGCGTCGGGAAAATGCCCTCCGCGTTACGCCCGGCGCCGAAATAGAGAATGGCCGTGAGGTAGCTCAACACGGTGACCGCACCCAGCACGACCGTACCGATGGCGCCCGCCGCTCCCGGTTTGAGTTTGGTGCCGGCCAGTCCGAGTACCAGGAAACTCAACAGCGGCAATACGAGAATTAGAATGGTAAAATCCATAGTCGATGCGTTTTAATCCGTTACCATTTGAGTTTCTTCAAATCTTTGACCTGGATGTGGCGCAGGTTGCGGTAGATGTTGATGATGATGGCGATGGCCACGGCCGTTTCCGCAGCGCTGATGCCGATGGCGAACAGGGCGAAGAAGAAGCCCTCCAACTGACCCGGAAACAGAAAACGGTTGAATACCACGAAATTGATATCTACCGAATTGAGTATCAGTTCCACCGAGATCAGCATCGCCAGCAGGTTGCGGCGCGTGACGAACCCGTAGATTCCCACGAACATCATGATCGTCGAAACGATCAGGTAATACTCCATGTGTATCATAGCAGTAATTTGTTTTGTACACTTTCCATCGACCGCATCGCTTTGCCGCTGCCTTCATGCACGACGTTTCGCTGTTTCCTCGATCTTTTCCCCCTGCCCGGCTCCTCCGCCGGAGGAGCTGTTATACGGTAAAATGGACGAATGCGGCCGGTCTCTCTTTTTTACTCTTTCTGGTACCTTTTTATTATCGTTTGCGGGCGATCAGGATACCGCCGACGATGCAGGCCAGCAGCAATAAACTGATGACTTCGAACGGCAGCAGGTAGCCCTGTTTTTCGGGACTCATCAACGCGAATCCGATCTCCCGGACGGCCAGTTCACCGTGCTCGAAGTGTTCCGGCAGGAACTGGTGGCGCAGGGTGACGAACAGGCAGATCGCCAGTCCCGCGAGGGTCGCCAGGATGCCCACGACGAATTTGTAGCCGCGCAGTTTTTCGGCCTTGTCGCCCTCGGAGGAGGTCAGCAGGATCGAAAAGACGTATAGAACCGTGATACCGCCCGCATAGATAAGCAGCTGGACGGCACCCAGGAACGAATAGTTGAGCTGGAAATAGATGCCTGCCGTGCCGAAGAGGACGAACAGCAGGAACGTCGCCGCACGCAGGATGCGTTTGGTGGTTACGGCCAGTACGGCGCTCGCCAGCGTGAAGACGGCCAGCACGGTAAAGACGATCAGGTCGAGTGTTATCTCCATGACATTATTTGTTCAGGGTTTTTACTAATTTGTCGCGGGTATAGACCGCGTGTTCGAAAGCCGTGTCGAAACGGATCGCGTCGTGCGGGCAGGCGTTCACGCACAGGTGGCAGAACATACAGGCTCCCAGGTCGTATTCGTATTTGACCAGACGACGCCGGGGCTTGCCCGTCTCTTCGTCCGTGACGGTTTCGGTGGTGATCTTTATCGTACCGTTCGGACAGGCTGCCTGGCAGAGTCCGCAGGCGACGCACTTGTTTTTGCCCTCGGCGTCGTGGGGCATCGTGAGCGTTCCGCAGAAGCGTTCGTTCATTTTGAGCGTCGCCCGGTTTTCGGGATACTGCTCCGTGATTTTCGGAGTGACGAACTCTTTGCCCGTTACCTTGAGGCCCGTGAGCAGGGTGCGGATGCCGTGAAAGAGTCCTTGGATATAATTTGCCATACTTAAAAATGCAGTTTGAATACGACGATGACGACCATCAGCAGCAGATTGACCAGCCCGATCGGTACCAGGTATTTCCACTCCAGCGTCAGAATCTGGTCCACGCGCAGGCGCGGAAAGGTCCATTTGATCCACATCAGCAGCCAGATGACGAAGAGCGTCTTGCCGAAGAACCAGACGAAGCCCGGGATGTAGTCCATGACGGTATTGAAACCCTCCCAGCCGGAGATATGCAGCGGCATCCAGCCGCCGAGGAAGATCGTGGAGGCTACACCCGCGATGATGAACAGATTGACGAATTCGGCCACGTAGAACAGACCGAAGTGCATACCCGAATACTCGGTATGGTAACCGGCCGTCAGCTCCGATTCGGCTTCGGGAAGGTCGAACGGACCCCGGTTCACCTCGGCGTTGCCGGCGATCAGATAGATCACGAAAGCGATCATGGCCGGGATGTGCCCCTTGAAGATGAACCATCCGTCGGCCTGTCGGGCGACGATCTCGGAGAACTGCATCGTATCGGTCAGCACGACGATCGTGAGGATCGAGAGTCCGATCGAAAGCTCGTATGAAATCATCTGCGCACCGCTTCGCATGGCGCCGATGAGCGAGTACTTGTTGTTGCTGCTCCACCCTGCCAGCAGGATGCCTACGATACCGATCGACGAAGCCGCCATCATGAAGAAGACGCCTACGTTGAAGTCCAGAATCTCCATCCCCTTATTAAAGGGCAGGCAGGAGAACGCCAGCACCGAGGCGAGGATGACGATGTACGGTGCGAGGTTGTAGAGGAACTTGTCCGAGCGCCTGATCGTGATGATCTCCTTGGTGAGCATCTTGAATACGTCGGCGAAGACCTGGAGAGTACCCCAGGGCCCGACGCGCATGGGACCCAGACGGCATTGGAACGCAGCGCAGACCTTGCGCTCCATGAAGATCATCAGGATCGCCACCACTACGTACATCAACAGGATGCAGAGCCCGACGATCACGCATTCGATGAAAATCGCCAGTCCGAGCGGCATGAAAGAAGTGAGCAGTTCATGTACCCAACTTGTTACTATGCTGAAATCAAACATATTGATCTGTTTTATCTGATCTGTTAATTTAACGGTCTATATCCGGAACCACGTAGTCGAGCGTACCTCCGATGGCAATCAGGTCGGCGATCTTCGCACCCCGCGTAATGGTGTCCATACACGAAACGAGCGGCAGGCCCGTCGAACGGAATTTCAGGCGGTACGGCGATTTGTCGCCCCGGCTTTCGAGATAGACGCCGAATTCTCCGCGGCTGCCTTCTACGGCTGCATAGTAACTTCCTTCGGGAACACGTATTACGGGTTTCATCTTAAGTTGATATTCACCCTCGGGGATATTGTCGATAAGCTGCTCGATGATGCGCAGGCTTTCCAGGATCTCCTCCATGCGGACCATATAGCGGGCGAAGCAGTCGCCCTCGGTGAAGAGTACCTCACGGAAATCCACTTTGCCGTACATGGCATAGGGATGCCGCTTGCGCACGTCGCAGGCCCAGCCCGATGCACGGCCCGTGCCGCCCGTAGCACCGAACGAAACGGCGTCTTCGCGCGTCAGCACGCCCGTGCCTTTGAGTCGTTGCTGGGCGATGACGTTGCCGGTGAAGATTTCGTGATACTCCTTCAGGACGGGACGCAGGTATTTGATCAGTTCTTTGACCTTTTTTACGAACTCCGGATGGATGTCCGCCTGTACGCCGCCGATGGTGTTGTAGGCCTGGATCAGGCGTCCGCCAGTGGTTTGTTCGAGGATGTCGAGCACCTTCTCGCGGTCGCGGAAACCGTAGAAGAAGGCCGTCAGCGCACCCATATCCATACAGAGACAGGAGAAGAAGAGCAGGTGCGAATCGATACGCTGCAATTCGTCCATGATGGTGCGGATGTACTGTACGCGTTCCGACACCTCCACGCCGAGTCCCTTCTCGATGCACATGCAGAGCGCATGGCGGTTCTGCGAAGCGCCGAGGTAATCCAGACGGTCGGTAAGAGCGAGCGTTTGGGGATAGGTCAGGCTTTCGCACAGCTTTTCGATGCCCCGGTGGATGTAGCCGCAGTGTACGTCGAGCTTTTTGATGATTTCGCCTTCGAGCGATACGCGGAAGCGGAGCACGCCGTGCGTGGCCGGGTGCTGAGGACCGATGTTGATGACGTACTCGTCCTCCTCGAAGAGCACGTTGCGGCGGCGGATGATGCTGCCGTCGGGCTGGAGCTCGTAGCTCGGCGAACTGTCGTGCGCCACTTCGTTGGTCATACGGAGCGGATTGGTTTCCCCGCTCTGGTCGTAGTCCTTGCGGAGCGGATACCCCACCCAGTCGTCGCGCAGGTAGAGGCGCCGCATGTCGGGATGGTTGATGAAGCCGATACCGAAGAAGTCGAACACTTCGCGCTCGTTCAACTCGGCCCCCTTCCAGATGTCGCTGACCGTCGGCAAACCGCATTGCTCGCGGCTCGGGGTGAGGACTTTCAGTACGACGTTTTCTCCCGTCGCGGTCGATTCGAGGTGATAGACGGCACCCAGCCCCTCTTCGCCCCAGTCCATACCCGTCAGGCTGCGCAGAAAATCGAAGCGCAGCGCCGGATCGTCGTGCAGATACCGGGCCAGATCGTGGAACTGTTCGACCGGGATGGTGAACATCCCGTCGCCGGCCTCCGTATAGACGGCTCCGGGTACTTTTGCCGTAATTATCTCTTGCAGGTTCATACGTTTTTCTTCTCTTCGGGTTCCACATTCAGTTCGGGACGCTCCGCTGTGAGGTCCTCGCGGAGTCGTTTTTCGTACTCCTTCTTGTCGATCTGCCGATTGACGTCGCCGAAGAATTTTTGTAGCTTGACTTTACGCTGCAGCTGCATCATACCGTAAAGCATCGCTTCAGGACGGGGCGGACAGCCGGGGATATAGACATCGACGGGCAGGATCTTGTCCACGCCGTTCACTACGTGATAGGATTTCTTGAACGGGCCGCCGCTTACGGCGCAGCTTCCCGTAGCGATCACATACTTGGGGTCGGCCATCTGGTCGTACAGACGGCGCAGCACCGGCGCCATCTTGTGCGTGATCGTGCCGGCGACCATGATGAAATCGGCCTGGCGCGGGCTGGCGCGGGCTACTTCAAACCCGAAGCGGGCAAAATCGTAGCGTGCGGCACCGACCGCCATAAATTCGATACCGCAACAGCTCGTGGCGAACGTAAGCGGCCAGAGGCTGTTGCTGCGGCCCCAGTTGATAACTTCGTCCAGGCAGCCCATGACGACGTTCGTGCCGTTGGCACGCAACTCCTCGATCATCTTCTCGAGGTATTCGTTGTCGGTGAAATCTTCGTATTTCATCGACTTGATTTTCGGTTTTCTTACTTCCATTCCAAGGCTCCTTTCCGCCAGGCGTAGGCCAGGCCAAACGTAAGTATCAACAGGAAGAACAGGGCGCTGACAAGGCCGAAGACGCCGATCTCCTGCACCACGACGGCCCACGCGAAGAGGAATACCGTTTCGACGTCGAACATCAGGAACAGGATCGCAAAGAGGTAGTACCCTACTTTGAACTGCATCCACGACTTGCCGCGCGTGGGAATGCCGCACTCGTACGCCTCGCCTTTCTGCGGGTTGTACGAACGGGGCGAGATCGCGCGGGCCACTCCCAGAGCGATCGCCACCAGTCCGATGGCGGTCAGGATTACGACCATTAGTAGTACGAAATACATATACTGTAAAGAGTTGTTTTTTCGGGCAAATTCGGTTAAACAAGAGTGGTGCGCCTCTTCGGTCGGAAGATGCGCATGGGAGCAATCGAAGCGGTCAAATCCGGATTTTGCCCAGCGAAAAGACGTAGTAATCCACCGCGTCGGGATGGGGATTCGCCGGACGATTGCTGCAAGGGAGCGGACTTTTTTCCGAAGGCCGGAGAGAAGGAGTCGCTGATGCGAGTTGTCTGCAGTTTATATGCAGCATCGGTGCGATGACCTCGCTTACGGTTTCGGACGCGATGAACGAATGGTGGAAATAGTGCAGGCCGCTCTTTTCCTGAGGCGGAACGTGCTGCGTCAGGCTGCCGACGGAATCGCCGCCGGAGGCGTATTGCACCGGAAGTTGCTGGCGGCAGAGCGTTCCTGTCGTCAGTACCAGCAAGGCGAATAAAAAGTATCCTATTTTTCCGGCCATTCCGATTCTTTTTTCCGGCCACAAAGATAACCTTTTTCCTGTTAGATGTTCTCTTTTGTCCGGCGGAAAAGTCTTGGATTGGATAATTTTGATCTCGAATTGACGAATTTCCCGTTCCTGTAACGCGTTACGGTGAATGGTCGAAAACGGGTGATATTCGGAAAAGCGGTTTCCTGAAGCTGCAGCTATGCAGCTTGGTCACTTTTCGAGGTTTTGTACGATGATGTACGGATATCGGATGCAAAGCCTGTTTTTGAAATTTCGGGATTACGGATAAAAATAGCGCTGCAAAGTCGGGTTGCAGCGCTATTTTTCGATTGAATGCAGGCGGTTACGACGCCGGATGTTCCGCCGACCGGTATTCGTTGGGGGTAAGGCCTGTGATTTTCTTGAACAGACGGGTGAAGTGCTGCGGATATTGGAAGCCGAGTTCGTAGGCGACCTGTCCGATCGTCTTGTTGGGTGCCAGAATCCGTTCCTTGGCCGTGGCGATCAACTTGAGTTGGATGTACTCCTGGGCCGATTTGCCGGTTTCCTTCTTGATCAGATCGCCGAAATAGTTCGGGGAAAGGCACAATTCTCCGGCGCACCATTTTACCGAAGGCAGCCCTTCGCGCTGGGCGCGATCCCCCGCAAAATAGTCGTCGAGCAGCCGTTCGAACCGGGCCAGAATGTCATGATTGACGTTCGAACGGGTGATGAACTGCCGCTCGTAGAAGCGCAGACAGTAGTCGAGCAGCATTTCGATGTTGATGGCGATGAGCCGTTTGCTGTGGCGGTCGATAGCGTGTTCCAGCTCCTGCCGGATCTTGAGGAAGCAGCCGACGACCATTTCGCGCTCTCGCTCCGAGAGGTGCAGCGCCTCGTTCACTTCGTACGAGAAGAATGAATATTCGCGGATGTTGCGTCCGAGCGACGTGCCGCGAATCAGGTCGGGATGGAAGACTAACGCCCATCCTTTCGGCTGATAGACTTCGCCGTTGTCTTCGATGCCGATAACCTGCCCCGGCGCCAGGCAGACCAGCGTCCCTTCCTGATAGTCGTAGCGCTGACGCCCGTAAAGCAGGTCGCCGCACTTCACTTCTTTCAGAAAGATGGCGTAGAAGCCGAAAATATGACGGACGTGCTTCATCGGATGCGCTTTCGAGAGATCGATCACGCTGACCAGCGGATGCAGGGTTTCGACACCCAGCAGGTCGTTGTATTCGAAGACGTTTTCGATATAGTGGATTCCCTTTTCCATAGTCGGTTCGTTTTTTTGCATGGAAGCGATGCTGTTTCGGGTTGCCGAGCGGAGTCTGCGGTTCTGTCGCTTGTTCGAAACGAAGAACGTGAACGGCAAAATCCGATTCTTCCGTGTTCGTCCGGGACGCATCCTTACTATTGCAAGGATAGTGAAAGGCAGGCGGCAAGCCAAATTTAACGTTCTGTTTTCCTCCTCCTTGCATAGCAGAGTTCACCAGTGTCCTCTGCGTATGCTTCGAGCGTCGGTCGTTCGAGCTTGTCCGAGCCGCATCTTCTCTTCTGCAAAGATAGTGAAAGCCGAGAAGAAAACGGGAGCTTGTTCACAGTTTTCCGAGGCCGTGTCCTATCTTCTGCAAAGATAAGCGCTTTATTCGCTTCCCGGACGCTTCGTCCGGCAAAAACCGTAATTTTGGTAAGAAGCTCCGTAATCTGTGTCAGGGAACGATCGACCAGCCCCGAATTACGGGTGCGGAATCTGTAATTCGGGTAATTTCTCCGGTAATTTGTTTCCTCTTTTTTCGTGCGGAATATCCTATTTTTGCAAAAACGAGGAGAGGAAAATTCGAGTCCCGTCGTTCGAAAAATCGGGATGTTCGAAAAAATCCGCTTCGGGACGAAAATAAACAGTTAAATTTAATAGGTATGAAGACGAATTTGAATTACGACATGTTCGTTCCGACGCGAACGTTGTTCGGTGCTGGAACTCTGAACGAATTGCACGCCCAGCCGATGCCGGGCCGCAAGGCGTTGTTGGTTATTTCCAACGGACGTTCTACCCGGGCCAACAGTTATTTGTCACGCACGGAAGAGCAGCTTCGTATGGCCGGAGTGGAAACGGTATTGTTCGATCGCGTAGAGGCCAATCCGTTAAAATCGACCGTTATGGCGGGAGGTGCCATGGCTCGTGAAAACGGATGCGATATGATCGTCGCTCTGGGCGGCGGCAGCGTGATGGACGCTGCGAAGGCTATTGCGGTCGTTGCGTCCAACGGCGGAGATTATTGGGATTATATTCCTTGTGGAACGGGTAAGGGCAAGGCAGTTGCCGAGACGCCGCTGCCGATCGTGGCGATCACCACCACGGCCGGTACAGGTTCCGAAACCGATGCGGGATGCGTGATTACCAATGCCGAAACCCACGAAAAGACGGGCTTCGTACATCCGGGGCTGTTTCCGGTGCTCGCCGTCGTCGATCCGGAGCTGATGCTTACCGTTCCGCCGAAATTCACGGCTTTCCAGGGGTTCGATGCGCTGTTCCATTCGACCGAGGCCTATATCTCCAATGCTGCCAATCTGATGAGCGATATGTACGCGCTCAACGCTATTGAGAATGTGGCCCGCTACCTGCCTCGTGCCGTGGCCGACGGCAGCGACCTCGAGGCCCGCACCCGTGTAGCGTGGGGCAATACCCTTTCGGGTTCGGTGATGTGCGTGGGGCGCTGCACGAGCGAACATTCGCTCGAACATGCGATGTCGGCCTACCACCAGGAGCTGCCGTACGGCGCCGGTCTGATTATGATTTCGAAAGCCTACTACGCCCATTTCATCGAACGGCACGTTTGCGACGAGCGTTTCGTGGCGATGGCCCGTGCGTTGGGCGTGGAAGATGCCCGGGAGCCGATGGATTTCATTCGGGCGCTCGAGGCTCTGCAGCGGGCGTGCGGTGTGGCGGATTTGCGGATGTCCGATTACGGTATTTCGCCCGACGAATTTCCGGCGATGGTCCGCAATGCCAGGGAAACGATGGGCTTCCTGTTTCCGTTCGACCGGGAGCCGCTTTCGGACGAGGAGTGCGAAGCCATTTACAGGGCGTCGTATCGGTAAGGGTTTGGTTCCGGATCGGGCCTCGGTCGGAAAATGCAGCCCGGGGTTCGTTGAGAGGGATGATTCACACGATCGAGATATTCACGAATAAAATTTAACGATTATGAGCAAAAAAGTATTGATCCTTTCGTCCAGTCCCCGCCGAGGCGGGAATTCGGACACGTTGTGCGACGAATTTCTGCGCGGAGCGCAGGAGGCCGGACACGAAGTCGAAAAGATTTTTCTGAAAGATAAAACCATTCACTATTGCACGGGCTGCGGCGTATGCAACGAAGGCAAGCCCTGTCCGCAGAAAGACGATGCGCCGGAGATCGTACGGAAAATGGTCGCGGCCGACGTGATCGTGCTGGCTACGCCGGTCTATTTCTACACCATGTCGGCCCAGATGAAGACGCTGATCGACCGCTGCTGCGCCGGATACCTGGAAATCCGCGACAAGGAGTTCTATTTTATCGTCGCGGCCGCCGAAACCAGCGTTGCGGCTATGGAACGTACGATCGACGGTTTTCGGGGATTCCTCGACTGTCTGGACAATCCGCAGGAGAAGGGTGTCGTTTATGGCGTCGGGGCCTGGCACAAGGGGGATATCCAAGGAAAACCGGCTATGAAACAAGCCTATGAAATGGGGCGTAACATTTAATCGTCCGGTCCGATGAAAGTACAGTTATCTATATTGGCGGCCTTCGTGACGATATTGTCGTTCGGTTGTTGCCAAGCACAAAGTACGAATGTTCTGAATATGAAAAACGAAACGATTTTTCCGCAGATCTTCCCGCAGGGTGATAGACTGCCCGAAGAATTCTCCCGCTATTTTACGGGGCAGGCTTATCTGGCTTCGATAAGTAACAACGAGGCATTGGGAACGCATATTTCGAATGTGACTTTCGAGCCGGGCTGCCGCAATAACTGGCACAGTCACACGGGCGGTCAGCTATTGCTGGTGACCGCCGGACGGGGGTATTATCAGGAAAAGGGAGAGCCTGCCCGTGAGTTGCGGCCGGGTGACGTGGTCGAGATTCCGGCCGATGTCGTCCACTGGCACGGAGCGGCTCCGGACAGTTGGTTTTCGCACCTCGCGGTCGAGTGCAATCCCGTTGCCAATGTGAATACATGGCTGGAACCGGTCGGCGATGCGGAGTATGAAGCGGCTACGGCGATGTCCTGGTGCCGGCCCGGACTTTCGGCCGCTGCCGTAAAAAACGCGGAGATGTGGTTTCCCGGCGAGGCGCCTGCATTTGTGAAGACGGACCCCGAACTGGCCGAAGTATTCGGTAATTTCGCTTTCGACGAAGTGCAGCGTTACGGGAAACTGGATGTCAAAACCCGTATTCTGGTGACGATGGCCTCCTCCCTTGCGCAGCAGGCTGCCGCCACCTATGAAATGACGCTGCGGGCGGCATTGGCCAACGGGGTCGCACCCGTTGCGATTCGGGAAGTACTCTATCAGGCCGTCCCTTATGTCGGTATGGCCAAAGTGGTCGATTATATTGCATTGACGAACGATTTTTTCCGGAAAAACGGTGTCGAACCGCCTTTGGAGCCGCAGGCCATTACTACGCCCGAAACGAGAATGGAGAAGGGGTTGGCTCTGCAAAAGGAGATTTTCGGAGACGAAATCGAACGGATGTATGAAACCTCTCCGGCCAACCAACTGCATATTCAACGTGCGCTTTCCGGCAACTGTTTCGGCGACTATCAGACACGCACCGGATTGGATGTCCGAACGCGTGAATTGCTGACTTTTTCGATGCTCGTGTCGTTGGGCGGTTGCGAGCCGCAGGTCAAGGGACATATTCGGGGTAATGTGAATGTAGGCAACGACAAAGACGTGCTGCTGGCGGTTGTAACGCAGCTATTGCCCTATATCGGTTATCCCCGTACGCTCAATGCGATCGCCTGCCTGAACGAAGTGATTCCGGAACGAGGTTAGTTTCAATAATTGTGGTGATATGGAATATGTAAAATTAAACAACGGCGTCGAGATGCCCATTCTGGGTTACGGCGTCTATCAGGTGACTCCCGAGGAGTGCGAGCGTTGCGTTTCGGATGCCATTAAGATCGGCTACCGTTCGATCGATACGGCACAGGCTTACCACAATGAGGAAGGCGTAGGCCGTGCCGTCCGGAAGAGCGGGATTCCCCGCGAGGAGTTTTTCATCACGACCAAAGTGTGGATAACCAACGGCGGCTATGAAAAGGCGAAAGCGTCCATCGACGAGTCGCTGCGCAAGTTACAGACCTCGTATGTGGACCTGTTGCTTATTCACCAGCCTTTCAACGACTATTACGGCACTTATCGGGCGATGGAAGAGGCTTGTCGGGTCGGCAAGGCGAGGGCGATCGGAGTTTCGAACTTTTACCCCGACCGTTATGTCGATCTGGCTGCGTTCTGTGAAATAAAGCTGGCTGTCAATCAGATGGAAACTCATGTTTTCTGCCAGCAGGTCGTTTTGCAGGAGATCATGCGCAGGTACGGGACGCAGCTTATGTCGTGGGGACCATTCGCCGAGGGCCGCAACGGATTCTTTACGAACGGAACGCTTCGGACGATCGGGGAAAAGTATGGTAAAACCGTAGCCCAGACGGCGCTGCGTTTCCTGATTCAGCGCGGGATCGTCGTTATTCCGAAATCGACGCATGCGGAGCGTATGGCTGAAAATTTCGATGTATTCGATTTCGAATTATCCGCCGAGGATATACACTCCATTGCGGTTCTCGATCGGAAGGAGAGCCTTTTCCTGTCGCATTACGATCCTGAAACGGTCGAATATCTGATCAATTACGAATGATCCGTTGCGGGATAGCGTGTACGAGAAATGCCGCTGCCCTGCCGTTCGTCCGAAAGGTCCCGAACGATATCCATTCGAGCCGGATGCTGTAAAAGGCACCCGGCTTTTGTTTTCCAGGGCTGGGCGGGGTTTATGTTGTCCGATCAGCGTGTGGGGCCGAATCGTCGATGTCCACGGGCAACTGTCGCTGCACTGTTGCCCGGGCCTTCGTCGGACCGAACTTACGGCGTGCCGGATTCGAAGCGAACGATGCGGGGATTCGTCTTCGTGTCCGGAAAACCGTCTGCGGAGTGCCCGTATGGCGTCGGCCGATACTCTTCCGTATGGTCTGTGTCCGTCCGAGTTATTCAGAAGAGTCAGGTCCGTTTTTGCCCCGTGACCGTGATCGAATAGATTCCCACATTTCCGGCCTTGTATTTTTGAATCGTGTCTGCATCCAGATGTGCCTGGAGCACCTCGTCCGGAATGGCGATTTTCTTGGTTCTTTCGATCCGTATGGCCGCGAAGCCGGCCTTGCGGATCTCGGTCAGGTAATCTTCCTGTTGGATGGCGCTTGCGATACAGCCGGCATACATCGCGGCATTGTCGGTAAATTCTTTCGGGAAGATTCCCTGTAATACCACATCGGAAACGCAGAAATGTCCGCCGGGTTTCAGAACTCGCCGGATCTCTTTGAAAATGCGGTCTTTCCTCGGTAGAAGGTTCAGAACGCAATTGCTGACCACGACATCTGCCGTGTCGTTTCGTGCCGGCATGTTTTCGATGTCGCCTTCTCTGAATTCTACATTGTCGCAGCCCCGCTTCGCGGCATTGGCCCGGGCTTTGGCGAGCATTTGCGGGGAAAAGTCTATTCCGATGACTTTGCCGTCCGCGCCTGTTTCGGCTCGGGCTATGAAACAGTCGTTTCCTGCCCCTGATCCCAGGTCGATGACCGTATCGCCTGGTTTGATCCGGGCATATCGGGTGGGTAGTCCGCATCCTACCCCCAGATCCGCATCGGGTTCATAACCGTTCAGACGGGAGTAGTCTTCGCTCATGAGGGTAAAAACGTTCTGCGAGGGTTGTGCCGGAGCCGTGCTGCGGCAGCATCCGCATTTCAGACTGTCGCTGTTCAAAGCGAGTTCGTCGTAACGCCGCTTGACCAGCTCTTTGAGTTCATCTTCCTTTTTCATAATCTTTTTAGAAAAAATATATTATCCAATAATAGATACCCACAGCGATAAACAGCATCCCGACGGTGCGTGCGAGCCATTTTCGGATTATCTGCATTCGCCCGTAGAAGAGGCCCACTCCTGCCGCGCCGTAAGCCAGCACCCAGGCTGCGATGACCACCGGCATACCGGTCGCAATAGCAAATACGACAGGCAGAAACCAGCCGCCCGGTTCAGCTGCCGCCATCGGGATCAACATTCCGAAGTAGAAAACTCCGCTCGAGGGACAGAATGCCAGCGAAAAGAGAATACCTAACAGCAATGCACCCCAGCTTCCGTGACGGCCTATCTTCTCGCAATGGCCCGAAAATCCGAATTTCGGCAGGTTCAACCTGTGGCCGAAAAGCATGAACAGCCCGATCAGAATAAGTGCCGGAGCGACGATCGCATCGCCGTATTTGCCGATGATTTTTTGCAGGGCGTAGGTGTTTGCCCCTTCGCGCAGCAAGGGAATGAATGCCAACCCGATTCCTGCATACGTGAGAATTCGCCCGGCAGTGTAGAGCAATCCGTTGCAGAAAATACGGTGTTTGTCGTCGATATCCTTGCCGATGAATCCGACGGCGGCGATGTTCGTCGCCAGCGGACAGGGGCTGATTGCGGTGAGCAAACCCAGAAGGAATGCCGTAACGATCGGTGTCGTGCCGCTCTCGAGCAGTCGTTGAATCCATTCCATAAGATTATTTTGATATTCGGGTTATTGCATCGTTAAGCCGGGCCTTGAATGTGGCGGGCCGGTCTTTGGCGTAGCTGAATCCCATGCGGGTCAGGTTTTCTACCCGGCCGTTTCGGTCGAGGATCAGCGCCGACCACCCGGCTTGGTATCGGTCGGCCAAGGCTTCGTCCTCGGCGATGTCGATGATCCGAAGGACCACTTTTTCGCTTCCGATACTGTCGATGACCTCCCGGGTCAGCCGTTCGATGGCGGTACAGGTGGCACAACGCTGTTTCCCGTGGAAATAGAGAACCTGTACGCAGTCGTCGGCGACAGCTTCAACAGTTACGCGGTGCCGGGAACCGCCGCATGCGTACAACAGCGCTGCGGCGAGGAGAAGAGTGGCCGCTTTCATCGGTTCAACAACTCTTTGACCTCTGCGAGCGAAAGCTTGCGTCCGGCCGAAACTACCCTACCGTCCACGACCAATCCGGGCAGTGTCATTACACCGTAAGAGAGGATTTCTGCAATGTCTTCTTCCTTAACTATTGCGGCCGGAATACCCAATTCGGCTATGGCCCGCGTTACCGTTTCGTAGAGTGTCCGGCATCCGGCACACCCCGTTCCCAATACTTTGATCTCCATATCTGTTTCTATTATTAAATGTAGTTCGACGAATTACGAACATTTTTCCTAAAAAAAAGCGGTTTCAACCGCAGCAGGAATCTTTCTTCCCGCATTCGCAGAAAAAATCCGCGAACGATTCACGGGCTTTCGCCCAATTTTCCCGGTTGATGCAATAACGTACTTTCGGGGCTTCGATTTCTCCTTGGATCAATCCGGCGGCTTTCAGCTCTTTGAGGTGTTGCGATACGGTGGCTTTGGCGATGGGCAGCACTTCGTGTATGTCTCCGAAAAAACAGCTCTCCTGTCCGGCGAGGAACCGCAGAATCGCCATGCGTGCCGGGTGCCCCATCGCTTTGGCGAAACGGGCCAGCTGTTCCTCTTGTTCGGTATAGGCTTTTGGGGACATATTTTCGGATCTTGTGTTCGCAAATATACGAACAATATTCGAATATGCAAATAATTTTTTCATTTTTGAAGAATCCGTTATTTTTGCACAAACATCAGATGATATGACGATAGAGAGTGCGGATACGTGAAAAGGCCTTTTCAGCCCTGTTTTTCTACCATGCACAAACAAAAAATCAGCAACCCTATTTCTGTAAGTTGCTGATTTCCAGAGCGGAAAACGAGACTCGAACTCGCGACCCCAACCTTGGCAAGGTTGTGCTCTACCAACTGAGCTATTTCCGCAAATGCGGAAGCAAAGGTAACGAAAAAATTCGATAAACCAAATTTCTGCCTCTTTTTGTCGATACATGGACAGGTTGTGATATGATTCGGGCAAACTTGTTTTTGCTCGCGACTTATACTATCTTTGTATCGATGAAAACTCCCGTAGATATATGGGTGGAATTGGGTGCACGCCTCTCTTCGTTCGGACAGGATGCTGCGAGCCGCGAGGTGATCGTCCGAGCCTGCCAGAAGAACGATTGGTTTGAGCCGGAAGAGATTGTCGATGCCGTGCGGTCGATCCGCGAGGAGTTCCTATCGCGCGATAAGATCGAGCATTGGCTGGCGTGCTACGAGCGCCCCGCTACCCTGCCGTCCCGCACCGTTCTGGTCGTCATGGCCGGCAATATTCCGCTGGTCGGCTTTTTCGATTTATTGTGTGTCGTTACGGCTGGACATCGCTGTCTGGTAAAAATGTCGAGCAAAGATGCGGTGTTGATGAGTTTCGTCATCGACCAACTGAAAAAGATTGAGCCGGGTGTCCCAGTCGCAGTTTATGACGGGGCTACACCTTTCGATGCCGTGATCGCCACCGGCAGCGATAATGCCAACCGGTATTTTCGCAGCCTGTATGCCGGGGTCAGAACTCTTTTGCGCGGTAATCGCCATTCGGTCGCGGTCTTGAACGGGCGGGAAACGTCCGGGCAACTGGAGGCTCTGTCCGACGATATCTTCTCCTATTCGGGCCTGGGATGTCGGAACGTTTCTCTGATTTTCGTACCTCGAGGTATTTCTCTTCGTTTTGCTTCTCGACGAATGAACCCCAAATACTTGAATAATTATCGTCAGCGCAAGGCCCTGCGTGAAATGTGTGGCGATCCGTTTTTTGATTTGGGATTCGCGCTGTTGATCCGCCAGTCGGAATTTCCGCAGGCTTTGAGTGAGGTGTCCGTGGTCGAATACGACGATCTCTCCCAGGTCGCAGCTTGGCTTCGGGAACACGATGCGGAGTTGCAGTGCGTGGTTTCCGACTGTATCGACCACAGCCGTCGGGTTCCTTTCGGCCGATCACAGCAGCCTACACTTTCGGACTATCCGGATGCGGTCGATGTGATGGAGTTTCTGTACGACCTGTGACCTGCCGTGACGGGGAGCGTTTCCCTTTTTTCAGAAAGTGCGGTTTTTGCGGAACCGATTAAAAGATAAAAACATCTTGCGTACCGAGTTGCCGCAGGTACGGTTTTTTCGTATCATTCATTTGCCGAGGAACTGACGAAGTAGTTGTCTGTATTTTTAAGACACAAATAATCTGTAAATTTGTCTGCGGCAACAATCCCTAAATTCAGGCGGTGAACACTTCTTTTTCAGGAAAAATCGGTATCTTTGTCCCGTCCGTTTCGGCGGACAGACATATATTTGCTTGAACATGAGAAGTGTTTGAGTTTGTTCTCGTTGATGAATCTGGTAAATTTTTCGAGCAGAGAACAAGCCGAAGCCCTTGCTCTGTGCATTCGTGTACAGTGTGGGATTGTTGCTTGTTTTTATGCTCACGGTTTACCAGAACCTATCAACTAAAAACAAAGTCACGATACCCACACTTCTTTAGTGTTTGTCTTCTTCGGGGTATCGGGAAGAATCAATATTGTATTATGAGAAAGTTTTTGTTTTTCGTCATGGCTGCGGTGTTGTTCTGCGGTTGTGACAAGGAAGAGGGCGGTGATAATCTCCCGTGCCCCGTAACTGAAGTGAGCGTACCCGCATCGAGCGAGGAAAATCCTGTATCACCCGGCTCGTCTGTAACGATTCAGGGACAGGGATTTACCGCAAACAGTGAAATCTGGCTACGGGCCATAACCCGTGCCGCCGATGTACAGGCGGAAGTAACCGACGTAACGGCTACGACCGTGACCTTCACGGCCCCTGATGTGTCGGGCGAGCAGAACATCTTGTTGAAGCAAGACGGCGGCGAATGGATACTGGGTGTTCTTCACTTTCCCGAAGTGCCGAATACTCCCGGCGGGGACGAAGAGGAACCGGCGATTCTGCCGACCCGAATTTCGCATGTTCGCGTTACGTGGGAGGAGGATATGACCTTTGTATTACGCTATACTTACGATGCCGAAGGACGTATCGTAACCATTACGGAAACGGACCAGCAATATAATTTCGAAGGAGCTCCTGACGAATCTTTCGAGGATGAAGTAACGACCATAGAATATGCGCCGGATCGGATCGTCGTAACAGAACCGGAAGGAGCGCAGTCAATATATGCATTAGCAGACGGGCGAACTACCGCCATTACCAGCATACCCGGCGGAGGCGTCTATCTTTCCGACTACACATTCTCTTACGATGAAAATGGATATATCGCTGAAAGTACATGGGTTGAAAATCCCGGTGGCGAATATAGTGCCGAGTCGGTCTATACCGTTATCGACGGCAGTCTTGTTCGAGTGCAAGAAAAAGAAAGCTCTCAAGAGTGGTATGGTGGGAATGCCATCTACGAAAATGACCCGGTACAGCTCAACAATCTGAATATAGACCTGTTCGGTATGAGCGATTTCATAGACGAGACTGATCTCGATCGGATTTATCTGTTCGGCGCAGGTGGAAACCGATTCAAAACCCTGCCGGTCAAGATAGACTATGGAGAAGACGGGGTTACGACTTACCGTTACGAAATGGATGGCGAGTATATTTCCCGGATCGATAAATTTCAAGAAAATGAATTAACAAGTATATTGGAAATTTTTTATGAAGAGTAAATTTCGCTCAACCAAAAAGCCGTCGCTCGAATAGCGACGGCTTTTTTGCGATTTCCTTTTACGGAAAAGAGCGCTATCCGTATATCTCGTTCAGCAGACCTGCCAGGCGGTGTCCTCCACGCAGCAACTGCCGCTCGATTACCGGGGCATACTTAGCGATGTAGTCGTAGGAAAGATCGCTGCCTTCGGGTGTTGCAACGTATATCTCCCGACAGATCGCATTGCTCTCCTCGAACCAGTCGAGCGGTGTGCCGGATTGAATCCGGGCAACCTCTTCTTCTGTCAGGCGGTCGAGTTGGTTCTGCCACTCCGTATAGCTCCACTTGTGGGCCGCTTCGGGCAGGGAGCTGTCCCAAACTGCATGGAGATTGCTCTCCCGGCCGAAGAACCGTACGGGAACGGAGTTGCCGCCCCGATCGCTCAAATGTCCCGTGTGCATCGGCTGGTGCAGGTCGCCGACCAGATGTACCAGCATTTTCAGGTAGAGTTGCTCCTGGGCCGGGTCGAGCTGACCGCCCTTGAGTTCCGCCACGATCCGGTCGATGGCCTCGACGATGTCCCCGTCCGGATTCTTCGTCATGGTCTCGTAAGTGAAACCTTCATCGACATTGGCATAATGCCAGGTCGCGGTGTAGGCATACTCCGGCGTGTGGCTTGCCGAGTCGAGCCAGTTGGCCCAATATACCATCGAGGCTCCGCCGAGGATCTTGTCGATTTTCTCTGCGGCCTCGGGCGTGAGGTTGCATTCGGCGATGTAGGCGACCACGTCGTGCCCTTTTGGTCCCCAAGCCTGTGCCCTGGTCGTTCCCAGCAGGCATAAGAGCGAGATGAATAGCGTCCGAAGCATAGTTTTATAGGATTTAATGGTTCATCGTGGCGAGAAACTCCTCGTTGTTGTCCGTGAGGTTCATCTGTTTTTGCAGGAACTCCATCGCTTCCACCGGGGTCATGTCCGAGAGATACTTGCGCAGAATCCACGTGCGGTTCATCACTTCGCGCGACAGCAGCAGGTCTTCGCGGCGGGTACCCGACGCGATTACATCGACGGCCGGATATATGCGCTTGTTGGCCAGCTTGCGGTCGAGCTGAAGCTCCATGTTACCCGTGCCTTTGAACTCTTCGAAGATCACCTCGTCCATCTTCGAACCGGTGTCGATCAGGGCTGTGGCGATGATTGTCAGCGAGCCTTTCTCTTCCGTGTTGCGGGCCGCGCCGAAGAAACGCTTCGGTTTGTGCAGCGCGTTGGCATCCACACCGCCCGAGAGCACCTTGCCCGAAGCGGGCTGCACCGAGTTGTAGGCGCGTGCCAGGCGAGTGATCGAATCGAGGAATATCACCACGTCGTGTCCGCATTCGACCATGCGCTTGGCTTTTTCGAGCACCATTTCGGCTACCTTGACGTGACGCGAAGCCTGTTCGTCGAAGGTCGAAGCCACGACTTCGGCCTTTACGTTGCGTGCCATTTCGGTTACCTCCTCCGGACGCTCGTCGATCAGCAGTACGATCATATAGACTTCCGGATGATTGTCGGCGATGGCGTTGGCGATCGACTGCATGAGCACCGTTTTACCGGTCTTGGGCTGGGCGACGATCAGCGCACGCTGCCCCTTGCCGATCGGCGAGAAGAGATCCACGATGCGGCACGAGAGGTTGTTGTGGCCGTTGCCCGTGAGACAGAATTTTTCGCTCGGGAAAAGCGGGGTCATGAATTCGAACTGTACGCGATCGCGGATGTACTCCGGTTCCAGTCCGTTGATGTCCGTCACGCGCACCAGCGGGAAATACTTCTCGCCCTCTTTGGGCGGGCGGATCGTGCCGGTCACCGTGTCGCCCGCCTTCAGTCCGAAGAGCTTGATCTGCGAAGGAGAAACGTAGATGTCGTCCGGGGAGTTCAGGTAGTTGTAGTCTGCCGAGCGCAGGAACCCGTAGCCGTCCGGCATTACCTCCAGAACGCCTTCACCGGCGATTTCTCCCGCAAAATCGTCTTTGGTAATGATCTCTTCCGTTGGATGCGTTGTGGGGAGTGTCTGCGGTTCCTCGTGCATTCCTGGACACGTTTCGCCGTCCAGGGCGATTTTTTTTATCTCTGGTTTGGAAGTATCTGTGCCTGCGAATGAAGGGGCGGCCTGTTCCTTGCGGGAGGGACGGCCACGGCGTTTACCGCCCTCTTTTGGCGCTGCGGGAGTCGGTGTCGTCGTGGTCTGTGCGGCGGGTTGCTCCCGTATTTCGACGGAGGCCTGAGTGGATTCCGTCTTGGCAATACGCGGCCGACGGGTTTTCTTGGGAGCTTCGGCGGGGCTTTGTTGCGTTTCGGTATCCGCAACGCCTCCGTCCTGCGTGAAATTCAGAATTTTTTCGATAAGGTCCTTTTTTTTCATCATAAGGAGAGGGATTCCCAGTGCCTTACCTATTTCACGCAATTCAGCCAGACTCTTGCCTTCAAGTGCTTTAAGGTCTTGCATATTTGTCCGAATAAAATGTTGGATATATTAAGTGGGTGATGAAACCGATCGGATGATCGGTTGTCGGATTGTGTGGCAAAGATAGCTAAATATTTTTAATTGCAAATTTCTTGCTTCTAAATAAATATGGCAAGGGCTAAAATCTATTTCCCGGTAGATATAGGTTGGTAGTATATCGCTTTTCCTTATTAAAAGTTAAAACAAGGTTGTTGTTGTCCGAAAATTTATCGTACGGTCGGTAATCGTTTGAAAGTTGAAACCCGGTCGAAAACGTATCGCTCTCTGTATGACGTCAGATTGTGGTCTGTGAAAATAAAACCGACCGCTAATCTTGCGATTAGCGGTCGGTCCGTACTCGGAGCGGGAATCGAACCCGCACGGCCATTGCTGGCCACAGGATTTTAAGTCCGGCGTGTCTACCTATTCCACCATCCGAGCAGCCGTCTTCGGAAAAAGACGGGACAAAAGTAACAAAAATTTACTGATTTACAACGTCCCGTCGATATATGCTATGATTTTATCAGTGTCGCCGGGTGGGGTCCAGAAGATTTCCGGGTCGCGGCGGAACCAGGTGAGCTGCCGTTTGGCGTAGCGGCGCGTGTTTCGTTTGATAAGCTCCACTGCCTCGTCGCGGCTGCATCGTCCGTCGAAGTAGGCGAACAACTCCTTATACCCTACCGTTTGCAGGGCGTTCAGGTGTTTGTAGGGATAGAGCCGACGGGCTTCGACCTCCAGTCCTTCTGCCAGCATTTCGTCCACGCGGCGATCGATTCGCCCGTAGAGTTCGGCACGGGGAACGTCGGTTCCGATTTTAAGGATTCGGAAGTTCCGTTCGCGTCGGGGCTTTGTCCGCTGTTCCGAATAGGGACGTCCGGTTTGCAGACATACCTCCAATGCCCGCACGACACGTGCAGGATTGCTCCGATCGACCTGCGCATAATAAACCGGATCGAGCCGCTTCAACTCTTCGCCCAGCGATTCGAGGCCTTCATTCGCAAGTCGCTGTCGGAGTGTTCTCCGCAATTCCGGGTCGGCTTCCGGCAGGTCGTCCATCCCCTCGCAAAGAGCCTTCACATACAATCCCGATCCTCCGACCGCGATTACCGTATCGTGCCGTACGAACAGTTGCCGAAGCAGTTCGAGCGCCTGCACTTCGTATTGCCCACAGTTGAAGTCCTGCTGTATGTCGAGTGTGGCAATAAAATGGTGTTCAATGGCTTTTAATTGTTCATTCGTGGGCTGTGCTGTACCGATCGGCATTCCCCTATACACTTGCCGGGAATCGGTCGAAAGGATCGGCGCCCGGTAATGCTTTGCCAGGCGAATGCTCAGATCCGTTTTACCCGACCCCGTTGCGCCGACCAAAACGACGAGCCGCTTGTCAGTCATCGTCGCTGTAATTGTCGTCGCCTTCGAACGAACTGAAGTCGCCCATCATCTCCTCGAAAATAGAGCCTTCCGACTCATTGGCGTCGGGATCGAACTGATCGGGAGCCGGGGCGTGCTCGAAAGCTACGCGCGGATATTCCATCCCTTGCTCCGGCTTTTTGGCTTCGGTCAGTTCGAGGTAGTACGCCCGGTCGCCCATGAGGTCGAACTGGTAGATCAGCCGGTCGCGATTGTTGTGAATCAACTGACCGAGCGTTATGTCCGCCATCGGCAGAGGAGCGTCCTCTGAATTATCTCCCATGTCCATCAGCGTGAATTCGCGCAACCGGTTCCACTGCTTGTCGGCCGTGAAGAACGAAGACATCCCCTCTTCATAGCCAAGCGAACGCGTGATGAACTCATGAAACCCGAGCAGCGTCATATCGTACGGCACCTCGTAGTCGCGGACGAAATGGTCGTTTTCATCGCTCAACATTCGGAATTTGAAAACCATTGACATATTTCTTCGTGTTTTGTACATTGTTTGAATAAGCAAAAATAGGGATATTTTCATAAAATATCCCCACTTCGCACAATATTTCCGCCGTTTCGGTGTACTGCCCCGCTCTTATTCCCAGAAGTTGAAGAAATGGTGCACAGGGCCGTGACCCTTGCCGATTTCGTATTCGGCTCCGGCGATGATTGCGGCATTGATGTACTCCTTGGCGCAGACGACCGCTTCGTCCAGAGGCAATCCATGGGCGAGAAAAGCTGCTACGGCCGAGGAGAGCGTGCAGCCCGTACCGTGCGTGTTAGGCGTGTCGAGCCGCATGGAGCGCAGAGGGGTCGCTTTGTCGGTTTCGGCGTTGTAGAATACGTCGATAAGCTCGGTATCGTGCAGGTGTCCGGCTTTGAGCAACACGGAAACTTTGCGTCCGAAGGAGAGTTCGCGTGCTACCTGCGGCAGCTCCTCCTGTCCGGCGATCTTGCGTCCGAGCAGAATCTCCGCTTCGGGGATATTCGGAGTGATGACCCGCACAAACGGTACCAGCTCTTCTTGGAGCGTGGCGATCGCTTCTTCCTGCAGGAGCCGATCGCCGGAGGTGGCGACCATCACCGGATCGAGGACGATGTTGCGGATGTCGTAAGCGGCCAAAGTTTCCCGCACGGCCCGGATAAGTTCCGATGAGTGCAGCATACCGATCTTAACGGCGTCGGCGCCGATGTCATCCAGCACCGACCGGATTTGGCCGGTGACGAAATCCACAGGCACCGGGTGTACGCCCGTGACGCCTACCGTATTTTCATCCACGACGGCTACGATGGCCGACATCCCGTAACAACCGCAGGCCGAGAAGGTTTTCAGGTCGGCCTGAATGCCTGCTCCGCCGCTCGGATCGCTTCCGGCGATCGTCAGGACCCGCTTATAGTGTTTTTTCATAATTGATTTTGTTAATCAGATTATTGGCACATTTACTTGAATGAACGCTTTTTATATTTTCCAACTTTCCAGATACCAGGCGCTGTCCCAGAACAGCCACTCCATCTTGGTACAGCGCAGGAAGATGTCGGTCATCCGGCGCCGGGTTTCCGGCCCGGTTTTTTCGGCCAGTGCGTCGCAGATTCCGATAGCCTGCGAAGTCGCTTCGGTGAAGGAGGGATCGGCGTAGGTCTCGATCCACTGTGCATAGGGATTCCCACTTCCCTGCTGCCGGGCGATGATCTGCCGCCCGACCTGCTGATAGACCCAGAAGCAGGGAAGCACGGCAGCGGCTTCCACTTCGACCGGGGCTGTGGCCTGGGCTTGCAGTACCGAGGTGTAGAGCAGGCATGTCGGGCTGATCTCTTCGGGAGCCGGTACGTCGCCTTTCAGGAAGGAGCCGTGCAGCGCCTCCTCGACCTCTATGCCGTCCGAAGCGAAGCGGATGAAAGCCGCGATGTGCTCCTTCTCGGTAAGACGGGAAGCGATGTGGGTCAATACCCTGGAGTAATGCGCCAGATACAGCGAATCCTGCCGCAGGTAGAACAGGAACTTGTCGGCGGCCAACGTACCCCGGGCAAGCTCTTCGACGAACGGATGTTCGATGATTTTCAGGTAGGTAGGCCGAGCAACATCCCAGGCCTCTTCGCTCCATTTTTTCATAATGTCGGTTTATTTGCAGGCGGTAACGGCTACGTAATCTCCCTTTTCGTACCCTTCCGACGGCTGCTCTTCCTGCCGGTTCGAGTAGAGCGGGTGCGTGGTGAGGGTCTGGGCGAAGCGGAGATCCCGGAATCCGGCTTTTTCGAGCAGCTCGATCTTCTCGGCCGTCGTGCGCCAGTTGGCGACCCGGACGAATTCGATCGGATAGGGATTCTCGGGATAGGTCCCTGCGAGCAGCGGATGATCCCACGTGCCGAGGGCTTTGGCCAGGTTGTACAGCACACCGTAGGTGCTCTCTTTCGGAACGTCGATCAGGATGATCCGGCCGCCTTCGGGCAGGGCGTCGTAGGCTTTGCGGACGACGCTTTCCAGATCGGTGATGTAGCTGGGGGTACCGTTGAAGAGAATCGTATCGTAGTCGCCGCAGCCGAAATCGGCTTCTTCGGCGGTCGAGATCGTCACCTTCATCCCCCGCTTGCGGGCGATTTCGGCCATTCCTTCCGACGGTTCGATGCCGTCGGTGATCGTGATACCGTACTCTTTGGCCAGAATCGTTTCGAAGAGTCCGCTGCCGCAACCGACCGAGAGCGTCCGCCCCGGATTTTTCAGCACGTGGGCCACCAGATTGATTTCCGAGTAGAGTACGTTGCGGTTTTCGAGGAACCAGGCGTCGTAAGCCGGAGCATATTCGTCAAATCCTTTTCCCATAGGTTCTTTTTGTGTTTTTTGCAGGTTAATAATCTATGATTTGGGTTTGCAGGGTACGCAGGTCGATTGTGAACAGTCGCCCGTCGAGCGGCTCGCCGAAGCCGCAGAGGTATTTGATCGCCTCGGAAGCTTGCAGCGTTCCGATGACGCCCGGCACTGTGCCGAGTACGCCCTGCGTGATCCGGGGACGGGCGCAAAGTGCCTTCCGGTCGGGATAGAGATCGCGGTAACGACGGCCTTTCCGGCCGTTGAAAACGGTCACCTGACCGTAAAACTCCCCGATCGAGCCGTGCACCCAGGGTTTTCGGCAGGCGGCACATAGGTCGTCGAGCAGGTAACGGGTCGGAAAGTTGTCGCAGCAGTCGAGTATCAGGTCGTAACCGTCCAGAATAGGCCGTGCGTTTTCCGGGGTAATTCCTTCCGGCCGGCATTCGAACGCGGTGTGGGACGAGAGCGCCGCGAGCCGCTCCCGGGCCGCAGCGCTCTTGGGCATTCCGATCTGTCGTTCGGTGTAGAGTACCTGCCGTTGGAGGTTGCTCTTGCTCACCGTATCCGCATCGGCCAGTCCGATGCGTCCCACGCCAGCTCCCGTCAGGTAGAGGGCTGCGGCCGAGCCGAGCCCGCCGATGCCGACGATCAGCACCGAAGCCTCTGACAACCTGCGCTGCCCCTGCTCCCCTATTTCCGGCAGCATCGTCTGCCGTGCGTAACGTTCCTCCATCGTCAGTCGAAGATTTTGTCCCAGTCTTTCCAGACGACTTCGTACCCTTCGCGGCGGATGTCGGCTTCGACCTGGGCCGGTGTGCGTTCGTCGCTGACGGAGAACTGTTCGAGGGACTGGGGATAGGTATGGTAGCCGCCCGGATCGGTTTTCGATCCGGCGCTCATCGATGTCGCTCCGAGCGTGGCGATGTGGTTGCGGAACGAGGGTTTTTCACGGGTCGAGAAGGAGATGTCCACGTCGTGATCGAAGATGCGGAAGGCGAAAGTGAGTTGGGCCAGCTCCCGGTCGGTCATCACCACATTCGGCTGAAAATGCCCTTCCGACGGACACATGCGCGGGAAATTGACGCTGTAGCGCGTTTTCCAGTAGTGCTTGCGCAGGTATTGCAGATGCAGGGCCATCATCGTCACGTCTGTGCGCCACTCTTCGAGGCCGATCAGTACGCCCATGCCGATCTTGTGCACCCCGGCCTGCCCCATGCGGTCGAAGCCGTTCACGCGCCATTCGAATTTGGATTTCATCCCCGCCGGGTGGTAGATGTTGTAGTTGGCGCGGTTGTAGGTCTCCTGAAAGCAGACCACCCCGTTGAGTCCGGATTGGGTCAGGCGGTAGTAATCCTCGCTCGCCAACGGCATTACCTCGATGGTGAGGTTGTTGAAATAGGGACGGCAGACCTTGAGCGCCTGTTCGATGTAATCCACGCCCGCTGCCCGGGGATTTTCTCCCGTTACGAGCAGCAGGTTTTCGAACGGTCCGAGTGCCCGGATCGCCTTGCACTCGTCTTCGATCTGTTCCATCGTGAGGATCACGCGGTCGAATTTGTTATGATGGTTGAATCCGCAGTAGATGCAGGAGTTCGTGCACGAGTTGGTGATATACATCGGAATATACATCGAAATAGTCTTGCCGAACCGCTCCTGTGTGTATCGGCGGCTCAGCCGGGCCATCGGTTCCAGGTAGGCGGCCGCTGCAGGTGAGATGAGCGCCATGAAGTCGTCGAGGGTCAGGTGTTCCTTGCCGAGCGCCGTCTCTACGTCTGCCGGTCGTTTGTGCTGAATTTGCCGGGTCGTCTCCTCCCAGTCGTATTTGGCTAATTCTTCTGAAAACATAGCGCGGCGGAATTAGTCGAGAAATGCGGTGAGAGGGCTCGACGCTTCGGCGCACTGTGCCTGTGCTCCGAGTCCGGCTTCGTAGGCTTCGCGCCCGGCAACGACGGCCTGGGCGAAGGCGCGGGCCATGCGCACGGGATCGCCTGCGACGGCGATGGCCGTATTCACGAGTACGGCGTCGGCACCCATCTCCATCGCCGCCGCCGCATGGGACGGGGCGCCTAATCCTGCGTCCACGATGACCGGGACGTTGCTCTGTTCGATGATGATGGCCAGCAGGTCGCGCGTAACCAGTCCCTTGTTGGTGCCGATCGGTGCCGCCAGCGGCATTACGGTCGCGGCGCCCGCCTCTTCGAGTCGCTTGCAAAGCACCGGATCGGCCTGAATGTACGGCAGTACCACGAAGCCCATTTTAGCCAACTGTTCGGTTGCCTTGAGCGTTTCGACCGGATCGGGCAGCAGGTATTTGGGATCGGGATGGATCTCCAGCTTGATGAAGTTCGTGCCGAAGGCTTCGCGGGCGAGCTGTGCCGCGAGCACGGCTTCCTCAGCGTCGCGTACACCCGACGTATTGGGCAGCAGTTGAATCTCCGGACGGCGTACATGCACGAGCATGTCGTCCTGCGGGTTATTCATGTCGATGCGCTTCATTGCTACGGTGACCATCTCCGATTCCGAAGCGGCGATTGCGCGGGCCATCAGTTCGTTGGAGCTGAATTTTCCCGTTCCTACGAACAGGCGCGAACGGAACGTCCGTCCGCCGATAACTAATTCACTCATTGTTTAGTTCGGTTTATTATATTAATTATTCGTTGAGTTTCTTCGAGGGTGTTTTCCGCTTGCAGCAGTGCGCCCGAGAGCGCTATTCCGGTCACTCCCGTTGCGAGAATATTTTCCACGTCGGCTGCCGTGATGCCCCCGATAGCGACGACGGGCAGCGCGATGCCGGCATTGCGGCAGCACTCCATAATCGTGCGGTAGCCTTCGAGTCCGAGTACGGGACTCAGGTTGCGTTTGGTCTGCGTGAAACGGAACGGTCCGAGGCCGATGTAGTCGGCGCCCTGCCCTGCCCCCCGTTCGATGTCTTCGAAGGTGTTGGCCGTCGCTCCGATCAGGTATTCCGGCCCCAGCAGGCGGCGGGCTTCCGCTACGGGCATGTCGAGCTTGCCCAGATGCACGCCGTCGGCATTCAGTTCGCGGACGAGTTCCACGTGATCGTCGAGGATGAATTTCGCACCGTACTCCCGGCACAGCTTTTCGATTTCACGTCCGATGCGCAGCACCTCTTCCGCCGGAGTGTCTTTCATGCGGAGCTGCACCCAGCGGCAGCCTCCTTCGAGTACGGCCCGGGTGCCGGCGATCTCGTCGTAACGGTCGGTATGGTGGGTAATGAACTGTAACATATTTTTAGTAGTTGTATATTTATTTAATGTACCGTTGTCTGACGTTTGTCGCGTCGAACCGGCGATCGATTATCGCGGCTCTTGGCCGAGCCTGTAATTCCGACCTTCCCCTGCTCCTTCTCGGAGGGGATTTGGTGCGCTGTGCTTTCCAAGAGGTACATTAAAGTATTGTTATTTATCAGACCGATTTCCGGATGGTTTTCCGCCGGTTTATCGGTTGAATTTTCGTATTTCCCGCATGCGCCGCACCAGTTCTTCGGGTGTAGCGCCCTGCCAGATGTACCCGAGAAAGGCCGCTCCCCCGAATCCATACTCCTGTAACGCGGGCAGGTGTTCCGGCCGGATGCCGCCGAGCGCTGCGACGCGCGGATTGATGATGCCCTGCGCGAATGCCTTTCGGAGTTCGTCCGGTGCATACCCTGCTCGGTAGCCGGTTTTGGAGATGCTGTCGAAAATCGGGCTGAGAAAAAGGTAGTCTTCCGTCGGGTGCGATGCGATCTCGCCGAACGAGTGGCACGAGCGGCTTATCAGTCCCCCGAATCCGGCGGGGATCTCCGGGTTGCGGGCGTTCAGGTGTACTCCTCCGATGCCGTACTCTCCGGCCAGATGCAAATGATCCTGCAAAGTCAGACGAGGATATAGTTCCGGCGGCAGCGCTTCGATCAGGCGGCGCATGTCTGCTTCGGCCGATTGCGGTTTACGCAGATGCACCCGATCGACTCCTTCCGAGAGCAGAATCCGAATCGACTCCGCTTCCGATGCGGCGAACGACGTGTCGGTGATGACGATGATACGCATCATCCTCCGCACACGGCGCGTATGACAGTGATTTTCGTTCCGGCCTGCAAGCGGGTCGTCGGCCACTCGCTGCGGGGCACGACCTTGTTGGCGATCGCAACTGCGATTCCGTCGGCAGCGATACCCTCCTGCATCAGCAGTTCGGCAAGCGTCGTTGCTGCGTCGGTTTCGACGGGTGAGTGATTGATGAATACTTCCATGATTTACCGTAATTGCGGAGATGCTTCGACGAGAAAATTACGGTCTATGAACAAGTTCCTCCGGCGGTACTGACCGCATCAGGTTCATAGGGTATGATCTCAGCCTTTCCGGTCTTTCCCGACGAAGGCACCCCTCTTGTGTCTTATGTATGATGCAAATATAGGAAAAATTTCGGAAGGATGTTCGTTTTTTTAATTCATCCTTCCGGCTATGCGTTCGGATTTGGAGGTAAGTTTCCGTCGGCGGGGCGTTTATAGAAAATTAGAGGAAACGGGAAAATCTCCCGTTTCCTCTTTGTATTTCTACTTATTCCGCCTCTCCCGATTGCTCCCCGTTTTTTGTCGGTGAGCGTTATTCGCGCAAAGCATTGTGCGGAAGCACGATGTGGTGGAAGACTTCGTTGCGGTTTGTAATACGACCTCTTTTTTCCGGCTGTTTTCGTTCGCACGAGAGGTTGGGGCGTCAATAATTGATCCAGCGGATTTTTCGGTTCTCCTTGCCGCCCAATTCCATAGCCCGACGGCGGATCCTGTCCGGTTGTGCACCCGTGGTCGGGTTGCTCAAGTTGAGCGCATTATACACGGTATCTACCGTGCACCCCATTTTCATAGCGATCTGTCGTTTCAGATCGGGTGCGATTTCGATTACCTTTTTATATACTTGTCGTCGCATTATCGAAAGAATGATATTATATTTGTTATAATTTTTTTCGTTCGGTTTTTCGAACACTATTCGTTCGATCTGTTTGATACTATAAGTATAGATAATATTCGAAGAATTAAATCTGTATGTCGAGGAATTTTCTATAATTTATTTTTATAAATACGGTTTTTATTATAAACTACTTTTGGTATGACGGTCAAGGACAGAATAATGGAATTTTGTAGGATGAGCGGCATCAAGCCGGGGCGCTTCGAACGCGAGTGCGGACTATCGAATGCCTATCTGTCGAAACTGAAACATGAACCGAGCCGTGATAAACTCGGTAAAATTTTCGCCCGCTATCCCGAATTGAATAAAGATTGGCTGTTGAACGGTGAAGGACCGATGCTGAATGTCGTTCACTATCCGGCAATGGAAGGCGGGAATGAGCTTTTGGTAAACGACCAGGAGTATTATGTCGGGCGACCGGCAGGCTCCGATGAAGTGTTGATTCCCAGGGATGCTTGGGAGGTAATAAAAAAGCAGGCCGACAGTTTCAAGGAGCGGGACGAGCAGATGAACCGGGTAATTTCTTTGCTGGAGAAGCAGATGGATAAAGGAAAATAAGGCTGACTGTTTTTGGAACTTTCAGGGGGCGATCCTGATAATCGTACTTTCGCTGCTGTTCGCTCTTTGTTCCGGTATTAAAACGAAACGATTCTGCATATCATTGATGTCCAGAATCGTTTACTTCTATATTATGTAATCTTGCCTAACAAAAAAGGTCCTTCGAAAAGGACCTCGTGAGCGGGAAACGGGGCTCGAACCCGCGACCCTCAGCTTGGGAAGCTGATGCTCTACCACTGAGCTACTCCCGCATTCGGAGAACAAAGTTACTCCGATTTTTTTATTTATCAACTCTTCGGGCGGTAAAATTTCAGGTTATTCTACCATTTTCCGCAGTGACGCAAGGTTTTTATCGTTTCGCAACTCCCTTCCCTCCGGAGTATAGAGGTAGTCGATCCGGTCGCGGAAATACTCTTCCACCTTGTTGCGGACGATTTTCATCGTACTGTTGATCAGTCCGTTTTGCTCGGTGAATGGCTCGTCCACGATAGCCAGTCCCGCCGGAAGCCACCGCTCGGGAAATTCTCCGGCATAGGGGCCGCCGGCCCGGTAACGGTCGATCTCCGCACCGAGGATGTCGGCGGCCGCAGCCGCTCTACCCTCCCGGATATCGCGGGCGTCGAGCTCGCGGCGCAGGGCGTCGCGATTGGGTACGACGATCGCCCCGGTGAAGGGACTTTGGTTGTTATAGATAATGATCTGGTCGATGAAGGGCGACTTATCGACGATCGCCTCCTCCATTCCTTCGGGGCTGTACTTCTCTCCGTCGCTGGCGATCAGCAGGCTCTTGAAGCGCCCCAATACGTAGAGGAAATCATCCTCCGACACATAGCCCATATCGCCCGTGTGGAGCCAGCCGTTGCGGACGGTCGCCGCCGTCGCATCGGGATTTTTCCAGTAGCCGGCCATGACGTTCTCGCCCCGGATGACGATTTCACCCTTTTGGCCGCGCGGCAGCTCTCGCCCCTCTTCGTCAAGGATTTTCAGGTCGAGCGGTTCGAGAATCTTGCCCGACGATCCGAACTTGTGCCAGTGGTACTTGGGCGAATTGGTCGAAATGACGGGTGTAGCTTCCGAAAGTCCGTATCCCTGGAACATCGGGATCCCGATGGCATAGAAAAAGCGTTGCAGCTCCGAATCGAGCAGTGCGCCGCCCCCGACGAAAAACTCCAGGCTGCCGCCGAATGCCTCCCGCACCTTGCGGAACAGCACGAGGTCGAAAAGTCCCACGACGGGTGCCAGCAGGATCCGCCAGCCCTTGCCCTTGTGGTAGCCGTCCTGATTGTAGATATAGGCCGTGCGGAGCGCGAAGTCGAACAACCGTTCAGTGAAAGGTCCTTTGGCCCGAATCGAAGTTTCGATGTTTTTGCGGAAATTTTTGGCCAGTGCCGGCACCGACAGCAGGAAGTTGGGTTTCACTTCGCGGATATTCTGCGGAATATTCTTGAGTGTCTCCATCGGGGTCGCCCCTATTTGTACGGTCGCCACGCTGGCGCCGCAGGCGATCATGATGTAGAATCCCACCACGTGCGCGAAACAGTGGTCCAGCGGCAGGATGATGAGCGTGCGGTAGCTGGACGGGATGTCGATGCGCGAGAGCGACTGTTCGACGTTGGCCGTGTAGTTGCGGTGGGTCAGGACGACGCCTTTCGGATCGGCCGTCGTGCCCGACGTGTAGGTGATCGTGGCGTAGTCGTCGTTCCGGATTGCCTGCCCTATTTTGAGAAATTCCTCCTTATGCCCGGCCAAATAGTCGCGGCCCAGACGTTTGAGCATGCCGTAGGCCGTTTCGCCGCTTTCGAGCGGAATGTGTCCCAGGACGATGATCTGTTCGAGTTCCGGCAGTTCCGCCCGGATGCGGCGGATCTTCGGAAGCTGTTGTTTCGAAACGAACAGCGCCTTGACCTCGGCGTGGCGGAGCCGGAACAACAGATCGTTCGACTCTTCGAGTTTGACCGACAGCGGAACGCTGATCGCTCCGGCATAGAAGATACCCAGCTCGGAGATGATCCAGCCGTTGCTTCCTTCGGCCAGGATAGCGACCTTGTCTTTGGGGCGGATGCCCAGCGAAGCTAATCCGGCCCCCACTTCCAGGGCCTGTTCCCTGGTTTCCGCGTAAGTCGTGGGCTGAAAGGCGTGATGACGCTTCTCGAGCAGGAAGGTTTTCTTTCCGTATTTTTCAACGGAGGATTCGAACAGGTCGATGATCGTCTTTTTCATAGCTAATCCATTTTTAATACGGCGAGAAAGGCCGACTGGGGTACTTCGACATTGCCGATCTGACGCATGCGTTTCTTGCCCTTTTTCTGCTTTTCCAGCAGCTTGCGCTTTCGGGAGATGTCGCCGCCGTAGCATTTGGCCGTCACGTCCTTGCGCACGGCCTTGACCGTTTCGCGGGCGATGATCTTGGCGCCGATGGCTGCTTGGATGGCGATGTCGAACTGTTGGCGCGGGATCAGCTCCTTGAGCTTCTCGCACATTCTGCGTCCGAAATCGTAGGCGTGGTCGGCATAGATCAGCGACGAAAGGGCATCGACCGGTTCGCCGTTGAGCAGGATGTCCAGTTTGGCCAACTTGCTCGGACGGAACCCGATGCGGTGATAGTCGAACGAGGCGTAGCCCTTGGAAATGCTCTTGAGCTTGTCGTAGAAGTCGAACACGATCTCTGACAGGGGCATCTCGAAATTGACCTCCACGCGATCCTGCGTGATGAAGGTCTGGTTTTTCATGATACCCCGCTTGTCGATGCAGAGCTTGAGCACGTTGCCCAGGAAATCCGACTTGGTGATGATTTGAGCCAGGATATAAGGCTCCTCGATCGAGGCGATTTTGGTTATTTCGGGCAGGCCCGAGGGGTTGTGCACCTCGAGCACGTCGCCCTGCGTCGTGGTGATTTTATAGGATACGTTCGGGACGGTCGTGATGACGTCCATGTCGAATTCGCGGTAGAGGCGTTCCTGGATGATCTCCATGTGCAGCAGTCCGAGAAATCCGCAGCGGAAGCCGAAGCCCAGCGCCAGCGAACTTTCGGGCTCGAACGTGAGCGAGGCATCGTTGAGCTGCAATTTTTCGAGCGAAGCCCGCAGGTCTTCGTACTGGTCGGCTTCGACGGGATAAACGCCCGCGAAGACCATCGGTTTCACATCCTCGAAACCGGCGATGGCCTCCGTCGAAGGGTTTTCGACCGATGTGATCGTATCACCCACCTTGACGTCCGACGAAGTTTTGATGCCGGAGCAGATATAGCCCACGTCCCCGGCACGGATTTCGTCGCGGGACTGCATCTTGAGCTTCAGCACGCCCACTTCGTCGGCGTCGTATTCGCTGCCCGTGTTGAAGAATTTGACATGCTCGCCCTTGCGGATCGTACCGTTGAAGACGCGGAAATAGGCGATGATGCCTCGGAAGGGGTTGAACACCGAGTCGAAGATCAATGCCTGCAACGGAGCGTTCGCATCGCCCTGAGGCTCCGGAATCCGCTCGACGATGGCTTCGAGCACCTCTTCCACGCCCAGTCCCGTTTTGCCGGAGGCGCAGAGGATCTCGTCCGGGTCGCAACCCAGCAGATCGACTACCTGATCCTTCACTTCGTCGATCATCGCCGAATCCATGTCGATCTTGTTCAGTACGGGAATGATCTTCAGGTCGTGCTCGACGGCCAGGTAGAGGTTCGATATGGTCTGCGCCTGAATACCCTGCGTGGCATCGACTACGAGCAGAGCCCCTTCGCACGAGGCGATGGCACGCGATACCTCATAGGAAAAGTCCACGTGGCCCGGAGTGTCGATCAGGTTGAGCACGTATTTTTCGCCGTTGCGGGCCAGGTATTCCATCTGGATCGCATGGCTCTTGATGGTGATGCCCTTTTCGCGCTCCAAGTCCATGTTGTCCAGGACCTGGGCCTGCATTTCCCGCTGGTTGAGCGTATTGGTCTTTTCCAGCAGGCGGTCGGCCAGTGTCGATTTGCCGTGGTCGATGTGGGCTATGATGCAAAAATTGCGTATGTTTTTCATTGTCGAGTGAAATCCTTATATAATAATGTGCAAAGATAATATCTTTCCGGAGAAAAACAATGGATTTCAGGCGTTGTCGGGGGCTGATTTCTTGCCCTGGTCGTATTCTGCTGCCGAAAAAAATGATTACTTTTGCGACCATAAAATCGAATCGACAATGATACGTCAATATGCCGGACTGGTCAAGTTCGCCCATACGATTTTCGCCATGCCTTTCGCCCTCGTCGGGTTCGTTTATGCGCTGCGTACCGAGGGGATCTCTTCGGACTGTTCGGGCAGGTACGGCTGGGTGGTGCTGCTCTTGCAGGTGTTGCTCTGCATGGTCTTCGCCCGCAACGCCGCGATGGGCTTCAACCGCTGGGCCGACCGCCGCATCGACAAGGCCAATCCCCGCACGGCCGACCGAGAAATTCCGGCCGGAAAGATCAGTGCCCGGGCAGCGCTCCGTTTCGTGATCGTCAATGCGCTGCTGTTCATCGTCACGGCCTCTACCATCAATTTACTTACCGGTCTGCTGTCTCCTGTGGCTCTGTTCGTTATATTGATGTATAGCTATTGCAAGCGGTTCACCGCGCTGGCGCATCTGGTGCTCGGTCTGGGGCTGGGTATTGCTCCGGTGGGGGCGTACATTGCCGTCACGGGACATTTCGCATGGCCGCCCTGTATCCTGGCGTTGCTGGTGATGACCTGGTGCGGCGGCTTCGACATCATCTATGCGTTGCAGGACGCCGATTTCGACCGCAAGAACGGCCTTTACTCCATCCCGGCCCGTTTTTCGGCACGGGTGTCGCTCCTGTTCAGTATTTTGTTGCACGCCGTGAGCGTCGCGGCGCTTTTCTGGTTCGGATCGTTTTGCCCCCAGAACGGCTGGCTGTGGCTCGGCGAAGGGCTTTTCACGCTGATTCTCGTCGCCGAACACCTGTTGGTGACCCCGACACGGCAGCGGAATATCGGCATCGCTTTCGGCACGCTCAACGGCATTGCGAGCACGGTGCTGGCCGTCTTCGTAATTACCGCTCTTTTGCGGGGATAAAATCGGGATATTTTTATACCTTTGCTTACTCTTTGTCAATAATAAAATATTACACATACTATGAATATCTCCTATAACTGGCTGAAACGCTACCTTAAAACCGATCTGTCGGCCGAAGAAATGGCGACGATCCTCACCGATATCGGCCTGGAGGTCGAGAGCTTCGAAAAGATCGAATCGATTCGCGGCGGACTTGCGGGCGTCGTGGTCGGCGAGGTGCTGACCTGCACGGATCATCCCGATTCGGACCATCTGCACCTGACGACCGTGGATGTAGGCGGCGAGGCTCCGTTGCAGATCGTCTGCGGTGCTCCCAACTGTCGGCAGGGTCTCAAGGTCCTCTGCGCTACGGTAGGTGCGGTGCTCTACCCTAACGGCGGCGAGGAGGAGTTCAAGATCAAGCGGAGCAAGATCCGGGGCGTGGAGTCGCTCGGCATGCTCTGTGCCGAGGACGAACTGGGTATCGGAGCTTCGCATGAGGGCATTATGGAGCTGCCGGCCGACGCGAAAGTCGGCCAGCCGGCCCGGGAGTATCTGAAGCTGGAAGACGACTATGTCATCGGCATCGGTCTGACTCCCAACCGCATCGATGCGGCGTCGCATATCGGCGTGGCACGTGATCTGGCGGCCTATCTTAAAAGCCAGGGCAAGCCCGTCGAACTGCAATGGCCCGACGTGAGCGCTTTCGCCGTCGATAACCGCGATCTGAAGATCGATGTGCAAGTGAAAAACAGCGAAGCCGCACCGCGCTATGCGGGTGTTACGGTCAAGAATTGTAAGATAGGCCCTTCGCCCGAATGGATGCAGAACTGCCTGCGGGCTGCGGGCATTACCCCAAAAAACAACCTGGTGGACATTACCAATTTCGTACTTTTCGAACTGGGACAGCCCCTGCACGCTTTCGATGCAGCGAAGATCGACGGCAGCCGGATCGTGGTCAGAACCTGCGAGGAAGGTACTCCGTTCGTGACGCTCGACGGCGTAGAGCGCAAGCTCACGGCCAACGACCTGATGATCTGCTCGGCTACGAAACCCATGTGTATTGCGGGCGTTTACGGCGGGTTGGATTCGGGCGTGAGCGATACGACAACCGACGTATTCATCGAGAGCGCCTATTTCAACCCGGTCTGGGTGCGCAAGACGGCCAAGCGCTTCGGTCTGAACACCGATTCTTCGTTCCGCTTCGAGCGCGGCGTGGATCCCGACATACAGGTCTATGCCCTCAAGCGTGCCGCCCTGCTGATGAAGGAGCTGGCTGGAGGAGAGATCGCCTCCGAAATTACGGATATTTGCTCCGCTCCTATCGAAAAGTTCAAAGTGGAACTCGATATAAAGCGTGTCAATCGTCTGATCGGCAAAGAGATTCCTGCCGATACGATCCGCACGATTCTCGGTGCGCTCGACATTAAAATCGAGGCCGAGGAAGGTGACCTATGGCGCGTGGCCGTGCCGCCCTATCGGGTCGATGTGACGCGCGAGGCCGATTTGGTCGAGGAGATTCTCCGCATCTACGGCTACAATAACATCCCTGTTCCCTCGCACGTCAATTCGGCGCTCTCCTACGCGCCGAAACCCGACCGGAACAAGCTGATGAACCTCGCCGCCGATTTCCTGACGGCTAACGGCTTTACGGAGATCATGTCCAATTCGCTGACGAAAGCGGCTTATTACGAGGGTCTCACCTCTTACAAGCCGGAGCATTGCGTGAAGATACTCAATCCGCTCAGCAACGATCTGAACGTCATGCGACAGACGCTGCTTTTCAATATGCTCGAAGCCGTGCAGTTGAATGCCAACCACCGCAATGGCGACCTGAAGCTGTACGAGTTCGGCAACTGCTATTTTTACGATGCGACGGCCGCTATGCCGGAAGAGCCGCTGAAGGCTTATTCCGAGCAGTTCCGCCTGGCGATCGCCGTAACCGGCATCGCTGCGCCTCTTTCGTGGAACCGGAAACCGGAGCAGGCATCGTTCTTTACGCTGCGAGCGATTGCCGAGAAGCTGTTGCGTCGTTTCGGGCTAGACCTTTATACGCTCAAGTCCGAATCGCTCCGCAGCGATCTTTACGGGGATGCACTCTCCTTCTCGCTCAACGACAAGGCCAGAGAATTGGTACAGATGGGCGTCGTTTCGTCGAAGCTGCGCAAGACTTTCGACCTGAAACAAGATGTTTATTATCTGGAGATGGATTTCGGGGCCCTGGTCAAGGCTACACGCAAGAATAAGGTCTCGGCTAAAGAGCTTTCCAAGTTCCCGGAGGTAAAACGCGATTTGGCGCTGCTGATCGACAAGGAGGTGACTTTCTCCGCGCTGCGTGATATTGCTTTCGCGGCCGAACGCAAGTTGCTCAAACGAGTTTCGCTCTTCGATGTCTATGAGGGCGACAAGCTGCCCGAAGGTAAAAAATCGTATGCCCTGAGTTTCGTACTGGAGGACAAGACCCAGACGCTGACCGACAAGATGATCGAGCAGGCGATGGCCAACCTGACAGCTCAGTTCGAACGCAAGGCGGGTGCGCAGGTGCGGGCTTGATTTTTGAAACGCCTGTCTGCGGGAGGCAAGTCTGTCCGCCCGCAGAACGGGTTCCGAGCGAAAGACAAGATTATGAAGCGCTGTAAAATTACGATCCTGCAACGGACTCTGAACGAGAAATTGGCACGGGAGTATGCCGCTCCCGGCTTTACGAAGTGCCCGATGATGCGGGAGGGACAGGTCTTTTATGCGGACTATGCCAAACCCGAAGGTTTTTGCGACGAAGCGTGGAAGGCGGTCTATCAATATGTATTCGCCCTGTCGCACGGCGCCGGAAAGTTCTATTTCGGCGATTGGATCACGAAGGAAGGCGTGGCGATCTGTTCCTGCAACGACGGACTCCGCCCGGTAATCATGAAGATCGAGCGTACGGACGAGGACTCCTCGATCTCTTACGAACCGGTGGAGTAATTTCCGAAGTTCGGGCGGAACGGGTACGGATATTTCAGAACGGCGCTGCGGATTCAACACCCGCAGCGCCGTTTCTCATCTTGCGCCCGAACTCGCCTACTCTTCTTCGGTATTCGCTTCGATTAGGTTCAATGCAGTTTCCAGCACTTCGTCCCGCCCTTCCCGAACGCCTTCGAGGGTGGGTCGTACTTCGTGGTCGATCTTCACACCCTGCCGATTCACCACCCATCCGTCGGGATAATACCACCCTAACCCGGAAAATGCGCCGAGTACTCCCCGAGGCAACGTAAATTTGCTGATATTGCCATCGGCTCCGGCGCTTTGAGAACCGATCGTTATAGTATATGGATTATTTTGGATTTTTTGTACGGATGTTTCCCCGTAACTTTGCGTCCCTTCATTAACCATTATAATGATAGGGGCGTTGTATTTTTCCGTTTTATATGTCGGATAAGAATAGTCTCTCGCGTAAAATACGCCCGGCAATGCAAGATCGGGGTAAGTAAATCGGACCGTATATTTAACACTGTCCGGAACAATGTACTGGCTTACAAATTCATTAAAATCTTGTGAAGGATAATAGCGTAAATCGATAATCAATCCTCTGTTTTTTTCAGGCCGTTTGAGATCTCCGGTATCTCCTCCTCTTTCGAGAGTTTGTTCGGACAGATATACCCGATCGAATCTTCGAGCATCGAGAATGTCTTGTGGTATTTCCAAAGGTAATTCCAACCGAAATGTCCTGGCATCTTTGTTACGTCGGCCAACGTGTCCCTCGTCACTCCGTCACGGCGGTAGCGGATCGATAGCGGCCGATTCTCTTTAGTGCGCAGAATTTGATCGGCCGTAGCTGCCAGCACGTCGTTCTCGTTGGAGCAGGAAATGAATTCCCTGGTTTGTGCCATGTAATATTCGACCGGTTTATCTTCGACAGCGACGATTTCGTCCCCCACCTGAAAGGGAGCTTTCCGCTCGCTCTTCACCGGGACGGTATCGGGCGTTACGACGATGAGCCGCCCTTCGACGAAGCCTGTGTTGAGAGGGACTCGATAACGGCCGAACAATTCGAAGATTCCTCCGCCGTATTGTGCGTGGTTGTCGTCGAGTTCCGCGATCATCCGTCGCGTTTCCCGCAGGTAACTGCCCGTCGGGTGTGCCATACGCCGGATATATTCGGGAAGAACATCGTTCCAGTCCTTGTCGGTCAAGTATTTACTTGGAAAGAAATATTCGACCATGTTCCAGAAACGGAATACCGTGAGCAGACGATAACCGTAGTCGGGATTCGACAAGTCGTAATAGGGTTTTTCTCCGTCGAAACAGGGATTGGGAGACCATTGGTCATAGGTTTCGTAATACGTTTGCGACACGTAACGGTTCCCTGCGGTTCGGTCGGCAGAACGCAGCCGGACCAGACGCTCCGAAAGCTCGCGGCCGAGCGTTGCCGTATCCCGAATCCATCCGATGTCGGTGCGGTGTTCGAAAACCGAATCCGACGCCAGTATCTTCTCGTATTTCTCGGGCGTTGTTTTGTACCGGCCGAAGCCGTCGATCCACTGGGCCAATATCTCGTTGCGAGCGGCAGGAGCGGTATCGGCTATCAGAGGCAGCAACTCGAAAAGTTCGAAATCCAAGTCGTACCGGTCGTCCGAAAATGCCGGATGGTGATATTTCACGAATCCCCACACACGGCCCAATACTTCGAGGTTTCGCAGCGTAGCGCTGTCGATCTCCGTACGGTCGAAACCCGAGTGCCGCGAATAGTCGGCGTACTGTTTCGGCCGGGTGCAGCCCGAAGGGAAAAAATTTGAAACAAGCAGCAGGAATACGACGATTTTTTTCATAACATAAATCTTTTGGCTCCATTCGTAGCAACCGAAAAATTATCGAAAACGATCTCTTGCCGTTCGGCAGCCTATGAGCTGCCAAGCGAATAAAAGTGTCGTTTCGCCGGTGCGAGGTACTTTAACAAAGTTAAGGTTTTTTCCGAAAGGCGCGATCTTTTTTAAGAATTTCGCAATCAAAAAACAATGATTCGGCACGAGTCCGCACGATTGCTCTCATCTTTCACTATCTTTGACATAGTCTTAGATAGGCTGCGTCTCGGAAAAATGGGAACAAGCTCCCATTTTCTCTCGGCTTTCACTATCTTTGCACAAAATCGGCTGTGGCTCGGATCGCCTCGGGCGAATTCGGACTGTTATCCGATCATAAAGATACCTTAGATTTGCGCAGTAAACAGGAGATGAGATAGAGTTGGTAATTTTGTAGAGAAGAGGTTAGCTAAAAGAAAGGGAGGCAGGGAGTGAACCAGGTATCGATAAGAATTCAAGATTCATTTCCATATTAGGACTCTTTGTCTTTCTTGAACCGAGACCTGAATAAGAATTTAACCTTTCATTGTTAAGGTAGTTAGGATAGGTTCAAGTTCCTTTCTCTCAATTTGATGGTCAAAAACAAAAGTAATGGACAATTTTTATTTCATCGGGGTTGACGTCAGCAAAAAGAAACTGGACTTCTGCGTACTATTCGAGGGTAAGGTTCTGCGCGAAGAACAGGTAAGCAACCACCAGCAGGCTGTCGCCAGACTGATCGGCGAGTTGAAGAACGATTTGGAAATGGATAACGAACAGTTTTTAATCTGTGCCGAACATACGGGGCAATATACTTTCCCTCTGGTATGTGCTTGCAAGTCGGTCGAGTGCAAACTTTGGTTGGAGAACCCGTCCCAGATCAAATATTCATCCGGTATGCAGCGGGGCAAGAACGACAAGGTGGATGCAAAGCGCATAGCCATTTACGCTTCACGGTTCGGAGATAAGGTTAAGTATTACGACCGTCCCTCCGAGGAGATAGAGAGGCTTAAACAGTTGGAGAGGGAGCGTGCGCTTTACGTTACCGACCTGGCTAAATACAAAGGCCAGATGTACGATCAGAAAGATTTTATGCCGGCGGCGCTTTATCGCAAGAAAACAAAGCGGATGAAAGGCTTAATACAGGAACTACAAGCGGCTATCGATGCGATCACTGCTGAAATGGAGAAGATCATAGGCTCAACGGAAGTGCTTGCGCGCCAGATGGAACTTTTAATGTCGATAGACGGTGTAGGTAAAGTGGTAGCTCTGAATGTGATTATCGAAACAGAAGCGTTCTCCCGCTTCGACAATCCCAGAAAGTTCTGCTGTCACGCAGGTGTCGCTCCGTTCTCATACACATCCGGGAGCAGCCAGCACTCCAAAAACAAGGTCTCGCATAGGGCCAACAAGAACATAAAGAAACTGCTACATATGGCAGCCGTATCGGTAACTCATCGTAAAGAGGGTGAACTAAAGGCCTACTATATGCGGAAAGTAGAAGAAGGAAAGAACAAAATGTCGGTAATCAATGCGTTACGTGCTAAAATCGTGGCCCGCATGTTCGCCGTCATCAAAAGAAATGAATTTTATACTCCTATTTACTCTTAAAAAACTTGCAAAAACCATAAGAATATGGAAAAAAGGTGTTCGCTTGGATTGCGAATATTCGCTTCGTTATCGGTCAAAATACAGAAACAATACGATGAAACAAGACAAACTGAAGGCGACGGCCCGCCTGTTGGAAATTATGGATACGCTGCGCGAACAGTGTCCCTGGGATCGCAAACAGACCTTCGAAACACTCCGAAACAACACGATCGAGGAGACGTACGAATTGGCCGACGCCATCCTGAACAAGGATCTCGACGGTATCAAGGAAGAGGCCGGCGACTTGCTGTTGCACGTGGTTTTCTATGCCAAGCTGGGCGAGGAGGCCGGGGCGTTCGATTATGCCGATGTGGTGAACGCTTTGTGCGACAAGCTGGTCTATCGCCATCCTCACATTTACGGGGAGGTGCATGCCGATACTCCGGAAGAGGTCAAAGCCAACTGGGAGGCATTGAAATTGCGTAAGAAAAACCGTCGGAGCGGTACGTTGGGAGGTGTTCCCGTGAGCCTGCCTGCATTGGTGAAGGCCTACCGCATCGGTGAGAAAGCGGCGGCGACGGGGTTCGACTGGGAGAAAAAAGAGGATGTTTGGGCCAAGGTGAAGGAGGAAACCGCCGAGGTCGAAGCCGAAATGACATCCGGCGACCGTACGGCGATGGAGGAGGAGTTCGGCGACCTGCTGTTCGCCCTGGTGAATGCTTGCCGCCTGTACGGGATCGACCCCGAATCTGCACTTGAGCGAAGCAATAAAAAGTTCATGAATCGGTTTAATTATATGGAAGAGTGTGCTTCGTCCGAGGGGCATACCCTGCACGAGTTGTCGCTCGACCGGATGGAAGAGTTGTGGCAGCAAGCCAAGCATGCGGCGGCTGAAAAAGAGTAAGAACCAACTAATACATATCGAATTATGGCATATATCAGAGAGATACGGGGACATACCCCGCAGGTGGGTGAAAATACGTTTTTGGCGGAAACCGCCGTGCTTGTCGGCGACGTGACGGTGGGCCGCGACTGTTCGATCTGGTACAACGCCGTGTTACGCGGCGATGTGAACACGATCACCATCGGCGATCGGACGAACATCCAGGACGGCGTGGTGATCCACACCCTGTTCGACGGCTCGAAGCACCCGTCGCAGACCCATATCGGCAACGACGTGTCGGTGGGACATAACGCCGTAATTCACGGCGCGATCATCGAAGACAACTGCCTGATCGGTATGGGCGCCACGGTGTTGGACAATGCCGTAGTAGCGTCCGGGTGCATCGTAGCGGCCAACGCACTGGTGCTTTCAGGCAGCAAGCTCGAACCCAATTCGGTCTATGCGGGTATTCCGGCCAAAAAAGTCAAGGAGATAACCCCGGAACAACGGGACGAGATCGTACTGCGTACAGCCCGTGATTACCAACTGTATGCTTCGTGGTTTAAGGAGGAATAAGTCGTTTTTTCCATTTGTCGGAAGAGATTGGCGCTTGGTTTGCAAGAGTACATTCGGTTATAAAGACCGGTAACAATTAAAATGGTAGTTGATATGAAAGCGAAATTCTTGATCGTCGTACTGGCAGCGCTGGTGCTGGCAACGGGTACGGTATGGGCCCAGAAGGGACACCATAATCGTCGTGCCGAACACAAAGAACTTACTACGGAGCAGGTTGCGAAAAAGATGACCGACCGGATGAAAGAAAACCTGTCGCTCTCTGACGAACAGGTAAAACAGGTTTACCCTATTTGCCTGGAACAGGCTCAAGCCATGAGGGAGCACCGGGCCGAACGCCGGGAGATGGCTGAAAAATCGCGTGAAGCGATGGCACAGCAGCGTGAACAGATGGCCGGCCGGATGAAGGCGGTTCTGACGCCCGAACAGTATGCCCAATGGATCGAATGCCGAGAGTGTCCCGCCCGAAAGGTCGATTGCGCCGGACCGGCATGTCGAAAAGGCGATGCGAATCCCGGACATCACCGCAGACCCTGTAACGGTGCTCCGTGTGTGGATAAAAAGTAGGCAGAAAGTCGAAATAATTCGCCGATATTTCCGTTTATAGGGATGAAACAGGCCGACCTGTTTCATCCTTTTTTCATGTTCCGGACAGTGAAAAAAGTCGATTTTTATCGTATATTTGCCGTGTGACGACAATGATGGGAGATGATTAGAGCAATTTGTTTACTTGTATTTTTGTGTACGATAGGTTTGGCTCGGGCGCAGGCCCAGAGCGGTGTGATTACGCTCACCGTGGTAGATGCCGAAACGGGAGAAGAGGTACCGGGTGCCGTGATAGAAATCGTACCCAAAGCCCACCCCGATCAGAAGAAATATTATACATCGGGTTACAAAGGCGCATTGCAAGTGCGCGGCCTCGCTTATGGTTCATATACCCTGGCCGTGACTTTCATGGGATATGAAAAGGCCGAAAAGGAGTTTCGGGTGACGCAGCCGTCCGAAAACCTGGGAAAGATCGCACTGCGGGAGGCGGCCATCGCCATCGAGACCGTAGTGAAGGAGGTGCAGGCACTCCGCACTTCTCAAAAGGGCGATACGGTAAGCTATAATGCCAATGCGTTCAAGGTGACTGCCGATGCCGACGTCGAGGGGCTGTTGAAGAAGATGCCCGGCATTACGGTCAATAACGGCGCTGTCGAGGCGCAGGGCGAAACGATCCAGAAAGTATTCGTCGATGGCAAGGAGTTTTTCGGCGAGGACGTGACATCGGCGATCAAGTCCCTGCCGGCCGAAGCGGTCGAACGGATCGAGGTTTACAACAAGCTGAGCGACCAGGCCGAGTTTTCGGGTATGGACGACGGCGAAAGCTATAAGGCGATCAACATCGTCACACGCGAAAATATGCGTCAGGGCATATTCGGTAAGGCATATGCCGGTTACGGTTACGACGCCGACACGGAAACCGAAGCCAAAAACAAGTATATGGTCGGCGGCAACGTCAATTTTTTCAGCGGCTCCAGCCGTCTGTCGCTGATCGGTCTTTTTAACAACGTCAATCAGCAGAACTTTTCGTTCGAGGATATTCTGGGTGTTACGGGCAATTCCGGCGGAGGACATGGCGGCGGTCGCTTCGGCCGTGGCGTGGGACAATATATGGTTCGTCACCAGGACGGCGTGGCTTCGGTAAATGCAGTGGGTGTCAATTATTCGGATACCTGGGGCAGTCGGGATCAGGTGACTTTCCAGGGCAGCTACTTCTTCAACGGAACCCGTACGGTCAATCGGGCGCGTACCGAGCGTTGGTACGAGGAGCCGGCACCGATCGATACGCTTTTCACCGACGGTTATTCCCGGATACAGAATTTCAACAACCGCCTGAATGCCCGCATCGAATGGAAAATCGCGGACAACCAGTCGCTGATGATCCGCCCGGGCTTGAGTTTCCAGTCGAACGATCCGTTCAGTACGACTTACGGGCGACAGTTCGGCGAAAGCGGTTACAGCGTCATCGACAATTTCGAGGATGCCTTCCGAAACGGTTACAGCGTCAATACTTCGGCCATTTACCGCGTGCGGTTGGGTAAGCCGGGACGTACGCTTACGGTGGACGGCTTTTTCAACTATTTCGACTCCCAGAATAAGCAAAACTCCCATACCAACGATTTCGGTATTTACGAGGATTACCCCGACCTCGATCCCGATCCGGACGAGAACGATCTGAAAAAGCTGATTTACCAGCGCATGATGAATCCTTCGTACCGTTATCGGCTGAACGGCCGCCTGACCTATACGGAGCCCGTATCCAAATATTCGCAGGTGAGCCTCGGGTATCGGACGTCGTACAATTACCAGCAGAGCGACAAGAAAACCTACCGGACCGGCGAGGATTACGATATTACGGGATTGCTTCCCGATCCCTTGCTGTCGAACGCTTACAAGAGCAGCTATACGGTGCACTCTCTCGGCCCCGGCTTCAACTACTCCAAGGACCGCAATACTTTCGCTGCGAACGTCTATTATCAGCGTTCGAGCCTTTCGGGTGAGGTGATCCGTACCGGCTCCGAAGAGATCAAGCACGCCTACAACAATGTGACCTATTTTATGGTGGGACAGTTCAACCTGAACCGGGAGAATACGCTGCGAATGTTCCTGCGCTCCTATACGGACAACCCGGAGGTTACCCAGTTGCAAAATGTCTATGACGTATCGGATGCGCAATACATCACGCGGGGTAATCCCGACTTACGGCCTTCGTACAGCCATAATTTGAGTATGCACTACGTCAATTCCAATGCGGAGAAGGGTCGTACTTTTATGCTGATGTTCCGGGCCGAAACGACCCAGGACTATATTACGACCAGCACCCGCTACCGTCCTACTTTGGAGATCGACAATACGGTTTACCGTCCGTTGCAGTTCACCGAATGGACGAATATGGACGGCTACTGGGATGTGCGGGCGCGGGCAAGTTACGGGTTTCCGGTGAATTTCATCAAGAGTAACCTGAATCTGCGGGGCGGCGTAAGCTATTCGCGTATTCCGAGCCTTGTGGACGGCGAGCGGAACAATACGGGCAACCTCGGTTATGAAGCGGGCGTAGTGTTGGGCAGCAACATCTCCGAGAATGTGGACTTCACCCTTTCGTGGGACGGCACGTACAACGAAGCCGTCAATTCCCTCGCCGCTACCGGAGGAAAGAACCGTTATTTCAACCATCAGGCTGCGGCGTCGTTCAAGTTCATCTTCGGCCGGGGATTCTCCCTCTCGGGCAGCGCTTCTTATATCCAGTATCTGGGTTTCACGAACGATTACGACGACAGCTATCTGCTCTGCAACCTGTTCGTGGGCAAGAAGGTCTTTCGCAACCAGCTGGGGGAAATCAACATCGGCGTAAACGACATTTTCAATCAGAATAAAGCGTTCGTGCGCACGACCGGTTCGGGTTGGACACAAAATTCTTGGAACAGCGTAGTGGGACGTTATTACTGTGTGCAGTTCGTCTATAACCTGCGGTTCTTCGGCAAGAAGGGTTCGAAGAACATCAAGGATTATCAAGGCGTTTCGGACCGCCCGTCGGGAGCCGTCGGTATGGGACGCAGCACCGCTCCCGGAGGCGGGTTCCGTCCGCCGCACCGGTAAAGCGATATGCGCCCCGGTTTGGTCGAGGAATATACGATATGATTATTGAAACATAAAAAAGAGGGGTATCGACCCCTCTCTTTTTGTTTCAGCACCTTTGCGATCAGGCCCATAACGTTGCGGAATATGCCTGCCCGAGTCGCTACAACCTTTCGGGATGGAAATGGCACTCCCGGATCCAATTACTTCCGGTCATTCGATTCAGGACTTGCCGTATGATGACTTTTCCGCTGTCTGCTTGCCGGTTCCCATTTTGTTTCTGTACCTGCCGACGAGCCGTTTGAATTGTAATAATATTTGCGTTCCTTTGTTTCGCGTGTCGTGCCTGTGATCCTTCCCTTCGAATCCTTGATTATTTCCCGATTCCCTGTTTTGTGGACGGTGTACTTCACGCGTCCGGCAGCGTCTTTGACAACGCGCGTTTCATTCGGATTTTGAGCGCTGCAAAGCGCTGTTGCCGCAAATACGGTAAAAAGAGTAAAAACAAGCCGTTTCATAGCCTGATTCGATGTTTGGAAAGAAAATCATATTTTAATCGGGCTATTTACCTGCGGCCTGCTTGAGGCGGAGGTGTATGCCGACAGCGGCGAATCCGCCGTAAACTATCGTGAGAATCCACAGGATACGTACCTCGTGCAGCACGTCGCTGAACGAAGCCCCCATACTTTGGATTCGGATGAATCCTTCTACCCCGCTGCTGCTCGGCAGAATCTGGCCGAACAGGTAGAGCCATTCAGGCATCGCTTCGCGGGGTACGGAAGCTCCGCTGAGCATCAGAGCCGGGATCGAACACCAGAGCAACAGCATGATCGACTGTTCGCGCCGCTGGAACAGCGTCGAGACGGCGATGCCCAGGAAAATACAGGACAGCAGATACGGGATGAGAAAGGCGATGATGTCCGCCGTGTGACCGTTGGTCGGGAAATGAAACAATTTGTAGTGCAGTCCCAGAATATAAAACAGGGTGACGGCGTAGATCGACGCATAAACGAACGCTTTGCCTGCCACGACGGGCAGCGTGGACATTCTCCGGCGTCCCGGAGGAATGAGTTTCTTGTAAAGTCCGAATTCGCTCCAGGTGCCTCCGATCATACCGATACCGATCAGCATCGTCTGCTGAATGATGACCATGATGATAGCCGGCATCACGAACGATCCGTATCCCAGATAGGGATTGAACAAGTTGTGGCTTTGGTAAATCACGGGTTGCGTCGTGGCCGTAGCCTGCGGGATGTTGGCTCCTTTTGCGATCAACCGCTGGAATTCCACCATAGCTCCTGTGGTGCCGATGCCCGACACGAGCTCCTGGAACGCCTGGCGGTACATCAGAAAATAGCTGGCATCGACATAGAGCGAAACGACCGCCTGCTGTCCGCCGAGCAGTTTTTCCTCGTAATCGGAGGGGATGTAAACCACGCCGTATATCTCCCGGTCGTAGAAAAGGTGTTTGGCCTCGTCCATGTCGCCGGGTTCGTAGGCCACATAGACGTTCGGTCCGGCATTGAAGGTATTGATCAACTGACGGCTGGTCGAAGTGTTGCTCATGTCGATTACTCCGATCGGCACGTTACGAAGTACCTGCGTCCCGTAAGCCAGCGAATAGAGCGTGGAATAGATCAGCAGGGCGAGCACCAGCACGAGAATCACGCCGGCATCCGTGAAGATCGAGCCGTATTCGTTGCGGACGACGGTGCGGAACTGCTGCCAGTAAGAGGTTATCTGTTTGGTAAATCGACTCATCGCTATAATCTCCCCCAGTATTTTTTATTCGTGCAGATGGTGCGCAGGCGCGGCAGACACAGCAGCGGAAGAATGATGAACAGGGCGATGATGCCCATGTCGGGCAACGAGTATATCGCCGGAGCACCGCGCAGGGCCTGATCGACCATGATGTCGGTGTAGAATGTGAACGGAAAGATGCAGCAGAACCATTGCATGGGTTTGCTCATAGCCATAATCGGGAACGTAAGGCCCGAAAACGTGAAGGCCAGTACCGAGTAACCGCCGCCGATCGAAAGCGACAGGCGCAAATTGCTCAACACGGTGACGATCATCGCACCGAGGGACTGGTAACTCAGGATGAAGAGCAGATTGCTGATGGTGATGACCGTCAGGCTGCCGTTCAGCGGTACGCCGACCACCTTGAAGATGACCAGGAGCATCAATTCCGACATCAGGAACATAATGACCGTAATCGGCAGGATTTTGCCCGCGTAGGCCGCGAAGACCGAGCCTCCGGCCGTGTCGTACCACTCCCTGGCCGTGCCGTTCTTGAGTTCGGTTCCGATGACGAAAATCGTCGCCATGATCGTGAAGATCAGAAGCATCATCGGCATAAAACTCGGCGAAAGGTAATAGCCGTAGTTGATATGCGGGTTGAATAGCACATGTTTGTCGAACCGTACGGGCATCAGTTGCGCCATAGCCTGTTTTTCGGTCAGCCCTTGTTTCATCAGCAGTTGCAGCTGGATACCGGCGGTAAAAGTGGTGACAGTCGTTTGCAAATCCTTCGCCAGCAGACCGTTTACCGTAATGTTCGTGCCGGTCAGGTAGCTTTCCAGATGGGTCTGGCTGTTGTTGAGAATGTTCTTTTCGAAGAAATCGGGAATCAGAACGATTCCCATGACCTTGCCCTGAAGCATCAGTCGTTCGGCCTCTTCCATTCCCTGTACGCCGTAAGCGACCCAAGCCGTAGGCGTCGCGTCGATCATCTGCGTCACTTTGCGGGAGAGGGTGCTGTTGTCCTGGTCCACGACGGCGATCGGAATGTCGCGTGCCACTCCCTTGTATAACAACACCGCGAAGAATGCGAACGCGACGATCGGCAGAATCACCGTCAGCAGCCAATACATCGGCTGACGTGCGACCCGGTAGATCTCTCGCCGCAGGACGGCGAGCGTATTGCTGAAAAAGCCCGGCATACGCTACCCTTTCTGAATTATTTGGCGATGTCTTTCCAGTTCACCAGTACGCTCATACCCGGCCGGATGTATTCCACGTCTTGCGTGGGTTTGGCTTTGACGGCAAAGGTGCGGATGTCGAAGCCGCCCTGCGTGCGTGTTGCGGACCAGGTGGCGAAATCGGCCTGCACAGCGATATAGGTCACCTCGAACTCCACGCTGCGGTCCAAGGCCGGGATATAGCCTGTCATACGGGTTCCGATATGGATGTCGGGCATCAGATCCTCCTTGATGTTGAAGGTCACCCATACGTCGCTCATATCGAGAATCGCCACTACGGGATAACCCGTTCCGACCAGTTCGCCGGCTTCGGCGATGATCGTCGAAACCTCGCCCGTTACAGGGGCGTAAACCAAGGCATCCGAAAGATAGGACTCCACTTCCGAAACGGCGCCTTCGGCCTGCCGTACCTGGGCGGCTGCCGCCTCTTTCTCCTCCTTGCTGGCTCCGTCGAATACCAGTTCGCATTGCGCTTTGGCCGCACGCTCGGTCGCCTGCATCGCCTGCAGGTTGGCGCGGGCTTCATCCAGCTTCTGGGCCGGAACGACGCCTTGTTCATAGAGGTTGTTCACGCGGTCGAAGGTTTTCTGGGCCAACAACAGTCCTGCCTGGGCTTTTTCCCAGAGATTCAGTGCGGCTTCCTTCTGTTGGATACGGGCACCGGTGAGGGCTTTCTGGTCCATGGCCGATGCGGCGCTCTTCACGGCTTCGGCCTGTTGCAACTTGGCATTCAGTTCGGGGGTCGAGAGCGTGTAGAGCAGTTCGCCCTTGGTGACGTGCTGTCCCTCCTCTACTTTCATCTCCTCGATACGGCCGGGAACTTTCGACGAAGCTTTGTATGTAGTACATTCCACCGTTCCCTGGATGTACAGGGGCGTGGCCTTGCGTAAATACCAACTGATGAAGATGACGCCCAGCACGACAGCGGCGGCAATCAGAATGATCGTGACAATGGTACTTTTTTTCATGAGATTATCTATATTTACTCTTTGTCGAAATGAATGGGACGGGCGTCGGTACGGTGCAGGTAGCTGATGAACTCATCGCTGATGCCGGCGGCTTCGAGCAACTTGGCCAGTGCGACATCGTAATTGTAGGCGGTCTGCATACGCTCGGTGCGCACCTTGGCGAGATTCAGTTCGGCATCCACCAGGTCGGAGGAGGAACTCATACCTTCCAGGAATGCCGCATTCTTGGCTTTGAGATACTCCTCCGCAAATGCGAGCGAAGCGTCGATCGACTTCATCTGGTTGGCATAGTTGTTCATTTGGTTGTAGAGTTTTTCGATCAGTACTGCAATGTCCTTGCCGGCTTTCATTTCCAGCACTTCCACTTGCTTGACCGTCTGTTTTGCCGCCGAATATTTGTATTCGCGGTTCAGGCCGTCGAAAATCTTGAGATTAACGCCGACACCTACTGCCCAGCGGGGCATTATTTTAGTTACCTGGTAGTTGTAGAACGAGGCTCCGCCCATCGCCGCGACCTGCGGCAGGAAATTGGCACGTTGCAACCGAACTCCTTCCTTGGCCAACTGGCGCTTGAGGGCTACCTGGCTGAGCAGCGGATTGAACTTGGCCGCCAGGTCTTTGTAATAGGCTACGTCTTCCAGGTTGCCGAGTACGAACATCGTCGTTACGGGCAGAACCTCTGCCTGCTGTCCGAGCGTATTATTCAGTGCACTGGCGATGGTTTCGACCTGCAACCGGGCGTTTTGAAGCTCCCGCTCCGCCTCGGCCATCTTGAATTCGACGTAAAGACGTTCGCTGTGGGGGATCATACCGTTCTGTTCGAGGGCGATCGCATCCTTCAGATGTTGGCCTACTCCATCCACTACCTGCTGGCGTACTTCGACGACCTGTCGGGCCAGCGCCAGACCGTAGTATCGCTCCACGAGCTCCGAAACCAGCGCGTTGCGGTTTTGGTTTCCCTGCTCGACTGCAGTCTTTTCGTTGATTTTCGCGGCACGGTTGGCCGTGTTGATCTTGCCGCCCATATAGATCGGCAGGGTTACCTGCCCTCCGACGAATCCGAGACTGCGGTCCTGCAATGTCAGGAACCAATCCGCTCCCATGACCGGGGTGAGAAGTTGCTGAATCTGGGGGATCAATTCGGTCGGGATCAGCCCGCTGCCGAGAATGTCGTGGGTGATGTTTCCGACAGGCCCTTTCAAATCGTTGAAGTCGAATCCGATGTCCTTGCCCAAATAGGTGTAGGTTCCGCCTACGCTGATTTGCGGCATACGCAAGCCGATCGCTGCCCGCCGTTCCTGCTGGGCGGCTTTTTCTTCGTAACGCGAGGCTTCGATGACCGGACTTCCGGAGAGGGTGATCTCCAGGGCTTCATCCAGGGAAAGTACCCGGGGTGTTTGCTCCTGAGCCGCCAGAGGTGCGGCAGCTAACAGAGCGAAAAATGAAACGATTATACGGTTCATAAAATGGTCTTCTAAATTTTTATGCGAAGATAGTGCGAATATTCGTACGTATAATTTGTTGTGGCTATTTAGGCCAATATTCGGCGTAAAACAGAACAAAAAATAGCCAAGCCTATCGATGGCCGATATGTGCGTTTATCGTTCGGACCTGATCGGACAGCGTGTCATCGACGCTGACTTCGATCCTGTGGCGACGGAGGTTCAGGGCGCCCTGGCAACAAACGAAACAGTCCGGCTCATATAGAGCAAAAACTACCCGGCGAAATTCGTGCCGAATTATCAATTCCGAACAACTTTCCGGTTCACTTTTTCGTTCGGAGCACGGTTCCATCGAAGAATAGATGGTCGCACCCCGCAGTTCGACACCCGCTGCAAGCGCTTTCAGAATCGCTTCCTGTTCGGCATGGTGGGTCGGGGAGGTTTCGTGAGTATAACCCGTAAATATCTTTCGGTCAGTCGTTAAAATCACTGCACCTACACAATAGGAAGAGGTCGATGGGGTGCATTTGCGGCTTTCGTCGATCGCCATTTGCAGGTAGCGGCGGTCTTCGGCGGTCCGGTCGGGTTTGATCGCATAGGTCGTGACCCGCATTCCTCCCAACGATTCGGTCGAATGCGACGTTTGCAGATAATTGGAACCGATCTCCAAACGGGGTGCCCGGGGATCCCCCACTTTTACGGCCGGATTGACAGCCAGCCGGAAGGTATCGACCAGATTTTCGGCGAAGAACATCCGGAGCGTCGCAGCTCCTCCTTCGACCAGCAGGGAGCGAAGTCCCCGTTTTTCAAGTTCGGTAACGATCAGAGCAGCCGTGATCTCTGCGGCGGGTATCACCGTCGCCACCTGCCGCAGGGGACCGGGGTCGGAGCAGGAGGTGAAGACGATCTTTTCCTGATCTCCCCGGGTGAAGAAATTGGCCTCCGGCGAGAGCCGGCACGAAGCGGTCAGCGTTACCTTGACCGGATCGGGTGAAAGCCCCCGGTCGATTCGTTCCCGACGAAGAACTTCGTCGCCTACCAACAGCGAGGGATTGTCCCGCCGGATGGTTTCGGCCCCGACCAGAATAGCGTCGCAAGCAGCCCGGAGGCGATGCACTTCGGCCCAGTCTTCGGGCGTGGAGAGGATCAGGCGGTCGGGCGAACGGTCGTCCAGATATCCGTCCGCAGAAACGGCGGTGGAAACGGTCACTTTCATTTTTTCAGCGTAAAAAGGGTGATTTCAGGATCGGCGCCGAGCCGCATCGGAAAACCGACGTATCCGATTCCGTCGTTGATGTAGAGCGTATTGCCGGCCGCATCGTCGTAGCGCCCGCTCCAACGGTCGTACATCAGTTGTGCCGGAGAGAACGCCCGTCCGAAGAGATGTCCCTTGATCTGCATACTGTGCACGTGCCCTGCCAGCGTGAGGTTTCCGCGACCGAGGGCGGTGATATTGGGCCACAGTTGCGGCAGATGCGAAACCGTCAGGTTGAACATACCCTCCGGCATGCCTTCGTAAGCGGTTGCGAGGGATATTTCGGGAAGATCGAACGAATGTCGGAATTTTTGCAGCGTGGGATCGAACGAGATGCCCGTCACCGAAATCGAATCGCTGCCCCGGCGCAGGTAGAGGGTCGAATCCAGCAGCATCCGCCACCCGATCTTCCGCTGCCGGTCGATTACCTGCCGGTTGTTTTCAGCACGCGGCAGGGCGACGGTATCTTTGATATAAAGTCCCACGTCGTGATTGCCCAGGGTCGAGATGACACCGTACGGGGCGCGAAGCCTTCCCAGAATAGCCAATACGTCCGATGTGAGTTCCGTGGAGCGGACATTGACCAAATCGCCGCTGAAGACGACGAGGTCGGGTCGCAGCGCATTGATCGTATCCACGAGCCGGTTCATCTCCCGTTCCGGCCGCACGAGCGTGCCGATGTGCAGATCCGAGAATTGCACGATCCGGAATCCGTCGAATGCGGCGGGCAGTGCTGCGGTCCGGATTTCGACTTCGTTCACCCGCAGGGCTTGTCTGCCCCAAGCCGCTCCCCATACGAGCCATACGGCACATCCGACAGCGAAGAGCGCCCCTACCCGACTGAAACTCCGATGCCGATCGAACAACAAACCGAAATAATAGCCGTAACGACAGCCGATCAGCAACAGGAAGACGAAGGTAAACCATTGGGCTGCCTGCATCCAGCCCGTCGTATTGTCCGGTACGGCCTTGAGCAGCAGCACCACGACGATCGGAAGCGCATCCGAAAACACCGCGAACCAGACGAAGGCGCGGCGAAGGCGCTCGGAATGCCGACGCATCCGCACCCGGTAGAAGAGAAAGTCCACCCCGGCAAAAAGCAGGGAGAGGAGAAGCAGAAACCAGATCATATAGCTCGATTTTTTCGTTATCGCGTTCAGTCGCTCTCTGGCATTTTATCGACAGATCGACCGGACGGAATCGTTTTTGCAAAGATAATAAGATGATGGCAATCGCACGAATTGGCACGTACAGATTGCCGAACCGCCTCCTATCTTCTGCAAAGATACGATTAAGCCGAGGGCAAAAACAAATTTATTTGTGCTTTGCCGAGGCGGAGTATCTAAGACGAAGTCAAAGATTGGGATTAAGCCGAGGGCAAAAACAAATTTATTTGTACTTTGCCGAGGCGAAGTATCTAAGACGAAGTCAAAGATTGCGATTAGGCCGAGGGCAAAAGCAAATTTTATTTGCGTCTTGCCGCAGCGGAGTACTTCAAAGATAGTGAAAGCCGGGTCCGTTTGCACCCGTCGTTCTGCCCTGCGCCGAAGATCGGGCGAACATTGTGTTGCAGTTGTTCGATGCGCTCGTCGAATATCGACACCGTTCGCGCCGCATCGGTGCGGCACGAACGGTAAGGTATGGCCTGCGGCCGAATCGTATTATTTCGTTTTGATTTTGAAAAACAGGGCGTAAAGTATCGGCAGAAACAACAACGTGGCGATGGTCGAAAAGAACAGTCCGCCCATGATCGTCGCAGCCATTGAACCGAACATCGCATCGCCGAGCAGCGGAATCATACCGAGAATGGTGGTAAGCGAAGCCATCATCACAGGCCGCAGACGACTTTGGGCGCTGACGACCAGTCCGGCTATGAGGTCGGTATCGCCGCTGCACCGCTGGCCGATTTCGTCCAACAATACGATGCAATTTTTAATCAGCATGCCCATCAATCCCAACGCACCCACAATGGCGCAGAAGTCGAACGTCTTTCCGGTCAGCAACATTGCTCCGACGATGCCGACGGCCAATAAAGGAATGCAGCACAACACGATCGTCGGCTTGCGATAGTCGCCGAACAAGAGAATCAGAACAGCGATGATGAGTACTACGGCCAGCGGGACCTGTTTGAAAAGCCAGTACATCGTCTGGTCACGGGCCCCTTTTTCACCATCCCAGCGTATCGAATAGCCGGTCGGCAACGGAATGTCTTCGATCTGTTCGGCAATAGTTTGTCGTGCCGCCTCGGTTTCAACACCCGGTGCGGGGGAACACATCACGCTCTGCATGCGCTGACCGTTATAGCGCGGAATGACCGGATCTTCCCAGCGAATGCCGACACCCCGTCCGACTTGCCCGAGGGGGATGGTCTGCGCCAGCCTTCGGATGATATCGCCTTTGTCGAGCGTGCCGGTCTGAAGGCTTCCCACCAGCTCGTCGTCAAGCAGCGCATTTACATTCGGGAGCATCGGGAAAACGGGTACGTTCTCCGGATTGTCGATGCGCGAGCCGTCGGCCGCCGTACATTTGAGATAGATCGTATTGCGATGTACTCCTTCGTAGAACGTCCCGACGGGAATACCGCCTTCGGCCGTCAGCAACGAGGTGGCGATATCCTGGCGGCTCAGGTTGGCGCGACGGGCGGCCGCCTGGTGGTAATCCACCGCCAAAACGGGAACCGCAGGTTCCCAACCGGTAGTGATCTGCGCAACCTGGGGCGTGCGCGCCATAATCATTCGTGCGGAATCCGCCAACCGGTGCAGTACCGCCGGATCGGGTCCGGAAAATTGCACTTCGATCGGGTATTTTTTGAACATGATATTATAACGCTTCACCTTGACGTACGCGTCGGGGTAACGGGCCGAAAGATCCTCCTGAATGACATCCATGTTTTCCACCAGCGATTCGGGCGATTCGAAATCGACGATCAATTCTCCGTAAGAGAGCGACGGCGTGGCGATACTGCGCACCAGATTATACCGTGCCGGCGTCCCGCCCACGGACGCAACAACGTTCCGGATTTCGGGACGAGTCTTAAGGTACGCTTCGATTTCCCGCAGGTCGGCGGCAACCCGTGTGGAGTTCGTACCTTCGGGCAATTTGTATTCGATATAGAGTTGGTCGTAAACCATATCGGGAAAGAATCCCTGCCGCACGTACCGGAATCCCCAGACGCTCAATCCGAGCAGAACGAGAATGACCGACAGGGCCGCGATACGGTGCCGCAAACCGAAGCGAAGCAGATCGCCGAAACGACGATACAACGTGCTGTCATACAGTTTACCGCTTCCCTCGGTCCTCGACGGTTGCTTCAAAAGCCGATTCGCCATCAGCGGCACGTGCACCAGAGCCAGGACCCAACTCAACAGCAGACTCGCCGCCAGCACGATAAACAGATCGCGCACATAGACGCCTGCCGTATCGGGCGAAAGGAAAACGGGCAGAAATGCGAGGATGGCAATGACCGTAGCTCCGAGCAACGGCATGGCGGTTTTACGACCGATGGCGCACATCGCTTCGCGGCGCGGCTTGCCCAGCTTCAGATCGACCAGAATACCATCTACTATGACGATCGCATTGTCCACCAGCATCCCCATTGCGAGAATGAACGCCGCCAGTGAAACCCGCTGCATCGTGCCGCCGGTCATACCCAGCAGCAGAAACGTGCCGATGACGATCGTAAGCAGACTGAATCCGATGATTACGCCGCTGCGGAACCCCATCGTAATCATCAGAATCGCGATGACGATCAATACCGATTCGACCAGATTGATGAAGAAAGTGGAGAGGGCCCCTGTTACCCGTTCGGGTTGATAGAAGACCTTGTGGCAAGCGACGCCTGCAGGAAAACGTTCCTCCTGTAATTCGGCGAGCCGCCGTTCGACCGCATTGCCGACCTTTACGATGTCGGTTCCCGAGGCGGCGGCTACGGCGATACCGACGGCACGTTCACCGTTATAGGTCATCGAATTGCGTACGGGTTCCGTATAGCCGCTCTCTACGGTCGCAATATCCCCCAGACGCAACTGGTCGTCTTCATGGCCCTGAATGACCATGTTGCGGATCTGTTCGACCGTACGCGACTTATCGGTGACCGTTACGCGCACGCGTTGATCCCCGTTGTCGTAGTAACCGGCATAGAAAGTGCCGTTTTGTCCGTTCAGGGTGGCGAGTACTTCCGTTGGCGAAATGCCGAGTGTCGCCATTCGGTCCGCACGCAGCGAAATATCGATACTCTCCTCGCGCTTTCCGTAAAGCTCCACCCGGGCCACGCCGTCGAGATCGGTCAATTCGCGCTGGATCAGTCCGGCATAGTCGGCGAGCTGTCTTTCGCTGAAGCCTTCGGCGGTCAGGGCGTAAAACATACCGTAAACCAGACTGAAGTCGTCCTGAACCGTCACGGACGTACCGCCGGGCAACGATGCTTCCGCATCGGAAACCTTGTGCCGCAGCATATCCCAACACTGTTCGAGCCGGTCATCGGGCGTCGTACTTTTGAGTTCTACCTGTATGATGCATAGGTCGTTGTACGACCAACTCTGCGTATTGTCCACCTCCCCGACGGTACGGATCGCCTTTTCCAGCGGGTCGGTCACTTCCAGTTCCATTTCGTGCGCCGACGCTCCCGGACGAACCCCGACCACCATGGCGATTTTTACCTTGACTTCGGGATCTTCGAGTTTTCCCATGTCGTAGGCCGATTTCAGACCGCCGACCAACAGTACCGCCAACAGAAAATAGACGAGCTTGCTGTGTCCGAAAGCCCATTTGCCCAAGTCGATCATAGCAGCCCTCCTTCATTGGTTTTCGACGGAGCAGGAAGCGGTGCGACCCGCTGGCCTTCCGTCAATTTATGAACTCCGGCCACGACGATCCGTTCGCCTTCGTTCAGACCATCCGCTATCGTCGCCGTTCCGTCCGTATGCAGACGGGCTACTTCGACCCGTCGGCGTGCGATCGTCCCGTCCTGTCGGTAAATCCACACGTAACTCATCTTGTCGCCGTTGCTGAACAGAGCCGATGCAGGAATCTCTACCGATGCCTCCGTTTCCTGCCGCATGGCGACTTCGACCGTTGCGTTCATACCGGGTGTCGCCGCGATCTCCGTATTCACGGGCAGTGCCAACCGCACGGCGTAAAGCTGATTGGCATTGGCGCTCGGATCGACATGGAGCAGACGCAGCGGAATTTTTTGCCCTTGCAGAAAATCGAACACCGCCGCAAACGAAGCGATCTCCCGACGGCGAATGTAAGTCGATGCCGGAATGAAAAGTTCGACCTCGGGATTCTTGCCCGACAGGAACGTGATGACCGGCATTCCGGCCGCTACGACCGTCGGAGGATCGAAACGCCGACGCTTCACGTAGCCGTCGAAAGGAGCATACAGTTTCGTATCGGCCAATTGGTTGCGGGCGTTCTCGTATTTCGCCGTAATCTGTTGCAGCCCGTATCGCGCTTTGTCGTAAGCATCGGCGGTAGCGACGTTTTGGTCGTAAAGCGCCATTACACGTTCGGCTTCGGCCTTGATACTCAAATATTCGGCTTCGACCGCCTGTAACTGAAGTTCGTAATCGCGCGGATCCATTTCGGCAACAAGTTCACCCTGACGGACAAAAGCCCCGTCATCGACATAAATACGTTGCAAGGTTCCGGGTATCTTGAAAGCGAGGTGAACTTCTCCGGCAGCCTGTACTCGGGCGGGAAATTCGAGAATATCACAGGTATTCGCTGTTTTTACGGTATCGATGCGCACGAGCGTTACCTGTTCCGTATGTTGCCGCTGCCCGCACCCGACCAGAAACAGCGTTGCCGCAGTCATTGCTATCACTAACTTATGTTTCATATGAAAAATATGTTTTTACAAAAATACAAAAATATCGGATAGCGACCGTTTCGGAAATAACTATTTCGCCGTTAGTTTATCCGATTTGCAGGATTCGCCAACGCCTTCTGTTCGTTTTTTACACTTTTTGAGGGGATTTTATTTAGGGAAAGGAGACCGACATCCGTCCGAAGACTCCGGGAATAGGTTCGAACGTCTGGCAGATGCCGTGACCGGTCCGGCTCGCAGGCTGGAGGATCCCGCTTTCCGACCTGCTGCACCTGTTCTTGCCGGGTATTTTGGCATATAACTTGCCACGTTTCGGGCAAATACCAATTGTCTGACTTCCAAAATCGTAATATACATATATAGATGGCATCCGCCATTATCGGAATAATTTAATTTTATTGCTTATGAAAATTTTTCGACTTTTAATCGCAATGTTGCTGGCGGTTTCTGCGGCCTCGGTTTCGGCCCAGACCTACCAGATCCGTAAGGACAGCGTAAAGACCGGCGAATACTCTCCGACGGTTTATTTGGTTTCCGTCAATGCACCTCAACCGCCCGCAGACGAAGAGGCCTTGCTCGAAGCGGCCGTATTGAACCAACTGGCAATCGACAATGCCATTCGGGATTATATCGAAACCCATCATCCCGGTTTCCAGCAGGATGAACTGCCTCACTTCATCTTCGCCACCAAGCAGAACAAATTCTCTTTCTCGCTCGGCGGCCAGGTGACTTTGCGTGCGTCGTATGATTTCGACGGAATCTCCGGAGCACAGGATTTCATTCCGGCCACGATCGCCGTTCCCGGCACCTATGCCACCCGTCAGAAATTCGGCCTGGACGGAACTACCTCCCGCATATTTCTGAAGGCCATCGCCAATTCGAAAAAACTGGGCCGTGTCACCCTCTATTTCAGTACGGACTTCCGCGGCGGAGGAACCAACAGTTATACGCCCCGTATCCGGTCGGCTTACGTATCGTTCAAAGGGTTCACGTTCGGACGCGACGTAACGACGTTCTGCGACCTGAACGCCGCTCCCAATACGATCGACTTCCAGGGTCCCAATGCCTATAACTACTTTTTCTCGACGATGATCCGTTACGAGCATTCGATCTACCGCGATATTCTGAAATTCGGCGTTGCCGCCGAGCTACCGAACGTAAGCGGCACCTACGGCGATTCGTTCGCTTCGATTCCGCAGCGCGTACCTGATTTCCCGGTTTATATGCAGGTGAATTGGGGCCGGAACAAGGAGAGCCATTTCCGGGCATCGGCCGTTTTCCGCGATATGTATCTGCACAACGAATCGACGGGTAACAATACTTCGCTCTTCGGCTGGGGCGTCCAGGCCAGCGGAAATATCAAAGTAGCGGGTCCCCTGCAACTCTTCTTCAACGGTGTGTACGGCGAGGGCATCACTCCCTACATCCAAGATTTATCGGGCATCGGACTGGATTTTACACCCAATCCTCACAATCCGAGGAGTATTCAGACTATGCCGATGTACGGTTGGCAGGCGGCTGCGCAAATCGACCTCGTTCCGAACAAACTCGCCATTTCGGGCGGTTATTCCATGGCGGAGGTTTGCCGCAGGAACGGGGCCTATGCCGATGACGAATACCGTCGCGGTCAGTATGTCTTCGGCAATATTTTCTGGGATTTGGCCCCCTGCTGTCAGCTTGCGGCCGAATACCTGTACGGCACCCGCGAAAATATGGACGGAATGAAGGGCCATGCCAATCGGGTCAATCTGATGGTGCGCTACAACTTCTGATTTCGGAGGGCGGAATTTTTTACGGGCGGCTGCCGGATGCAGCCGTCCGTAATTTTTTTGGTTTTTGAGGCAGATGTGAAAGCGCCGAAATGCTTCGGATTGCCGGGGAGAAAAGCGATGCCAATTCCACTATTCATATATCGAGCGGAAAAGTTTCACAAAATACGGTTCTCGGAAAGCACGTCTTGCGCACTGGATTCGAATACGGGTCTTGAGCGGCCTATTTCAGAATTTCTTCCGGATCTCGTAACGTTTGCACGGTCGATACGCTCTTTTTGGCATTTCGGTTGAACCGGTAGCCGATCGAAAAGACCAGCCGCAGACTTCTGTGTCCCCGAGGTTGCCGCAGGACGGAATAGTAGGAGTTGTCCCAGCGTACCGTTTCCTTTTTCAGTTTGGTCGAAAGGATATTGTTCACGTCGAGGGATATATACAGTTTGTCTTTACAGAATGATTTGGTTATTCCGGCAGCTAAAGCCCAATAGGAATTTTGCCAGGTTTCCAATCTTTTTTGGGGCAGCTCGACGCCTCCGTCCAGATAGATAATCATCGAGGGATGCGGCTGGAACATAAGGGAAAGGCTGAACATCCCACCTCCGGCACTGTACGAAGCCTGCCAGTCGCCATCCACCTCTCTCCGATACCAATATCCGTGAATGAAAGATTTCACTCGGAACCATTTGGTTACCAATGTCGTATAATCGATCCAGATATTATGCGCCGAGCCGTGTTCCCCGTTCACCTTCGTCGTATAGACGATGTTCGGATCGTCGGGGTCATAGAAAGTCATCGTTTCACTGCCGCGCGACCACGTACCTCCGTAAGAGATCGTCAGTTTGTTGCGCAACGTATAGCTCAAGTCGATACCGTACCCCCAGCCGGGCTCGAGATTTTCGTTGCCTATGGTATAACTGTATTGCGACTGCCAGACCCGGCGGGGACTCAGGGCGTTGTTGTCGGGCAGCCGGCCGCTGGACCGATAGAGGTCGAGATTGATATTGGTGCCCTTTTCCGGGTTGAACGTGTAGGTCAGGCTGAGTTCCGGGAAAAGCCGCCAGTAGTCACGATGTTCGTAGCCCGTATTTTCGGCATTTCGGTAAGCGATGCGATCCCATTGCAGTCGCAGGCCCGCCTGATAGGAGAACTTGCCGTAGGCATCGGCCCATTGGGTGTAGGCACCCGTGCTTTGAGTGCGGTCGATAAACCAGGTACTCATCTTCGGGTCCGGGATCCACTCTTCCTCCTCGAAGCGATGCACGGGAGCGTTGTTGTCCGCATACCGCAAATCATAGCTCAACCCCACATCGAGCGAGCGCTCTTCCGAAAAATTCTTGTTCAGGTCGAGCCGGGACGCGAACAGATGTCCCAGCAGCTTGTAGCGCTCGCGCCGCAACTCCGTGGAGAAGGGTTCTGCATCCTCCGGCCGGGAAAAATCGCGCGTGTCGTAGCCGTAATTCCGATCGACGTTCTGGTGCAGGTAGTCGGCCTTGAAAGAGAGCCGGGAACCCAGCGTATCGAAACGGAAGATATAATTCAGCGACCCCTGATACTGCCGGTTGTAGAGCGTGCCCCCGTAGCGGTAGAGCGTATATCCGGCTTCGGGCATCTGCGGCGGCACATCGCCCCAGGCCAATCCCGCAGAGGTCGTGTGCACCGTATTGGACGGGTCGCTCGCTCCCATGAAAATCTGTCCCCCGAGACCGATCGAATGGCGGTCGTTTATCTTGTAAACCAGGCTCAGAAGTTCGCGGATATTCCGGAAGGTGATCCGCCCCCGGTCCTCCGAGTCGAGCGAGTATCCCGAATTGCGAAATTCGGAATAGGTGCGGTCGAGCGTTTCGTTCTCCCCATAGGAACCCGACACATAATTATATATTCCTAATCGTCCGCACTGGGCCGAGAACGGCAGGGCGAGTCCCGTAGAATATCCGTCGCGGGAAACGGACGCGGAGGGAGATACGTTGCCGTAAAAACTGCCTGCGGCGAGTTTCTTGAGCCGGATACGGACGATACCGCCCGAAGTCGTGGCGGAATAGGCCGCTCCCGTCTTGTTCTGGACCTCCACGCTTTTCACATCTTCGGCACGAAGGGCGGAAAGCTCCCCGAGATCCGTCACCAGCCGGTCGTCGATATAGACGACCGACACCGGAGTCCCTTTGATGAACAAGGTGTTTCCGGAGACTCGGAGGCCCGGCAGCAGATCCAGCACCTGCATCACGGACCGGTTGCGGACGATCGGATTACCCAACATATTGACTTCGTAGCGGCCTGCCCTGTATTCGGTATTTCGGGCTACCACGACCACCTCGTCGATATGTCGGCTGGCCGGACGTAGAATCACATCGGGCAGGGTTTGCGCCTCCGGAACCTCTACCGTTCGGTAGCAGGATTCGTAGGCCAGATGGTCGTAACAGAGCAGATAGCGGCCCGCCTGTTCGAAATGCAGGCTGTAACGGCCTTTCGTGTCGGAAACGGCGCCTCCGAGGATCGTGGAGTCGCGCGATTCGAGAATGCTGACCGAACAATAAGGAACCGGAGCGGATTCCGCATCGAGAATACGGCCCCGGACAACGAAGCGTTCCTGGGAAAAACAGGGAACATACAAACAGGTCAGAAGTAAGCAGAGAGTAAGGCGTTTTATCATAGAAAGCGTTATAGTATCAAATAAAGGCGTCATACATAGTATAAAACCATCTTTTTATGACTAAATTAAATGAAAATCGACAGTTATGCAAGCCTGTCAAGTGTTATTTATTTTTTGATTGTATATTTCGATTCACCGAATATCGACCTGCTCTACCGCAACCTGCCGATATGTCTCGGCTTTTCCTCAATCTTTGACTTCGTCTTAGATACTTGGCCTCGGCAAAATGCAAATAAAATTTGCTTTTGCGCTCGGCTTAATCGTAATCTTTGACTTCGTCTTAGATACTTCGCCTCGGCAAAATGCAAATAAAATTTGCTTTTGCACTCGGCTTAATCGTATCTTTGTCACCGACAAATTCTTTCCGTTGCCGATGAAACTCTTCATTAAGAATATGGTTTGTCCCCGCTGTATTCTGGTCGTGCGCGATATTTTGCGGCAGGCGGGGATCGAGGCCTCGTCGGTCGTTCTCGGCGAAGCCGTGCTGCCCGCAGAACTGACTGCCGAGCGGAGAAAGGAGTTGGACGAAGCGCTCCGCGCCGTCGGGTTCGAGTTGATCGACGACCGCCGCAAGCAGACCGTCGAGCGGGTGAAGAATACGGTCATCGAGCTGGTGCGGGAGAAGGACGCCGCTTTGCGGACCAACCTCTCGGATTATATCGCGGACCGGTTGCATCAGGATTACGGGGCCGTGAGTTCGCTGTTTTCGGAGATCGAAAACACGACGATCGAACAATACTTCATCGCACAGAAAATCGAACGGGTGAAGGAATTGCTGGCTTACGGCGAGCTGTCGCTCGGGGAGATTGCCGACAAGCTGAACTATTCGAGTACGGCCCACTTGAGTGCCCAGTTCAAGAAGGTGACGGGACTTACGCCCAGCCATTTCCGGAAGATCGGCGAGAATCGTCGCAAACCGCTGGACAAGGTGTAGTCCGCCGGTCGTTCCGAAATCTTGTAAATAGTATCCGGAATTATATAACGCCTTCCGCCCTTTTTGTCCCGATCTTTGTATCGAAAGGACACGAAGGGCGTTTTGCGGATATTCCATGCTCGTCCCTGTCTGTAAAAAAATCAAAAAGTATGTCGAAAGGTAAATATGTAAAACGGACTTTTCCCCTTGCGGGGCTGCACTGCGCCGGATGTGCCGCACGTGTGGAAAAAATTCTCAATGCCCAGACGGGTGTCGTCGCGGCTTCCGTCAATCTGGCGGCCTCGACCGCTGCGGTCGAATACGACACGATGCAGACCTCGCCGGAAAGACTCCGGCAAGCCGTGCAGGAGGGCGGTTACGATATGCTCGCCGATTCGGACGACGACACGCCCGACGAGTTGGAGCGGATGAACCGGGAGCGGTACCGGGACCTGAAACGGCGGGCTTGCTGGGCTGTCGTGCTGGCGATTCCGGTGGTCGTGATCGGTATGTTCTTTATGGATATGCCCTACGGCGGTGCGATTATGGCGCTGTTGTCCGCTCCGGTCGTCTTTTGGCTGGGACGCGGATTTTTCGTGAATGCCTGGCAGCAGTTGCGCCACCGTTCGGCCACGATGGATACGCTGGTCGCATTGAGTACGGGCATCGCCTACCTGTTCAGTCTGTTCAACCTCGTTTTTCCGGAGTTCTGGCTCTCGCGGGGAGTGGAATCTCACGTCTATTTCGAAGCTGCGGCGGTGATCGTCGCCTTCATCCTGCTGGGGCGCACGCTCGAAGAGAAGGCCAAAGGCGATACGACCGCTTCGCTGAAAAAGTTGATCGGTCTGCAACCAAAAAATGCGATCGTCGTCGCTGCGGACGGTACGCAGACGGAGATTCCGATCAGCCGCATCCGGGTCGGCGATCTCCTGGCCGTTCGACCCGGGGAGAAGATCGCTGTGGACGGTGCGGTTTGCGAAGGCGACTCCTATGTCGATGAAAGCATGTTGAGCGGCGAACCGCTTCCCGTGCATAAGGAGCCCGGAACGAAAGTTTTCGCCGGAACGATCAATCAGAAGGGCAGCTTCCGCTTTCGGGCGGAGAAGGTCGGAGCCGCGACGATGCTGGCTCAGATCATCCGCATGGTTCAGGAGGCGCAGGGCAGCAAGGCTCCCGTGCAAAAGCTGGCGGACAAAATCGCCGGCATATTCGTCCCCGCGATCATCGGCATCGCCCTGCTCTCTTTCGTCCTGTGGCTGGTTTTCGATCCGTCGGGAGGCATGACGCACGGAATCCTGGCAGCTGTGACCGTACTGGTTATCGCCTGTCCGTGTGCATTGGGACTGGCTACTCCGACGGCCGTCATGGTCGGCATCGGCAAAGGGGCCGAGAAAGGAATTCTGATCAGGGACGCCGTAAGTCTGGAGACGGCCGGAAAAATCGACACGGTAGTGCTGGACAAGACGGGTACACTGACCGAAGGGAAACCCGTCGTTACCGACATTGTTTGGGCGAACGGGGACGACCGGGCGAAAGCCGTCTTTTTCAGCCTGGAAAAACTCTCGGAACATCCGCTTGCCGATGCCGTCGTGCACTATTTTGCAGGTGTGCCGACGCTGAACGTCGAACGATTCGGAAGCCTTACCGGAAAAGGCATAGAAGGTACGGTCGATGGCGTGCGTTACTTCGCCGGCAGCCGCCGGCTGCTCGACGAGCAGGGAATCGTCGTCGGCAAAGAGTTGAATATCGAAGCGCAGCGGTTGTCGGCAGAAGCCAAGAGCATCGTCTGGTTCGCCGATTCGGAGCAAGCCCTGGCTGTCGCGGCGATCGCCGACCGCATCAAGGAGAGCTCCGTAGAGGCCGTGCGCGAACTGCAAGCCGCCGGGATCGACGTTTATATGCTGACGGGCGATAGCCGGGCTGCGGCCGGTCATATTGCGGAAAAGGCAGGCATCCGGCATTTCGAGGCCGAAATACTTCCGCAGGACAAGGCCGCGTTCGTCAAGCGTCTGCAAACCCTCGGTCATAAGGTGGCGATGGCGGGCGACGGCATCAACGACAGTGCAGCGCTGGCTCAGGCCGACTTGAGCATCGCTATGGGCGGGGGCAGCGACATTGCGATGGACGTGGCGCAGATGACCATCATCTCGTCCGACCTCCGAAAGATTCCGGAGGCGATTCGGCTTTCCAAGCAGACGGTTCGAACGATCCGCCAGAACCTCTTCTGGGCCTTTATCTACAACCTCGTAGGCATACCGGTCGCTGCCGGGGCGCTCTACCCTGTCAGCGGCTTTTTGCTGAACCCGATGATCGCCGGGGCAGCCATGGCGTTGAGCAGCGTTAGCGTGGTAGCCAACAGCCTGCGGCTCAAATACCGGCGTTAGGCAGCGCATCTCGATATAACACCCCGGTCGAACAAACCAATTTTGTTTTGCCGGGGATTATATTTTGAGGGCGACGGATAGGATTTTGGCCCGGAAATCTTTACGTGCGAGCCCGCACAATTGCTCTTCCTTTCTCTATCTTTGTAGAAGATAGAATGCGCCTCGGAAACCTGTGAACAAGTTCCCGTTTTCTCTCGGCTTTCCGTATCTTTGACTCCATCCCGCTTCGGCAAAATGCAAATAAAATCTCGGCTTGATCCCAATCTTTGACTTCGTCTTAGATACTCCGCCTCGGCAAAGTACAAATAAATTTGTTTTTGCCCTCGGCTTAATCGTATCTTTGCAGCGAACGAACTGCTCATCGACGGGACATTTCCTGCAACGTGTTCCGTGTCTGTCTTTCCGACGGGGCACGTATTTTGTTCGGAAAAACAAAGAAGAGTTGAACTATGGAATTTTTGATGGAATATCATCTGGCCGGCATCGTAATCGGTGTCGCCACATTTCTCATCATCGGTATTTTTCATCCGCTGGTGACTAAAGGCGAATACTATTTCGGAGTGCGGATCTGGTGGATTTTCCTCCTGATGGGAATCGCGGCGGTCATCGGTTCCGTACTGGTCGAAAACATCGTCTGGTCCACCCTGTTGGCAGTCTGGGGCGCCTCTTCGTTCTGGAGTATCGGCGAATTGTTCGAACAGCGCAAGCGGGTCGAAAAAGGGTGGTTTCCCAAGCGGCCTGAAAAAAAGGAGCGGTAGTCCGTCGCTCCTTGTCGGAAGGTTTCCTCCGCAGCCGTTACTGCCGAAGCTAATGGATGCTTTCGTGCGGGAGGGTTTGCGGATGTTCCTTTTTCTTGGCCTGAAGAATGACGATGATGACCGCCGTGATAATCAGTATCAGGCCCGAGGCACTGTCGAGGCCGAACTTCTCCCCGAAATGCAGCACCCCGACGAGTACTGCCGTCAGCGGCTCCATCGAACCGAGGATCGATGTCATCGTAGAACCGATCTCCTTGATTGCTAGAACGAGCGTCAGGTTGGATACGACGGTCGGCACCAGGGCCAGTAACAGGAGGTTTTGCCAGAGATGCCACTTGCCGGGCAGCGGAGCACCGGTCGTGGACAGAGCGTACACGAGGAAGAAGCAGGCGCTGAAAAGCAGGACATAAAAAGCCTGGATCATCGGATCGAGCCGGGAAATACGGCTTTTTTTCACACCGACGATATAGATCGTGTAGGTCAGCACGGTCGCTCCCGCGAACCCGACGCCGACGATGGCACGGTCGCTCTGCGGACCGCCGATATCGCCCCACGAAAGCAGCGCCACACCCACCAGTGAGATGAGGATCGCAACCAGCAGCCAGACGGAATTTTTTTCGCGGAAAAACAGCGTCATCACGATCGCCACGCCCAGCGGGTATAGAAAGTTGATCGTCGTGGCCACACTGCTGGGAATGTAGGTGTAAGAACGCAACAGCCCGAGGGCCGTCACGGAATACATCGCACCCAGAAGCAACAGCGTGCCGGTTTGCGGCCACGTAATACGAAGCGGCCGCCGGGTCGCAAGGGCGATCAGCCCCATCATCGCGGCGGCCAGTCCGAAGCGGTAGAACAGGATCGCCGGGGAGGACATACCTCCTTGCAGCAGCGGAATCGAAAACAGCGGGATCAACCCGAACGTAGCCGACGAAACGACGGCATACAGCACACCTCGCAAATTATTCATAACAATCTATTTTCGGAATGCGCCCATCAACGCCGACGCAAATCTACGGAGTTTTTTGGATAATTCTGCCCCGTATCGTATTTTTGACGGGAAATGGAGAAATTTTCGAAAATCATCGTTCTGACAATCATCGGATTGTCTGCAGCCGGCGCCCTTTACGTCTGTTGCTCCCACACGCTGTCGCATCGGAGCCGGACAGCCGAAATCGACATACCTTCCAAGCCATCCCTCCCGGAGGTACGGCGTGCCCGGCTGGTCTTCGCCGGGGACCTGATGCAGCATACGCCCCAGCTCACCGCAGCGCGTACGCCGGAAGGCGATTTCGATTTCAATGCCTCTTTCGACTGGGTGCGGGAGCGCTTCCGTGCGGCCGATGCAGCGATCGTCAATCTCGAAACCACCCTTTCCGAATCCGGACCCTATACGGGTTACCCCTGCTTCCGCTCCCCTGCGGCTTTGGCTGAGGCACTCGACTCCCTGGGCGTGGACATTACCGTACTGGCCAACAACCACTGCTGCGACGGCGGATCGAAAGGCATCCGTACGACGATCCGGGAACTCGACCGGCACGGCATCGAACATACGGGCGTTTTTCTGGACAGCTCGGATTTCCGGGCGAGGCATCCGCTCCGTTTCGAAGCGGGCGGCATACGTTTCGCCCTGCTGAACTACACCTACGGTACGAACGGTCTTCCGGTCCCTTCCGGATTGTCGGTCAATCCCATCGACACGGTGCGGATCGCCGCGGACCTGGCGGCGGTCGAGCACGACGGCGTGGATTGCGTGATCGCCTGCATGCACTGGGGCAACGAATACGAACGTCGACCGAACAAGGTGCAGCGGCAGTTGGCCGGGTTTCTGCGAAGACACGGGGTCGATCTGATTGTCGGCAGCCACCCGCATGTCGTACAGCCTTACGAACAGGACAGCAACGGGATCGTACTCTATTCGCTCGGTAATTTCGTGTCCAACCAGCGGAAGCGTTATTGCGACGGCGGAATCGTGGCGACCGTCGAGGTAACCCGTTCTCCCGACGGTTCGCTGCGCTACTCGCTCGAACTGACGCCGGTGTGGGTCCTGACACCCGGCTACCGGATCACCCCTTCGGAGGTCGGCGACACCCTCTCCATGCCGGCCGATTCACGGCTGCGGTACGAGCGATTCATGACGGATACCCGCCTCCTGTTGGGGTTGTAACCGTTTTCATTTTGGATTTTCCGTTCCCGTTTCGGTGGATAATGCCTTATTATCGCTTTTCATCCGCATATCTCCGGTACGACCTGTCCAACCGAAAAAAGCCCTGGATTGTATAAAAAGCCCGGATCCGTTCAACGAATCCGGGCTCGTTCGATAAAAGAACTCCGTTAATAGTTGTCTTTCTTCGGCTCGAAGTATGCCTGCGGGTGCTGGCATGCCGGGCAGATTTTCGGCGCTTCCTCCGCTTCGCAGATAAATCCGCAATTGCGGCACTGCCACCAGATCTTGCCGTCGCGCTTGAAGAAGTTGCCGTCCGTGATGCGGCTCAACAGCTTCAGATAACGGCGCTCATGCTCCGCCTCGACTTTGGAAATCTGCTTGAACGCATTGGCGATTTCGGGGAAACCCTCCTCTTCGGCTACTTTGGCGAAGTCGGGATAGAGCACGTCCCACTCCTCGTTCTCCCCTTTGGCTGCCGCCAGCAGGTTTTCGGCCGTAGTGCCGATCCGCCCGGCCGGATAACTGGCCGTAATCTCCAGATCCCCGCCTTCGAGGAATTTGAAGAAACGCTTCGCATGCTCTTTTTCCTGATCCGCAGTTTCCGTGAAAACACCTGCGATTTGCTCGTAACCCTCTTTCTTGGCTACGCTTGCGAAAAACGTATAACGAGTCCGTGCCTGGCTCTCGCCGGCAAATGCTTTGAGCAGGTTCTGCTCCGTCCTGGTACCTTTAACACTTTTGCTCATACTGAAAATAATTTATTTGTTTGTGTGGTTGATTTCTCTTTACAAATATACGATAAACGAACGGGAAAAGCCATCGATAACCGTTATTTATTTCTTATGTTCGCATTGGAATTTTTTATATCCGCTGCATTTTGCCGCAGGAATATTTGGACTGCGACGAATTATGTCGTATTTTTAATCAAATATTATACCCAATTCCCATGAAAAAGATCCTGCTCTTGTTTTTATCCTGTTTTTCGTGCACGATTGCGGAGGCCCAAACTTCAAGGTTCGGACGATGTTCAGCTGTTCCGGCAAGCGCTTATGGAACGTGTGACTGAGGTTTACTATAGCGACGGCTATACTCCTGATGACCTTATTCACTACTTCTGGATGAATTTTACCATCGATACGTTGGGACGCTGCGTCGATCTGGAGATTCCCGACACCTGTCGCCGCCAAACGATTATCGTAAAAGAACGGACGCTGGAGCTGCTTCGCGCGGCGTTGGCCGGAATCGATTCTTTTCAGCCCGCGACAGAAAAGGGCGAAAAAGTTCCTTACCGACAAACGATGGAATACGATTTCGCCTACATCTCTGAAGTAATTACCCCAGCCTGCTTTAAAAAGAGTGAGCCGAATGATTTTACAGCGCTTCAAAGATATATCAGCAGAAAAATTGTTTTCCCGCAAGATTTGGCACATTCAGGCATTTCCGGCCGGGTAATCATCACCTTTATCGTCGATACGGACGGTTCTGTCAAGATCGATAAAGTATTGGAATCGCCGCATCCGAAAATGAGTTATCGTGTTAAGAAAATTATTTTATCGACTTCCGGCAAATGGACACCCGCGACCTATTTTGGCGCTCCCATTCAACAGAGGTTTAGTATTCCGGTCGATTTCAGGTTAAGATAAAACATTTACATTATGAGAAAAATAATTTCTCTCATTGTATATTAACTTTAGTTATTCTAAATTTGAGTAATTAAGACATCAGAGTATGGAATAAGTCCGATCTCTCATTGGTCTGCGAGACCGAAAAGCATGTTCCGACCCCATACTCTTTACATCAGAATCCGGATAGTTCGTAAGGTGCATGAACCCGTATTTGCAATGAGGGATCAAGATGTAAGCGATGTCATTAAAACTAAAAACCGAACGGCCATGCAGTACATTGGAATCGACGTGAGCAAAGCTACATTCGTGGTGGCTTACTCCTCCGACAAGGGCGGGGAAATCCGCACTTTTAACAACACGACCGCAGGGATCAAGCAGTTCATCGGAACTCTGCCCAAAGACGGTAGTATCCACTGTGTCATGGAAGCCACCGGGAACTACAGCGCATTGCTGCTGTATATGCTCAATGTCGCAGGGATTACTGTCAGCATGGAAAACCCGCTGAAGGTAAAGAACTTCGCCAGAGCCATGCTCTCCACGGTCAAGACTGACAAGATCGACGCTCGGCTCATAGCCCTGTACGGTGAGAAAATGAACCCGCAGCCTTTCAAGGTACAAGGAGAAGCCATCCTGCGGCTCCGACAGAAGAGAACGGTCATACGTCAACTTACCAAGCAGATTACCGCCATGTCGAACCTTCGTGGCTCTCTCGCTTGTCTGCCTGTTCCGGACAAAGGGGCGACCCATACCGTAGACGAAACGATCAAGTTCCTTGAAAAGAGGCGCGACAGGCTTCAATCGGAACTCACGGATCTTGTCGAAGTCGAGTTCAGCAGGCAACTTGCACTCCTGACGACTATAAAGGGGATAGGCATAACGCTCGCCACGGCACTTATCCTCACAACAGGTGGTTTCACCTACTTCCAAAATGCCAAGCAGGTGTCCCGATATCTCGGTATCTGTCCCACTTACGAACAGTCCGGTACGTCCGTAAACATCAGAGGACACATCAACCGAAACGGAGACGCATACACCAGAGGTCTTCTCTATATCGCCGCTTGGCCTGCCAGCAGGTTCAATGCCCAATGCAAAGAGACTTACACGAGGCTCAGGCAAAACGGGAAGCCCGGAAAACTCGCCATGATCGCTGTAGCCAACAAGCTCGTCAGGCAGGCTTTTGCGGTCGTTGCCCATGACAAAGAGTATATCGACGGCTTCGTTTCCAACAGACCTTAGAATAAACCATCCTCCGATATTTTTACCTTTTTTTCGCATTTTTTAATATAGTTCGTTGTATTCTGATAGGCGGCCATTTCAGCCTTGAATTTCTCCAGTGCCCGGCAGTCCCTTTTGCGGAGCGGACGGAATACGGCTTCAAGCGGCGGTGTCTTGCCGAGTCCCGGCCGCCCCACCATGATGATATAAAGGGCAGCGTTGGTTGTCCAATGTCCTTTTACACGGATATTGTAGGTATTGCCCAACGCGGAAGCCGCAGCCGACAGCATGGCTGCGGCAAGATACTCCACCTTGAAGTTCTCGTGGCGCACCATACCAAGGATGACGCACTGCACTTTGGCAGGGAAAGCGTCAATCGGGAAATCCGATTCCGCAATGCCCTGCGCCTGTGCCATCACCCTGTTGCATATATCCTGTTGTCTGATACCCATAATCACTTTTCCTTTCGTTTGCAATAGGATGTCACACTCTCAGACTTGCCTCCGGTCTGTACCCTGCGGATGTCGGACTTGGCATACATGTTCTTGTTACCTACCTTGATGGGGACGAGATAGCCGCGCTTCGCCCACAGGTTGAGCGTGCCATCACAGACGTTCAGCAACTCACGGACTTGTTTCGTGTTAAGGTAGATTTCTTTCGCTTCACGCTGTATCGCTGCTTTCTGTTCTTCCTGCTGCGCCATAATAGTGCGCTGGATGATTGATTCGGCAAACATCTTGAGGTCTGTGGGAGTTACCTCCAGTTTCACGTTGGCTCCCATATCGACCAGACTTTCTATGGTAATCATAAAATCATTTGTTTAGGAATTTACAATGACCATCTGCATGTTCCCTGATGC